>Ga0207426_1000040_pt1 | contig 433920 bp, 342 predicted proteins | sample AraplaMF_Cvi_mMS_FD_184265 | JGI IMG/M metagenome (GOLD analysis project Ga0207426, IMG submission 184265) | Arabidopsis root microbial communities from the University of North Carolina, USA - plate scrape MF_Cvi_mMS (SPAdes) (version 2) | ecosystem: Host-associated > Plants > Roots >...
GAGCGAACCGTTGGCTACGGCCTGCGACCAAACCTGCAGGTTGCTTTTCATATTATCAATTGCATTGATGCCGTCTGTTTTTGCTGCCTGCTCATATTCTGTAAGAGAAGATTTAGCCAGGGTTTCAACGCCGCTTTCGAGATTCTGAACTAACTGGTCAAAGTTGATGGTGCTCATGGTAAATAATTTTATAGATGTGATAATCGGTTGCTTGTTGTTATAATTTAGTTGCTTACTTGTGAAGGTTTGATCTTTCCGCTTTCTAGCTGAGAGATCTGGTCGAACGATTGTCCCACCAAATCTTGTGAGGCTTTGATAAACGCGGTATCCAGCGTTCCTTCCTTCTGCCATCTTTTGATAAAACCACCGTAAAGATTACCGGTAGAATCGATCAGGATGGTCCACATCTTCTGGCTGATGTCATTCTTAGGACGGTTCTTCTCATACTCAAACATTTTACTGAGGCTGGTTTGTAATTGAGTTACCTGTGCCGCATGCTGGTCATATTTATCGCCCGCATGGCCCATCATATTGATGGCATCCACTTTAAGCGAAGTGGTTTGTGAATAGGCATACTGGTCAAATTTGGCAATGGTGCTGCAGGAGCATAATAGGAAAGCCAATCCTGCGACTGTTGCGATGAGTTTGTTAGAAATTAAATGTTTCATGATTGTTGCTTTTTTAATGTATTGTTTTTTAAGCATGGCTTCGCCCTTGCGGTATAAGCCACATTTTTTATAATGAATAAAATCTGGAAATTTCTTGCTCCGTTGCCTTACAATGATAAGGCTCGCGAAATCTGGGTGGGACTAACGATGATCGGATTATCCGCTCAATTGTAATGCAAAACTATAAAGATTGAGAACGCGGGTAAATAGCGTAAATGCGCTATTTTTTATTTCGAAATTGTTATTGTCAGGAATGCAAGACTATGCTGTCAACTGATCAGGATTAGGGTGGATAAGATTCCTGAGGGAATTTGTATGGAAAGACCACCAGAGCTTGCTCTGGCGACAGGGCATATATCACCTGAGTAAATAATAACTTTCAAGATTCATCCAGCAGGCTATCCTGAATATCATCCACCGTTGAAAGCAACTGTTTGATGAACTCACTTTTTTCCCCATCGTGTTTGACTTTTAATGATCTGTTTACTGGAACTTTTACAACAAATCCACCAAACTGTTTTCTAAAATCTTCCGACAAGGATGAGATATAGAGGATGTCATCTACTCTATATAATGATATAGCAACAAGGATTCCGGCAGAGTCTTTTATTTTGAATCCGGGCAACAGGGGTTCGTGTAACATGGCAGGTTTAGCTATTTAGTTTGTAATAGGAACAACGATTAGATAATTGTAAGATATACACAATTGTGGAAAAAAAAGATTAAAATAACGCAGATTCGTTAGACATGTATGCAGTGCGGCCTCCAAACATGAATAAAAAATAAGAGAATTATTTAATGTAATAATGGCTAGATGATTGATTAATCCCTTCATCAAATCCTGGACTTTCCGTATCATCAATATATAATCTAGTGATTACTCAGTCTTTATAGCTATAGCTACGATATGCTTGTACCCACCGTTTCCTCAAAAGCCATAAGGGATCCGATTTAATTTTTCGATGATGATTAGGCGCAAATAGATAAAGAGAATAATGCAACTGGGTCCTATGCGAAGCAAAGTTGCGCCTTCTCCTGTGCAATCGGTGTGACCTTGGCAGCTTAAAAACAAGTCCTTTCCCGTAAAAAGGAAAGGACTTGAATAGTAATAGTAATAATAATTCATCTTAACTACTTGCCTGGGCTTTAAAAGGACCATAAGAATCAAGGATACAGGATGTGCCCCAGATAAGGTTGAATAAGGTTATTGGAATCATTGCTCCTGTAATGGCTAACTTTCCCTGCGCGGTAGTAAAACTAGAAGATGCAGCCGCTAAAGCAGGAGAAAGCATGCCGCTAAAATCAAAAAAAGTGCCGCCTATAAACTCTATAATATCATTGGCCAACTCCGCTGTAGTGCCGTTACGGCCTTCCTTTTTATACGCTTCATACGCATTATAAAAAGCAACTGTTGTGGGAGCTTGCCAGGCAACATTAATTACCAGGTCTGCCCAGGAAGACACAGCACCCCATGCCATCGCCCATGGTTTTGTCTCTCCATAAAAGCCGGCAACGCCATCTGTCAATACTTTGCCCATGCAGACCCAGGTGCACCAGTTATTAAAATCATCCGTCCAGTTACTACTTGTAGTGTTGGTTTTCAAAGATGATATAAGGTCTGGCCATACATAAAGCATAAAGAATGCAGTATTAGCCGTATTGATATACTTATTGTCCTTTAAGGTATCAATCACCCCGCTTTTCATGTACGTACATACTGAGGTACCAACAGCACCAACCATGGCACTGATATTGGCCACTTTAACAATTACGTCGAAAGCGGTATCGTTGAGCGGATCGGACCCTCCATGCGCTCCGACGCCTGTAGTAAAGGAACTCAGCGGTTGTGATAAAATAGCCTGCACTGTTTTCAGATCAGGTGCGGATGATAACTGCTCTGCAAGATTTCCCTGGCTGAACGGGGCTTCATTTTCTGCCAGTTTATACACAATGGTAGCTGGGATTGCGGTGATAAGGCAACAGAGGTCGAGCAATGTAAATTCGCTTCCCTTTGTTATTTTCTTGTACAGCCAGGAGATAACAGGAATCTCGATGGGTGCAGTCATCACATGTTGGGCGGTAACCAGTAAGGCTGCAATCACGTCTACCAATGCCAGTATCAGGTCTTCCACTTCTTCAATAAAAAAGTCTGCAATTGCCGCGAGCACCTGCTCCATAATTTGTGTCACGGTTAAGGTCTGCGCATTGTCGATGATCGATTTAAAGTTCGTCTGCAGGTTCGAAAATGTAGTTTGCTCGTTATCGATAAAACCTTGCAATGCCGTCATTAATGGTCCTATAACACTATCATCCATCGTATCAGGTGTAAAGGAACTGCAACTGGTATTTTGTCCGTTGCTCTTCAGTTTATGGGTACCCCACTGCGCCTGTGGCGTTTTGGCAGATGACGGAGCCGGCGACTGATTGCTGCTGCTTTGCTGGGTATCAGGCAATGAAGGAAGGCCAACCAACTGATTCAGGTCATTCACGATAGAGTTGAAGGATTTACTGATGTTGGCTTTCATTGAACTCATATTCTTAACAGCATCATCAATAGATACCTTAAGTATATTGGCTGTTACGGAATGTGTGCGCAGGATATCATCAAAATCAAATAAAAAGCCAATCCATTGTATAATATCGTCAATAGCCGTTTTGATGGCGTTGAGCACCGTATGCACCAGGTTAACAATATCATTCGCGCACTTGGCCACAAAATGGTACACTTCTCCAGCTATAGTGAGCACGCAATGAATAACCCCATCAGTAAATGTAACAACAGCCTTTTCTAACTTGTCCGCCTCACTTTGCACCCATTTAAAGATATGCCCCGCTTTTGCTTCAATCCACCCAAAAAGACTTCCAACCTGTACATTACTAAGTGAAAGACTACCATCAGCATTTAGCGTTAAACCCAGTGCCTTTACTGCTTCGATACCCTCAAAATGCTTTGCGTCTTTACCAAAGGTCCATCCATATATTTTATCTGTTTTTGGATTAAATCGTATGTGCCTGGCTTGCCTGTCCGGTGTTGCTTTTCTGGTAACAATGTTCCTGCCTTTCCGGATAGGTTTTTTTGTAACGGAAGCATTGGCAGCAACAGACGTTGTTGTGAATGCGGCAGTCATTGCAGCCTGGTCAGGCCATGAATTACCCGGCAGCAATCCGTCCTGGTTGAGATTGGCGTTTTGATTGCAGATAGTATAAATGTTACTGGAGTAGGTAGGGGTTTGCGATGAATAGTCGCTACTTACCAACGGTTTAGTTGTGCCATCCTCGGCCGTAACCTGAGCTCCACTCAGGTAGTCTTTATCTCCATTCGGTACCTTCTTTTGAAGAGCTGCAATACTTCCCGCCAGGGGATTAATGGCTTCGCTATAGGTTTGCTTGCCGGCTGGGTCTTGTACAGCAACAAAATAAGATATACCTCCTATCGAATCCACAGGCTGCATAATGGTAATGTTACCGGTTATATCAGTTTTCAATAGTAAAGGCTCCGCCGTATCCAGCTTAAAGTAAGCGTCTGTATTTGCTATATCGTTGATGTGTACACTACAGGGGCTTGATGACCATATTGCAACCGGTACGTTTATTTGGGGATTGTTATTATCATCGTCAATTTCAATATGTGTAGAATAAGTAGGTGTGTCGAAGATCTCCGTCATAACGTCCAGTGGCGCTGTTAGTAAGAAGCGTTCCTGCCAGGCGCTCGTAACCGGGTCCTGGAATAATTTCACCAGGTCTCCAGTCGCCAGATGTGCAAAAAGCACGTTACAACTGCCGTAAGCATTACCGTTATTACTATCAACAGAGCTGTCAAGGCTGTAATTGTTATCTACATAGGCAGATGAATTTTCTACGTTAACCAACAGTATAATGGGTGTACTCCATGCATCAGCATTGGTTTCCTGCCCGGCCACGCCTTCCATGATGAATAAACGCGAAGTCTTCATATCAACCGGGTCAATACTCTGCCCCCATATTGTAATATTGTCGTTCCAGTTTTTGACATGAATGTTTTGGATATTCTTGAAAAAATCATGGGTATAAATGGCAGTAGGTGTGGCATTGGTGGTTTCCGTATCCTTTTGGTCTGCATTGGCCAGGAAGTACAGGGAACCATTTGAAGCAAAGAATATATCCGTATAAGGCGCATTGGAAGCTGACGCAGACAAAGCCATTGCCATGTACTGGCTGTCGTAACCCGCAGGCAGATTAAATACTGTTGATGACGCATGTTCTTCAGGGTGCAGGTAATTACAGGTGGGCGTATAAAACAATTGTGCTGCACCATTTACCGTTCCCAAAACGTATACACCGCCAACATTGTAATCATTATTGGGCCCGTCATTGGGACCGCACCCAAGAATCGATGTGATTTTTCCGGCATTGAGCGTGGCCTGCAGGTTATGGGGTAGCCAGGCATAACCATGCTGTTTGGTTACATCAATATAAAATCTGGTGATGGTTTGTGCTCCACTGTCTGAAACCAGGTCTGCAATGATATACTGCATCCCGTTGCCGTCATTACTGTCCAGTATCTGTACGTCGTTTATCGGCATTGCCTGGTAAGTGCCGGCGGTGTAAGCAGGATAATCAAACTTAAATTGCGTGGTTGTGTCAAAGACCGGAGCGTTGCTTGACCAGTTGTCCAATGTATTTTCAAACCCTGTAACGATGTGTAAGTAATCAACTCCTCCAACTGTTACGGCCATGACGATATCTACGGTATTTGTTTCACAGATGTCCTGCGCGATATCAAAAGCTTTTACAGCAACTGTATCCCCATTATAGCAGGTTTTGGAAAGAGAGGAACTCAAGTCAACCTGTACCCAGCCATGCGTGTCGCCTGGCACTTCACGGATACAATTCAAAACTTTTTCCTCGTCATCAAGGGTAAAAAGCAGGGAATGTCCGTCGATGGTTTGTACCGCTTCAAACGCTTTATCCGGTAATATGGTGGTGGAAGCTTTCTGATTTTTCATCAGTTGGGTTTCATGTAAAATTTTCATTTTATAAAGTTTTATTGTGTGGCAGGAGCTTTATCTCCTGCCACGGTTAATTGATTTGTTTGTGTTGATTTTAATAATGAATGTGTATAACCTTTTTTGAAGCAGGAACGCTTAAGACTCGGCTTTGTAGGTAAAATGACAAACGATGTCTGAATTACTTGCAAAACCTGCATCCTGGAAAGTGAATGCATTGCCGCCGGGGAACACAAATTGCTGAGGGAAGCTTACCGGAAGTTCCTCAAAAGACTTCGCAGTAACAGCCGCAATCCAATCCGTGATTCTTGAATTATCACCTTCTCCCATAAAAGTGTAATCATGTTGTTGCTTGGTAAAGACACTGCTTTGGGTATTTTTCTGGAACATGAGATTTCCCTGGTCATCAATAACAAGGTTAAAATAGTCTCTTGAATAGATAAACATGATAGGACCTCCGTATTCCACCTGATTGTAGGTTTCGTACGCATTGAATTCGAATGTTTGCTCAAGAATGGCAATGCCTCTGTAGAAACCAAGATTTAGGTCGAAGTAGCTCTCTATCTTCATGGTATTGGCAGGGTTGACCTTTCCCTGCGCTGTTGCAGTTTGGTCGCTACTCCAGTGAACCAGGTAGTCGGCTGTATAAGGCTGCGGGTTAAAGGGTTGAAAGCCGGCAGGTATGGATGTTGCTGGACAGAGTTCTATAGAAAAACTATCCGCCTTTCCATCATCGATATACATAGGTACTACAGAAGGAGTAAACGTGTTTTGTTTTACATAATCCGTCAATTGGGTGTCCAGGTATTTAGCAAACGCATCCCTGTTGATGGCGATGGCGCCATCATACTTGTTAACGTCGGCATTTGTATCCAGGTCGGGGTTCTGACTGGTTCCGTTGTCATCCAACCAGTTCCAGGAAATCTGCGTACCTGCCGGCAGCGCATCTCCATTGTTGGCAAAAAGGTAGTTGAGCGTTGCCAGGTCCTGCTGGTCCTGCGTTGGATTAGCAACAGGATTACCATTCCCATCAACAAATGCATTTATATACCAGTCCATAGCGGTAGGAACCAGGGAGGCGTTATTTTGCGTAGTGATAGCATAATTCAATGCGCCGCTCTGTGAAGTGTAGGTGCTGAAGTAAGTATTGGCAAATTGCTGCATCAGCGATTTAAAAACAGAGCAATTGCTGTCAAGTTGTGTAAGCGTACTTGTTGGGTCTACCACAGCTGTATCCAGGTCGAATATCAACTGTTGTATATTCAGGTTTGTGCCGCCCAAAGTGCTCACGGCTGCCTGTACCTGCGAAGGCAGGTTGGTATTATCCAGCACATTTTTAAGGTTGATGTCTGCATAAATATTAAACTCTTTTGCTGTTGTTTGCTTGATGTCTACCCAGGTTTTATTATCAGGGTTCCAGAAAGCAACCTGTAGCTGGAAGCATAAGAGATAATACCGTACACTGTTCGTTTCCGGTTTCAGCGTAAGATAATTGGTGCTCAGGTAGTTTTGAGGATTGCCTATCTGATAAGTAAAGGCAAAGTAAAATGCGCTCGCCGAAAGCGTTTTTTGCTGGGTGACAGATACGTTTGTTGCAAGGGGGTCTATACCGCTGGTATAATTCGCCAGCAATGTAGCTTTGTCAACCGCAACAGGGTTGCCTGAACTGTCTTTGATAAAATAAAACGTTACCGGCGAAAATGTTGTCGCGTCTTTGTAATAAGTTTCAATCGCATTATTTAATGCTTTTTGCGTTACTGCTACTACGGTATCATAACCATACTTAGCAAGATTTGAATTTAGAATGCTCATAAATTTTGTTTTAATTTTTAATAATTGTTTTTTTGATATCCATTTTGCAGTGCAAAGCATGGCCATATGCGCCGTCGCGCGGTAGCATCAGTTTACCTGCAAATGAAATTTTGAAAATGGTTTGGAAGATTTCTTAGGGAATGTCTCGGGCAGTTCTTTCAGCATGCGTTGCCCGTCGATTTCGGAATGCAAAGCAAAAGTAGCGTGCGGAATTGCGCTAAAGAATAGCGAAAAAAAGCTATTTTTTAATGGATTTAATGTTTACGGTTTATAACGTCTTTCCATTTTTAGCCAGATGGTAATTCAGTGATTGAAAAATAGCGAAAAAACGCTATTTCTATTCACTATACTGCTTCATAGCTTTGCCGGTTTAATTAACAGGAGTATGCATGAAACGCGGATTATGATGGATGGAGGCTCTTTCGAAATCGTACAGCCTAAAGCATCTGAGGTGTTACAACAGATAATGCTTGCCAGCGGTTTATATCCAAAATTATTGCTGACACCAGTAAGAGCCTTTTGCAGGCATATTCCCGCTTTTCCCAGCAACAGTTTGATCGTAAACCTTGACAAAAAGTTAGATTCCGTTGACTTTATTACCCGGGTTGGTAAGCGCGAGGCTGGCCATCTATCAAAAGAAATTAACCTGTCTGATCAAATCACCGGTTCCCTTGTCACTGTCAAACAACCGGCCATCGCAGGTTTCCAGTGTTTATTCGAAGCTCCATTTACCAGGAAAGGAACTTTGATCTATGAATTGGAGCAGCCCTACAACACAACAGATCGCCTCAACTATATTATCACTGATAGTATCGGTGATCCAGTGAAAGAAAGGATTTCTCAAAAGCTTATTAAAATTATCGATAGCATTACTTCAACAAATGCCAGGCTGAAGGCTTTTGCATGGGTTCCGAATAGAAAATCAAGCTGCCTGAGGCTTTTTTTAGAAAAAATGCCAATTGATCACGTGAGCGATTTTTTACATCAAATCGGCTGGAAAGGGAACAAAGAATTATTACAAGAGATCTTCATAAAATATATATCAGAACGGTTGACTTGCGACCTGATCATTGATCTCGCCGGGGATGTGAAAAAAAAGATCAGCGTTCTTATCAAAGACAAGGTGGAAGATTTAAAAGATCAACTTTTTAGCAGGCAGCAACTATCACCGCATCAATATCAATGGTTAAAGAGCTGGCCGGGAAACCAGGAAATAAACAGCTCATTAAAAGATTCGCTTAGCCTGCTTTATAACCGGCAGGCAAAATTTATCAAGCGCAATATTCAGCGGGTTGAGTTTGTGGTCACTCCGGACCGGCAAGAGATTAAAGCACACCTGGGTTACCAGTTTTAATGAATGATAGACGACGTTTCTGGATAAACACTTTGATAATCACAGAAGTGGACAACTTCTTGTAATTCACCAGTTGACATTACGATAACTTTATCGGGAATATCATAACCGTTTGTTTTGTTTTATTAAGTCCCGTTCAGGTAAGATTTTATTTCTGTCCTCATTTTTATTACTGGCGATGACACAGGTCTCCGCACAGGATAGCCTGCGCCTGCATTTTGAATCGCTCACCATTAATGATGGATTGTCCCAGGGGTAAATCACCGGCATGAGTCAGGACCGCCAGGGATTAATGTGGTTTGCAACAAACGACGGGCTCAATAAGTATGACGGCTATCATTTTACTGTTTATCATAACAAGCGATCAGATTCGAATTCGATTGCCAGTGAAGATATTGGCTGTTTGTTTGTTGATTCACGTGACCGTATCTGGATAGGATTTAATGGTATGGGGACGGATATTTTTGATCCGGTATCCAACAAGGTCCGGCATCTTGGTTTTAATAAAAGCCAGGGAGCAGGTGCCGGGTTTGTTGATTATATCCAGGAGGATAAATCCGGTGCTTTCTGGATAAAATCGCAATTGGGAATCAAACGCATCCAGTTAGTCAATGATGCTATTCAATATGAGACTTCAATCGAGTTGGATACCAGTTTTCAAAACATGCCGCTAAAATCGAGGGCACTCGATTTTATGATAGACAGCCGGAACAGGAAATTTGTTACTACCAATCATACCGTTTTTGAAATAATCTTTGACGATAGTTTACGTACCTACCATCTGATTGAGAGGTTTCATATTGTATCCGGGAACCCCGATTTTATAAATGCGCTGAAAGAGGATACAATTAATCACTGCTATTATCTTGATGACGGGGTAACTGTCTGGAAGTTCCCGGATTATAACTTTTCAAAACCCAAACGAATTGCAATAAATGATCACTTTACTACTAACTGGACCGTCGACAATAATGGCAATTTGTGGTTTCGTCAGCATAATGATGTAATAGTGATCAACACAAGAAATGGCAAAAGTCAAAAGATCATACCGGATATACCTGAACACAGTACTTATTTGCGATCAACCACCGTGTTATTGACTGACCAAACCGGTGTTATCTGGATAGGGCTTGCCGGCTATGGCATTTTTAAGTATGATCCTGCTACTTCAGGCTTTAACCATTCGCTTAAAGGAAGACATGTTTATCAATTGCTGGAAGATAAACAAGGCCGCGTCATCAGCAGTAGCCTGGATGCGCTATACCTGAGCGAGGATTCTGTAAATATCAACCTGCAATACATTCGGGACTCTCTTGTAAATCCTAAGCTGACCATGTCTTTCACAATGGATACGGCCGGGAATTTTTGGTTTGGAGGAAATCGCGGAATTGTCGAATACAATCCCTTAACAAAGAAATCAACCTCTATCGAAGTGCCTTATAAGGAGTATGTCACATTGCCGTTTCCTTTGTTTGCTGACAACAGAAGCAGTATATGGATGGGATACAACAACACGTTGATACGCTACAATCTTATCACTAAATCCTTTTCACAGTTTGAATACACGGTTAAAGATATACCGCATCAATTTGATTTCCTGATGAGTATTTACCAGGAGGATCATTTGCTATGGCTTGGTACAAGGATTGGCTTGTTTTGTTTTGACATTGACGGGGAGAAATTTGTCAGGTCTTTCATGAGTGATCAACAGGACACAACATCCATTTCAAATAATGTGGCTTTGTCTTTTTGTGCCGATCCTGATAACCCGGACCGCTATCTTTGGATTGGCACAAGGGGAGGCGGGCTCAATCGTCTTGATAAAAAGTCCGGAACATTTACTACCTTAAATGCAGACGAGGGCCTGGCAAACAATGTGGTGTATGGTATTATTCCCGACTATGAAGGAAACCTCTGGCTAAGTACCAACTTGGGTATTTCCGTCTTCAACATTAAAAGACGCCAGTTTACCAACTATGATGTAAGCGATGGATTACAAAGTAATGAGTTCAATCGCTACGCATATTTAAGAACATCCGAAGGTTATATTGTTTTCGGTGGGTTGGACGGCATTAACTACTTCCGTTCGCAGGAAATTCACGCATTGTCTCCCCCAAAAGTAGTGTTTACTAATCTTAAAATTCTCAATCAGACTGTTATTGCTGGTAAACCTCAAAGCGTGCTGACAAGGTCTATCGGATACACGGATCTACTGAACTTGAAATATGAACAAAATGTAGTCAGTTTTGAGTTTGCGGCGATGGATTACCGCAAAAGAGGCAGTATTCGTTACCGGTATAAATTGGAAGGATTTGATAAAGATTGGGTCAACGCGGGATTGGCACATGAAGCGACTTACACCAATCTGGACCCGGGAGACTATAAGTTTTTCGTTCAGGCTAAATTTGAGAATGGCAGTTGGGGTTCAGAGATTACAAACATCACTTTGCATATTGCGACGCCATGGTATTGGAGCTGGTGGTTCATTTCAATTGTAGTGATAGGTGTTACAGGCATCGCGTACCTGATGTATCGCTTCCGGCAATATCAACTTAAGAAAATAGACCGTGTAAGAAATAAGATTGCAAGAGATCTCCATGACGAGGTGGGGGCTTCCATCAGCAGTATTGCGATCTATTCTAAAATCGTACAGGATCAGGTTTCCAAACTGGATTATAATAATGAAGCGTTAATTGCGAAAATCAGTGACTCTGCCTCGGAGATCCAGGGTTCCATGAATGATATTGTCTGGAATATCAATACCAAGAACGATGATTTTCAGTTGATCATTAACCGCATGCGGGATCATGCGATGCAACTCTTTGAAGCTAAAAGCGCTGTTGTACATTTTGACTTTGATGAACAGTTGAATAAAACAAAACTGGGCATGGAGCAGCGGCGCGAGTTCTACCTCATTTTTAAGGAAGCGCTTAATAACATTGTCAAATATGCCGATGCAAGAAATGTATGGGTTTCAATCGGACTATACAACAGTACGATTAATTTGAAGATCAGGGATGATGGAAAGGGGTTTGATAAAGCCAATACACGTAAGGACGGAAATGGTTTGCAGAATATGGAACAACGTGCAACTTTTCTTAAGGGTAAAATTTTTATCGAATCGGTACCGGGAAAAGGTACTTCCGTGACTTTGTCGTTTGCAGTTTCGAAGATGTAGGGGCTGACAATAAAAGAAAATAGCGTAAAAAAGCTATTTTTCCACCTTACCAGTGGGGTAATTTTGCATCTATAAATTCAAGTAAATCATGATTAAGATCGCAGTCTTTGATGATCACCGGGTAAGAAGAGAGGCGCTCAGGCTACTAATCAGCCTGGATGATTCCATGACTTGTATCGGAGATTATGAGAATTGCAATAACCTGGTAAAAAACCTCAGCAGTGATCCGCCGGATGTAGTATTGATGGATATCAATATGCCCGGTGTGGATGGTATCGAAGGCGTAAAATTGCTCAACCAGCATTTTCCCCAAACCCTGATCATCATGCAAACGGTATATGAAGACGATGATCATCTCTTCGAGGCATTGCTCGCAGGAGCCAACGGTTATCTGCTAAAGAAAACGGAGAATGATAAAATCATTGAAGCAATTAAGGAAGTGATGGAAGGTGGTGCCCCTATGACTCCTTCCATTGCCAGGAGGGTGATTGCTTATTTTAATAAAAAGCCTTCGAAGAAATCCAGCATCGATGAATATAAGCTGACGGCAAGAGAAATTGAAGTGCTTGACTGGTTATCCAAAGGATATAGTCAGAAGATGGTAGCGGAAACACTCTTTGTTTCAAAGCATACCGTAGGCAATCACATCAAAAATATATACCACAAAATGCATGTGCACAGCATCTCTGCTGCAATTGCGAACTTAAATAATAGAAAAAGTCATTAGAGAATATTTTAGCAAATTCTATCTCGCTAGTACGCCTCATTCCTGATCTCTGAAGGCGTCTTGCCCGTAAATTTCTTCACCATCGTTGTAAAATATTGTTGCGAGGAGATATTCAATTCATACGCCAGGTCTGAAAAGCTGATGTCGGGCTCTGCTTTAATTCGTTCAATAGCATACTCAATCCTTTTGCGTTGCACGTAATCTACCGGGGTAAAACCAGACATATCCCTAAACCAGTTCTTAAACCTGGATTCTGAAAGATTGGCAGCTTGAGCTAAGGTTTTGATAGAGATATCTTCAGTGAGTTTATTATTAATCAGGTTGAATATTTTTTGTAGCCTGTCATTGTCTGGCTTATTGGTTTTTTGTTTGGCCAGTTCCAGTACTTTCAGTAGGAAAACCTGCGTTAACAGGGACGTCTTTATGTTAACGAGTTCGGCGGGCTCATTCTTTAGTTTTGTTAACTTGAAAATATCTTCCAGCATTTTTTTAATCATGCTGTCTCCCCTGAAATGCCGCCTTTGGAGCTTGATAAGTTCCTGTAACAGGTAAGTGGTAGCGGATGTTTTATCCACGTCTACTTTCAATATAAACCAATACAGGCAACCTTTCTCTTCAGGATGTCCGGCAGAACCATGCGGTTCTTCCGGGTAATGAATAAAGATATCTCCTCCCCGTACAAGATAGCGCTGGTCGCGAACACCAAACCATTGCGCACCCTTGTCGGAATAACAGATTTCTATCATGGCTTCATGTACATGGCTTTCGAGCAGGTGTTCTGCTTTGTTGTAATTGTACTTGCCAAGCGTGACGAGCTCTGAAGATCCGCTTTTCGTAAAGTCGATGACCGTCCTGGTTTTTGTACTGTTGACTGTTACATGCATTGTTTATAAAATAGTACTATCGTTCAAATCTATGAAAGTTTAATTTATAAAGCATCTACTTTAGTGGTCATGTTAACTCAATGTAAAGTACAGGTTACGATTAAGCTATGCTTGTGTGTGCTGCTGATGAACACTGCAGTGGTGTTACGCGGTCAAAACATTATTCCCAAACCTCAGCGGCAGGTGCTTATGACGGGAAGTTTTATATTAAACAACGCTACGCAACTGAATGTTGATCCTGCATTCTTGAGTGAAGCAAGCTTTTTAACCGGGAGGCTTTTGGATCAAACCGGTTTTCAGCTGCAGCAAACAAAAGGAGATGCAAAAAGTCAGAAGACCATCGTGATACGTAAAGCCGCTTTGAATAAAGGAAAAGAAGCTTATCAGTTAACGGTTACACCGAAAGAGATTGTTATTGAGGCGAATGATGCTGCGGGCATCTTTTACGGGTGCATTAGCCTGTTGCAATTATTGCCAGTTGCCAATACCTCTGGCTTGTCTGAAATCCCTGTCCAGGCAATCAATATCACCGACCAACCAAGATTTGCATGGCGCGGACTGATGCTCGATGTATCGCGTACATTCATGCCTGTAGCCTATCTCAAAAAGACCCTCGACCGAATGGCTTTTTATAAGCTCAATGTATTGCACCTGCACATGAGCGACGACCAGGGATGGAGAGTGCCCATCAAAGCGTTACCGCAACTGGAAGCTAAGGCAACTCACTTCGACAGTTCTTATCATGAGCCAAAGGAATATGAAGGATATTATACGACCGCCGATATCAGTGAATTGGTTAAGTATGCAGAAAGTCTCCACGTCGAAATCGTTCCTGAAATAGAATCTCCCGGCCATAGCCACGCTGCACTCTTTGCCTATCCTGAGCTTTCCTGCACTGGCAATGTTGTTCCGGTATACCCCTTTTTTAGTGGACCGAGCGTCACCAATGATGTTTTCTGTGTAGGCAATCCCGGGAGCCAGCAATTTTTTAAAGCTGCGATAGACGAAGTAGCGCAAGCTTTCCCTTCAAAATATCTTCACCTGGGCGGTGACGAAGTGCCAAGAGAGGCATGGCAACAATGTCCTAAATGCCAGTCACTGGTAAAGTCTGCCGGGTTAAAGAACACCAGTGAATTGCAGGGATACTTCATGCAACAGCTAAGGGAAGATGTAATCAGCAATAAAAAACGACCGGTTGCGTGGGATGAGATTTTACACGACAATCGGTTTCTTACCAAAGACTGGGTCATTATGAGCTGGACCGGCAGCAAACCCGGCTGGGAGGCCGCATCCAAAGGATATGATGTGGTGATGACCCCGACCTCGCACATGTATTTTGACTATGGATATGATGCGACCAATTCACGAAAGCTGTTTTCTTTTGACCCACTCGAAGGATGCCCCGATAGCAGCAAGGTAGCTAAGCATATTCTTGGGATACAAGCTAACTTCTGGTCTCATATTGACCGGACGCAATCGAAAATTGATTACCAGCTCTATCCGCGCCTGTTAGCACTTGCTGAACGCGCATGGTCTGATGAAGGAAATAAAGATTATGAAGATTTTCGCAGGCGTCGCGATTATCATAGGGACTGGCTTCAAAAGATGACTGTAAAGTACTTCTCGGGAGATTTTAATTAAGAAAAAACACCTTTCAATAGGCATCCTGCATTTGCAGCAGGCCATGTTATGTCTTTACATTTTCATATAACCAAAACAACCACACAACTATGCTTGAACAACTGAAACGCTTGTTGCATTTTTTCATGGTCGCTATGATGTCTTTGCTGGTTACCGGGAGGGCAGCAGCACAGGACGCGCCAAAAGCTGGGACGGTCGTCACCGGTACCATCACATCTGCAGGTGCCGCAGCTTTGGAAAACGTCACCGTAAAAGAAAAAAATACCTCCAATATTGTTTTTACCACCGCAGATGGTGCTTTCAGTATCCGGCTGACGGGGAATGCTGGTATACTGCTAATCGCCTCCGTGGGCTTTACTGAAAAGGAAGTTAGAGTAAGTAATAACGCACCACTCAAAATTGAACTCGACCCGGTCGCAAACTCCCTCGAAGATGTGGTGGTGGTAGGTTATGGCCAACGGAAAAAGGTGGACCTTACCGGAGCAGTATCCTCAGTCTCTTCAAAAGACCTTCAGAACAGGCCGGTGACCAACGTAAGCCAGGCATTACAGGGCCAGGTAGCAAATCTAAACATTACCCAATCAAGCGCAGGAGGTGCTCCCAATGCGACACCCAGCCTGAACGTGCGTGGTTATACCGGCTTTGGGGTTTCTGCATCCCCGTTGGTGGTTATTGACGGTATACCAGGGGGTGATATAAATGTGATTAATCCTAGTGATATAGAAAGCGTCTCTATTTTAAAAGATGCAGCCTCTTCAGCCATCTATGGTTCCAGTGCGCCGTATGGGGTGGTACTGGTAACCACCAAACAAGGAAAAAAGGACCGCAAGCCACAGGTTAGCTATAACAACAACCTGGCTTTCGCGCAAACCATCAACTTGCCGCACATGATTAATTCCCTGGATTTTGCAAACATTTATAATGAGGCATTTGTGAATTCAGGCAGGACGCCCTGGTTCAACGACGAAACTATCCAGCGTATCAAAGACTACCAATCTGGCCAGCTCAAAGAGGAGACCATCAAAGACCCCAACAATGATGACTGGTACGGGTCTGGTAATGGCTATTTTACCGGCACCGGCCCCAACTTCGGGAATGGCAATAATGACTGGTTCAAGATTTATTTCAGGCCATGGGCATTCAGCCAGCAACATAACCTTGGCGTATCAGGGGGTGGCGCAAGCTCTACCTATTACCTTGGCGTTGGATACCAGGACAGGCAGGGGATGTATAATTTCATGAGCGATACCTACAAGCGCTACAATATCAGGGCAAATCTTTCATCAGAAGTGGCGAAATGGCTTACCCTTAATTTCAGAAGCTCGCTTTCACGGGAGCTGAACAATACTCCCGCTACTTATCCCGATGCAACCGGAGGTAATTACATGCACCAGATTGCAAGAAAACTTCCGACCACTCCTTTTAAAAACCCTGATGGGTATTATTCCGATTATTCCAATATTGCGCTCTTTACAGAAGGAGGCCGCAACACCTATACCGATGACAAATCCATGCTGACCGGCGAGATTGTTTTGAAGCCGGTAACTGGGCTTAATATCACCGGCAACTTTACCTATGATGGAAGAAATTTTAACCAGGAGAACTTTAACAAGGTGGTTTACTCGCACTTGCCCAGCGGCAATAAGGTGGTGATGTTTCAGACCAACCCGAACAATTCCCTGCAAAAATATTATACCCGCCAAGACCACTATGTATTAAACCTGTATGCTACTTACGAGAAGAAAATAGGCAGGCACCAGTTGCAGTTGCTGGGTGGTTATATCAGGGACTATCGTACGCTTAAGTCATTCAATGCCGGCAATTCACAGTTATACTCCAATGATATTCCTTCGCTTAACCTGACGTATAATCCAACACCTTCAGTAGGTGACAATGATATGCGTCTTGCAATAGAAGGTTATTTCGGCAGGTTGAATTATAATTTCGAAGACAAATATCTTTTGGAAATCAATGGCCGCTACGACGCTTCTTCGAGGTTTTTGAAAGAGAGCCGCTGGAACCTTTACCCTTCTGTATCAGCAGGCTATGTTATCTCCAAAGAAGCTTTCTGGGAAAAATTTTCAGATGTTGTGAATGTCCTGAAAATAAGAGGTTCTTACGGCACGTTGGGTGACCAGTGGGGTGACAATGCCAACCAGGACAACTATTATCCTTTTTATCCCGGACTGGGCACAACGGCGCCAACTTCCACCAATTGGATTTTCAGTGATGGCAGGCAGGCTTATATCGGGGCGCCAGGTCTTGTAAATCCGATGCTTACCTGGGCAACCATCAAGTCGTTTGATATTGGCCTCGACGCCGAGTTTCTGAAACACAGGCTTACGGCAAGTTTCGATTGGTACAAAAGGGACGCTTCAGATTTTGTCGGACCGGCTCAATCGCTTCCTGCGGTGTTGGGTACTGCGGTACCAAGGGCTAACAACGCATCGATGCAGACAAAGGGCTTCGACCTCAGCCTGAGCTGGAATGACCGCATCGGAAAAGTTTCCTATTTCGTCAAAGCAGTCTTAAGCAATTACAAGAGTAAAGTGCTGAAGTATCCAAACCCAACCAAACTGCTCGCCGACTGGTATGAAGGCATGACGATTGGAGAGATATGGGGCTACGAAACGCAAGGCTTGTTTCAGTCTGCAGAAGACGTGAGCAAGTCGCCGGGGCAAACAAAAATCTTTGGCGGTAACTGGACGCCGGGCGATGTTCAATACAAAGATATCAATGCTGATGGGGTTGTCGATTTTGGCACGAATACCGTAACGAACCCGGGTGACCGAAAAGTGATTGGCAATAACACTCCCCAATATGCCTACGGTCTTACCGTGGGTGGCTCCTGGAAAGGATTTGACCTTTCCGTCTTTGTTCAGGGTGTAGCTAAACGAGACGCATGGATATCATCCAACATGTACTGGGGCATTATCGGTGGCGAATGGCAAAGTACCCTCATGTCGCAGAACATGAATCGCTACACTGCCGAAACACCCAACGGATTCTTCCCCAAATATTACATGACCGGAGAGATGAATAAGAATATGCAGACGCAGACAAGGTATTTGCAAAACGCGGCCTACATGCGTTTGAAAAACCTGCAAATAGGCTATCGGTTGCCGGCAAGACTGTTGTCGAAAGCCTCCATTCAAATGCTGCGGGTATACCTGAGTGCCGACAACCTGGCTACCATTACTGGTTTGCAAAAGTCTATTGACCCGGAATTTGCTGTCGGCGATGCCAAGATTTACCCGATGCAACGGACTTTCTCTTTCGGAATCAACGTAACCCTCTAATCGATAAAAATAAAAAAAATGAGTAACAGATATATTGCTGCGTTGCTTTGTGCATGTTTGCTGGTTTCGTGCCAAAAAAACTTTCTCGACCAGACACCGAATGTAATTATCAGTGATGCGGACTTCTGGAAATCATCCAATGACCTGAAGCTTTACGCAAACAATTATTACAACACGATGCTGCCACCTAAATCGGGTTATTTTGAAATCGGCTACTATGGTGATGATGCTGATTTGGGAAGTGATAACATGATAAAATCCCCTTACAATACTTCGTTGAACGGTGAAACGATTCAGCCGGCTTCCGGTGGCGGATGGGACTGGACGCAGCTTCGCACGCTCAACTATTTTATGGCCAATTACGGTAAGGTAAATGAAGCATGGGACAATGTGAAACCGTATGTAGGAGAAACACTTTTCTTCCGCGCCTGGTTTTATTTCAGCATGTTGAAAAAATTCGGGCCCTTACCCTGGGTTAATACGCCCCTGGCGACCAATGACAGCACAGGATTATATGGAAGCCGTTTGGCAAGAAATATCATCGTTGATTCCATCCTGCAGGACCTGGACCGTGCAGCGGAATATTTACCAAGTCACGCTTCAGGATTTACAGGAAGGCTCGACAAGGAATCAGCCATGTTGTTTGCATCACGTGTGGCACTTTATGAAGGAACCTGGGAGAAGTATCATGCGGGGACGGAATATGGCGTCGCGGGCCAGGATGGTACCGTTTATCTGTCTAAAGCAGCGGAGGTAGCCGGAGCGCTGATGACCAGTCCCGGTGGATATGGCCTGGACAATGTAGGTGCCGCTGAAGGATATCGCCAGGTATTTAACCAGCTTGATTATTCAGGCAGCAAGGAGGTGATGCTCTGGCGCAAATTTGATAATGCGCAGGGTATTTCGAGCCGTTGGTATTTGTTTGTACCATTGGGTTTGGACAGGGGTATTACCAAAAACCTGGTGGACGATTATCTTTGCACCGATGGATTGCCCATCAGTATCAGCCCGCTTTACAAGGGTGATGATTCACTTCGGCAGGTGGTGGCAGGCAGGGACCCAAGATTAGCCCAGACCATTTTTACACCGGGCCGTGCCGTTATCACTAACCGCGCCGGCAACCAGCCTGATGTCATCTTTGACAAACCTGATTTTCCCAACTCCGCCAACGTCCCGACAGGTTATGAATTATTGAAAGGTCATATCAGCAATGCGGCCACACAGGTAGAAAATTCCACCCAGGCGATGATTTATTTCAGGTTTGCTGAAGTTCTTTTAAACTATGCGGAAGCAAAGGCAGAACTCGGAACCCTGAACCAGCAGGATATTGACCGTTCTGTCAACCTGTTGAGGTCAAGGGCAGGTATGATTGGCATGCAACTCAGCAGTATTGCCCATGACCCGGCCTGGAAATTCCCCGGTCTGTCCGCCGCTATCAATGAAGTGCGGCGCGAACGCAGGGTAGAGCTTGCCTGCGAGGGATTCCGGCATGATGATATTTTCAGGTGGGCGGCAGCCGGTTCGCTCATCAAAAACTGGAAGCCATTGGGCGCCAAAAGAAAGCAGTGGGAGACGCAGTTTACGTCGGAAATTTTAAATAAGTATCCCACGAATAGCGAGGGTTATATCGAGTATTTCAGAAATGTTCCGGGTATGTCTGCAGGTTTTCAGTTCAGGGAGAACAAAGATTACCTCTTGCCTTTGCCTGCAGACCAGATGGTATTAAATTCAAGATTGGCACCCAATAACCCGGGCTGGTAAAATAAAGGATATGAAAGTATTGTTCTTTTGCCCGATGTGGGGTATGGCACATCTTCCAACAACGGAAATGTTGTTGAAGATAAAGGCGGCAGGATATGATGGTATCGAATTTGGTTTTCACTGTGGCCTGGAAAAGGAGAGAGAGACTTTTGTACACATGACAAAAGACCTGGGATTACTCACCATCGCGCAGCAATGTTTTGCAGCGGGAGATACGTTCGAAACTTATGGGGCCAGTTTCACCGAAAACCTCCGGTGGCTGGCTTCCTTTAAACCTGTTCTGATTAACAGCCATACCGGTAAGGATTATTATAGTTCAGCGCAAAACGGGTGGTTGATTGAACAGGCGGAAGGCATCAGCCGGGAAACCAATATCCCTATACTACATGAGACGCACAGGGGTAGGTTTCCGTTTTGGCCTAAGCAGACTTTATTGTATCTTAAGCGGTATCCGGAAACCAGGCTTACTGCTGACTTTTCGCATTACTGTGCGGTAAGTGAATCCTTGCTGGAAGACCAGGAAGAAACTATCAACCAAATCATCTCTTCCTGTTATCATATTCATGCAAGAGTTGGTCATCCGCAAGGTCCGCAGGTAATTGACCCTCGTTTGCCGGAGTGGCGCCAGGCGCTTGATGCACACCTCGCCTGGTGGGACAGGATTGTTTCCTGCCGGCAACTGGATACTGAGCAACTAACGATTACCTGTGAGTTCGGGCCGGAGCCATACATGTTGACTTCACCCGTTTCCGGTGCGCCGCTGGCCAGTCAATGGCAACTTAATCTTTTTATGATGGAATTGTTACGGAAACGATATCACTTAAACTAGCAACTATGCACACAATCAACGAACTTGGAGAAGAAAAAAAGACGTTTTTCCGGGAGCATGGATACGTCGTTATTGAAGATATTATTTCAGCAGCGGAACTGTTACAATACCGCGAAATTTACGACCGGTTTTTAAATGGCGCTATTGATGCCGGCAGTAACCGGTCTGACCTGGGTGTTGGGCTTGGCAGCAACCAGCAGGTGGAAAACATTACGCAGATTATGTGGCCCAGCGACTTTGCGCCGGAGGTACTCGAAATGGCTTATCATCAAAAAGCACTCGCTATCGCCAGGCAACTGCAGGGAGATGATATGGAAATGGATTTCGATATGCTTATCAATAAGGCGCCCCACACCGATACAATTACTCCCTGGCACCAGGACGCTGCCTATTGGATTAATATGCCGGATAAACGGGCCGTGAGTTGCTGGCTTGCACTTGACAACGCAACACTTGATAATGGCTGTATGTGGTATGTTCCGGGCTCTCATCTGTTGCCCCTTCGTTCACATACAAGTGCATTACTGGAGGGTGGGGCACTCCGTTGCGATGCAAACGAATCAGAAGCGATGGGGATTGAGTTGAAACCCGGTTCCTGTGTGCTGCATCACGGCGCCACGCTGCACTATAGCAGGGGAAATAGTACCGCTAACCAACGGCGGGCCTTTATCATCAATTTCCGTCCAAAGGAAATGGTGCGACTGGAAAGGGAGCAGGGCTTTGACCATGGACGTTCAGGTAATGCCGCCGAAAGGAAAGTGAGGAACAATGATTTTAAATAACGAAAATGAAGGCTATGCCAGTGAAGCGATTACCACCCATGCTTATCATCGGGATGCTCTTTTTTGTCTTTGGTTTTATCAGTTGGATTAACGCGATACTCATTCCTTATTTCAAATTATGTTTGAGGTTGTCTGTAAAGGAGGCGATGATGGTGGCATTTGCTTTCTACATCTCCTATTTTGTGATGGCGTTTCCGTCAGCGGGATTGCTTCGGCGGACAGGATTTAAAAACGGGATGATGCTTGGCTTGTTAGTGATGGCCATCGGTGCGGCACTCTTTATTCCTTCCGCTTACTATAAAAATTACGGATTGTTTTTAACGGGGCTTTTTACACAGGCCACCGGCCTCACCTTGTTGCAGGCTGCTGCAAACCCGTATGTAACGATGCTTGGTCCGCTTGAGTCAGCCGCAAAGCGAATGAGCATTATGGGGGTATGCAATAAGCTGGCCGGCGCAATCGCACCCTTGATATTGCTGCATGCAGTAACCAAAAGCCCTCATGAAATTGACGATATTCGTCATATGCTCCCTGTGTTGCCGGTTGCCCAGGGAGAAGCATTGCTGCATGAGCTCTTGTTAAGGCTTCGCCTGCCTTATACGATAATTGCAATACTTCTTTTACTACTGGGGATTGTTATTCGTTTTTCAGGCTTACCGGAAGCCAGGCCACAACAACAACGGTTTGGAGAAAAGGGAGGATTCTTTCAATACCCGCAACTCGTTTTGGGTACGGTTGCCATCTTTTGCGGCGTAAGTGTTGAAGTACTTGCGGTGGACAGCATCATCAATTATGCCGGCTACCAGGGTTTTGCCTTTAAAACAGCCAGCGTTTTTGCAACGGTAACGCTTTGCTGTATGATTGCAGGCTACCTGTTAGGTATACTTACTATTCCGAAGGTCGTGTCGCAGGAACAAGCCCTTACCGGCTGTGGCATAACAGGAATATTTCTTACAATTTTAACCCTTTGCAGCAGTGGTGCTTTTTCCGTGTTTAGTGTTTCTGTGCTCGGTTTTTGTAACGCCTTAATCTGGCCTTCCATCTGGCCCATCGCGCTGAAAGGATTAGGCGATTATACAGAAAAGGGAACGGCTTTTCTTATCATGGCTGTTGCCGGTGGTGCTATTACCCCGCTTGTTTTTGGAGCTATTGCAGAGAAGACAAATCTTCAATGGGCTTACGTGGTGCTATTACCACTTTACTTATTCCTTTGCTATTTTGGCATCTACGCCTCCCGTACGAACCGTGTACTGAATCTTAAAAAATACCAATGAAAAAAACACTTATACCGGTAGCTATTTTTATCCTCATCTATACCGGCAACTGTTATCTGTACGCACAGCAAAACCCATCAGCGAGATACCCAATTATACCATATCCGGCTTATCTTAAACCTTCTGCTGCAAACTTTATGATTGACCAGAATACCAGCATTTATGTGGATGCAAAGGAAGGTTTATTTCAGCAGGAAGCGGTATTGTTGCAGGCCTCGCTAAGTAAGGCAGGTAAACAAGTAGCCATCGCAAAGACGGGCGGCAAGAAAAACAGGATAGTACTCAAGTTCGATAGCACTCTGGCAAATGAAGAAGCTTACTTGTTAGCTATAACTTCAACTGCAGCCGTACTTTCCGCGAAGACACCTATCGGGATGTTCTATGCAATAAAGACTTTTGAACAATTGTTGCCGCAAAAAGAAGCTTCACCCGTAGCATCTATCACAGTTCCGGCAGTAAGTATCAAAGACAAGCCTGCATTTAAGTGGCGGGGTATGATGCTGGATGTTGCCCGTGCTTTTTTCTCGATGGAGTACTTGGAGAAGATGGCTGATATGATGGCCATGTACAAGTTAAACAAACTGCACCTCCATTTAACAGATGACCAGGGGTGGCGTATCGAAATCAAGAAGTACCCGGCACTCACCTCCGAAGGTGGTTGGCGACAGTTCAATGAAATGGACTCGGCTGCGTTGCGGGAGTATGCCAAAACAGGTAACCCTGACTTTATCATAGACCCAAGAAACCTGCGTGAAAAAGACGGAAGGCCATTGTTCGGTGGATATTACACACAGGAACAAATGACCCGTTTTATCCAATATGCACAAGAACGACACATAGAAGTCATCCCCGAAGTTGATATGCCCGGTCATATGATGGCAGCAACCCGGATTTTTCCCAATCTAACCTGTGATGGAAAGACCGGGGAAATGCGTGGCTTCTCTCCACCGGTGTGTCCTTGTAAAGAAGAAGTGATTGATTTTGCAAAAGATATTTTTAGTGAGATAGCCGCACTTTTTCCTTCCCGTTACATACATATCGGTGGCGATGAAGTTGACCAGCAATACTGGACAAATTCACCCTTGTGCCAGGCGTTCATGAAAGAACATGGGCTGACATCCGTTCTGCAGATTCAAAGCTATTTCAACAACCGGATGAAAGATTTTTTTGCAACGAAGGGTAAAACCCTGGTGGGATGGGATGAGATTGTAGAAGGAGGCATAGATTCGTCGGCTGTTGTAATGTACTGGCGTCCCTGGGCTCCGCAAACACTTACCAAGGCTGCAAGAAACAAACATAAAATTATCCTCTCTCCGGATGGTCCGCTCTATTTTGACTGGATACCAGACCAATATACCCTGCCAAGTGTTTATCATTATAACCCTTTGGATTCCGGCTATCATTTCAGTGCGGAGGAACAAAAAAATATCCTCGGTGTGCAGGGGAATTTATGGGGAGAATTGCTGCCATCAGAGCAACGTGCAGACTACATGATGATGCCAAGGATGACTGCGCTTGCAGAAGTCGGTTGGACCCATCGTCCTGCATATGCCTCCTACCTGTCCCGTTTGGACGCGCAATATCCAAGGTGGGATGCGATGCATATCAACTACCGCCTGCCCGACATTGAACACCTGGTAGAACAAAACGTATTGGTTGACTCCGCTTCGTTTTTCAAAAAAACGCCTTCTGATAATTTTGTGTTGCGGTACACGCTGGATGGTTCTCGCCCGGTTAAAAATTCTCCTATACTAAAGCAGCCTATCCGTATTCTTGAGCGCACAACGGTTATGCTTGCGCCATTTACAAAGAACGGCCGTATTGGTGACGTATACCGCATGCAATTTGAACCTTCTTCTTACAAGGAGGCCATTGTAGTAGCAGGCGCAAAACCAGGTTTAAGATGTGAATATTATCAGCAGCCCATGGATAGGACAACCTTAATGAAAGGGCTACCTGACAGCATTTTAAAAGTGGATAATATCGCTATCCCGGCGTTTATGAATAAGCCCTCATTTGGCTTTAAGCTTAAAGGATTTTTGCAGGTACCAGTAACAGGTATTTATTCCTTTTATTTTAACGCGGATGATGGTGGTATGCTGCGGCTGGATGATGCGGTGCTCATTGACAATGAAGGGCCGCATGGGGAAAAAGAATTGACTGCGCAGAAGGCATTGAACAAAGGGCTACACCCGCTGGAGGTAGCGTATGTACAGGGCGGTGGCGGTTCTGCATTGTCTTTAAAATACTCGGTTAATGGAAGTGCGGTTCAACCTGTTCCCGCTTCCTGGTATTATTCAAAACCATAATCAACCAGATGTTCAAAATATCAGTTATGTATCGTTTACTGGTTCTCATATGTTTCACAGTGCTCTCTTCGTCTGCAAGTTTTGGAAAGCAGGATACTACAAAGCTTGCAAAGGAAATACTTTCGGATACAACCGAAAGGTTAGGGTGATTTTAGAAGTGAGGCAGGAGTTTTAATCGACGCTGTCAATGTGCTGCAAGAGTGGGCAACGAGTCATTATAAGACTGGAAAAATCTTGAGGCAGGTTATGCATACAAAAATGGCGCAGCAATACTGCTGCGCCAAAATACTGTTTAAAATAAACCAACTCAACTTGGTACAGGCAACTGGTCGAATGTAGTTATGAGACAAGCGCCTCCCCAAATTAAATTACATACTGAAATACCTCCCACCAACCATGCGAGATCGGTTGACCTGCCTGGTGTGTCATCAGCATAATAAGCAAATCCCAAAGGCAGCGAAAGCATGCCGCTTAAATCGAATGCAGTTCCACCCACAAAAGAAACTATTGCATTAACATACGTGTTTCGAGGTTGCCCTTCTAAGTCCACAACTAATTGTGCTACCGTTGGCACCTGCCAGGCCACGTTTAAAACGAAGTCCAAGGTTGGCCCCACATACTTACCGTAGGTTTTTTCTGCCCATTTCCACGAGGTGAAATCCACCAGTGACTTTGTAACACCCAGGTAGGTGCACAGGTTATTCATATCAGTGTACCAGGGCTGCGTTTTCATGTTCCAGGTTTTGACCGCTGACACAACATCGGGAAAAATATAAGCCCAATATCCAACACTGTTGAACATAGTAAAAATCATGTTTATGCGACTGTCAGCGTCTGTAGGGACTTGTACATTAGGTAACGCCGATTTAACTATGGTGGACAAATCGATGAGAAGCGCCCCCATCATAGCATCAATGCTCGAAATGATATCCAGTGTGGTCATTCCATTATTATCCTCATGCCCTAACATGCCTGGCGTAATGCTTACACCCCCTGTTTCAAAATTGCTGATTGCCTGTTGCAAAGAGGTCAGATCCTGCGCATTCACAATTGCATCCGTTAAATTTCCTTCCGGAAAAGGAGCGTTGCCTTTTACCACTTTATAAACAACAGTGGAGAAAAATGAGGAGATAAGACACCCTAGGTCAAGGGCCGTGAGGTCGTCTCCATCTGGTTTTTCGTCGCTTTTGGTCATCTTCTTGTACATGTAAGTTATTACAGGTATGTGGATGGTATAGTTCAAGGCATCCATTACCCCACTTAATAACTGGTCAAGAATCACTACCAGTTCCTGCAAAAGGTTTTCCGCTGTATTCAGCAGCAAGTCTACAACAACAGCCATCAATTGTGTTATCGTTTCCGGTGCAGGTTGCGACCTGATGTTGGACGCAATCGTTTTTATCTGCTCGGCTGCGTCTGAAAAGGCTGTACCCTCATTTTGAATTAGCTGCAGGAGATCATTAAAAATATCTTCGGTAATACTGGATGCAGGAGAATCTGAACTCTGTGCGCTTTTACTATTGTTTTTGAAGTGTTGAGCGCCATAATTTGCCGAAGGGGATTTACTGCCAGACGGTGCCTGACCGGAAGCCATACCCCCTTGATAAGTTTGAATAGATGCCGCGTCTGGAATACCAGAGGTAGGTAAACCTGTTTTTTTATCAATTTGATTTTCCAGGTTGCTGAACGCAGTGGAGATATCGCCGCTCAGGGTTGAAATATTCTGAACGCAATTATTGAAGTAGACTGTCAATATATTTTTCATCACTTCATGTGTACGAAGAATGTCTTTGAAGCTGAAAATCATGCCAATCCAGGCCACAACGTCTTTGAAAGCTGCTTCTATGGCATTGAGCACTGTGTGTACCATGTTGACAATATCGGTGGCGCATTTTGCTATAAAATGATATATTTCACCAGCTATGCTAATCAAAAAATCTACCCCGCCTCCCACGACTGTTATTACAACCTGTTCCAGCTTATGCGCTTCACTTTTAATCCATTTAGCCACATGCCCTAACTTAGCTTCAATATGGCTGAAAATGCCTCCCAACCCGGCAGCGGAATTTAGCGCGAGGCTACCATCTGCATTGAGGGTGATACCCACGGCTTTTACAGCTTCTATACCTTCGTAATGTTTTGCGTTCTCTCCAAAGGTCCATGCCCATATTTTATCAGTCTTTGAGTTAAAGCGCAGGTTTTTGAATTGGCGGTCTGCTTTCGCAAATTTTTTAGTTCGTTTAATAGGTGCTATATAATGTCTTCGGTTACCTTTTGAAGCTGGTTTTATATCCTGCGTCGGAGCCGGCTTAACAGCAGCTTTGGTCGCCTGCAATGCCTGAACAGCCGAAGCAGGGTTTGGCCACCCTCCCGCAGCCACCTGGTCTGAAGTAAGACCGTCCTGGTTCATAGCAGAATTCTGCTGCGAAATAGTATAGATCTGGTTGGAGGAACTGGTGGTTTGAGAACTGTTAGCACTACTGATGAGCGGTGTCTTGTTGTCGTATTCATCTGTAACCTGCGCGTTTTGCAAATAGTCACTTTTGCCATCGGGTATCTGTTTTTTAAGATTGGCGATACTTACGGCCATTGGGTTAATGGCTTTAGTATACCATTGACTGGTAGCAGGGTCCTGTACCGCAATATTAAAGGCGATACCTCCAATGGCATCCACCGGCTGCATCAGGGTGATATTGCCGGAAAAGTCTGTTTCAAATTTCGCAGGCTTATCAAATTCCAGCGTGTGATATCCTGCTGTATTATTGGCGTCACTTATATATACGGCGCAGGGACTGGATGACCAAATATATACCGGTAAATTAGGCTGGCTTTGATTGTTGTCGTCGGTTATCTCAATATTGGTGGAATAAGTAGTGGTTTCATAAACTTCGGTAATTGTATTTGGTACAACCAGCAGACTTCTTTGCTGCCACGCGGTGGTAACCGGGTCTTGAAACAATTGCACAAGCGAGCCATCTGCCTGGTGTGCGAATAATATGCTGCAACTGCCATAGGCATTACCATTCACCTGGTCGATAGCACTATCCAGGCTGTATTTGTTATTCACATAGGCAGAGGAGTTTTCTACGTTAAGCAATAATGTAATAGGACAGCTCCAGGCAGTAATATTGATTTCCTGGCCTGCGATACCTTCCATTATAAACAACCTGGAAACTGTTGTGTTCGTATCTGTATCCAGGTATTGACTTTGTCCCCAGATAACAATATTGTCGTTCCAGTTCTCCACACGCAGGCTCTGAATATTCTTAAGAAGGTCATTGCTGTATATCAGGGCAGGTACAGGATTGCCGGTCCCCTTATTTACCTGGTTATTGTTGCTAAGAAAATACAAACCTCCCTGAACTTTACCCTGACTATCTGTATAGTTCGATGCGAAGAATAAGTCAGTATATGGTGCATTGTCAGCGGGGATAGACAATGCTATGGCCATGTGGCTGCTATCATAACCTGCAGGTAACCCAAATATAGTAGGCGCCGGTGTTGAAAAAACATCAACAAAATTGTAGGTAGGTATGTAAGCCAGTTGACCTGCGCCATTAACCGAGCCAAGCAGATAAGTGCCGCCGGTATTAGAGCCGTCAGGGCCATCATTGGGTCCACAACCGAGCAGCGTAGTAATATTGCCCGTCTGCAGATCAAGAGGCAACCTATGCGGCACCCAGGTATAGCTTGCGCCAGTATCAGGATTGATGTATGCCGATTGTGAAGGATCGATATAGTACCGAGATATGGTGTTGGTTTCAACATTGCTTATGATGTCTGCAATAATGTACTGACAGCCATTTCCGTCTACGATTTGCACGTCGTTGATAGAATGAGAGGCGAGTTGAGGTTGTGCCGGGTCATCAAATGGGTAGGCTGCGAAGGAAGGCAGGCTTGCTGCCCAGTTGTCCAGTGTGTTATCAAACCCCTGCGCAAGAAGTAAGTGATCTTGCCCGTTAGCCGTAACTACCAGGGCAATATCTATGGCGTTCGCCATGCCCAAATCCTGTGCAATATCAAAGGTTTTAGCAATAACAGGTGCGCCGTTAAATAATGCTGCCGAAAGTGGGGTACTAAGGTCTACCCTAAGCCATCCGTGCGTATCGCCCGGCACCTCGCGGGTGCAGTACAAAATGTTATCACTTCCGATAGAAAAAAGAAGTGAATTTCCTTCTATCGTCTGCAATGCCTCAAACTGTTTATCGGGAACCACGATGGTAGAGGATTTATGGTTAGTCATGAGTTCCGTTTCGTTTACTATTTTCATTTTAGTATTTTTTGTGCGTGTATTTGTGATACACGCGTTGTTTTAAATTTTTTTTAGATGAAAGAGTTATTGTTCGCTCTGATATTTTACGTGGCAAACAAGGTCTGAATACTGCGAGAATTGAGCGTCTGAAAAAGAGAATGCGTTGCCTCCTGGAAATACAAACTGTTTAGGCAATTCTGCGGGTACTTCTTCAAAACTTGATAGCACGAGCTGGTTGATAAGTTGGGTTATAAATTCACCATTGGGAATGATGATAGGTTCGCTTTGATCTGCGACCGTGCTCCTGGTCTCATCCCGTTTGAAAGTGATTGCCCCATCATCGCCCACGATAATTTCGAAAAAATCGTCAATCTGTTTGGCCAGTGGCACTCCATCATAATATTCTCCTGCAATACTAGCATCAACCCTAAACAAAAGGCTTTGTGTTAACATTAATGTATTAGTGTCCATTATGAGAATTGCAAAGTCGAACCGGTTTTGTATTTTCATGTAGTCTCCAGCTAAACCTTGCTGTTTTACGATTGAGTTAAAGTTGTATAGCACCAGCCTGTCAGGAAATTCCGGCATACGGCTTTGAACCCCGCCAATGGGTGTCGATTCGCTAAATGTTACGTTAAAAAGAGACTCTTCGGAGCCTATTTCCGCTACGTAACAATTGCCTTTTACATAATTGCTCAACTGGTCGTCAAAGTATTGAGCCAGGGCATCACGTTTTATGGCGATTGCTCCGTCGTAATTATTGATATCTGCATTGGGATCCGTAGCTGGCGATGGATTAACTCCATTGTCTTCCAACCAGTTCCAGGTGAATTGTTTTCCGGCCGGCAATGTATTACCGTTTACAGCAAAAAGACAGTTAAGGGTTGCCAGGTTTTGCTGGCATAGATCAGGGCTGCTGATCACACTGCCGTTGGCATCTGTCAATGCTCCCGCAAAACAACTCATTGCTGTAGGCTGCAGCGTACTTGGATTCTTTTCAATAATGCCGTAGTTAAGCACAGGTGATGCATGATTTTCGTAAGCAGCAAAATAACATATGCCGAACTCTTTCATCATAGCTGTAAATATGGAACAGGAGCTGTCAAGCTGTGGTAGTGTGCTTGTCGGATCGACGACGGCACTGTCAAAATCGAATATCAATTGCTGTACGTTTACGTTAGTCGGACCAAGTTCATTTACTCTGCTTTGCACTGCATCTGGAAGGTTATCGCTGCTAACTATGTTTTGCAAGCCGATGGTTGCGGAGATGTTGAATTCCCTGGCGGTTGTTTGCATTACATTAGCCCAGGTTTTATTGTCCGGATTCCAAAAAGCGAATTGTACGTTTTCACAAAGCAGGTAATATCTCGCTGCCTGCTCGCCTGGAGTCAATTCGATATATTTAATGCCGGGCATACCCAGTCCTGATGGATCGCCAGGCGTAATCGTAAAGGCGAAAGCAAAGTTGGCGGTAGAGTTAACTACATCGGATACCTGGCTGGGCATCAAACCTGTGCCATTCCAGGAGGGAACCGTTAAAGGATCCACGCCATTTGTTTGTCTCAGAAGCCCGGCAGTATCAATATTGCAGGGCGCATATTTGCCACCGCCGATGGGCATCCAAACGTAATAAATGGTTAACGGGATGAATTTGGATCGCTTTTTTTCATTTACATAAAAGCTCTTAATAGCATCGTTGAGGGCATTTTGTGTGATAGCCACTACCGTATCGTAATCGTAATTTGATTGTGACAGGTAAGAATTTTTGATTGACATAAAATTTGTTTTTAATTGTTTTAAATTTTGTTTGTTGTTGTGATTGGTATACCGGTATCAGTTATTTGGGCAATGGGGCAGCTGCACACATTTTTTACTGTGTATGCATCTACTGTTTCAAAAGTTGACGACTTGTGTTTGCGGGTAATGTGAGGCCTTGTGATTACTGTGCGCTTGTGAAAACTAAATCTCGAAAAAGCGTCTCTTCCTAATTGCTGATGCAAAGCTAAGCCGCTGCTAAAGCGAAGTCAATAGCGCAATGCAGGCATTGTTTTTTTCAAAAAAACTATTTACCTTTTTATAAGAAAGTACTATGATACAAAAGAGTGAAGGATTTATTTGAAAAGGTGTAATCTTTGCAAAAAAGCACTATTTGAGACCATCTCACAACTGCGCGATGGTTATCTCTCACGATCCCATTTATCTTGGGTAATAACAAATTTTATTCAGTTTTTATTTCGTGCGGAATAGGTATCTGTGTAACTATCCTGCATCCTGTTTTCCATACTCCCTTGGCGTCATGCCATACATGTCTTTAAAATACTTGTTGAAAAGATGATGATTCGAGATACCCACTTCTGCCATGACTTCTGCAATTCGATGCGTGCCGGTCTTCAATAATGCAGCGGCACGTTTCATCCGCATTTCCCTGATCAGTTCTGAACTGGTTTTTCCGGAAATCTCATGCACCCTTCGGTGCAAATGCATACGGCTTACGCAGGCTTGCCGGCTCAATTCTTCTACCGTGAAGCCATACTCGGCAATATTGGCTTCAATGATATCTGTTACTTTTTTAAGAAACAGCGTATCTGCGTCCTCCTGTTCCGGGAGTTTTGTATCTGTAAAAGTTTGACGGTAGGCATCGGTAGACAACTGACGACCGCTGTCAATCCGGTTACTGATTTTTAAGGTAAGCAGGTGATAATCGCAGGGTTTTTCGATATAGTCGTCTGCGCCAGCTTCAAAAGCCTGCTGTTGTGTTTCACTGTTAATTCGTATGCTGTGTATGATGATTGGAATGGCCCGTGTGCGGGCATTTTCCTTTAACTTTTTACAAAGGCTGAAACCATCCATTCCTTCCATCATTAAGTCGGAAACGATAAGATCCGGGCTAAACTTTTCTGCAAGCACAAAACCCTCCTGACCGTCGGCGGCTTCCAGTACATCAAACTTCGCAGCGATATGGTCTTTGATATAGGCACGCTGGTCCGGATTATCTTCAACAAGAAGCACGATGCTGCGTTCTCTTTCCTGTGGCATGACTGCACGCTTTGAACCTTGTTTAGCTGCTGGTGCCGGTGCAGGCTCGTCGACAGGCTCAATAATTTCTGAAGCTGAATAATAATCCCGGTTCAAGGGTATTCGAACAGTAAAAGCAGCACCTTTTCCAACAGAGGAATTAAGACAGACTGTGCCATGGTGAAGTTCGGTGAGCATTTTTACCAGTGACAGACCAATGCCGGTACCAGCAGTTTTGCCCGCGGCGCCCTGGTAAAACATGTCAAATATTTGTTGACGCTCATGGTCTGCGATACCGGTACCTGTATCACTAACCTTCAGGTTCATAAAGCTTCCGGGTGTTTCGGTGTCTTCAATCGTTAACTGGATGCGTATTTCTCCAGATTGTGTATGTTTAAAAGCGTTGTCCAGCAGGTTGGTCAGAATCTTTTCCAGTTTATCCGGGTCGAACCAGGTGGGAAGAACAGGTCGCTCAAAATCAAAATAATAGGAAAGGCCTTTTTGGGTTGCCAGCCAGTTAAAGCGGTTTTTGATGCTGGTAATGGTGGAAATCAAGGGATGAACAGAAACGTTGAGCTGGTGCCCGGTTGCCGACAATTTCCTGAGATCCAGCACCTGGTTTACCAGGGTGGACAAACGGTTGGCATTGTTTTGAATGAGTTGCACGCGAAGACGGGTGAACTCATCACTGCACTTCTCTGATTTGAGCAGTTCTGCAGCAGGCCCGGTGATAAGGTTCAATGGTGTTCTTAGCTCATGGGTGATAGAAGTAAAGAAGCTTAGCTTCATGTCGTTCAGCTCGGTGATCTTTTCTTTTTCCAGCCGCTCCTGGTAGAGTATGTTTTTGACGACCCTTTTTCTGCGAAAGTGACGCAGGATGAGCAAGACCAAACCCGCAACTGCGACGCTGTAGCATAATTTCGCCCACCAGGTAAGCCATGGGGCAGGTTCAATGATGATCTTAAGACGATGGACTTCTTCACTCCAGATGCCATCATTGTTGGAGCTGCTTACCAATAGCTCATAGTGCCCGGCAGGCAGGTTAGAGTATGCGGCGGTCCGTTCGCCATTGTCCGTACTATTCCAGTTTTGATCATAGCCGGAAAGCCTGTATTTGAAACGGTTTGCTCCGGGAGATGCATAATGCATTGCAGCAAAGCTGATAGCGAAATGATTTTCCTTATGGGAAAGCCTTAACGTGGTCGCCTGGTTGATTTCTTTGTTCAGCAAAACATGGCCGTTCAGGGAATCCCCGGGGTGGATTTCCCGGTTAAAGATCTTTAAGCTGGTAAAAGCCGTTTTCGCCGGGTAGGTATTACGGCTGATGGTTTTTGGGTCAAAATAATTTAAACCGTTAATACCTCCAAAGAAGAGTATGCCCTGATTGTTTTTAAAGGAAGCTTCTGTAAACGTGTTGCTCTGTAGTCCGTCTCGGAAAGTATAATGTTCTGTACTTCCGGTGGCAGGAGAAAATTGCAACAGCCCCTGACTATTTCCAAGCCAGAAATGCCCCGCTCCATCTTCCTGTATACTGACTATTTTCTGGTTACTCAGGTAGTGCCGGATCCGGTTCGGGTTTCCCTGCTCATCCAGCCCAACCATATCCAGGCCGGCATCGGTTCCCAGCCACATTTCTCCATTTGATTTACGATAGATAGCCCAGATATAATTACTCGTAATAGACTGACCGGATATGGATGTAGTGATTGACAAGGAGGAAACTGTCGTCTTTTTATCCGGACTGTAAGCTATGCGGTTCAACCCTTTCCCGATGGTGGATACCCACATCAGGTCACGGGTCGGGTCTGCACAAACCTCGAAGGTCCGGTTGGAACTAAGTCCGTCACGGGTCGTTACCGAATCCAGCGTTTCTTTCACGGGGTCATAAATATATACGCCTTCCCAGGTCGTTATCCACAAACGTTTGAAATGGTCCTCCGCCATGCCATGTATGTTAAAGCGTGGTAGTACCAGGGTTGTCTTTCCGGCATTTATCCTGTATAAACCTTCCGAACTCCCGACAAACATCGCCTGTCCTGAAATTGCAAGCAGGGAAGACACCCATCTGTCACCGATCAAAGATGGCCTGGATATCCCGCCAGTCAGGAGATCATAACCGTATAATCCTTCATCTGCGGTCCCGATCCAGAGCGTTTGATTTTGTTGGCAAACGGCGGTAGTAAACTTTCCTTTATAACCCAGTTCCCCCTTTTTTCCAGACAATAGCGGTTCAAAGGCAAAGAATTTTTTGCGGGAAAGGTCTGTATAACAGATTCCCTTTTGCATACACCCCGCCCACAACACACCGCTCTGATCGATCAGAAGCGTGCTGATCGCGTTTTCCGGTATCTCGCAAAAGGGAGCTATCGTATTAAAATAATCACTTTGATCGATTTCCTGGTTTCTATCAATGGTAAGGTGCACGACTCCATTCCAGTTTGTTCCGATCCAATACCCGCCTTCCTTATCTTGTTGTATAGAAGTGATGGTCTTTCCAGGAAGATCTCCATCAGACAGGTATATTTTCTTATTCCAGGACTCGCCGGCATTACTGACAGGTTCGAGTGAAGCCAAATGACCTTTTTCTCCCATCCAGATCCTGCCTTTACGGTCTTCAAAAAGTGCGGTAATATACTCTTCGGCTATCTGGGGAATCGGGTGGAGATCCGGGACTTGCCCCGCACCTGATGCTGTCTTATGCAAATAAAGTCCGCGGTAGGTGCCCACCCAGATATTGCCTTGCCGGTCCTTTAGAAGCTGGGTGATCGCCTGAGATTCCAACAGTCTTTGCCAGGCTCCGTTTGATTTTTTGACAATAAACAGGCCGCTGTTGGTCCCTACCCACAGATTCCCCTGCAGATCAGTGCAAAGACTCCGTACATCTTCCCCTTCTGAAGTTCGTTTTCTGGTATCCAGTTGGGTAAATTTCCCGGTGGAGGGATCATAGTCATTAATATCCCCGCTTTGCGTGCCAGCCAGGATATGTCCGCGGTCATCTTCGTACAGGCAACTAATCCTGTTGTCGGAAAGCGTGTGGTTGTTTTCGGCCTTATGGCGAAAGCTGGTAACGCTGATGCCATCATATTTATTAAGGCCATCCCAGGTGCCAATCCAGATGAAGCCCTGCCTGTCCTGGATCACAGACGTAACGGAGTTTTGCGAGAGGCCATTATTTACCGTGAGGTAATCAAACGATAAACGCCGGGACGAAAAAAGGGGCGAATTACCGGTGTTTTGCCAGGCGGAAGCGACCAGCGGGAGCATCAGTAGAAAGAAAACCAAGGGTTTCATCGGCAAGTTTGTTTCCTGGATAATAACTTTTGTAACACTGGCGGCTAAAGTAATGGATTGCCCTATTGCACAGTGCCGAAGGTTACAAAATAGCAGGTATTTTGTTACATACCTGCCGTTCTTCGGCTTTTTTGTTCGCTAGCATTGCGATGCGATTGACCCGTATCAGTCGATTTTTCGAATTGCAACCAAATTGTTATGCTACAAAAAATGACCTTCGCGTTTGCCGTATTACTTTTTATTGGAAATTTTTCTTTCGGCCAGGAAATCCACAGGCTTTCTTCCTCCAGGTTTTCCACAGCAGGATTTTATGCAATAGATGGAAGTCCGCGCATCGTACGAAATTTTAATCCCGGATGGAGATTTTTAAAAGGAGCCGCTTCCGGTGCCGAGCAGCCATCTTTTGATGACAATGGCTGGGAGCAGGCAAATCTGCCACATGGTCTGGAAATAGAAGCGGAGAATGCCAGCGGCATGCGGAACTACCAGGGGCCTGCCTGGTACCGGAAAAAGTTTGACCTGCCTGCCGGCAGCAATAAAAAACAGGTACTTTATTTTGAAGGGGTGATGGGAAAGACCATCGTATGGGTGAATGGTAAAAAAGCCATCGAACATTTTGGCGGATACCTCCCCTTCTCTGCGGATATTACAGGGCTGCTTTATGCTGATGGCCGTCAAAACTGTGTCGCCGTCCTGACGGATAATTCCGATGATCCGAGTTATCCCCCGGGCAAACCGCAGGATGCGCTTGATTTTACTTACCTCGGCGGCATTTACCGGGATGTTTACCTGGTGGAAACGAATCCCCTTCATATCAGTTTTACCGAACAAAGTAATACAACAGCAGGCGGCGGGGTGTTTGTTGCCGTCAAAGACATCGACAGCGCAGGAGCCAGGCTGGAAGTGCGGACCGAACTGGTAAATGACGGACTGCGGAAAGCCGGTGTCGCGATAAAGACATATCTGGAAGATGACAAGGGAGAGGTGTTGTTTAGCTCATCCAGGACCTTGAACCTGGAAGCTGGAAAAAGCATCCAGGTCAGCCAGCAACTCAACCCTACAAATGTGCACCTCTGGCACCCGGATGATCCGGTACTTCATTATATACGCACCGAGGTACTGTTAGATGGCATCGTTCAGGACAGCTACCGTACAAGGTTTGGTATCCGTCTCTTTGAAATGCGGGGTGACCAGGGGTTATTTGTCAACAAAAAGTATATCGGTCACAAGCTTTCCGGGGTGAATCGCCACCAGGATTATGTATATGTTGGCAATGCCCTGCCCAATTCCGGGCAGTGGAGAGATGCAAAATTGCTGCGTGAGGGCGGGTGCAATATCGTTCGTGCCGCGCATTATCCACTCGATCCGGCCTTTATGGATGCATGCGATGAACTTGGGCTGCTGGTCACGGTGGCGACGCCCGGCTGGCAATTCTTCAATGCAAAAGACCCGCTTTTTGAACAGCGTATTACGGCCGATGTCCGCAATATGGTTCGCCGCGACCGCAACCGGCCCGCAGTACTGCTTTGGGAAACGGCGCTGAATGAAACGGACGATCAGACAATCTCTATGATGAAGAAACTCCATGAAGTGACGCACCAGGAATTTCCCTTCCCGGGTGCTTTTACTGTCGCGGATGTTGACAAAGCAAAGCTTGCCGGTTTTGATTTTTATTACCATGGCGGCATGGAGGAAGATAAATGCTCTTTTACCCGTGAATACGGGGATGGCGGTGAAGTGGAAAATTTCTATTCCCAGAATGCCATGACCCGTGTCCGCAGGGATTGGGGTGAAAGTGCGATGCTCGGCCAGGCAATGGTTCGCGCAAAAGATCTTTCAGGTATCTATTCAACGCCGCCAAAAAGAATTGGTGCGGCTGTATGGTGCGGCATCGACCACCAGCGTGGTTATCACCCTGACCCTTTCTGGGGTGGTTTGCTGGATGTCTACCGGATGCCCCGCTATTCCTATTATCTTTTTAAGAGCCAGTACGATCCCACATTTAAGCTGCCGGGTATCGCCACCGGCCCGATGATTTATATCACCCATGAGCTGACGCAGGTGTCAGGCAGCGATGTGGTGATCTTCAGTAACTGCGACGAAGTCCGGTTAACCTGGCTGGGTCGCCAGATGGGGATAAAACAACCGGACAGCAGCTATAAGCATCTCCCGCATGCGCCCTTTGTATTTAAAAATGTCTTTAGTTATCATGAGATCTCTTCCAAATGGCGTAACCGCAGCGACAGTATTGAAATGATTGCTGAAGGTCTGATAGACGGGAAGGTCGTTTGCAAACAGGTAAAGCGTTATGCGGAACGGACCACGGCAATACAACTGGAAATCGACTCTGCCGGCATTGGCCTGACGGCGGATGGAGCAGACTTTATCCCGGTGCGTGCGACCATCATTGATAATAAAGGGATTCCCAAAGTGCTGGCTTCCGAGGAGATCACCTTTGAAGTAGCAGGAGATGCGACGCTTATTACCGGTAATGCTGCAAACATCAACCCGATGCGTACGCAGTTCGGCACTGCCACCATACTGCTCAAAGCAGGGCTGCAACCGGGAAAGATCCAGGTCAGGGCATCTGCTCCAGGATTAAAACCGGGAACAATCGCCTTAATCTCTCAGCCGCCTTCTCAAAGCCTGGTCTATGACCTGGCGTACTATCAGAATGCAAAACCGGCAATGATGAATACCGCAATAACCATCAATACACCTTCCGCTGCTGTCGGAGACAACGATAAGCTGCGACAGGAAAACGAAGAGCTCCGAAAGCGGATGACGGTAAAAGATCAGGAGATCACGGAAATGCGCAGCAGGCAAAAAAATTAAATCACCAATATCAACACCAAATCAGATTGCATATGAAAAAATTGCTAACGGCGCTTGCCTTGTCGCCGATCTATTGTTTAGCACAGTATAGTATCCACACGCTGGATTCATTGATCCATCATGCGGTTGATACGCACCTCTCCACACTGGTCATACCCAAAGGGACCTATCGCGGCACAACCCCGGGTAACAGTTTTATCTGGATTCAGAATGCTTCCAACCTGCATATTGTTGCAGACAGTGTAACAATGATTTGTGAAAAAAGGGTACGTGCGCTTGAGTTTACGCATTGCTCCGGTATAACGCTGGAAGGACTGACAATCGATTATGATCCCCTGACCTATACGCAAGGTGACATCGTTTCAGTGGGTTCAAATTATGTCGATGTCAAGATCCACCAGGGATATCCGGTCGAAGCCTGGAGCAGGATAGACATTGTTGATCCCCTGACCCGTTACCGGAAAAGAGGTAGTGTTTTTTTATGGAACTCGACCGCACAATTGCTGGGCGGAGATACCATCCGCGTGACCAATACGGATCAGCCGAATATTTCGGCAATCGCTGCTGTAGGAGATATGGCAACGATGTCATACGGCCCCGAAAGTGGCGGAGCACCACATGCTTTTGTGATCAGCGATTGTGATGGCGGCATGGTCTTTAAAAATGTAACGGTTTGCGCAGCTCCCGGCTTTGGCATTTTTGAAGCAGGTGGAGCAGGTGGTACGACCCTCGAAAACTGCAGCGTAAAACCCGGAGCTAAACCTGCGGGTGCGGTGCAGGAGCGGTTACTCTCCAGCTCATGGGATGCAATCCAGCATAAACTCACCCGTAATGGTCCAACTGTTGAGCATTGCGTGGTGGAGTCTGCGGGCGATGATACCTGGAGTGTTACCTGGGATGGCGACTATATCATTGGAAGTGCTTCCGGCAACAGCATCACTGTTGACAAAGACAACCTGCAGGTAGGGGATTCCTTGAGGGCATCGCTGTCTTCTGACGTGGTCTATGTCACTTCAAAATCTGGTACTACCCTGGTGCTTAACAAAGCATGCCCCTGGACTGCGGGTACGCATTTGTATTCGCCGAGCCGCCGCTGCGAAAACTTTACGCTCAGGAATAATTATTTCCACAGCACCGGAAGGGTTTTGATCAAGGCAGGTCATGGGGTGATCGAAGGCAATGTATTTGACAATATGCACAACGGTGTAACCCTTGATACCGAGCTTGGTGTATCGGGGGCAACCGGCATCAGTCATGTTGCAATTCGCAATAACCAGATCATTGGTTCAGGTTATTTTATGCCGGGTTACTGGAAGCCGGATGCAGGTGCTATCAGCGTTGTTAATGGCGGTGGAGATTCGATTGCTCCTGTTGGTTCTTTTGACAGTATTACGATTGCCAATAATCGTTTTACAGGTGTCAACGGTGTCAATATCGTTGTCACCGCAGCCAGCAGGGTTAAGATTGCCGAAAATAATTTTTACGACACAGGATTACCGACGCCAAATGCAACGGGTGGCCAGGTGGGAATTTCCCAACAGACTGTGGTGTTTCTCAAAAACAACGACCAGGTGACGCTTGACAGTAATGTGGTGCATCACTCCGGGTTGGACTCCCTGCTGGTTGTAAAGTCTGTTGTTAACCTGCAAAAACTGCGTAAAGGAATATTTGATACAGATGGTCAGGTTTACAGCAATGTAACTCCTTATTGCTGCGGTAACGGGGGCGGCAACGCATTTGACGGTAACGTTAACAGCTTCGTAGATGCTTCGGCGGCTAACGGTGCTTATACCGGCCGGGATTTTAATCGTGTGGTCATCCTTGACAGCATTTATTTCTACCCGCGAAGCAGCTTCGCTTACCGCATGACAGGGGGCAGGTTTCAGGGCTCTGTGGATGGCATTAGTTATACCGATCTCTATACGATACCTGCTGAACCGACTTCCGGATGGACCAGGATCGCTGCAGGAGGCAACTATCAATACTTCCGGTACAGCAGCCCGGATGGCGGGTTTTGTAATGTGGCGGAAATCGTATTTCTGGTGCACGACGATACAACAGGAGTGAATGAGCCATCTCCGAAAAAGAACAATAAGCGTTTGCTGAAAAAATTATTGACCGCCATTAAGGGTTACCCTAACCCCTTAAAAGATATTCTTCATATTACCGGCCTTAACCAGGCTGATCAGCGCTGTGATCTCGAGCTTTACCGCATATCTGGTCAGCTCGTCTGCTCCATGCAAAAACTACGTATCGCTCCTCCGGGAATGGTATCGGTAAAGCTTCCTTCTTTACCCCCCGGAGCTTACCTGCTGAAATTAAGCACACCGTCCGGTTGGGCAAGTATACCCCTGATTAAATAAAAGTTTCCAACTCATTAAACCATTGATATGTATTACCAGCGAGCCATTATACAATTGTTGCTTCCATGCCTGTTGATCCTCTTTAACCTGTCGCATGCGTACGGCCAGTCGAAAAGCAAACTCACCGTTACGGGTATTGTAAAAGACAAACAAAACGATGCACCACTGGCGGGTGTGTCTGTAAGAATTACTGCGGGTGCAGCAGGAACCACGGATAACGAGGGTCGGTTCAGCCTCGAAACAAAATCCCTGCCTGCAAAACTTCTATTTTCAAGCATCGGGTTTAAGCCAAAAGAAATGGTCGTAAATGAGGCCAATATGGTTTTGAATGTGCTGCTTGAGGCAGAGATCAATGCCATGGACAGTGTGCAGGTCGTGGCTTACAGTGTCCAGAAAAAAGAAAGTGTGGTGAGTGCAATCTCCACGGTTAAAGTAAAAGACCTTAAGCAGGCTGCGCCACGCTCCCTGGTGAATGCCATGGCTGGTAAGATTGCGGGAGTGATTTCTGTTCAACGCAGTGGTGAACCGGGACGCGATGATGCCCAGTTCTGGATTCGCGGTATCAGCACGTTTGGTGCAGGATCACAACCGCTTGTGCTGGTCGATGGCGTTGAGCGGCCGTTAAGCAATGTGGAACCGGAAGATATCGCCAGCTTCTCGGTTCTTAAAGATGCTTCCGCAACTTCGGTGTATGGCATCAGGGGCGCCAACGGCGTGATCCTGGTTACCACCCGCAGGGGGTCAGTGGCAAAGGCTTCTGTGAATTTTAAATATGAAAAAGGCGTGCAGAGCTCAACGTCCAGGCCTGAATACCTGAACGCACCCACTTATCTTGAACTCCTTAACGAAGCAAGACTTGCGAGCAATCCTAATTATGTAACGCCGTATACGCCGGAGGTCATCGAAAAATACCGCACAAAGGCGGACCCGGTTCTTTACCCGGATGTGGATTGGATGAAGCTGATGATGAAAGATTATACGACCAGTCAGCGTGCCACACTCAATGTAAGTGGCGGCACCGAAAAAGCGAAGTACTACGTGGGGGGAAGTTATTATGAAGAGTCCGGTGCCTGGCAAACAGATGCGCTGAATAAATATAATTCTCAAACCAAATTGCAACGCGTCAACTTCCGGTCCAATACCGATATCGCTTTGCGTAGCGATCTTGAACTATCCATGGGACTTGGCGGTTATCTCACGCTGGTAAACTATCCGGGGGACGGTAACACGGCAGCTGCCTGGTATTATATGGGTCTGGCGACGCCTGCAAAATACACCCCGGTAATTCCTGATCCTGCGAACCCGGGAAAAGTCCTGTACCTCAATAGCGGTGATGGCGGCAATATCAACCCTCTGCAATACCTGGTAGACCGGGGATATACCAATAAATGGGACAATACCCTGCAAACGGATATCGCGCTCAAGTACGACGCAAAATCTGTTATGAAAGGTCTTAAAGCCGGGATCAAATTTGCTTATGATGCTTATTCTTATAACCAGGTACAGCGTACCCGCGGTGGTGACCAGTGGAAGATCATCCCTCCGGGAAGGGACAGCAGCGGAGCGCTGACCCTGCAAAAGATCTACAGCGGTACAACCAATTTGGGTTACACGAAATCTTCCGGAGGAAACAGGAGGATCTATTTTCAGGCAGATTTAAACTACGACCGGCAATTTGGTGATCATCGTGTGAGTGGTTTGCTGCTCTATAACCAGCAGGACTACCAGAATGCGGATGCCGCCAATTCCATAGACGCGATACCCTTCCGGTTCATGGGGCTTGTCGGGCGTGTCACTTACAGTTACAAATCCACTTACTTTCTCGAAGTAAATGGTGGCTATAACGGTTCCGAAAATTTTGCAGCGGGCCATCGTTTTGGACTGTTTCCCTCTGTGGCTGCGGGTTGGGTGCTTTCCAAAGAACCATTCTTTCTTAACAGGATTGACCCGAAATGGATCAGCTTCCTGAAATTGAGAGCCTCATATGGTATCAAAGGAAACGACCAGATAGGAGGAAGGCGTTTCGGTTACCTGACTACCGTTGGTGCAGGCAATGGAGAATATGTTTTGGGGTATAATGTCGATACCCATTGGGGAAGTCTTGGTGAAGACCAGTGGGGGGCCAATCTTACCTGGGAGAAGGAACGAGAGCGTAATTTCGGGGTGGAGGCAAAGTTCCTTAACGGATTCTCCCTGCAGGTGGATTATTTTGCCAGGCACAGGACCGGTATCTTCCAGCAACGCAACTCATTGCCGGCGATTATCGGTTTACGTAACAATCCATGGGGTAATATCGGTGAGTTTAAAAATGCCGGTATGGAGGCAACACTGGAATATTCAAAACAAGTGGGCCAGGTCTTCATCTCACTGCGTGGCAACTATACATTTGCGCGAAACAAGCTCATCAATAATGATGCACCCGATGAAATCTACGCTTATCAGAATCAAAAAGGAAAGCGCTGGGGACAACCCTTTGGCCTCATCGCTGACGGGCTATATACTTCAGTGGATGATATTAAAAGTGCACCGGAGCAAACTTTTGGCGCTGTACGCGTGGGTGATATCAGGTACAAGGATATCAATGGTGACGGGCTCATCAATACCTATGACCGTGTTGCGATAGGCAACCCGGCAACCCCTGAAATTGTGTATGGCTTTGGTACGTCCATTGCGTGGAAAGGCTTTGATATCTCCGTATTCTTCCAGGGAGCAGGCAATATGGATTTTATGCTGGGGGGTGATGGCTTTTTCCCTTACCGCAGGGGAGAAGAACAGGGTAATGTTACCCGTTATGCTACCGACCGCTGGACGTTGGATAATCAAAACCAGCATGCCTTATTCCCACGATTAAGCGCAGGCGACAATCCAAACAATTACCAGACCTCCACCTGGTGGCAGCGAAAGGCAGACTACCTGCGTTTGAAAACGGCGGAACTCGGTTATACATTACCCCGTCCATTATTGCAAAAATTGAAGATTACCACCTGCCGGTTTTACGTCTCCGGTTTAAATCTGTATACATTCAGCAGCTTTAAGTTCTGGGATCCGGAACTGGGTAGTGCAAATGGCGGGGCCTACCCGATACAGCGCATTATCAATGCAGGCGTGAATATCAATTTTTAACCTGAAATGAACTCAATTATGCAACTAATATATAGAATAACATTAGGATTCATATTTATAACAATCCTTGCACCAGGTTGCTCCAAGTACCTGGATAAGCAACCAGACGATATGCTCACCATGGATGATGTTTGGGCTTCGCGTACACAATCGCAGGCCTACCTGAGCAATATCTATTCTTTTATACCTGACGAAGCGCAAATGCAGAACAATTATAACCTGACGGGTATTTGCGACGAAGGGGACTTTGTCTGGGATGCAGCCTGGGCGGGCCAGATGAACATGGGTAACTGGAATGTAAGCAGTGGATATTACGACAAGTGGACACCGTTTTACCAGGGCATCAGGTCTGCATCTGTGTTTGTCAATAATATTGATCGTAATAATGATCCTACGCTGAGTGCAGATATCCGCAACAGCTGGAAACAGGAAGCAAGGGCTTTGAGAGCAATCTATTATTTCTACCTGTTAAGACAGTATGGTCCTATCGTGTTACTTCCGGAAACGCCGATTGCCGTGGATGCCACCAACGATGAATTGCAACTGCCGCGTAACAGTTTTGATGAATGCGTGCAGTACATCTCTTCGGAATTTGATGCAGTACTTGGTAGCGCGGACCTGCCCGATGTATTCATGAACGATAAAGACAAAGGCCGAGTGGATAAACGCACGGTAATGGGCTTCAAGTCAAGGTTATTATTATTTGCCGCAAGCCCGCTATGGAACGGAAATGCAGAATATGCCGGTTTTAAAAATGCCGATGGAAAATCACTCGTCAATAATTCTTATGATCCGGAAAAATGGAAGAAAGCAGCAGATGCTGCAAAGGCGCTGATAGATGCGATGCCATTAGGATTGTACAAAAAAACACTAGCCGGCACCAGCGCATTTGATCCCTACCTGTCTGTAAGAGATGTATTGCTGGACCGGTGGAACCAGGAAGTGATTTACTGCAGGCCGCAAATGGCATCCAGCAATGCTGCTGACGGTTGGGAGCGGCACTGCGCACCACGTTTTGTGAATGGATGGAATGGTGTGGGTATCTCTCAGCAGATGATCGATGCCTATTTTATGGCAAATGGAAAGAAGATCAGTGAGGAAGCATCAGGGTATAAAGAGACTGGGTTTACTGCTGCTGCCGGTACGTATACAAAACCAGGCACATCGAACATGTATGCCAATCGCGAACCACGGTTCTATGCTTCCATCATTTATAATGGCGCAGACTGGATCTATAAAGAGGATGGGCGACCTACGCAGACAGTGGAACTTTTCTTTACCGGTAATTGCGGCAAGAAAGGATCGCATGACCATTCCGCCACCGGTTATCTGTGCTGCAAAAATATCAGCCCGAATTCGAATCTTGTGGAATGGACCGGTGACTTACGATCCCTGGTAATGATGCGTCTGGCGGAGATTTATCTCAATTATGCCGAAGCGATGAATGAGTGGAAAAATGATGCATACGCAAGACAGGAAGCGGCAAAATATGTCAACCTTATTCGTGAACGTGCGGGGCTGCCTGCTTTGGAGGCATCCAAAACTTCTTCCCAGGAAACGATGCGGACAGCGATACGCGATGAACGCCGCGTGGAGCTTGCTTTTGAGAATTTCCGTGCATGGGACACCCGCAGGTGGAAAATCGCTGAGCAAACTGACGGCGGAAACCTGATGGGTATGAACGTAGATGCGGGTACGAGTCTTTCGGACGAAGCATTTTACAAGCGCACGGTAGAAGAAGTGCGCGTGTTCAAAAAAGCCTATTATCTGTGGCCCATCCCTCAAAGTGAGATCATCCGTAATAAAGCCTGTATACAAAATCCGGGCTGGTAATCATTTGTCAATTCAAAACAATCGTCATGAAGAAATATTCATTCATCTGCACAGGTATTATCGTGTTGTTTGCAATATGCATACAGTCCTGCAAAGTGGATACCTATAAAGAAATCAGGGACATTGCTCCCCAGGTGAGCCTTGTTCAAACCGGTACGGGTTCTGTACAACTGAAACCCGAAGATCTGCTTATTGATAAGAAAGAACTTGTAATAAAAAAAGTATTGGGAGTCTCTTATGCAGGTTTTAAGGCCAACGAAACATTTACTGCAAAAGTGCATTTAAACCTGAATGATCTGCCCCCGGGTTACGTACCCTTTGAAGCAGGCGAGTGTTATATAGCTGGTTCCTCCTCCAAAGGTGGTGAGCTTTCTGTTGAAGTGCCCGCGGGCACTTCGCACCAGCCTTTTTATTTTACGTTTACCAAGGCTGCCATTGATGCTCATATCGGTCAGAAACTTGCTGTAAAGGTGGAAGTCACCGAAGTCAATAAATATACCTTGAATGAAAATGCCTCGACTGTGTATTTGCTGATCGACATGAATGATTTTGGAACGGTAAAGGAAGAAGTCACCGGCCAGTATATCAAAAATGCAGTGTTTGATCGTGCAGCGGGAACAACCTCCAGGTTTGCCAACCTGGCGGACTGGCTGGCCAACGATGCCGTGACAAAATCACGACCAACAGGTGCAGGCTATGATGCAAATGCTGGTAAAATGGGTATCGAGCGCTGGGGAAGTTATGACAGCCCGATCATCAACGGGAAGATTTATCAATACCTGAACCTGCCCAAAGGAATGTACCAGTTTGCACTGACCATGGGTACAGTAATACCTGACCGTGATACCTACTTTGTTGTTACCGATAAGTCCGAACTTCCGGATGATAAAACCATCAATACTGCACTTGCTTCAAAAGCCATCACCAGCGATTTTAATAACGCACTTTTATTGATGGATCTAAAGCTGGAAGCTGATACTAAAGTAGCTGCGGGGTTCCTGCTAAATTTTGACCAGGGTGTTCAGAAGGTATTACAAACAGCTAACATTAAACTGTATGCTTTGCATTCGTTGTTTGATTAGATCACCTGATCATCATAAATGCATCTGTAAAAAGATATAAATTGTTTCTTTAGATGAATAAAACAAATGTAAGGGGGCTTTTGCTCCCTTTAGTCTTATATCGCCATTGGGCTACGCTTCAATTTACATTTATCAAAAAGCTGAATAGTTATCATCGACGGTAATTAAACCGACTGATCTCAAGATCTGTTAAATCCAAATTTTAATGGCTTGCTTATTTTTCGTATGCGTCCTTTGCTGTATAAATAATGAGTTATGGCCTATATCCAAAGCAACGGAATAAACATCTATTATGAAATGAAGGGAACCGGCACTCCGCTCATTTTGATCAGTGGCCTTGGTGGTGACCATCATTTCTGGGGTGCCAGTGTTGAAATTCTGGCAGTTCATTTTAGAGTAATAAGATTTGATACAAGAGGTATTGGAAAAACAGATGCTCCTGTTACTCCGTATTCGATGGATTTGTTTACAGAAGATCTGCATGGTTTAATGACTGAGTTAAACATACCAAAAGCGCACCTGCTCGGCTTTTCCATGGGTGGAAATATTGCCGCGTCATTTACCATTAAGTATCCGGAAAGAGTGGACAGATTAATAATTGCCGCATCGCACGCAAAGATGAACCGGCAGGTGCGCATGTTTGTCGATGCTGTATTGCAGGTATATGAAAAAGGCATCAGCACCAAAGAAATGTTCGAACTGATTTGTCCCTGGCTGTTCTCCCATTCATTTATAGAACCCCCGGAAAACGCCGCGTATTTTTATTTTGATGAGCATGAGCCAGATCAACAACCGTTATATGCCTGGAAAAATCAATACCTGGCTCAACGCGATTATAACGTAACTGCGAGCATTTCTTCGATCACACATCGCACGCTTATCCTGCATGGAGAGCAGGACCTTTTTGCCAGCAGGGATGATGCGATGTTTATGCATGAGCAAATCAAAAATTCTGTACTAAAGTTATTTCCCTCATCCGGCCATTTAATCAACTTTGAGAATCCTGAAATGTTCCATAGAGAGGTGTCAGGCTTTCTGTTGGAATCTGATATTTTATAGCATTAATGAAAGTTGAGATTTTTGCATTTTTTGGGTGTATATAACAGATACGAAAATTTCAAAATCTCTCTTTCAACAAATTAATTGGAAAAGTAATGATTACCTGCACTATTATATCATGCCTTCCCTAAAACATAAGGGCCCCGTTATTAGCAGGGCCCAGTTCATTGGGTAATTAAAGCCGAAGGGTTCAGAGACTTGAAAAATTTATATAGAAACAATAGGAAGCGAAACCGTAACTCTATTTGCGAATGCTGTGCCAATAGTGTCAATAGACTTAAACCAATTGAATATCAATGGTTTATAGAATTACTTCGATGATAAGGTTCTCAAAAAGAGAAAAGTTGTCCTGAATTGGAAATTTAGTACTGTCCGGTGCTTAGTAAAACCAGTGTGCATGCTTCAACCGGTTCAATATTATTTAAGCGTGCAAGTTTTTCGAGTTCTTCATTTTCTGTTCCAGGGTTAAAGATGATCCGTTTGGGGTGTAGCGAAAGGATATAATCGTAGTACGGTTTCTGATTTTGTGGATTAAGATATAAAGTAACAGTGTCTGTATTTTCCAGCGCTGGTTGCTCTGTAATAATTTCCACACCGCTGGCCGAGCCTTTTCGCTTACCAATGGCGGTTACCGGGTGGCCATGATTTGTGAGACGATTTACCGCGAGATAACTGTAACGGGAAGGATTTTCTGATGCGCCTAAAACAACAGTGTTCTTTTTCATAATCCAAATTTAGAATCTCCAAAGCTTTCGATGGTATACTTTAACAGGCGAACCTTCTGCCACAAACACAGAAGACGGCTGCCGGAAATAAGGTACAAAAACTTCGCCATATAATTGCCTGATGTTGCAATGCATTGAGTGAGCCTTGACTGGTAAGATGTTCCATCGCGGATGCTCTACGCGATACTCGGAGGTTTGCGTAGCAGTGTGTCGCGTATATCCCCAGTAATGTTCGATAATAAATGCTTCCTCGCTATCTTCAACCAGTGAGAAACTTTTCCTGCCTGTATTTACCTGTATATAATTCCATTCCTTGTTAAAAAAGAACCCATACTTTATATCTGCAGAAGTTTCATTTTCTTTCAGGTGATGCATCATCGGATAGCAGTAGTACTGTTCGCCATATAATAAACGGGCAATAGCAGTGATCATCCTTTTCGGAACAATTTCCTTTACAAAAACCACCCCGCGTTTCCATTGGCTGGCATCATTAAACTTTACATAAAACCGCAGGTTAAACTCTTCAAAGTTTTGATGAAAAGGAAATGACCAGCCTTTCACCCTTGTATCCAGGAATAAAAATCCAACCAGGCTTACCAGGCATTTGCCATTCCAGAAGTCCGGTTCGGTGCCTGCCGGCAGATAAGGAGTCAGTATCTCCGGATTTACTTCGTAGTTAAAAAATACCAGGTTTTTCCAGTGGGCGGTGAGGAATGGTTTTGTGCTCATTAAAAGACTTCTTTTGTTTTAATATCCGGTAATACCGTTTTTATACGTTTGGCCAGTTCAGGTAGCTTAATAGTTGGTACTCCCGGAAAAAGATGATGCTCTAAATGATAAAACATATTGTATGTGAGCCGGTTTTTCCAATGATTACTTAAAGTTCTTGCCGGCATAGCTTCATCACAATCATGATGCACTGTCCACACAGCAAAAAATCCGGTGAAGCATTCGCCTGCAGCCATTACTATGATATGATACTTCAGAAAACCAAAATCAAGAAAAAAGATGGCCGCAACAAAGCATAAAATCAATAATAATTCAAAAAATATTCTTTTCCTTTCTTTTGACTTTACGCCAACAGCATGCAAAGTGTATATAAAAACCGGTCCGTGAAGCATCGCTTTGAAAGGATGCATTTTGGCACAGTTACCTTCAACATCTTCCTTTTTAAGACAGTGTGTATGATGACGAAGATGGTTATACTTCACAGCATGCATAGAAACCAGCATCAGCAAACTGTTGAGGTGCAGAGTGAAACGGGTAAGTGTTTTCGAAATTCCGAGAGTGTAATGAAATGCGTTATGTACCTGTCTTAAGCCTGTAAGGAAGAAAAGGAAAGAACAGGGCAATGCTGCCAGGTAGTAATGTTTGCTGGCCAGCCAAAGCGATAATAATAGCCACGGGAGACTTATATTGTTTTCAATAAACATCTCCGCGAAAGACATCTTTACAAGATCTTTCCAAGCTACCTGTTTTAGTCTGTGATCATTAAAAAGATTCATATTGAATGTTGGGCGATGAAAGAATCGGGTTAGAAGAATGGAAACAAGGTTTAATAGTAAAGCTTGAAATATCAACCTTTGTTTTTCAATGAGATTCACAGCAGGTGATACTTGCTACGTTTTAGTTTACTTACAATTTGATCAAAAGCACTTTTGATTTCTGCATAGTCAAACGCAAAACCCGCTTCCTGCAACTTTGTTGGTAATACCCAGCGGCTTTTTAGTAAAAGCTCAGTCTCTGTGCCAAGAATTGCTGCACCCATTTTCAGCATCCATGTATGAGCAGGCAGGCCTATATGATGGCCAGTTGCTGTGCGCAGGCTACGCATAAAAACTTCGTTGGTAACCGGGTTGGGTGCACTGGCATTGAATACGCCTTCCAGTTCAGTGTGCGTCCACATAAAGTCAATGATCCTGCACAAGTCTGTGATATGTATCCAGCTAAACATCTGTTGGCCATTGCCCTGCTTTCCACCCAGACCAAATTTGCAAAGATTCAAATAGGGAACCATTACGCCACCAGCAGCTAAGGTAATGGCAATACGCAAAGCCACTTTGCGGGTAAAAGGGGTGCGCTGGTCAAAGAAGGTTTTCTCCCATTTTTGGCAAACCTGCACGCTGAAATCATGGTGATATTCACCGGTGTATTCATCCTGTGGCCTGTCAGTAGCATGCCGGTAAATAGTGGCAGAAGCAGCATTAATCCACAATTTAGGGGGCCTGGTTGCTTTGCGTACTGCTTCGCCCAACGCTTCAGTGCTTTGGGTGCGGCTGTCAAATATGGCTTTTTTATTCTGCCTATTGTAACGGCAATTAACACTTTTACCGGCGAGGTTGATTAACACATCTACTCCATCTATCGCAGTGCACCAGTTACCAGTGTCCTTTGCATTCCAATAAACGAGTGTTGTATTGGGTAAAGCATCAAGGCTTTGTTTATCAAAAGCATTGTTGTTGCTGTTTTTATCCTGGCGGGTGAGAATCACTATTTCATTGTACGGACCAAAATAACGGGCTATTTCCCTGCCGATAAAGCCGGTTCCACCGGCAATCACTATTTTCCTGTTTTTCATAACCATGCGTTTTTAAAAAGTATACTTATCAATACAAGCGCAGAAGTAAGGTTTATTGCAACGATATTCCCGGTAAGCGGAAGACCTGCAAACGTAATCCTGCGCAGGTATTCTTTGGTGAGCAGTAAAATAACTGCACCACAATACAAGTAATTGGGCATTGCACCGATTGTAAGCCATTTGTTGCAAAGTATAAGCGGGATCATTAGCAATGCGCCAAGCAGAGTAACCATACAAATTTGTGCGAGGTACTCAAAAGCCTGTTCCTTTAAAAAGTGCAGCGCTCCTACGCTGTTGATCGCCATCAATATGAAAAAGCATACCTGCAAAATGATCGGACGTGGAGGTACAGTAATCATGTTAGCGAGTACGTGATGTTGAAATGGGGAAATGATACTCATAACTGTAAACAGGGCAAATACCATAAAGAGTAACCGGTAAACAAGGTTAAAATCCGGCGCCACATTTATTTTGGCGCCCCGGTTTTCCACTGCAACTATGCTGCGACGGTTGTAAGAGATGAATTTATAGCAACGTTGCAGGCAGCATTTTACTGCCGCAATATTTCCGATGGTTTTAATAATGGGAAGTTTGTTACCCAGTACTTCCAGCATGGCATCAATACCATATAATACCTGGCCGGTAGCAACATTCACCAATGGAATTTCGTTGCGGCATTTGTTGCTATCTATCAATTTCAGCAAAGAATCATCCATACCGGAAAAGGATTGTCTTTCCTCCCTTGTGAGCAAACCGGTTTTTACAAAAGCGCTGGTATAAGCACTGCACATGGGGCATGCATCATCATAAATAATTACCTGCTTTTTCATAATGATTATTTTAAAAGTGAGAGCGGCCGCCTGAGTGAATAATAGGTCTCCCTGTAACAGATAGAGGTGTAATAAATGGCCATCAGCGGAGCGGCGAAAAAAAGGAAGCCTAAAATATACAGCAGTTTAGGTACAACGATGGAGCCTAACATCAGCAGTACGATCAAATAAACAGCATGTTGGTATCTTCTCCGCTGCGAGCCTTTTGGAATAAACCATCCTTTGGCTTCATGAACAATCATACTCAGCAACTGCCAGCCACCGATAATGAAGTAAGAGTAGACAATCCCTCCTACCTGCAAAACGAAGCATAAGACAATACAGGTTGCATAGAGAAAGAACTGTACCCAGACATCGATTGATTTGATCAGTTTCATAAAAATGGGTTTAGGGATGATTATAAGGGTTTGTACGCCGGTGCTGGTTTTGCAGCAACTGCTTTCCTGCGCAGGTTGAAAAAGATAAAGAGGTTGAAAAAATGCATGCAACCAAGGATAAGAATGATAAGGCCGATCTTAACACTCAATACCTCGATAGTTTGCTGAAGTGTATTCACTGGATTAAATACTTTAAGTGTATAAACAGCATAGCCGATATTGATCAGGTAAAAGCCTACCAACAAAAGATTATTCACACTGTCTGCCAGTGGCTGATTACCGTGAAAGATATCAAACAGGAATACTTTACCATTGCGAAACAAAGTACGGGCCACCCAAACCGTAAGCGCAATACTGGTAAGAATATAAATAAGATAGGTGAGGATAATGTAGTTCATAAACATAGTTTTTATTTGTTTGTAAATATTGTAGTTTCAGTAAAATTTGAAATATTGAATTCAAAGTAAAGCCGCACAAGCGGCTTGTTTGACTAACTTTTAAAGCTATTTAAAGAGCTTGATAAAGCTATTGAGAAACCAGTTTTCCTCTGCCCTGATCATTACATCCAGGGTTTTTTCTGCATGCCCCGCAAAGCGTTTAATGCTGTCTACGGTTTCGGTAAATGCTTTTACTTCAGCATTACGTTTATCACCCTCTACTTCACTTAGCTGGTTAAGCACTTTGATCATAGGGTCCAACTCTTTTTTCTTACGCTGGTACATGATTAACGTAGCCACTTTCCAGATATCTTTTTCGGCAGTGAAGTATTCTTTCCTGTCACCTGCAACGATCACTTTTTCCGCCAGCCCCCAGTCCATCAGATCACGCACGTTCATGTTAGCATTGCCACGACTTATACTAAGCTGTTCCATAATATCATCGGTACTTAAAGGGCCGCTGGCAATCAATAACAATGCATGCACCTGGGCCATGCTGCGGTTAATGCCCCATTGGCTCCCCAAAACTCCCCAACTTTGTATAAACTGCTCTTTTGCTTCTGCTAACTTCATAAGTCAAAGTTAGTATTATTTCTGAATTTTCAAAAATTATTGAAAATATTATTTGTACTGTATAATAGTGTTGCAGACTAAGTGTTACCGTCTGTAAAACGATCGGCCTATACTTATTCCAGGCTAAAGTATAAACATGCAAACAAGGGTCATGTGGATTCATCTCATCATTGTATAGATTCATCTCGTTTAACAACAGTTACGCACAATCTTTGTATTGATAGTTGAATAAATTTTTTACTTTGTTGCATGTTATATGCAAATCTGTTTATAACTTAACCAATTAATAAAAATTAACTAATCCCATGGCAAAAGCAAATAAAAAAGTTGCAAAAAAAGCTGCTCCAAAAAAGGCCGCTCCTAAAAAAGCAGCCGCAAAAAAGGTAGCGCCCAAAAAGGCTGCTGCTAAGAAAGTGGTAAAGAAAGCTGCACCCAAAAAAGCAGCTCCCAAGAAAGCTGCTGCTAAAAAAGTAGCACCTAAAAAAGCAATAAAAAAAGCTGCTCCTAAAAAGGCTGCTGCTAAGAAAGTAGTGAAAAAAGCAGCACCTAAAAAGGCCGCTCCAAAGAAGGTTGCCGCTAAAAAAGCAGCACCTAAGAAAGCAGCACCTAAGAAAGCAGCGCCCAAAAAAGCCGCTCCAAAGAAAGTAGCAGCGAAAAAGGTAGCACCAAAAGCTGCGAAGAAACCGGCACCTAAGCCAAAGAAGATCGCACCACCGGCAGAACCAACATCGGCACCCGTAGTTGAGCCAACGCCAACTCCGGAAGTTCCACCAACTGAAACAACTGATACTCCAACGGAGTAATTGTTGTTATAATATAATTATCAAAGAGGACGCTTTACACTCGTAAAGCGTCCTCTTTTGTTTTATACTTTTAAACTCAAATCAATCGCTTTGGCCCTTATCCTGTAATGACATCAACTCCATTCTGCATAGTACGTCTCATTATAAAAAAGTACCATGAGTAATCTCCGCAAACCCTTGCCAATAGAGGCTTTCAAAATAAATGTCAGAAATAAATTTGGTAATGTGCTGCCAAATCCTAATTTTGCCTATCAATTTAGTAGACTAATAATTTACCACCAGCAGTTATACTAAAGCAAGCATCAGCTATGTGCTTTATGGTTGCATAACAACCTTCAATAATGACCATGAAAAATTCGTTTATGAGCACAACGAACAACGCAAACGTGCAATATGCACTGTCACTGGTGGTAACCTCCACTTCCCCTATTTCTTCAGGTTTATACCAACATTGCTGTTGTTGTACATGCTGTTGATGCATGCCCGATCTTAAGGTATGTTTCTTAAAATAATTGCCGGGCATGTGCTGCTGCGCATGTATTGTAAATGGTGGTAAATTTATTAGCCATGCTGCGCTGCTGTGCCCCGGCATCATTATTCTACATAAAATTCCTGTTTGGTTCTGCTGATTGGTTACGCTGTTAATACAGTGTTCTATCCGGCTACAGTAACAGTCTTTACCATTTACATATACATCAAATTTATCCATGCTGATAATGATTTCCATTACCGGCATGGCATCATCATCACTAAAACAACTGAGATGCAACTCCTCTTACAACAACACCGTAAACAGCTATTGATAGCATTGTTTTTCGGTATTGCTTATGCTGCACTTCCGCAGCAATCCCTTGCACAAACAATCAAAGGAAAAATTTTAGATGCAGACAATAAAGCTGCATTGGTTGGCGCTACCGTTCAGGTAAAAAGCAAAAACATTGTTTCTGTTACAGACAATGAGGGCAACTACAGCCTTACCGTAAATGCATTGCCCGTAACCTTACAGATTAGCTATGTTGGTTATGCCATCAGTGAATTCAGGATAACAGATGCTGCTGAAATAAAAACCCTGCTTTTAAAATCGCAGCAGGACATTACTGAAAACGTGGTAGTAACTGCAGTTGGTATCAAACGTTCTGCAAAAGCACTGGGTTACAGCGTGGCAGAAGTAAAGGGACAAGATCTTGTGCAAGCCCGTGAACCCAACCTGGTAGCGGCTTTGAGTGGAAAAGTGGCAGGCGTTCAGATCAATAATTCAGGTGGTTCTCCCGGCGGATCATCCACCATCAGGATACGTGGCAATAACTCCCTGCTCGGCAATAATTTTCCATTGTTTATATTAGATGGTATACCGGTTGATAACTCCGTACAGGATATCTCCACCAACATTACCAACGCCAATTCTCTTGCAACACCTTCCAACCGTGGTATAGATATCAATAGTGCAGACATTGCAAGTATTACGGTTTTAAAAGGCCCGGCTGCCGCTGCTTTATATGGTATCCGTGCATCCAACGGGGCCGTGGTGATCAATACTAAAAAAGGCAGCGATCTTACTGATAGAAAATTTGCGGTAACCTACAGCGGTTCGTTCACTGTAGATAAACCCAACCGCCGCGTACAACCCCGTCAGCAACAATTTTCAAACGGGTTGAATGGTCAGTATGTGCTACCCGGCGTAACTGGCAGTGATGAAAACTGGGGTGCCTTGCTGGACACACTTACTTACAGCGACCAGGCGAGCGCATTTGATAAAAACGGTGTAATCGTTGGCCGCAGCAACCCGCTCTCCAACGGAAAAGCGTTGAACCGCTATAACAACATAGACAACTTCTTTGTAACCGGTCTTACACAGGATCACAATATCAGCCTGTATGGCAATACCGGCAATGCAGGTTATTATTTTTCTTATGGCAACCTGAAACAAACGGGCATTATTCCAACCACTGATTTTTATCGCCACACTTTCCGCTTCAACGGTGATTATAATGTGAGTGATAAGTTCAAGATCACCGGCGGTGTAAACTATATTCAGGATGGTGCGCACAACCGCGCATTGATGGGCGGCTTTAATACAAACGTCATCAGGGCTTTGATCAACTCGCCTGTCAACTTTGATATCACCAACGGGTTAGATAAACCTTACGATAATCCCGACGCCTACAAACTGCCGGCAACTGCTGCAAAACCATGGGGTGCATCCAGGGCTTATGCAGGTGGTATTGGCTGGGACAATCCCTACTGGAGCCTGAACATGAACCCGCAGTCTGATCAGTTGAACCGCTTTATCAGCTTTGCGGAAGCCAATTATGAAATCACGAGCTGGCTGCGTGCAACCGGTCGCTATGGCATCGATAACTATACCGATGTTAGAAAAGGTGCTTTCAGCCGTGGCACTTCCGGCGTTGCAACCGGTACCATTAACGATGTAAACTATTCAAGAAGGGATAACAACTTCGACTTCCTGTTAACTTCACAACATCACTTATCAGAAGATATTGGCTTAAGCGTAGTAGCCGGATACAACTACTACAATTCATACCGCAACCAGGTAAATACGCGTGGTGATGGTTTAACTATTCCGGGCAACTTCAATATCTCCAATGCATCAACCACGCAAACGGTAAATACAACTATTTTAAGAAAGCTGGTGGCGGGTTATGCAGATATCAAATTTGATTATAAGAAATGGTTGTTCCTGGAAGCAACGGGCAGAAATGAATGGACCTCCACGCTTGCAAAAGGAAAGAACTCTTTCTTTTATCCCTCACTGTCTTCCAGCTTTGTCTTCAGCGATGCACTGGGCTGGCGCGGCAGCCTGCTGAGCTTTGGCAAGTTACGTGCTTCCTATGCACAGGTGGGTAATGATGCAGATCCTTATTCTTTGCAAACCTATTACATACCAACCAGCGCAGGTGGTATTATCCAGAGTGGTATCAACTTTCCATTCAATGGCTCACAGGGGTTAAGCTCCAGCACAATACTGGGCAATGCCAACCTTAAACCGGAACGCATCACTACCTGGGAAATAGGAACCGAACTGCATTTCTTTAAAAACTATACCGTGCTCGATGCGGCTTATTACCATACGAGCAGTAAGGACCAGATCATACCGGTGTCGCTGCCCAATTCTACCGGCGCATCCAGCTCTATCATCAATGCTGGAAATATTGTTAATCGCGGTATTGAAATCAGCCTGCAGCAAACCATCGTGAAGAGCAAAAAATTCAACTGGAATGCAACCGCGCTCTTCAATAAAAATATCAGTAAGGTAAACTACATCACGCCAACCATCAGCAATGTAAGCCTCGGTGGTATATGGATGGAAGCACGTGGACAGGCCGGCGATCAATACGGAACTTTCTATGGTATCGACGTAGCCCGTAACGACAAAGGCCAGGTGATTATAGATGATAACACCGCCAGCGCCAACTATGGTTATCCTGTAGTAAATTCTGCGTTCACTAAAATCGGTAATCCCAATCCAAAATTCAACCTGGGTTTGCGCAACGAATTTAAAGCAGGCGCCTTTACTTTATCGTTCCTGCTGGATGCACGTTTTGGCTTTGACATCTTTAACGCACCGCGCCTGCAGATGGTGTACAACGGCGTGGACGAATCAACCATTGCAAGAGGTACAAAAACAGTGTTCGAGGGCGTTACACAATCCAAAGGAGAAACCAACAACATACAAGCCGAGTTAACGCAGGCATGGTACCGCAAAACATTCAGCATACAGGGTTTGTATGTAGAACATGACCTCTATTGGGTGAAACTGAAAGATGTAAACCTTACCTACGATATACCCAAAAGCATACTGAAGTCAATCGGTATACAGGCTGCAAGCTTTACGCTTACTGCAAGAAACTTCCTGCTGGGCACCAATTATACCGGCAGCGATCCGGACCTGGGTACACGTAACGGTCTTGCCAATTATGCAGGCATAGACTTCTGGACTACACCTAACACACACAGCATTGGTGCTGCATTGAATGTAACATTTTAAACATCGTACGGATTTAATCAGATTATCATGAAACAGAATATAAATTTTTCGGGGCTGTCATCTTCATCGCCTTCTTCGGCTGCAGCCCGGGCTATCCATTCCAAGTCCTCACCCGTCTTCGCCGGGTTGCGGGCTTTCCATTCCTATCCCGCAGCCATTCTGCAAAAGAAACGTTCCTGGGCAATGGCACTGTTCGCAACAATAACATTTGCATCTTGCAATTTGCAGAAGACCAACGTGAACCCCAATGCTTCGTCAGAAGTATCGCTTAGCGCCGTGCTCACCGGCGCAGAAGTTTCCCTGGCGTTTAATGTGGGCGCCAATGCGGCCATCGTTACCAATACATTTGTGCAGCAAAGCGCCGGCGCCAATGGAGATGCCGCGGGTCTTGATAACTATACCATCTCTCCATCTTATTACAACAGCACCTGGGGAAGTTTTTATACCGGTGTGCTGGAGGAGTTAAAAATCGTACAACAAACAGCAGCGGCACAACAGCCCTACTACAGTGGCGTTGCACGGGTATTAACTTCCTATACTTATGGAACGTTGACTGATATCTTTGGTGATATCCCCTATTCGGAAGCGCTGTATGGCAATGGCATCGTAAACCCCAAATACGATAAGCAGCAGGATATATATGCAGCTATACAATTACAACTTGATTCGGCGATAAGTGAACTATCCAAACCTGCTACAGATAACATCGGCGCGGTTCCTGCCACTGATGACCTCATCTTTGGCGGTGCTACTGCTAAATGGATTGCAGCGGCTTATACCTTAAAGGCAAGATATGCTTTGCATTTGTCAAAACTGGGTGCAAAAGATGCGGCACAAAAAGCCTTGTCTTTCTTATATGATGGAAGCAACTATCGCGGCATTGCAGGTTCAACAGCAGATGCGCAACTGGTGTTTGGCTCTGCCGCTACCAATGCCAATCCATTTTACCAGCAGCAGGTAAACAGGCCGGGTTGGGTGGGTCTTGGTGCATCTTTTATCAATCTTTTAAATGGTAATAAAGTAACAGATCCCAACACAACAGCAGAAGGTGTTAATGTAGATCCTCGTCGTGCTTATTTCGCAACCAATTTCCCTGTTGGCAGTACCACTTACCAGGGCAGTGCACCGGGTGTTCCAGGTGCCAGGTCAGTAATTGGTGCTTACTATGCTACTGCTACTTCGCCGGTAAACCTGTTGACTTACAGCGAGGCAAAGTTTATTGAAGCCGAAGCAAGAATTATCATCAATCCTGCCGATCCGCTGGCACAAACCGCATTGCAGGAAGCGGTAAAAGGTTCCTTTGCCAAGGTGGTTACCAACAGCAATGATCCTTATTCCTCTGCACAAAAACAGGCAGATTATATCAAGGCAAAAGCAACGCTTACCGGCAATTTTAATACAGACCAGGAAACGATCATCACACAAAAATATATCGCACTCTTCCTGCAGCCGGAAGTGTGGACAGATTACAGGCGCACGGGTTACCCGGCATTGCCACTGGCGCAAAGTGCAACATCGGCCGCCAATCCTGATGGTTTAATTCCAAGACGTGTGATCTATCCAACCAATGAAACATCGCTGAATACGAATGCACCAACGGGTTCTACCTATCAAACGCCAAAGCTGTGGTGGGATCAGTAAATGGTTGCTGGTTACAGGATACTGGAAGCAGGGCTGTTGTGCGGATAGGGATTGATCGTTCTTTATAAAGCTTGTGAAGCATGTTGGCTAAAGCCTTTGCTCATAAGTATTTCACTAACCCCATGCTTAAGCATGGGGTTATAGCGGAGAACATTGACTGGCTTTAGCCAGCGTGAACAATGTACAAGCGAACCGCTCTGCGAAGTCTCCGGACTTCGCAGCACTATGTATCAAGTCTCCGGACTTGATACAATCGCCGGAGGCGATAGAATATACATGTGAAGCGAAGACGCTTCACATAGCACCAAGGTTTATAGTATGTTTAAAAGCAATGTAGAAAATGAATTACAGAAAATATCTTTCCCTGCTGTTACTGCTGATCGCCATTGCGCCTCGTGTATCTGCACAGCAAAAGCAGCCTAACTTCATTATTATCCTCGCTGATGATCTTGGCTATGGAGACCTGGGTTGCTATGGCCATCCAACCATCAGAACACCCAATATTGATAAGCTGGCGCAGGAAGGCATCCGCTTTACACAATTTTATGTGGCGGCCAATGTATGTTCTCCAAGTCGTGCGGGTTTACTCACGGGCAGGTTGCCTGTGCGTACCGGTATCACCGGGGGGCTGGGTGTATTTTTTCCCAACTCATCTACCGGTTTGCCAACCTCTGAAATCACGATTGCAAAAGCACTGAAAACAAAGGGCTATCAAACGGGCATTGTAGGTAAATGGCATCTTGGCAGCAAGCCGGAATACCTGCCCAACAATTATGGCTTTGATGAATATGTCGGAATTCCTTATTCCAATGACATGATTCCCGGCAACAAGAATATTCCTTACCCGCCACTGCCTTTGTATCACAACAAGGAAGTACTGGAAACCAATCCAGACCAACATCAGCTTACAAAGAAATACACGGATGCTTCTATTGATTTTATTAAAAAACACAAAGACCAACCTTTCTTTTTATACTATCCCAACAATGCACCGCATGTGCCCTTGTATGCTTCTGCTGATTTTGATGGTAAAAGTAAGAGAGGAACTTATGGAGATGTCGTGCAGGAATTTGATTGGAGTGTAGGACGTATTATTCAAACGTTGAAAGACCTGAAGCTTGAGGAGAACACGTTTGTTCTATTCCTCAGCGATAATGGCCCCTGGTTAACCGAAAAAGAAAATGGCGGCTCTGCCGGTTTGCTTGCAGATGGCAAAGCCTCTACTTATGAAGGCGGCATGCGTGTTCCTGCCATTGGCTGGTGGCCTAAGACCATTCAACCGGCAGTAAGTACTTCGCTGGCCAGCAGTCTTGATCTGTTACCCACCATACTTCACTGGGCTGGTGCGGCGCTTCCTGCAGACAGGCCATTGGATGGTTATGATATCGGCGACCTGTTCACCGGTAAAAAAGAAGTGATCAGGGAAATCTTCTATTATTATAACTCGGACAAGTTGTTTGCCATTCGCAAGGGTGCATGGAAGGCAAGCTTTACAACGCATTCAGGCTATGATCCGAAAGCGCCTGAACCACACGATCCGCCGTTGCTGTATAACCTTGAAAATGATCCTTCTGAAAAATATGATTTGTCGGCAGCACATCCTGACCTGGTAAATGAGTTCAAAAAATTATATACAGAACAAGTTGAAAAAGTAAAGGCTGTACCTTCTGAGCTTGGCAAGTTTGAAGAAGGCCCGATAAAAGAAGCTTTTGAAAAACTCATCAAACAAAGAGCAGCACAGGAGAAGTTGAAACAGGATTGATGCTGTTCGCGGCGTCTTCGCCGCGAACGGTTATTCTATCGCCTCCGGCGATTAAAAAACATAGATAGCAAACAGGCTTAACGAAAACAATACTGAAGCCAGGCAAAAATTACAGTAAAGCTTTATTCAAAATGAATCGCTGAATACACTCAAATACCTACAATGAATCAACATAAAAAAAACATACCTGTTCTTATAGCAGCAATACTTGCCGGTCATGTGGTGGTGGCGCAGTTTAGCCCGACGCCGGTATTCAAAGGCAAGGCTGGCAAAACCTTATCTGAGTCAACACCGGGAAACACAAGCTTTAATCCCGTTGCGCAAAAGAGTGCGCCAAACATCGTCTATATTATGCTGGATGATGTAGGCTTTGGTGCAAGCAGCGCATTCGGTGGTCTTATTGAAACACCCACTTTCGACAGCCTTGCGAACAACGGTTTACGCTACACCAATTTTCACACCACGGCCATCTGTTCGCCCACCCGCGCAGCATTGCTTACAGGCCGCAACCACCACTCGGTAAATGTGCCTACGGTTATAGATGCTGCTGTAGATTATCCTGGCCACAATGGCTATATGCCATTTGAAAAAGGAACGATTGCAGAAATAGCAAGAGAGAATGGATACAACACTTTTGCAGTAGGTAAGTGGCATGTAACGCCATCTCCGGATGCAACGCCGGCAGGGCCTTTCAATCGCTGGCCAACGGGCCGCGGGTTTGATCGTTTCTATGGTTTTCTTGCCGGCGAAACAGATCAATATTCGCCCATGCTTTGGGAGAACAACAATAAAATCGAACCCGATCTGCAAGGCAAACATTTAACGACGGTACTGGTAGATAAAGCCATCGAATACATCGCAGGACAAAAATCATCGGCCCCGGACAAACCTTTCCTTTTATACCTCACGCCCGGTGCCACACACGGCCCACACCAGGTAGATCGTGCATGGATTGATAAATACAAAGGACGTTTTGACGGTGGCTGGGATAAGTATCGTGAAGAGGTATTGGCAAGACAAAAAAAGCTGGGCATTGTTCCGGAGAATGTAACGATACCACCACGCAATCCCGGTATAAAAGCATGGGATTCTTTATCCGCTCTGGAGAAGAAAGTCTTCACCAGGTTTTTTGAAGCATATGCAGGTTTCCTTTCTCAAACCGACTTTGAAATAGGAAGACTGATCGGCTATTTAAAAGAAATCAACCAGTTGAACAATACATTGGTCGTACTGATCATTGGTGACAATGGCGCCAGTAAGGAAGGAGGTTTAACAGGTCATGCATATGGTATAAATGAATACATCGACAGAAGTGTGTTTACTGAAAAATATGAAGACCGTATTAACGAGATCGCGAAAAGATATGATGAAATCGGCACCTCTAAAACCGGCCCTAATTATCCCGAAGGCTGGGCGCAGGCGGCTAATACACCCTTCCGTTATTTAAAGCAGGATGCCAACAGCGAAGGCGGCACCCGTAACCCGTTGGTATTATTCTGGCCTGATGGTATTAAAGAAAAAGGAATACGCACACAGTATTCTCATGTGAATAGTGTAACCCCAACGGTGATTGATCTTGCACATCTGCAGGTTCCACAAGTGATCAATGGTTATAAACAGGAACCGTTGGAAGGAGTGAGTCTTGCTTATACTATTCAGGATGCAAAAGTAAACAGCAGGCATCATGTACAATACTATGAAATTTCAGGTGGCCGTTCTATTTATAAGGATGGCTGGAAGGCTGAAGTGTACCACCGGAACGGAACTTCCTTCAGTACAGACAAATGGGAACTATACCATCTTACTGCTGATTTTAATGAACAGCAAAACCTTGCCGAACAGGAGCCTGCCAAACTAAAAGAACTGCAGCAGTTGTTTGATGAGGAAGCAATCAAATACAATGTGTACCCGCTGTTGGGAGACACTTCGCAGCGTGCGTTCTTCCAGTTAACCAAAGGTCCGTTTGCTACACGCAAGCAGGCAATACTATATCCGGGTGTAACACAGTTGCCTACCATGGCCGGCCCGTCCCTGCAGCAGAAAAGTTTCAGCATTACCGCAGATGTAGAAATAACAGATGACAACACATCAGGTGCATTGTTCGCTGCAGGTGGAAGGTTTACCGGCATCAGCTTTTTTGTACAGGATGGAAAATTGAAAGTGGCGCATAACAATAATGGAAAACTTGTTTACCTCGAAGCAGCCCAGTCGTTACAAAAAGGAAAGGCCTTGTTACGATATGAACTCAGGTATCAGCCTGCAAAAAATCTAACCGATGCTGCCGGAACAGAGCTGCTTTATATTAACGATGTAAAGGCTGCTGAAAGACCGATTACCAAGGCGGATGCAACCATACTTCCTTATGATGAAGGCCTGGATGTGGGAAGGGATAATGGCTCTGCGGTATCACCGCTCTACCAGTCGCCCTTTGTGTTTACCGGTAAACTCAATAAAGTAATCATCGATTATTAATCAGTTTTTGCTCATTCAAAAAAATATGTGCTATGACGTTAAGTGACCTCTATTTACTGGCAAGAAAAATTATCGTTGGCATCATCATTTTCCTGGTGCCGCTGGGCATCATCGCCGGGATATTGTGGCTGTTGCAAAACATTTTGTTGAAGTAGGCGTGAAAGATGAAACGATAAACGTGAGAATATCTCAACCCTCACATTTCACAATGACTTATTAACCATTCACCATAAAACAAAATTATTTATGCCGATTGAAAAAACACTATCAAGAAAAATTACCAAAGACATACTGGTGAGCCTGTTGTTGTATGCGCTGCCGGTATTGCTGATGCTGCTCTCTTTTTATATCAGCGGGGAAAGACCCTGGAAAGAGAAGAAAGCGGAGATAACGCTGAAGGGCAAATAACAGGTCAATTGTGAGTGGTCAATTGTCAATAAGATTGATTCTACTCATTCACCATTCACTATTTACCATTCACCTTTCTCAACAACATCATTGACATCATAAAATCATTCATCATGATTCATTACATCGAACAAATTTTTCGCAACCTCGGCACCTGGGGTTTGCCTGTTATTATGCTCATTGTGGGCATTATTGAATTTGCCTACGGTCTTTATGAAAATCACTGGAGCAAGAACGAACGCGTGCTGGATATTGTTTGTTTTATTGCGCCCAAGCTGATAATACGTCCGCTGATAGCCTATTTTGGTTTGAAGTTGTTGCCCCTGGTATTACCTAATGCAAAGGATATCTTTTCATGGGTTCCTTTCTGGTGGGCGTTTCTCATTATTGCAGTGGCGGATGATCTTACGCAGTACTGGTATCATCGCCTGCATCACCAGGTCTCCTGGCTTTGGCGTTTTCACCGCACCCACCATTCTGCTCCTTATATGGGCATGGCGATGGCGAGCAGGCAAAACGTGATTTATACCATCTTCTTCTCGCAGATTTATTTAACTACCGCACTTACTTACCTCGGTCTTGGCTATGCAGCGTTGTTTGTTACGGGCGTAAAATCGTTGATCACAACAGCGGCGCATTCCAGCATAAAATGGGACAAGCCTTTCTATACCATTAAATGGCTTAAGCCAATAGGCTGGGTGATGGAGCGATTGATCTCCACGCCGGCAACGCATCATGCGCACCATGCCGACACAGATGGTGATGGTGTGGGCCATTACAAAGGCAACTTTGGCAATATGTTTTTTATATGGGACCTGATTTTTAAAACCGGGATTATTACAAGGAAGTACCCTCAATCTTATGGTATCAAACATTATAAACAGGAAGAATGGTATGCGCAGTTTGCCTGGCCATTGTTCAAATCAAAAATAGAGGGAAGTGAACTGGCGAAAGGCGGCCCTGAAGTGGGAGATGAAGTACCATCGCCTGAAGCCGGCTTGCACGGATCTGAATTGCCCGAACCAAGATTAAAAGGCATAGAAAGCTTTGCCTGATAGGCATGTATTTCAGATTGAATATTGCTTGATGATTTAAGCTCTGCGTGGCGTCTTCGCCGCGCAGGGTTATTTTATCGCTTCCTGGCGATTGGTGAATAAAGTTTATACTAAAAGCGATACATGAAAAAGCTGATCTATTTTATTGCATTGATGCCATTACTTTCTGTGCAGGCGCAATCAGAATCATCTCCTGGTAGCAGTCTATATGCGGATGTACAGCAATACGTTGCTTTTGGTGAGCATCGAACTGGCACACCCGCGGATACGGCAACCTCAGCCTGGATAAAACAACGATTGGAAGCAGATGGGTTTAAAACATCTTATGTCTCGTTTCCAATAAGACAGTTCTTCCCGGAAAAAAGTTATGTAAAGATTGGAATGCATATACAACTGGATGCTTTTCCACTGTGGCATATAGAGAAATCTGCGTATGATGTAAAGGGTATCTTAACAGATGATCAATCGCAAGGATCTTTTGCAGATCGTATTGTTCTTACACGTATTCCACCTGGCGGGCAAACTAATGCACAAATCATCGCACAGTTGTCTGCCATTATCAAAAAAGGTGCAAAGGCTATTGTCGCAGTTACACAAAACGAAACCGGTGAACTGGTAGCATATAATGCACTGGACAACCAGCCGCCCTGGAAAATACCTGTCGTGCTCCTTGCTCCAAAGGACACCACAGCATTACTGCAGGCAATACAGCAACAACAGCAGGTAGAGATAAATGTAAAGGGCGTTATTAAATCCATACAGGCACGTAACGTTTTAGGGCGTATTGGAACCGGCAGCAACTATGTGGTGATCTCTACGCCCATCAGTGGCTGGTTTACCTGTGGCGGAGAACGCGGCCCGGGAGTTGCTGTATTTCTTGCTTTGGCAAAATGGGTAAGTGATAAAAAGCTGCCTTATACTTTCTTATTCACTGCCAATACTGGTCATGAACTGGACAACCATGGAGCACACATTTTCTTAAATCATTATGCGCCAAAACCGGATAGTGTAAAACTGTGGGTACATCTTGGTGCGGCTGTCGCAACCCTTGGTTATCAACAAACCAACGAAGCTGTTAAACAATTGCCGGTTGCCGATGATAAAAGGAATATCATGTACAGTGAAAACCTGGACAGCCTTGTACATATAGCGTTCAACAACGAACCCGGCAAACGCTGGAAGGTAAAGGAAAAGGCCGTTGGTGAACTTGAAGTGGTCGCCAATCATGGCTATACCACTTACCTGGGCATTGCACAAGGTTTCCGTTATCATCACACCAGGAAAGATGATGCTTCTACCACTTCGCCTGAGATACTTGAAAGTATTACGAGGGCATTGGAGAAATTACTGGAAGGATACCTGAATGATAAATGACTATTGAGGAAGTGTAAAGACTAAGATTTCCTGGTTCATTTATCTATAATTCAATTGGATTGAACAAAATGCCGGTTCAGACAGATTGCTGCATAGTGATGAGAATGTACAAGTGTGCGACGCAAGTAAGGCTTCATAGTAGCAATAGAAGACGGGCTCCTAAAAATAACCCACGCTTCAGTAGAACTTCCTCACACTTCTTCCATCTTAAACGGAAGTTTACGAATGCGTTTTCCTGTTAAGTCAAATATTGCATTACAAAGCGCTGGTGCAAAAGGTGGTAATCCGGGTTCACCAACACCGCCGGCCTTTTCATCATTTTCCATAATATGTACTTCAATCTGCGGAGTATCCATAATGCGGGGCATCCTGTAAGTGTCAAAGTTTTTCTGAACAGCTTTGCCATCTTCAAACAAAGTTTCGTGTGTAACAGCAGCGCCAAGTGCCATTACAATACTGCCTTCCACCTGTGCCCTGACTATATCAGGGTTTACATACCAGCCGCAATCCATCACCGCAATTACCTTGTCTATTTTCAGTTTGCCGTTTACCTTGCTCACTTTTACGGCTTCGCCAACAATGCTGCGAAAGCATTCGGTAATAGCAATGCCCCATCCGGAATTTTTCTCCCTTGTTTTCCAGCCGGTTTTTTCTTCCAGGGTATTAATGAGCGCCTGATAGCGTTCCCCGGATAAATGGCTGCGCCTGAAATCAAGCGGGTCTTTACCTGCTGCATGCGCCAGTTCGTCGGTAAAACTTTCAAACGCAAAGCCGTTGGTAGAAGAATAGACGGAGCGCCACCACATTACCGGAATAGGAGACACAGTAGGAACATCCCCAAAACTATAATGAGGGATCGATTCAAAATAACCTTCCGGAAAACCTTCGATGGTACTGCTGTTATAAGAACCAAGGTCTGCATTCGGGTTCTGATGCCCCATATTTTGCGCAGCCATTTTGGTTTGATATGCTTCTATATATCCATCGTTATTCAACCCTGCCTTACAGCCATAGACTGCACCCGGCCGAAATGGTCCCTGGGTAGTATCGTCTTCTCTCGTCCAGATCACCTGAACCGGTGCGTTGATCTCTTTTGAAATTACTGCTGCCTCATGCGGGTAATCTGTGAAAGCCTTCCGGCCAAAGCCGCCCCCCAGGAAAGTCATATGTACGGTTACATTTTCCGGCGCCAGTTTAAAACGCTGTGAAAGATCTTCCTGTATCCAGTCTGGAGCCTGTATCGGTCCCCAGACTTCCAGTTTGCCCTCATGATAATCTGCAGTACAACTTAATGGTTCCATACAACTATGGCTTTCATAAGGTGTTTCATATACCGCTTCTATTTTTTTAGCTGCTTTGGCAAAAGTTGCATCAAAATTACCACCCGTTCTTTGAGACAGGATGGGCTTGTCTAAATCAGCCTTCATCCGGTCATATAACTGCGTAGTGTTCAGGTGCTCAAAAGCAGTGTCATCCCATTCTATTTTTAACACTTTGCGACCCTGTTGAGCGCTCCAGAAATTGTCAGCCACCACCGCAACACCCTCCTGCAAATTGGCAAAAACACCACGTTGTACTTTCAGCACATGTTTCACGCCCTTTACGGCTTTTGCGGCGCTGTCATCAAAACTTTTTACTTTACCTATAAAACGGGGATTGCGCTCTACCACTGCATACAATAAACCAGGCAGGCGTTTATCCATACCAAACATGGCGGTGCCGTTTACCTTAGCAGGGGTATCTTGCCTGGGTAATGGCTTGCCGATTATCTTATAATCTTTTCGCTGTTTAAGCTCAATGTTTTTAGGCGGCTCCAGCTTTGAAGCATCTTCTACCAGTGCTCCATAACCTAATTTTTGCCCGGTGGATCTATGGATTACCTGGCCATTTTCTGCGTAGCATTCGGCTTTGCCGGCATTCCATTTTTTAGCCGCAGCTTCTATCAGCATTTCCCTTGCCGTTGCACCGGTGCGTAACAGGTGTTTATAGGCGCCTCTTACGGTAGAACTGCCGCCGGTAATCTGGCTACCATATTTCTTTGCATTGCCCGGTGCAAATACAATGTCTACATCATCCAGGTTTACTTCCAGTTCTTCTGCAATCATTTGTGGCACTACCTGGTAAGCCCCCTGGCCCATTTCTGACCGATGATTATAAATGCTCACCTTGCCTGAAGTATTGATGGTGATAAAAGCATTAAGTGCGATACCCAGTTCATCAGCCGCATCTCCGCGAATGATTTTGGCAGCGCCCCTGGCAAATGATGGAAGATAGAATCCCAGTGTGAGTGCCGCGCCGGACATGCCCGACAACCGGATAAAATTGCGCCTGGATATATTGGGTGAAGTTGCTTGCATTGCAGTAATATTAATGGTTGAGGTTAAGCGTTTTGCAGTTTTTTAGCTGCGGTTTGTATAGCTTTCCTGATACGGGTATAGGTTCCGCAACGACAAATATGTCCCTGCATCGCAATATCAATTTCTTTTTCAGAAGGCTTTGGGTTCTTCTTAAGAAAGGCTGCCGCCGTCATAATCTGGCCGCTCTGGCAATAGCCGCACTGTGGCACCTGTTCTTCTATCCACGCCAACTGTACCGGGTGGTTACTTTCTTTGGACAACCCTTCAATGGTGGTGATTTTCTGGTTTACTGCAGCCGATACCGGTAAAGAACAGGAACGTACCGGCGTACCGTTAAAGTGAACCGTACATGCGCCGCATTGGGCAATACCGCACCCATACTTGGTACCGGTAAGCCCTATTAAATCCCTGATAGCCCATAATAACGGCATTTGCGGATCTGCATCAACGGTATAAGATTTCTCATTAATTTGTAAGGTGTAGGAGGCCATATGGTGTTATTGAAGTAGGTTAAGTTACAAAAATTGACGCTTAACAGGCGATCAATTTAGATGAACGGCAATAGGAAATGGTCTTTTCACGTTAATAGTGCAGGCGATATAAAATATAAACTGAAGTCATGGATGTTGGCACTAATTAGCCTGGTAAGACTATATAAATTGTTAAGGTAGCATCATTTTTGCTAATAAAGACAGACCGGCCAAATCCAGGCAAAAGCTCAATAATTGTAAATATGGCAGATAGTAATCATTCGGAATCGTCCCAGGGATACAGTACCGTGACCACCGTTTATGTGTTGGCTGATGGAGCGTTAGTTCATACTCCTGAAGCTTATCAGCAGGTGGAAGAGCGGTTTTCCTGGGTGGATAAAAGAGATATCATTACCCGTTTGCTGCGTTTGCGTCGTGAAACGGATGAGCATAACAGATCTTACATCTTCATTTATGAAAATAGCCGTTTGATTAAAGAGCACCTGAATGTTTCAGAAAACATGAATCCCGCATTACTGGCAGAGCATGAACTTTAGCGAATGCATTTAACGGAGTTTCCTCCAGGTTATATATAAACGAATAGAAATGAAAAAGCCTTGTAAGTAAATAACTTACAAGGCTTTTTACTTGCTGTAGGGGTAGGAGTCGAACCTACACGGGGCAGTTAGCTGTAGTACAAAGTCCGGTGGTCAACCCCGGTCTCCCTTGCGGAAGGCTCTATGCTACGTTTATCCTGTTGTCCCCACCCCCGAGACGAGAGGGCATGTCTGCCAAAAGTTTCATCACCCCACAGTATATAAGAACTACGTTTCTCAATTGAGACTGCAATATTACATAAATAAATTACTTCATTGCAAATATTTCAATATTTTTTTTTAATTTATTGATTCTATTCAAAAAAAGACTTATTTTGTTAGATAACATACACTTAAAACTAAAAAAATACCTATGAAATTAAACTTAGACAAACTGGACTTCCAGATTATCCAGGAAATGATGGAGAACGCCGAAATTTCCTATGCTGATCTGGGAAAAAAACTTTTTGTTTCCGGCGGTACAATACATGTCCGTATCAAAAAACTACAGGAATTCGGAATTGTTAAAGGTACAAGGCTAAATGTAGATTTAAAAGCGCTGGGCTATGATGTGATTGCTTTTATCGGGATTTTTCTTGAAAAAAGCTCACTTTATGACACAGTTGCCAAAGAATTGCGCAAAATACCGGAGATTGTTAGACTGAATTATACCACCGGTAACTATAGCATGTTTGCCGAGATTGTGTGCAAAGACATCCGTCAACTGCGATTTGTACTTCACGATGAGCTGCAAAAAATCAAAGGAATTGAAAGAACGGAAACTTTTATCTCCCTGGAAGAAAGCTTCTGCCGTAACGTGCAGGTAAGCAGTGATTAGCGTTCTAACATATCAACCGATTGCTGCAGATATTATTTTCTTACATTAAGTGCATCTCTTAAACCATTGCCCAGTAAATTAAAGGCAAGTACCAGCAACATGATGGCAATACCCGGTGCAAGCGCCAGCATGGGGTTATTGGTAATGATGAAGTTGTAGTTTTCTTTAATCATCAATCCCCAGCTTGGCTGCGGTGGTTGTACGCCTACGCCCAAAAAGCTAAGGCCGGCCTCAATTACAATGGCTGAAGCAAAGTTTCCTGCCGCAATCACTAATACAGGGCCCATGATATTCGGCAAAATATGAAACCAGATAATGCGCAGGTGAGAAAAGCCCATCACCCTTGCCGCATCTATATATTCCAGTTGCCGTACGGCCAATACCTGGCCGCGTACCAGTCGTGCCACGTTTACCCACATGGTAAGCCCTACAGCAATAAATACCTGCCAGAAGCCTTTGCCCAGCACAAGGGTAATGGCAAATACCAGCAGTAATGTAGGTATACTCCAGGTAACGTTAATAAGCCAGGTGATAATATTGTCCGTCCTTCCCCTGAAATAGCCTGCGACTGCACCCAGAAATATCCCGATTGTAAGCGAAATGGCTACAGCAATCAAACCAACCCCCAGGCTTACACGTACACCTATCAGCAGGCGGCTGAGAATATCCCTGCCAAATTTATCTGTACCAAGGTGAAAGGTTTGTGTACTTACAGCATCGCTTGCTCTTGCGGATTTTGGCTCTCCTGGTAATAATGTTGCCGAATAAGATTTCTTTTCACTTACCCCTTCATCAATATATTTTTCAACAATAATACTGTCGCCTGCCACTTGCCACGCCGTTATAGGAATGTATTCTTCTCCGTCTGGCTGGCCACTGATTAGCCGCGTGACAAAACCTGCAGAGGGGGCCTGCTTCCGCAGCTTTATAAAGGAGATGGTAAAACCTGGTTTTTGATTAGCTATTTCCGGGATAATGCGATTCGCATATGGCGAATGATCAGGTGCAATAAAATAGGCAAAAACCGCAAGTAGAAACGCACAACCGATCACCGCCAGCCCAAACACAGCACCCTTGTTTTTACAAAGTCTTTTCCAAAAAACAGTTTGGTATGAAGTTGATGCCGGCACGGGCTGAAGATAGCTTACAAACCAACAACCACAAACTCATTTAACGGTGCGGCCTTTCCATTGGTATTTGCCAAACTTGCCGAGAAAGCCGGCAATCACCGTATAAAATATATGCATCGGTTGCATCAGGGCAAACCATACAAGCAGCTTTTCCAGACCAAAGAACAAAGAAACAAAGTACATAAAGGTAAATTCACTAAAGGTCTTAAGCATCACCAATGCCAGCCAATACCAGAGGATATTGATATTCCAGATGGCAAGAACGGGTAATAACAGCAAAAGAAAATTGAGGCTGTACACAAATAATAAAACCCCTTTTATACGAAAGTCATCATACGCTTCGGCCTTGCTGGCCCAACGTATCCGTTGATTAAAAAAGCTTTTCCAGTCATGCATTGGATCGGTGATTACGGTTGCCTCTTTAGAAAAAAGATAGCCGATGCGTTTTGGATATTTAATATGCATCTTGTGCATCAGCAGCATATCATCGCCACTGGCTATATTATCAATTCCTTTAAATCCTCCCACTTCGTAAAAGCTTGCCTTTTTATAGGCAAGGTTAGCGCCATTACACATGCTGTGAAAACCAGCGGAAACAGAGGCCGCCGTGATGCCTTGCAGACTGATAAAATCCAGGCATTGGAAGATGCCTACAAAGGTTCCGGTATTCTTGAACATCACCGGGGCGGCTACAAAAACCGGTTGCTCCGTTTGAATGTAAGCATCAAAATTTTGTAGCCAGAAACGGGTAACCTCGCAGTCTGCATCGGTAGTTACAATCCAGTCTTTGGTTGCATAACTAATGGCTATTTCAATGGCTTTCTTTTTATAGGAATTCAATTGCTTGCCTTTCAGTTCATCGGCCAGCCTTATGAGTTTTAGGTTGTTATATATTTTAGCAAGTTCTTCCACTATTTGCGGCGTGCGGTCTGTAGAATGGTCATCAATCACCATTACTTCAAACAAAATGGAAGGATAGTTATTTTGGAGAATGGATAATATACAATCTGCAATGGCAGCTTCTTCGTTTCGTGCCGGGATGATGACCGTAAATGAAGTAGCTGGATCGAATGTGCCGGCTTTAAAATGTTTCAGTTTCCTGAACCAGGTACGGTAAAGATGGATGAGTATGGCATAACAAGCCAGCAGTATAGCAGTAATATAAACGATAATCATGGTCATAAATGCGCAGCAAAGAAAAAGATTGTTCCCCTAATTATAAAATGGCTGATCATTATACGTTAATCCATTAATAATTGCCTGATCATGGCGCTGTGTTTTTCTTTGAGTAACTGGTGACCTGCTTCTGCTATATAAGCAATCACCGGTGCGCCGGAATGTTGCAATGTTGATGCGTGCCTGCTAAGAATAACACCATCATATTTTCCAAACAACATGCGGGTAGGTATTTGTTCTTGTAAAATAACAGTGCTGATTTCCTTTGCCGGAATATTGAAATGCTGCATCACTGTCCATCTTTTATACAATAACTCCCGTTCTTCCTGTGAGTGAAAGTGATGGCGGCCTATCTTATAAATACTATTATTGAGTAAATGCAAACGATGCAGGGCATTCATGGTAGCAAGTATTGCAGATGGATGTTTTGTTATATACCTGAACAACCTGTTGCCAATGCTTGTTTGCGTAACAAAGCGGTACCAGGGATTGCGGTACAGGCCATCAGGTGCAACCAATACCAACCTGTCTATCTTATCCGCCAGAAGCCATGCTAAATGCAGGCATACCCTTCCTCCCATACTGTAACCCATCAATCCTGTTTTTTGAGTGGGCGAAAAGGGGGCGAGTTGTTCCAGAATAGTTATCAGTGTTTCCGGTGTAAGATCCAATCCCTCATTCCAGGAAGTCAACCCGTGAAACGGGAGATCAGGCGCAATAAAAGTGTACTCCTTTCCGGCAAGGTTCTCCAGCAGGGAAAAACTGCTGCCATCTTCTCCATAACCGTGAAAACAAAACATGGTTGCAGGCCCCTGGCCGAAAGTATAATAATGAATGGCTGACGACTGGTATTTGATAAAATCCCCTTTCAAAACGGCTGCGGCGATATTCTTTGGTATTAAGAAATTTTAAGCAAAAAACACTTGTTTTATTGGATAAAACTAATCAATTTTGAATTAGTTGCATAACTAACTATTGTTTTGTCAACTAAGTCTTTGCTTAAGTAACACAGGTAAGTCAGTATGCCCAACAGCCAGTTTAGAAGAGGTGAATTGTATAGCGTTATTAATGGTATGGCCAGCACAGCTGTGGCCAGGCGTCTTCAAAAAAACTTCCGCAATGCGGGGCTGGAAATTACGATTGAGCAATGGAGTGTTTTGTATCACTTGTGGAAAGAAGATTGTTTAAGCCAGCAGGAGTTGTGTAACCGTACGTTCAGGGACAAGCCCAGTATTACCAGGTTGATTGATAACCTTGAAAAACAACATCTCGTTAACCGGCTTGCTTCAAAAGAAGACCGGCGGATTAACCTGGTTTGTTTAACTGATGCGGCCAGGGACTTACAGGAAATTACGCTCAATATCGCCAATCAAACCATGGACGAAGCGTTGTCGGGTGTAAACAGAGATGATATTGAAACTGTAAAACAGGTGCTTCAAAAGGTTTATGATAACCTTACGGGAGTAACCACAGCATTAAAAGAAGAACAGTAACAGCAATATAAGCGCGGAATATTTGGCAAGGTTGGATAAGATTAAATAAACCGGGTCACAGAAAATACTACTACATTCTAAATTTTAAACTTCTTGCCATGGAAACAACGGCAAAACCTGCAACTGCTCTTAAAGGTGGTGAATGGTTAATTAAGGAAACACAACCTTCGCAAATCTTTATTCCGGAAGATTTTGATGAAGAGCAGAAGATGATTATGGAGATGTGCGACCAGTTTCTTAAAACCGAGGTAAACCCGGTGGTTGATCGCATTGATAAACTTGAGCCCGGCCTGATGACATCGTTGCTTGATAAAGCGGGTGAACAGGGTTTGTTATCTACCTCTTTGCCTGAAGAGTATGGCGGGCTTGGTAAAGACTTCATTACTGCCACCATTGTTACTGAAGGGTTGGGTGCTGGTCATTCTTTCTCTGTGGCTATTGCTGCACATAACGGCATCGGCTCACTTCCTATTTTATACTTTGGCACCGAGGAGCAAAAACAGAAATACATTCCAAAGCTTGCGAGCGGCGAATGGAAAGGTGCTTACGGACTTACAGAACCCAACAGCGGCAGTGATGCACTTAGTGCAAAGACTACCGCCAAACTGAGCGAGGATGGTACACACTACCTTCTGAATGGTCAGAAATGCTGGATCACGAATGGTGGTTTTGCAGATGTGTACACCGTTTTTGCCAAGATTGATGGAGATAAGTTTACCGGCTTTATTGTACAACGCGACTTTGAAGGATTCACCCGCGGTGTAGAGGAGCATAAGATGGGTATCAAGGGTTCTTCTACCGTTCAGTTATATTTTCAGGATTGTAAAGTGCCGGTAGAAAATGTGTTGGGCGAAATTGGCAAGGGCCATATCATCGCTTTTAATATACTCAATATTGGCCGTTTAAAGCTTGATGCGGCTGCTATTGGTGGTAGCAAAGGCGCACTTGCAGTCACATTACAATATGCCGTTACCCGTGAGCAGTTTAAAACCGCTATTGCAAATTTTGGAGCGATAAAACACAAGCTTGCAGAAATGGCTATTCGTATTTGGGTGGCCGAAAGCGGGTTGTACCGTGCGGCAAAACAAATTAATGACCGCGAACATGAGCTGCTGCAAGCCGGCGAGCCTTTTAATAAAGCATTGCTGGGCGCTGCGGAAGAATATGCTATTGAATGTGCAATGTTGAAAGTATTTGGAAGCGAGGTGTTGGATTTTGTGGTTGATGAAGGCGTTCAGGTGCACGGCGGTAATGGTTTTAGTGATGAGTATGATATTTCAAGATCATACCGCGATAGCCGTATTAACCGCATTTATGAGGGAACGAATGAAATTAATCGTTTGCTCACGGTGGATATGGTGCTTAAACGTGCGATGAAAGGAAAGCTTGATCTGATGGGGCCTGCAATGAACGTACAGAAAGAATTGATGAGCATTCCTGATTTTGGCGGTGATGATGATGAGCCATTTGCAAAGGAGAAAAAATATATTGCCAATTTCAAAAAAGCGATTTTGATGGTGGCTGGTGCTGCAGTTCAAAAACTGATGATGCAACTGGATAAGGAACAGGAAATTTTAATGAATATTGCTGATATGGCCATTCAAACCTATCATGCAGAAAGTGCGTTACTAAGGGCAATCAAGTTAAGTGAACTTCGTGGCGATGCAGCAAAGTTACAGGTTGATATAACCCGTGTATATATTTATGATGCTGCCGACCGCATAAATAAAGCCGGTAAAGATGCACTTAATAGTTTTGCCGAAGGCGATGAATTGCGCATGATGTATATCGGTATAAAAAGGTTTACAAAAGTGGATTCCTATAACAGCAAAGATGCACGCCGGAGAATTGCAGACCGCTTGATTGAAGAGAAGAAATATGCTTTTTAAAGTTGTTGAATAAGATTCATAATAAGAAATCCCGTGGCAGATGCTGCGGGATTTTTTATTACAAGTCATACTTTTTCTTTGTTATAGCCGTATAGCATATTTACCGAAATTTGTAATGCCATGGTGAAAGAACAGGAGCATAGTACTGTCGAAAAAATCAGATTGCTGTTGTCGGGGATTCCCGATCCTGAAATTCCTGTATTGAGTATTACAGACCTGGGCATTGCGCGCGACATCAGTATTTCTGAGGATCATATCAACATTGTCGTTACACCTACTTATAGCGGTTGCCCTGCATTTGAAGCAATTATGATGAATATAAGAATGGTAATGTTTGCCCATGGTTATAAGAACGTGATCATAAAAACCGCACTTTCTCCCGCCTGGACTACAGACTGGATAACAGCAGCCGGAAAGGCACAGTTAAAAGCGTATGGCATTGCACCGCCTAATCCCAGTCAGCAGGTATGCACATTAGATGCTTTCCAGGAAGAAGAGAATGTTCAGTGCCCGCGTTGCAATTCTTATCATACAAGACTTGTTTCCAGGTTCGGGTCTACTGCCTGTAAAGCATTGTATCAATGTAATGATTGTAAAGAACCGTTCGATTATTTTAAATGTCATTAATTGCTTGCAGGTGTATGTTTCATTCAATCTGTATCCGGTAATTTCATATTCATAAAAACCGAATTCACCCATGTCTTCCATCCTGCTTACCATAGAAAATAATATTGCTTTTATTACGCTTAACCGCCCGGATAAATTAAATGCTTTTACCCGCGAAATGGCGCTGCTGCTACAGCAAAAGCTGGATGAATGCGCCGCCGATTCACAAGTGCGTTGTCTCTATCTCACCGGTGCCGGTAAAGGTTTTTGCGCAGGACAAGATCTGGCGGAAGTTGTCGATCCTGATGGGCCAGGCATGCAAAAAATTCTCACCGAACAATATAATCCAATCATACGCCGGATAAGAAGTATTGAAAAACCGGTAGTGGCGGCCGTTAATGGTGTTGCAGCAGGCGCCGGCGCCAATATCGCCCTTGCATGTGATGTTGTGATATCTGTACAACATGCCTCTTTTATACAAGCTTTTAGTAAAATTGGATTGATACCGGACAGTGGCGGAACCTATTTTCTTCCAAGGTTGATCGGCTTTCAAAAGGCAAGTGCTTATATGATGCTGGCTGATAAAATAAGCGCAGCGGAAGCCCTTCAAATGGGACTGATCTATAAACATTATGCTCCCGAAGATTTTGAAAAGGAAACTAAAGCATTGGCAACTACGCTTGCCCAAATGCCCACCAGAGCACTTGCATATATTAAACAAGCTTTGAATAAATCCGCAGAAAACTCACTGGATGATCAGTTGCAGTTGGAAAACGAACTTCAGCAAAAAGCGGCCGCAACAGAAGATTTTAAAGAAGGGGTAAATGCTTTCCTGGAGAAGCGGCAACCCGTGTTTAAAGGCGTTTAGTTTATTTGTTTACTTCGTTGATTTCATTCACTTCAAAATATTGTCCGAATTCGTCTTCCAGCGGGTACATATACTTCATCTGGCCACTGAACTTTACCGGCTTATTATCCATTTTAAACTCAGAAGAAAGATTATAAGGGAAAAGGTTAAGCTGCTGTTCTTCAAATGCAATCACGTAAACAGGCGCATCTTCACTACCAATTTTTTTAACGATGCCATTTTTATTCTGTATCGTCTCAATGGTTTCACGTTCTTTGATAAAAGAATAGCTTTTCTGGCTCGTCGCTCTTTTATAGGAAACGCCAATCGCAGTTAAAAGTAATATCAGTACCATAAATCGCATACCGCAAATTCCTCCGTTTCTATTACGTAAATGAGAACCGATTATTACAAAATTATTAAGGAAATATCTGCCACAAACTAAAAGTATAGCAACGGTAAAAAAGAAACTTCTTTATTGTTACTACGGTAAATGACCGGCATTTTAAACCATTCGTTTCAGTCACTTTATATTTGCGGAAGAATTGAGCACAATGGATAAATCTAATTTCATAGATTATATACGCATTTTTTGTAAAAGCGGGCATGGCGGAGCAGGCAGCAAACATTTCTTGCGGAATAAACTTACGGCCAAAGGAGGCCCTGATGGCGGCGACGGCGGCCGTGGCGGTCATATTATTTTGCGTGGCAATAAACAACTTTGGACGTTGTTGCACCTCAGGTATTACAAGAATGTAATTGCTGAAAATGGTGAGGGCGGAAGTAAAAACAACAGCACCGGTAAAGATGGGGAAGATATCATCATCGAGGTTCCATTGGGCACCGTAGCAAGAAACGAGGAAGATGGAGGAATGGAAGCAGAAATACTGGAAGAAGGCCAGGAAATCATATGGCTGAAGGGAGGTCGTGGCGGCCTGGGCAACCAGCATTTTGCTACACCTACCAACCAGGTTCCCGAACATGCGCAACCGGGAGAAGAAGGTGTGGAGGGATGGAAAACGCTGGAGTTAAAAGTACTTGCTGATGTTGGATTGGTAGGCTTCCCCAATGCAGGAAAATCAACCTTGCTGTCTGTAATTACCGCAGCCAAACCAAAGATTGCTGATTATGCATTTACCACGCTTTCCCCGCAATTGGGTATGGTGGAATATCGCGATAGCAAATCTTTCTGTATTGCAGATCTGCCGGGCATTATTGAAGGTGCGGCTGAAGGAAAGGGATTGGGCCACCGGTTTTTAAGACATATTGAACGAAATGCGATCCTGTTGTTTCTTATACCGGCCGATAGTAAAGATCATAAAAAGGAATTTGAAGTATTGCTGAATGAACTGGAGCAATATAATCCTGACATGTTGCAGAAAGACTTTGTGATCGCGATAAGTAAAAGCGATATGCTGGATGATGAATTGAAAGAGGCCATCACCCGTGAATTACCGCAGGATGTACCTCACCTTTTTATTTCTTCTATAACCAACAAAGGGTTAACCGAGCTGAAGGATGCGTTGTGGCAAACGCTTAACAGGCCTGTTAAAGCCTGATAGCAATCAACTTTCAGCATTCATCCTTTTGCAGATTTTATAATGAATCTCGCTTGAAGGCATAAAAAAACCGTTGCAGTTAACGCAACGGTTTTTTGGGAGAATATTTATTCAGTCAGCCATTCATACTGGCCAGGAATTCTTCATTGGTTTTTGTACCACGCATGCGTTTCAGCAATTCGCTCATTGCTTCTTCGGTATTCATATCGTTGAGATATAAACGTAAAAGGTTCATGCGTTGCAGTACCTCTCTTTCCAGCAACAGGTCGTCACGGCGGGTAGAGGAAGCCACAAGGTCAATGGCAGGATAAACGCGCTTGTTAGCCAGCCTTCTATCCAGTTGAAGCTCCATGTTACCGGTACCTTTAAATTCTTCAAAGATCACTTCATCCATTTTACTGCCGGTTTCAATAAGCGCGGTTGCAAGAATGGTCAATGATCCGCCATTTTCAATTTTACGTGCAGCACCAAAGAATTGTTTTGGTTTCTGCATGGCGTTGGCTTCCACACCACCACTTAATACCTTACCACTTGCAGGAGCAACGGTGTTGTGCGCCCTTGCCAAACGGGTGATGGAATCAAGTAATATCACTACATCATGGCCGCATTCTACCAGGCGTTTTGCCTTTTGCAGGGCAATGGTAGATACTTTCACGTGCTTTTCTGCAGGTTCATCAAAAGTAGATGCAATCACTTCGGCTTTCACACTACGTTCCATATCGGTAACTTCCTCAGGACGTTCATCAATCAGCACCACCATCAGGTAACATTCCGGGTGATTGGCTGCGATGGCGTTGGCCACTTCCTTCAGCAACATTGTTTTACCAACTTTCGGCTGGGCAACAATCAATCCGCGCTGACCTTTACCTATCGGGGTAAACAGGTCCATAATGCGGGTGCTGTAGTTAGACGGCTGTGTAAAAAGGTTCATTTTTTCAAACGGGAACAATGGCGTAAGATAATCGAACGGAACGCGGTCGCGTACTTCATCCGGATTTTTACCATTGATCGTTTCCACTTTTAATAAAGCGAAATATTTTTCACCTTCCTTGGGAGGGCGTACGGCGCCATATACAGTATCACCGGTTTTTAAACCAAACAGTTTTATTTGTGACGGTGATACGTAAACATCATCCGGTGAAGAGAGGTAATTATAATCTGAAGAACGAAGGAAACCATAGCCATCAGGCATCATTTCCAACACACCTTCAGATTGTATAATTCCATCAAACTCTATATTAAAAACGGGCTCTTTACGGTATTGCGGGCGTGCCTGTGTTGTTTCGCTGCTTGAAGAACGGCTTGTTTGTTCCTCTTCTTCTTCCTCTTCATCAAGGTCAAGATCGGTATCTTCTTCATCCCCAAAAATAGGGTCATCATCTCCAAAAGCCATTGCAAGCAGCGCTTCGCCGATTTGCGGGCTGGTGCTGTTTACAGGAGCTTCGTTGGATACTTCTTCCACTTCAGCAACATCTTCTTCCTCTTTTGGTTTGTCGGCCTTTGACTTGGCTTTTTTTGCGGCTTTCTTCTTAGGTGCTTCCTCGGCGGCAGCCTTGGCAGGCTTTGCTTCGCTCATAACAACTGCTTCCTCTGTAGAGTTGGAAGTACTGGCTTTTACAATGCGTTTGCGCTTGGGTTTTTCTGCTGCACTATCTTTTTTTTCGCTTGCCATAACAGCTTGTTTGTCTAAAATTTGGTAAATAAGTCCCTGCTTATCTAGTTTGTTGGCGTTTGGGATATCCAATTGCTCTGCAACATCAAGCAATTCGGGTACCAACATGTCGTTCAATTGCAAAATATCGTACATAAATGGGGCTAGATAGAATCGTTTTTAAATTCACTAATCCGGTCAAAAAAAATTGATTGAAGAAAAATAGTTTTCAGTTGATTACAAGAAAACAGGTGAGCTGAGAGATATGATTAATATGAACTGATCAGCTTGTTTCCAATGCAATGTTACGGCAAATACTTTAAAAACAAAACAAATTTTGGAAAATGCATTCGCCTGAACGCCTTTATTGGCGGATATTAAGAATACTTTATAGAAACTAGTCCGTTTCTGCAATTCCCGTTTTATTCCTGATAACATTTTCAAGTTCACCGGCACTTTTTTTAAGCAGGGAAAGCAACTCCGGATCCAGCGAAGATTTGGCTGTAAGCAATTTGATGATGCCTAAAACTGTTGCCAGCGGCGTGGTAAGTTCTTCTTTTTGAATTTTTGCGATTTTGATAAGTTGTTCATTTTGTTTGCTGATGTAAAGCTCCCGTTTCTTGTGTGCGGTGATGTTTGAGGAATTTATTACACATCCCATATACCTGCCGTGGCTGTCAAATGCAGGGTAATATTGCCGGTAAAACCAGGCCCTTTCCCCATCCGGGTAAACGAGAAAATGTTCAAAAACCACTTCCTTGTTTTGCTGTACTTCCTGCAGATGTTGAAGTAACAGCCTCCTGCGTTCATCATTTTTAGCCAGCTCCTGTATATAGCTGCCGGTTACCGGCGGGTTACCGTAGTACCGTTCCATATGCTTTTCTGCTGCTTTATTAAAGTGCAACAGCCTTGCGGAAGTATCGATAAACAAGACTGCATTGGATAGGCTGTTCAGAATAGCTTGTAGTATGTTTTTGGAAGCATGGATTTTCGCCAGCCGTTTGTTTTGCCGGGTAACATCCTGATAAATAGTCTCCATATCCAAACCAGGAAGTTTCGGGTAAACCGGAATGATGGGCAATGCCGGATGATTCCTATCTGCGCTAGCGCCTTGATCATTGGCTATAGGAGTGAATGTTGGAAAGATGTCAAACAGCCGGTTAAGCAACACAGGGTCACTGATGTATTTTTTATATGATGCCGTGATGTCTTTGAAAATGCAGAGAATATGTTTGATTTGCTGATTCTCTCCTGGTATGGGGAATAAGCGGGTGCACAAGTAATCTTTGCGAGTAAAGATCCAGCCTTTATGTTTGAAGCTGATTTCTTTTCGCTGCGATACACATTCAATTAATTGGTCCTTTAAAAGTTCAGCTACATCTGGCAGAAAGAAATCGTCGATCTCAGCACCTTCTGCTTCATTGCCTGGTAAATGCACGGTTTGTAGAAATGCATGGTTTGCATAGCAAAGGCGAAAATTGTTCTCACTCAATGCTTCCACCATAAATACAACTTCAGCTAAATACTTTTTAAGAGGGTTAAAATGAATTTGCTTTTCTGTAAGGTTAACCGGTACCATACGATAAAATTTTAAGTGGTTATTTTATCGGCCCTAAAGCCACCGTTATTCATCATACATGAGTAACGGGTATGGTTAGATGTTCTTATATAATGGTTGTTTGGCTGGTAATTTTTCTAAGAACAGTATCAAGGTTATCTGCGCTCAGCTCAAGCTGGTTAAGTAAAGTAATGTCTACTTCCTTATCAGCTTGTTCTTTTAATATTTCCACAAGGCCCATAATGTTTGCCAGTGGTCTTCTTAATTCATGAGATTGAACTTTGGCGATTTCCCTTAACTGGTTATTCTTTTTCTGAATGCGCAATTCTTCTTCTTTTCGTTCTGTAACATCAGCATAAACCAAAGCAAAGCCAAGATGTATTTCCTCTTCGTTGTATACCGGCATATACTTTGCCAGGTACCATTTTTGTGAACCATCTTTATAGAACCACTCGTCTTCAAACGCTATTTCTCCATGCCGCGCATCCTGTATTTTTTGGTGCAGGTAATGTCTTTTTTCCTTTGGCTGCTGATCAATAAATCCAATTCCTTTTTGATAGGTCTGGTGATAAGCGCTCAAAAGTTCTTTATCTGCAATTGTATTAACAAAAGAAACGGTGTAATCCGGGTTGATAAAAATGATCATGTCTGGTGAGCTGTTCATAATTATCTGCAAGTCTTTTTCTATGGCTTCAACCTGTTTTTCAAGTAAGATATCGGCTGTAATATTCTGTGCACTAATTAATGCACCATACCCTGGAAGGCCAATTGGAACAGCCGAAATTCTTAGCCAGGTCATCTCCCCGCATCCCTCTTCTTTAAAACCGATCACTTCATTTTTTATAGTGGCTTTTTGCTTTATAGCTTTTGCCATCGGGGTATCTCTTAGCGCAAGCTGAACATCATCTGTAGTGTAATAAGTTCTTCCGTTTGCTTCCACCAGGTTTATAGAAGGCAATTCTTTTTTGAAAAGTCCCAATGGTTTTTCTGTGGCTACATTGCAGTGTACAACAAACCCTTTGTTATCTGTAATAAGTATCTCCATTGGAAATGCTTCAAACAATTCATTAAGTAAAATTTGATTGCTGTTGTAGTATTTTTCCGGTGACTCCGGGTTGATAATATCATGTGATATGCAAATAATATATTCGAAAGTATGAACGTTGTTCAGAACCGGAAATACATGAACCATGCGGTTAGTAACGCTTGTTTCATGCTGATAATTAAATGTAAAAAATACATCGGCCCCGGTGATGATACTCTTTACAAAGTTCTCTCTGAAAATAGCATCCTGCCCTTTCCTAAGAACATTTTCTGGCATCGGGAAGTTTACATCGTGATTTGCCTGCCCGCTATTTTGATTACTTGTTATTAGTTCAAATTGATGATCCGGTAATACTTTAAACACCTGAACTATATCCGGCAAAACATCTGTAACGTGAAGATTAGTTTGTTCTAAAGGGTTGGTGGTTATCATAAGACTAAATTGGATATGATGAAATTGAGATTCCCTATAAAGTTATAACAGTTTATCGGGTTTAAAAAGCTTTTAACACGAGGTTTCAATTTTTAAAGTGATGTGCTTCGAATCTTATTTGATAAGTGATTCTGCGAGATAGGTTTTGCTTTTTATAACAGCGTCCAGTTCGATGGCGCTTTGTTTTAAAAGGGCAAGCAATTCTTTGTCAAGATTGGCTTTGGCGATAATAATTCTAACCAACCCAAGCACTGTGGCAAGCGGCTGAATAAGTTCTTCCGTTTGTATTCGTGCAATTTCTTTTAATTGTTCGTTTTGCCAGGTAAGTCTTAATTCGAACTCTTTTTGTGCACTGATATCTCCCGAGTAAATTACATAGCCAAGGTAATGATCCTGCTCATCATACACAGGATAAAACTTGCGATACAACCATGTTTCACTGCCATCAGGATAAATTACTTTATGTTCACGCTCTACCTGTTTCTGCTGCTTTAATGTTTCAAGTGTTTCTTTAAAAATAGCTATCCGGTCTTGGGGTATTATTTCGATAATATTTTCTCCAATCAGTACCGGGCGCTGGTTAAGTTTACTGAAGTGGCGAAAAGCCGCTTCATTCATTAAAGCAACCTTATCGTTGGTATCAACAAAAACAATATTATCAGTACTGCTGCTGATAATTGCATCCAGTATATTCCTGATAGTAATAATATGCTCTTCCTGTTCCTTCTGGCTGGTGATTGATTCATCGTATCCTACAATACCATAGCCTGGCAGGTTTAAGTAAGCAGCAAAGGTTCGATACCATTCTATATGCTGTTGTCCTTTTACACGCAAACCCGTGATGATTTCTTCTACTGTTGTTTTACGTTCCAAAGCGGCTGTGTGCCCAAGTTCATCAGGTTGTATAAGTAACCGGTCTTTATTAAGCAACTCTATCTCCTGCACAAAATTAGTGAGATCATTGTTTTTTATTTGTTCCCTCGCACGTCCCATGTTTTGCTTTGCAGCATGGTTATATTCCAGCACTACATCTTTATCATCAGTAATATAAAAAGGTGCAGGGAACACCTGGTAGAGTTTTTGAAGAAAATATTTTTGATTGATAAACTTATCGAAATATTGTTGCCTGGCCTGTTGGTTTTCTGCCCTGCAGATGATCCGCGTACATTTATCTGAACATATTGGAAGTAACGTTATGTTGTGAAGCTGATTATCTGTCGACGGTAAATCAAAAAGCAGGCTTGATTCACTTTCGAAAGATTTTTTCAATTCATCCAGGAATACATTAACGGATGCGGGCTGATAAAATTTGCTGAGAATAAGTTCAAGATTCCCTGTGTTTTCATATTCTGTAATTGAAGGACAATACATTTTTTCGGAAAGAAATTTTCCTTCGGAATAAATAATGAGAGCAGCCCATTCCGGTAAATAGGCCGGTTGGTTTTTCAGAAATTCATCTCCATCATATACCTGTTCATTAAACATCTTCAAGCGGTTTATACTAACCTTGTTTTGTTCTGCGCGTGATCTTCAATATTACTTCGTCCAAAGCTTCTGCGTTGGCTGTTATCTGTGAAAGCAGGTCAATGTCAATTTCCTTTTCTGCTTCATCCTGCAGCAGTGCCACCAATGACATAATATTAACCAATGGCCTTCTTAATTCATGCGACTGCACCCTGGATATATCGCGTAGTTGTTGGTTCTGCTTTTGTATATCAAATTCCTTCTGCTTTCTTTCGGTAATATTGGTAGATATAATTACGCAACCAATATACGCCCCATGATCGTCATAAGCAGGATGATAGCGACGGTAATACCAAAGCTCTTCCCCATACGCAGTAGTAACGCAGTGTTCGTATGCATGGATTTTTTTCTGCCTTGCTTCTGCAATATAAAATTCCAGCTTTTCCCTGGGATCGTCATTCAGGATGTATTCCGCATACTCCCCACTCGGTATTTTATTACCCAACAGCTTAATGATTTTATTCTCTGCTTCCGTATTATACCAGACAATTTTAAGATTTGTATCAAGAAACAGGATAGTATCAAAAGAACTATTGATAATGCCCTGAAGGATTTTTTTTGAGTCAAGTATTTTTTGTGCCTGGTTTTGCCTGCTGGTGATATTTCTGCAGGTGCATACAATGCCATACCCTGGAACAGGCAGAACTGTACAGGAAAGCTGAATCCATAAAACGGGGCCGTTGTTGGCGCTTAAACCGAGAATCTTATTTTCTATGGATAACCGTTGCGATAGCGAAGTGGCTAACGGGTTTTCTGTTGACGGTAGAATGGAATGATCTTCTCTAAAGATCGCAACATCTGCCGGAGGATCAAACACATTCATTGCAAGAAAGGCTTCCTTGCTATAACCAAAGATCTTTTGTGCTGCGATGTTACATTCCAGCACATCGCCATTATCACCAATAATAAAAATTGCTGCCGGAAAAATTTCATACAAACGATCAAGCAGGATTTTACTTTTTACAAAATCGTCTTCATATACTTCCAGGCGGGTAATGTTTTCTGAGATACATAAATATTGCGTTTTTGTTGTATCGAAAGTTAATGGCAATATCTGCGTAAACCAGAAAAGTTTATCTGTTCCTTTTAATGAAATATGCCGGAATGCAGTTACCTGCTTTGTGGTTATGCTGCGTTGTATTGCCGGAATAAAAATAGCAGGAACGTTTAGTGATGGTATGTTACCATCCTCATGATATACCTGACCGGTGGCAAAGTGATAAGTGAAAGCTTTGTTGTAACCAGATGCCTCAAATACAAGATCAGTCAGCACTGTGACTATAAAAACACTGGTATCCAGATCTTGTTTCATCGGGAGCAAATGAAGTGATGTTTACTTAAAGGCTATTACGATACATAGCCCGGTTAAAGGTAAACAGTTTTTTTGCAGTAAAAATGAGAAGTGTAAAGCTCGGTGCGATAGGCAGAAAATGATTATAGGTTAGCGATGGTTTTACTGGTAATTTTTCTAATAACGTTATCCAGTTCACAGGTAGATGTCTTTATCTTTTTTAGAAACTCCAGCCTGTCTTCTTCCGTAATACTTTCTTCTTCCAGCAAAGCTACCAGTCCCATGATATTGGCCAAAGGTCTTCGCAGTTCATGCGATTGTATTCTTGCAATTTCTCTCAGTTGTTCATTTTGCCTTGCCAGAGTAAGCTCGTATAATTTTCTTTTATTGATATTGGCCGAGTTGATCACATAGCCTATGTATGATTTGTGCTCGTTGTATACCGGGTAGAATTTCCTGTAAAACCAAACGCTGTCCCCATCCGGGTAAGTCACCTGCTGTTCAAGCTCTACCGATTTTTTCTTTACCATTTGTACGTTATGCATAAAGATTGATTTCTTATCCTCCGGAATATATTCCATGATAGGCGCTCCCTGCTTTAGCTGTTTGTTACTTAGTTTAAGAAAATGAATGGATGCGGCTTTGTTGTAAAGAATCACCTTGTCTTCGGTATTTACAAAAAGAATATTATCGGCAGAACTGCTGATGACTGCCTCTAACTGGTTCTTGGTTTCTCTCGTCATCCGCTGGCTTTCTTTTAGCCGTTCATTCTGCCGTTCCTGTACTTCTATCATTTGTTTCAACAGTTGATTCTGCTGTTCTATCTGCAACTCTTTTTCTTTAATGCTGGTGATATCAGTGGCAATAATCGTACAGCCGGTATAGTTATCATACTCATCATACACCGGAAAGAACTTTGTGTATAGCCAGCGTTGCAAATCATGGTGCAAAGCAAACCTGCTTTCTATAGATACAGATTTACCGGATGTTTTTACCTGCCTGATGCATTGTATAGTGCTGGCCCTGTTTTCTACCGGCAAGAACTCCGGCAAGCAGATGCCTTTTGCGTAAGGCTTGTTCAGGTAGGTGAGCGCAGCCCTGTTAGCGGTTTCATTAAACAGCATAACTTTCATTTCTGTATCAAGCAAAACAATATAATCAGATGAACTGTTGATCAGCAGTTCAAGCTGTGTTTTTGTTTCTTTAATAACAGTATTCTTGATGCGTAATTCTTCATTCTGCCTGCGAAGTTTTAGTTCTGCCTCTTTGCGTTGTGTAATGTCACATACATTAATAAAGCTGCCGATGTAGGTGCCTTTTTCATCCAGTGTAGGAAAGAACCGGATAGAATACCAGGCATATTTTCCATCTGGCAAACGGAACATTTTTTCCATATTCAATACCTCGCTGTTTTGTGTTCTCGCAAGACAACGCATTACAGGTTTATGTAACTTTCTTGGTAAGAATTGAAACAGCGGATCACCCACATTAATTATCCTTTTCCAGAAGTGAAGCGCGAATTGTTCACAGGCTAAGTTGCAGAATACCTTGTTATGATTCGTATCAAAAAAAGCAATGATGTCAGATGAACTGTTGATCGCCGCCTGCAGGATATTCTTTGTTTCGCGAAGCTCTTCTTTTTGCGATTGCTGAACCTGCAGCAATTCTTTTAACTGGGTATTTTGTTTTTCAATCTGTACTTCTTTTTGTTTGATGGAGGTAACATCCGTAACAATCAGTGTGCATCCGGCATATGTGCCGCATTCATCAAATACAGGAAAATACTTGCTGAAGATAAGCCGTGTTTCGTTGGGCAGGTGAAGTTTGCTTTCCACAAAAACCGGTGTCCTGGTTTTCTTCACCTCGCCTATGCAACGTTCAATATTCATCCGGTTTTCTTCCGGCAGGTCCTGCAGTGTTAAGCTGTCATCCCTTTTTTTACCAAGGAACTTTATCGCGGTGCGGCGAATTTCCTCGTTATATAATGCCAGGTTCATGTCTGCATCAAATAGCAATATAAAATCTGATGAACTGTTGAACAAGGTTTCAAACTGGTTTTGCGCTTTGCGGATTGCCGCTTCATTAATCCTTAATTGTTCATGCTGTTGCGCCAGCCTTAATTCGTTTTCTTTACGCTGGTGGATGTCAATATAATTAAACACACAACCTATATATTCCCCGCTCTCATTATAAGTAGGATAGTATCTTGTGGAGTACCATCTTTCCTCGCCATTTACAAAGCGTATCTTCTCTTCCGTAATTACTTCTTCCCGGTTTTGGGCACGGTATAAATAGTTAATTACCACATCCCGCCTGTTACATTTAAGCAGGTCTGTTACATATTCTCCTTCTATTACATCTCGTCCAAGAAAGTCAATGGCAAAGCGATGCGCCTGGGCATTGCATAACACGATTCTCAAATCTATATCCAGGAAAAGAATACAGTCTGATGAGCTGTTTAAAATCGCATCAAGTGTTTTTCTCAACGTGTAGCTTTGATCTTCATCCTTTTTTGGGGGGATGATATTTTGGTGTAAGGGTGCGCTATCATCGCCTGAAATTTCTTCTTGTACATTAAGGCATTCATCAGTGAATGTCTGCTTACAATTATCAACAGTATTATCTGTGATAATATCATCTGGTGGTCGTTTGGAAATTTTGTTATCCGTGGAAAGCTTTTTATCACTTCCTGTTACATCCGTAAAAAGACATACGAGTTCTTTACGCGCAGATGTAACCAAAAGAGGGATTACCTGGCAGAAAGTACAAACCTGCTGATCATTCAATACAGCATCATAGCTAAAGTGAATGGGATGGTTATACTGTACTGCAATATGCAGATGCGGTATAATCACCTTGCTTTCTTCTGCGGGAAAGAGTCCTGAAACGGGTTGCTTTAAAATTTGATGTCTTTTCTTATTCCACCTTGTAGTGAAAGAAGTACTGGCCTGACTTACAAAAAAATCTCCATCCGGCTGTAGTTGTACCAGGAGGATAGCTTCCGTAAGAAGATTTGCAAATTGGTGAGGCAGATTTTTGTTTTCCGGGTAAATGGACAAAGACATAGTAGGATACAGTTTACTTGGGGCGTTCGCTTACAAAATAAGGATGCTTTAACTTGTAGCTTACTATATCTTTGCGGGCTGATTAAAAAAATTAAGCAGTTTTAAATATTTGTGAACTCATGATGAATAAACGGCTAAAAATAAAGGCGCTGCTTGCCGATGAGCAAACCGGGTATGAAACTACGGTAATGGGTTGGGTACGTTCTTTCAGGAACAACCAGTTTATTGCGCTGAATGATGGCAGTACCAATAACAACCTGCAGGTGGTGGCAGAAGCCGGCCTGTTGGATGAAACACAGCTAAAACGCATTACACCCGGCGCTTCTTTAAAAGTAACAGGCCAGGTAGTTGCCAGTCTTGGTAAAGGACAAAAAGTAGAACTGAAAGCAACTTCACTTGAAATATTCGGAGATTGTGATGGTGAAAAATATCCACTACAGTTAAAAAACCGCCCTTCGCTGGAGTACCTGCGTGAAATTGCGCACCTGCGTTTTCGCACCAATACATTTGGCGCCGTGTTCCGCGTAAGGCATAGCCTGGCATATGCGATCCATAAATTTTTTAATGATAAAGGGTTTGTCTATCTGCACACGCCTATTGTTACAGCCAGCGATGCAGAAGGAGCGGGAGAAATGTTTCGTGTAACAACCCTGCCTTTTGATAATCCACCGCGTAAGGAAGATGGAAGTATTGATTTTGCAGAAGACTTCTTTGGCAAAAGCACCAATCTTACCGTAAGTGGTCAGTTGGAAGGCGAGCTGGGCGCGATGGCTTTTAGCGAGATTTATACGTTTGGGCCAACATTCAGGGCTGAAAATAGCAATACAACCCGTCACCTCGCAGAATTCTGGATGATTGAACCTGAGATGGCTTTTCATGATATTGAGGACAACATGAACCTTGCGGAAGAGTTTATCAAGTACATCATACGGCACGCTATGGAGCAGAACCGCGAGGACCTGGAATTTCTTGCCCAGCGCCTGGCCGAGGAAGAAAAACAATTGCCACAGGATAAACGCAGTGAACTTGGTTTGATAGAAAAACTGGAGTTTGTATTGAATAACGCTTTTGAGCGCATTACTTATACAGATGCCATTAATATACTGCTGGAAAGCCCTGCCTATAAAAAGAAGAAGTTTCAGTATGAAGTAAAATGGGGAATAGACTTACAGAGCGAGCATGAGCGTTACCTGGTGGAAAAGCATTTTAAGAAACCGGTGATTGTTACAGGATATCCCGCGGCCATCAAAGCGTTTTATATGCGCATGAATGATGATGGCAAAACGGTTGCGGCAATGGATATTCTTGCGCCGGGTATTGGTGAAATTGTAGGCGGCAGCCAGCGTGAAGAGCGCCTGGAAAGGCTGGAGGCCCGTATGGCAGACATGCATATACCCGCATCAGAAATGGACTGGTACCTGGATACAAGACGTTTTGGAACGGTTCCGCATGCCGGTTTTGGATTAGGGTTTGAGCGTATGGTATTATTTGTTACTGGTATGACCAACATCAGGGATGTGATACCCTTTGCAAGAACACCGAAGAACTGTGAGTTCTAAGCTGCATTCAAAATATTGCAGTGATAATTGAATTTGTTTTTTGCAATTTGGAATTTGCTCCTATATTTGCAGCCCCGAAAGGGGAAAGGATGGTGCGGTAGCTCAGTCGGTAGAGCAAAGGACTGAAAATCCTTGTGTCGCCGGTTCGATCCCGGCCCACACCACGGTCAACATCAAGCGGTTATCAGTTAAATGATAGCCGCTTTTTTGTTTTCCATAAATAATTACCTGGCGATACATTCAACTCGGGAATAAATCAACATCACCACTCACAACCCGGGTAAGTTCTCTGCAAAAACTGCATTTCGTTTAACAACTCAAACAGGTGTTTTGTGTGCAATCCTTCCTTTCCGGAGTAGCCGGGTGCAGGTTGTGCAAGAGGTAAGAGTAAGGTAGCTTTTTTCAATGTTTCCAGTATCTTTTGATGCCAAAGCGGTTCGATTATTTGAAGATCAGCAGCCATGCCAATCTTTACACAACCGCTTTCATAAGTTGCCGGTTTAAATAATTCAGCAACGCAGGGCCACAGATCGGCAAGGGCGTTACTCATGCGTTGATGGCTTTCTTCGGTACCATCTCCTAACCTTATCACCCATTCACTGCTCCAGCGTACATGATAGGTAACTTCTTTAAGCGCCTTTTCGGCGATGGCTGCAATGCGCTCATCCTTTATTTTTTGCAATTGCATGTATAGATAATACTGGAAGGTGCTGAATAAAAATTGGCGAAGAATGGTTTTGCCCCAGTCGCCATTCGGCTGCTCTGCCAGCAGGCAATTTTTAAAGTCTTTAGCTTCTCTCAGGTAGGCAAGACTGTCTTCTGTAATTGGTGCGGCATTTATGCCAGGTTCGGTTTTTTGATTAAATAAATCAGCAGCATACTGATAAAAATTCCTTGCCTGGCCAAGCAGGTCAAGCGCAATATTGGCCAGTGCAATATCCTGTTCTAATACAGGGCCATGCCCGCACCATTCACTGTTACGGTGGGCAAGTATAAGTGAGTTGTCTGCAAGATGAAGAAGATAGGGTAATACGCAACTGTTATCACCCGATGACCTGCCGGTTTGTTTTAAAAAAAATTGATCCCAGTCACCTTTCATATAAAGGTAATTTACTCATTAAAATTCTTTACGCGGACCTCCCTCTATATTTTTCAACGTTATGTGTTCAAAAAATCAGACAATTCAGCAATCGATCCAAATTTAAAACCGATAATTTTTTTAACTTTTTTTAGGATATTATTGTTACGTACCCGCTCTGTACCTTCTGTTGTTCCCATATCGCCTGCAACAGCTTTTAATTTATATCCTTTGGCATAAAGCGTAATTACTTTTTGTTCGTTGGCTGTAAGTGAGTTCACTAAAAAAAAGCGCAGCTTTTTAACTAACCCCTCATGAAATGAGTGAAAAAGCCTTCCCTTTTTTAATACGGAAGGGTGAACAAGTTTGTGTTCTGACGGATCAAATCTCTTTTCAAAAGAATAGATATTTGAATGCGTTACAATGGCTTTATATTCATTAATGGAAATGGTGGATGATGCCTGGGTATACCAAAAATAGTCATCGTCTTTGGGAAATTTAAACGGCACTGATACCTGGAAAGTATATTCGGGTATGTCTTCCGGTGAAATGTTCAGCTCAATTGTAAAAGTATAAGCAAACTCTGCAGCCAGCAGAAATGGTATCAGGTAGTCGGGATGAATATAGGTAATAAGATTTTCAATACTGATGACTTCATGAAAAGGGAAATAACCATCTTCAGAAATTAACGGACTTACAGTATATTCTGCCATGTTCACCAATGCACGCCATGCACAGGGTATATCCAGCATTTTTTTTAGAAGTGTTGCCTGTACTTCCGCCGATGGATAAATGCTTTTTCCTGCAAGAATGCCCTGTTGCATCCGCTCTTTCAATTTCAGGAAATGTTCAGCGAAAAACTTTTCAGCTTCGGGATGATTGTCTCGCATTGTTATTTAAATTGGGGCAATTATTTTATTTTTTTTAAAAAAATCGGCTAATTCTGCGATTGTTCCAAACTTAAACCCAATGATTTCTTTGGTTTTTTTAAGAATGGTATTATTTCTGGCTCTTTCGGTTCCTTCTGCGGTATCCATTTCTCCTGCCACAGCCTTTAGTTTATAACCCTTCGCATATAAAATAACCACACTTTTTTCATGTGCCGTTAACGAGGTATTAATATGCTGCCGGAGCTTTTGAAGCAAACCCTCATGAAGAGATAGAAAAAGCCTGCCATTTTTAATTACAGATGGCTGAATCAAACGATATTCAAAAAGATTAAACGCTTTTTCGTAATAATAAATACTGGTGTGTTCAATAGTGATATTAAACTCATTAACTACAACGAGGTTAGATACCTGGGTGTACCAATAATAATCCTGATCTCCGGGAAATTTTACCGGTACTGATATTTGAAATGCATAATCTGTTAATTCCCGCGGTTGCAATTTAAGTTCATTGATAAACGTATAGGTAAATTCGGCACAGAGCAGGTAAGGAACAAGATAATCAACGTGTATGTAAGACAATAAAGTTTCAATATCAATAACCTGGCTAAACGGAAAACATTGATCACCTTCAAAAACAGGCTCTACGGCATAAGTAGACATATCAACCTTTACCCGCCAGGCACATAAAGCTGCCGATACACGGGCAATTATTTTTTGTTGCTCCTGCTTGTCAGGATATACCTGCTTGCCGGCTGAAATTGCCGCCTGCATTTTGCTCTTTAAATCAAGATAATGAAGCTTGAAAAAACGATTGGACAGCGTTTGAATAGTTTTCATTTAACGGCTTCGTTTAGAGATGTAAACAATCAGTAGACAAGAAATATTATTAAGCAAAGTAATTGCCTAAAATGCTAATGCAAACTTCATTTTTCCTTATTGTTCAAATTTGGCACTATCCACCGTAAAAAAACTACTTTTGTGCCCTCTTAAAATTTAAGTAATGAATAAAGGACCTATCTCACAATTTATCACACATCATTACAGGCATTTTAACGCTGCCGCATTGGTGGATGCAGCAAAAGGTTATGAAAAACATTTGCTGGAAGGTGGTAAAATGATGATCACGCTTGCCGGCGCCATGAGTACTGCAGAGCTGGGTGTTTCCCTGGCCGAGATGATACGCCAGGGCAAGGTGGATATTATTAGCTGTACAGGCGCCAACCTGGAAGAAGATATTATGAACCTGGTAGCGCACTCGCATTACAGGCGTATCCCACATTACCGGGATCTTACACCGCAACAGGAGTGGGAACTGCTGGAACAGGGGCTTAACCGCGTTACCGATACCTGCATACCTGAAGAAGAGGCATTCCGCAAAATCCAGGAACATATTCATAAACTCTGGAAAGATGCAGACGAAAAGGGTGAACGTTATTTTCCGCATGAGTTTATGTACAAGTTGCTGTTAAGTGAAGTAATGAAAGATGGTTACGAGATTGATGTAAAGGATAGCTGGATGATTGCTGCTGCAGAAAGAAACCTTCCGATTGTGGTTGGCGGATGGGAAGACAGTACCATGGGCAACATTTTTGCCAGTTACGTGATTAAAGGTCAAATGAAGGCCACTACCATGAAAAGTGGTATTGAATATATGGTTTGGTTAAGCGAGTGGTACCGTAACAATAGTGGCGGTAAAGGCGTAGGATTCTTTCAACTCGGTGGTGGTATTGCCGGTGATTTCCCTATCTGCGTGGTGCCGATGATGTACCAGGATCTTGAATGGCACGATGTTCCTTTCTGGGCCTATTTCTGCCAGGTAAGTGATTCTACTACTTCTTACGGAAGCTACAGCGGTGCAGTACCTAATGAAAAAATTACATGGGGAAAGCTTGGTATTGATACACCAAAATACATCGTGGAAAGTGATGCTACCATTGTAGCTCCTTTGATATTCGCATATATTTTAGGATGGTAAGTTTTTATAAATAAAGTTCAGTATAAGAAGAGGCTGTCTCAGTAATAATGGGCAGCCTCTTCTTTATTTGGTGAACTTAACCTTGTGCCGGCAGAATTTGGGTTGTATAAATTGCCGGACTAGTTAATCAATCTTTAAAGGTTGCATTATTGCTGATCACGGTATTCAGACGGAGATTGGCCGGACACCCTTTTAAAGAATTTACCAAAGGTAGACTGGTCTGTAAAGTTGAGCATCTGGCATACCTGCATGATGCTCAACTCGGGCATTTTCAATAATACTTTAGCTTCAAGTACTATCATTTCATCTACTATATGTCCTGCGGGTTTACCGGTAACTTCTTTAATTACTTCAGTAAGATATTTAGGCGTTACGAATAATGCATCTGCATAAAATTTTACACCATGCTCCTCTTTATAATGCTGCATTACAAGATCATGATAACGCCTGGTAAGATCTTCTTTACGTGATAACTTACTGGTAAAGTCGTTTGAATGATGCTGGTATAATGCATCTATTTCATATAGTAATGAAATGAGTAGATGCCGTACAATTTCCCTGCGGTAATAATAACCTTTTTCTGACTTCTCCCTGATCAGTTTGAAGAGATTAAGCAAAGATGCTGCGTCTTCCTCGTTTACGTTTAACAGGCTAAAATTATTGGGTTTGAAAAATCCGAGATTGTCCAGTACATGCGTGTTCAACTGGTTGTTAAACAGGAATGACCTTGTAAAAAAGACGATGCGCAAATTCAGGTCAGGACTATGTTCTACAATCTGGAAAATATGATGTGGTGTTACGGATAATACCGTATTAGATTCCGCAAGATGCTGTTCCAGGTTAAGCTTTATACGTGCAGAACCTTTTGTACAAAAAGCCACAATGTAGAAGTTTGTGCGCAGGGCTTGAGAAGGCATAATCAAAAAGCTTCGCTCTTTTGATATATAGAAATCAGTATCCTTCCAGTCAATACCCTCTTCAGCCAGGAATGTACGGATGTCAAATTCCCGAAGACTAGGATTCTTCATAAAGTACGATTAACGAGCCATCAAGTTACGGCAAAAACGCCTAAAAACAAAGGCACTCATCAGCAGAATATCTTCTGTATAGATAGGAATATTCATTCAGTTATTTCATTTCTTAAATCAATAACCCGTAGTTGTAAGTAATAAAATAGCGAAGATTGATCAAATCAGCCAGAAGCATCTATGGAACCCTTGCTTGCAGGTTTCGGTACAAATCAGTGTTGCTTTAGGCTGTTAACGGTAAATTTTGTAAATTGTTAGGGTAATCACACCTATGTAAATGCGTTGTCCGGAAAAAAATATTACCCTGTATGATGCGCTGTTGAAAACAATTCCACTTTTATGGTTGCTATTGTTATTTGCCTGTCAACATAAATACTCCAGTACAGATCATCCCGGTTATTTCAGGCCTTTTTTTCAGAAAGTAGACGCCGCAGATGGCGCAGGAAAAACGGAGGCGATTGCTTTGATGGATGAGGCCTTTGCAAAAATGGATAATCCCGGTTTAATGGATATTGCCGGTGTGCTGATAAGAAAGCGTGACTTTTTCTTTATGGTAAAACGGGAGATCAATTATGCCAACACTCTTAATGATAGCCTGATCCTGTTACTGGAACCAAGGATTGATGAGGAAAAGTATGCGATAGAATATGCAAGATCGCTTTTTAGAAAGGGAGACTTTTTAATGGCGCAGAAAAAGTATGATGAGAGCTTCCGGTTCTTCTTTCTGGGAAAGCAAATCGTTAATACAAAAGTCAAGAATACCTGTGCGCTGGCCGGTTACAGCGGACGCATCGGCATGTTGTTTTATGCACAGGGAAAGTATCATTTGGCGGCCTCTTATTTTTATGAGAATTACCAGGAGATTGATAAATGTGAGAATGACAAGTTCTTCAGGTTTGCCTCTATGCAGGAAAGCCTGGACAATGTAGGTATTTGCTATAATAAGGTTGGTATGCTTGACAGCGCAACTTACTTTCTTAACAGTACACTCGACTTCATCAAAACGCATGAATCCTCAATTCCGGAAAAGCATTACTATATAAGCGTTGCAAAAGCCGTGGTGTATAGTAACCAGGCCGATGTGCTTTCTAAACAGGGAAAATTTGAAGCTGCGGAAATACTTTTTAAGCAGAGCATTGATACCATGGGAAATTATGATAACAACTTCTCTCATAATTCTATGGCAAGGCTGGCAGAAACCTACCTGCTTCAACGCAAAATGACTGATGCTGAAAAACTGCTTCTGCAATTAAAGTATTCTATTGACAGTTTTCCTGATGAAACAGCTTTGATACAATGGTACAGGCTTAAAAAAGATTTTTATGTAAAGCAGGGAAATATTCCTGCGGCTTTTGAATACCAGGAGCGGTATCACGCTGCTAAAGATTCCGCTGAGGAAGCAGATAAAAAGTTCAATGCAATGGACATTAGCCGGGAGTTTGAAAACCGTGAACAAAAGGCATTGAACAAAGCCCTGCAGGATGAGAACCGGCAAAAAAATATTTATGTGCTTATTGCAGTAATTGCATCGGCAATGGCAATTGCAATCGTTGTGCTTATCTGGCAAAATTTAAAACGTACCAGGAAGCATGTACATCAACTGGAAGAACTTAATTCTGAAATTAACCGCACAAATGGTGATCTGCAAAAAGCGTTCAGTTCACTGGAACAAAGCCATCATGAAAATAACCGGATCATCAAAATTGTAGCGCATGATCTTAAAAACCCGATCAGTGCCATTAATAACCTGGTGCATTCCCTTTTAAAAAAATCCCAACCGGATGATCTTAAAGAAATACTTGAACTGATACAAAACGCCTGTGTAAATTCTATTTCACTTATTAAAGATCTTCTAAGTGAAAAAAAGAAACTTGCAGATATCAAACGTGAACTCGTGGATCTTGGCGGCCTGCTTGAACAATGTGTTGAATTATTACAGGCAAGGGCTGATGAAAAGAATCAGCAGCTAACCCTTAAAGCAGACCATGCTATCGTAATGCTCAACCGGCAAAAGATATGGAGAGTCATCAGTAACATCGTTACCAACGCCATTAAATTCAGTCCTGAAAATGCTACGATTGATATCAATCTTCAACGAAAAAAAGATACTGTATTGCTTTCTGTACATGATTATGGAATTGGTATTCCATCCGAACTAAAAGACAAGATATTTGAGCTTGCCCCTGAAGCATCCAGGACCGGTACAGCAGGTGAAGAATCACATGGACTTGGACTTTCTATTACGCAAAAGATTATTGAAGAACATCACGGTCGTATATGGTTTGAAAGCGAAGCCGGTGAAGGTTCTGTTTTTTATGTGGAACTTCCTTATGCTAATTGAAGATTGTTACTTAACATCCAGCAGGTATTGATGCATATCAGATTGAAGATTTACAGAGAGCTTGCTTAACTTCTCTACATAATAAGCCTTTACAGCCGCCCAGCTATAATAAGGAAATTGAGCAGTAGTTACAGGAAACGCAACTTCCTTTTCATTCAACAGCATCTTAACCAGGTAATCTTTCCCGTTGCTGTAAACAATCCATTGAATATTTGCGCTCATAGGTATAATGGAAGATGCCTGCCAGTATTTATCAAAATTGTTTACACTATTGGCAGTTATACTTGCCTGTGGGATGCCAAGCAAAGTGGCAAGCGGCGAAATAGCTTCTGCATGTGTAAACCGTAAGGATGCGTCTGCAACCTTGCTGCCGTTGATAATGGAATCGACACTATTGATAAAATCTACCAAAAGCGGCGCGGCTATTTTTACCTGTATGCCCAAGATATCTGTTGCGGGCCCTTTTTCAAAAAAGTCACTGGCATTAGCCGTTTTCTCCAGCCATTGCAAATCCTGGTTGGTAAAAGCATTGGTTAATCCAATAACAACAGCTTTTGCTGATAGCTGCTTAATTTCTCTGGCAGCTACAAACTGCATGCTGTAAACATCGTACAAGCTTTGCGTGAACAATAAGCTGTTGATTATTTTGCTTTTACCATTGATGTCAATAGTTATACCTGCTGTAAGTTTTTTGACGAATGCTGGTGTGAATAATTTTGACGAAACACGGGCTGCTACTTTTTGCGTGTTTGGATCTACCAGTAAGGAATCTGCACGTTGCTGTAATTCCGTATCATCACTATAAGCCTGGTAAGCCGGTGAAAGATCATAAAAACGAAGCGCATCTTCCAGTGTATCCGGTAATATAAAGCGGTGAATGCGATCTGCCGCATATTGAAGTCCCTGCAAAAAACCATCTGCGCTTTGCTGGGTTCGCTTCTTATGCGTCATCTGTATTTCAAGGCCGTTTCCTTTAAACACACCATTATACTGTTGCTGCATTCTCCTTGCAATGGCTTGCTGCTCTTCATAGCCAAGCAAGGTTAAATATTCGTAATGATCTTTCTCTGCTTTTGCAAAAAGTTCGGTTACTTTTTTTACCTGGTTGCCGGCAGGTCTTAGCGATTTTGCGTCATCTGCAGTTTGCAATATTGCCAGTACTATCAGGTCGCTACCGGGCTTGGTAAGAAAGCGGGAACCATGCCTGCCAACATGATTGATAAACACCGGCTGATAGCCCGCCGGTGCAGGTGTATACTTTTTTTGTAATGGGCGATAAGGCGTTTTTGTACCCAGCCATTGTTGCGCACATACAACACTTGCGTTATAAATGCTCAGTGCAAAAAAGAAAAATAATATCCGCATTATTTAAAACTAAGGCTTGATGCAAAATGAAGATTACCTGTGCCACCAGATTGATAGGCTCCCATATCAACACCCGGGGCATCGATTGTGGCGCCATACAAACCACCTTCAGGAACGGCTCTTATCGGCTCAAAACCGGTGAAGCCTTTCTTTAAGGCAGGCGAACCTGGTAACAGGCTGAAGTTATAACTCATTGCTGTAATAATTGACAACGGCATGTTTGAAATATCCAGCGGTGGTTTCACTGTACTAAAGTCAAAAACATCTACATCATACGTTGCAAACATGGGATTGTTGGTTTTAACAGCAGTACTTCTTATATCGTTTGACTGAGTTTTAACTACGCCATCAGCTGCATTAAACTCAGGTATAAAATAGGAAGCATTGGCATAGTAAAACTGGTTATTATAAGCGATGTGTGCTGTATCTGCATCGCTGGTAAGACGTAAACCAAACCTGCTGTTCACAATAATGTTGTTATAGATCTTGCCCTGTGCACCCTTCTCATAATTGATGGATCCGCCACGGCCTGATTTGATCTGACGCATGCCACCATTCACAATCGTATTATTGTAAGTGTTCACATTTGTTTGAACCGTAGTACCACCTGAGTTGGATGCTTTGAATGAATTGGTAGCGGGTCCAATGGAAAGATTGTAAGCCACATCTCCCACAGCACCTCCCTTAAGGTTAAGAGATTCTCCTCCGATCTTGCCGCATGCCTCAAAAGTGTTTCGCATGATGCTAATTTTACCCGTAAGGATGCGCATGCCATCATCCTTGCTTCCATAAATCCAGGAATCTTCTATGATGCAGTTACCTTGTTGGTTAGTGTACGCAACTGTGTATCTTGGATCGCCTGAACTATATACTGCTGGGTCTGCACCTGAACCCGCGGGGCCGCCTGCAAACTCAAGATGCGTCCATTTAATTACCAGGTCACCACTTTCGTTCCCGCATTGTATACCGCCCCAATAACCCTGGCCAATGCTGTTGGTATTGCGCAGGTTATCAGGAACGCTGATAAAATTGTGGTTGTCCTGTGTGCCCAGGCTAACAAAGGTTCCGTTCACCGTAATCTGCGGGCTGGCAGTTGCAGAACCGTCGCCTATTGCCAGCAGTTTTGTACCGGCCTGCATTAACAAGGTATCCCCTTTATTAACTGTTATATCTGTTCTGAAGTAATAGGTCTTTCCACTTACCAATGTACCTTTTAGGCTGCCGCTGAGTGTATCTGAAGTAATCGGCTGACCTGCGCTAATCTTTGGTTCTGATATTTCCACCGTTTCTTCTTTATGGCAGGCTACAACCGTAACCGCCATAGCTAAAAGAAAACTTGTATAAATAGCTTTCATATAATTTTTTTAAGGATGATTACATTTTGAATTTTACGCCCAACAGGTAGTTGATGCCATACGTGTCTTTTCTTACAAATACATTGCTGCCGGTTTTCTGGTTTGGCAAGCCGGTAATGGTGCCATCATTCTTTTGGGCCAGTTCCAGTTGGTAAGGCGTATTCAGCAGGTTGTTAACCTTGCCATATACAAACCATCTTTTGGTGAGCCTTTTCTCCAGTGAAAAATCCATCTGGGCAAATCCTTTTTGCCAGAGATCATTATCAAGAAACTGTGATACCGTATTAATTCTTCTGCTGGTATAACCAAATGCAAGTTGTGCATTCAGGCCAAGCTTTCTATCGTCTTTAAATAACACTGAGAAATTGGCGATATGCTTTGATTGTCCCTGCAGCGGGCGACTCTGCTCTACCTGTTTTGCAAGATTATCTGCACGCAGTATTTTGGTGGTGGTAATCTTTGAATCAGTATAAGTATAGTTTGCTTTTATACCAATTCTGCTGAAGAATTTAGTGAAGTCAAGCTCGAAGCCAAGATTACGTGCGGTGCCAAAATTCGCAGGTTTATAATAAGTGTTGGTGCCTTCATCAAGCAGCGCATATTCAATAGGGTTCTTAATGTTCTTATAAAACACACCGGCCAGCAACTGGTCTAATCCCTTTGGGAAATATTCGTAGCGAAGATCAAAGTTATCCGCTGTTGTTCTTTTTAAATCAGGGTTACCTTTCTCTTTATAATCTGCATCGGGGTCACCGCCGTAATGGGGTATTACTTCATAAAAATTCGGGCGGCTGATAGATGAGTAATAAGACAGTCGGATGTCCTGCTTTTTGCCGGTGTTCAGTTTAAGGTGTGCACTGGGTAATACATCATAATATTTTACAGATCCTGTTTTACCTTCTACCGTTTCTTCTACTGCAGAGTTCCAGGAAAGATGCGTATTCTCATATCTTGCGCCGGCAACAATTTCAAGTTTGCGCATCTGCAGTTTTACCATTGCATACGCTGCTCCAACATTTTCTTTGGCAGTATAATTTAAAGCGTTGGTAGGCGTACCCAATGGATTAAAGATCTGGAAGCTGTTGGTACTGATGTCTCCGTCATATACCTGGTTGCTCGGGCTTGGTTGCAGGTTATATATATCATAGGAACTGGTTCTTGTTTTGTTGCGATACATACCGCCAACAGACCAGTCTGCATGAAGACCTGCAAAGTTTGTTTGATAGGTAAAATTCAAGTAACCGCTTTTATCTTCATCTGAACTATACAACCATTCACGTGGCGAGTTAACATCAATATTCAAAGGCGCCTGTACAAACTTTCCGCTGCTGTCAACAGACACACCGGTTACCAGGTTTAAGGTAGCTGCATCAGGCCGGTTATCAGATGCTTTTGAGTACACGGCACTCCAGTTCATCTTTAAATCATTCGTAAGGGCATGTTCACCATTAAGTGTAACGTTAAAGATCTTTTGTACATCCCTGTAAGTGCGGTATTCATTTTCTATGCGTCCGCTGCCGGGTTTTACACGACCCAGGATAAGATTGGTGTCTGTGGCAAAACGATATTCATTTTTTAGCAGGTTAAAGTAAGCTGCATAGAGATTAATCTTATTGCGGTTGTTGATCCTGTAATCTAATCTGGTATGAAGACCGGTACGCTGCTGCTGAATAGAGTAGTTTCTTCTTTCAATATCAGTAAGCTTGGGTTTATTATTTACGAGGTCTGTTTCCGTGCCGTAGAACAGGCTGTTGATATTCCTGTAGTTGTTTTGAAAACTGCCGGCAACCATCACACCTAGCTTATTTTTAAATAAACGTCCTCCAACTGATAAGCCCAGCAAGGATGCTACCGGATTACTCTTGGTGCCATAAGTGAAATTATTCTTTGGAAAGTCATTCAGCGAAGCCGTATAGTTGTTGCCGTTCGTAAATCTTGGTGAACGGTTAAGACTGGCAGAATGATCGAACGTGTTAAAATCCTGAGAAGAAAATTTTTGTGCATACCCAAGTGCAGCGTCCGCTTTAACGGTGAACACATCCGGCGCATCTTTCATAATCATATTTACCACGCCGCCAATGGCATCCCCTTCCATATTAGGTGTAAGAGCCTTGCTTACTTCAAGACGTTCCAGCAGGTCTGCCGGAAAAATATCTAATGGTATATACCTGTTCTTATTATCAGGGCTGGGTATCTTGATGCCGTTTACCAGGGTATAGTTGTATCTTTTGTCCATGCCCCGAACAATAGCGTATTGCCCTTCGCCATTGGTGCTGCGTTCAATGGATACACCGGAGATACGTTGCGTTACATTGGCTACAGAGAGGTCTGGAGAAATTTCAATGGTTCTTGCAGAAACAGAATTCTGGATGCTGAGGGCTTTGCGATCAGATAGTAAAGAAGACAGATCTGAACCCCTGTTCTTCGAAGCCGTAACGGTAACCTCATGCAGGTCTTCTCCTTTTTGTTCTACTTCCACCTGTATCTTAACAGGTGTATTGGCAACAGTAATGTCTGTTTCCTTTTCTTTATATCCTACAAATTTTGCTTCCAGTTCATAATTGCCGGCTGGAACATTTTTCAAACTGAACGAGCCGTCCAGGCCGGTAAGTGTACTGAAAAGTTTCGTTTCCTGTTGTTTGTTCTTAAGCTTTATTACCGCACCGCGTAAGGGTTCGCCGGTTTTATTATCAAGGATCGTTCCTGTTACAGAGGTTTGCGCTTTTGTGTACAGGATCACAAATATAAAGGCCAGTAAAAGCACTGATTTTTTCATCGCAGTGAGTTAATTGAAGGCGCAAAAAGAAATCTTGTATGTTATCAAAATGTAACCTGTGTGTTAACAAATTAATACGCGGGTCATTCACAGGTAAATAAGATGCTTTTAAATATTCAGCGAAAGTTATATTTTGGGGAAGCTGGAGAAAATGATGAAAATAACTGCTGCAATATGTTTTTTCTGCCTGTGCCTGGTGCAGGCGGCTGCACAGAATACGCCCTATTCTTTTCAGCACTTCAGTGTGAAGGATGGCTTAAGCCAGAGCAGCGTGGTAGCAATTGCGCAGGATAGTACCGGCTTTATGTGGTTTGCTACGCAGGATGGTCTTAACCGGTATGATGGCCGCAGGTTTATTTATTACGAGAAATATTTTGATGATATCACCAATGCGCAAAACAACCGGCTGGGCAAGATCTATGTAGATCGTGGGAATGATGTCTGGATACTTCCCAACACACACATACCTGAAAAATATAATCGTTATAAAGAGGTTTTTACGCCCCTTTCCGGCATGAAGAATATTAGTTGCATGCTGCAGGATAAGCCGGGCAATTACTGGTTTGGCAGTTTTGGCAACCAGGTAACTAAAATTGATACGAGGAATAGGCAAACCCTTTACCAGTTGCCTTTAACACCGGTGAAAGAACCCAATAGTATTCACCAGTTGTTTGAAGATGGTCATGGAATGTTATGGCTGGCCGCAAGAAGTGGTCTTTACCAGTTTGATCATAGCAGCCAGGATTTTATACCTGTATCACTTCCAGGTAACGCTGCAAATGTTTATTGTGTTGCCGAAGACCTGCAGGAAACGATATGGGTTGGGTGCCTTGGAAAAGGCTTGTTCTTCAGAAGAAAATATGACACCGCATTTCAACCATTTGCGTTTAATGATAAAGACCTTGTTGCGGCTGTGCAGGCATCCGGTCTCATCATTGAAAGCATTGCTGTAGACCGGGAGAACAATATATGGGTGGGCACTTATGGAAACGGCTTACTCATTATTAACGGCGATGGAAGAATAGTCACCAGGTACCTGCCTGACAGGGCCAATCCCCACTCTTTTAATTATAAAGATGTGCTTTGTGTTCTTACCACGCACGATCACCTGGTATGGCTGGGTACAGATGGCGGAGGTATTAATCTTTATGATAAGAGTTATACCAAATTCAACGCGTTTACTACGGGCACCGTGCCGCCGGGTATAGCGGTAGACATTGTAAGATGCATTTATAAAGATAAAGCAGGTAACACCTGGCTGGGTACATCAGGCAAGGGACTTACCCGTTATAACCCACAACTGCCAACGCCATGGAAAACATGGTTATATGAAAAGGATGTTGTAAAAACAGCCAACAACAGTAACCGGGTCATCAGTTTGTATGAGGATGAAGATGGGTTGATCTGGATGGGTACGCAAGGCAATGGCTTGATGTTTTTTGATAAAGCTACAGAGCAGTTCCGCTTTTTTTCCAAACAACCTGCATTACCGGATAAAACCATCTGGTGTCTTTACCCGGCTGATAATGGAAACGTATGGGCAGGAACTGAAGACAGCGGTCTTTGCCTGCTAAACAAAATAACCGGCATCTTAAAGCAGGCGATAACAACGACAGATAATAAGAATAATACCCCGGTTAAGAACATCCGGTGTATTACAAAAATCAGCGATACTATTTTGTGTCTTGGCACAGATGATGCCGGCTTGTTCAGCTACAACATCAGGCAGCATCGGTTGTCAGCATTCAGTTTACCCGCAGGCGTATCAACCGGTCTGCAAAAAATTAAAAGTCTTTTCTACGACACGGCATCACAAATGCTGTTTATAGGTACCAATGGAAACGGCATGACAGTATACAACCTTAACAGTATGAAACTAAGTACATATACTATACAAAATGGCTTGCCCAATAATGTAGTGTATGGTATTGTTCCAGGTACAAAAAACACACTGTGGTTAAGTACCAATAAAGGGTTGTGCAGTTTTTCATTACCGGCAGATCAGGCTTCGGCCCCCGCTATTCACCTGTATGATGAACGTGATGGTTTGCAGAATACAGAGTTTAATACCGGCGCTCATTTTAAAGACAGCAAAGGTTATATTTATTTCGGAGGGATTGATGGTTTCAATTATTTCTTCCCGGAAGACATCACGAATAGTCCGGCCACAGGGAATATCGTTTTTACAGATTGTACCATTGCCGGCAAACAATATAGTGGAGACAGTGCCATTGAAACCAGGCATGTGCTTACATTAAAGCCCGGCGAGAATGAATTCTCCCTGTCGTTTGCATTACTCAACTATTCAACACCGCGCCAGTTAAATTACCAGTACCAGCTTAAGGGCTACGATAAGCGGTGGATTAATGCCGGCAATAATAACATTGCCAATTATACCAATCTTGCACCCGGCATTTATCGCTTTTTTGTTACTGCCAGCAATAATGATGGCTCTACCATTACCAGCCCGGCGATGTTAAGTATTGTGGTAAAGCCCATGTTTTATCAAACTCTTTGGTTCCGGGTGTTGTCAATTACAGCACTGTGTTTATTGATTTACTGGTTTATCTATCGCCGTATACAAACGGTAAGAAAACAGGAGCAGTTAAAGCAAATGCGAACCGTTGCAGAAATGAAGGCGCTTCGTGCTCAAATGAACCCGCATTTTATTTTCAATTGTTTGAATGCCATCGACAATCTTATACAAACCAACCAGAAAGACAAAGCCACCACTTATCTCGCCCGTTTTGCCCGGTTGATACGCAATGTGCTGGACAGCTCAAAGAATAACATGGTCTCTTTTACCAAAGATTATGATACGCTGGTGTTATACCTGTCGCTGGAACAGTTCAGGCTTAATAACAAGTTTGAGTATAAAATTATTGCCGATGATGAATTACTGCATGCAGATTATAAGGTGCCGCCGCTTATTATTCAACCGTTCGTAGAAAATGCCATTCATCATGGGTTAATGAATAAGAATTCTGCTGATAAAAAGCTTACTATTACCATGCAACTGGAGAATGAGTTTATCAGGTACAGTATTGTAGATAATGGTGTAGGCAGAAAATCTGCAGGTGAATTAAATAATATGAACAAACCTGAGCATTCATCATATGGTATTGAGATTTCCAGGGAGCGGGCGGCATTGCATAATAACCATAAAAGCAACCGGCCACCCCTTATCATTACCGATCTTGAAGAAAATGGAGAACCTGCCGGCACCAAAGTAGAAATGTGGATTGCCGTATAAGCAGGAATAAAATTTAAAATAACAGAAAGCTAAATTTCCAAGCCATGTTAAAAGCCATCTTAATTGACGATGAGGAAAACAGCCTGAATGCATTACAGGAAAAACTGATCAGGCACTGTAAGGATATCGATATTATTGCTGCATGCACACAACCCCTGAAAGCGGTTGAAAGCATCAACAGTATGAAACCGGATCTTATTTTTCTTGATATAGAAATGCCGGGCATGAATGGGTTTACCTTGCTGCAGAAAGTACAATATAAAAACTTTGAACTCATTTTTGTAACAGCTTATGATCACTATGCCATTAAAGCCATCCGCTTTAGCGCATTGGATTATTTGGTAAAACCGGTAGAGCCGGAAGACCTGAAGTATGCTGTGCAAAGGGCCGTGGAAAAAAGAAACTCAACAGTGTCCCGCCAGCAGTTTGACCTGTTGATGGAAAATATTAATCCTACAGTGAAGGCTTTTAAACGATTGGCAGTACCATCGTATGACGGACTTCATTTTGTAAAGATCTCAGATATCGTTTACCTGGAAGCCCATGTTAATTATACGCATGTTCATTTGATCAATAAACAGAAATATGTTATCAGTCGCACCATAAAAGACTTTGAAGAATTATTACCTGCAGATGTTTTCTTACGCATACATAACTCTTATATCATCAACAAAGACTATGTAGAAAAGTATATCAGGGGCGATGGTGGTCAGGTAGTATTAAGCAACAATGTTACACTTGATGTATCCAAACGAAAGAAAACAGATTTTCTCAAAGCCATCGGTTATTAATGATTGCCACTAACTGCGGTTGTTCGTATGATTCAATGTCATACCCTGTAATTTTTATAGCTGCCTTTAAGCCGTAAATTTCCTGCTTGCCACTTCCTGTCAATTAACTAAAACTTTTATAATTTTTTCTTTGCAAAACTCGTTTGTAGTTTTGAGCGGCTATTTTGCATTAAATGATACTTACGTTATGAAAGCCCTGGTAAGCATTTGCGTTCTTTTTTTTACCTGTCTTCACCTGTATGCGGCAGATACTATTCGCGTACAAAAAGATGCACGCCTGGATGTACTTACAGCCAAACAGGCTGCTATTAACAAGGTAACTTCTAAAATGACGAGCTCCGGTTTGTATAAAGGATATCGCCTGCAGGTATTAAACACCCGTAACCGTGAAGAAGCTTTTAAAATGAAAGCAGATTTAATGCGCCAGTATCCGGGGCAAAAAACCTATACTATTTTTCAATCGCCATATTTTAAAGTACGGTTTGGTAATTATCCCGAGCGGGCAGAAGCAGAGCGGTATAAAAAAGAGCTGAGCATGATTTATTCCCGCGGGATTTATGTGGTAGAGGATGCTATCGAATACAATCCGGAAGAAGCAGATACCCTTACCAACAACTAAGCCGAAAAACTTATGCTACAGGAAAAAATTAAAACGCTGGCCGCAGGCTATGCAGAAGAATTCAGGAATATTCGCCATCACCTTCATTCGCATCCCGAACTGAGTTATAAAGAATTTGAAACCTCCGCTTTTGTGCAGGCCAGGCTTGCAGAATGGGGAATCCCTTTCCAGGTGCTGGCAACAACCGGTGTGGTAGGTTTAATTGAAGGTAAAAACCCTGCAGCACGTATCATTGCCCTTAGGGCCGATATGGATGCCTTACCTATATTGGAAGCAAACGAAGTAAGCTACAAATCTCAGAACCCCGGAGTGATGCATGCCTGCGGACATGATGTACACACCACCTGTTTACTGGGAGCCGCTAAAATATTAAGTGAGTTAAAAGAGGAATGGGAAGGAACGGTGAAGCTGATCTTTCAACCGGGCGAAGAACGAAATCCCGGCGGTGCCAGCCTGCTTATTAAAGAAGGAGTATTGGAGCATCCAAAGCCACAGGGGATTATTGCATTGCATGTTAATCCTTCGCTGGAAGTGGGTAAGCTCAGCTTCCGCTCAGGCCGGGTGATGGCCAGTGCAGATGAACTTTATTTTACTATACGCGGCAAGGGCGGCCACGCAGCGGCGCCACACTTAACAGCCGATACCATTCTTATCGCATCACATTTAATCGTTAGCCTGCAGCAGATCATCAGTCGTAACAATAATCCTTTGTCGCCATCTGTGCTTTCTATCTGTTCTATACAGGGCGGACATACCACGAATGTTATCCCCACTGAAGTTAAACTGATGGGTACTTTCAGGGCGATGGATGAAACATGGAGATTTAAAGCGCATGAATTAATACGTAAGCAAACCATCGGCCTGGTGGAGGCCATGGGCGGTGAAGTAGATCTTCATATAGATGTTGGCTACCCTACTGTTGATAACGATGCAAGTCTTACCAGCACCGCCTGGAAAATTGCTGATGCTTACATGGGTGAGGGCAATGTTTCAGAAACAGAAATGCGTATGGGGGCAGAAGATTTTGGTTATTATACACAACAGGTACCCGGTTGTTTCTTCAGGCTGGGCGTTCGCAATGAAGCAAAGGGAATTGTACACAACGTGCATACTCCGGCCTTTAATATTGATGAAAACGCAATAGAAACCGGTATGGGCATAATGGCTATGTTAGGCGCAACAGCAGACTCAGCATAGCCTTATCTAACAACAATGCTGATTTAGTTAGTATGAGAAATTTTTTCTTTTTTGTCATTTACATTCTTGCCGTACCCGTCAATAATGTTTTTGCACAAAGGGAAGAATTTAACCGGCTGCAGCAGAAACTTTCAACAACGTTAAGTGATTCTGTAAGTGTATACACGCTTACCCGTTTATCTAATCTTTCGCAGGCAGACAATTTAAAACAGGCGATCAGTTTTGCCGGCCAGGCAATCAAGCAAGCGTATACCATACAAGATATGTATCCTTCGCTGCTGGCAGAAGCTTATATTCAGCAAGCCAGTAATTTTTACTGGAAAAGTAATTATGACTCCTCCCTGCAGCTTTATTACCAGGCCATAGAAACCGTTAACAGGTATGGATTAAAAAAAGAACTGTCCTACATCTATACAGGTATTGCTGATCTGTATTCGGAAACCGGCGCGGTTGATAAAGCACTTCAGTATAGCACAAGGGCCATGAATATCAGCCTTGAAGAGAATGATCCTCATCAAGCCATGTACGCCTATCATTCTATGGCGGGAGTATATGAGGAACTGAATAATCTGGCAGAAGCAGAACGTTATACCAGGAAGGCGCAGGCCTTGTTTGTAACATACAAGCAAAGTGATCGTGTGGCTACCTGTTATATGGATATTGCCCGGTTTAATGTACTTTCCGGCAATTATGGAAAAGCAATTCCTGTACTTGACTCCGCGGTAGCTATATTTACTTCTTTACAGGAGCGCATCCAGATAGCGGAAGCAGACGAGCTTTATGGGGCCATATACAATGCCCAACGTAATTTTGAAAAAGCTGCCAGGTATTACAATGAAGCTTTGGCTATTTATGAACGTGATACACTTACCAAAGATAAGTACCGCATTTACCTTGGCTTATCAGAGCAATACTTCCTGCAACATAATTATACAAAAACAAAACAACTGCTTACGGAAGCAGATAACTGGTTTGCCCGTAATGAGGAGGATGAATTGCAAATGCAAAGCCTGCTCTTTTTAGCCAGAACAGATTCTGCACAGGGTATAACTAAAGATGCATTTAACTACCTGAAGCAATACCGCGAGCTTTCTGCAAGAATTAATCATCGCAAGCAGGAACTGCAGACAAGACAGATGCTTATTGAATATGATGTAGCCAACAAGGAAAAAGAAAACATCCATCTTAAAAAACAAAATACCCTGGCCAATGAGGAGATTCTTATTTCCAGCATAGCGGGTACATTATTGCTCGGCGCTTTTGGGGTAATGCTCTTTCTCTACCTTCAAAAAAAGCGGATGAATGATGCGCTGGTAAATTCCCAGTTACAAACAGAAAATATCAACCGGCAATTGCAGGAATCCAACCATGTAAAAAATCAATTGTTTTCCATTCTTGCACATGACCTTCGTTCACCCATGAGCAATGCCCTGCACCTGCTGCAGATGACCAAAAAGGGAGAAATGCCGCCGGAACAATTTGCGCAGATTAGCGATATGCTGGAGACAGATCTTGTATATAACAACCAGTTGCTTGATAATATGCTTAACTGGGCGAAAGGGCAAATGGACGGGATGGTACTGTATCAGAAGAAAATCAGGCTGGAGCCACTTATCACTGAAAATATCCGGCTTTTTGATTCTGTTATCCAGCGTAAAAAAATACAGGTAACGCTTGCTGTCGCAAAAGAGTTAGAGGTGATGGCAGATGAAAATATCCTGCGGCTGGCATTGCGGAATACCATCAGCAATGCATTGAAGTTTTCTACACCCGGCGGCAACGTAACTATCGAATCAACATTACAGGCGTCAAATATATTGTTGCAGGTAAAGGATGAAGGCGTAGGTATGACGCAGCAGCAAATGGACCAGTTATTTACACTGCAGGTAAATTCAACTCCCGGTACCCAACGTGAGCGGGGCGTAGGGCTTGGTTTAAGAATCACCAAAGAAATGATGGATCATATGAATACCCCGCTATGGATTGAAAGTGTTGCAGGTGCAGGAACCACGGTGAACATGCTGTTACAACAGGCGTAAACCTCCTGTTACAACAGGCTTTATCATTTAAGTTGTACTTTGCAAACCCATTACAGGTTAAAAAAGCTTACAAGCCCAATATCAACCTATAACTTAGAATATTCAGTTATGGCTAAGAAACTCAGAAGAGAAGAAGCGCTGGAATACCATGCGCTTGGAAGACCCGGAAAAATTGAAGTGGTTCCTACCAAGGAAGCCAAAACACAAAGAGACCTTTCACTGGCATACAGCCCCGGCGTTGCAGAGCCCTGCAAAGAAATTTTTGCACATAAAGAAGAGGTATATAAATACACTGCCAAGGGTAACCTGGTGGCGGTGATCAGCAATGGCACGGCCGTTCTGGGCCTGGGAGATATTGGTCCGGAAGCAGGTAAACCTGTGATGGAAGGAAAAGGGGTATTGTTCAAAATATTTGCTGATATAGATGTGTTTGATATCGAGATCAATGAAAAAGATCCGCAGAAATTTGTGGATATTGTAAAAGCGCTGGAACCTACTTTCGGCGGCATCAACCTGGAAGACATCAAGGCCCCCGAATGTTTTTATATTGAACAGAAACTTCGTGAGCAATGCAATATCCCGGTAATGCACGATGATCAGCATGGAACCGCCATTATCAGCAGTGCGGCCCTGCTAAATGCATTGGATCTTCAGAAGAAAAAAATTGACGAAGTAAGAATTGTGGTAAATGGTGCAGGAGCAGCAGCAATGGCCTGTGTTAAACTATATGCATCATTAGGGGCAAAGCCGGAGCATTTTATTTTGTTTGATAAAGATGGCGTATTGCACAGGCAACGTACAGACCTGGACGAAGCCAAACTGGTATTTGCAGTAGACAGTGCAGACTGGACATTGCAAAAGGCGATGAAGGATGCGGATGTTTTTCTTGGACTGAGTGTAGGTAATGTGGTTACGCCAGATATGATTGTTAGCATGGCGCCAAAACCGATTGTGTTTGCCATGGCCAATCCTGACCCGGAAATAGGGTATGAAGCCGCCACTGCTGCCCGTAAGGATATCATTATGGCAACCGGCCGCAGTGATTATCCCAACCAGGTAAATAACGTACTTGGCTTTCCATATATATTTCGTGGGGCTTTGGATGTACGTGCCCGCCAGATCAATGAGGAGATGAAGCTTGCCGCTGTTAAAGCCCTTGCCGTACTTGCTAAAACACCTGTGCCGGATATCGTGAACATGGCTTACAACCAGAAGAGCATGATGTTCGGCCCGGAATATATCATTCCCAAACCTTTAGACCCGCGGCTGCTGGAGACGGTGGCGCCTGCGGTAGCCAAAGCTGCTATGGACAGCGGCGTGGCACAATTGAGTATAGTAGATTGGGATGCTTATAAGGTAGAGCTGAACAAGCGTCTTGGCCTGGATAACCAGATCATGCGGGTATTGGGCAGCAAGGCGAGAAAGGAACCCAAGCGCATTGTTTTTGCAGAAGCGGAAAGCCTGAAGATCTTAAAAGCTGCGGCCATTGCTTATGAGGATGGTATCGCTTATCCCATTTTGTTGGGTGAAGAGGAAAAGATCAGGAAGAAAGCGGAAGAAAATTTTATTGATATTTCGGATTTCCCGATCATAAACCCGGAAAGCGCTGACGTAGAACAAAAACTCAATTTCTACAGCGAGTTGTTCTTTAAAAAAAGACAGCGCAAAGGATTGAATTATTACGAAAGCAAAAAGGTGATAAGGGAACGCAACCATTTTGGTTGTATGATGGTGGAAACGGGTGATGCAGATGCGATGATCTCCGGTCTTACTAAAAACTATGCAGAAACCATTCGCCCGGCCCTGCAATGTATAGGTACAGAGGAGGGTGTAAAAAAGATCGCGGGTATGTACCTGCTCTTAACAAAGAAAGGTCCTTTGTTTATGGCTGATACTACGGTAAATTTTAATCCAACGGCGGAAGAACTTGCAGAAATCACTTTAATGACGGCCAAGGAAGTGCGCAACTTTAACCTGGTGCCGCGTATTGCCATGTTAAGTTACAGCAACTTCGGCAGCAGTGATTCTCCCGAAGCGAGGTTGGTAGCAGAAGCCACGCGTTTGGTAAAACAAAGAAACCCTTCACTGGTGATTGATGGTGAAATGCAGGCCTGGCTGGCGTTTGACCAAAAGGTAATGGAAAGCAATTATCCCTTTAGCGACCTGGTGGGAGAAGATGTGAATACCCTTATTTTTCCTAACCTGGCCGCCGGTAACGTTGCTTATAACCTGTTAAAAGATATTGGCGGTGCAGATGCGATCGGTCCGGTATTACTCGGGTTGAAAAAACCGGTACATGTATTGCAGTTAGGCAGCTCTGTTCGTAGTATTGTTAATATGGCTATTATTGCAGTGGTGGATGCACAGTTGAAATGTCGTGCCAATACGGAAGATGCAGTGCAGCGTTCGCCCTGGTGGAACCGTTTAAAGAAAAAGAAAAAGTAAACACATGATCGGAAGGTTTTTAAAACATTTGGGCTTATACCTCATGATGCTGAAACGTATGTTTACCCGCCCGGAAAACGGGAAAATGTACTGGAAAGAATTCATGCATCAGTGTTCAGAAATTGGTATCGGCTCACTTCCTATCGTGATCATTATTTCCTTATTTCTTGGCGCGGTAACCACTGTTCAAACGGCTTACCAGTTGGTGAGCCCGCTGGTACCTATGCAAACCGTGGCGCAGATTGTAAGAGATAGTGTTATTCTCGAACTTTCTCCTACGGTATTAAGTATTGTACTTGCTGGTGTTGTTGGCAGTAAAATCGCCAGTGAACTGGGGAATATGCGCATCAGTGAACAAATAGATGCGCTTGAAATTATGGGTATTAATACCCGTGCTTATCTTGTCGCTCCCAAAATCATCGGGGCCCTGGTTGTGATTCCTTGTTTGATTGTTATCTCTGCGGTACTGGCCATCTGGGGCGGTCGTGTAGCCGGCCAGTTAACCGGCATCCTCGCCAATGATATTTATGACATGGGGCTTAGACAAAACCTCAATACCTATAACATTACTTTCGCGCTGTGCAAGGCTTACACTTTTGCCTTTATTGTAAGCAGCATCCCTTCTTATTACGGTTATCACGTTAAAGGTGGCGCGCTGGAAATCGGTCGCTCCAGCACCATGTCTGTAGTGGTAAGCTGTATCCTTATTCTGTTTGCAGATTACTTGCTTGCGGCACTGTTGCTGTAACCCCGGCTGTACAAACGCCCTTGCTTATAGATATGTTTTGATAGATGATAGGATGCTACGGCTATTGAAAAGCTGTGATAGGATAACAACCGGCAGAGATGTTAGCTATTCCGTAATATTATTTGGTTACAGTATCTCAAGTCAAATTACTCTAGTAGTCGTCTTTTGAAAGAACCGGATTTAGTATTTCAATTATCTCCCCATGACCAACAATTTTTGAGCCTTCCGCAAATTCAAAATGTTGTCCCGGGAATAAAAATTTTTGGAAGATATTGGGATTAAGCATCCTGATTTCAGCGGTTACATTTTCGCCGGGAAAGACTTTGTCTTTGTCAACGAAAAGTTGCTCACCAGATGTTTTTTCAGTCCGGCCATCAAATTTTACATGTGGTCTGTAACCCGAAGCTGCATAGCCTTTGCGTCCTCCATCTTCGGTTAACAGGTAAGTCAACTTTGCAACAAAATCAGGAATCTCTTTTTGTACTTTATTAATTTTCACAACTTGAATCGAGTCATCAACACGATAACTTAAGAAGTATGGCTCTTTATCCAGGTGCTTTTTCAATTGCCCGTTTAAAAATTGATTCCTGATATTATCAACCTGGTTTTTGCTGAAGGAATAAACTTCGTTTTGTAAATCTTCAAGCTTTATCAACCATTTTGCAACAGAACTTTCTATATCAGGTGAATGGACGGTTTGGTGATAATTCCATCCGGACACTTCAACATTGTATGAAAAAGTTTGTACCATTTATTATGATCGGGCTAACGATGATATGTATGTAAAATGTAGCTAAAAATAGCTGAAACTTTACATTTTCTACAACCCAACCGTCATTGTTAACCCACTGGAACCCGGCGTATAAAAAGGTGCAAAGGAAAGATTATCGTGTTTCTTTTTAAACTTATGCAGGGCGGGTACAAAAATACCTGAAGATGCGCCTACCAAAAACCCGGTGATCACATCCGTTTTAAAATGACTGCCGGATTCAACCCGGTAATAACCCACCAGCGCGGGAGGAACCGCTGCTGCTGCATAAAACAGTACCCTTTTCCAACCGGTGATGTGGTGATAATCAGTATAAATTCTTGCCGCAAAAAAGGTAGCTGTGGCGGCAAAAGAAGTATGCCCGCTAAAGAAGGAATTGCTCTTGCCATTGCCCGTCTTTTCTTCCATCGGGACTCTTGGATTATACGTTAACGGCCTCGCTCTTCTAAACGGATAAGTGCCTGCAAAATAAACGGCATTATCAACCGCATGCGTTACCAGGTAAAGCGTGAGCAGGTCAAGCCAGTCTTTTCTTATTTTTTTATCCAGCGCAAATATGGCCGGTGTAAAGAGTGAAATATTAAGCAGTGTTTGAGACCGGGTCCTGGCATCCGCAAACTTGGAAGGATCCAATGTTGCGCTGGATCTGTCAAAGCTATTAATGTTATTGATGTTCAGTTTATTCACATCTGCTGCCGTCATTGAAGAAAGACGTTCAAGGTTTCTGAACCCAAGGGTTGACAAACCAATACAGGCTACTGCTCCCGGTAATTCATAAGCAAGATGAACCTTATATAATTTTTGTGCTGTTGAATCAACCTGTGCCCGGACAGTTGTGGCACATACCGGGATGAGTAAAATAAACTGGAGGAATTTCTTCATAAGCTTGATATAGAAAACGGCTTCATAACCGGATATACAAAGATATATCCATCAACTTCATAATGCAGACATCAACCTGTATAATCTGATGTTTATTTGGTGGAATTACTGGTATTTATCATCATCAAAAAACTCATGTATTAAGATCACGCCTTATTTTTGCTAAATTTCTTATCAATTTCGTCAACGCACATGCAGGAGCTGCAAACCATACCAGACACCTATAGCTACTCGGCTTCTGCCATACTGCATCTGTTTAACAATGCGCTTACCATTCAGCAGTCAAAGAAGATCATTGCACTTAAAGGCATTTATCAACCGGGCCGCGGAGTGAATTATAACGGTTATTATTACGACCAGCTTAAAGATGAAATTTCTGATGCTACGCTAAGCCTGATCGTTCCCGCTCTGTTAAGACAGGAACTGGTAGCTAATAAGTTGATTGAGTTCTACGGTTTCATTACCAAAAAAGTAGTGAATGCCGGTGGCAGGATTGAGATACAGGTAAACATGTCTTCACTGGTTAATCAAACAAACAGTAAGTATACGGAAGAAGATGTCCGGTCGCTGGAAATTCAGCAGGAAAAAGCTGCTGCCGGTTACCGTGATGTGGGTGCTTTTATTAAGGATTGTATCGTGCGTGAAGTAACAGTCAGTATTATCATACTCATTGGTAAAACCGGGATTATTGATAGCGATATAAAACATCAGCTTGAGGAAACACAGGCATTTTATCATATCCGGTTTGTTCGCATCAATCTTAATTCCGTAACTGAAATTGTAGAAGCGTTTGACCGGTTTGATAATGAGGAAACAGGTATTCTTATGCTTTCCCGCGGCGGCGGTGAAAACCTGGAAATATTTGATAAACCTGCAATTGCAGAAAGGGCTATACGCCTGCAACCTTATTTTGTTACGGCGATCGGTCATAAAGAAAATGTATCGTTACTGCAACGTGTGGCTGATAAATCTTTTATAACACCTACCGCTCTCGGTCAGTATTTAAATGATGTATATAATGAAACGATGGAGCAGTGGCAGGATTCAAAAGCCAAGCTGGTGGCAGATATCAGCCTGCAGCTAAAAACCGGCTATGAACAACAGGTGAATAATCTGCAACAGCAACTGCATGCAGCGGAACAACTGCATCGCCAGACCCGTGAAAATGTGGAAGCTGTTTATGTGCAGGAAACAGGAATGCTTAAGCAACAGCTTATACAACTGGAAGCAAACTATAAAAGGCAACTGGAAGAAATACAAAACATCAGTGATGAAAAGCTTTCGCTGGCAAATGAAAGACTAACCAGCCAACAGGTACCTGTTAATAAAAATCGTGGCCTTATATGGATCGCTATCATTGCAGGATTGATCATCGGTTTATTACTGGGGAAGGGGTGTAATCATCTTCCTTAGGCCGGCTATATAAAGCAAGGTCATATGATAATTTCAGGCAGCAGTAACACAAGACAAATACAGGTAACCGAAGATGGATCGCATACCGTTGCGATACCACAATTAAATATTACCTACCATAGCATACATGGCGCATTGCAGGAAAGTAAGCACATATTTATACAATCAGGTCTTTTGCATGCATTGCAGTTGTTTGATGAGGTTGAGGTGCTTCACGTTTTTGAAATGGGTTTTGGCACCGGGCTTAATGCGTTGCTTGCGCTGGATCTTATGATATCACAGCAAAGAAAATTGTATTATCATGCGGTTGAATTGTACCCGTTGACGATTGAAGAAGTTCTTTCCTTAAATTATCCAACTTTACTTGGTAATAAAGCATTGCCTGCACTTTTTAAATTGATGCACCAGGCGGCGTGGGGCCAGGACGTTGTTATTCATCCGCTCATTACAATTCATAAAACGCAGGATTCACTTTTGCATTTGCCGGTTGAAAAAGAAGCATATCATCTTATATTCTTTGATGCATTTGCTCCATCAGTGCAACCTGAACTATGGGCAGAACTGATTTTTGAAAAGATGTATCATGCTTTGAAGAAGGATGGTATACTGGTTTCTTATTGCTGTAAAGGAGACGTTAGGCGGGCATTGCAATCTGCCGGATTTACTGTTGAAAAAATACAGGGGCCACCAGGTAAAAAAGAGATCATCAGGGCTAAAAAATAAAGTTCCGGCTCAAAGGCCGGAACTTATTCATATCATCAATCTTTAAAGGTCGTCATACGTATAAAGCGGGTCGATAGGCGTACCGGGATCCATTTCAAAAACCGGTTTTATCAAACCATCTTTAAGACCATATACCCAGCCATGCAGTTGCGGGCGCTGATCATTCTGCCACGCTTTCTGTATGATGGATGTTTTGGCAAGATGCAACACCTGCTCCATTACATTCAATTCTACCAGGCGATCAAAGCGGTTGTTTTCATCAGCAATATTGTTCAATTCATCACTATGCAGGCGATATACATCTTTAATGTTGCGAAGCCACATATTCAGCACCTGTTTAAAATCGTGGTTGCTCATTGATGCTTTTACACCGCCGCAGCCGTAGTGCCCGCATACAATCACATGTTTTACTTTCAGGTGAACTACGGCATATTCCAATACGCTTAACAGGTTTACATCGGTATGTATTACCAGGTTGGCAATGTTGCGATGCACAAATATTTCACCAGGCTGTGTGCCGGTAATTTCATTGGCCGGTACACGGCTGTCGCTGCAGCCAATCCATAAAAATTCAGGCTTTTGAATATCAGCCAAACGTTTAAAGAAATTAGGATCGTCTTCTACTTTTTCGTGTGCCCAGGCTTTATTTTCCAGTAATAACTTTTCGTAAGATGGTATCATAAATAAATTTTATCAGTTTAATTGAAATGAAGGCTCCTGTTCTCTTACCAATTGATGCATTGGTTTAACAACGCTTTTTTTAAGATTGACTTTTATATTTTTTAAATGCGCATGTTTCATAAAATCATTCATCACTTCAACCACGTCCTTATCAAGAAAATCAGCTCTTGATATATCAATCATCACGTAACTGTTTTCAGGTACATTCTCCAGCTTTCTTTTAAGGATAGGTTTGTTTAAGAAGGAAACATCTTTTCTAAGTCTTACCAGGTATTTATTTTGGTCGTGAACGATAAATACTGCTGACTTAAAGTTACTTCTTAATACAAAGAACAACCCTACGCAAATACCAATAATTATGCCCACCAGGAGGTCTGTAAAGATAATGGCAAGTACGGTAATTACGAAAGGAATAAACTGGTCGAACCCTTTTTTATACAGTGCAATAAAAATGGAAGGTTTGGCAAGTTTGTAACCCGTATAAATAAGTACGGCAGCCAGTGCAGACAGCGGGATCATATTTAATAAACCCGGAATTAATGCCACACTACCACCAAGTAACAGGCCGTGTATAATGGTAGACGCTTTGGTACGTGCTCCTGCATTTACATTGGCAGAGGTACGAACAATCACAGATGTTACAGGTAAACCTCCAATCATTCCTGAAACAATATTACCAATACCCTGCGCCCTTAACTCCCTGTCAGTAGGCGTTACACGCTGGTAAGGGTCCAGCTCGTCAGCCGCCTCTACATTCAGCAGGGTTTCAAGGCTGGCTACAATGGCAAGGGTAAGTGCCGTCGTCCAAACCACGGGTAATTTCAGGTACTGGAAATCCGGCGTGGTAAAAAACGAAAGGAAGTGTTTTACATCCTTCGCCACGGGAATGTTTACCAGTTGCTCTTTGTGCAATAGCAGGGAAGATTGGCTGGCTATGCTCCACTGGTTGATTAGTATCCCCACAATAACAACCACCAGTGGGGCAGGGATAAGCTTAAGAAAGCTTATCTTTTTTACCAGTACCTTATCCCATACTATTTGTATGAGTAATGAAGTAATGCCTATAATTACTGCCAGCGTGGTAAGCTTGCTAAAAGCGCTCATCAGGCCGGAAAATGTATTGTTTTTGTCTTTCTGCAGAAAGGTCTCGTCTCCCTCAAAGTCTTTATCATAACCAACCAGGTGCGGTACCTGTTTTAAAATAAGGATGATGCCAATGGCTGTAAGCATACCCATAATAACTGCGGAGGGTACATAATCACCCAAAAAACCCGCACGGGCAACACCCAGCAACACCTGCATAATACCGGCAATTACCACCGATAAAAGAAACGCTTCAAATACGGGCATTCTGCCAATAGCCACAGCTACAATTGCAGTTAACCCGGCAGCAGGGCCGCTAACACTTACGTTGGAACCACTAAGTGTACCAACCACAATACCACCGGCAATACCGGCAATAAGGCCAGAAAATAAAGGAGCGCCGGAACCTAAGGCAATACCAAGGCATAGCGGCAGGGCAACAAGAAAAACAACAAGGGCAGCAGGTAAATCTGAACCTGCATTCTTAAGGAATGATTTCATAAAAGGAGATGTGGGGATGAAATAATAGGTACACACAACTGCAATAAAACAGATGGCGTTAAACAGTAATAAAGGCGTGATTAAACGAAATTGGGCGGAGGTGTTTGTATTTCCCCTTCATGATTATCCGGCAGGGAGGATGCAAAATGAATGTATTGTTCTTCTGAAAGAAAAGCAGACAGGGCCAGGTGGCCATCAAAGTAATCCTGCTTTACGGGTTCAAATTTCAGGTCTACTGCTTTTTCAATACCGCAGCAGGAATGGGGAAGTTCTTCAGTCATCTGGTTGCTGCTTAGCAGCGAACCCACCTGTCTCAAAGGCAATACCTGTATGGTAAGTACAAGTAAACATAATATGGAGACAACTTTTTTCATGACAGTTACTGCAAATTACGTAGCGCAAAGGCAAAACCCACACGCTAAGAAAAGTTTAACAAAAAGATGACCGTTTCGGGTCATCTTTCAGCATATAATCAACAATTTCCAATAAATGTATTCGTTACAATTCGAATTTATAACCCACACCTTTAACCGTGGTAATGCAATCCACGCCCAGCTTCTGGCGTATTTTGCGAATGTGCACATCAATAGTACGGTCACCCACAATCACGTCTGTTCCCCATACCTGGCTAAGGATCTCGTTTCTTAAAAATACCCGGCCCGGTTTTGCAGCCAGCAGGTACAGCAGTTCAAATTCTTTCTTGGCCAGCACTACTTCCGTGCCGTTGATAGTTACTATAAAGCGAACAGGATCAATGGTTATATTTCCTACGGTTACGCTTTTACCATCTTCTTTATTAATCCTTCTGAACAATGCATTCACCCGGCTTACCAGTACCTTGGGGCTAATGGGTTTGCTCACGTAATCATCAGCGCCGGTTTCAAGGCCTTTTATATGAGAAGCTTCATCGCTTAAAGCGGTTAGAAAAATGATCAGCGTATCCTGGAAAGCGGGCAGAGAGCGCAATAACTGGCATACTTCAATGCCGGTTTTGTAGGGCATCATAATGTCAAGGATAATCAGGTCAGGGTTTAGTTTTTTAGCCTGTTCTATTGCTTCATTACCATCTTTGGCAGTATATATTTCATAACCTTCCTTGCTAAGGTTATAGCTGATAATTTCCAGTATATCCTGCTCATCGTCTGCGATCAGTACCTTTTTCGCCTTGTTTTCCATTAACAATATGTTTACACAAAAATAATTTTACAACCATCAAACATCGCTAACAGTTCATTATATTATTGTTAAGCGTACGAAGCGTAGCTTTGGTAAACTTTTTGCAAAGTATAAGAAATATGAATGACAGAATGAGAAAACTTTTAGCAGCAGCCCTTATTACCGTGAACGTCTTACCCGTCTTTGCTCAATCCGGCAACCCTGCGCCACAAAAAGAAATCCCCCAGATGCGTCAATTGTTTCACCAGAACATTGATAAATCCCAGAAAGAAATAGATGCGTTGGATGGTATTGCAGATGGTGAGTTTAAACCAACGGCAGATGCCGATTTGAATACACGCATCAATAATGCTGCTACGGTTGCCATTGATCAATTGCAAAGTGGTATTGAGGCAGATTCAACGCTTAATACCCAGGAAAAAATAAAATACCTGCGCAGCCTGAATGACATTCTTACGGCGTACGCGTCTGATTATCGATATAAAAGGATCAAAGCTTCACAGTTCCCCGATTTGATAGACGCCTTTAAAGAAGGCATGAAGCTGCAGCGGAATAATGCCAGTCTCTTTCCGTTAATCCGTAAAAACCAGATGGAAACCGGCGATATACTGGTGAAATGTTTCGCCTTTAGAGACAACATAGATATACAGGCTTGTAAAGATGAGTTGATTTTAAAATATTGCGATAAACATCCCGAACAAATACTGGCCACGCTTAACAGCAACCAGGGCGTTCCTTTTCGCGATAGCCTTATCAAAAAAATAGCCTATACCCAGCAGGAAAATCTATATAATTATGCCAAGGCGGGTAATTCATTTGCCAGCCAGATAGCGGGTATTGATGAGCCGCTGGTAAAGATCATCAGCAGGATGGCGAGAATGAAAACCGGTCGTGTTTATTTTCCTTTTCTTGACAATCTCTACAAAGGCAAAACAAGTTTTCAGGAAATTGATTCTGCCATGGCCAATGATGAACGTTATTACAGCTTCCTGGTAAAGACGGAGATGGATTATGCAGACAGGATACGCAAACGTGATACGCCAATGGCCATGCACACACTTACCAACTGGCTAAGCACCAAGGGCAAGGAAGTGTATATCAATGAAATCAATGGCCTGCATGAGTCGCCTGATAATATCCGTTTTAAAAAGATAGAAAAATTAAGCCCGCAGGAGTTATACTACCTGGCAGTATTGAGTGAAGAAGAAATTTATACCTCCAGTTATGTAAAAGGGGTGTACCCGAGAATATGGAAAGGAAAGATGCGCAAGGGTGACAGCCTCATGATGAGTGTAACATTTGACAAGTTTAAGAAATGGATAAAGATGGCGGCAAACTATAACACGCTGGACGACTTTTTATCCCGAATGGATAAGCAGAATGCGCAGTGGCTGATGAAGGCTTTCGTGAATGGTCTTGATAAAACCAAAAGCCTGGAAGATGCCGTGGATGTGGCCAATTCGTTTGCCAGTATAAGCAATCCTGAGTTGCAGTCGCTGGTGCTTGACCAGGTGGAATACAATTACCAGAAAGCGCAGCAGGCCAATAATACGAGGGGTATAAGAATCTATGGTATATTGAATACGATCTTCCGTTCTATTGATCCGGCGAATAAAGTAGACCTTACCGCTGAGCTGGGCATACCGCCCGTATATGCGATGCCTAATACAATGATGAAGGATACTTCAGGAAGAATTGTGATACAACAGTTTTGGTATGGAGATAAAGACGGGCAGGAATTTTTCAGACAGTTTATCGGCAGTTTTGTCGGCAATCCAAACTGGAAGATCATCCCATCCCCTAAGTGGATAGAAGTACGATCTGTAAAAGGTGCTAAAGTGAGTATCTTTTCCAACCGTCCGCTGGATGAAGAAAAAGGTTTGGACGACGATGCTCAGCAGGCATTGAAACAGTATATGGAGGAGAACAACCTGGAGCCAACCATGGTTATTCACCGAGGCCACAGTTACTTTCTTAAAACAACGCTTGAAAGATTGGCGCCTTCAGCAAAAGTGGTGGTATTGGGAAGTTGTGGTGGTTATAACAGCTTAAGTACGGTATTGGGCAAATGTCCTACAGCGCAAATCATCTCTTCCAAACAAACTGGTTTTGGTGGTATTAATACACCGGTAATTGCTTCCATTGTAGAAACGCTTCGGGAGAATAAAAATCTTGACTGGCCTGCCATGTGGAAGGGCTTACAGAAAAGTTTAAGAAACGCTTCTTTTGATGACTACATCCCACCTTATAAAAACCTGGGTGCGGTATTTATTATGGCGTATACAAAAATGCAGGAGAAAGACCAGGAGCGGGAAAATTAATCAGGATAAGCTTATTGTTTTATATACGTGTTGCGGATGTACATAAGTGCATCCGCTTTTTTGTATTAACCATTACCTGTTACTACCGTTGGGTTATTCTTTATGTAATAAAATGATACAATGAAGCGATACATGTTGATGCAAACTTTTAAACAGAAGACAGGCAGGATTGGAAAACAAAGAGGAGACAATGCCACCCAGCATATAAAACTATGCTGTAAACATATTCACGTCGTAGCATGACCGTGATAATAACTGAAAGTAGTTTTGCTAATTCACTACCTTATCTGCGCAGCAACTGCTGGCAAATGCTTCAGGCTTGGCCTTAAAGGCAAAACCCATACCCAGTATATAGCCCATTGCTTCGCGTAAAGCATCATTGCTTTTAAACTGGGGGTTCGTGTTAATGTCGGCATGCACTTCCATATCCACATCATACTGAATAAACAAATTGCACAACTCGTACGCAATCTCTATGCTCTTGGCAACTTCTACCAGCATACGTTCCTTGATGTTGTACTTGTGCTTTGTTTTCTCGTTGTGAATGTACATGAAGCCGCCATTGTGTTCCCGTAAAAAGACAATTACGGTGGCAAATTCTGTTTCAGCGCCTTTTACCTGGCTGTCGGTACCAATACAAACTTTCAGGCGAACGCCTTTATCGTGCTCCCGTTTGATTGCCTCTTCCACAGCGTCTTTAATGGGTAAGTGAATGGATTCGCCGTTAAACTTTCTCCAACGCATATGTATTAAAGGTTTTTCTGAAGATACGCAGATAATACATATAAAAAGACAACCCTGCGTAATGAGATTGTTAACAGGTGTTAATATGCAATGCTGTCATTTCCGGAGTTAATAGCTGAAAGAAGTAACGCTTTGATAAGCAGGCCTGTGCTGTGTTTCAGACGATTATTTCACAGGATGATAAGCCGTGTAGGCGGAATCCGGTATAAGTTTGGCGCCATTGATCATCGCATTGTTCTTCTGCTTGAAGCGGTCAAATGAACCTTTAAGCCTGTTGTAAATATCTGTGTTATTGCTGCCCGTGAGTTCAAGTTTTGCATCCACATCAAAAAGGGAACTTTCATTAATCATGTTGTTGCCCATAATAAAATCAACCAGGTCATTCTTGGTTTGCATCAGCGGGTAAGCATGCTGGTTCCTGAAGCTCCTGGCAGTGTCCAGGCCATTGCCCACCCAGCTTGCAACAGCAGGAGTTTTAATGTGATAGCGCTGTTTTATGAGCGATAATAAAGACGGTGTTACATCAAAGTGTGATGCAAGGGCGGAGAAGGTCGCGGTACGTTTAAGCAAAGGTGAAAACAAGATCAACGGTACATGATAACGGTCAAGCTTATTGTTCATCGGTAACTCCGGCATCTGGTGGTCGCCGGTGATCACAAAAATGGTATTGGCATAATCCGGTCGCTTTGCATAATTGCTGAAAAAGGAGCGGATAGCATCATCCGTATACAATACACTGGCATATTGCATTTTATAATTACGGGCCCTTTGCTTCTCCTCCTCATTAAACTTTATTTCGTTTAGCCTTTGCTCAAAACGGTCCAGGTATTGCTGCTGGTCGTTTACCATGAAAGGACTATGCGTGGCAACCGTAAGCAATACCGATGCATGTGGCTGGTTTAATGGCGGGTGTGATTGAAAATACCAGCGGAACATTTCTTTATCGCCATAACCCCAGCTAAAACCTGCGGAGCTTGCCGGCAGCTTAACATAACCTGATGGAAAACTGCTGATATCATTGATACGGTTGATATTGCCCTTTTGCAAGAAAAGGTTCATGTTATCAAAGTGAGAATCACCACCGTAATAGAATGATGTATTATACCCGTTGTATTGTAAAAGACTAAGCAAAGAGTGATGTTGTGGCATCGCATCACCAAGAGATGCAAACCCGTTTTTGCCAAAAGGCAAAGAACCCAGTAAAGTAGGCAACACGGCGAATGTTCTTCCTCCACCGCTTAAACAGTTTTGCCAGTAAAGGCTATGCTGAGAAAGAGAATCAACAAACGGCGTGAAATTTCCAAGATAAGCGCCTTCATTGGTAAACGCCCTGCCCAGGCCTTCCACAATCAGGATAACGATATTGGGGCGAACTGCAGCGCTATCCATAAATGGAGATAACACATCCGCAGTTTTATCTTCATGAAGAAAAGGATAGTTGTTTTCATCTACATATTGAAACGACTGTATTGCCGCGCCTCCGGCTTCATCACCATAATCGCCAATATAACTATCTGCATAAATATCCAGGTCATTGTCCTCGGGAAAAAAGTGTTTCCAGCTTTCCGTATAAAAAAACCAGGACTTATCTATCGATAAGCTATTAGCATATTCATTTTTTAGATGAATACCAGCAATATTATTTACAATACCTGTACCTATTGTTATCAGGCTTATCAGTGCCAAAAGGTAAACCACCAGCGCCGGCAGTTTAATTTTGGATGGCAGCCATATTAGCAGGAAAATAATCGCAGCAAGCGCTAATATCAATACAATAATTACCGATACTTTAATGCCTGCAGCACCTACCGTTTGCCTGATGTCTGCCATGGTATAACCCCACAGGTCTCCGCCAAGCGGCACCAGGGTTGTTTGAAAATATTGTATAAGCGCTACCTGTATAAGACAAAGCAAGGTGGCTGTAATAGTAAAAAAGATGTTTGCTGCTTTTGAAGACAAAAGATATACTGCCAGGTACAGTAAGCCGATAACAGGTGCAATGGTGAACAGTACCGCGATATCTTTTAATAAACCTGTAAACAGTACCTGCCAGAAGCCAGCGGCCGCACCATGAAGAATGCTATCATACACCACTTCAAATATTCGGAAACAAATAAATAGCAGCAGCAGCACCAGCAGGCGTGGAATAAATGCCTTTAACCCATTGCGTAGTTTTTGTGCGAAACCGGTATTTTCTGTACTGAACATCAGGGGCTATTTTGTAGTGGCTGCTTTTTTCTGGAAACCCTGCCTTGTCATATCTCCCCAGGCTTTTTTCTTACGGATGATGCTAACATAACCCTGTACACCAGACCATACCACAAAGGGATGAAAATTGAAAGGCTCAGAAAAGGCAGACAGTAAAAGTTTTATTATTTCAGATTTTCGTTTGTATTGATTGTAAGTGGTTACTTCCATAAACACGGCAAATGCCGAATATACATAACCAAAGCTGATGATGAACAGCAACAGGGCTACAAAGGTTTCCCAGTCAATCATACCCATAAAAGTCATTACGAGGAAGATCATAAAACCGAGAAATTCGATAATGGGGGCCAGCATTTCAAAGAAAAACCAGTAAGGATAGCTTAGCATACCGAGCAATCCATACCTGGGATTAAAGAACAATTTCTTATGAAACTTGAGTGTTTCAAAAGTGCCGCGGGTCCAGCGGTTGCGCTGGCGGCCAAGAATTTTGTAGTTGGCCGGGGCTTCCGTCCAGCACAGCGGATCGGGAATAAACGTAACCTTATAGGGCTCGTTGCGTTCTTCCATATAACGGCGCATGCGCACTACAAGCTCCATGTCTTCTCCCACCGTATTATGATCATAGCCGCCACACTTGATCACTACTTCTTTATCAAAAGCGCCAAAGGCGCCGGAAATAAGCAGCAACCCGTTTAACCTGCTCCACGCCATACGGCCCAGCAGGAAGGCACGGATATACTCCAGCGACTGCATACGTGGCAGGTAATCTTCAGGCAGGCGTACTTTTACCAGCCGTCCATCTTCTACTTCACAGGAATTGGCAATACGTATTACCCCGCCGGAAGCAATCACCTTTAATTTTGATTCTTCCATAAACGGCTTCACCATTCTTAAAATAGCATCCTGCTCAAGAATGCAATCCACATCTATACAAATGGTATAGTCGTGGCTAGAAACGTTAATGCCAACATTCAGTGCATCGGCCTTACCCCCGTTTTCCTTATCCACCACGATCAGTTTCTTAAACACCGGGTTCCTGCTTTTATAAACACCTCTTACCGGTTTGGTAGCAATCTGGTAACGAACAAAGAAATCAATCTTTTCAAGCTGATAGGTATCAATCATTTTTTGCAGGCAGTCATCCTTACTGCCATCATTCACCACAATTAATTCCAGTTTGCTATAGTAAATAGACAATAAGGAGCGGATATTCTCTACAATGGTAGCGCCTTCGTTATATGCCGGGGCAATAATGCTGATAGAGGGTGCATGCGGCGATGATGCCAGCATACGATAATCAGTAAATTTATTTTTGTGTACATAATCCCTTGTTTCCAACACCGCATAGGCACCAATGCCCAGGTAGAAAAAGAACAATACGGCAGAATAGAACAGCACAAGGGAAGATATAACCTGTAATATGATGTACAACCAACTCATCTTGCAAGCTCTCTTTTTACATGGTGATAAATCTGCTCATAAGGTTGCGGTTGTGCCAATGCTTTTTGCTGAAGCATTTCCATGCCGTTTGTACAGCAACGGCCGATAACACGTGCTGCGCCCAGCTTAAGAAAGTCATTTTCATCGTCTAACTGTCTTAATAAAAATCCCTTTTCCTTGTCTGAAGCAACAGCAATAATATTATTGAGAATATTGAGGCGATTGGTAAATTTTTCCTTGAAGTATTGTTCGGCAAGGGTGGATGCAGTGTCTTCTTCTTCTATGCGAACCATTGTTTGAACAGCCTGCACCCTGATTTTTTCATCCTGATGCCCCAGGCATTTAACCACCTGTTCATATACCTGGAACTGCTGGTAGATGTCGGCAAGTTTCAGCGCAAAGATGATCACCGTATCATTGGAAGAGCTAAGCCATTTATCCAGGTTTTTCATTTCGCCTACATCCAAAGGGCGTAGTTGTTCGAGGATTTTTACCTGCTGCCAGTCTGAAATAGGAAAGGTTACTACATCCAGAAAGCGCAATCCCTCAAACCCCAGGAAGCTGATCATTGCGGTTTGCGCTTCCATACGTACAAATTCATTGGCGTTATTGGTATGTTTAAATATTTTAGGGATCATATCTTCCTGGTGCATCACATACAGTTCATTAATGCCTTTGGCTTTTTTATGCCATACCAGGCTCTGGAATTTTGAGAGGGAGTCTTTTTTCAGGCCAAGTTGCAGGTATAGTTTAATGAGATTATCACCAGGGCCGCCGGTGAAATTACGCTTCATGGTAATGAGCTCATCTATCAGGAATTGTCGTTTAGCGGGGTTTTTAAAGTGCTTGGTAAATTTTGCGGGTATATGAAAAGGAATGTTCTCGCTCTCGTCTTCTTCAAGCATGATTTTGCTCAGCCATAATTCAAAGCTTTTCTGAATGGCCTTTCTGAGGAAAAAATTTTTCTTTTTTTGCCAGAGATACCAGAAGATAAGACAAACAAATACGATAGTAATCACCGCAAAAAATGCGATGATGTGGTAGAGTGTCTCTGGTTTAAGAAAGTCTGAAATGGTGTTTAAAAGTGCAAACAATGATACTGGAATAGCTTTTATTGAATAGACTTATGTAAATACGCTTATTAATTGAATCTCTTCAAAGGTTAGTAATGGTGATGGTTAGCTTCTTGTTTAAACTAAACTGCTTTTGCCAGCCTTTTGATTCTTATTGCCAGTTCTGTTAAGCTAAACGGCTTGGTAACATAATCATCTGCACCCAGTTGAAAGGCTTCTTCCACTGTTTTCTCCTGGCCCATGGCCGATAAAACGATAACCGGTATATTCTTTATGCCAATAGATTTAACTGCATTTACAATTTCAAGGCCAGAGGCGTAAGGCAACATGATATCGGTAATAACCATATCAGGAAGATGATGGCCAAGTTTGTGGAGGGCGTCTTTCCCGTCAGGGCAACCTACAACTTCATATCCCTCCTTCTTGAGCTTCAGTTCAAGTGTTTTAAGCATGAGAGGTTCATCCTCTGCAACAAGTATTTTCATCAGGAGTGTGGTGGTTTTAAATCGAATATTAGTTAGATAAGAAACAAAAATAGATGATAAAGTGAAAGGTTTTATACCAAACCTGCGGCAATGTTAATATTAATTCAACTTTAATACGTTTTATATCTATGTTTAGCTCTCTATAACGTCGTTTAATAAACGTTTAACCCGCATGGTAAGTTCTGCAGGGTTAAATGGCTTGGTAAGAAAATCATCTGCGCCAAGATCAAACGCTTCCAATACAGTGGTTTCCTGACCGAATGCCGATAAAACGATAATGGGAATTTTTTTAAACGGATTGGATTTAACTACCCCTATCAGTTCAAGCCCGGAGGTATAGGGCATCAATATATCGGTAATAATCAAATCTGGCTGAAAGGTTTCCAGCACCTGTAAAGCCTCTCTCCCATCTGTAGTAACAATAACTTCGTAACCATCGTTAACAAGTCTTGTTTGGATGGCTTTGAGCATAACCGGTTCATCTTCTGCAATCAATATCTTCATAGAGTTGCACCTATAGTTTTGTTATTCCAGATTTAGGCCTTAAAATTATGATTTCTGCACCAATAATGTTTCAATATACGTATTTAAATACAGTTTAGCTTTTTTATACAGGCTTTCAAAAATATTTATCTTTCGTGCAATAGTTTCAGCACTGTTTTTATCCCTGCAATCCTGTTCAATACTCTTTGCCAGGTTAAATAATACGTCTATCCTTACAACTGATAAAGACGATTTTGCATAATGTGCTTTCTTCTGCAGCGCTTCCAGGTTACCGGCTTTTTGTAGTTGATGTAGCTGCGTAATGGTAGATTCCATGTTTTCAGTAAATACATTGATCATCATCATAATGTAATCTGCCGTAGTATCGCCCAATGCATATAATATCTTTAGATCAACCTTCAGTTCCTCGTTGCCAAATACATGTTCTTCTTCAAAATTGATGAGCGTTTTGGCAGGTGCCGACTGTGCAATATGCTTAATGGTTTCGGGCGTAAAGGGTTTAATAATATAACCATTCATTCCGGCATCAATACACTTTTGTTCTTCTCCCGGTAATGAGATCGCTGTTATTGCAATAATTTTTGTGGTAATGCCAAGCTTGTTGCGTATAACATCTGTTGCCTCATAGCCATCCATTTCTGGCATAAAGAGATCCATCAGAATAAGATCATAAGTATTGTCGCGGGCAAACTCAACGGCTTTGGCGCCATTTTCCGCAATGTCAATCTTTACACATATCTTTTGCAGGGCCCGTTGCATAAAGATCTGGTTAATAGGACTATCCTCTGCAATCAGCACGGCATTAAACAAAATTTGGTCTTCCATCCTGGATCGGTTTCTTGGTCAGTGGAAAATTGGAAAGATGTTGTTGCAAAGTAAATGTTTAATTGCTGAGTGAAAGATAAATTCTTGAACAAGCCATCTGTTGAAAGATAAAGATGGCCTGTTGCCATGGAATGTATACGCTTTTAAGTGTTGTAATGCCTGTTTTCTTAAAGATCTTCAATAAGATAAAAGAGAATAGAAACCTGTATACAGCGCCTGTTTTGGCTTATTTTTAACCACATGTATGCATTCAATTCATTTATTTTTGTCGCTTATAACATTAATGTATTTTTCCGGAAATTTTCAAACTGCATGATGAAGAAAGCTTTATTGAGCCTGTTGTTTTTAGCAACTGTATGTATCGTGAATGCGCAAACAGACAGCAGCCGCCCAAAGAAAAGAGACTATAGCAAGATTGATTTAAGCAACAGGGCCAACGATCATTTTATGATACAGTTTGGATGGGATGGCTGGAGCCAGGCTACCGACAGTATCAATCCTTCTGGTTTTTCCAGGCATTTCAATTTTTACTTTATGCTGGACAAGCCTTTTAAAACAAACCCGCATTTAAGCATTGCTTATGGTTTGGGTATAGGCAGCAGCAATATCTTCTTTAAGGATACTTATGTTGATCTTAAATCCAACAGTGCTACACTTCCGTTCAGAGGTGCGTTGCCAGGTACGGATTCTTCCAATTTCAAGAAGTTTAAATTAACGACTGTATTTCTTGAAATACCATTGGAGTTCAGGTTTGTAACCAACCCGGTAACACCTGATAAAGGATGGAAACTAGCCGTAGGCTTAAAAGCCGGTTTACTGCTGGATGCACATACCAAGGGTAAAAACCTGGTTACTAAAACGGGCAGCTCAGTATATGGAAGCGGTTATATCATGAAAGAAAAAGACAAGAAGTTTATTAATTCAACTAGGGTTGCAGCAACGGCACGTGTAGGTATCGGCAACTTTTCTATTGATGGATCTTACCAGTTAACCAATTTCTTAAAAGATGGGGCAGGGCCAACAATCAATCCTTATTCTATTGGTTTAACCTTAAGCGGATTATAAAACTATCTTCTATAAATTATTTGAAAAGAGCTCCTGAAAGGGAGCTTTTTTTATTCCTTGATGATAGCGCATTCCCAACTGTCGTAAGTGCCTTCCAGTTTTCTTGCCTGCTTTTTAAGTGCGATGGTTACTTTACTTATTGAATTTACATCTACATAATCTGTCCTGGAAATATGTAATGCAAAGGGAAAATCTGTATTGGGTGTCTTGGCAGATAGCGAGTCTTCAACCTTAAAATTTTCCATGCTTGCGTAAGGAAGAAAATCGGTACGGCCCTGTGCTGTTTTAAAGTAAAGCCAATGATCTACTTTACGCGGTTTATCAAGTTTATCTCCGGCTTTATAAAGTATGGAAGCCATTTTACCATTCTCTATAATTTCCTGCGTTTGCTCATTGGGGTAAAGAAATTTCCGGTACGTATTCCATTCCTTATCGGGACGGGCTGCTACATTAAAAACATAATTGCGGTAATCTTTATTCACCATTTTAGCAATGGCCCTTCTTACCCCAAATGTATCTTCTACATAAAAATAATTGAGCCGTTCGCACTGGTAAGTAAAGGTTCCGGCGAAGATGGCAGGTGTACGGGCACTCACTACAGAGTTTATAGAATCACTCATTATATCCAACGCACCCAATTCATCACCTGATGGAAAACCTTCAATAGTACAATTGCCAAATTTTACCCCGGCAATTACCAGGTAAGGATATTTGGCTGTTCCTGTAAAATTGAGCAAGCCAAAATTCGTGGTCACCGATCCGGCGCCCTTTGCATATTTGGCCACATACGCTTCCCATCTTTCTTCCTGTGCTGTAGCTGTAAGCGCAGTAATACCAAGTGTAATCAAACAAAGGAACAGTTTCCTGTAAATCATGCTGTGTTGCATTTTGTAAAAAATCAGTCTACCCATTCAAATTGCGATGCTTTGGGTATGGTTTCAAAAGTTGCCTGTATATCATGTGGTGGTATGGCAAGTTTACGTTTTTCAGTATCCAGCCATGCACCATCAACAACAAGTGTTGCGCTAAGGGTATCATCATTCTTAATAATCTCGTGGTACATGCTCCACCGGCTCATATCCTTCCTGCTTTTAAGTAATGCGAAGGAAACTTCAACACGGTCTCCAAATTGAATTTCCTTTTTAAAAATGCATTCTTCGCGAAAAAGTATCGGGCCTAAATGGTGTTGTTTTAAAAACGCAGGAGTTAATCCATGTTCATTTAAAAAAGACAGACGCGCATACGCTGCCCAATCATAGTATACGGAGTGACGTAAATGGAAATTGGCATCCAGGTCGCTCCACCGTACCTCTACCTGTTTACGGTAATTTTCCATGGAATGAAATTAGTGAATAACTATTTGGCGCATTAGTTGTTTATCATTTTATAAACAATTGCATGAAGCTTGTTGTGTCTTTACTTATCACCCTGGCCGTAGGTTTAATTGCCGGTCTTGCTACCGCAAGCGCTATCGGTACCTGGTACGCTCATCTTGAAAAACCTTCTTTTAACCCGCCCAACTGGTTGTTTATGCCGGTGTGGAGCCTGTTATACATTCTTATGGGTATCTCGCTTTATCTTGTATGGAAAAAGCCCGATACCCCGCAACGTAATATGGCACTGACCATTTTTTCCATTCAGCTGGTACTGAATTTTATATGGAGTTTTATCTTTTTTAACCTGCAGCGTATTGGTCTTGCGTTGGCAGATATCATCCTGTTATGGTTATTTATCCTGCTTACGATTAATACTTTCCGGCATCTTTCCAAAACATCCGCCGCATTACTGGTGCCTTATCTTTTATGGGTAAGTTTTGCTACCGTATTAAATATGGCTATCTACAAGTTGAATTAAATATGCGTTCCTTATATTTTGCCAAGTCTTAAGTACAGCGGAAACTCTACAGGCAGGCTGCCGTTCTTTGGCCATGCCTTATGTAATGCTGTAGTAAATTCACTATCGATGGGCGATAACGTTTTCTCGCGTGTATAATGCTGCACAGAAGACCAGGTGCCGATATAACCAATCAGTTGTTCCAGGGTCCATTGGTAATGAATAGATAATTTAGGTGCAGGTAATTCTTTAAATGGAAAGGGAATAGTTGTATAACGTTCATCAATATACCCTCTTTCCTTATCCCAGTACGGGCCTACTTTGTTTTTATAAAAATCATCAATGATACTATTGACTGTATCATTAATCCTAATGAGCCCATAACCTATCACGGCAAGTAACCCATCAGTTTTTAAAACCCTTTTTACTTCTGTATAAAACTTATCAAACTTAAACCAGTGTACAGCTTGTGCTACCGTAACCAGGTCAAAAAAGCGTTCAGGAAATACCGTTTCTTCTGCAGCTACTTTTTCATAAATGATGTTCTCTTTTTTTATCGATTGTTCCAGTTGTTTGTCGCTAATATCAGTTGCATATACCTGCTTAAATTTTTCTGAAAGTACTGCGGCCACCTGGCCATTGCCGGTGCCACAGTCCCATGCACAGTCAAAATCTTTAATCAATTGAAAAAGATGGCGATAAAGCAGATCAGGATAAGCAGGCCTGAAAACAGCATATGCCTGGGATTGTGTGGAAAACAAATCTTTCATAAACGTCAATTATCATGGTTACTATGGAAGATGAGTACAACAGGAAAGGTAATTTTATTTACAGAGAATAAGATATCCGCCTATAATTTTAAGGTGGGTTTTTGAAACAACCTGCTGAGCTATGAAAAATAAATTAGTGATACTTGGGATGTTTGTTTTGGGGTTTATCAACCTTTATGCACAACGTGGCAGAAAACTGGTATGGAGCGAAGAATTTAATTATTCAGGTTTGCCGGACAGTACCAAATGGAACTACGAAGAAGGCTATATACGTAATGAAGAAAAGCAATACTATACAAAGGCAAGGTTAGAAAATATAGAAGTGCATAATGGATTGCTTGAAATAAAAGGGAAGAAAGAAAATTATGTAAACAGGCAATTTGTACCAGGAAGCCAGGGATGGAAAACTGCTGACTCATTGGCGCAGTATACTTCTGCAAGTATTATTACGCTGGGCAAGGTTTCCTGGAAATATGGAAGGATAGAAGTGAAGGCCAAAATACCTTCAGGCAAAGGTGTGTGGCCCGCGATCTGGATGATGGGGGCCAATCATAATGAAGCAGGCTGGCCGCTGTGCGGTGAAATTGATATCATGGAATTTGTTGGCAAAGATTCGAATCACGTGTATGGTACAATACATTATCCCAAGAAAGACAGCGTATCGCACAGTTCAAGCGGTGGCAGCATTGAAGTGCAGCATCCATTTGATGACTTTCATGTATACGCCCTTGAATGGAACCGCAGGCAAATGAAGATATGGATGGATGACAAGTGCTATCATACCTTTCAGCTAAAAGATGCAGACATCAATGGCTGGAATCCTTTTCGTAAACCTTTCTACCTGCAGCTAAACCTGGCACTTGGAGGTGCATGGGGAGGACCTGTTGATGATGCCAATCTTCCGCAAAGTTTTTTAGTTGATTATGTACGCATTTACAGGTGATGCGAATGCTGTAAACATGCGTGGATAATTGTTTCCATTAAAGAACCCTGCGGCTATTATTTTTACAAAAATCTGATATACTATGACCAGGTTGATTGCAGTTGCACTGAGCACCATTTTACTAACTTCTTGCGGCAGGTATGTAACAGAATCAGGACAGGCCTCCTTTTATGGTGGAAAATTTGAAGGGCGCAAAACCGCCAATGGCGAAATCTATCATCAGTCACAGTTAACGGCTGCACACAAAACCCTGCCATTCGGTACTACAGTAAAAGTAAAGAATCTTTCCACGGGCAAAACGGTAAAGGTGCGCATCAATGATCGCGGGCCTTATGTTGCCGGCAGAATAATTGATTTGAGTACTGAAGCTGCTACCCGCATCAACATGGTGCAGCAAGGCGTTGCCAGGGTGGAAATAAAGTACCGTAAAAAGAAGAAGTAATCCCTGAATCTTTTACCATTAATATTTATTGACCGGGCTGATGCAGATGTTTATTTTTGCAGTATGTTTTACCTGGTAAAAACAAGCTGGTGGCTCAGGCGCTTATATCCTTCCTTTACCTGGGAAATGTCCACCGATGAAAAGAGCCTTTATCTTAGTTTTGATGACGGGCCGCATGAAACTGCTACTCCATTTGTACTTGATCAACTTAAGCTGTACAATGCAAAGGCAACCTTTTTCTGTATTGGAAAGAACGTGATAAAGCATCCCGCGATATACCAGCGGATACTGGACGAAGGCCATCGCGTGGGCAATCATTCTCATGATCATTTAAATGGCTGGAAGACTGCTGACAAAGTATACATTGATAATATTCGCGAAGCCGGTAAATATATTGACAGCAATCTTTACAGGCCTCCCTATGGTAAGATCAGCCGGTTTCAGGCAAAGCTGCTGCAACATCCTTCCATTAATATCAGTCAGCCGGTAACACCACTAAAAATTATCATGTGGACGGTATTAAGCGCCGACTTTGACCTGTCCGTTACGCCGGAAAAATGCTGGAACAATGTGCTGCTGAATACAGGTCCCGGATCAATCATTCTTTTTCATGATAGTACGAAAGCCTGGGATAAAATGAGCTATGCATTGCCAAGGGTTTTGGAACATTATTCAAATCAGGGATTTCTATTTAAAGCAATCAAATAATAGAAAAAATCTATTGAATTTTTTAACTTTTTATTGCTTTTGACTGCAGGAAAAATTGTTGAAACGACATTTCATGTAAAGGATTACGAAAAAAACAAAACGGAGATAAAAAAAATGAGAGATCCGCTGAAACCCGCGCCAGCACTGTAAAAAAACAAAGGCCAAGGTAGAAACCTTAGCCCGTTTTTAATCCGTACCCTATGAAAACTATCCAAAAGTAAGGGTTAAATCAATTAATTCAAAGCTTATCTCAATTTAATATTTATCGTTACACCACCAATGGTAAGCGTGGCTTCATTGTCACAATGTCCGTTTCCATAATCAAGCGTTGCCTTTAATTCATTCTTCGTTATTTCTACCAAACCTTTGGAGATCCACCTGCAGGAAAACTTGCGTACCAGGGCATCTGTAATTGATGCGGTATACTGGGTAGTGATGCTATCTTTTTTAATCGTTCCGCTTGCACTTCCGGTAATGTTATAAACATCATCTGAAGGCTTGAATGGTGTGGACTGACCTTCCACCTGTGTCCAGTTGCGTGTCTGGTTCCATAAGATATAATTGCCACTGGGTTTGGTAAGTTTTCCGTTCTCTACAGTGGTAGTAAATGCCAGTCCGCTGCTGGTGCTTTTATTCTCTACTTTAAGGCTGCCTTCCACCTTCACGCTATCTACATAATAATCCTGGAAAGTGGTTATAGAACTGTTGCCGGCAATTGCCAATGGGCCTGTGTAAACCGTAATAACTTTTCCCCGGCGGGTAACTCCTCTGGGACCGGTGCAGCCACTGCCAAAATCTAATGTTACTGTCTTCGGAAAAACACCCGGTGTTAACGGACTGATCGTCAGGTTAAAACAATGATGACTGCTGTCTTCCCTGCCATTAACCAATTTTCCTTCAAAAACGCCGATGTTGGTACCTACACCCAAGTCTGCATTTACACCTACCGCATTGTCGAATTCTTCGTTATAAACGGAGGAGGCTTCTTCATCTGCTTCCGCAGATGCAGTAAGTTCGCTTTGCTGTTGTGCGGTAACTGTTAAATTGTCTGATGGGTTGCTGCCGGATTTCTGGCAAGATGTTAGAAAAAATGAGGTACAGCATAAGGCACACAAGGTCACTAAGAGGTGATTACTTCTTTTCATGTTTAGTTTTTTACAGTTGATAATAATGGCATTTAATTCCTGGATGACTCTGCAGCAATGAGCCCGGAATAAAACCCGAAGATTTAACGAATTGCTTATCATAGACTGCATCCCCTAACAAGAGTTTAACATAACTGTAAAAAAATGTACAAATTGCAGCATGATTATGATTGACACACATGCTCATCTTTATTCAAAAGAGTATGGAGCAGACAGAGAAGCGATGATTCAGCGTGCTTTTGAGGCAGGAGTTGCCAAAGTTTATTTACCCGGTATAGATAGTGAAGTGATAGATGCCATGTTACAACTGGAAGCTGCTTATCCAGGCCGTTTTTTTGCGATGATGGGGTTGCATCCCTGTTCTGTAAATGAAAATTACCAGCAGGAGCTGGCAATAGTAAAAGGCTGGCTTGACAAAAGATCTTTTGCTGCAGTTGGTGAAGTTGGATTGGATTATTATTGGGATACCAGTTTTGCCAAAGAACAAATGGAAGCTTTTAATATTCAAATGCAATGGGCGCTCGATCTGAATATGCCGCTGGTGATACATACGCGTAAAGCCATGCGTGAAACGATTGATGCCGTAAAACCCTTTGCAGCCAAAGGATTGAGCGGTATTTTTCATTGTTTCGGCGGCCATGCAAAAGATGCACAGGAAATTACCGGGATGGGTTTTTACCTGGGCATTGGCGGAGTATTTACCTATAAAAATGCAGGGTTACCAGCAACTCTTGAAAACATCGGTCTGGAACATATTGTACTGGAAACCGATGCGCCGTATCTTACCCCGGTACCGCATCGCGGAAAAAGGAACGAAAGCAGCTATTTAACCTATGTCGCAGAACGTTTGGCAGAGGTAAAAAATGTGCCGCTAGAAGAAGTGGCAAGGATTACTACCGCTAATGCAGAAAAAATATTCGGAAACTGACGGCGAACCCGTTATTTTTGCAATCCCAAAAAATCAGGAGACGTGTCCGAGTGGTTGAAGGAGCACGCCTGGAAAGTGTGTATACGGGAAACTGTATCGCGAGTTCGAATCTCGCCGTCTCCGCTGAAAATTTAACCAGGCCTGTCTGTAAGACAGGCTTTTCTTTTGTCTTACAACCGCCACAATCCATCTTTCGCCCATTACTTCCATCACTTATCTTTGCAGCCTCTTAAAAAAGAAGTATGAGCCAACAATTATCAGAGCAGGAATTGATCCGCCGCGACAAACTAAAGTCGTTGCAGGCTGCGGGTATCGATCCATATCCTGCACCTTTATATCCGGTAAACAGTTATTCAACAGATATAAAGGAAAAATATACTGAAGAAACAAAAGATGATTTTGCGAATGTGTGCCTGGCCGGACGCGCAATGAGTATTCAAGATAGGGGAAAAGTTTTTTTTATCAAGTTACAGGACAGCAAAGGCATTATACAGTTGTATGTTAAGCGTGATGACATTTGCCCCGGTGAAGACAAGACGCTTTTTGATAAAGTGGTAAAACATATGGATCTGGGTGATATCATCGGTGTTACCGGGTTCGTGTTTGTTACGCGTACCGGTGAAACATCAGTACATGCACAAACCATCACTTTGCTTACCAAATCACTCAAACCGCTGCCCGTTGTAAAAAGAGATGAATCGGGCCAGGTGTTTGATGCAGTAACAGATCCTGAATTCCGTTACCGCCAGCGCTATGCAGATCTTATTGTAAACCCTGATGTAAAAGCCACTTTTGTAAAGCGCACGAAACTGATCAACACCATCCGTGATTTTTTGAATGACCTTGGGGCGCTGGAGGTAGATACACCCGTATTGCAGGCGATACCGGGTGGTGCTGCGGCCAGACCTTTTATTACCCATCATAACGCCCTTGATGTACCGTTTTATCTGCGTATTGCAAATGAACTTTACTTAAAGCGACTGATTGTGGGTGGTTTCGATTGGGTATATGAGTTCAGCCGCAACTTTCGCAACGAAGGCATGGATAGAACGCATAACCCCGAGTTTACCATCCTTGAATGGTATACAGCATATAAAGATTATTTCTGGATGATGGAAACCACCGAGCAGTTACTTGAAAAAGTAGCCATCGCTTTGCATGGTACCACAGAAGTTCAGGTGGGTGATAAAACCATCAGCTTTAAAGCACCGTTCAAGCGCGTGAGCATTTACGATGCCATTAAAGAATACACAAACATTGATGTAAGCGAAATGACGGAAGAGCAGTTATATAATACCTGCCGCCAGCTTCATCTTGATGCAGATTCAACCATGGGTAAAGGCAAACTGATCGATATTATTTTTGGTGAAAAAGCGGAAGGCAATTTTATACAGCCAACATTCATTATTGATTACCCGGTTGAAATGAGCCCGCTTACCAAAAAGCACCGCAGCAAGCCAGGTTTGGTAGAAAGATTTGAGCTGATGATTAATGGTAAGGAAATCGCCAATGCTTACAGTGAACTGAATGACCCCATTGATCAGCGCGAAAGATTTGAAGAACAGGTACGATTGATGGAACGTGGTGATGATGAAGCCATGTTTATTGATTATGATTTCCTGCGTGCGCTTGAATACGGAATGCCGCCAACCAGTGGTATTGGTATTGGTATTGACAGGCTTTGTATGCTGATGACCAACCAGCCTTCCATACAGGATGTATTGCTGTTCCCGCAAATGAGACCCGAAAGAATAGAAGAATAAGGATAGCAAGTACGAAGAAGCGAGAAGTAACTTTATTCCGGCATATAGAACAGGTAAGTACGAAACAGAATAATTTAAAACATTTTATTTTGTTTCGTGCTTTTTATTTAAGCACTGGTGAGAGTAGCACATATTCAAAGTAAAAACATCTTCATCAGCATATATCAGTTAAGAAGTAGGAAGTAATAATACAATCCGGTATTCTCTATCTTCTAACTTCCCTTTTCTATCTTACTCCTTTTACTTTGGTAGTATTTGCAAACGCTTGTCAGCCCGCATTCTTCACATTTGGGATTGCGCGCCACGCATACATAGCGGCCATGAAGTATCAGCCAGTGATGCGCTTTATGAATAAGCTCTTTTGGTATAAAACGAATAAGTTGTTTTTCTGCAGCAAGTACCGTAGTCGCTTTTTCCGTCAGGCCAATACGTGCAGAAACCCTGAACACATGCGTATCTACCGCCATATTGGGTTGTGCATCTACCACAGATGTAATTACATTGGCAGTCTTGCGTCCGACGCCGGGTAACTTCACCAGTTCTTCCACGGTCATTGGTACTGTACTATCAAAATCATTTACCAGCATATTGGCCATGCCGATCAAATGTTTGGTTTTATTATTCGGGTAAGAAATACTCCTGATGTAGGGAAAGAGCTCATCAAAATTTGTCTGTGCCAGGTCCTGCACTGCAGGATATCTTTCAAAAATAGCAGGCGTGGTCAGGTTTACCCGTTTATCCGTACACTGTGCGGATAGAATAACCGCTACCAGCAACTGGTAGGGACTATCATAGATAAGTTCTGTTTCTGCTTCAGGTATATGCTGCTGAAAATAATCCAGCACAAACCGGTAACGTTCTTTGCGGGTCATATTCAGTAGCAATGTACGGCAATTAACATTAATCCATGAAGCGGTTAACGTTGTTATGTATGCTGATGTATTGTCTTTATACGGTGCCGCCCATTAGTGGATCGGTAGTGCCGGTGTTTCCTGTTTCTACGCGGCCGGCATATCTTTTTGCAAAGTGGTCATGCCCTTTTACTGCAAGTGAGAAATCGTACCAAAGATGACTTTTCGTAAGATCTATCTTAATGCTTGCAGAAGAACCGGCAGCAACGTTTTTGGTTTGCATTGCTGCTTTATAAGACTCATCTTTTAATAAGATTTCGTAAGACTTTGTTCCATGGTTCCTGATAAATAAAACCAGGTTACCTGTTGCTTTTTTATTTCCTGTCTTACTGATCTCATACGTAAGTTTTGTTTCTATCTGCGGCTCATCTGAAGCGCCCTTAAATTCGCGGTAAAAACCATTGGGACCGTATACGCGGAGATGGTAATGCCCGTCTTCAAAATTTTCCAGTGCCCAGTCATCATTTATTTTATCGCCGGCCGATACAGCGTAGTTCCATGAGCGGCAGGTTTCATCCCTGTAGCTACCGGGTGCATAAGTAACAAAAGGTGCACCGGCAGCAGCTTTCCCAAACAAGGTGTTCGCTGCTTCAAAATGAATTTCAACTGCTTTTTTATCGGCGGTTAATTTGCTTTCCACATAAAATTCATAAGGTAAGGCGTTAGATGGTTTTGTGCCTTTTTCCTGCAAAGGCATGTGCTGTGAATCTGAAGGTTGCTGGTTGATGCGTGCAATTTCTTCAGCGGATAACAGTTTGTAATCATCCGGCACATTCTTAAACTTCGCCTTGTGAATGCTCTCAATAAAAACATCTCTTTCATGAAAAGGAAGCGCGGGTGTTTTTTCACCGTTATATGGCCTGAAGGCAGAAGTAAGATCACCACAAATCGTCCTGCGCCAGCTACTGATATTTTCTTCCCTTATATTTTTATGGGATTTTGCATTAACGAATGTTTCAAGAAACTGCAGGCAGGAGGTATGATCAAACACTTCGGAACAAACCCATCCGCCACGCGTCCAGGGCGATGCAATAACCATAGGAACACGGTATCCCAGGCCAACAGGGCCTTCCCTTGATTCGTCTTTTGGATAATGCTGCAGCTCCTGTTCCATTGAAACGTGTTCGGTAGAAGTATCAATTCCTTTGGATACTTTACCCGTATTTTCTTTGGATGGATGCGGTGCTACAAACGGAGGCACGTGATCAAAACAGCCATCATTCTCATCATAAGTAAGTATAAAAACAGTTTTCTTCCATACTTCAGGATTTTGGGTAAGTATATCCAGCACTTCGCTCAGGTACCAGGCGCCATACCACGGCGCACCGGGATGATCAGAGAAATTCTCCGGCGCTACCAGCCATGATACCGTTGGCAGCGTGCCCTGTTTTACATCTTCCCTAAACTGGTGCAATACATCGCCCTTTGGAACTTTTACTTCACGTTTGGTTGTGCCATCTTCATATTCCAGTGTGGCCAGTTCATGGTAATGAGGATCACCGCTGTTCACGGCAAAAGCCTTATCGTGAATATTTTTTTCCAGCGGAGACAGCGCATCATATTTTTCTTTGGTATAAACCTTTTGATCACTTTCTATAGTAACCAGGTAAGACTTCAAACCTTTCAACTGCGATTGTAAATGCGCGGCATCTTTGCTGCCGGGGTCTTTGCCTGCCAGTTGTTTTTCAACATCAGCAATCATTCCGTTTAACACTGTGGGTGCGTCTTGTAACCACTTGATGTAACCTGCAGAAAGTTTTACGTTGTATTGTTCAAACCACTCAATAGGGTTATCGGTAAAATTAGACAGCCAGGAATCTTCTTCGCCCTGAAAGCCCACACCTACGCTGATTTCGTTCTGGTAAATCTTCCAGCTTACGCCATGTTCTTCCAGTCTTTCAGGAAAGGTTTTCCAGGCCGCCAGTTTATCATAATCTGTATTTTCATTCCTTACCCTTGCCTGTGAATTTGCGTCTTCACGCAAAGTGCCTGTCCAGAAGAATAACCTGTTAGGCGTGGTGCCGGTAAGTGAAGAACAAAAATGCTGATCGCAGACAGTAAATGCATCCGCAAGCGCATAATAAAACGGGATGTCTTCACGGGTATAATAACCCATGGTCATGGGAATATCTCTGTATTCTGCTTTGCCGGGTCTTTTAGCTTCCAGCCAGCCGTTATACTTACCGCCATTTCGTGCATCCACCTGGTTTTCCCAGGAGTGAGGTAATGAACTCATCCATGTAGCACGGGTATTCTTAATGTCCAGTCTGAAAGGGGCATATGTTTCACCATGCCTATTGGTTTGCAGCCACACTTTGTTGTTACCGGGAAGATCAATGGCCCGCGGATCGTTAAACCCACGAACACCTTTCAATGTACCAAAGCAATGATCGAACGAACGGTTTTCCTGCATCAGCAACACCACATGTTCCGCATCCATAAAAGTGGTACCTGCTTTGGGATCAATCGCCAGCGCCTTTTGAATAGATGGAGGTAACATACCCAATAGCCCCGCACCTCCTGATAACATAGCCGCTTTCTTTAAGAAGTCTCTTCTTGAATCCATGGTTGAGTTTTTAGCATTCGCACAGGGTATAACGGAGTATAATGATGATGGTCAAAAATAAGCGATGCATCACAGCTTTACTGTTACCTGATTGTAAATATCTCCACCGGGTAGCAATAAAGCCCCGGATTATTCAGCAGTTGCTTTGCCGGTAACCGGTGCCGCCGTTGTTTGCAGCAGATCAAAAATGATGATTTCATTGTTCCCTTTTTTTAACCAGGAAGCAGGGCAGTATAAACGTTGCTGCGGGCCTTTGTTCCAGTATCTGCCCAGGTTGTGACCATTTACGTAAACAATCCCTTTGGTATAACCACTCATGTCAATATAAGTATCTCCTGTTTCCTGCAGTGTAAAGCTACCTTTGAAAAAGGCAGCTTTACTATCCGCTTCCACAGCGCCTGGTTTTAAAGCCGCTATCATTTTTGTAGTCATGGGCAATGCATAGGTTTGCCAGTTCATCAGTGTCATCCCGTTTAATACCACCCGATCCGTAATGCCTTTGCGGTCTATCATATATTGCGCAAAGTTGATATGGCCCATACCTTCTACAAGTATATCAAGCACGGGTTCCTTTGAAGTTGTTTTTGGAAGTTTAACGGTCCACTTACCACCGTCGCGAAAAATCGTATCAACAAATTTACCATCCACAAAAATCATTGCATAGTCATGCGGCTCTGTAATAGTAAGGTTACCGCTTTTATGCCCGATAAGTTTGGTGCGATATAACATCAGCCCCTGGTCTTGTCCGTATGCTTCAAATGGCTTGGGTTGAGGGGACGATACCGGCGCCGGTAACTGGTTCCATACACTGGTATAAGGTTGCATATCGATCGAAGGGATTTCAATCGTTTTTACCGCTGCAGGAACTTCAGGTATTTTATAGGAAACATATTGACTGATCAGCCGTTTTAATGCATAATATTTTGGTGTTGCATTGCCCTGCTCACTGATGGGAGCGTCATAATCATAGCTGGTTAAATCTGGTTGATATTGGGTTGGCGAAAAGGCATTGGCGCCTGCGGTAAAACCAAAATTTGTACCACCGTGTATCACATATAAGTTGAATGATTTTTTGTGATCCAGCAGGTATTTTACCTCTTTCAATAATGACGTTGTATCAGGCCTTGCCCACTGCTCGCCCCAATGCGTTAACCATCCCGGGTAGGTTTCACTGCTAAAGGAAGGTACATTAGGGTTACGCTTTTTGGCCTGGTCAAAATCGGCATCGTTGCCACCGCTGTCAAGGCCAATTGCTGCGCCATCGATATTGCCTGCTTCCAGCATAAAAGCGGTAGGTCCGTCGGCAGTATAAAAAGGAACATTCATGCCGTTCTTTATCCAGAGTCTGCGCAAATCTTCCAGGTATTGTTTATCGTTGCCATAGCTGCCATATTCGTTTTCTACCTGCACCATAAGAATGGGGCCGCCATTGGTACAAAGCAGCGGTTTTACTTCTGTTGAAAGACGGGTAACATAGCTGGTTACGGCATTCATATACCGGGGGTCTGAGCAACGTAGTTTAATATCCGGTATCTTAAGCAGGTAAGCGGGAAGGCCACCAAAATCCCATTCCGCACAAACATACGGGCCGGGGCGAAGCAATACCCACATGCCTTCTTCTTTGCAAATACGTATAAACTCCGCAATGTTATAGTTTCCTGTTTTGAAATCGAAGACGCCTTGCTTGGTTTCCTGGTAGTTCCAGAAAACATAAGCTGCGATAGCATTGCATCCCATCGCTTTAGCCATTTGTATGCGGTGCCGCCAGTATTCATGCGGTATACGGGCCGGGTGCATTTCACCGCTTATTAGTTGTAATGGTTTGCCATCCAGCAAAAAATCTTCCTTGCCCAAAGAAAAGACATGCTTCTGTGCATTTGTACAATATAGAGTAAGCAGGGTTAAGATTAAAAATGAGACCTTCTTCATGCGCCTTAAATATGTTTGTTTCAAACCTAACTTAAAGAGCCAAACAGAAACCAGTCAAACGTTTGCGTGATTCACAACTTTAATAAATTCACAACAACCTGCATCGGTTAAACCATCTTCCCGGCAGAATAAGAATGTTTCGTAGTATCTTATCTTTTATTTAAAGAGGCTTATATGGAAAACAATGCAACAAACGGCCCGGTAAAAACTTCTGTGGAGCCATGGCTCAGCGTGTACCACGGAAATAATGCGATTGATTTTTATAAATCAGCATTCAACGCTGTTGAAACTTACCGGATGGATGTACCGGACGGAAGTGTTGTTGCAAAACTATCAATAGACGGCGCTGAATTCTGGATAAGCGGCGGAACAGAAACGGCCAGGCCGGCAAGAACTGATGCGGGTGATATTCCTGTACGGATGATTTTAACGGTGGCAGATCCTGATGCCGTTTTTGCACAGGCAGTAGCCGCCGGGGCAAGCATCATATTTCCTGTGGGTGAAGATTATGGCTGGCGTTTGGGGCGTATTGAAGATCCCTTCGGGCATCATTGGGAGATAGGTAAGCTGCTTTAAGTTAAAGATGCAGATCAAATAAAACGGGAGCGATCATCTGATAATTTCCGATAAACATCAATTTCATTTTTTACCAGTTGCGTTGGTTTATTCCAAACTGCCATTCCCATCCACAAATTTCAGGTTATACTTAAACTGGTGAAGACGCCAGCCGCCGGTTGTTCTTGCCGCTTTCAAATCGCAACTGCCGGTAAAAGTCCTCGTCTTACCATTTACCGCGGTGGCTTTGTAATGAGATGCAATGGCATAGCCAAAAATATTAGCCTCATCGCCCTTTATGTCAGTGATGTAATGACCAGCCTGGTGATGCACTGCGTCAAGCCCTGCGAAACCTTGCTTCCACATATCACATACTGTTGTGGCAGGTAAAAGTGAAGGTGCGCCTGCGCCAACGCTGCTTGCATCAAACCAGATATCGGTCACAAAAACTTCATCAAGTAATAATTGCCATTGCTGAAGATCGGTATACATAAAGAGTTTGTTGGCCAGTTCTGTAAGAATTACTTTGTCTGCAATCTGTAATGAATCCGTGGTATTGATTATTTAAAAAGATGGTATACGATTGGTATGATAGATTAAGGAAGATAAACAATGTCCGTTGGGCAGAAGAATCTATTTCAAGGTAATGGCGGATATTCTACACCAGCGGCTTTTGAATTGAAATCTCGTTACTTTTGAGCACTTCAATAAACGAATTGCCATGCCAGGAAGCAAAATAGCAGGAGTGGGTATGTATGTACCCGAACAGGTAGTTACCAATAATGATCTTACCCGTTATATGGAAACCAGTGATGAATGGATACAGGAGCGAACGGGCATTCAGCAGCGTCGGTATGCACACAGAACCAATGAAACCACTGCAACCATGGGTGTTGAAGCGGCAAAGGTGGCGATAGAACGTGCCGGCATTACTCCACAGGACATTGATTTTATCGTATTTGCTACCTTATCTCCCGATTATTATTTCCCGGGTTGCGGCGTGTTGGTACAACGTGCTTTGAAGATGAAAGAAATTGGCGCACTGGATGTGAGAAACCAATGCAGCGGGTTTATTTATGCACTTAGCGTAGCAGACCAGTTTATACGCAGCGGCATGTATAAAAACATATTGGTAATTGGCAGTGAAAAACATTCCTTCGGTCTTGATTTTAGTACGCGTGGCCGTAATGTGTCTGTGATCTTTGGCGATGGGGCAGGTGCTGTTGTTTTGCAACCTTCCGGTGACGACAAGCGTGGAATTTTAAGTACACATTTACATAGCGATGGAGAAAGCGCTGAAATTCTTGCCATGTTTAATCCCGGCACACATGCCAACCACTGGACCTCGCAAAAGCTGGCCAGTTTTGATGAAGCGGAAATTGGTGAAATGTTTATGAGCCATGCGATGATTGAACAGGCGCAAAACTTCCCTTTTATGGATGGTCCCTCTGTGTTTAAAAAAGCGGTGGTAAAATTTCCGGAAGTGATTGTGGAGGCTGTACGTGCCAATGGTTACGAGCCTTCAGATATCAGTTTATTGATCCCTCACCAGGCCAATCTTCGTATTGCCCAGTATGTGCAGCAAAAGCTTGGTCTGGCCGAAGAAAAAGTATTTGTCAATATTCAGAAATATGGAAATACTACAGCCGCATCCATCCCCATTGCGTTATGTGAAGCATGGCAGGAAGGGAAAGTGAAAGAGGATGATCTTATTTGCCTGGCTGCTTTCGGAAGCGGGTTTACCTGGGCAAGCGCGTTAATAAAATGGTAGCTTTTTAACCATAGAATTAAAACAATATTAGAAAGCCGTTAACCAAAGTATAAAATTCATGTTAAGCAGGATTAATTCCTTTTTACAATGCGTTATGGATTGATTATGATGTAATATTGACGTTGATTTAAAACGAAGCCGTATGGATAACGTTGTTGTGGGTAAAGCATTGAATGAAGAGACTGTCTTAACCCTTAAAAAAGAAAATTCAGATAGAACTTCGCTCGTGAGAACCAATTTAAATGATAAGACAGAAAGGAAATTCGTGTTTCTCGTAAACCCTGTTTCCGGCACCGCAAAAAAAGATGCGGTATTAAAGGATATTGAAACGGAGAGTAAAAAATTACATCTTAACTACGAGATTATACCTACCAATGCCTCCGGTAATTATGACTTCCTGAAAGATAAGATACTTGATAAACATATTACTGATGTGGTAATGATCGGTGGCGATGGCACCGTAAACCAGGTGGTAAATGCATTATATAAAACCAAAGTACGGTTTGGCATTATTCCTTTTGGCAGCGGTAATGGTTTGGCGCTGGCTGCTGGTATTCCCAAAAAACCGCAACAGGCCTTCGAACTTATACTTAAAGGTACTTCACGTACAATAGATGCTTTTTTAATCAACAAGCAGTTTTCCTGCATGTTGAGCGGCCTGGGGTTTGATGCCAAAGTGGCCCACGACTTTGCTGCCAAAGCAACCCGTGGTTTGTTAACCTACACGCAGCAAAGCCTCATCAATTTTTTTAAGGCACAGCCTTACCAGTTTGAGATAGTGCTGGATAAGTTCTCTTTTTATACAGATGCATTCTTTATCAGTATTGCAAACAGTAACCAGTTTGGCAACAATTTTACAATTGCGCCGCATGCCAGTCTTAATGATGGTTTGCTGGATATCGTAGTCGTTCAAAAGATGAATAAAGCCAGGTTGCCTTTTGCCGTATTAAGACAGATACGCGGCAACAACCAGTTGCAGCAGTTGGTAGAAGACATCACTAAAAAGAATGTGCTTTATTTCCAGACACCGTCACTCACCATCCGAAACTTAAAACTTGCCCCTTTTCATATTGATGGTGAACCCAAAGAAACCCATGAAGAATTTAACATCCAGATCATCAAAGATTGCTTTGAACTGATACAGCCCTAGCATACAGGGAGGTATTTCGCATCGCCAACCATTAACAAATTGAAGAAAATCTAAATCTTAACTTAGCGACTTCAAAATTCTTGATATGGCCTTAGGAAAAATACTTTGGGTAGATGACGAAATTGAAAGCCTGCAGTCACAGAAAATTTTTCTTGAAAATAAAGGATACGAAGTACAAACGCTCAATAATGGATTTGAAGCGATTGACTATGTAAAGGAAAACCCGGTGGATGTGGTGTTGCTGGATGAAACGATGCCTGGTATTACCGGGTTGGAAACACTGGCAAAAATTAAGGAAGTAAATCAGCGCATACCCGTGGTGATGATCACCAAAAATGAAACGGAAAACCTGATGGATGATGCCATCGGCAGCCAGATTACAGATTATCTTATCAAGCCTGTTAACCCTAACCAGGTATTACTCAGCCTGAAAAAAATTATCGATAATAAACGCCTGGTAGCAGAAAAAACTACCAGCGCTTACCAGCAACAGTTCCGCAATTTATTCATGGCATTAAATAGTAATCCTGATTACAATGAGTGGATGGATATATATAAAAAACTGGTGTATTGGGAACTGGAAATGGAGAAAAGTGACAGCCCTGAAATGCGGGAAGTATTGCAAAGCCAGAAGCAGGAAGCCAATACAGAATTCTTCAAGTTTGTAAGTAAAAATTATACACGCTGGATCAACGCTGGAAATGGTGATGCGCCTGTGATGAGCCATTATCTTTTTCGGGAGAAAGTATTACCCTTTGTAGATAAAGAGGCGCCTACTTTTTTTATCGTGCTGGATAACCTGCGTTTCGACCAGTGGAAAGCCATCGAACCTATTTTTGCGGAGAGCTTTCGCATACATGAAGAAGATACATTTTACAGTATTCTGCCTACGGCAACACAATATTGCCGCAATGCCATTTTCGCTGGTTTATTACCGGTAGATATTGAAAAGCAATTCCCGGTACAGTGGAAAAATGATGATGAAGAAGGAGGCAAGAATCTTTTTGAAGAAGAATTTTTTAAAGGACAACTCCGGAGACTGAAACGTGACGATATCAGGCATAGTTATACCAAGGTGGTGAACCACGCCGATGGCCAGCAACTGGTGAATAACATGCATAATTTGTTACGCAATGATTTGAATGTGATCATCTACAACTTTGTAGATATGCTTAGTCATGCCAGAACAGAAATGGAAGTATTAAAGGAATTGGCGAGTGACGAAATAAGTTACCGGAGTATTACCCGCAGTTGGTTTGAGCATAGCCCTTTGCACCAGGCGCTGAAGAAGATAGCAGATAAAAAGATCAATGTAATTCTGGCTACCGATCATGGCAGTGTAAAAGTAAAAACGCCTTGCAAAGTAATTGGAGACAAGCAAACCACTACCAACCTGCGGTATAAACACGGCCGCAATTTGAATTATGAGCCAAAGGAAGTGTTGGCCTTTCGCGATCCCCGGGAAGCCGGTTTACCTGTTCCTAATGTAAATTCCTCTTATATATTCGCCAAGGAAGACGGTTTCCTGTGCTATCCCAACAACTACAATTATTACGTTAACTATTATCGCAATACTTTTCAGCACGGTGGTGTAAGCCTTGAAGAAATGATTGTACCTGTTGTGAGAATGACGAGTAAGTAGTTTCCCTTTGCTTTTTTGTGACTAAAGCTTTGTAACTTTAAAGAAACATTACTTCATGACAGATGTGTTGGAAATAAAAGCAACAACGGAATCTGACAGACAGATGGTTGCTTTGTGGAAGGAGCTCACCCATCAGCAAAAAGAAGAAATTGTGGAATACATCCGCAATTCGGTTCAGCATGAGGAAAGCACGATGAGTAATGAAGACATTGCAAACTATAATAAAGAACTGGAAAAGGGCGAAACTGAAATCCGGAATAATAAACTCAAAACTCATGATGAGTTAATGAAAGATATGAAAACATGGCTCTCCAGATAAAATGGGCGCTTAATGCTGAGAAGCAACTTCAGGAAATCCTTGCTTTTATTGAAAATGATTCACCTCAAAACGCACTTGTCGTGTTATCTGCCATAGATATCAAAATTCGCAAGGCGTCAAACTATCCATACGCTTTTGCGGCAGATAAATATAAAACAGCAAACAACGGAGCGTACAGGTATTTTGAAACCAAGGGAATACGGGTTTCCTATAAGATTGACGAACCTGTGTTACAGGTATTACGCTGCAGAAGTACAAAGCGAAAGCCTGTAAAATATTAGCACACATTTGTGGATAAAACAACCAGCCCTAACCCTGCGGCTGGCTTAACTTCGCATGGTTATTGAACTATTCATTTGAATGATGAAACCTACACAATCTACTTTAGATAAACTGGAAGATATCCTGGGCGAATCGGCTTACGTGGTTCGTTATGAGCGGGGAACTTTTCAAAGCGGCTGGTGTTTACTTGAGGCAAAGAAAATTGTGGTGCTGAATAAGTTCCTGGATACAGAAGGCCGTGTGAATACCCTGCTGGAAATCATCCCGCAATTATCCATCGATTTTGATAAACTAACCCACGAATCGCAAAAATTATATGGCCAGGTACTCAAACGCGCTGCTGTAGAAAATACCGAGGAATAATACCGCATACTTTTTGTCGTGGAATACCAGCGCTTTATTTTTGACCTGTGCAACATCCACCATTAGATATAACATTTCTTGGAACCGGCACCAGCAGTGGCGTACCGATGATCGCGTGCGAATGTGAGGTATGCACCTCTGTCAACGAAAGGGATAAAAGATTACGATCAAGCATCCTTGTAAAGTCTCCTTCTACCACACTTGTAGTTGACACTACACCCGATTTTCGCCAGCAAATGTTGCGTATTAACAACAAACATCTGGATGCGGTAGTGTTTACTCATCCTCACAAAGACCATATCGGTGGCCTGGATGATGTTAGGGCGTATAACTTCTTTCAGCAAATGCCGATGGATATCTATACCAATTCTCTTACAGAAGAAGCGTTGAAGCGTGAATTCGCCTATGCTTTTTCTGATAAGCGTTACCCTGGCGTACCTGAACTAAACCTGATCACTATTGATGAAACCCCTTTTACGGTAGGCGATATTCCGGTGCTTCCCATTAAGGTATGGCACCATAAGATGCCGGTATATGCCTATAGGTTCGGAGATTTTACGTATATTACTGATGCCAATAAGATTGATGAAGCAGAAAAGGAAAAGATCAGGGGTTCAAAAATAATTGTGGTGAATGCGTTGCGTAAAGAGGCGCACATTTCTCATTACACCTTAAGCGAAGCGATTGCTTTGGTGGATGAACTGGAAATACCGCAAGCTTACTTTACACATATCAGTCACCAGCTGGGAAAGCATGAAGATATTAATGCGGAACTTCCTTCGCATATACGGCTGGCATATGATGGTTTACAGCTTCACCTTGATTAGTTCCTGTACGCTTCTTTTCTTTTTTATATCCACACTATGGAAAAAGACGAATGGAAATCCTACCTGTCTTTCACCCGGAAAGAGCGCAATGCCATCTTTGTATTGCTTGCATTAATAGTGATAGTTGCGGTTCTTCCATGGTTCTTTTCAACAAGCAGCAATAACATTAAAATAGATGATGTAACGGAGCGGCAACTGGCCGAACTGGAAACAGATTCAACTGCAGAAGCTCCAACTCCGGGAACAGATACCAGCTCGAAAAATGTAAACACCGCATCACAGGATGAAAACCTCGTTTTATTTTATTTCGATCCCAACAAACTGGATGAAGCAGGATGGCGAAAGCTGGGGCTGAAAGACAAAACCATCCGTACCATTTTCAACTACCGCAACAAGGGCGGAAAATTTTATCATCCACAGGACATAGAAAAAATATATGGGCTGGATAAAATAAAGGCTGCGCAATTGATTCCTTATATCAGGATAGAAAAGGCAGAAAATAAATCGACGGATAAGCCTGTGATCGTAAAAACACCGGTAACCAAACCCGCTGCAATTGTTAAGCAGGTACATATTAATACAGCCAATGAAGAAGATTGGAAGGCCTTTCCGGGTATAGGAGATGTACTAAGCAAGCGGATCATCAAATTCAGGACTGCGGTGCATGGCTTTAAAAGCATTGAAGATGTTGGTAAGACTTATGGATTGAGTGATTCTGTGTTTCAATCAATCAAGCCTTATTTGATCATGGATTAACCGCGATTGCTTCCTGCTTCAACATTTCACAAATTGTATAACGATCATCCTTTTTACCAAGGGCATCCAATACTTCGTAAATATTCTTTAGCCCGATTTTTCTGCTCCATTCAAAAGGACCGTAAGGATAATTGGTACCAAGTTTTATTGCAAGATCAATTTCATCCTTTGTACTCACCTTTTCCTGTAACGCGTAATAAGCTTCATTAATGATCATGCTGATGATCTTTCCGCTGATAAGACCGGGCTCATCCGGCGCCCATACATAATTCCAGGCTAGCTTATCCATGATTGCTCCTGCTATTTCTTTTAACGCTGCAGGTGCAGCCAGTTCAAATAGGTTATTATTTATAAACCCGGGCCACGCGTTGACGCGTATATAATTCGCAGGTAATTGATCGCAGGTAAATGCAAGATGATTGAGAAAAACAAGAGCATCGCTTTGTGGTAAATTAGTTTCATCATCCATACTCAGGTAAAAGATGGCATCATACACTTGCTCAAACGTTGCTGGAAAATATTGAGCCCAATCAACAAAAGCACTGGCCATAATATTCTTTGCAAGCAATTCCTCTTGTTGTTCTTCAGATGAAACTACCAGTAATTTCAGCATGCAGGCAATTTACCAACAATTAGATTGCCGCCTTCATGAAAATTTAGCCAATTTTGCGGCCTAATCAGTTATTATTTATGACAAAGCAGATCATCAATACAGAAAAGGCGCCAGCACCTATTGGTCCATACAGCCAGGCAGTGAAAGCCGGTGGATTCCTTTATATCAGCGGACAGGTTGCTATAAATCCTGCAACCAACGAATTAATTAAAGGAGGCGTTAAAGAAGAAGCACAGCAGGTAATGAAGAACCTTCAGGCGATCCTGGATGAAGCCAAACTTACTTTTGAGCATGTGGTAAAAACAACTATTTTTCTAACAGACATGAGCCTGTTTGCAGAAGTGAACGAAGTTTATGGTTCTTATTTTAATGGCGATTACCCTGCCCGTGAAACCGTTGCTGTAAAGGGTTTGCCAAAAGCAGTGAATGTAGAGATTAGTATGATTGCAGAGGTATAACCATTTTATTACAGACTTGGAAAATCGCCGGCAATCTTCCTGGATATATCGATAAAATGGCCTTATTACGATAAACCTTGTTGATAAATCTTTTTGAGAAAAACATCGGTAAGAAGCGAATATGTTTGTAATATTGGAAAGCAGACGTCATTATTAAAACTTCTGACAAACCAAAATTGCCTGCTTATGAGATTAAGAAGCCACATGTATTATTGCATGTGGTTTTTGTTTTTATCGTATCGAGTGACGACAACTCATGCATCCTATAACCATTACAAAACTATACAGCTTTCTTTCAGTAAAGATGGGAAAGTATACCGCTGAAATCTTACCACTTATATTGAAAACAAAGTGAAAGAAGAAATGGAGCAGGCAACAAAAATATTAGCTACAAAAGAACATTTAGCGGAAACGAAAGCCGACATTATCAAATGGATGTTCCTTTTCTGGATTGGTCAAATTGCTGCCACAGTAGCCATCATACTGCTAAAGAAATAATGCTGCATTTTCTACCAAACCAGTACCGGTAAAATATTTTTTGTTCCTTTCACATTCTCCCCATTATCTTTGCGCCCAGTTCTTTAAAATACTTATCAAGAAAGGCAGAGGGAATTGGCCCGATGAAGCCTTGGCAACCCTTGCACGTCCACTCGACTGCAAGAAGGTGCCAACTCCATCCCGCACATGCGGGAAGAGATAAGTCAGAGTACAAGTTTGATTTGATTCACTCAAAATATGCAAGCCTGTCTGACTTATCAGGCAGGCTTTTTTATTCCCTCCAACCCCTGAAGGGGCGTCCACCTTTCTCAATAATTTTTCCAAAGAACCTGTCTAAACAAATTCTTTAACCGCTTCGCAACTTAACAAACCAGTGAAGCAAAAATTTCAGTCATGAGTACAGCCACTCAAATCATTCACAGCATCCCCGTAGATGCGCAAACAGGCGCTATTGCAGTGCCCATTTATCAAACAAGCACTTTTGTACAGGAAGCCCCTGGCATTAACAAGGGCTATGATTATGCACGTAGCGGAAACCCCACCCGTGCAACCCTGGAAGATATTATTGCACAGTTGGAAGAAGGTGCCACCGGCGTAGCATTCGGCAGTGGATTAGCTGCTATTGATGCCGTTGTAAAGCTGCTGAAAAGCGGAGATGAGATATTGGCGGTAGATGATATCTACGGCGGTGCTTTCAGGCTGTTCACACAAGTGTATCAGAAGTTTGGCATCAGGGTAAATTATACCGATACCACCAACGTTGAAAATGTATTCAACGCAGTTACGCCCAACACAAAACTGATATGGATTGAAACGCCAACCAATCCCACACTTAAAATTTCAGACATCGAAGCCATTGCAAAAATTGCAAAGGCGCATGGCTGCCTGCTTTGTGTGGATAATACTTTTGCTTCACCCGCATTACAAAAACCATTGAAGCTGGGCGCAGATATCGTGGTGCATTCCGCAACCAAATACCTTGGCGGCCATAGTGATTTAATTGCCGGGCTGGTAGTGGCCAAAGACAAAGAAATTGGTGCTCAATTGAAATTTATACAAAATGCCAGCGGCGCTATTTTATCTCCGTTTGATAGCTGGCTCGTAATCCGGGGTATAGAAACATTAACCTTAAGGGTAAAGCAACATGGTCTTAATGCACAGGCCGTAGCGGAATGGTTGCAGCAACATCCTGCTATTGATAAAGTGTATTACCCGGGTTTAACATCACATATAAATCATGAGGTTGCCAAAAAACAATCCAAAGGTTTTGGCGGTGTGGTATCATTCACGTTAAAGAACGATACGGAAGCGGCAGCGGTACAAGTGGTTACCCATACAAAGCTTTTTAAACTGGCAGAAAGTCTGGGTGGCGTGAAAAGCCTGTTGTGCCATCCGGCAAACATGACGCATAAATCCATACCAGCAGAAAAGAGAAGGAGTGCGGGCGTGGCTGATAGTTTGATAAGGTTGTCTGTTGGGTTAGAAGAGGTGGAAGATTTAATCGCGGACTTATCGCAGGCGCTGGACAAACAATCGACATACAAAACAACCAAAGAAGTTGAAGCCGTTGCTGCAACTATACTTTGTTAAATAACATAACATCGCGAATGATTTTCGCGGTGCCGTTGAATAAATAATCACTGCCGCAGGCAACCGTTAGGTAACCAATTGCGGCAACAGGAGGATAAATTGTAACCGAAAGAAAAAAAGTTAGAAAACAGAAAAAATCTCTATTAAATTTGTAGGGTAACGATGAAACAATCAGCAACATACCAGGTTTATAACATTGCAGTAATGCAGTGTTGTTGTTGCATGCCTTAGGGCATATACCATCACGCATCCTTGCCAGGATATTACCCCTACAAACATCAGCTTTTAAATCTTCGGTTCACAATTAATAACATTCATCACTCCTAAAAAAAATGCCATGAGCAAATTACATTTTGAGACACTGCAGTTACATGCGGGCCAGCAGATTGACCCCACGACCAAATCACGTGCAGTGCCTATTTATCAAACTACATCCTACGGATTTAACAACTCCGAGCATGCAGCCAATTTATTCGGCCTGCGTGAATTCGGTAACATATATACCCGCATCATGAATCCTACCACCGATGTGTTTGAACAACGCATTGCGGCATTGGAAGGCGGAGTAGCAGCACTGGCAACAGGCAGCGGCCAGGCAGCACAGTTTCTGGCAATCCAGAATCTTCTTGGAGCGGGCGACAATTTTGTTTCTACCACTTATTTATACGGCGGTACCTATAACCAGTTTAAAGTATCGTTTAAAAGATTGGGTATTGAAGCGAGGTTTGCAGATGGCGATAATGTAGAAAGCTTTGTTCCGCTGATTGATAAAAACACCAAGGCCATCTTCCTGGAAACGATTGGTAACCCAAGGTTGAATATTCCTGATTTTGAGAAGTTTGCTGCGCTGGCAAAAGAATATGATTTACCGCTGATTGTAGACAATACATTTGGTGCCGGGGGTTATTTATTTAAGCCTATCGAATGGGGCGCAAACATTGTGGTGGAAAGTGCTACTAAGTGGATTGGCGGTCACGGTACAGCCATCGGCGGCGTGATTGTGGATGGTGGCAATTACAATTGGGCCAATGGAAAATTCCCGCAGTTTACGGAACCTTCCGAAGGTTATCATGGGTTGAAATTCTGGGATGTATTTGGTGAAGGTAATCCGCTGGGTTTGCCCAACATTGCTTTTGCCATACGTGCACGGGTGGAAGGTTTGCGAGATTACGGTCCTGCGCAATCGCCTTTTAATTCATTCCTGTTGTTACAGGGTTTGGAAACATTGTCGCTGCGTGTTGAACGTCACAGCCAGAATGCATTGGCTTTAGCGCAATGGCTGGAGCAACATCCTGCGGTGGAATTTGTATGGTATCCGGGATTGGAAAGCAGCCCTTATCATAACCTTGCCAAAAAATACCTGACTAACGGTTTTGGCGGCGTATTGCAGTTTGGCGTGAAAGGCGGCAAAGAAAAAGCAGCACAGCTCATCAATGAATTAAAACTGGCAAGTCATTTGGCAAATGTGGGTGATGCAAAAACGCTGGTTATTCATCCTGCATCTACTACGCATGAGCAACTGGATGAAGCGGCGCAAATTGCCAGCGGTGTGTTGCCAAATCTGGTTCGTATCAGTGCCGGTATTGAACACATCGATGATATCAAAGCTGACTTTGAGCAGGCTTTTCAAAAAGTACATGCGCCACAGTTTGCGTTGAGCTAATTGTCTGAACGGGGATTTGGGGGGATTGGCTGGATGTTGAGGATAAAGAGATGATGCGTTAGAAGTTCATTGAATATAGAAATACACTCTGGTTAAAGCCTTTCATAAGCTTTAGCCAGAGGTTTCAAAATAAAATAATAAGTATAGCTAGAAAGTAGAGAGAATCATTTGAATCATGGCAATCAAATAAATCCAGGTTCAGACAGATGGTTGAATAACGTTCAGAACGTACAAGTGAGTGACACAACAGACGATGATAGTGGCAATACAGCATGGACACAAAACGGTCAATGGTCAACGATGAATTGTCAAAAGCAACGATTCACCATTCACTATTGACCATTCACATATAAACACAACAACAAATTGCAAGCGAAGATTTTTGAGTACAAAGAATCATTTACCCTGGAAAGCGGCAGAACAGTGCCGGGGTTTCATTTGGCGTATACCACGCTCGGGCAACTGAATGCAGACAAGAGTAATGTGGTATGGGTGTTTCATGCGTTAACGGCCAACAGCAACCCGGCAGAATGGTGGCCCGGACTGGTGGGTGAACAAAAACTATTTGACCCGGAAAAATATTTTATCATCTGCGTAAACATGCCGGGCAGTTGTTATGGAAGTTTGAGTCCGCTGGACAACGACCCTTTAACTGACAAACCTTATTATCACAGCTTTCCGCTGTTTACTACCAGGGATATGGTGCGTGCCTATAAGCACCTGAAGAAATCTTTGGGCATCAGCAAAATTTATATTGGCGTAGGCGGCTCTATGGGTGGTCAGCAACTGCTGGAGTGGGCGATTGAAGAACCGGAGCTGTTTGAATTTATTTTCCCGATTGCCACCAATGCAGAACATTCTTCTTGGGGTGTGGCGTTTAATGCATCGCAACGCTGGTGTATTGAGCATGACCCCACCTGGAAAGAAGAACAGGTAGATGCCGGCCTCGAAGGAATGAAAATAGCGCGTTCCATTGCGTTGATTTCTTACCGGCATTATGAAACGTATCATAAGTCGCAGCATGGCTTCACGACGGATACAGAAGCATTGAGTGTAGATAAACAGGTATTTAAATCAGAAACATATCAACGTTACCAGGGCGATAAATTAGCTAAGCGTTTTAATGCGTTTAGCTATTATTTTTTAAGCCAGGCAATGGACAAACATAACGTGGGCCGCGGACGTGAAAGTGTACGCACCGCATTGCAAAGCATTAAAGCAAAAACACTGGTGATAAGCATTTCATCAGACATACTTTTTCCTACCAGTGAACAGGAACTGATAGCAGCCTACATACCCAATGCGCAGTTAAGCGTAATTGATTCTTATTATGGTCATGATGGGTTTCTGCTGGAGTTTGAAACGATAGAAACGCTGGTGAGGGAGTTTGTCGACAGTCACAAGTTGCAGGTGGCTGGATGAAATAGTTGCCGGTTACCGGATACAAGATGCCGGTACTGGAACATGGCTCTGCGAAGTCTCCGGACTTCGCAGTATTATGTGGTGAGTCTTTAGACTCACTAAAAAGAAAAAGAAAGTCGCAGACTTTCAGCTTACAGCTTCGAAGTCCGGAGACTTCGAAGAGCGAAAACAAAACAAGAAACAGGTTGCAAGTTATAGATGGCAGGCGATAGCAGGTTTGAATTAATCAGCAGCTTAACTTATCATCCAACCAGTAACCAGCATCCTGCAACCAGCAACAAAAACTAAAACAGCCCGGCAACCAGCAACTGGTAACCGGCAACATCAACAATGGGCACAGATAAAAAACTAATCATCGGATTATTCGGCTTTGGTGTAGTGGGTGAAGGATTGTATCGTGTATTACACCAGACACCGTCTCTGAAAGCGGAAATCAGGAAAGTATGTATTAAACATCCCGGCAAAAAAAGAAATGCACCGCCGGATTTATTTACCACAGATAAAAATGATTTGCTCTTCAACACAGATATCAACGTTATCGTAGAAGTGATTGATGATGCAGATGCCGCATTTGATATTGTACAAACCGCTTTTAAAAATGGCAAAGCAGTGGTAAGTGCGAGTAAGAAAATGATTGCCGAGCATTTAACGGAGATATTGCAATTGCAAAAGGAAACAGGGCTTCCCTTCTTATGTGAGGCTGCTGCATGCGCTTCCATACCGGTTATCCGCAACCTGGAAGAGTATTATGACAATGACCTGTTGCACGGCATCAAAGCCATCGTAAACGGCTCTACCAACTTCATATTAACCAAGATGTTTGAAGACAAACTGGATTACAGTGAAGCCTTGTTACTGGCACAGCAACTGGGTTTTGCAGAAAGCAATCCTGCGTTGGATGTGGAAGGTTACGATGCAGTAAATAAATGGACGTTCCTGCTAACGCATGCATATGGAATCATACCTAAAAAAGAAGACCTGCTGTTTACCGGTATCCAGAATATTTTATTAACGGATGCCAACGTGGCTAAAGAAAAGAATTATGATATCAAGCTGGTTGCGCAGGCAAGAAAATTGAAGAATGGAAAGGTTGCTGCCTTTGTACTGCCACAGTTTGTAACTGCTGATGACCATTTGAGTTTTGTAAAGAATGAATACAATGGCGTAGTAATTGAAAGTGGTTTTGCTGACAAGCAATTTTTCTACGGAAAGGGCGCAGGAAGTTTTCCTACAGCATCGGCAGTGTTAAGCGACATCTCTGCATTGCGCTACGATTACCATTACGAGTATAAAAAACTATACTATCATACACCGGGCGAATTGTCGCATGATTTTTATGTAAAAACTTATGTCAGCTTTAACCAATTGGCAGATGTTCCCAAAGAAGAATTTGAATGGATTGAAGAATGGCATGGCGGTCAGGAGCGCAGTTATTTTGTAGGTGTTATCCATTTTGAAAAACTCGTAAAAGACCATTGGTGGAAACAACATGGCGTATCGCTGATATTAACGCCCGATGCCATCATTGAAAATATTGAGATACGGAATCTGAAGAAGAGAAGCCTGGAGCTGGCGGGGATTGTATAGATAATATTTAATGGGCCGGTGTTTAACGCCGGCCTTTTCATTTAAAACTTGCCAAAGAATTTCGTGATATCGAAATAAATCTCCAGGTCTTCACCAGCTTCCGTTTTAATCTTCATAACGTCATATACTTTTTTACCCTGGTAATTCAGCGATTGTTTCTGCAACTTGTAGCCAGGATACTGTTGCTTCAGCCATTCATATTCTTTCGCTACACCTGTCGTTTCGCTTTTAGCATCAATTACAATTGCTGATTGATAAGAAAGACCATCCGTAAGCACAGCGATGGATGCATCTTTCCCTGTGTTGTTATTGACGGTCGTTTTCCTTGATGCGCTACAGGAGAGTAAGCCGAGCAGTAAGAAGAGATAAAGAAGCTTTTTCATGGTGGGTTGTTTTTACGTAAGATGCCAGTACTTAAAAAATTACATAAGCATACACGATAATTTTACTCGCTTGGTATAGCCTAAGTCATTTAAATTTTAACTGGTTCCTCATTTTGAGGCCCCGCCTGAAAATTTGGCTATCAACTTCCCGATATATCTTCTGAAAAATCCAAACTGTCCAAACGGTATGCTAATCGCCAAAACGCAAAACGGCCAGAGAACAGTAACCACTATAATATATAAAGGAACGCGAACCAGCCAGGATTCGATGTTGAACAAACCTATTAGCTTGCGGCCAAGATAACCGCACAAACTTCCGCCCAGGGCAAAGCAAATGATGATGATCACCAACTGCCACCAGTTTACCTTCCATTTACTTTTCAGTCTGCGAAACATGAAATAAAGATTCTTAAAAAAACCGATGTAGAACGCGAAAGAGGAAAGAAACTGCGGATGACTAAAATCTGCTTACAATTTCATGACATATTTGTCATGACAAATGTATCAATCGGCTGAAAGTCAAGCTGGGCAAGGGCAAAAAAATTTTTTATGTGTTGAACTTTTGTCAACATCGTGTCATATTTTTGCAGCCGTTCAGGGATATTTTTCCACATTCCAACAATTGAATTGTGAATATGACCCACTATAGAAGAATCGTCAGACAACTTACTGCAGGTTTAATCGTATTATTTTTCCTTTTTGCCGGAAACAGTGCTTTTGCACAGGATGGTAAGGCGATATTTTCCGCCAATTGCGCCGCCTGTCACGCAATCAACAAAAGACTAACCGGTCCTGCACTTGCTGGTGTGGAATCAAGAGGCCCCTGGGGAGATCGTAAAAAAGTACATGCATGGGTACACAACCCTGCCGGCTTTATGAAGACTGACCCTTACACCGCCGGCCTTTACAAAGAGTATAATAGTGTAATGATGGCTTCTTTTCCTTCGCTTTCTGATAAGGAAATAGATGCTGTACTTGACTATATTAAGCTGGAAGGCAGCCAGACCGAAGACAAATCTCAGCCGGTTCCTGGTGATGAGACTGCAAAAGATGGTGACAGCTCACTGCTTTTCGGAATCCTTACCCTCATCCTTGCCATTGTTGCCTTTACCTTACTCCAGGTAAATGCCAACCTACGCAAAATGAGTGATGATAAGGAAGGTGTTCCTGCGCAGGAGCCGATTCCTTTCTGGAGAAACAAAGCTTATATCGCATTTCTTACTGTTATATTGTTCCTTGTAGGCGGCTATCTTACTACAAAAGGTGCTATTGGCCTTGGCCGTACACAAAAATATCAGCCGCAGCAACCTATTGTTTACTCTCACAAGGTGCACGCAGGCATCAACCAGATTAACTGTTTATACTGTCATGGTCCTGCCCAGCAAGGCAAACAGGCAACTATTCCTTCTGTGAATGTTTGTATGAACTGTCACATGGCTATCAACGAATATACTGGTAAGCAGAAGATCTATGATGCAGAAGGCAACGAGGTAAACGGTACCGCAGAAATTCAGAAACTCTACAAATATGCAGGCTTCGAACCAGGCAAACCATGGGATGCTTCCAAAGCAAAACCGGTTGAGTGGGTACGTATTCATAACCTGCCAGACCACGTTTACTTTAACCACTCCCAGCACGTAAAAGCAGGACAGGTACAGTGCCAGACCTGCCACGGTGAAATCAACAAGATGGATGAGGTTTACCAGTTTGCAGACCTTAGCATGGGCTGGTGTATCAACTGTCACCGCACAACACAGGTTCACTTTAAAGACAATGGTTTCTACAGTATATATGAGAAATATCATGAGGATTTAAAGAATGGTAAGCTTGACAGCACCAAGGGAATTACCGTAGAAAAAATTGGTGGTACAGAGTGCCAGAAATGTCACTATTAATTAGCTAATCAGCAATTTGCTGTGCGGTTGGCTAATGAACGAATTGTTCTGTCTTATTAGCACGCGCATCAGCACATTATCGAATTATCACATTATGGAAAAAAAATATTGGCAAAGTTTCGGGGAGCTGAACAATTCAGAAGCGTTCCAGAACGAATCAAAAGACGAGTTCGCGCAAGATCTCCCTTTTGAGCGTGACAGCAAAGGCTTTTTGGAGGCTGCTACCCCTAGAAGGGATTTCCTTAAATACCTTGGTTTTAGCACTGCTGCTGCTGCCCTGGCTGCCAGTTGTGAGATACCGGTAAAAAAAGCAATCCCTTTTGCAAACAAACCGGAAGATATTATTCCCGGTACTGCTAATTATTATGCCACTACCTATGTTCAGGATGGCGATGTGGTAAGCATCCTGGCCAAAGTAAGAGATGGCCGCCCGATAAAGATTGAAGGAAATGAATTGTCGCCCATTACCAAAGGCGGTACTTCTGCAAGGGTTCAGGCGGCTGTGCTTGATTTATATGACACTGCAAGGTTACGTTATCCAACCATAGATGGTAAAGAAGTTACACTGGAAGCGGCTGATAAATCTGTGGCCCAGGCCCTGGGTTCCATTGGCGGTGCGCCCGTGGTAATTCTTACCAGCACGATTACTTCTCCTACTACCAAGGAAGTCATCAACCAGTTTATCGCAAAGTATCCCGGAAGCCGCCACGTACAATACGATGCGGTTTCTTATACAGGCATTCTGCTGGCAAATGAGACTACTTATGGAAAAAAAGCCATCCCTTCTTACCGCTTCGACAAAGCCAAAGTGATTGTAAGTATCGGCGCTGATTTTCTCGGTACCTGGCTGAGCCCGGTGGAGTTTTCAAAACAATATGCTACCGGTAAAAAGCTGAACGAGAAGAATCCTGAAATGAGCAGGCACATCCACTTTGAAACAGTGGCCAGCATGACGGGTTCCAATGCGGATGACAGGTATCTTCATCGCCCTTCAGAAACAGGCGCTGTAGCTGTTGCATTATACAATGCTGTTACAGGTGCGGGTGCGGGCAATGTAGGCGATGCAAAACTGAAAGCAGGTATTGAAAAAACTGCGAAAGAATTAGCTGCCAATAAAGGCGCTTCATTGGTGGTTTGCGGTAGCAATGACCCCAACGTACAGATTGTTGTAAACGCAATTAATGAGGCATTACAAAGTGGTGGCAATACCATTGACTGGAGCGTTTCCTCCAATATACGCCAGGCTATTGATGCTGATTTTGCAAAACTGGTAGACGATCTGAATGCAGGTACTGTTGGTGCTTTGCTTATTCATGGCGCTAACCCTGCATATAGCTGGTTTGATGCCAAGAAATTTGCAGATGGTGTTAAGAAAACAAAAGTAACCGTGTCATTCAATGCCAAGGCAGATGAAACGGCGCAGTTATGTAAATACAATATTCCCGATCATCACTTCCTGGAAAGCTGGGGCGATGCGGAAGCAAAAACAGGTTATTTTTCCCTGTTACAGCCAACCATCCACCCATTATTCAAAACACGCCAGTGGCAGGATAACCTGTTGAAATGGAGTGGTGCAACAACTGATTATCTTGCTTATCTTAAGAGCTACTGGGCAACCAAACTTGGCGGCGAAACAGGATGGGATAAGGCATTACAGGATGGTGTGATAAGCCCGGCTGCAGAAGCTGCTGCTATTGGTGGTACATTTAATACAGCCGCTGTTGCAGGTGCTGTTAGCGCGGTTGGTACTGCTAAAAAGGGTGGAAACACTGAGCTGGTACTTTACCAGAAAATATCTATCGGTGAAGGACAGGGAGCAAGCAACCCCTGGTTACAGGAAATGCCAGACCCGGTTACAAGAGCTACCTGGGATAACTATATCATTGTTTCCCCTACACTGGCAAAATCACTGCTTAATATAGATCTTGCCAATAATGGCCAGGCAGATGCGTATGAAGTAAGGCCTGCAAAAAGGGTTGTTAGGGTAACGATTAATGGTAAACAGTCTGTAGAACTTCCTGCATTGATTATACCGGGTACTCATCCTAATGCTGTAGGTATAGCTGTTGGTTATGGCCGTACCGAGAAAGTTGGTAAAGCTGCAAAAGACTCCGGAAAGAATGTTTTTCATCTTGCTTCCTTAACAGGAAACTTTGTAGACTTCACCAACGCTGATGTAAAGCTTGATGCACTGAGTGACGATATTACCTATGACGTTGCATTAACACAAACACACAATATTTACAATACCAGCCAGGGTAACCGTACAGAGGTGATGAAGGAATTGACGCTGGCTGAATTTAAACATAAACCAGACGAAATCCGCGAAGAAAGAGAAGAGGAGCTGAAACCGTTTGGTGGTCTTGCAAATTTTGAAGCACAGGGCACTATTTACCCGGTATATGAAAGACCAGGTGTTAAATGGGGAATGAGCATAGACCTTAACTCCTGTACCGGTTGTGGCGCCTGCGTTGTAGCTTGTAATGCAGAAAACAATATACCGGTAGTAGGTAAGAGTGAGGTACAGCGTTTTCATGATATGCACTGGATTCGTATCGACAGGTATTATTCCGGTGATCCTGAAAATCCAAAAGTGGTGTTCCAGCCGCTGATGTGTCAGCATTGCGATAACGCGCCTTGCGAAAACGTATGCCCGGTATCTGCCACCAACCACAGCAGCGAAGGTTTAAACCAGATGGCCTATAACCGTTGTATCGGTACAAGATATTGCGCCAATAACTGTCCGTTTAAAGTACGTCGCTTTAACTGGGCTGATTATATGGGTGCAGACAGCTTCCCGGATAACCAGGGTCATTTGAGCGATGCCGCCTTGTTAATGAATGATGATTTAACAAGAATGGTACTTAACCCTGATGTAACTGTTCGTAGCCGCGGGGTAATTGAGAAATGTTCTTTCTGCGTACAACGTTTACAGGAAGGCAAGTTAAAGGCAAAAAGAGAGAGCCGCCCGATGGTTGATAATGATGTAACTGTTGCCTGCGCTCAGTCTTGTCCAAGCGATTGTATCATTTTTGGTAACGCTAACGATCCTGAAAGCAATGTATCCAAACACAGGAAATCTAATCCTAACAGGTTATTCCTGTCACTGGAACAATTGCACGTTTTACCAAATGTGAACTACCTGGCAAAAGTGCGCAATACAACAGAAGAAGCGCATGCAGAAGAGAAAGAGCCGGCACACGCATAGTTCAGGTAAAGTTGCATTGAACTATTGAATAGTGAACTTTGAACAAATAAGGTGAATCAGCAAAATCAGGTACAAAAATCCTGGTCTTAAATTATAACAGATGCATTTAAAGTACGAATCACAACTTAGAGAGCCGCTGGTATATGGTGAGAAAACGTATCACCAGGTTACAGAAGACATCTGCCGTCCCATTGAGGCCAAGCCGTCCAAATTATGGTACGTTGGCTTTTTTATAGCGATAGCATTGCTTCTCTTTGGTGTGTATAGTGTTTACCGCGAGGTTGTATATGGTATCGGTCAATGGAACCTGAACAAAACCATCGGCTGGGGTTGGGATATCACCAACTTCGTATGGTGGGTAGGTATCGGTCACGCAGGTACGCTGATCTCTGCGATTCTTTTGCTCTTCAGACAAGGTTGGAGAACAGGTGTAAACCGAGCAGCAGAAGCGATGACCATCTTCGCGGTAATGTGCGCAGGTCAGTTCCCTATCTTCCACATGGGTCGTGTGTGGATGGCGTTCTTTACACTGCCTTATCCCAATACACGTGGTCCTCTATGGCCTAACTTTAACTCGCCCCTGTTATGGGACGTATTCGCGATCTCTACTTACTTTACCGTATCTCTGTTGTTCTGGTATTCAGGTCTGATTCCTGACTTTGGAACAGTTCGCGACAGGGCAAAAACAAAACTCCGTAAATTATTATATGGTGTAGCGTCTTTCGGATGGACCGGTTCTACCAAACACTGGCAGCGTCACGAATCTTTATCGCTGGTACTTGCCGGATTAAGTACGCCGCTCGTACTTTCCGTACACACTATCGTATCATTTGACTTCGCCACTTCTGTAATTCCAGGCTGGCACACAACTATCTTCCCTCCTTACTTCGTTGCCGGTGCGGTATTCTCCGGTTTTGCAATGGTGCAATCACTGATGATCATTGTGCGTAAGGTTTTTGGTATGGAAGATTATATCACCATGGGTCACATTGAAGCGATGAACAAGGTAATTGTAACCACCGGTTCTATTGTAGGTGTTGCTTATTTAACTGAATTGTTCATGGGTTGGTATAGCCAGAACAAGTTTGAAGGATATACTTTCTGGTACAGCCGTGCTAACCTGTTCAGTCCTTACGGATGGAGCTACTGGGGTATGATGGCTTGTAACGTAATCAGCCCGCAGATTTTCTGGTTCCGCAAAATGAGAAGAAACCTTTTTGTTACCTTCTTCATGAGCGTGATTGTAAACATTGGTATGTGGTTCGAACGTTTTGTAATCATCGTAACTTCTTTATATCGCGATTATCTGCCATCTTCCTGGTCTGTATATTACAGCCCCACTATTTGGGAGATGGGCTTTTATCTCGGAACATTCGGTCTGTTCTTTACCTGCTTCTTCCTCTTTGCCAAATACTTCCCGGTAATTGCCATTGCGGAAATCAAGTATGTATTGAAGACTTCCGGCGAAAGCTTCAAAGACAATATGTCTGCCATTGAAGAAAAGCAACCGGAAGAGTTTGCGCATGAATATGCACACTAATTAAAAGTTTACAGTTTACCGGAAACGGTACTGGTTTCTATACAGGCTCGAAGCTAATAGCTAACAGCTCAAAGCTTAAAAGAATATGGCAAAAAAAACATTTGTTGTTGGTTGTTTTGATGATGAAGCGGTGTTGTTTCCCGCGGTTAAAAAAACAAGGCTCGCTGGCTACAAGATCCACGATATCTATACACCATTTGCGGTGCATGGGCTGGATCATGCAATGGGTCTTAGGGAAACAAGCCTGCATACAGCCGGTTTTATCTATGCACTTACTGGTACAACTACAGCGTTATCAGGCATCGGTTGGATCTTAACGAAAGACTGGCCAATTAACTTTGGCGGTAAGCCACACTTTGCGTTGCCGGCCTGGATACCTATCACTTTCGAGTTGACTGTATTGTTTTCAGCGGTAGGCATGGTACTTACTTTTTGCTATCTCTGCCAGTTATCACCGTTTATAAAGAAGCATCATTTTCATGCACGTGCAACTGATGACCTGTTTGTAATGGTGATTGAAACAACCTCTAAAACAAATGTGGAAGATCTTAAAGGATTTCTGAGCACCAATGGCGCAGTGGAAGTAAGTGTGCAGGAAGCTGAACCAGGATGGTGGCTCGGTCGGTACGATAAAGATCAGCAACTGGTAAGAGAGACTATTCAGGTTGCCCAATAAATGAGATTTAATCAGCGGGCTTTGAAGCGGCCTGCAGGTTTACAACTTTCGGATAAAGTAAAACAATGATGAAAAAATTATCTATCATAGGTTTCCTTGCAGCAGGCATTGCAGTGATAGGGTGCAGTGATGTTAAACGTAAGCCCGGAACAGTATATATGCCTGATATGGCTTATAGCCGTGCTTATGAAACATATGCCCAGCGCGACTCCTCTAAATTTACTACAGATGTAAACGATGCGGAAGATAAAATCTTCTACAACAATTTGCCTGTAGCCGGTACAATCGCAAGAGGTGAGGAACTGCCTTTCCCGCTGGAAAAAGATAAAGCTGGTGATACTGCCAACTACTTCGCTTCCAAATTAATTCCTAATCCATTGCCTGCATTAACCGCTCCCGAATCAAAAGAAGCAGAAAGATTATACCTGATCAACTGCGGTATTTGTCACGGTGCAAAGCTGGATGGTAATGGCCCGCTTTATAAAGACGGCAAAGGACCTTTTTCTGCCAAGCCTAAGAACCTGGTAAATGATGCAACTACGGTAAATATGCCTGACGGCCAGATGTTCTACTCTATCACTTACGGTAAAAACCTGATGGGTAGCTACGCATCACAGTTAACAAGAAAACAACGCTGGCAGATTATACATTTTATCAAGGAAAAACAGGCTGCAGACAAAGCCGGTTCTGCCCCGGCAGCTACTGATAGTACTGCCGCAAAGAAGTAATAAGAGAGAAATAAACCAACAATTAAGATAAAAGAGATTTACAATGGCTTCATCAATAAAAGAACAATTTGAGGTTCCCGCGAAAATGAGAACATGGGCATTTGGGCTCATTGGGGTGGGCGTGCTTGCTTTTATAATAGGTCTTGTTACAAAAGGCTTTAGCGGTGACGAAGAAAAAAAGGTTGAGTTCATCGGCACGCTGATGTACAATGGTATTTTCTGGTTGTTGATCTGTAATGCCAGCATGTTTTTCATTGGTATTACAACACTCGCCATGGGTGGTTGGCAAATTGCTTTCCGCCGTGTAATGGAAGCTATCTCTACCCTTGTATTAATCTTTGGACCGATATTATGGGTATTGCTTATATACATCGTTGTTGTTGATCATAACCATCACATTTATCATTGGCTAAGCGATGAGGCAAAAGAAGATCCCATCCTGAAAGGTAAACTGGGCTTTTTAAATCCTACTTTCTATCTTATATGGACAACACTTGCCATCGGCCTTTGGGCTTTATTGGGTGCTAGGGTTCGTAAACTCAGCCGTGAATCTGATGATCCTTCCTTAAGGGGTGAAGAAGCGGGCCAAAGCTTTATCTGGAGAAATACAGTAAACGTTTCTTTATTTATTGTATGGTTTGCCTTAACAGTAGGCTCTACCATTCCCTGGTTATGGATGATGAGCATCGATGCACATTGGTACAGCACTATGTATAGCTGGTATACTTTCGCAAGTTCTTTTGTAAGCGGTATTAGTTTGATCGCCCTGTTTGTAATCTATCTTAAAAACAAAGGTTACCTGGAATATACCAACGAAGAGCATCTTCAGGATCTTGGAAAATTCATGTTTGCATTTTCAATCTTCTGGACTTACCTGTGGTTCTCACAGTTTATGCTGATCTGGTACGCGAACATTCCTGAAGAAACAGTATATTTTAAACATCGTGTAGATGGTCCTTATAAAGGCCTCTTCTTCCTTAATCTTATTATCAACTTTGTTTGCCCGATCCTGATACTGATGAAGAAGGCTGCAAAGAGAAATTATACGTTGATGACTTTTATGGCTGTACTGATCATCTTTGGCCACTGGATTGATTTTTACCAGATGATTATGGGCAGTCTTCGTAAGAATGACGCAACACTAAGCTGGCTCGACTTTGGTATCGCTGCGTTCTTTGTAGGAATGATTATCTATTTCGTAGGAAAATCACTTGCTTCAAAGCCGCTGGTTCCCAAATATCACCCATTCCTCAAAGAAAGTATTATCCACCACGCCTGATAATAGTGGATGGTACAAGAAGAAGGATGGTGTAGCTTTGCAGGGTTGTTTTATATAGATGTTTCAGGTTGTTTGATTAATTTTTGATAAGAATATAATATAGCATCATGTCAATGTTTTTTATCATAGCCGTTATTGTGCTGGTCTTTCTAATCATTTTCCAGATTGCAAAGGCGAGTGAATATGTTGCCGTACTCAAGGGTGAAGAAAGAGGGCGCAAACAACAAAATAAAGTGAACGGTTTTTTAATGGTCGGGTTCCTGGTAATCGGGTTGATTGGTGTATGGTACTGCAATAAGCTTTACTATCCCAAAACGCTCCTCGCTTATGAATCGGCCAGTGTGCAGGGTGAAAAAGTAGACAGCATGCTTTGGGTAACCTTAATCGTTACCGGTATCGTATTCATTCTTACACAAATTGTACTGTTCTGGTTTTCTTACAAATACCAGGAAAGTGATAAACGTAAAGCGTTCTACTTTCCGCACAATAATACGATGGAGCTTATCTGGACAGTAGTACCAGCCATCGCTTTAACGGTATTGGTGGTAATCGGTTTACGTAACTGGTTTAGCTTTACCAGTGAAGCGCCTTCAAACGCTTTACAGGTAGAAGTTACCGGAAAGCAGTTTAGCTGGATATTCCGTTATCCCGGAAAAGACAAAGTGTTTGGAAAAAGATACTATAAGAATATTGATGATGCTGCCAGCAATTCTTTAGGTCAAATCTGGACAGATGATAAAAACTTTGATGATGTGGTTGCTACCCAAACGGTATATGTTATTAAGAATAAACCGGTAAAGTTTATTATCGGATCGAGGGATGTGATTCATGATGTTGGTCTTTCTCATTTCCGTTTGAAGATGGATGCGGTGCCTGGTACACCAACAACCTTATGGTTTACGCCTAAGTTTACTACAAAAGAGATGAAAGAAAAGACCGGCAATCCTAATTTCCAGTATGAGATTAGCTGCGACCAGATGTGTGGTAATGGTCACTATTCTATGAAAGGTGTAGTAGAAGTGGTTACACAGCCAGAGTTTGATGCCTGGATGGCAAAACAGAAGCCTAATTATTATACGGCCTTCCCGGATAAAGACCCATCTGCTCAACCTGCTGCTACCACCCCTGCGAAAGCAGATAGTACGGCGGCGAAAGCAGTTGCGCTTAAGTAATTTTGTTGATATAATAGACATAGGTGATGAATAAACGCCTGTGAACTTTTAAAATATATTGGTTCTAATAAATTATTGATATGAGTAACGAAGCTGTTTTGCACGGAAGCCACGTTGGAATACCTCATTCTACAGAGGTACACCACGATGATCATCATCATGAGCATCACGACACATTTATCACCAAATATGTATTCAGCCAGGACCATAAGATGATTGCAAAGCAATTTCTTATTACCGGTATGGTATGGGCGGTGATTGGTGGTTTAATGTCTGTGCTTTTCCGTTTGCAGATTGGTTATCCTGATTCAACTTTTCCCTGGCTGGAAGATATTCTCGGCAAATGGGCTAAAGGCGGCAGGATTTCTCCGGAAGCGTATTACGCACTGGTTACCACACACGGTACAGTACTCGTATTCTTTGTATTAACAGCAGGCCTTAGCGGTACATTTGCCAACCTGTTGATTCCTTTGCAGGTAGGTGCGAGAGATATGGCTTCCCCACTGATGAACATGCTTAGCTACTGGTTCTTCTTTATCGCCAGCCTGGTAATGCTTTCATCTGTATTCCTGGAAACTGGTCCTTTTAGCGGTGGCTGGACTGCTTATCCTCCTTTAAGTGCTTTGGGTGATGCTTCACCGGGTTCTAAAACGGGTATGGATATGTGGTTGATCGCTATGGCGCTTTTCGTAGTATCCCAGTTACTTGCGGGTCTTAACTATATCTCTACAGTGTTGAATATGCGTACCAAGGGTATGAGCATGACAAGGTTGCCGCTTACCATCTGGGCATTGTTCTTTACTGCCGTACTTGGTGTATTGTCTTTCCCTGTATTGTTCTCTGGCTTTATCCTGTTGATTTTTGACAGAAACTTTGGAACAAGCTTCTACCTGTCAGACATCTTCCTTAGCTCTACTAATACCGCACTTCCAAACGAAGGCGGTAGTGCGATCCTCTACCAGCACTTATTCTGGTTCCTGGGTCACCCTGAGGTGTACATCATCCTGTTACCTGCGATGGGTATGGTGAGCGAGATATTATCTACCAATGCACGCAAACCTATCTTTGGTTATATGGCGATGATCGGGTCCCTGTTTGCGATTGTTGTGCTGGCATTCCTTGTATGGGCGCACCACATGTTCGTAACTGGTCTCAATCCATTCCTCGGATCAATCTTCGTATTATTAACGTTACTTATTGCGGTACCGTCAGCAATCAAGGTGTTTAACTGGCTTACTACCTTATGGCGTGGCAACATTCGTTTTACACCGGCGATGCTCTTCGCAATAGGTTTTGTAAGCTTATTTATCTCCGGTGGATTAACAGGTATATGGCTGGGTAACTCTGCACTGGATATTCACCTTCACGATACTTATTTTGTAATTGCGCACTTCCACATAGTAATGGGTGTAGCAAGTATGTTCGGGATGTTTGCCGGTATTTACCACTGGTATCCTAAAATGTATGGCCGCTACCTGAATAATACACTGGCATATATTCACTTCTGGTTAACCATGATTGGTGCTTACCTTATTTTCTGGCCGATGCACTATGAAGGTTTGGCTGGTATGCCACGTCGTTATTACGATTACAGCACCTGGGAAAGCTTTAAGCAGTTCCTGGAGCTGAACAGGTTTATTTCTACTGTTGCAATGATCGTGTTTGCAGTACAGATACTGTTCCTCATCAACTTCTTCTATTCTATCTGGAAAGGAAGAAAGGTAACTACGCAAAATCCATGGGGTTCTACCACATTGGAGTGGACAACACCTATCAATCCTGGTCACGGTAACTGGGTAGGTGAAATTCCTGAAGTATACCGTTGGGCTTATGATTATGGTAAAGATGGGCAGGAGTTTATTCCACAGACACAGCCTGTTGGAGAACACGAAAGTCATCACTAAACATTGAATTGGATTCTTTGACAATATTGAGCAATGCCCCTTCTGCGGGGCATTGTTTTTAGCGAACAGAGATTGATTGAGTTTTTAAGGTTGGAATAATGATAAGGCAGCGTGCAATTTCACTGGTGTTCTTTTTAGTTGGACATACGCCAAAAAGGTTAACAAGGAATATAAAACGATATTTGTGCAGAATAAACCGTACATGGCAGAGAGAATAGATACAACTTCTTCCGCTTCCTTCCAGGTGGCGGCCAAAGTGAAGGATTATATGCTGTTAATGAAGTTTACTTTAAGCTTCACGGTGGTATTTTCCTGTGTCATCTGTTACCTGCTGGCGCCAAATATTGTTGAGTTCTCCTGGTTGAATATTGTTCTTTTATTTATTGCCGGCATGCTGGTTACGGGTAGTGCAAACGCTATTAACCAGGCAGTGGAAAAGGATACAGACGCAATGATGAAGCGTACTGCCAAACGCCCGGTAGCAAGTGGCCGTATGAGCGCCGGTGAGGCTTATGGTTTTGCACTGGTAGCGGGAATTGTTGGGGTTGGAATGATGTATTATTTTTTCAATTTCTCTTCAGCCTTGTTATCTGCATTCAGCTTGTTTTTATACGCTTATATCTATACGCCGCTAAAGAAAGTAAATTCTATCGCTGTATTGGTAGGTGCGTTGCCCGGTGCTTTGCCTTGTTTAATCGGATGGGTAGCCGCAACAAATGTGGTGAGTCCGTTTGGCGAGGTGGTAGTGGGTAACCTGGCAGTATCAAACTTAACAGGCTGGGCTTTATTCGGTATCCAGTTTCTCTGGCAGTTTCCGCACTTCTGGGCAATTGCCTGGGTGGCACACGGAGACTATAGTAAGGCCGGTTTTAAATTGTTGCCCGCAGATAAGGGACCAACGAAATTTACCGCAATACAAGCCATCATGTACTCGGTGTTAATGATACCGGTGGGTATGCTACCTTACTATCTAGGATTAACAGGAAACATTAGTTTATGGATTGTGCTGGCTTGTAACCTGTTTATGGTGATGCAGAGCGTAAGATTGTATATAAAGATGGATGTAGCATCTGCAAGACGGGTAATGTTTAGCAGCTATATTTATTTGCCGGTAGTATTGCTAAGCCTGCTGGCTGATAAGCATCCTTTTTAACAGGAATAATCTAACTAAAATATAAATGTGATGATAATGAGTGGTGTGACAAGTTCTGAAAGAAAACGAATACATCCGCACAAGTTTACGCTTTGGGTGGGGCTGGGAAGTATCATAATGATGTTTGCCGGTCTTACAAGTGCGTATGTGGTAAGAAAAAGTCAGGCGAACTGGCTGGAGTTTTCTCTGCCCGGAATTTTCTGGTACTCTACACTGGTGATATTGATCAGCAGTGCTACCATTCATATGTCTTTACAAGCATTTAAAGCAAGGCGGATGGGCCGGTATAAGAACCTCCTCAGCTTAACAGTGCTGCTGGGATTATTGTTTGGTGTACTGCAATGGATTGGCTTTGGAAGTTTACAACTGCACGGAGTGAAAATATTTGGAACAGGCAGTAATCCATCTGCATCGTTCCTGGGAATTATTGTAGGATTACACGTGCTGCATGTATTGGGTGGTATAGTGGCGCTGCTGGTGCTGTTCTTCCGCTCTTTCAGATCAAGGGTCAGAAGCTATAGCTCTGTGCCGGTGGAAATAGTAAGCACCTACTGGCATTTTGTAGATATTTTATGGATATACCTGTTTATATTCTTAAGTGTGGTATAGAAACTGTAACCTGTTTTATATGGCATTCCATTTGAAACAGGATTGATAAAGGCAGGTAACAATAACCTCTGCTCTGCGGTGATTTTAAGCAGGATAGAGCAATAGATGGATTCAAAAAAGTTGTGATTTATTCACGCTTTTTCAACATGAGCCAATAAATTTGCGAACGAAATTTTTTTAACAAACATGGCAACAACAACTGCAACAGCAAATCCAAGATGGTGGGGAGGCGGAAAAAGTCCCTTTAACGTGGAGTATGGCAAATTGATGATGTGGTACTTCCTGATGAGTGATGCCTTTACTTTCGGCGCCTTTCTGATTGCCTACGGTACTACCCGTTTTGCAACCAATGGATGGCCTGACCCTAACGAGGTATTCCAGTCATTTCCCGGTCTTGGTTCCGGATACCCGCTCCTATTCGTGAGCTTGATGACTTTTATTTTGATCATCAGTTCTGTTACCATGGTGCTTGCTGTGCATGCAGGGCATGAAATGAATAAGAAAGGGGTAGTTATAAATTTGATACTTACCATTATCGGTGGGCTGGCTTTCTTAAGCTGCCAGGCCTGGGAATGGACGCACCTGCACCACGAAGGTGCATGGTGGGGCAGCAATCCTTTTCCTAATGCTGATGGAAGTTTGGCAACAACCAATTTTACAAATTTCTTCTTTACAATTACCGGTTTCCACGGTTTCCACGTATTCTCCGGTGTGGTGATAAACATTATCATGCTTATCATGACCCTCACAGATAAATTTGAAAAACGCGGCCACTACCTGATGATTGAAAAGGCCGGTTTGTACTGGCATTTTGTAGACCTGGTTTGGGTATTCGTGTTTACCTGTTTTTATCTTGTTTAATTAAACTACTAAAGTTATTTCAATGGAACATACAACAGCATTACATCCGGAACATGAAGCAGGTGGAGGAAAGAAGGAAATTGTAAAAATCACTATTTATCTAACCATTCTTACCCTTGTAGAACTCGGACTGGGTTTTATGATGATGAGCTGGGACGAGCTTAGCTTTAAACGTCACCTGGTAAAAGGGATTATCCTTATTCTGATGGTATGGAAGGCGTTTTATATCGTTGGATATTTTATGCACCTGAAACATGAGATCAGAAATATGATTATGACCATCGTAGTGCCGCTTGCACTGTTTGTTTGGTTTATCATCGCTTTCCTTTCCGATGGAAATTCATACAAGAACCTTCGTAACACTTATGATCGTCATCATTATGAAGCCAGCAAGGAAAAAGCACCGGTAAAAGAAGAAGGCCATGGCGAAGAGAAGCATGGCGAAGAAAAGAAGCCCGCGGTGGAATAAGTAGTTGATTGCAAGAATTCATTTGAACATATCTATTAGCTAAAAACCATCGCAACTGCGATGGTTTTTATTTTATAAAAAGCTTGTGTTGGCTGCACTGTGTACACAATATGAGCTGTTATTATTGAGGGTTATGAATAAGAAAGCATTACTGGCACTCTGCATTGCCATATTAATTCCTCTGGCGAGTTACCTATACGTAAAACTGGCCAGCGAAGGCGCGGTGGATATACCGCCACGTTACCTACCCGACACAACAATCACAAGGGTTGATGGCGATAAAATGATTACAGATACCGTATGGCATACTGTTGCAGATATCGCCCTTCAAAACCAACTGGGTGATACCGTGCATTTGTATGATATAAAAGGCAAGGCTATTGTAGTGGATTTTTTCTTTACCAGTTGCGGCTCCATCTGTCCTACGCTTACGCACAATATGGCCAGGTTACAGCAGTCTTTTCTAAAGGGAGGAGATACCCGTCAGAAACTGGACACGTCTATTGTACAGTTTGTATCGTTTACCGTTGACCCTCAACGTGATTCAGTTGCAAGGCTAAAGAATTATGCGGATAAGTTTGGGGTGAACCATGACACCTGGTGGTTTTTAACGGGACCCAAAGATTCTATTTATAATTTTGCCTTTGAACAACTGAAGGTAGACAAGTTCAGTACCGAACCCATTGATCCGAATTTTGTGCATACCAGCAGGTTTGTGTTAATAGACCGGAATTACAACATACGCGGCTATTATAACGGGCTTGATACAACATCTATTGGTAAACTGGCGCGGGATATAGGCATCCTGATGCTGGAGAAACAAACAGGTTCCAAGCCAAAACTTCCATTTGATCCCAGCCTCATGGGAATGTTCTTCCTGATAACCCTTGTTATTGTATTGGTAGTAATGCGGTTGCTGGCAATAAAAAAGAAAAAGGAGACGAAAGCTGCCCGTGTTTAAATATATCGGTAACTGATCAATGGATAGAATACTTTTGCGCACGCTTGCCGGTATTACTTGCGATTAAACTAAAAAATATGTTACAGGCGTCTTTGGTTAAGAATGATAAACGTGCCGGCTGGCTGATCGGGACCTTTTCCTTTGTTGTTTTTGCAGTGGTGGTTGCCTTGGGCAAAGTAAAGCTGGATATCAATCCCGGTTTTAATGTTCATGTATTTGCCGCATTTAATGCGTTTGTAAATGCAACCGTGGCGGTTTTGCTGGTTGCGGCATTACTCGCGGTAAAGAACGGCAAGTATGAAGCACATAAAAAGATCATGCTTACCGCGTTGGTACTTTCTATTTTATTCCTGGTATCATATATCACTCATAAGTTATTGGCGGGTGAAGCAAGATTTGGAGATGTAAACCACGACGGTATTTTATCTGATGCAGAGAAAGCGGCTGTAGGAGGCCTTCGAACCCTTTATTTCTTCATCCTCGCCACACATATCTTTTTGGCGGCAGTGATTTTACCTTTTATTTTATATACCGCTTACCGTGCATTAACCGGGGAATGGAGCAAACACAAAAAACTGGCGAGATATACCTGGCCGCTCTGGTTTTATGTAGCCGTAACAGGGCCGGTGGTTTACTTTATGATCAGCCCGTATTACAGGTAGGGGAAATGGCTATTTCGAAGCACAAATGCTGCATGATATACAGAACGTACAAGTGAGTGACACAACGGATGCAGGGCTATTAGATGCAGCCCGGACAATTAATATCAGGGTATCTTCACCCATACATAATCATCCATTAAAGTATTGTTCTTAAACACGGCTTTGCGACGGATGCCTTCCAGGTAAAAACCATTTTTTTGCAGTACCCGCATAGAAGCTTTATTGGTTTCAAATACTTCGGCATAAATGCGCGCAGGTTCAAACTGCCGGATGGTATAATCAAGCAACAGGCGCACCGCCTCTGTGGCAATGCCTTTGCCCCAGTAGGGTTCTCCTATAAAATAACCAATCTCTACATTTTTGCGGTACACATCATCTTTTAACATACAGCCGATGCTGCCGGTAACCATGCCATTACAAACGATGGCAAAGTTAACGGCCGGCTTTTCTGTGCTGCAATGGCCAATCCATTGTAATGCATCCATTACGGTGTAAGGACTGGGTAACCGGTCGCGTAAATTTTTCCAGATATTCCGGTTGTTGGCGATAGCCGCTAGTTGCTGCGCATCTTCCCGCCGCCAGGTATGCAGGCTGATTTTTGTCATGAGTGATGGTTGCTGAAATTGAATGAACCGTAAAACTATTTCTTTGCGGCTAAGAAACCTGATCGAATTTTTATTTTCCCATGATGAAATCAGGACAATAAAAAACCTGCATACAGCGGTGAATGTATGCAGGTGAAAACGTTTGTACAGCTTAATAAATAAACTGTTCTTTTACAATCTTGCCGTCTTTAACATCATACACACAAATTTCGTTCATCACCTGTTTGCCCATTCCTTTAAAAGTGGCTTCAAAACTTGCGGCTACGGCAAAGTGGTCACCTGCAATAACGGCATCGCTTACAACGCTGCTATGCACTTCTTCAATCATGCTTTGAAACTGGTGCCCTTTATCAATAATAGCCTGCTTGCCCTGCACTGTTTGTAAGCCGGGTGAGGTTGGCGGCTCAATGCTAACGGCATCATCTGCATAAAGTTCTTCCTGGGCATTACTATATTCGCCTTTGCGGCATAATTCAACAAGGCGTTCTGCGATTTGTTGTGTGGTCATATGGAATTGTTTAGAAGGGATAAGATAATAAAACAATTGCTGACCGCATATTATGAAATGATGAAAGGCAGCGCTTGCTAAAATAAGGCCTCTGCCTGCGCAATGCTTTCAGGTTTGCCTACATCAATAAACTTGCTTCCGGAATGATCATAAGAATGAATCGGGTGCGAATGGCAAAGATCAAGATATACCTCTACCATGGAGAACTTACCTTGCCTGTTTATATTATTGAACAGGTTCTTTTGAATGAGGTGTATACCGCTGAAAGCCTTTGGCAAAAGGGTTTTTGCGGGTAATGGCAATGGTTTTTCCTCGCCGGTTTTTACATTGCGCCAGCCACAAAGGCGATTGTTTTCATCAAATAAAAAGTAGCGGCTGGTCTCACGGTTGCTCACCGCAAGCGTGGCCAGTGAGTTTGACTGAAGATGCTGTTGCTGCATTTGAAGAAGGTTCATGTTGGTAAGCACATCGGCATTCATGAGCACAAAATCGTTCACATCTTCAAAGAACCAGGCCGCTTTTTTAAGGCCACCGCCGGTTTCCAATACCTCGTCTGTTTCATCGCTGATGGTAATATTGCTACCCCAGCCTTTATGCTCATTCAAAGCGGATTTGATCTGATCAGCAAAATGATGTACGTTGATGATAAGATCGCGAATATCGTATTGCTGAAGGTATTCAATATTACGCTGCAGCAGGCTCTTGCCGTTAACCACAGCCAATGCTTTGGGGTGCTGATCTGTCCATGGCTTTAGCCGGCTGCCTAAACCAGCAGCAAGTATCATTGCTTTTTTAATTGTCGTTGTTGCCATGATTACCAAGTTTTTTTACCACATAGATGCATTGCAACATAGCAGGTTGGTGCAAGCGGTTTTAAAGGGTTTATGTGTCTATATGGTTATATATTATTTAACCCAGTTATGTTCGTTGTTATGATGCAGGATAACCTTTACCTTATATTTATTTTTGAGATGTCTTGCCGTTTGTTCGGCCGCATAAACACTGCGATGCTGGCCGCCGGTGCATCCAAAGTTGATGGTAAGGCTTTCGAAATCACGTTTTAAATAATCCTCCACAGATATATCCACGATATCAAACACGCTGTTTAAAAAATCATTCATGCGGGTGCGTTGTTCCAGGAAATCAATCACCGGTTTGTCTTTACCGGAGAGCTTTTTGTATTCAGTAAACCTTCCGGGATTGAGAATACCACGGCAATCAAACATAAAACCACCGCCATTGCCTGATTCATCAACCGGCAATACTTTCTTGTAAGAAAAACTGTTGATGGTTACCTGTAAAGGCGTTTGCTCATTGGCCTGTACGGGCTCAAATCTTTCTACAATTTCATCACTTACCACAATCTTTAACATACGGTCAAATTCAGGCAGGGAAAGACCTACTCGTTTGTTCTCCACAAACCATTTCATATTGCGAAGTGCCAGTGGTATACTGGAAAGAAAATGTGCCTTTCTTTCAAACAAGCCACGAAAGCCATAAGCCCCGAGCACCTGTAATAACCTTATTAATACATAGCCGTTATACTGACTGATGAAAATATTCCGGTCTACCGGTTTCTCCAGCAGGCCATCAATCTCATCCAGGTAGTCATTTAACAAACTTGTTTTCCATTCATCGCTTAACTCTGCTTTTGCCTGCCATAATAAACTGGCCACATCATATTGCAATGCGCCCTGCATACCACCCTGGTAATCGATAAAAAATACTTCCCCGTTATTCACAATAATATTGCGGCTCTGGAAATCACGGAACATAAAATATTTATATTCCGTTTTGGTAAGATAAGTGCTGAGCGCTTCAAAATCATCCAGCATTGCCTGCTTGTCGTAAGGCAAACGTAGTGTATCAAGAAAGTAATATTTGAAATATAAAAGATCACTGAGAATAGCCTGTTTGCCAAACTCTTTAGCGGTAAGGCACCAGTCATAATCCAGCCCTTCGTGACCGGTTATTTGAATCTTCGCCAGTTGCTGCAAACTTTTTTTAAACAGGTCATATGCATAATCACCATGGCCATGTGCTTCCAGGTTATTAAGCAGCGATATGGTACCAAGGTCTTCCTGCACATAAAGCGTCTTCTCGTTATTCACTGCGTAAATGTCCGGAACGGGCAGCTCTTTATTTTTAAAATGCCTGCTGAAATGGATAAATGTTTCGTTTTCTTTAATGTTGAGATTATGCGTTCCTATATAGGTTTCCGATGCCTGGTAAATGCGGAAATACGTTCTGTCGCTGCCGCTTTGCGGTAACTTTTCAATACGGTCTGCGTGGCTTTTTTTAAAGCTGAAAAATAAATCGCCCAATGCCTTTACTACCTGTTCCATATAAAAATTGTAAGTCGGTAAAAATAGGGAAAAGAAAATGAGGAAGCCGGAAAGACGGAAAAGTCAGGAAGACACAGAAGCCAGGGGGAAACCGATTTATTTTGTGAGTTCGCGGAAAACATCTTCCAGGTTACTGCCTTCTGTTTCAAGCGACACGATATTCAGATTTTCACGGAGTGCCAGTTCCAGCAACTGTTTGCGGGCAGCAGTGGTATCTGTAGTAGTTAACCGCCAGGTATTGCCGTTGTCTTTGGAAACATTGGTGACAGCGGGTAGCCGTTGCAGCCATTCAGCTTCCAGGCCCTCCTTAAAAGAGACCTTTACCACATCGCTTTGTGTGCCGCGCTGCAGGTTGCTGAGTGAATCATTGGCTACCAGTTGTCCTTTATTAATGATGACAACACGATCGCAAATGGCCTGCACTTCCTGTAATATATGTGATGAAAAAAGTACCGTTTTATCTTTACCCTGCGCCTTGATGAGGTTCCTTATTTCGATGATCTGGTTGGGGTCGAGACCGCTGGTGGGTTCATCCAGGATCAACACTTCCGGCTGATGCACCAATGAGGCTGCAAGCCCCACACGCTGTTTATATCCTTTGGATAGTTGCCCGATCTTCTTTTTGCTTTCAACGGTTAAACCTGTCAGCTCAATTACTTTGCTGATTTCTTCTTTGCGATTGGAAACCTTGTAAATACCGGCGACAAATTCCAGGTATTCCTTTACATACATGTCGTAATAAAGCGCGTTGGATTCAGGCAGGTAGCCAATTTTCTTTTTGGCGTCAATCGGGTTTGCTTTCACCTCAATACCGCAAACGGTGGCTGTTCCGGCATCGGGAATAAGATAACCGGTAATCATCTTCATGGTAGTACTTTTACCAGCACCATTGGGGCCAAGAAAACCTACAATCTCCCCTTTATTAATGGTAAAAGAAATATTGTTCACCGCTTTTTGTGAACCATATACCTTCAGCAAATCTTTTACTTCGATTGACATTGGCCAAATATAGTAAAGTCAGCAAGTCAGCGGTTAATAAGTAATAAAAGGTTGGGGTAGAAAGACATTATTAACGTTTTTAACAATAGCCCATGTAAGGTTTGTCTGCTCAACTTTTCTGTCCCGCTACTTCCCTGGTTTTCTAACTTTAATTCCCTTGCTGGTCATATTCCCCCCTGAAGGCATACCATCCAAAAATTACAAGCCCGATGGCAATAGGTGTGAAGATGGTGATGATGATGATCCATGGCAGGTAAACGTCTTGCACAGGCTTTGCTGCAATTTTTTGAATGGCCTCGTAAATAAGAAAGAGGATTGCTGAAGGGCCAAGTAGCATCCATACTATGCCGAGGTATCTTTTGATTTGGTTCATATTGCAAGCTTGATTCTATTCGGTTTAGTAATACTATCGGAATATCCGGTGTATCTATTGACCGCTATTATAAGTCTAAAAGGGTCAATTGATTTATTTTGTCGAAATGTTTGCGGTTTAAAGTGTCTAAAGTCAGCCCGTTTGCTACCGCTGTAGCTGCAATAAACAAATCAGCTTTGTCAATGCTTTTTCTAACCTTTTTTAGATCCCGCTGTATTTCCACAGCCACATGCGCTGCCTGGCTATCAAAAGGGAGTACCGTTACTTCAGAAAGTAATTGCCTCCAAAATTCCAGTTGAACCTCGTTTGCTCCGCTATAAATTTCAAATTCAGTTACAGATGAAATAATAATCTGGTTAAACCGCTCAGAAAGTTGAACAAGCCTTGATTTAGCTTTATCACTTTTTCGAAAGTAATCGATTAAAAGTGTAGTATCAATCATAAGGGGTTTGTCCGCCATTCGTTGATTGATTTGCGTGTTTCCTCAATAGTAGTAATTTGGGCTTCCGTAAAGACCGGCCCGTTAAGTAACAATTCTGTTAACCTTGATTTTTTAGCAACAGGCTCCATTTCCTGAGTTAACTCTTTCTGAAGTTTTGCTTTTTGTGTTGGCGAAAGTTGCTTAACAATTGCAATCAGTTCAGTAAACGGTATTTGCACTTTTACTTCCATACTCAAATTTACAATTTCTGCCTGATTTATACCTCGTGGTTCGTAGTTACACTATTCCGGTTACACATGATCCTCCGCCACCTTATGTTTACCCAGGTACAATATCCCGATAAGTGCACAAACGCCGGCAACTGCAATGGGGTAGGTAAGTCCTGCCAGGATATCCCCGCCGGGATTGTCAGACGTTTTGGAATATTCAAACATCAGCGTACCAATAAACGGAACCAATCCTCCAAACACGCCATTACCAATATGATAGGGAAGGCTCATACTGGTATAACGTATTTTGGTAGGGAATAACTCTACCAAGAAAGCTGCAATAGGGCCATAAACCATCGTTACAAAAAGTACCAGCACAAAGATGTAACCGATCAGCTTCCATTTGTATTGCGCCCCTAACGTAATGGTACGTTTTACGGCAGGTTTGGCATCTGCCTTTACGGGTTGATGCGTGGCTGCGAGCAAAGTATCTGTCACTGATTCTTTAACGGAACTGCCATCAGTATATAACCTCGTTTTGGTAGTGGTAACAAGTATTCTGGAAGGATCTTTCGCGTCTGTCTTTTCCGAGATCACCGCATCTGCGGCGGCGGTTGTTTCCGTTTTTTGCTGAAGATCGGTTAATGCGTACATGCCTTTAAAGATGGGCCGATAACAAAGGATCGCCAGTAGCATGCCCAGTATAATAATCGGTTTTCTGCCTATCTTATCACTCAACGCTCCAAACACCACAAAGAAAGGCGTGGCAAAAAGAAGCGCCAATCCAATCCAGGTATTTGCCTGTATATCGCTAAGGTTACAGGTTTTCAGCAGGAAGGTTTGTGCATAAAACTGGCCGGTATACCAAACCACACCCTGGCCCATGGTAGCACCAAACAATGCAAGCAAAACCATTTTAAGATTGGCCTTGTGCCCAAAGCTTTCTTTTAACGGGTTCACCGAAGTCTTTCCTTCCTTTTTAAGCTTGCTGAACAGCGGGCTTTCGTGCATTTTCATGCGTATAAAAATGGACACGATCACCAGTACAATACTTACCAGAAAGGGCAGGCGCCAACCCCATTCGCTATACTGCTCTTCGCTTAACACGCTGCGTGTAATAAGAATAACACCGAGTGAAACAAACAAACCGAGCGTGGCCGTAGTTTGTATCCAGCTTGTATAATAACCGCGTTTACCGGCGGGGGAATGTTCTGCCACATAGGTAGCGGCACCACCATATTCACCGCCCAATGCGAGGCCTTGTAATAAGCGCAGCAATAAAATCAGCAAAGGTGCAAACGAAAACTTTTCATAGGTAGGAATACAGCCGATTAAAAAAGTGGAACCGCCCATAATAATGAGCGTTAAAAGAAACGTGTATTTACGGCCGATGATATCGCCCAGCCTTCCAAAAACCAATGCACCAAAAGGCCTTACAATAAAGCCTGCAGCAAATGTGGCCAGCGTAGAAAGAAATGCTGCGGTGGGATTACCCGGCGGAAAAAACTTTTCAGAAATAATAAATGCAAGGCTGCCGAAAATATAGAAATCGTACCACTCGATTAACGTACCTACCGACGATGCAAAAATAACTTTGGTGATGCTGTTGTTCTGGGTGCTCATGGCTGGCAAAGCGTGTTTTAAGATGATGCGCCTGTTTGCGCATAATAAGGTTTAAATATAATAACAAACAGGTTTAGTAGAGCAACAGCAGTTTAAATTTCGGGGAGGCTGATCTATTGAAACTCGTAGCGGGAAACCTCAAACATCCTACTTTTGCGCCACAATTGTTTTTTATGCGTTTAGTATTGCCTGTTTTGTTTTTTGTGTGTAGTTGTATGATGGCCTGTTCACCCAATAACGTTACGGTTGACGACAGCCTGCAAAAGTATTTTGAGGAAAATAGAGTAACAGGTACTTTCGGCATGTTCGATAATGGCCAGGGCCAGTTCACCGTATATAACCTGGCAAGGTTTAAAGACTCTGCCTATCTCCCTGCTTCTACTTTTAAAATAGTCAACTCTTTAATTGGCCTGGAAACGGGCAGGATTGTTAATGAGAACATGATTATTAAATGGGACGGAATAACAAGATCCATTCCTGAATGGAACAAGGATTTAACGATGGCGGAGGCTTTTAAAGTTTCTGCAGTGCCCTATTACCAGGAAGTGGCCAGAAGAATAGGAAAAGATACTATGCAGCACTGGCTTGATACGCTGGGTTATGCAGCTAAATATGGAAAGGCCGTTATTAAAACCAGCATAGATACTTTCTGGCTGGATAATTCTATTAAGATCACCGCCGATGAGCAACTGGGGCTGGTAAAAAAACTTTACTTTGATCAGTTGCCATTTCGCAAACAAACTACGCAGGATATAGTAAAACGCGTAATGCTTCAGGAAGACAATGCCAATTATAAACTCAGTTACAAAACCGGATGGGGACATCGTGAAAACGGCAATTCATTAGGTTGGATCGTTGGCTGGATTGAAGAAAACAAACACCCTTACTTTTTTGCCATGAACGTAGAAGGTCCGCGTGATATGGATATGACAACCGTTCGTATGAAAATATTGAAAGATATATTGAAGCAGTATGGATTTATGGAGGGAAGGAAGTAAGCACTTTCACTTTTTGTTTTCAAAAGATTGTGTAGGTTGAGGAATGCTCGACTGGATCATCTTTTCTTTTATTATAGCGATGATTGTCTTTTTTACAGTTTATCTGCTTGTAAAAGTCATAAAACAATCGAAGTCATCAGAAAAGAAAACCCGTCGCAGTTTTCGTAGACAATTGGGTATCGAAATTCTCTACATTGTTTGCGAGGTTATTTTTTCATAACCTTGATCCCCTAATTAAATCAAAAAAATACACACCCTGTTAGGGCATTTGGCGCAATGCTTGTAGATTGCACGTTAACGGCTTATATGCCTTGCAGCTATGTTGTCATTTCAGCACACAGAATATTTAATCGCAATATTGATAGTGGTTCCTTTGGTGCTGCTCTTTTTAAATACCCTTTACTGGAAAAAAAAGGTAAGGAAAGCATTGGGTGATGAAGCGCTGGTAAATGCGCTCACCAAAACTTACTCTTCCGTTTTATACCGGCTAAAATTTGTATTGATCATATGCGCCGTAATTGCACTGGTGATAGCCGGCGCCAACCTTCGCAAACCGGCACCGGGCGATGATGAGAAACGCGCCGGTATAGATATTATGGTGGCGATGGATGTAAGCAAAAGTATGCTGAGCGATGATATAAAACCATCCAGGCTAATTAAGGCAAAACAACTGGTAAGTGTGTTGATGGATCAACTGGATAATAACCGCATCGGGCTGGTTTTGTTTGCCGGGCAGGCTTACCTGCAAATGCCGCTTACAACAGATATCGCTGCGGCAAAGATATTTATCAGTAATGCATCGCCTGAAGCAATACCCATCCAGGGAACCGTGGTAAGTGATGCATTGAAAATGTGCGATAACTCATTTAATACCAAAGAAAAAAAATACAAGGCGGTATTATTGATTACGGATGGTGAAGATCATGATACAAAGATAGAGCCGACCATACAACAGTTATTTGATCATGGCGTGGTGGTGTATGCCATTGGCGTCGGCACGCCTGAAGGAGCAACCATCACTGATCCTGTAACCAATGAACCTAAGAGAGACGTCAATGGCCAGACCGTTATCACAAAATTGAATGAAGCAGAATTGAAACTGATCGCGGAGAAAACCGGCGGCAGTTACCATCGGCTGGATAATTCTGTAAACGTGGTAAATGATGTGGTGAGCACCATCGACAGTATGAAGAAAAAACTGATACAGGGTGAAGGTAACGAGCGGCAATATGCATCTTTCTTCCCGTTCTTTATTGGTTTTGCGATATTGTTGTTGGTTGCAGAAGTATTTATTCCGGAAACAAAAAGAGTAAAACAGTGAGGTACTTTTTTATCATAGCATTCTCTTGCTGCTGTATAAGTACATATGCCCAGCAATCAAACGGACTGATAAAAAAAGGCAATGACGCCTATAAAAAAGGCGACCTTAAAGCAGCCACGGATAGTTATCAAAAGGCCCTGGCTAAAGACAAAGACAATAAAACCGCTCAGTTTAACCTGGGCAATGCATTGCAAAAACAAAACCAGGGGCCGGATGCAGAAAAAGAATACAATGAAGTATTAAATGGTAATGCTGATGAAGAGTTAAAATCAAAAGCGTCTTATAATAAAGGGCTTTCCCTGGTTCAGCAAAAGAAGTTTCCGGAAGCTGCGGATGCATTTAAACAGTCCCTCAAGGGAAATCCTGAAGACAATGATGCACGGGAGAACCTGCAGAAAGTATTGAATGAAATAAGAAAGCAGCAACAGCAGCAGCAAAATCAACAACAGAAAAAAGACGAGAAGAAGAAACAGGAAGAGCAGAAACAACAACAGCAACCACAACAATCCAAAACAAAACTCTCCCAGCAAAAAGCAGAGCAGTTGCTTAACCAGTTAAGGGATAGGGAAAAGCAATTGCAGAACCAGTTGCAAAAACAGAAACCCAATACCCAGCAGCAGGAAAAAGACTGGTAGCCTGGCTTACAAACAACATTACTTTTATATATACTCCTTCGTAAAATGAAAAAGAAATATTTGATCGTCGCGCTACTCACAGCCATCATTTTTGCTTCCTGCCTGGATACTGAAGAAAAGATTGTGATTAATGCCGATGAAACAGGAAACTATGGTTTAAGTATGGATATGAGCAGTATGATGGGGCAACTGAAAGCTTTCGCTTCTCAAAAGGAGGAAATTGCACAGGCTTTGCAGAATAAAGACACCACCATTAACTTCAGCAGTTTTACAGATACCTCCACGCAATTAACTGCAGCAGAAAAAGAAGTGTTGCATGATGGAACGCTGCACTTGCTGGTTAATGAAGAAAACAGCCAGTTAAAACTTGCGTTTAATATACCCTTTAAAAATATTGATCAACTGGCTTACCTGAAACAACATTTCCCTGAAATGATCGGTAAATTAAAAGCTGCGGATAAAGCGCTTGGCGGCGGATCATCCCCCATGGGTAACCTGGGTAATGGCCCTAACCCCGGCAGCTTGTTAAGCCCGGCTTCCAGCGCTTATGCTTTCACTGCCAATAAAAACATGATTGGCAACAAACTTATCAGTAAAGAAGCGTTTGAAACTTTTGCACAGGATTCTTCCATGCAAATGGTGAAACAGGTATTGCCATTAATGGGTGACGTGAATTATAAAACCATCATCGTTTTACCAAGACCGGCAAAAACCTTTACCGGAAGCAATGCTACCGCTGCCACCGATAAAAAAACAGTCACCTTTACCGGCACACTTTCCGACCTTTTTGAAAAACCGGAATCATTCGATTATAATATCGAATATTAAGGCCATCAACCACCGGGGGAACAATGCTTGTACCGGTTTGTCAGCAAATGATCATTCATATATCAATGTCATGCTTTACAAAATGGTATTCCGGCATACTGGTAATTCTTCAGTAGTTTTGCGCTTCATCAATGTTGTATGCAGTTATATTGTAATTCACTTACCCAGTACAGCCGTTTAAAAACACGTGAGGTTAAGATTGGCGACCTGCTGTTGGGCAATTTTCATCCCATCCGCCTTCAAACCATGACCACTACCGATACCATGGACACGATTGCCACTGTAGAGCAGTCCATCCGTTGTATAGAAGCCGGTGCAGAGCTGGTACGCATTACCGCGCCTTCCAAAAAAGAAGCGGAGAACCTGCTGAACATTAAAAACGAATTACGTAAAAGGGGATATACCACACCATTGGTGGCCGATATTCACTTTACGCCCAATGCTGCCGAAATTGCGGCCCGCATCGTGGAAAAAGTAAGGGTGAACCCGGGCAATTATATCGATAAGAAAAAATTTGAACTGATTGAATATACGGATGCAGAGTATAACGAAGAGATAGACCGCATTCGCGAAAAGTTTACACCGCTGGTAAATATTTGTAAGGAGTATGGAACGGCCATGCGTATTGGTACCAACCATGGTTCTTTAAGTGACCGCATCATGAGCCGTTATGGTGATACGCCGATGGGAATGGTGGAAAGCGCTATGGAATTCTTACGGGTAGCCAGGAGCGAAAACTACCACAACATAGTGTTAAGCATGAAGGCCAGCAACCCGCAGGTAATGGTGCAGGCTTACCGCTTATTGATAGAACAGATGATGCGGGAATTTGAAGAGTGCTACCCCTTGCACCTGGGTGTTACGGAGGCAGGTGATGGTGAAGATGGCCGCGTAAAAAGTGCCGCCGGTATTGGAACATTGCTGGAAGATGGCATTGGCGATACCGTGCGTGTTTCTCTAACAGAAGATCCTGAATTTGAAATACCGGTTTGTAAAGACCTGGTAAAAAGATATGAAGGTGAAGGTTCCATTGTAAGTAAGCAGTCTTCCGGTGTACAGGCTATATCCAAAGTGCCGCCGATGGAAAAAGTGCCTTATTCACCTTTTGAGTATAAACGCAGGGAAAGCTTTGCGGTAGATAATATTGGCGGTCATCATGTACCGGTGGTGATTGCCGACCTGAGCAAGGTTGAAAATATCACACCTCAGCATTTGCAAAGCGTAGGGTATAAGTATGATGAACCTTCAGACAAATGGAACATCAGCGATGCCGCAGCAGATTATATTTTTACCGGTCACCAGGTGTTGAATTTTGCACTTCCGGGTACCTTAAAAGTGATTGTATATCCTGATGCATGGCAAGAAGCAATTAATACAATTTCTGGTGAAGACGGCGGATCAATCACTCAAAATAAGTACTTCCCTATTTTCCAGGACAGTGGCTTTGTTGCAGCTACAGAAAAAAACGATACACTCAATTTTGTGATGGTAGATTGCTTTAATGATGAAACCGCTACCAACGATTTTACTTACCTGGATGCTTTGGCAAATGACCCTTCTGTGGTATTATGTTTAAGCAGCAGCAACAAACAGGCAATGCCTTCTGTACGTCGCATGTTTACGGAACTCATCACCAGGAATATTAAAAATCCTGCAGTGATTATTTGCGACAGTTACTGGCAAACCACCGATGAACACCTGATTCATTACTCAACAGAATGTGGCGCTTTGTTTCTTGATGGTTTTGGTGATGGCATTTGCCTTGGCATGACCGCCGCTGCTTATCAGCAACAGGCTTCCAGCTACCAGAATACCAGTGGCCGCAATTACACTAGTAATGCAACGGTTGAGCAGTTCATTAATTCAACTGCATTTACCATTTTGCAGGCCACGCGAACACGTATCTCCAAAACAGAATATATCTCCTGCCCTTCCTGTGGCAGAACGCTGTTTGATTTGCAGGAAACCACCGCAAAGATCCGCTCTGTTACCAATCATCTTAAAGGCGTTAAAATTGCCATTATGGGTTGTATTGTAAACGGGCCCGGTGAAATGGCCGATGCCGATTTTGGTTATGTAGGCAGCGGCGTTGGCAAGATCACTTTATACAAAGGAAAAGAAGTGGTAAAACGCAATGTAGACAGCAACATTGCCGTGGAAGAATTAATCAACCTGCTTAAAGAAAACGAAGCTTGGATTGAGCCATAGCAACATAAGGAACGTTTGTGTTGCCGGAGTTAGTTTGTGAAAAGTAAGAAGTGAAGCGTTAGTATTTACCTTTCACATTGATTGTGATTTGCCAGTCTTAGCAACGGACTTGTATATTTTGTTACTGTGCTTTATTACCAATGAACTGTTGTATGCTGTTTATATCACTCTTTAACGCTCACTTTGCTATTTAAAAACGAAAAGATCTTGAATAATATTACATTGGAGGTCATCAGTGAATTTTTATGCAAAAATGAGATTGAACTGTCCTCAACTCACACTAGGTTGTCTCTTCCTATTATTAACAGGATTTACAAGAAGATGCGGGCCGGCATAAAAATTCCAGCCATAAAAGTTGAAGGTAATTTTATATGCGATGGACATCATCGATATGTTGCATCACTTTTAGCAGGATATTCTCTTGAAAGAATTTCTTGGGTTAAAACATCAGCAACAACTGTAATTGATTGGAAAACGGTTAGTTTTGATGAAGGTGATTGGGATACAGACGATGAAATTGCTTTACGAAATAGACAGGATGCCGAATATAACAATATAACGGTTGAGAAAATCGCTGAGCTGCTGAAATAAATTGTAAATTTGCTTGTTATGTTATTCTTTTTAGACATAGATGGTGTCATGGTTCCTGCCAAAGGTTGGAAAAGTCCTGATATGCTGAATGATGGATTTCCCGCGTTTAGTACCAAGGCTATCAGTGCTCTTCAGCGTTTAATTTCCGGGGATGTAACCATTATACTTACAACATCTCACAAGTCAAAGTTTAGCATCGATGAATGGAAAAGCATTTTCAGAAACAGAGGGATCGATATTGAAAAGATAAAATCACTTCCTGAAAACGCTAATAATCTTAACAGGAAAGACGAGATTGTTAATTGGTTTAGTGTCAATAATGTTAATGAAGATTTTGTCATTATAGATGATGATAAGTCTTTAAACGAGCTTCCGGCTTATTTGAAAGAGAGGTTGGTACAAACAAGTCCATATATTGGTCTTACAGAAGAGCATTTGGAAGTAATAAAATCTATCTCAAATAAAGTTTTACAACATGGATAAAGATTTAAAATGTCAAATTATATAACACCTCACTTTTAAACAGTGGGGTGTTTCGTTTTAATAGCATACACAGTTTTACTTGTGTCACTCACTTGTACGTTCTTGTCTATTATCGGCAAAGGGTTGCCTTTCTATATAGCGCAATCATTTCATTGTAAAAACAGGTGACATATTCTCCGCAAAAGCACTATCTTCAGGGCAATACAGAGAAAAAATACTACCAACGACAATGACCCCCCGCAGAAAATTTATCCGCCAGGCCGCCTTATTAACCGGCGCCTTTTCAGCCAGTAGTTTATTTAACCGTTTATATGCCGCAGGTATAGAAGATGCGGCTGCAAGAATTGATGGCTTATCTCCTTTTGAAGCTGCTACGGAAGAAGATTACTGGAGCGTAATTCAACAGGCATATACCGTTAACTCAAATATCATCAATCTTAATAATGGCGGCGTAAGCCCTGCGCCCAAAGTGGTGCAGGAAGCCGTAGAGCGTTATAACAAATTAAGCAATGAAGGGCCGTCTTACTTTATGTGGCGCATCCTTGACCAGGGCCGTGAACCGCTGCGACAGAAACTGGCATTGCTGGCCGGTTGCGATGCAGAAGAAATTGCTGTTAACCGTAATTCCACCGAGGCATTAAACACCGTTATTTACGGGCTTGATCTTAAACCGGGCGATGAAGTGGTTGGTACCAAACAGGATTACCCCAATATGATCAATGCCTGGAAACAGCGTGCCCTGCGTGATCGTATTAAATATACCCAGATCAGTTTTGATTTCCCGGTAGAAGATGATGATGCGATCGTAAGAGCCTATGAAAAAGCGATCACCTCCAAAACAAAAATCCTGCATGTAACCCATTTGATCAACTGGGTAGGGCAAATCATGCCGGTTAAAAAGATCGCTCAAATGGCGCATGCAAAGGGTGTAGAAGTGCTCTGCGACAGCGCACATTCGTTTGGCCTGCTGGACTTTAAATTTCCTGATCTTGAATGTGATTATGCAGGAACAAGTCTTCATAAATTTTTAAGCGCGCCCATTGGCAGCGGTATGTTATATATCAGGAAAGAAAAGATTGCAAAGATCTGGCCGCTGCTTTGCAATGACAAGCCCAACAGCAGCGATATCCGCAAGTTTGAAACCCTTGGCACACGAAGCTTTCCCATTGAACAGGGTATTGGCGAGGCCCTGAACTTTCACAATGCCATTGGTGCCAAACGCAAAGAAGAAAGAATAAGATATCTCAAGAATTACTGGGCAGAAAAAGTAAAGGATATTCCCGGTGTAAAATTGCATACTTCGCTTAACCCTGCTTATTCCTGCGCCATTTGCGGAGTTAGTATTGATAACATTCCCCCCGTTGAATTGAGCGATCTGCTTTTCGCAAACTATAAAATTCATACTGTTGGCATTGTATGGGAAAACATCAGTTGCGTGCGTGTAACACCGCATGTTTATACAACACTGCAGGAGTTGGATATGCTGGTAAAGGCTATAACAGAGATTGCAGGTAAGAAAAAGATTGGGTAGTTTGCTGGCATTTAAAATCCTGAGACCTGTCAGACTTTCGTCAACGACTTTATATTTAACATTGCTTGGTAATCTCATAATACCCTGCATCAGCCAAAGACCAGTAGCTTTGCACAAATGATTTAACCATGCAGGTAACCATCTGGTCTGATATACGCTGCCCGTTTTGTTATATTGGCAAGCGAAAGTTTGAGATAGCACTTCAGGAATTTCCCCATAAAGAAAAGATAACAGTGGAATGGAAAAGTTTTGAGCTTGATCCTTCACTTGAAACTGACAAAAACAAAAACGTGTACGATTACCTGGCTGAAAAGAAAGGTCAGTCCCGTGAATGGTCTGAGCGGGTGCATGCGCAGGTTACACAAACCGCTGCAGAGGTAGGCCTGGCATACAATTTTGATCACACAGTAATTGCCGCATCTTTTGATGCTCACCGCCTGATACAATTTGCAAAAACAAAAGAATTGGGAGATGCTGCAGAAGAACAGCTTTTCAAAGCTTATTTTACCGATGGTAAAGACATCAGCGATCCTGAAGTACTGATTACCCTGGGGGCAGAGATTGGCCTTGAGAAAAAAGCAATACAGCAAATACTTTCATCAGATGCTTATACAAAAGAGGTGCGCAGAGATGAGGCAGAAGCGCAGGCGATTGGTGTAAATGGTGTTCCATTTTTTGTATTGGATAATAAGTATGCTGTTTCAGGTGCGCAGGCTCCAGCTGTGTTTAAGCAAGCGTTGGAACAGGCCTGGAAAGAATATGATGGCAAGAGCAAACTATCTGTTATTGCGGAAGGTGCATCCTGTGAAACAGGTGGCGATTGCTGATCTTTCAGCGATATAATAAGCAAGGTTAAAACCTGAACCCGATACGTACATAAGGCAGCCATCCTTCATTGGAATGGCCTGCCTGTATTTGTATCAGGGTAATACTGGCCGGCTGAATATATATTCCGCCACCATAACCGTCATGCCAGGTAGATGATTTTTCTCCGGGTTCCCAAACACGCCCCACATCATTAAATAGGGTAAGGCCAACAGTACCGGGTAACAGGTAAGACACAAAATCAAACAGCTTCACGCGGAGTTCAACATTATGAAAAGCATAGCTTCTTCCTGCAAAGCGATAATTTCTGAAACCTCGTAAGTTGGTAGTTCCGCTCAGGTATAATAACTGGAAAAAATCAGGATGGCCAGCCGTAGTGCCTGCTCCTATACGATTGGCAAGTACCACTGTAGAATCTTTATTAAGCGCCAGGTAATGATCTGCATCCAGTGTAAACTGTGCATAACTGTTTTTCTCCAGGTTGAGCGCTTTTATGGCCATCACGTTTAACTGAATATGCATTCCGCTTGCAGGCAACACTACATTATTTCTCGAATCATATGCCAGGCCCGCAACCGGACCGGCAAAATATTTATTGCTGAAAACATCTTTGCCAGGGTTTGCTGCATTAAAGGAATCAAGTGAATTGTGTTGGTTTGCATCAGGATCAGCATGGTAATATTGAGCCCTTATGCCTGCATTTACCGCCAGGTATTTGCTTAATGGGTGGCTAATCCTTGCATCTGCAGTTACATAATCAAAATGTGTTCTGTAATAACTGATCTTGCGATCACCTTCGTTTGGAAATTTAGTCTCATTCCCAATGCCGAAAAAGTTACGTATATACCGGGGTCCCCTGGAATAAATGTTTACATGAAGGTCATTGTTGCCAAAGACCTTTTTAAAATAGCCGTCATAAATCAGCCTGAAAAAATTACGCCCGGTGGAATAGTTCACCCAGAAGTCCTGCTTTGTAGCATAGGGTTCTTTCCTGAACCCATGCGTGGTTTTAGAGAACCCGGCACGTAAAATAATGTGGTCATCAGAATTGTAATCAGCACCAAAAACAGGCCCTGCATAATTATACTTGAAACTATTGCTGTCATAAGCATTTACCGTGCTGTCTTTACCAAGACGCAGCTTTGCTTCAATATCTTTGGAAATATTATTGGGCTGGTCTTTACGATCATAGATGTACAAGCGGTTTTTATTCGGCGTATTGGCATCAACATAAAAACTATCTGCATCATCACCGCCAATCATTCGTACTTTAATCGGGGATGATTGATTGCCGTTTATTACAAATGCATCATTGCCGCCACGGGCAAACAAACGCAGTTCTTTTGTAACGCCCGGGGCAAAAGTGCGCTGGTAAAGTATCTTATCCTGCTCAGCATTTTTTTTAAGCTTGTAAACGGTTAGATTCAGCTTGCCGCTATCAAGATATTGTAGGTTAAATAATTCCCGTTTGTCGGATGTGGCAATGGCTACCGTTGTGGAAATAAATCTGTAATAATCCAATGCTTCTTTTTGAAGATTGGCTCTTCTTAATTTCAGTTTGCGGATGATGTCATCGCCAGACAATGCAAATACAGGCGCAGGTAACAAATGTATTGCAGAGTCTATCAGCTTATCCGTAATATGCGTTTGTATATAACTGATCTGTTCTTTCCATTGCGTTTCATCAAGGCCAGTTAAATAAATGCGGTCAAAGTAGCGTGCATTTACATTCCAGCCCTGTATATCGCGTAAAGACTCATGAAAGCCCTGGAATTTCGACATCAAAAACTGATGCGATACAATCCACGGAAATACACCTGATGTTTTATAATATACCTGGTCGCGATCCCGGGGGATGGGTGTGTATACAATGTCTTTTTTGTTTTTTGCTTTTTGCCAGCGCCACTGGTCTTCATGCCGGTCCCAATCGCCCAGTAACATATCCAGTAACCTTGCACGTAAAACAATAGTTTGATCAATGGCAACGTCATTATCATCTTTCAGCTTGTCCTGTACCTTGGCCGAGTTGTCAGACGAAGCATCCCCATCAGTATCGCGTTCTTCAAAAAGAAAGATCCTGTTGGCAAAATCTTTCCGGTATTCGCCAAGCGCTTCATCATCTGCCACATATACTACCTGGGGGTTTGCATGTGGTATGCCCAGCGCTTCCGCAAAGGGCGGAACTGTTAGCGCTGCAAAAGGGTTCGCCGTAGTAATCTGGTCTACCAGTATATCTTTTACAATAGAGGCTTTCAGGTTATCCGGTAGTTTTCTTTCAGGATATTTTTCCAGCGTACGCAGCACCCACTCTTTTCCATTTTTATCGCGAAGCCGTAAAGATCTTGTTTGTAATCCGCCGCCTTGTTTAACCGGTGTAAGACCACCTTTTTCTTTAGCCAGTGAAAATACTTTTACCCTTACCGGCATTGCCCATAGTTTACGGTAATTCTCACCCAGCAGGAAGCGGTGAAAATTGCTTACACTGTCGTAGGAAGGTTTTATTGCAACGGTAATGCTGTCCTGCTGTGCGTAAGATTGTAAGTTGCAAACGCACAATAGCACCAGCATCATTGTTATTTGCCTGTAGATCGTCAAGTTTGGGATGTTTTTCTTACCTGATAAATATAGGCTTATTCTAATGTTTGCAAAAACTACTTTCACAGGTATGCATTACGGTTTTTGTTGGCGTTATTCAGCAAAGACATAGAAGGTTTATAATAAAAGTGTATTGATTTAATGGTAATGGAATGCATTATATAACATTGAAGACGCCATAAAAATTGAATAACTTACTGTTTCAAACCTTATTCATAAAGCGATTGCCATGCCACACAATAATCTTTTTACCCGGAAGGAATTCCTGTCCAGCACCGGTGCGGCCGCTGCCGGAATGTTACTATCTCCTGTTATATTACATGCTGCCCCGCAGGAGGTGAATAAAATCAAAGTAGCCGTTATTGGCTGTGGAAGTGTTTCTAATATGTACCTGCCGCATTTGAGTAAATGCGCATATGCAACACTGGTAAGTACCTGTGATATAAAACCGGAAAGAGCATCCATGGCCGCTGAAAAATACCAGGTACCTAATCATTACCCGCATATTGATGCCCTGCTTGCCGGACCCTCTTTTGACCTGATGGTGAACCTTACCAATATGCAGGAGCATGGTCATCTTAATAAGCAGGCGTTGCTTGCAGGAAAGCATGTGTGGAGTGAAAAACCGATGGCAAATACCTACAAAGAAGGACGGGCATTACTTGACCTGGCGATTAGTAAAAAGCTGCGCATCTGGGGTGCGCCTGCGGTTGTCAATAGCCCGCAGTTTGCATTTATGGCACAAAGTATTAATAATGGCAAGCTGGGGAAAGTAGCTGCAGCGCATGCGCATTACGGTCACCTTGGGCCAACCTGGTCAGCATTCTTTTATGAGAAGGGTGGCGGTAGTTTGCCTGACCTGGGTGTATATAACCTGGCATCTCTTAGCGGGTTGCTCGGGCCGGTGAAAAATGTAATTGCCATGACAAGTATCGTAACCAGCGAAAGAACCGTAGATGACAAAGGACAAATTCCTGTACAGGCAGAAGATAATGCCATGGTGGTGATGGACCATGGCAACGGCGTTCTTTCACATGTGCAATGCGGGTTTAATTATTTTGATCCTTATGGCCATGAAGGGAAAGGGCAGGACCGGCCAACCATTTCCGTTTGGGGCACCAAAGGCAATATGGCACTGGTAGGTTATGACTGGGCGCCGTTTGGCGTTGACCTGGCCGTTTCTTATACAGAAAAACCAATACGGCATGCAGAAGATGCCGGCGACTATGTTTGGCAACAGGGCGCATCAGTCATCTGCGAAGCGCTTGTCAGGAGTAAGGAACCTTTGATAAATGCCGAGCATGCATTACATGTACTTGAAATTATTGAAGCAGCCAGGGCCTCTCAGGAAACAGGCAGGCGTATACCCTTACAATCTACCTTTAAATGGCCCGTGATAGTATAAATTGTAAGGTTACCACTTACTTATTCAGCCCGAAGGGGCGATATGTTATTTTGAAAATTGTACCTGATACAATAAATATCCGTACAACGTAACAGCACCGAAACCCACAGCCGCCATAATAACTAACAGATGAACGTATTGCGACGCAAGAGGCGATGCCAGGCATACGAGTGCTGGTAACCATTTAAAAAACTTCATTGACAGGCATTTACGGCCTAAAAAAATTGATTTACTTTTTACCAAATCTGCAAGTTATTTTTGCGGCTCACCTAATAAAAAATTCAATGGTTGATGTAATTCTTGGTTTACAGTGGGGCGATGAGGGAAAAGGTAAAATTGTAGATTATTTCGCACCGAATTATGATATAATTGCCCGCTTCCAGGGCGGCCCAAATGCCGGCCATACCTTGTATGTGGATGGTAAAAAAGTGGTGCTGCATCAGATTCCTTCCGGTATTTTTCACCAGAACACTGTTAATTTAATCGGCAATGGCGTTGTGCTAGACCCGGTTACTTTAAAAAGAGAATGCGATACGGTTGCTGCCTTTGGTATTGATGTTAAAAAGAACCTTTTTATTTCTGAGCGTACCAATATCATCGTACCTACCCACCGTGCACTTGATAAAGCTTCAGAGCTTAGCAAGGGAGAAGGAAAGATTGGCTCCACACTTAAAGGCATTGGCCCGGCTTATATGGATAAGACAGGCCGTAATGCGCTTCGTGCCGGAGACCTGCTGGATAAAACCTTTGTTACACAATACATCAAGCTTCGTTTAAAGCACCAGAAGATATTAGACAGCCATAACTTTAATGAAGATATTACTGCCTGGGAAGAAGAGTTTTTTGAAGCGATTGAATTCCTGCGCACACTGAATATTGTGAATGGTGAATACTTCATCAACAACAAGATCAGCGAAGGCAAGAAAGTACTGGCAGAAGGCGCACAAGGCACTATGCTGGATGTAGATTTTGGCACCTTCCCGTTTGTTACTTCCTCCAATACCATTTCAGCAGGTGTTTGTACCGGTCTTGGTGTGGCCCCGCAAAAAATTAAGGAAGTACTTGGCGTAACAAAAGCTTATTGTACGCGTGTAGGCAGCGGGCCTTTTCCTACAGAACTGGATAATGCCACCGGCGAAGAGTTAAGAAAGATTGGTAACGAATTTGGCGCTACCACAGGCAGGCCAAGACGTTGCGGCTGGATTGACCTGGTAGCACTGAAGTACACCTGTATGATTAACGGTGTTACACAAGTGGTAATGACCAAGGCCGATGTGCTGGACACTTTTGAAAACCTGGATATTTGTACTTCTTACAATGTAAATGGCAAAGAGAGTGACGAAGTGCCTTTTCAAATGACCAGGGTTAAACTGGAGCCTAATTACAAAACGTTTAAAGGATGGCATGCAGACACTACTGCAATTAAAGATGCAGCGAATTTACCCGCAAGCATGTCAGACTATATCAAGTTCATCAACGGCTACATTGGAGCACCTGTGAAATATGTGTCAAATGGCCCAGGAAGAGACCAAATTGTTGCCTTGTAATAGTATATAGGCATTGAATTTGTGGCATAAAAAATTTTTTTTGCTGATTGAAAAACTCGTTGAAATTTTACGCAGATAATTACCCGGATATGGCACCAAAATCGAACAAAATACCAAAGTCAACGGGTCGCGATGCGACACCAAAAAACAGTGATGAAAAAGTTTCATCAAAATCTAAAAAACAATTGGAAGATGATGAGGATGATTTGGAAGATGATGACGATGAAATGGATCTGAAAACACCCGCAAAGAAAGGCGCAAAGGCAGCTCCTAAAAAAGCAGCCAAAGAAGAAGACGATGATGATGACGATGATGACGCGGAAGATGAAGTGGATGATTGGGATAAACCAGAAGAAGAAGACAACTGGGACCCTGACTTCGACGAATTTGATATACCAAAATCAAAAGGTAAGAAAACCACCGGTGGCGGTACTGGCGGCGGCGGCGGAAAAAAAGGTGGTGATGATGACGACGATTTTAAACTGGATGAAGACTTCAAGGAATTTGACCTGTTTAATGACAGGGGCGGTTCTGATGATGACGATGATGACGATTTTTAATGATCTCTAACAGCCACGTACAACGTACAACAGCCACTTATTCTGTTGAAAATATCAGTCGCTTTAAGCAACAAATGTTGAGCTGGGTTAACCGGTTCAACATTTGTTGCTTTCTGGACAATCACCAATACGCCGGCACTTATAATGGTGCAGAATGCCTGGTTGGCGCAGGAGCTATCTCTTATGTGCTTGCCAATCAGCAGGCGCTTCTTAAACTGGATGCTTATACCCGCCTGCAGAAAGACTGGTTATTTGGTCATTTATCTTACGATCTTAAAGCTGAGCTGGAAAACATTCCTACCTCACATCAGGACTTTACAGGTTTCCCGCTGGTTTATCTTTTTCAGCCGGAAGTAGTGATTGAAATAAAAGATCACACAGTTATTATCCATTCGGCAACCACCCAACCTGCTGTTATTATAAGAGAGATACTTGAAGAAGAACTTCCTGTTAAAAGGCCAGCTAAAAATGCTGTATCCTTTACACCTCGCATCTCCAAAGAAAAATATCTTGACCTCATAGAGCAGGTTCGCGCCCATATATTGCGCGGCGATTGCTATGAACTTAACTTTTGCCAGGAGTTTTTTGCAGAACATATTCTCATTGATCCGCTGGAAACTTACCGCCAACTAACAACAGTTTCGCCCACTCCGTTTGCCGGATACTATAAGCTGGAAGATAAATTTCTTCTCTGCGCAAGCCCCGAACGTTATTTAAAGAAAACCGGTAACAAGATCATCTCCCAACCTATTAAAGGAACCTTACAAAGAAACACTGGCGATGCAAACCATGACCAGGTATTAAAAGAAAGATTGTACAACAGTAGTAAAGACCGCAGTGAAAATGTAATGGTGGTAGACCTGGTGCGTAACGATCTAAGTAAAATATGTAAGGAGGGAAGCGTGCAGGTAGAAGAGTTATTTGGTATTTACAGCTTTCCACAGGTGCACCAGATGATTTCTACCATACAGGGCGAACTTCAACCGGGAATTTCATTTGCAGATATCATTAGCGCAAGCTTCCCCATGGGTTCCATGACCGGCGCACCCAAGCATAATGTAATACAGTTGATTGAGCGGTATGAACAATCGGCCCGGGGAATATATTCAGGTGCTTTAGGTTATATAAGTCCAGATGGAGATTTTGATTTTAATGTAGTCATCCGCAGTATTATGTACAATGCCGGCAACCAATACCTTTCCTACCAGGTTGGCGGAGGGATCACTTTTTACAGTGATGCAGAGAAAGAATATGAAGAATGCATGCTGAAGGCATCGGCGATAGAACTGTTGTTTAGCAAAAGCTGATAGCAATACACCAACACTTAAACGGTGATATTGCTTGTGTGTAAATGAAACACGAAGTTTTTTGTTCAGCTATTTACTTTGCAATATCAAACAACTATCTTTGTTATCACAGCCAGACATACTGTTGTAAATACCCCGTCCTTATTAATAAAATTCAGGCATTATCCCGGTTTTCGTAAAGTTGGCCAACAGCGGTTGACAGGTTTTGCTTTTTTGCTAAGCACCTATTTTGCCCTTACCGAAAATTATCACTTTTGACACGAGTAAAAACGAGAACACCTTGCCTTTTGAAACGGATGTTTAATGCCGTTCTGTTACTGCTATTGGCTGCCCATGCCGTAGCACAACAGCCGGAAATAAACCACCTGCGAAAAAGCCTGCCCCGTGCGAAAGACAGCATACAATATATAGACCTGCTAAACAGGCTTGCCACTGTTTATCATCTTAAAAATGCAGACAGTTGCTATTATTTTGCTCATACTGCTTATACTATAGCAGACCGTTTGAATTATACCCGCGGTCTTGCAGATGCGCTGAACAATACTGGTATTTACTACTCTCTCAAGACCAATACCTACCTGGCTACACGGTATTATAACGAGGCCCTGGAGCTTTACAGGAATATTCATGATACCGCAAATGAAGCGCAATCGCTTATGAATATTGGCATTGAGCTGGACATGAATAAGAAAAAAGAGGAAGCATTGCATTACCTGTACGATGCATATCATCTAAGCAAGAACATCAGGGAAGATTCTATTCATTCACTGGCGGTATCTAACATCCTGTTCTATAACCGCCAACTATCCAGGGATTCATTTCATCTGTTAATGGCGGAAGGAAAAGAAGTAGCAAGAAGATATAAAGATGTGCGGATGGAAATGGCGCTTGACCAGAACGCTGCGCAGTTATTGATAGATGCAGGCCAGGCAGATTCGGCAATTAGCCTGTTGAAAAAACTATTGCTAAAAACAGGGCAGCTTTCCATGCAGTATGAGTTGATCGCGGTGTACAAATTGCTTGGCGATGCGCACATTACAAAAGACAGTACACAAGCCATTGGTTTTTATAAGCTGGCTCTATCTACGGCACAAAGCAACGGTTATACTGATTTTACACTGGAGACGGCGGAAACCCTTTACTCTTTGCATAAAGGCCGCAATGATATGGCGAGTGCGGGTGCCTATGCTGATATACTCATCAATGCTTCCAGGGAGTACCAGCGTTTTGTACAGGAGAGTGGCGTTAGCTATCTTGAATATATCATCACAGGTAAACAGCTTGCCGCAGAAAAAGCAAAAAATAAAGACCGGCTTTATCTAAGCATCGTACTATTCTTCCTGTTCCTGGTAGGTACCGCACTTTTGTTTATTGCTTACCGGGCTTATCAATCCAGTAAAAAGTATTCTACTTCTTTACAGGAGTTGAATAATATGATCTATAAAAAGAACAAGCAGCTTGAGCAGAACAATGAATTTAAAGATAAACTGATTTCTTTGCTGGCGCATGATTTCAGGCAACCGCTGGTGTCTTTATCCAGTCTTGTTGCATTGCTGAAGGATCATGAAAAGTTAAGTCCGCAGGAGATGGACCGCGTACTGGAATCCATCGAAAATTCTTCCAAGTCTTCTGTAGATATTTTTGAGAATATACTTCAATGGATAAAAAAACAACTTTCAGGTTTCAGTTATATGCCGGCCAGGTTTTCACTGGCGGAATTGGTAGAAGAAGCAGCGGAAGTATATAAAATTCCCATGCTTGAAAAAGATATCCGCTTGCAAAACGAGGTTGAGGAAGAATTGATTGTGCATGCAGACCGCGAAATGATACAATTCATTAACCGTAACCTTATTCATAATGCTATCAAGTTTTCTCATCCGCATAACGAAATTGTAGTGAGCGCCTATCATACAGAAAAGGAAACCATCATCTCTGTGAAAGATGCTGGCCGTGGCATGACCGCTGAAAAACTGGATAACCTGTTCAGCTTTTTTTCTTCTAAATCGTATAGCAACAATTCGGAGAAAGGCGCCGGTGTGGCATTGATTATCTGTAAAGATTTTATTGACAAAATGCATGGCCGTTTGTGGGCCGAAAGTGAACCTGGCATGGGTACAACCTTTTATTATTCTCTGCCATTTGTAAAAGAACCTGTTAAGGCCAGGAGTGTAGTTGAGTTATTTTAAGGTTGTAATAAAACAAAAAATCGGGCGACTGTAACTATAGTTGACTGTATCTTTACCACCTGAAACAGCAAAGATGAAAAAGTGGTTGTTTATTTTGATGCTTGCTGGCAGTATAACAGCAGGTAGTTTGCAGACAGCGTCTGCCCAATGTTCTATATGTACAAAAACCGCCTCACAACTGGGTGAAAAACCTGCCAAAGGTTTAAACGCAGGTATTCTTTACCTGATGTTTACCCCGCTGGCCATAGCCGGTTTTATTGGTTATCGCTGGTGGAAAACCAACCAGGAAGTATAAGCCCGTAATAATTCGGTCTTTATATTTTACGATTGCATGATCACATGCTTACAACGAAGTTCACTAAATGGCCGTTGGATACTTTTTGGCTTTGTGATTTTCCGCTTCACAATTGATGTCTTGCCTTCTTTACTTATTTTAGTAGCCTAAATATCCTGCATGAAAAAGCAACTCATTTCAGCAATGGTTAGTTTGGCCGCCATAACGGCAACAGCGCAAACTCCTGCCACACCTGACCAACTATACCAGGAGCTTTTTACCAAAGTGCAGATGGACCGGATTTTTCCCGACAACAAAACCTTTGTGGATTGCATACCTAAAAAGAAACCGGAAGAAATTCTCGCAGGTTATCGCAGGTTGAAAAACAATCCTACTGTCAGGTTCTCTTTAAAAATGTTTGTAGAATCAAACTTTGAAATTCCTGCTAACGCAGCGGCTAATTACGAAAGTGATAAAAATGCAGATGTACAAACGCATATAAAACAGTTATGGAAGGTATTAAGAAGAGAGCCTGATACACAGGTAGCTGGCAGCAGTTTACTTGCGCTGCCAAATCCCTATATCGTACCCGGCGGCAGATTTAGAGAAGTTTATTACTGGGATTCCTATTTTACCATGCTTGGCCTGCAGGAGAGCGGGGAAGACGACATGGTGGAAAACATGATCAATAATTTTGCATGGCTCATCAGTCAGTACGGGCATATACCCAATGGTAACAGAACTTACTATCTCAGTCGTTCGCAGCCACCTTATTTTGCATTGATGTTATCGCTGCTGGCAGAGAAACAAGGGGAGATGCTATACGCGAAATACCTGAGGCCACTGCAAGCGGAATATAATTACTGGATGGATAAAACCTCACCCACAAAACATGTGGTAAACATGCCGGATGGCAGTGTCCTGAACAGGTATTATGACCAGGATGATATTCCCCGGCAGGAGAGCTATCGCGAAGATGTGGAAACCATAGACAGCATTGGCCGGTTACCCACAAAGGAAAACGGGTTTGATGCAAAACAGGTAGCTGCTGCCAAAGCAAAATTCCGCAACCTGCGTTCCTGCGCAGAAACGGGCTGGGATTTTAGCAGCCGCTGGTTTGCAAATGGCAAAACGTTGGAAAGTATACAGGTAACCAACCTTGTTCCCGTAGACCTGAATTGTCTTTTATACCAGCTTGAGAAAACATTGTCGTCTGCCTATAAGGGAAGTGGCAACCTGTTGCAGGCAAATCTTTACCAGCAACTTGCAGAGAAACGAAAGAAAGCCATTAACAAATATCTCTATAATACAAAAGATGGCTGGTACTACGATTACACTATCAGCACAAAAAAGCTGGCAACGGAAACCACGATTGCCGGCATCACCCCATTCTTTGTTGAACTGGCCCCTAAAGAATATATTGGCAAGGCTTCCCAATTAATAGAAGCACAATTCTTAAAACCGGGAGGCGTGGTAACTACGTTAAAAAATACCGGCCAGCAGTGGGATGCCCCCAACGGATGGGCGCCCCTGCAATGGATCACTATTAAGGGATTGGAGAATTATGGCGCGGCCGAACTTGCCAAAGAAATTGCCAGCCGCTGGGTGGCGTTGAATGTGAAAGTATATAAGGCCACCGGTAAGCTGATGGAGAAATATAATGTGGAAGATGTGAACACAGAAGCCGGAGGCGGTGAATACCCTTCACAGGATGGTTTTGGCTGGACCAATGGCGTATTGATGAAACTGATGAATAGGTATAGTCTAAAAGAATAATACTAGGCTATTCAAAAATTCCGCTGCTCAAATGCCTGAATGCTTCCATCGCACCCAGGTACTCGCAGGTTCTGGCCCCGGCCTTATTTGCGTTAGCAATGATCTTTTTCCATTCATCTAAAGGCAGGGCCTGTATTTCCTGCAGGCTCATATCACTAAGCTGGTAAAGTACTGCACCTACAAAGGCATCGCCGGCACCGGTGGTATCTACCGGCTTTACAGGAATGCTTGCGATTATTTCAATCTTTCCATTTATGCCAAGCATGGTGCCATCCTTACCAATTGTTATTGCAAAAACAGAAGAGGTGTTTTCCAGCAGGTCCCGGGCAGCTTCTTCCACACTGTCTTTACCCGTAAGCAACAGGGCTTCTTCATCACTTATTTTAAAGAAGTGAGCATGCTGCATAAACTCCTTTGATTGCTCAATAAAACTTTCTGTATTGTTGCGAAACAATAAATGCCGGTAGTTGGGGTCAAAACTGATAAAGATATTTTTACGGCGTGCTTCCATTAAAAGACTTTTATAGGTCTCCTGCAATGGCCCGGGAAGGAAAGCTGTGGCAGAACCAAAATGAAGAATGGAATATTCATCCAGGTGAATGGCCTCTGTTTCCCTGGTATTTAACTGGCCGTCAGCACCGCGGTTAAAATAAAAATCACGCTCCCCGTTTTCCATCAGCGATACAAAAGCAAGGGTTGTAAAATAATGTACATCCTGTATCACCCAGCGGGTAGAAACACCGAAAGATTCAAGCACATCAACCAGGTGTTTTCCAAAAGGGTCAGCACCTACTTTGGCGGCCAGCTCAACCTCTCCGCCAAGTGCCGCAACAGCTGCCGCTACATTGGTTGGCGCTCCTCCTGCCTTCTTTAAAAAATTATTACCTTCTGAAAGCGACTTGCCTTTATCTGTACAAATCATATCAATAAGAGCTTCTCCAATACATAATACTTTCATATAGTTCGCTTGAGAAAAGAAAGGTAATCAGAATTTTATAATTCAGGAATGGATTCTGTAAGTAGTTGCCATCATCCATTGCTTTGGTTGCTTCATCCTTTCATAAACCATTATTTACCGATTAACTATACAGCTTGTAACAGGGACGGTCTTATCCAGTAATTAATCCTTTACCTTCGCAAACCTGTGGCTGTAACACAGTTGCTATATTATAAAGATTCGTCAAAAAAATGCCTGAAAGAAAAAAAGCAACAGGCCGGCCCAAACAACCGGGGCTTTCCGCATTGCTAAAGCCATACCGTTCACGAATATCCATTCTCATAATTTTTGCTCTTGTTGGCAACGTATTCAACCTGTGGATACCCAAACTCATTGGAGAAGGAATTGATGATTACAATCGTGGCCATTATAACCAGGCAGGTATTATTATCCGTTTTGCTGTTTCTGCATTGCTTATCCTCCTCTTCAGTTACCTGCAAAGCATTGTGCAAACCTATGCCTCTGAAAAAGTAGCGAAAGACCTTCGGCAAACACTGGCCAACAAGATATCACAACAAAGTTTTACCTGGGTGCAGGATACCGGGCCTGCAAAATTGCTTACCAACCTTACCGCAGATATTGATTCCATCAAGCTGTTCGTATCAACGGCTGTGGCATCCATTGCTTCATCAGTGTTCATTATTATCGGGGCATCCATCCTGTTGCTAACTATCAACTGGAAACTGGCGTTGGTAGTACTTGCGATCATTCCTATTATTTCTTTTACCTTTTTTTCTGTGTTGAAAAAAGTGCGTTCGCTTTTTATGAAAAGCCGCGGAATCATCGACAACCTGAACAAAACAATCAGTGAAAGTATTCTCGGCGCAGCGCTGATACGTGTACTTAACAGCCAACAGTACGAGTTTGATAAATTCATCCGCTCCAACAGCGAAGCACGTGATACGGGCTTTACTATTTTACGCATGTTTGCCGTGTTGATACCTGTGGTAGTGTTCACTGCAAATATGGCCGGTGTTGCTATTCTTGGGTTAGGTGGTCATTTTGTAATTACTAAAACAATGACCTTGGGAGATTTTGCTGCCTTTAATAACTACCTGGCCATTCTAATCTTCCCCATTTTTGTGATTGGGTTTATGAGCAATATCATTGCGCAGGCCGGTGCTTCTTATCAACGCGTCTCTGCCGTATTGCAGGCGCCCGATGTAGTGGATGCAGGACGGGTGGAAAAAACATTACAGGGCGATATTATCATGAACAAGGTTCGTTTATCACTTGGTCAAAAGCCAGTATTAAAAGATATCACACTTCATATAAAATCAGGGGTACACACAAGTATTACGGGGCCAACCGCTTCGGGTAAAACGCAGTTGCTCAACCTGATCATCGGCTTACTAAAACCCGATGGGGGAAATATATTGCTGGATGATATACCGCTGGAAGATTATCGTAAAGAAGCCTTGCACCAGCAGGTGGGCATTGTTTTCCAGGACAGCATTGTATTTAATATGAGCCTGCGGGAAAATATCGCCTTTAACCAGAACGTAAGTGCAGAAGCCATGCAGAAGGCTATTGATACAGCAGAGCTGGCAGCATTTGCAAAATCGTTGCCGCAAGGGCTGGATACGATTGTGTCAGAACGCGGCATGAGTCTTTCCGGCGGGCAGAAACAGCGGTTAATGCTGGCCCGTGCACTGGCAATAGCGCCACGGTTATTGCTGCTGGATGATTTTACTGCCAGGGTTGATGCGCTTACCGAACAAAAGATCCTGCAGAATATCAGGAGTAATTACCCGGGGATTACAGTGGTGTCTGTCACACAAAAAATCAGTTCGGCCGAACAATCTGCCGCCGTGATATTATTAATGGAAGGTGAAGTGATCGCTTCGGGTACCCATGCAGAACTGCTGCAAACCTGCCCCGAGTATATACAGATCTATCAGTCACAAAGAAGTACCGGTAATTATGAACTATGATTTAAACAATCTCGCCGCTTCACAAAAAAGCAATACTGCAGTTGCATTGCGTAAGCTGATGCGCTGGCTGGGTGAGGAACGCCGGGTTTTAATCTATGCATTCCTGGTAATGCTGGTAACGTCGGGCATTAACCTCACCGGGCCTTTACTCATTGGCCGGGCAGTTGACCGTTACGTAGCTCATGGTGATTATAATGGCGTACTTACCACCTGCGGCATATTGCTGGCCATGTATATCGTTTCTTTTGGCAGCAACTATTTTCAAACCACCTTAATGGGCGGGCTTGGGCAACGCCTGCTTTTTAACCTGCGCAACAGCATCTTTGTAAAACTTCAGCAATTGCCGCTGGCCTTTTTCAACCAGAATAAAACCGGTGACCTTATTTCCCGCATCAATAATGATACAGACAAGCTTAATCAATTCTTCTCGCAGTCACTTATGCAGTTTGTATCCAATATTTTTATGATGTTGGGGTCGTCAATCTTCTTGTTGTCGATCAATGCACCATTGGGGGCTGTTGCACTGGCGCCATCCCTGCTGTTGCTGATTTTTATAAAAGCCATCTCGGCCTATGTAAAAAAGAAAAATGCAGAGAGCCTGCAAACCGGTGGGGCCATGAGTGCGGAGATCCAGGAAAGCCTGCATAATTTTAAAGTGATCATTGCCTTTAACCGGCGCGATTATTTCCGCGAACGGTTTAATGAGGCCAGTCTTAAAAATTATCGCAGTGCCATTGGGGCCGGGCTGGTAAATAATATCTTCCTGCCGGTTTTTACCTTTTGCTCGCAGGTGGCACAACTGGCGGTGCTGGTATATGGCATCTGGCTGATAAGTCACGGGCACCTTACCGTGGGTTTGCTCATCAGTTATTTTTCTTATGTAGGCAATTTTTACTTCCCCATCAGGCAATTGGCCACCATCTGGACGGCTTTCCAGGTAGCGATGGCCGGTTGGGACAGGATTGCGGTGATCCTCGACCTGGAAGTAGAGCAGCCCGCGGCGTCACTTCCTTCCACCGACGAGCAACCTGCATTACTTGCTTTTGAAGAGGTAAGATTCGGTTATCCCGGCGGAGAAAAAGAAGTGTTGCACAAAGTGAATTTCCGGCTGGAGAAAGGCAAAACCTATGCTTTTGTAGGTCCTACAGGCGGCGGTAAATCTACTACCGCGTCGCTGATGGCGGGTTTATACCATCCAACCGGCGGGGCGGTAATGTTGCATGGAAAAGACATTCAAACCTTTGATGCCAACACCCGTACCAATACCATCGGCTTTATATTACAGGAACCTTTCCTGTTCACCGGAACGGTAAAAGACAATATTTTGTATGGAAATGAATCTTATAAAGAGATATCCAATGAAGGGTTAGAAGCTGTTATAAAGGAAGCCGGTTTGCAGGGTTTGCTGGAGAAATTTGAACAGGGATTGGATACGGCCGTTTCCGGGGCTGATAATGTAAGCCTGGGCCAGAAGCAGTTAATTGCCTTTATGCGTTCCGTATTGCGTAAACCAGATCTCCTGATATTAGACGAGGCTACGGCAAATATTGACACGGTTACTGAAAACCTGCTGGAAGATATCCTGGATCATTTGCCGGCAACCACTACCAAAGTAATCATCGCCCACCGGTTAAACACCATAGAAAGCGCCGATGAGATCTTTTTTGTGAATGATGGCCGTATTACCCGTGCTGGTAATTTTCAACAGGCATTGGGCATGTTAATGCAGGAAACACGGTTGAGCTGAGTGATTTTTTTGAATAAGAAAAAGCTACATATAAAAATTCCTTTTTAAGCAAGCGTCATTTCACTTTGAACCCCTGAAACCCTTACCTTTGCCGCCAAATAAAAAAAACTATCTAAATAGTATAGCTATATGGCTACAACAGGTAAGGTTAAACAAATCATTGGTGCCGTAGTAGACGTTCAGTTCGAAGGCACGTTACCCGAAATTTATAATGCATTGGAACTCACCCGTCCCAACGGCGATAAGCTGGTATTGGAAGTGCAGCAGCACCTGGGTGAAGACAGTGTTCGTACCATCGCTATGGACGGTACCGAAGGCCTGGTACGTGGCGCAGCAGTAACTGATACAGGTAAAGCAATCGCAATGCCTACAGGTGAAGCTATCAATGGCCGTTTGTTTAATGTTACCGGCGACCCTATTGATGGATTGCCAGCCGTTAGCAAAGCTACTGGTCGCCCTATCCACGCACTTCCTCCAAAATTTGAAGACCTGAGCACCGCAACAGAAGTTCTGTTTACCGGTATCAAGGTAATTGACCTGATTGAGCCTTACGCAAAAGGTGGTAAAATCGGTTTGTTTGGTGGTGCGGGTGTAGGTAAAACCGTATTGATTCAGGAACTGATCAACAATATCGCGAAAGGTTATGGTGGTTTGTCCGTATTTGCCGGTGTGGGTGAACGTACCCGCGAAGGAAATGACCTGCTGCGTGAAATGATTGAAGCAGGCATTATGAAATACGGCGACAAGTTCAAGCACAGCATGGAAGAAGGCGGCTGGGATTTAAGCTCTGTTGACCTGGAAGGCCTGAAAGAATCAAAAGCAACATTCGTTTTCGGACAGATGAACGAACCTCCCGGTGCACGTGCACGTGTGGCATTAAGCGGTCTTACTATCGCTGAATATTTCCGCGATGGTGATGGTACCGGTAAAGGAAAAGACATCCTGTTCTTCGTAGATAATATCTTCCGTTTTACACAGGCAGGTTCAGAAGTATCTGCGTTGTTAGGCCGTATGCCTTCAGCGGTAGGTTACCAGCCAACACTTGCTACCGAAATGGGCTTGATGCAGGAAAGGATTACTTCAACACGTAACGGTTCTATTACCTCTGTACAGGCGGTATATGTACCTGCGGATGACTTGACTGACCCGGCTCCGGCTACTACCTTCGCCCACCTTGATGCGACAACCGTATTAAGCCGTAAGATTGCGGATTTAGGTATCTATCCTGCGGTGGATCCGTTGGATTCTACCAGCCGTATCTTAACGCCGGCGATCGTAGGTGACTCTCACTACAACACCGCCAACAGGGTAAAACTGATCTTACAGCGTTATAAAGAACTGCAGGATATCATTGCCATCCTTGGTATGGATGAATTGAGTGAAGAAGATAAAATGACGGTACAAAGGGCACGTAAAGTACAGCGTTTCCTTTCCCAGCCATTCCACGTGGCAGAACAGTTTACCGGTTTGAAAGGAGTATTCGTAAACATCGAAGATACCATCCGTGCCTTCAACGCCATTATGGATGGTGAAGTGGATGAATATCCGGAAGCAGCCTTCAACCTGGTAGGTACGCTGGAAGACGCCATGGAAAAAGGTAAGAAACTTTTGGCGCAGGCACAAGGATAATCCCCATCCCCTAAAAGGGGTGATGGTGATGTAAAATAATTGAGTAACTAAAAAATTCCCTTAGGGGACAGGGGTATGACTCTTGAAATATTAACTCCGGAAAAAAAGCTTTACAGCGGCGAGGTATACGGTGTTCAGTTACCGGGTATCGACGGCTTGTTTGAAGTACTTGAAAAGCATGCTCCATTGGTGAGTGCCTTATCAAAAGGCAACCTTAAAGTGCTGAAAACAAAGTCTGATACCAGCAGCTTCGCTATTCAGAGCGGCTTTGTGGAAGTCTTGAATAATAAAGCTACTGTTCTGGTAGAAGGCGCTGTAGCTTTGGATTAAAAAATATTGAACATCGATTTTAATGAAGCGGTTGCAGTAAATGCAGCCGCTTTTTTTATCCGGAAGGATATTTCCCGCTATCAGGAAAATCGATGGATAGCATTCGAATAAATTAAATTTCCTGTTGTTCTGAACGATATGCCGGATGCGTTGTATCTTTCGCATTCAAAACACTTAACCCGGTAACGAGCAATCGTGTAACCAAATTCCCTGTTATCCGCACCTTTATGACGTATAGTATATGACCCCAAACGTAATCCTTAAACGCTTACCCCTACTGGTAATATTTCTTACAGGTATATATTCTATTGCATTGGCACAATCTGCTGATTTCACGGCAGATGTAAAAGGCGGCTGTTCGCCATTGAAAGTTAGTTTTACCAACAGTTCTACAGGTGTTTCGGCCGGTGCCAGTTATTCCTGGGAGTTGGGTAACGGTAACCAGTCAAAACTGGTAAATCCCAGCACTACTTATACTGATGAAAAGACGTACACAGTAAAGCTCACGGTTACCGATGCAGGTAAAATCTACACCAAAACGATGGATATCACGGTGTATAAAAAGCCACAGGTAGATTTTAAAGCGGATCTTACCAAAGGTTGTTTACCCTTGCCGGTAACTTTTACGAGTACATCTACACCTGGTGATGGAACCATCAGTAACTATTTCTGGGAATTTGGTGATGGTGTTACAGAGCCGGCCGGTCAGCAATCGCAACAGCATACCTATAATATTGCACAAACGGTTACTGCCGGTTTAACCGTAAGAAACAGTTACGGGTGTACCAATACCGTTACTAAAAATGCGATCCTTAAAGTATTGCCTTCAGTAAAAGCTGATTTCAGCACACAGCAAAATGTATTATGCCGTGTAACAGATGAAGCTAAATTTAAGAATAGCAGTACGGGTGCCGGAACACTTACTTACACCTGGGATTTTGGAGATGGTAAAAATTCTTCGGACGAAAACCCGGCACATGTATACAATGCCAAAGGTGTATATACAGTGAAATTAACGGTAAAAAGCAGTGACGGTTGTACTGCAGAAATGGTAAAGGACCAGGTGCTGAATGTGGCGAATTTCAAAAGTGACTTTGACGTTCCGGCCCTCATTTGCCAGAATAACGAAGCTGTATTTAATGATAAAAGCAACCCCATCACCAATACTCAAAGCTGGTATATGGATGGGCAATCTTATTATTATACATCGCCACGTTTCCCGGTAACCTTAAACGATGGCAATCCTCATAAAATACAACTGATCAACAATTACGGCAGTTGTTATGATACGGCAACAAAAACCGTCACCGCCAAAGCTTCACCAAAACTGGAAGGTTTTGTGATTGACCTTCAGGGATCCTGCGGTTCACCCATCACGGTTAAGTTTAAAGACACCACCAAAGGTGCTGTAAAATGGGCCTGGGATTTTGATGGATATTATTCAGGGTTCACACCTACCTCCTATGATCAGTCGACCTCTTTTAACTACACTTCTGATAATACTTACTATCCTGAGTTGGAAGTTACCAATGCCGATGGCTGCAGTTCCAGGATATATAAAGTGCTTCCGATTTATAAAACCAATGCTTATATCTCCAGCAGCAATGGTTATATAGGTTGTGAAACCTTTACCTCTACTTTTACCGCCGGGGCCGATATAGAGATCAAAGAATACAACTGGACTTTCAGCGATGGTGGCAAAAGCACAGCAGCAAATCCAACATATACTTTTCGCAAACCCGGAAATTATTTGGTCACACTTAACTACACCAACGCAAACGGTTGTAAAGGTTCCACTAACTATTCTGTGAGTGTGTATGAGCGGCCGAAGTTCGATTTCACCGCCTCACCCGGCACCACAGTTTGCGGAAATAATCCAGTTCAGTTTATTGTAACCGGTACCAATACTGCCGGTACTTTTTACTGGGATTTTGGCGACAATAATTACTATGATATTTACAATACCCACTATTATTATAAGGATTCCACTTTTACGGTAACGCTCGTTATACAGAATCAAGGTTGCCGCGATACGGTAACCAAGAAAAACTACATTACCGTGTTGCCTCCTTTCCCCAAAATTGCTACGGCTTTAAATACCTGTGATGGCACAAGAGGGCTGGTTACATTTACCGAAACCTCCCAAAAAACAAATGCCTGGAGCTGGGACTTTGGCGATGGAAGTGCTGCTGAAAGCTATACCACAGCAAAGTCAGAAATAAAACACACGTATACCAAAACAGGGAAATACAAGGTGGTATTAACTGCAACCAATGGAAGCTGTTCTGTGCGGGATTCTTCTACCGTATATGTGTTGCTAAAGCAAAAGCCGGTACTATCAGCCACGCAAACACAGGCCTGTGCCAATGATGAACTGGCGCTTACTATTTCACAGTTTGAAACGAACCCTTACGATTATTATTCCGGTTATTACGGATACGGCATTGCGAAGAAACTATATGGTGATGGTTCTGAGTTTAACGGTCAAATCTATAGCTCCGATTACTATTGGAACACTACCTATCATTTTACGGTAAGAAACCTGGAGCAGGGAAAGAAAGACCTGCAGTTTACTACGCAATCCAATTATTTCCAGTGTTATGATACTACCAATATCCTGCCCTTGCGTATCAATGGCCCGGTAGCGGGTTTTGAGATCCCCAAAAATGAGTTATGTTTTAAAGACCCTGCTGCTTTTAAAGATACCTCCTATGGTATGAATAATGTGCCGATTGTAAAGTGGGCCTGGTCTTACGGAGATGGCCAGTCAGAAACGCTTACTACCGGAAAAGACGTGGTACAGCATCGCTACAGTGATCCAGGCTTTTTTTATGTAACACTCACTGTTACAGATAAAGATGGTTGCAGTGCCAGCACACCAAGTTATCAGTATGTAAGTGTAAAGGGTCCGAAAGCTGCCTTATCATTATCAGCCAATCCCGTACTGCCGAATACAACTGTTTACTTTAGTAATAATTCCAATCTTTCAGGAACAGATTATTACAGCAATAAATTTACCTGGCAGTACAGCGGTATTACAAAAACTACCAGTGATTATGGCGAATATATCTATCACAACTATACAGAGACCGGCACAGATACTATCAGGCTCATCGCTTCGAATGGAGATAACACTTGTATAGATACTGCGGTGCAATACCTCCAGATCAAGAATATCAACCTGGCTTACAGTTACACCACGTCATATATATATCCTGAAACAGGTTGTCCGCCGGTGGTTGCAAGTTTTGTAAACAAGTCCATCAACACATCCAGTATTTCCTGGGACTTTGGCGATGGCTCTACTGCAGGCAATAGCGACTATGCCAGTCATACCTACACTTATCCGGGTCTTTATAAGGTTACCTTGTATGGATATCTTTCTGATGGAACAATTGATTCCGCCTATGATTTTATCACCGTAAAAGGGCCGTTTGCTACCATTAAAACGGATAAGCTGTTTACCTGCGGCGCGGAAGACGTTACGCTGCATGCGGAGAATTACAGTAATACCAACGCTTATTCCTGGGACTTTGGCGATGGCACCGTGGTAGAAACAAGAGATACGTTTGCCGTGCATCAATACCTTACGCCGGGAGTATATACACCCACGTTGGTACCGAAAGACAATAGCGGTTGCCCTGCACAGACTTCTGTATTACCGGAAAGAATTGTGATTGATACACTACATGCAGGTATTACCCATAAGCCTGAAATCATCTGCGATTCGGCTACTGTATTCTTTTTGCCGGAACTGGTAAGTGTGGCTAAAGACCAGTTGCAGCAACCAATTATTTACCACTGGAACTTTGGAACCGGGAACCCGCAAGATACATCTGCCAGCGAAGCCCCGGTAATTGAGTATAATAACACGGGTTCTTATATCGTGTCTTTAAAAACAAGTTCCCCTTACGGCTGTGTGGATGAAACGCAGTTAACCGTGCTGGTTAAACCAACTGCAAGAGGGGTAATCACAGGTCCATCAACCATTTGCCAGGATGATAAAGGATTGTTTACCGCCAGTGCCAGTGTTGTATCTGATAAGCTGCAGTGGGAATGGCATTTTCAAAATAACAGCATCATCAACGGGCAGAACCCCGCAGCGCAGCCTTTTAATAACCCAGGTACAGATGCGGTAATGCTCGTGATTAATAACGAAGGATGTTATGATACTACTATCCACACGATTGTGGTGAATGCCCGGCCTGTGATAGATATATCGCCCCGCCAGCCGCATGTATGTATCGGAGATTCTGTACAACTCATTGCCCACGATGGAGAAAAATACACATGGTTACCTGCTGCCAATATAGATAACGCATTTGTAAGCAACCCGCTGGTTTATCCCGTTATTAACACTACTTATGCGGTGGAAGTAAAGAACCGTTTTGAATGTGTAAGCCGTGATTCGGTCTTGGTACTGGTAACGCAACGTTTTAAAACCGTGGTAGATTCTCCTGTGCATCTTTGCAAAGGAAGTACGCTGGTATTAAAGGCCTCCGGTGCAGACAAATATACCTGGCTGGATGGAACTGATCTTGACGATATACATAGTGCAACCCCTGTAACACATACTACTGTTCCCCGCTTTTATACAGTGGTAGGTTATGATAGCTACAGATGTTTTGCTGATACTGCACATACCGAAATTAAAATAGATCCACTGCCCACTGTAAATGCCGGCCCCGATGTTATTACCCTTGCCGGTGCAGAGCTGAACCTGAATGCAACAGGCAGCGGCGACATTGTTTCCTGGAACTGGCAACCTGCTACATACCTTAGTTGCAGTAACTGCGCTTCGCCCAAAAGCAACCCGCGTTCAGATATTACCTACGTGGTAGAAGTTGCAACCGATCATAACTGCAAGGCAAAAGACAGCCTTAGTATTCATCTTGTTTGTAAAGCCAGCCAGTTTAATGTGCCTTCCAGCTTTACGCCAAATGGAGATATGCTAAATGATTACTTCCAGATAAATGGTAAAGGCATTAAACTCATCAAACATTTTATCATTTTTGGCCGCTGGGGAGAGAAGGTTTTTGAGAAAACCAACATGCCTCCCAATAATCGCAGCGCCGCATGGGATGGTACTTACCGTAACCAGCCACTGGTAACCGGCACTTATGTATTTATGGTGGAAGTTATTTGCGACACCGGCGAATCCTTCAGTTATAAAGGAACGGTTACATTGATCAGGTAAACCAAAATATGATCGTTTAACATTTGATGTAGTTGTTTTATACTAAGCTGTTTGTAAAGTTTTAACAGCTCTGGTAAATCTATCTTAAATCAACTTTTTAAAACAAACCTCACCACCACTATTTCGTTCTTAGTACGGCTTTTTGGTTTTTATTCTAATTGAAAAACATTAAACGTATGAGACGAATCTTTTCTTTGCTGCTGTTTGCCGCAGGTGCATCAGCAGTGGTAACGAGCTGCCGGAAGGAACCGCTGAACAATTTATCACAGGATGAATCCCGCATTTACATCACCAACAGGGATTCGACGGCCAACTTTTCATCTTTCGGCACTTTTAGTATCAGTGATTCAGTGACTGTGGTAGACAATGATCATGCTACGAAAGAACTTACCGCGGTAGACCAGGCCTATATTGATGCAGTAAAAAAGTATATGCAGCAGGCAGGTTATACCCTGGTTAATAAGAACAGCAGCCCGGATCTTGGAGTGAATGTGACACGCATTTATCAAACCTCTTCCGGTGTAATCAGCTATCCCGATTACTGGGGGTATTATGGCGGCTATTATGATCCTTTCTATTGGGGATATGGCGGCTACGGTTACGATTATCCCTACTTCGCGTACAGCGTATATTCTGTAACTGAGGGTGCATTATCGATAGACCTGCTGGATTTGAAAAATGCCCCGGTACATAATGACAAAATCAAGATCATCTGGAATGGCTTGATCCGTGGCTCAGGTATCTTCAATCAAACCACGGCAGATGGCCAGGTGAAACAGCTTTTTGATCAGTCAACCTATTTGAAAAAATAATTAAAGCATAAGACGATGAAAAATCTTTTGAAAATAATTCCCCTGCTGCTATTGATTATTTCAGGCAGCACGGTAATGGCGCAGGATAAGGGCGATGTGACCATGCATTTGAATTACAGTTTTGGCTTACCAATGGGAAGCTTTAAAAATGACATTGTAGGCAAGAATTCTCCGCGTGGCGGAAGCGGCGACATCATGTTTTCGCTGAATAAAAAATGGGCGCTGGGATTTGCTTCCGGCTACCAGGATTTCTACCAGAAATATCCACGCGGCACTTATAAATTGTCAGACGGATCTGATATTTCTGCGGTGATCAGCAATTCAGTACAAACTGTCCCTCTGTTAGCCAAGGGATTATATAAACCATTAGGTGATAAGTATTCACCAATACAGCCTTATGTTTCGCTTGGTGCAGGTATGAGTGTGGTAACTTTCAGGCAGTACCTGGGTGAATTTGGCAATACCACCAATAGTGTAAGCTTCCAGGCGCAGGCTGGCGCAGGTATAGAAATTCCTTTCGGACGACTAAGCAATTCAGGGCTACAAATAGGCGCAGCCTATAACTATATCCCTTATACCAAGAATGGATATAATAACCTGAATAACCTGGCCATACAGGCTGGTGTTCATTTCCCGATAAGATAATTACTACAACAGCTATTTGATGCCCTGCAATTACGGTATAACAGCCGATGGTTGCAGGGCTTTTTTTTCATTGAAATATAGATGCTGCAAAGGTTTTAGATATAAGCGTAACAGGTATTTTATGATATGAGTGCCGGGTCTGAATGGCTCAGGTAATATAATCCCAATGTAATGGTTATCCCTGTATGCAGAAACTATTATAAATAAAGCCGTGTCTGCATTTAACCCGCATGTTTACGAGGGTCTAAAAAACAAAATATGCTGCAATAAGCTGGCAGATAGCGCCAACTGCAAGACCCAGGTAAATTTCAACGGTTGAATGTTCGCTAAGTGAAAGCCTTGCAGAACATACCAGCCCCATAATAAGAGTGGCAATGCTAAGATCAAGGCCAAGATGAATGGAATAATGAAAGCAGGTAATGATCATAAACAACCATGCACCGGCAACACCCATAGCATGCATGCTGATCTTTAAAAAATTGTTGATGGTAAGGCCCGCCACCGTAGACAAAAAGATGCCCAGGAAAAAACTTTTAATGGCAATGGGCTGATCTGTAAAGTTGCGGCTTAGATACCAGAGCCACCAGTAAAAAAACATAGTAGCCACATAAGGAATGATGCGGTCTTTTTGATTACGCAGGTAAATGCCGGAAATAAATTTTAGCCGCCATAACAGGAACACCGTGAATGCCGGAAAGAATGCCGACGTCCAGAATACGGTAAAAACACGAAGCTTGAGTGGCGTAAGCGGTATATTGAATTCGTAAGGAAAGCGGATAATCAGCCAGATGAAAACATATGTGGGAATAAACAGGGGATGAAGCACATAGGAAATAATCTTTGCCAATACCCTTATTACTGCAGGTTGTTGCTGCGCTGCTAATTGTGTATCCATATATGTAAACTTTCCAAACGCGTAACGGGCCGCGTAAAAGGCTGCAAGTTACACCCGGAAACCGGAGATGCCCAATGAATTAAAAGATGAACGTATTGCGACGCAACAGCAGATGCCATGAAACCAATAGCCGGACACCAAAAATTATAATTCCTTTCTAAGCCTTGCCACCGGTATATTCAGTTGTTCCCGGTATTTAGCCACGGTGCGGCGGGCAATGTTGTACCCTTTTTCCTGCAGCAACTCGGTAAGACGTTCGTCGCTCAAAGGCTTTTGTTTTTCCTCGCCTTCAATCAGATCGCTGAGGATCTTTTTTACCTCACGGGTACTTACCTCTTCACCACTATCGGTACTTAAAGATTCGCTGAAGAAGAATTTAAGACGATAGGTACCAAACTCGGTTTGCACAAATTTGCTGTTGGCTACGCGGCTAACGGTAGATATATCCAGACCGGTGATTTCGGCGATGTCTTTCAGGATCATCGGCCGGAGATTGGTCTCATCACCGGTTAAGAAAAACTCGTGCTGGTAATTCATGATCGCTTCCATGGTGCTAAGCAGGGTGTGCTGGCGCTGCTTGATCATATCAATAAACCATTTGGCAGAGTCTATCTTTTGTTTGATGAAAAGTACCGCCTCTTTCTGGCGTTTGTCTTTTTTGCTGCCCCGGTCATAATCCTTGAGCATATCGCGATAACCTTCACTGATGCGCAGATCCGGGGCATTGCGGGAGTTAAGCGTAAGCTCCAGCTTTCCATTATTGTTGAAAATGAAAAAGTCCGGTACAATATAGCTTTCCGCTTTATTGATCTCGCCCATATTGCCACCCGGCTTGGGGTTAAGGCGGATAATAGCAGTGATCACATCTTTCAGATCCTCGTCTGACAGATTGAGACCGCGTTGTATTTTTTCGTAATGCTTCTTGGTAAACTCTTCAAAGTACTTTTCCAATACCATCATGGCCATGGAAACATCTTTACGGCCTTCCAGCAACTGCCTTTTTAACTGCAAAACCAGGCATTCCTGCAGGTCACGGGCACATATTCCAGGCGGATCAAATTGCTGGATCTGTTTGATGATGGATTCAATTTCTTCTTCCGACGCCATGATGTTCTGGCGAAAAGCCAGGTCATCCGAAATGGAAGAAAGTTCGCGGCGCAGGTAACCATCATCATCTATACTACCAACAATCTGTTCGGCAATTTTAAAACTTTTTTCATCCAGGGAAAGCATGCCCAACTGGTTCAGCAGGTGCTCATGAAAACTGTCCTGCATTTTGAAGGGGATGGTTTTCTGCTCATCCTGGTCGCCATAATTATCATCCCTTAATTTATAATCGCCTACTTCATCATCACTATCCGAAACATATTCACTTAAATCAAGATTATCATATTCATCTTCGCTCCCATCCTTTTCGTATTCATCGTCTTCCCCGCTGCTGAATTCATCCTGCGCTTCTTCCGAAAAATTATCTTCATGATTTTCCTCGCTCATTTCAAGGGCGGGATTTTCTTCCAGTTCCTCTTTTATACGTTCTTCCAGGTTAGCCGTAGGTATTTGCAACAGCTTCATTAACTGAATCTGTTGTGGCGAAAGTTTCTGTAAAAGTTTTTGTTGTAAACTTTGGCTTAATGACATTTTATTTCCTCTGTTTTAAATCTCCGGGCAGTTTTGTATTGCTTACCCGGACACCTCATCGTTAGCGCTTTTGCCTTTTTTAACGGCTTTCTTAAATCTTCAACCGGTTCGAGGTCGTAAATTTAAGGCACAAATATCGCTTTCATGCATAAAAGAACCATGATACTGGTTGTTAATTTCATTTTTGCAACGAGTGTTTGGGCCCAAACGGGCCAGGATACCGCCATTGTCAAAAGAATACCTGCATTTTTGGGGAAAGATTCCATGATTTATATCAACCGCCTGCCATTGAATGCACGGTTACCGGAAGATTATTATTCCAAACAACTGCCTTTTTTCTGCAAAAAGGAATTGCAGGTACAGAAACTAACCGGCATGCAGTTAAAATTCAGGCTTGGCTCACTGGATTATGTGAATAAGCTGGAAGGGAAACATTAAGCAATAATAAAGCCCATCAGCGATGTGACGGGCTTTGAAAATTATTGCAATTACTGTTTTATGCCTCCACCGTTTTCTCCTGCAACACTTTATTAATCACTACTATCAGTTTTTCACCTTTCTCTTTAATTTGCTCCTCTGTCCAGAGTAGCCCGATTGCAGTAGAAATACAACGGCCCATCACCTGGTCACTGGCACTGAAATCCTGGGTTTGCAATTTCAGGAGCGCTTCTTTCTGGCCATCATTTAAATGATATAAAGCAGTGGCATTTTTAAGATGGTCCCATTTGCGGATATAATGCCAGTTATTATCATACCAGTAAAAATTACCTGCGAGTATACCCTGTACTTTCAGTTCAGCCACTACTGCTTTTGTAATTTCTTCGGTTGGTAAGAACCAGCTTATAAAAGTGCAACTATCGCCTGCCTCATCGGGCACGGAACGAAATGATACTTCGGGCACCTGCTCCAGGTACGCACGAAGGGCTTTATTGTTCTTTTTCTGGATCTCCAGGAATTTACCCAGCTTTCTTATTTGCGCCAAACCTACCGCAGCGTGCAGTTCGCTAATCCGGAAGTTATAGCCCAGGAAAGGATGAAGGTCTGCACCACGGTCTGCGCCGGCATGATCATGACCATGATCTGTAAACCCATCGCACTTGGTATAAACCTCTTTGTTGTTCGTCATTACCACACCGCCTTCGCCGCAGGTAATGGTTTTTACAAAGTCGAAGGAGAAGGTTCCCGCATCGCCAATCGTACCTACGGCTTTGCCTTTATAGGTGGCGCCAATGCTCTGGCAGGCATCTTCCAGCAAAATAAGTTTGTGTTCTGTACAAATGGCTTTTAGTGCATCCAGGTCGGCCATGCTGCCGCACATATGTACGGGCATTACGCATTTGGTTTTTGATGTGATTGCTTTGCGCACAGCACCAGGGCTCAAGGTTAGCGTGTCATCCACATCTACCAGTACGGGCACTGCGCCCACACTTAACACGGCTTCAAAACTGGCAACAAAAGTAAAAGAAGGCATAATGATTTCATCTCCTGCACCAATACCCAATGCCGCCATGGCGGTGGTAAGTGCTGCGGTTCCGCTGGAAGCTAACTGGGCATAATGGCTGCCAAATGTTTCGCAGATAGCCTGTTCCAGTTCCTTTGCTTTCCAGTGGCCTTTACGCGGCCCATCAAAACCATAACGCATGATGATTCCTGTTTCAAGTACATCATTCACTTCTTTTCTTTCTTCTTCGCCAAAAAATTCAAAACCGGGCATAGTATAAGTTTATTATTGAAAGTTGTGGTTTGCAGTGGGCAAAAATAGTTAATTGTAACGGAGCATACTTTGCAGAGAAGTTAAAAAGAAACCGGAATAAAAAGAACGATGAAACACAGATGACAAGGATAGCCCGGATTATTTTGTATTGCCTGTACGCTAAACGCTGTTTAAGCACACAAAGAATTTATTGCATGAGCGTGAATTAATAATTTTTTGTAAATACCCACGTAATCATTGCCATCTGTGTTCTATTCGCCCTTCAGTTAGCTTTGGTTATGTACGCTTACCACTTACCTCCACGAATAATGTTTTTGGCCTGATCTTATTTTGCGATAAACCAGGTATAACTTTCGGGAGCTATAGTAAAGGTTAACGTGATTTCATTATTCCTGTTGATGGTATACGTTTTTGGCTGGCCATCTCTTTCTGCCAGCGTAATGTTATTGGCAAGCCCGGTGTAATATACCGGCAACTGAACGGTACGTGTAATTTTTTCTTTTAGTGGATTATACAGTAACACGAAAGCTTTTGTTTTTAGTTGCGGGTTTACATGCATGATGCCATCCCAGTCCCGGCCATCGGCCCTGCGCAGGTGAATGATGTCGGCATTCAGTATCTCCCTGTATTTCTTATACCAGTTGATGGTTGTAATAACTGTTTGTTTAGTGGTTTCATTGTCATACAAACGCGGGCCGCGATAACAAGCCTGTACACCTGCGCCATAGTATTGAACCATCAGTTGTTCATAGTCTTTCAGGTGTTCACTTAAAGGCTCCAGCACTGCTTCCGGCCCACCACCCTGGTACCTGGTAAGCGGTACAAACCCCCAGCTCATAGACGGAGTTTTCTCCCACAAGCCATCATAAATGTTCTGGCGGTTAAGGATCTTCTGGTTTTCCCTGGGCAATGAAAAATTTACTTCACGGTAACCAATGGCAATCTTATTGGTGCCATCCAGGAAGTACCAGTCCGGCGCATTTACATACACGCCATGCTCATTGCACCAATGATAAAAACCTTTCTGCAACTCCATCTGGCACCACTGGCTATCGTCTAAATTTTTATGACCGGGATGTGTTGTGGATGCGCATACATCACCGGGGTAAGGACCATCATTCTCAAACAAATCAAAACCTGTATGGCTGATAAAATATTTCAGTTTTTCAAGATAAGCCAATCCCCATTTGCTGCCCATACATGGCGCATTGCCAAAGAAAGCGCCGGCATCAGGCTTGCCGGTAACCGGATCAATTACATCATCTTCATCACTTATTTTTCTTGAACTGAAAAGAGAGTAACCACCTATGGCGATCTTTTTTCTGTGTGCATAATCTGCCAAAACCTTCCATTTGGTAATATTCGCTGTAGCGCTGTCTTCCATATCACAGTGGCTGCCAAAACTTAAGATCAATGCTTCATAGCCGGTTGCGGCGCATTGATCAATCGCATCCTTTACCTCCTGGTCATTTTTACTCACCAGGTGCATGAAGATGGGATTCTCTGTCGTCCACGGCGCAACAGCACGATACATTTTCCTGATGGCAAGACCCCTTCTTTCACGATCATAACTATCCATCAGTAATTCATGTGTGCGTGGAGATTTGAAAATTTCACCAGGTTGTAATTCAACCGCTGTTACCTTCTCCGGGTATACTTCCAGCAGGCAGGGTGTTTGATAATTATAGTTCACCTGAGATGTATATACACTGTCTGTTTTCCAATGCGTGGTTTGATCGCTGATATCATATCGCATAGCGTTGTTAAACGCATAATTGGTCTCCACATAAATACCGTGCTGTTTCTTCATTTGTTCAGGCGTGCCAACCACCGCACTCTCTTCTTCCACTAAAGCAAGCATTTCATTTACCACATTGCCAATGGTAATTGTGTGAGTTGTTTTGTTTTCTACGGATATCCATTTCACCATCAGCGGAAGGCCATCATACAATTCATAATTCACTTTTACCAAAACATCTTTTAATGCAGCAGCCTTATAACTGAAAGATAGCAGCTTGCCGGAACCCTGTTGTTGCTGTGTACTCCAGTTCCTGTTTTTCCATTTAACAAAGGCGGGTATTGCGGTGACCTTATACTCCAGCAACTGAAAATCTTTTTCATTTGCACTAAAGCCTGCAACCCATTCCGGCAACAGGTAAGCATTCTCCTGCTGGCCATATAATCCGCCAATGTTATAAGAAGCGCCATCAATCTTCACTTGTGCTTCAGGTTTTACTGCACGCAATAACTGCTGTCCATTGCTCATATTTTTATAATCGATACAAGCCACGTTAGGCTGAAGCCTGAAGGTTCTCTTCACCAGGCCGTTGTATAAAACAAGGTCTTTGCCATCTTTGCTTTGATACACTTCCGCCTTGTTGTTGATGGGATGCACGAGCCAGTCCGTAGCCTGGTAGTCTTCATTGGCAGGATAAACAGGCAACGTTGTTTGTGCGAATGCTTTTGCGAGCAGGCACATCATTAAAAGGCAAGTTTTTTTCATGGCGTTTGGTTAGTGATCAATGATATAAATGATGCCGCGTTATATGAGCCTATAAATTTTTAGTTCTTGACAGGTAGCCGCCAAACGTGAGTCGCTATTAAGTTCAGCCACGTTTAACTTTTCCAATTTAACGTTGTCCGTCACTCCCGTAGTCATGTACACAAACCGGCCAGCTCAACTGCCAGGATACTTACGCTATCCTTTTAAAATCTGCTTCATCTTAGCAGTAAGCAATTTACAACGATGGACAGGATGATCACTGCGAATATATCATGCTATCCCTTTGTATAACCCCTGAATTTTTGCAAAAGCTAAGCGCTTTTAATCTTTTGGCAAACCAGATAAGTCTGGCTGTACTTTGTTGGCCTGCCGTGTATATACATCTCCTTTTTTAGAAGCATTGGCCTGCCTGAACCCACCGCTGAACATATAAAACCAATTGTCAACTGCACCACCACCATAATCAAAACGGGGATGTTTTACGGGATCTGCCGTAGTAGTAAACCTCGCTTTGTTAAGCTCAGCCCATCTTCCATCTGTTAATCTTACCCACTGGTTGCCATACATCGCCTTAAAATATTCTTCTCCGTCTTCTCCAAAATTCTCTACAAAAGAATATAAACCGCGTAATAGGTGACCACCGGTTTTGGGCTTGTCCCATTCGCCGATCAGTAACCATTTACCCAGTTCCGGCGCATAGAAATAACCTGAATAAATGGTATGATCACCGTCAGCTTTTGCTTTCACCAATAACTTATAAACCGTACCGGCTTTCCAGTTATATCGTAAAAAAGTTTGTCCGCCGGAGCCTTCATTACCAAACTCTCCGCCATGTACCTGGTCTCCTTTTTTTACAAGCTTTACGGTAAAGTCTGCAGGTATTTGTTTGGGGTCATCTGTCTTATAGGCGCTCCATATAGAAAACAATACCCTGCGTTCTGTTGGAGAATTAATCTGTATGCCCATATACCCGCCGTTAAAGCCATTGGTCATATAATAAGAATGCATAGCCTGTGCATCTTCAGGAACTTTTATCTCGGTATAAAAACAGTCAGCTTCCATCGTGTCAGGTAATGGATATGATAAATGTGTTGCAGGTGCACCCCTGTATTCACTGTTGTTAAACTGAAGGCCTTCGGCGGCTGGTCCGGACAATGCGAGGCTTTCAATAACCGGGAAATTTACCGATGCTTTAGATAAACTTGTAATGCCGATGTACTGGTACGCAATGCTATCGATCATAAAATCACCTACAGGTATCCCAGCAAGCTGATCACTCTTTTTTATTTTGAGAATATACGTTTTGCCTTTGCCAAGCTGCACTTTTAACTGGTCATCTTTGGCTGATTTCAGGTTGATGGCCACATGCAGTTTGCCGGTATGTTGAGGCAGTATATAAGTGCGCGTAAAAGGAGATGCCCCATAAGTAGCTTCATGAAAAGGAACCTTTACTTGCTGCGCTTTTGCGGAGACCATCATTCCGGAGAATAAGGCACAGAATAACTTTGCAGATGTCTTCATAATGTTTGATTAGTGATACAAAAATCTATGTTTAAAATGGATAAATACTAAAAGAGCCGTCCTTTGCAGGACAGCCCTTTCTATTCTCCAGGACAAATTACCGGTGTGTGATATTCGGAACTTTTACAGTGATGTTATACGAACCCGGTACCCAGATGCGCAATGCAAAACGCACATTGCAGGTATAAGCATCATCAGGGTAATTATCAATATGTACATACTTTGTTGGAATACGGTAATACATATTGTAACCATTACCCAGTGATTGTAAAGGCATTGGTACAACCGCGTATGGAAACTTCATCTGGTCGCTGGTTGCCTCATAGCTGTTGGTATAGTATTGCAGGTTTTGAAGAAAAGGCGGCACAGGGTTTAAGCCCGTGGCCGGCCGCTTTACAATTTCACCCGCTGCGGGGTTAAAAGCAAAACCATTCTTGTCTACCATTTTTACATTGATGATCCATGGTTCATCGGCTGTTTTTTCTACTGACATTACAGGCAATGCACCAAGGCCAATGCTGGCAGATTCGTTGCCAACCTGTATCAATCCTTCAGAAGTGGCGGATAAACCCGGAGAACTTTCATAGGGATCGGCCTCTTCTACATGAATGGTCACCACTTTTTTGAGAACCTGTGTGCCTACCGCGTTCGAGATTTCGAGATCCAGTGTATAAGCGCCTGAAGGCAGGTTCACGGAAGCCGTGTTGGATTCAATAGCGCCATTATTTTCATTGATAGCGATTGCCGGCAGTTGTTCAACTTTTCTTTTTGCATTAAGCAATTCTACCGTTGTATCAGTAGCAGTGTTGTACGAGGATGTCCAAATAGTAACCGGATATGTTTTGGTGAAAAGTTCATCTACAATATTGCCATTCTCATCATAGGCATGAGAAAGCTTTACCTTGAATGGTATGGAAGAACCATCCGGGTTAATGGCATCAGAAGTAAAAGCCCGTCCTTTGGCAATCGTATAGTCGCTGCTGGGATATTGAAAGTAGGGGCTTAAAAAGCCATCTTCATATTTTGTACAGGATGCAAAAAACAGCAATACCAGCACGGGCAATGCCTTTATCTTATTTGTTACCTGTGTATAGTGATATGATTTTTTCATTGAATAAATTTTAAAACTGCAATTAGTTGGTACCATAAAAGAAAAGGGTGTGAGAGCTTTCCAGCACATGCACTATGCCTGTGGTTGTTTGTATGCCTGAAGAGGTACAAAGCGTATGCACGCCGATATCATCAGAAATTTCACTTGCAACAAAGGGCACTGGTAATGGTTGCCATAACTGTGTAAAATATACTACCTGCGGAACATTGGATACGGTAGAGTTATAACCCAGGTTGCCATTGTTGGTGTACTCATAAGAAACAACAGCCGTATCTCCTGCCAGTGCGGTTACATATTTAGCACCGTTGTTGGTGAGCTTATCGTAAGTTAAAGACTGTGTGATGATATACATTTTAAGAGAGTCCTTGATGGTTTGCAAATCATATTTGAACAAAGAGTCCAGTGTGTATTTTGCATAAGGATCTATCTTTTGCGCTTTGATGGTTTTTGCAGAAAGATAGTTGTACACTGCATAATCATTCGGGGCAAAAAAAGTAGCCCCCTGTTGATTGATCAGGTCTTTTAAACCAGCTTTATCTACCAGTTGAAGTACAGTGTCAAATTGCTGCCAGGCATTTGATTGAAGGAAATCGTACGTTGTTAAATTAACGGATGTGGTATGCACGCTTCCTCCCTTCAGGTAGTCATCCTTTTTACAGGAGAACATCGTAACAGAGAAAAATAGTAAAGCAATGCCGGTGATGTTTATAATATTGTTCTTCATCATTTTAATTTTTACAGGTTAATGAGATGCCCACCATGGGTTTTGAGTTAACAGCGGATCTGTTTTAAAAAGGGCGCTCATATCTATCGGCCAGTAATAACCTTTTTGATTCACCCTGTCCTGCTGGTAGCCAAGTGTTTCGGTAAGACTGTTGGCTACGGCTTCTGTACGAATCATATCATACGCCCACTGACCTTCACCAATCAGCTCTTTACCGCGTTCCTGTAAAATGGTTTTTACCAGCGAGGTCTTGTCTGTCGGGCCAGAGTAATTCTCCAATCCTGCGCGATTCAATACCTGGTTTAATGGAGTTACTGCAGCAGTGTTATCCTGCATGGCAAGTGCTTCTGCATCCAGTAAAAGAATATCTGCCAGCCTGAAGAAGGAAAGGTTATTGTCTATATAGGCATTGGCACTTAACGATGTATTCTGATAATTAAAATTGGTATACTTTAATAACATGTAACCTTCTTTATCACCACCGGAAGCATCTACATGTTTCAGTATTTTATTAAACCTTATGTCATCAGTGGAGAATACCGGGTCAATATTATCTACCGGTGCAAGCCAGCAATTGTTCTTTATACCATCTACATAATCATCTTTTAAAAAGGTTGCAAAGAAATTGAACTGTCCTTCTGTCCAATCGTTGTAATTATTATAACCGTCTGCAGAGTTCAGGAAGTTATTATCGTTGCTGTTGAACTTCATCGCTATTTCAAAAATATTCTCAGCAGAAGATTGTCCCTTCCATATATTTTGATAACTGTCTGCAGGTTCAAGTGAATAGCCGCCGTTATTGATCACTTCCTGGCAGGCGGTATGTGCGTTTGCGTAATCATGTTTCCATGCATAAATGTGTGCGAGTAAGGCATATACAGAACCTTTATTTGCCCGAAGCGTTTTTGTAGGATCACCACCAGAGTAATCGAGATAAGCGGATGCTTTTTTCAAATCTGAAATACAGCTATCCAGCACAATAGTTTCTGCTGTTCTGGCGATGGGTGGAATATTGCCATAGTCAACATCATTATATGTTTTATCAACATATACAGGATCACCCCATGCCCTTGTGATATAGAAATAGGTAAGTGCCTTCATAAATAGCGCTTCACCTACAAAAGCATTCTTGGCAGCCGCGCTGGTAAAAATATTGTCTGCCATAGCAGGCACACGTTCAATTATAAGATTTGCCTGCGCGATCACTTTATAAAACCTGGACCAATTCTTAAGAGAACCTTCCAGGTAAGGCACATAAGAAAAATCAAACTGCTGGTCAACAGTAATGGTTGTGTAGTTCCATTGTGAAGATGCCGGTACAAACATACCGCTGGCAAGATCACCAAATACAAAATGTGAAGCATCTGCTCTTAAGCAGGAACGAAACTGGCCGTACAAGGCATATACCGCTTGCTCTGCGGAAGTTTGTGACGACCAGAATTTAGCATCATACGTTGAAGTGATGGGGGCTTCATTAATATATTTTTTGCACGACGTGCCTGTCAGCAAGAGCGCCGCTGCAAAAAGGTATAAGAAGTATGTATATTTCATATACTTAGTTGTAGAGTGATTAAAATTGAACATCAATACCAAAAGTGAATTTGCGTGGAATGGGGAAGGCGCCGCCTGTGTATACACCCAGCTCATTTACCAACTCCGGATCAGGGATGTTGGAATTTTTAAACGTAGCGAGATTATCTACCACGCCATAAATTCTTACACCATTCAGCTTCATTCTCTTGATAAAAGTTTGTGGAAGACGATAGCCAAGAATCAGGCTTTTGATTTTAAAGTAGTCTCCCTTTTCATTAAACATGCTTGAGAACGGAAGAAACTGGTAAAAGTTATTGCCAAAAGGATTCATGGAAGGAAACCCTGCCTTGTAATTTTCGTCTTTTGCAGCAGCAGACGGCGTCCAGTAATTGTATTTAGACAAGTCAGGCATACGTCTTTGTGCAAATGTTTGAATGCCCCCGTTATTGAATGCACTGTATAACTGAGACTGATCAAAGGAGTTAATGATATCACGTTTAAAAGCAAATACGCCTATTACCGTTAAGGTGAAATTTCCATAAGAAAAATCATTCACCAGACCGCCAGTGATCATGGGGTTTGGATTGCCTGTAGGTACCCTGTCGCCAAACGCATCGCCATTGTCCTCATCGCTCCACACATCATAATCACCATTTACATCTTTCCATTTAGGATCTCCCGGTTGCACCACATGATTGCCTTTGAAATAAGTGATCCTTTGCCCGGTGAGCGGGTTAAAAGGTATTTCACTGATATTGTTATACACGCCCTGGTATTGCATCTGGAACATTTGATAGATGGGCTGGCCAACGCTGTAAATGCGTGTGATGCCATAGTAATCATCCTGTATAAATGTTCTGTTGTTATTGGGCAGTTTGGCGATGACGTTTTTGTTATACGCCATATTCAATTGCGTGTTCCACTGAAACCTGCTCTTTGGTGAAAGGTTATGCGTTGATAAAGTAAGTTCAATACCACGGTTGTTCACCCAGAGATCATTGGCGTTAAAACTTACCTGGTCATAACCGGTATAAAAAGGCAGGTTAAAGTTGAAGTAATCACCTTTCGTTAATTTATCATAACCATCCAATACAATCGATATCCTGTTGTTGAAGAGTTGTGCTTCTAAAGCAAGATTTTTTTGTGTTGTTTTTGACCAGGTAAGGTTGTCTTTGGTAAGGCCGTTTACATAGCTTGGCTGTATTACCGGGTTACCATTGTAAGTACCGGATAACTGGTAAGAGTTATACGGTGCATAGTAGTCCTGAGAGTTCTGGCCAGACAAGCCATAGCTTGCGCGCAACTTTAAAAAGTTCAACCATTTCTGGGTGCCGGTCATAAACTTCTCATCTGAAATTACCCAGCCGATACCACCGGATGGAAAGTATCCCCACTTGGTAGAGGCGCCAAAACGTGAAGATGCATCAGCACGCTGTGCACCATACAGAATGTATTTTTTATCAAAATCATATTGCACTTGTCCCAGGTAAGAAAGTATAGCAGAAGCGCCATACGAAGAGCTTGCTTTAAGACCCTGTTGCGGAACACCATCTACCACTTGAATATCATTGGAGGGAACATCATAGCCTGCGGCAAGACTTGTTTTGTACATATCCCTGGTGAACTGTTGTGAGGCAGTTACAGCAAGATTGTGCGTATGATCATTACCGGCGTTAAATGCTTTGGTATAGTTGAGCGTGTTGGATAAAAAGTAGTTGTTATAAGTGCCCCTGTTTGCCTCTGCATAAGAACGTTGGTTGTTGCCAACTGCTGCCTGTACCTGGTCTATATTGGATGGCTGAAAATAATCACGCTCCGAAATATTAACCGTAGCCGATCCCTGTGTGGTGAAACGTAAGCCGGGAAGAATATCATAGTTGATGGTAAGAGATGCGGAGTAAAGATCATTCTCGTTATCGTTCCTTAGTTTATCATATAACCCCATGTAGTTTAAAGAATCGAAGGATGTTAAACGATAGAAAGAACTCGGAATGTTGTAGCTGCTTACAGGTGTGTTATCATCTCCGGTGCCGTATTTTCTGCCGCGCTGGCGCTGGCTCTTTGAGAGACCAACGATCAATTGCGAAGTAAGTTTTGGATTGATCTTGAAATCAAAATTTCCCCTGATGGAGTAACGCTTAAAACCAAATGCTTTGATTACACCATCTTCATTGTAATAGTTACCGCTTAGCCGGTAGTTAACTGCATCGGTAGCGGCGCTCATAGAAAAATCAACATTCTTGATAGCACCGTTACGATAGAATAAGCCCTGCCAGTCTGTAGCATTATTAAAGTAAGGATTGGTGCTGTCTGTAAGCAATTGTGGTAAGTTATATAAAGCTGCAGGTGTGCCGTACTCTTTTGCCAGTGCCAGTTTTTGCCTGCGTTCTTCCGCACCTGTTACTGTGGGGATCAGGTTGGGACGCTGGGTAGCGCCGCCATACATATTCACCCTGAATTCTGGTCTTTTGGAACGGCCTCTGCGTGTGGTAATATAGATCACCCCGTTAGAGCCGCGTGAACCCCATGCCGCAGTAGCTGCAGCGTCTTTTTGTACATCAATGCTTTCAATATCATTCACATTAATACCGGCAAGATAATTTGTGCCGGTTGCATCTATGCTGCTGCTGATGTCTTCCGGGTTGAGTGGCACCCCGTCGATTACATATAGTGGTCCGCTTAAAGCCCTTGCCTGGTCTATACCGCCAACGTTTTGATTAACCCTGGTATTACCACGAACAACCATAGTAGGTGCAACACCAGGCTCACCTGATACTACCTGCACATTCAGGCCGGGTATACGGCCCTGCAGAAGCTGATCGGGAGAGGCAACAGGAAGGTTTTCAATCTGCTTGCCGCTGATAGATGAAATGGCCGAAGTAGTAGTTCTTTTTGTTTGTCTTTGTACGCCTACCACCACTACATCATCCAGGCTTTTTTTGCCATTGTCTTCCTGCATGATAACGCTGATGTTTGTTTTTCCTTTGATACTTAGTTTCTGTGCCTCATAACCTACATAGCTGAAGTTTAGTGATGTACTATTAGTCCTTAGGATTAATGAAAAACTTCCATTCTCGTCAGTTGTTGTTCCGTTTTTGCTGTTTTCTGTAACGGATACCCCGGCAAGGGGTTTACCGGAAGGATCTTTCACGGTTCCATTTACCGTGGTTCCTGACTGCTGCGCAAAGAGCAACGCAACAGTGAAATAGAATGCCAGGAACAGCATTAAAGCTGGTTTGAGTCTCATGCCTGTTTTGGTATTTGATGAAATTAATAAACACAACAGTTAACGCTGTTGTAAACGCTTCAATAGGTACAAACCAGATGATTTTTAATAAGGACGGAGCTATATTTCCATGAAATGGAAAGTCTCCAAATTAGGCAGCATTTGCTTACAATAAAAAAAGCGGGAATGCTTGCATGACTCATTTTCTCAATGCAAACGTTTGATATTGCCTTATCAAACGTTTGCGCTTTTTTTGGGAGGAATTGCGGGTAGTGGCAATAAAAAAGCCCCCGGTAAAGGAGGCCTTTAAAAGTATCTGATGAACTTTATCATTATTTGCCGTAACCTTCTATCTTAAGTACATAAGCATAGGGTGCTTTAAAATGTGAAGGATTATATTGCGGTAGGTTGACAATTGTATTTGCGCCGCTTTGGGTAACCTGAAGCTTTGCTGTTTCTCCCAATAACTTCACTGTGGCTGTTTTAGGAAGTGCGATCTCTTTTAGTGTAATTTTTTTATTAGCAGGATAACTTGGAAGTATTGCGTATAAAGTGTTAGTAGCCGGGTTGTAAGTATAGAAAACTTCTTTCACCGCATAGCCCGGGTCAGGGTCCACGGTAAGCTTCAGCATAAAATCACCACTGGCTTTAAAATCACCTTCCTTGCGTACAGGCTTATAATCTCTCTTACCATCGCTCCACTGTTCTGCATGTTTCCATCTAACCGTGTTATAAATGCTTTCGTTATTTAATTGCATCCAATCGCCTATCTGCAACAAACGTTCCTGCATGATGGGCGGAATTTTTCCATGTTCATCAGGACCGATATCCAATAAAAAATTTCCTCCCCGGCTTACCTTATCAACCAGTTGCAATACCAGTGATTGCGGTGAGTTATAATCCCATGAATCTTCATTTCTGTTATAGCCATAACTAAAACCCATGCCCCTGCTTTCTTCAAAGTAATGATCTTTAAAATCCAGCTCCGGTTGATATTCCGGTGTAAAGAACTGGCCATGTTTAAAGCGGATATCGCGGCCCCAGCGATCATTGGTTACCAATGTATTTTTCACCGGGCTTTCATTATACGCCCAGGATAAAAATTCAGTAGCACGCCAGGTGGTGTCAGACTCATCCCACTCTCCATCCGTCCAGAAAACATCCGGCTGGTATTTGGTCAGTAATTCTTTCGCCTGCGGTAACATATGTTTGTCAACATATTCTTTATGATCCTTTTTCCATAATGGATTATACCATTCGTACAATGAATAATACATGCCGGGGTGTACCGATGTTTTTCTCACCGCCGTAAATAAATCACCGAGCAAATCCCTGTGTGGCCCTGTCTCTACCGCGTTCCAGGCAAATCCCCAGTCACGCGTAGCCTCTTTGCTTGGCCATAAACAAAACCCGTCATGATGTTTGGAGGTAAGCACGATATATTTTGCGCCCGATGATGCTATCAGTTTCGCCCATTCATCGGGGTTAAAAAGATCAGCGGTAAAGCGGTCTGAAAATTTATAATAAGAAGCATTGCCAAAATTGGTGCGATGATATTTTACAGTTGCAGAGTCGCCACTCTCCAACGCATGCTGATACCATTCAGAGTAATTTCCTTTAGGCGCAAAACCAGGTACCGCGTACACGCCCCAATGAATAAAAATACCAAATTTGCTGTTTTTATACCAGTCGGGTACAGGCCTGGTATCAAGGCTTTGCCAGTTGGGTTGATAAGTTTGGGCATTCACCAGTATCGAGGTCATGCAAAATACAAGCACGAGCCAAAGGTTTTTTTTCATGGCTAAGATTTCGTTTGATGATTCAAAAACGAAAGGTAAGCGATGTAAGGATATGCCGGTTATTGGTATTTATCTTTTTGTAGTTGGTATTTAGCGGATCAAAGGGTAAGGGTTGATAGCATATAAAAACAAATTCTTTAGAACTACAGGAATGTAATGCACTTTTGATCACGCATTAAAGCAAGCCAGGAAATCATCTTTTCTGCGATTGGCCACTTCAATTACAGAGCCATCTTCCATTTCTATATGGCCGCCCCTGCCTTTAAAATATCGTTTTATAAAATCAAGGTTGATAAGATGGACATTATGTACCCTGAAGAAATTATCCGCAACAAACAAGTCTTCATATTCATTGATTGTTTTAATACCCGGATATTTTCTGCCATCTTTCGTATAGATCACAGAATACCTGTCAACAGATTCACAGCGAATAATATCTTTTATATTAATAAACACTAGGCTATTATTGTCTGGTACGGCAATCCTGTATAAGACTTTGGATGGAGTATAAAGTCCTTTCAATGCAATCTCAAGTTCTTTTTTTGCCTGGCTTGATGTTAAGCCTGTAGCAATACCCCGGGTTTTATTTACCTCACCATAAGAAAGATGTGCCGTTGCTTCCATTACCTGTTCTTTTATAGATAAGAGGTAAAATTATGCCCGGCAAATGAACTGTTTAGTACTACCGTGGTATATAGGTTTTGAATTGAATCTCTGTATCAGAAAGTATTAATAGAAGACTTTACTTACCTCTGACGAAGTTTAGCGTTATCCGGAAACCGTTTTTAGATATGTTTCACCTCCGGGGGTAACTCATAAAAAGTAGGGTGCCGGTAAACTTTATCATTTGCGGGGTCATATAAACTTTCTGACTCATCAGGGTTGCTGGCATGAACCTGACTGCTCTCCACCACCCAGATGCTTACACCTTCCATCCGCCGGGTATATACGTCCCTTGCATTTTCAATGGCCATGCGGGCATCAACGGCATGCAGGCTGCCTACATGTTTATGATCCAGTCCTTGCCTGCTCCGGATAAATACTTCCCATAATGGCCAGCTTTGTTCACCAACAGCAATCGCCTCGCCACCGGTACTTTCGCCGGGAATATCGCCATAATAATATTTTGATAAAAGCTGCATCATATTCAATCTGTGGTTACTTCTTCTGTTATTGTATGTTTTGCTGCATGTGCTGTGGCCGCTTCCCGCACCCAGGCGCCATCCTCCCACGCTTTAACTCTTGCGCCAAGTCTTTCTTTATTGCAAGGTCCGTTGCCGTTTACCACCTGCCAGAATTCATTCCAGTCGATGTTTCCATAATCATAATGACCTGTAGAGTTATTAATAGTTAAATCAGGATCGGGCAGGCTGATGCCCAGTGGTTTTACCTGTTCTGCACAGATATCTACAAACTTTTGCCGCAGTTCATCATTGGTAAACCGTTTTATTTTCCATTGCATGCTTTGTTCTGTATGGGAAGATTCTCCGTCCGGCGGACCAAACATCATCAGGCTTGGCCACCACCAGCGGTTCACTGCATCCTGCGCCATATTTTTTTGTTCCCCGCTTCCCTTGCAAAGCGTGAGTAAAATATCATATCCCTGTCGTTGGTGAAAACTTTCTTCCCTGCAAACACGCACCATTGCCCTGGCGTAAGGCCCATAAGAAGTACGGCATAAAGGCACCTGGTTCATAATGGCGGCGCCATCCACCAGCCAGCCAATTGCACCAATATCCGCCCAGGTAAGTGTGGGATAATTAAATATGGAAGAATATTTGGCTTTGCCGGTATGAAGCTGGTGATACATCTCGTTCCGTAGAATACCCAGCGTTTCTGCGGCTGAGTACAGGTAAAGCCCATGACCCGCTTCATCCTGCACTTTGGCGAGTAAGATGGCCTTTCTTTTGAGCGAAGGTGCACGTGTAATCCAGTTGCCCTCGGGCAGCATGCCAACGATTTCGCTATGGGCATGCTGACTTATCTGCCTGATCAACGTTTGCCGGTATTTATCAGGCATCCAATCCTTCGGCTCTATTTTTATATCCTCATCAATTTTATGTTGAAAAACATCTTCCATGAACGATTGGGTTAAATGAATGGATGCTTCAGTGAGAAATAATCGGTACCCGGCGATTAGCGGATATTTCAAAAATAAGAAAATTCTATCTTTGGCTAACATGTGTTAGTGGCTAGAATGGGTAATGATAAAAAATTTATTTCCCATGCGTCATTAATTTTCTCATTTTTGTCTATCCTGTGAAGGCCATTTGAAAACTATGTCTCAAGAATTATTGCTTATACAAAAACGAATTGCTGAAAATGATGAACAGGCGCTTGCTGAGCTCTATCAACATTTTCATAAAAAACTGCAACAATTTTCCAAGGCCATTGTTCGTAACGATGAAATAGCGGAAGAATTGGTAGAAGACGTATTTGTAAAACTCTGGTGCAACCGATCCCGGATTACAGAGGTGGAAAATCTTGCCGTTTATTTGTATGTCGCCACGAAAAATCAATCACTCAATACACTTTCCCGAAAGGCGATTGAACTAATTACCAGCCCTTTTGATTTTCTGGATATAGATGTTAATGATGCTACCCAGGGGCCGCAAGACCTGATGATCACTGCGGAAATGATGCAACGCATGCACCAGGCAATCGACCAGCTTCCTCCCCGCTGTAAAATGATCTTTAAGCTTATACGTGAAGATGGTCTTAAGTACAGGGAAGTAGCAGAAATTTTGGGTATTTCTGTAAATACAATTGATGCACAAATGGCAATTGCTGTAAAAAGAATTTGTACCGCCTTAAACATCAATCCCTCAATAAAAAAGTCGGAACACAGAAGAATTCCTGATAATTTTTAATTTTTTTCACAATTCTTTAGTAGATCATTCACATTTGCCTGTCCTTTGGTTAGACTGCTTGCATGAAACCAAAAATCGGCATATGGAAATTAATGGCCCGCTCCCTTAGCGGGGAAGCTTCTGCTCCTGAAAAAGCAGACCTATATAATACCCTTAGCGAAAATTCCCTGTTGCAGCAACAATGTCTCCTTCTTCAAAAATTTTGGTCTTTTAGTGTTGATGATCATAAAGTCTCCCTGAATGATAAGCTTTCACAGATTTTAGAAAAGGCAACTCATTTGCACAAGGAGAACCTATTATGCTCAATCAGGCAAGTGCCTTTTTCTATTGAAAATGCTGCAGGTCAATCAGGCACTGATAACAGGCCGGCGTCTATGGTTAAAACGCAGATTCCAGCACTTAAAAAGAAAAATCATTCCGCAACTGCCAGTCTATATCATCATTTGACATTTAAGGGAGAAAGGTTTGAAAAGCTGGCAGCGCGGCTGGAAGAATACTTTGATATCAAAATAACTTTTATGGATCAGGGCGTAAAGAAGTTAAACTTTTACGGCTCTTATACCAATGGAACAGCCGCGCAGTTTTTTGCCGCGCTTAAGGCTGCTGTACCCTTCAATTTTAAAATACATGCCCATGACGTATCAGTTAGCTCGCAATGAATGGCTTGTCCGAAGCCTCTCTCCCTAGAGAGAAAAGAAAAGCCCGGTAATGTTGCCGGCATACGAACCCATTGTTTTGCACGGATAGCAAGACGAATTATTTAACACACAATTGCTTAAAACATGAAATCTTTTCAAACGGTTTTTGAAAAATCGTTGTCGCAATGGTTACTGCTTATGATGAAATCAGCCCTTTTGCTCCTGCTGCTTTGCACATTTTATCTTCCTGCAAAAGCGTATATGCCAAAGGCCCCGGTTTCCGGCAAAGTAGTAAGTGACAGCGGTAACGCAATGGCAGGTGTATCTGTACAAGTGCGGGGCACCACCCAGGGCACCACTACAGATGCAGATGGCAGCTTTACCATTAATGCCCCTTCAGATGCCGTGCTGGTTGTTTCCTACATTGGTTTTGAAACACAGGAAATAAAAGTAGCAGGCAAAACACAACTAAACATTACGCTTAAGAACTCTAACACCACACTTACTGATGTAGTGGTGATTGGTTATGGTACTGCCAGTAAACGGGACCTTACAGGCTCTATTGTGAAAATAGCCGGCAAGGATATCGCAGATAAACCCAATCCCAACCCTGTGGCTTCTTTACAGGGAAAGGTGGCAGGTTTGTCAGTAGTAAACAACGGTACGCCGGGCAAGGCCCCGGATATACGCATCCGCGGTACCGTAAGTATTGGCCAGGTAAGCCCGCTGTATGTGGTAGATGGTATTTTTAATGATAACATAGATTATTTAAACCCTAATGATATTGAGTCAATCGAAATTCTGAAAGACCCATCTTCCCTTGCCATTTTTGGTGTAAAGGGTGCAACCGGTGTAATTGCCATCACCACTAAAAAAGCAAAAGCGGGCCAGGTGACTGTCAACTTCAATACAACTTATGGATTTAAGAAACTGGTGGATAAGATCAAATTTGTAGATGCAGAAGGTTTTAAAACACTGTTTGCTGAAGAAAGGGCAAATGATGGTGTAACTGATCCTTTTGACTATTCAGGCCTTACCGCCAATACCAACTGGATAGATGCTGTATCACAAACAGGCCATTTTAATACCAACAACCTGAGTGTTTCTGCAAGCAGCGACAGAAACAAATTCAATTTTGGTGTTGGATATACAAAAGATGAAGGCATTGTAAAACATGAGCAATTACAACGCTGGCTTGTTTCATTAAGCGATGAAGTGAAATTAAGCAAGTATATAAAACTGGGAGTTAACCTGAATGCATCAAGACAGAATAATCCATACGATGCAACTGCTGTTCTGGATGATGCAAGAAAAGTGATCCCGCAAATTTCAGCAGGAACAAAACAGTTCCTGGTAAAGAATCCTTACGGTACTGATAGTATTGATATGGATATCTACTCCGGGCTTGATGTGGGCCTTCAATCATCCGGTGTTGTAAACCCCTTGCTGCGTGTACAAAATGAATGGAATAAAGTAATCAATATTGAATACAGAACTGTTGGAAGCGCTTATGGTGAAATAAATTTTCTTAAGAACTTTACCTTCCGTTCAACTGTTTATGCGGATATAAGCAACATCGACAAAAGACAATATACACCGTTATATTATGCTTATAATCCAAGAAACGACGAACCTTACCTGTATAGCCAGACAACAAAAGTTCAGCAGAACAATGATACCTACCGCAAGTTTCAGCAGGATCATGTGTTGAATTACAAAACAAATTTTGGGGAACATAACCTAACGCTTACCGGAGGTTTCACTACTTATTATTTCAGCTATTTCGGCAGGCAGGGAACATCCGGCCAGAACGGGATAACAGGAACGCCTATTCCCAACGACAAAAGGTTCTGGTATATTACCAACGGATTTGAAAATTCCGCAGGTACATCTGCCAGTTCCAGCCAGAGTGAGTACTCTACTGTATCTTACCTCGCAAGGGCATTGTATAACTTCAAAGGAAAATATTTTCTGAATGCTTCTTTCAGAAATGATGCTTCTTCAAGACTTCCGCCATCTAACCGTAACCAGAAATTCTGGGCAGTAGGTGGAGCATGGGAAGTTACCAAGGAGAACTTCATGGCTACTCAAAAGGTGCTTGATTATCTTAAAGTGAAAGGTTCTGTAGGTATTTTGGGTAACCAGACTGCTTCCAAGCTGGATGGAACCCCGTTAAATTATCCTTTCTATCCAAACCTGTTAACAGGCACCAATGCGGTATTTGGTACAAATGTATATTCTGCAGCCCGCCAGGAGTACCTGCCCAATCCTAATCTTAAATGGGAAACCGTTAAAGCATGGGAAGCAGGTATTGAATTAAGTGCATTTAAGAACCGCCTGCGTTTTGAGGCAAATTATTTCAACAGGACAACCAATGACCTGATGACCTATGTTGACCGTTCCGTTATCGGCTTACCCAATAAACTGGTAAATGGGGGTAGTTTAAGAAACTGGGGCGAGGAATTCAGCGCAAGCTGGAGCCAGACTTTAACCAAAGATTTCTCACTGAATGTATCTGGCAACATTACGTTCCTGCAGAATAAAGTGGTTAAATTAAGTGATGATCTCCCCAACGGCTTTTTATCCCGCACATTCCAGAACAATGGAAGCGCAGAAAGCAGAACAATGCCGGGATCTCCCATCGGCTCCTTCTATGGTTATGTAGTGGAAGGTATTTACCAAAGTATAACAGAGATTAATAAATCACCGGATGCAACCGGCGTTGGTGGTGGCCGCGGTGCAGGTGGCAAGCCTCTACCCGGAGATTTTAAATTCAAGGATATAAATGGAGATGGTAAAATCACGCCGCTAGACAGAACCTTCATTGGTAACCCTACGCCTGATTTTACATACGGGGCATCAGTAAACCTTTCTTATAAGGGCATTTCGCTGGGCGTAGATGTGGTAGGTGTATATGGCAATGAAATATTCAGAACATGGGGATCGCTTGAGTCTCCGTTTCAGCGTGTAAATTATGCAGCAGACAAACTGGAAAGATGGCATGGGCCAGGTACTTCTAACTGGGTTCCATTGGTTGCACAAAGCCACAGGAATAACTACAACGGATCTACTTATAATATTGAAGACGGAAGTTATTTCAGGATAAGGAATATTCAGCTTGGGTACAACTTTGATTCAAGAATGCTTTCCAGGATTAAAGTGAAAGCGTTACGGTTGTTTGTAAATGTTCAAAACCTGAAAACATTTAAACATAATATGGGTTACACTGCTGAATACGGTGGAGATGCTACAGCATTTGGTTATGATAATGCCGGCGGTGCAATTCCGGTGGTAAGTACAGCGGGTTTAAATGTTACTTTTTAACTTAAAAAATCTTTCGGAATGAAACGCAGTAAGATTTCAATTTTTATATGGTTGCCACACCTGATGTTGCCAATGTTATTACTGGTGGCAGGGTGTAATAAATTCCTTGACAGGAAGCCTCTTACGGCAACACTCGATGACCTTAACCAGGGATCTCTGGAAGGACAATCTCTTGGTATGTATAATATCTTAAGGTCAAATGCTGGTTTTTCAACCTTGCCATGGATAGACTTTCACAGCATCCGTGATGACGATGCTCAAAAAGGAAGTGATGCCAGCGATGGAAAGGAAATTGTTACAGAGTTTGAAACATTTGTATACACTAAAGATGACTGGGCGCCCAATGCTTATTGGAATGATCACTATACAATGATCAATGCTACAAATGATGCATTATACCTGGCCGATTCTCTTAAGGTTACAGACGAAGCCTCATTAAAGAATATTGGCGAGGCCTGTTTTTTCAGGGCCTATTCTTACTTTGAACTGGTAAAAACCTATGGCGAGGTTCCTTTGCTTAATTCAAAAATTGTTAACCCGACAGATGGTATAAAACCTAAAGAAACGGTAGACAATCTATATGCGTTTATTGATTCTAACCTGCAGGTTGCAGCCGAGCTTTTACCATTAAATTCAGATGGATGGGGTGCCGCGTTTAAAGGCAGGCTAACCAAAGGAGCCGCAAATACACTGTGGGCACAAACTTACCTGTTTAGAAAAAACTGGGCACGTACCGCAGAGCTTTGTGAAAAAGTAATCGCTTCAGGGCAATATTCACTTGTTACCGAGTTCTCTGATTTATGGCGCGATGGTGTAAACGGTGCAGGCAAAAACAGTGCTGAATCTATTTGGGAAATGAATGCAGCTGTTGGCCAGAATGCATCTACCAATAGCTCTGTTGATAATGGGTCAAGCTGGGGAACCTGCCAGCAAATAAGGCAAAACGGGGCTTCACAACAATGGAACCTGGGTTGGGGATGGAACACGCCCACACAAAAACTGCAGGATGCGTGGGATGATAAAGATCCGCGAAAGGCCAAAACAATTCTATACTCCGGCCAGTTTGACGGCGGTTCTGCTTTGGGCGGGCATGGCGCCACCATTCCAGCCTATTCAAACCCTGATGGTACGGGTGGTCTTGCGCAGAAGTACTGGAACAAAAAGCTATATACGGGCAACGATCCTGCAATGCGTCAGTTTACAGGATATATCAACAATGGTAATGCAGGATGGATCAATCACAGGATATTAAGGTACGCAGATGTGATCCTGATGCTTGCCGAAGCATCCAATGAAGCGGGTAGTGGTACCAAAGCAGAAGAAATGCTTGAATTGGTCAGGAACAGGGCTAGTGGCAACCTTGGGGCATCCAGAACGATTGTGCCATTTGTGTCGTATTCCAGCCAGGCGCAAATGAGGACCGCCATCAAAAATGAACGCCGTTTTGAATTTGCTATGGAAGGTTACCGCTTTTACGACCTTGTACGGTGGGGAGACGCTAATACTGAACTGAAAGATTTAGGTTACACTAACAGGTGCCGTTATTACCCCATTCCTCAACAGGCCATTAATCTATCCAAGATTAACGGTGTGGAAGTATTAAAGCAAAATCCTGAATGGCAATGATCCATCACATAAAAAAAATAGTTATGACTTTTTTATATAAAAAACTCAAACCTGTCTTGTATTTCCTGCTCACGGGTTTGGTAATCAGCAGTTGTCAAAAAATGGAGCGGCCGGAATTAAAGACCCTGATACTTGATCCTGATCCGCCGGCCTATAAAGACTTAAAGAGTTTCTGGGCATTTGAAAACAATCTTACCGATGAGGGGGAGAATAAACTTACGGCCACACCGGTAAAAATCACCTACGAAACTGGTATTAACGGTCTGGCAGCAAGGATTGGCAGCGGAGGTTATATCCTGTTACCTGCTGCAGGTGATACCGTAACTTATGAAAACGGCTTCCAGGGTTTTCCTGCTGATACCCTTTCGAGTCTTGGCAGTTTTACACTTGCTTTTTGGATGAATGGGGCGGGGCCGGTAAAGGATGGTGCCCAGGGATTATTTTCAATCTCTAACAGCAAAGAATATTGGGGAAATCTTGATTTATTCCTGGAAAACCTTGATAATGGATCGGAAGCTTACCTGAAGATCCATATGTTTAATTCAGGTGTTGCCAGCGGAAATGGTGAAGAGTGGAATGAGATAAAAATACCTGGCGCTTTAAATAAATGGACGCATATTGCCGTGATATATAATGCAGCAACTTCCAAGCTGTCAGTGTATGCTGATGGCGTAGCTACGGGTCTTAAAGATAAAGAATTGGGCGGAGGTAAATACGGGAAGGTGAAATTCAAAGACTTTAATGGCATGGTGTTGGGCACCTACCAGTTTCAGACAACGCCCTCTCTTACCAATCATGGTCCGGAAAGCTGGGCAAAATCATTTAACGGTTTGTTAGATCAGTTCCGCATTTATAACAGGCCATTATCTGAAGCAGAGGTAACAGATCTGGTTACTTCCAAAAAATAAAGTATTCGAACTGTTTAAAAAAAGGATTGCACTGAGCAATCCTTTTTTTACTTTTAATAGTAACGTTGATGGGTACAGGTGTACCAATCAACAGCAACTCACACTACTTATCTATCACCGTCATTGCCGCTTTGTAATACAGATGAAAAGATATAAGCGCACATTATTTTTTATGATCATCATTTCATCCTGTGTCTTATATCTCACACAATGTTCTGGCGACTCCTTAAAAAAAGAAGATACCAAAGAAGAGCCGGAATTTGCAGGCTCTTCAACCTGCGCGGGTTGTCATAAAGACATCTATGATAAACATATTCATACAGCCCATTATTTAACTACAAGGCCTGCTATTGCAGATTATATTAAAGGAAGCTTTAAGGAAGGCCATAATAGTTTTGCCTATAACCAGGCCATCAAAGTACTGATGGAGCATCGGGATAGTAATTTTTACCAGGTTGCTTACCTGAATGGTATTGAGAAGAAACGGGAGAGGTTTGATATGGTCGTAGGTTCAGGCACAAAGGGACAAACTTATTTGTATTGGAAGTCTGATAGCCTCTATCAATTACCGATCTTTTATTTTACACAGAAAGACGAGTGGGCAAACAGTCCGGGCTATGGTGGAAAGATTATTTTTAACCGGCCCATTACTTCGCGTTGCCTGGAATGCCACAGCACCTACGCAAAAAAGTTAACTGCTGACGAGAATATGCCGGAGCCTTTTTCACGCGGGCAGATAGTGTATGGTGTTGATTGTGAAAAATGTCACGGAGCAGCTTCTCAGCATGTAAGTTTTCATTTGGCCAATCCCAAAGACAGTATCGGTCGTTATATCATTAATCCCGCTGTATTCAGCCGGCAGCAGAAACTTGATATGTGTGCCCTATGCCATGGCGGCAGGTTAAGTAAAACAAAGCCATCATTCAGTTTTCAACCCGGGGATACCCTTTCCAATTACTTTACCCTTAACAGCGCCAATAAGCAGGTGGCAGATATTGATGTTCATGGTAATCAGTACGGGTTACTTGTTGCCAGTAAATGTTTTTTAAAGAGTGAACTTACCTGTAATAATTGCCATAATGTGCATGTAAATGAAACAGGAAATAAAGCTGATTTTTCCAAACGTTGCATGAGTTGTCATAATACCGGGAACAATCATTTTTGTAAGATGGCTGCATCTGTCGGGCCATCAATAACGGAGAATTGTATAGATTGTCATATGCCGCTTCAAACATCAAGAGCGATCATTTTCCAGGAACAGGGTAAAGAGCAGCCAACAGCAGCAACCATGCGCACTCATTACATTGCTATATACCCTGAGGAATCGCGTAAGATTTTCAGTTTAATAAAACACTTGCATGATCAAAAGAAATAGTCATACATATCATTGTTATATTAGCTGTGGCGCTCAGGTAAATCATCTGTCACAAACAGTTTGTCCCTATTCCTCAAAAGGATAAAAAGATTATGAAAGGACTTGCTTTTTTTTTCGGCCTTCTGGTATTTGCAGCAACTTCCTGCCGCCGGTCAGATACTTTGTTCGAAGTTTTAACTCCCTCACAAACTGGTATTAATTTCGGGAATAACCTTGAAAAAAAAGATCTTTTTGGTATTCTATATTATCTCTACTATTACAATGGCGGAGGGGTATCTATCGGCGATATCAATAATGATGGATTACCTGATATCTATTTCACTGCTAATAGCAAAGCCAACAATAAACTTTACCTGAACAAAGGAAACCTTCAGTTTGAAGACATTACTGAAAAGGCAGGCGTTGCAGGTAAGGCCGACTGGTGCAGTGGAACAACTATGGCTGATATAAACGGTGATGGTTACCTTGATATTTATGTATGTGCAGTAAATATAAAAGGAAAGATCAGTGGCAAAAATGAATTGTATATCAATAACCACAACAATACATTTACAGAGAGCGCAGCGGGCTATGGACTTGATTTTTCCGGGTTCTCTGCACAGGCAGCTTTTTTTGATTATGATCATGACGGAGACCTGGACTGTTACCTTTTAAACCAATCACATTACCCCAACCAGAATATTGTAGATACCTCACTTCGCCATAAAACAGATGCAGAGGCAGGGGACCGCTTTTACCGTAATGAGCTTATCTCGACCAGTGGTAAACACAGCCCCGTATTTACGGATGTATCGTCCGCCACAGGTATATATCAAAGTAGCCTGGGGTATGGATTAGGAATATCCGTTGCCGATTTTAATAACGATGGCTGGGAAGATGTTTACATAGGGAACGATTTTCACGAGAACGATTATTACTACTTGAATAATGGCAATGGAACATTTGCTGAAGCCGGTTCCAAGCATTTTGGCCACTACAGCCGTTTTAGTATGGGTAATGATGCTGCCGATTATAATAATGATGGCCAGCTTGATATCATTACTGTAGATATGTTGCCGCAGGAAGAGAAAATACTTAAAACTTATGGCAGTGATGAAAACCCCGACGTGTATAAATTTAAACTGTTGCACAATGGCTATCAATATCAGTATTCGAAAAACTGCCTTCAGAGAAATAATGGAGATGGCGCCAGTTTTAGTGAAACCTCTTTATTAAGCGGGGTTGCTGCAACAGATTGGAGCTGGGCTCCTTTGTTTGCAGATTTTGATAATGATGGAAACAAAGATCTGCTGATCACCAGCGGTATTGTAAAACGCCCCTTAGACATGGACTATGTGCGTTTTGTTTCAGACCGTGCATTTAGAAAGGTGTTGAATACTTCAGATAAAAATGATGATAAAGCGCTAAGCCAGATGCCCGAAGGACAATCGCATCCTTTTCTTTATAAAGGTGATGGCAAAATTAATTTTACAGATAAAAGCGCAGCCTGGGGTACAGAAAAACTTCGCGGCTTTTCAAACGGTGCTTCTTATGCAGATCTGGATAATGATGGAGACCTGGATCTTGTAATTAACTGCATAAACGACAAAGCATTAATCTTAAAAAATAATACCGCTCAAAAAAATTACCTCCAACTTAGTTTTAAGGGTGATCAGGCAAATGTTTTTGGTATTGGCGTAAAGGCTTACGCCTTTCAACATGGAAAAATGCAGTACCAGCAAATGATGCTTACCAGGGGGTTTGAGTCTTCGGTTGAACCCCGCCTCCATTTTGCATTTGACACATCTTCTCCACTCGACAGCCTGCTGGTCATCTGGCCGGATCAACGCTGGCAAATATTAAAAAATATACCGCTGAATAAACAGGTAGCCATCACTCAAAAAGATGCTTCAGGAAAGTTTCCGCAAAACAATTTTTTCAAACCCGTCACAGCTTTGTTTACAGATATCAGCAATCAAACAGGCGTAAACTGGAAACACCAGGAAAATATGTTTGATGACTTTAATGTGCAATATCTTATTCCTCATGCACAATCAACCCGCGGCCCTAAAATAGCTGTGGCCGATATTAACGGCGATGGCCTTGATGATTTCTATGTCTGTGGGGCCAAGGGACAACCAGGATCATTAATGGTACAGCAAAAACAGGGAACTTTTGTTCCATCGAATGAAGCAGTCTTTACTACCGACGCCGGTTATGAAGATGTGGATGCCCTTTTTTTTGATGCCAATGGAGATCATTATGCCGATCTGTATGTAGTAAGCGGGGGGAATGAAGCAAGCGGACAAGATACTGTCTTATCAGACCGTTTATACTTAAATGATGGTAAGGGGCATTTTACCAAAACCACAGATGCTTTACCGGCAATATTTGCAAATAAATCATGCGTTACTGTTGCAGATATTGATCACGACGGAGATAAAGATCTTTTTGTGGGTACGCTTGCAGATGCAAATGCTTATGGTGTGCCGCAAACTTCCTATTTATTGCTTAATGATGGCAAAGCGCACTTTAGTATTGCCGGGCAGGATAAAATGGCGTTAACTGATATAGGCATGGTCACCAGCGCCATGTTTGCAGATGTTAATAAAGACGGATGGGACGACCTGGTAATGGCAGGTGAATGGATGCCGGTGACTACTTTTATTAATAAGCAGGGAAGGTTTGAAAAGACAACTGTGGCCGCATCATCAGGATGGTGGCAAACAGTATTGGTAACTGATGTAAATAAAGATGGCAACCCTGATATACTTGCCGGCAACTGGGGCTGGAATAACAAATTTCATAGCGGCAAGAATGGCCCGGTGAAACTATATGTAAAAGACTTTGATAAGAACGGGAAGGTTGATCAGTTAATGTCTTACACACTCAATGGCAAAGAGTACCCTTTTCTTGCAAAGGATGAAATGGAAAGACAATTACCGGTACTCAAAAAGCATTATCTCCTGTATAAAGAATATGCCGGTTTGGAAATGAAAGATGCTTTTTATGGTTTTGTAGATACGATTAAACCGTTGATCGCGGAGCGGTTGGGTTCTGCGGTTTTATATGGTGATGGCAAGGGCGGTTTTACTATCACTGATCTGCCTTCAGATATGCAACTATCACCCATTTTTGCTTTTAGTAATAACAGGCAAATCAAAGATTCTTACCTCTCCGGCGGAAATTTTTTTGAGGTAATTCCTTATGAAGGGAGATATGACGGACAGTCGATGATGTGCTTCTCTGCTAATGCAAATGGTGAGGTAAGTACGTTGCATCAACCTTCGTTGATCGATATAAAAAACCAGGTAAGGGATTTAAAATGGTTGCATACCGGGAAATATGGAGAAGTCTTGATTGTTGCCGGTAATAACAGCGCACTTCAATTCTACGCTACGCAGCAATCTGCAAAGCCAAAACCATAGTATAAGTGATCCATTTCCCTTCACATTCTTTTAAAAAAATCTTCACATTCTTTTAGTAGAACATGATCAGGTTGCTGTCTTTATATAAATGCAGCAAACCTGCTTATGGAATCACCCCATCGTACATACCAGCTATTTGCGCGTTCTCTAAGTAAAGAAATTACTACAGAAGAACAGGCGGAATTATTTCAACTGCTGAATGATAACATAATGCTACAGCAGCAATATGAAATACTGCGGCAACTATGGGGGCAGGAAAAAACTGCCAATGAGGAAATAGAAACGGAAGAAGACCGGCTGCATATAAGCCGTATTCTTCAGCTCGCAAAAAAAAAGCAGGATGATGAGCAACTGTCTATAAGTACAAGACCTGCTACAAATACCAGATTGTCTAAAAGACGCAGGAGAAAAACGTGGCGGGTGGTTGCTGTTTGTTGCGCGCTGTTGGTAGGCCTGGGTTATGTTGTATGGAACAATAACATTGCTACTTATACTGCTAAAAAAGCACCTGCCATTAATTATGAAACCATTACCGCACGTAATGGAAGCAGGATGCGCAGTGTGTTGCCCGATGGTTCAACGGTATGGGTAAATGCCGGGTCATCTATCTCTTATGAAGGTGATTTTAAAGGAGCAACCAGGGAAGTAACCTTAAACGGGGAAGCTTATTTTGATGTAGTTAAAAATCCTGCCAAACCTTTTATCGTGCATACCGGCGGCATCAGCATTAAAGTATTGGGTACTGCATTTAATGTAAAATCTTATGCATCAGATACCATTGTAGAAACTACCCTTATTCACGGGCTTGTACAGGTTACCAAAGAGCACGACCCTCAGCACAAGGCAATCTATCTTCATCCCAATGAAAAACTTACGTTGCAAAAAACTGTTGAAAATAATAAGGATACAATAACTAATTCTCCAGTTGTATTACATGAACAATTCCCGGTTTATGCAATAGAAACGCTGGATACTTCCATAGCGCCAAACGAAGTAATTGAAACTGCCTGGCTATATAACAGGCTTGCCTTCAGGGGCGAGAAGTTTGAAACGCTTGCACAAAAACTGGAACGCTGGTATAATATACATATCGTGTTTGAAGATGAGCAGGTGAAGCATTTAAGCTTTAATGGATCATTTGAAAATGAAACTGTAGAGCAGGCTTTCGAAGCATTGAAGGCAGCCGTACCATTTAACTACAAAATACATACACATGATATATCCGTCACTTCATCAAAGTAACCCGTTTCCGGGGCCTTCACCATAAAGCTGCCCAGTCCAGGCCCTCCCCGATAAGGGGAAGGATGGAAAAGGGCGATAAAAAATGTTGCCGCATTTTTTATCATCTGAAGGTTAAAGTAAAAGAGCATCACCACTCCATTTTAGAGGAGAGTGGATTAGTTAACCAACAATTCTAAAATATGAAATCTTTTTTAACGGTTTGTAAAAAATCGTTGACTTACAAATTATTGCTTGTTATGAAACTATGCATAGCATTCATGCTGCTCTTTACGCTGAATGTATCGGCAAAAGGGTATGGGCAAAAGAAGATAACGATTAAAGTAAGTAACGCTGAAATTGCAAAGATTCTTTCTGCTATTGAAAAGAATTCGGCTTATCGTTTTTTGTACAATAATAACTTAACTGCTTTACAGCAAAAAACTTCATTGAGTGTGGAAGATGCCGAAATTAAACAGGTGTTGGAAACACTTTTTCAAAACACAGGACTGTCTTACCAGTTAATGGAGAATAACCTGATTGTGGTTAAAGAAGAGCTGTTTGCTAATCCGGGTGCTGTACAGGCAACTGTAACGGGTCGTGTAGTAAGTGATAGCGGCAACGCAATGTCCGGTGTGTCCGTACAGGTGAAAGGAACTGCCAGGGGAACAACCACTGATAGCGATGGTAAATTCTCCATCAGCGCAGAAGGTAATGAAACACTGGTATTCTCGTATGTGGGTTATGAAACACAGGAAGTGGCCATCAGTGGAAAAACGGAAGTGAATGTAACACTCAAAACGGGCAATTCAAGCCTTAGTGAAGTAGTGGTGGTGGGTTATGGAACACAAAAGAAAACAGACCTCACTGCTCCTGTTTCGGTAGTAAATACAGATGACCTGGTAAAACGTACCACGGCCACTCCAATGGACGCGCTTCAGGGAAGTGTACCTGGTGTACAGGTGGTAAGCAGCGGTGCTCCGGGTTCAAGCCCTACGGTTAGAATTCGTGGTGTGGGCTCCTTCAACAATGAAAACCCATTGTATGTAGTAGATGGTATGTTCCTTGATAACATAGACTTTCTTAATCCTAATGATATTGCCGACATGTCTATTTTAAAAGACGCATCCGGCGCGGCAATCTATGGGGTAAGGGCTGCCAATGGGGTGGTAATTATCACTACCAAGAAAGGAAAGCTTAATATGAAAACCAGGGTTACCTATAATGGTTACGTTGGCTATCAAACACCTGCGCACATGCTGCAAATGGCTAATGGCCAGCAATATGCTGCCATGCAGCTTGCAAAGGGAACAAGTACAGATTCTTCCCGTGTTACACTCTCTGTAAGCAAATTTGGCGGCAGTGGTTTAAACCCTTCTACCAATACAGACTGGTATGATGAGTTATTAAGAAGCAAGGCTCTTATTCATAACCACAGCCTGGATTTATCAGGCGGTAGTGACAAGATCACTTATACCCTCGGATTAAATTATTTGTACCAGGATGGTATTATGAATGCAGATAACAACTATAAAAGATATAACATCAGGTTGCAAACAGAGGCTAAGGCTTTCCCGTGGTTAAAAGTTGGGTTTACGGTTCACATGAGCAATTCAACTGAGTTTACACCTAATACAGGCGCGTTTGCCAATGCCTACTATGCGTCACCATTATATCCTGTTTACGATGCAACCAATACCCTGGCAACACCTATTGACTTTGCAACTTCTACCAGCCTGGGATATAACAACGGGGTATACAATAATCCCGTTGCTGCAGGATACTACAACTATAATCGTATTAAAGGCTTCCAGGTATTACCAACTGTGTATGCAGAAGCGAATATCCTGGGTAATAAGCTTACGTTCAGAACACAGTTGAGCCAGCGTTATGCGTCAAATCAAACGATCAAATACATACCTGACTATTATATAGATAATAATCAGAGACAACCAAAATCAAGTCTTACTTCAACGCAGGACCGCTACACAGATTTTATCCTGGATAACCTGCTGACTTATAAAGATGCGGTAGGTAAACATCACTGGAGTGTATTGCTTGGCCAGTCAACACGCGAACAGCGCTGGAGACAAACCTGGGTTTCTGCAGACAGCGTACCCAACGTAGAGCAGTCCTGGTATGTAAACCAGGGTATACAATCCATTACAGGTTATGGTGAGGATGGTACCCGCAACGCTGGTATTTCTTATTTTGCCCGTGCAACTTATGACTACGATGGCAAGTATCTGCTTACTGCAACATATCGTGCAGACGGGAGTTCCAAATACCAAACAAAATGGGGCTACTTCCCATCTGTAGGTCTTGGCTGGGTTGTAAGCAGGGAAGATTTTATGAAGAATCAAAACATCTTCGACTTCCTTAAATTACGTGGCAGTTGGGGTAAGCTGGGTAATGATGCCATCAATGCAAACCCGGGCTATGCTGTTGCTTACACGGGTAATGATTATTCAGGTATTTACAGCAGTACAGGTACTTCCAATGGTAATTATGTAACCGGATATCGTATCAATCGTTTCTTTACACCTATTACCTGGGAAGTTGTAGAAGAATGGGATGGAGGTATTGATTTCTCTCTTCTGAAACAAAAGTTGACTGGTTCTGTTGATTATTATCACCGCCTCACAGATCATGTTGCATTTAACAGGCCGCTGCCTTTTACCGGCGTACAGCTATACGGAAACTGGGGAAAAGTAGAAAATAGTGGTGTAGAGCTATCTTTAAACTGGGCAGATAAAATAGGGAAGTTAGGTTATCGTATTGGAGGTAATATTTCTTCGCTGAAGAATAAGGTTACAGATTTAAGTGGGCTTGCAAATCTTGCCACCGGCATCTCTGAGTTTCCTACCAGGGTACAGGTAGGTGAATCCATCAATTACTTTTATGGTTACCAGGTAACAGGCGTTTATCAAACACAGGCTGAAGTAGATGCAGATCCAATTGCAGTTGCAAACGGTGTAAAACCCGGCTATCTTAAATTCAAAGATCAGAATGGTGATAAGGTATTGGATGCAAATGACAGGGTGAACCTTGGCAGCTATTTGCCTAAAATAACCTACGGATTTAATATCGGTCTTGATTACGGGAACTTTGATTTAAGCGTGGTATTCCAGGGCGTATCCGGTAATAAAATCCTTAACCTTAACCGGGCGCTTCGCTTAAAGTATAGTGATATGAATGGCGATGAAAAATTTGTGTCCGGCTTATGGACAGGCACAAACTCCACCAATGCCTATCCTTCAGCCTACGCTTCAACACAGGGCTGGAGCAACCAGGCAAGTTCATTCTTTGTAGAAAGCGGTTCATACCTGAGGGTTCAGAACATACAATTGGGCTATAATTTTAAAGTAGGTAATGGCAGTAATGCAACACGTATGCGCGTTTATGCAACAGCAGACCGTCCGTTTATATTTACGAAATACAGTGGATTTACACCTGAAGTAACAGGTGCTAAAACAGATGTTGCCAATACAGGTTATGATTCCAATATATACCCGGTATCTGCTACTTATAGTGTTGGGGTGCGTATTACTTATTAATCATCTTTAATATCAATCGTATGAATCAGTATAAATTTCTAATACTTATAGTGGCTGTAGTTACAGCAGCGGGTTGCACCAATTACCTGGACAAGCCGCAGGAAAATACCACCAATTCGGCTGGTATCAATTATGCAGATATTTCCTCTATGTATGCGCCAGTTTCGGGTGTATATAGAACTGCCGGCAAGGCAAGTCCGGGTTTTGTTCACTGGGTTGATTTTGGTATCAGGGGTGTTCGCGGAGACGATCTGGAAAAAGGTTCTTCTGTAAGCGATCAGTCACAACTTACAGACATCAAGAATTTTCACAATGGCTATGCATCCGTACAAACATTCTGGGGTTCCAATAATAGCTGGAATGATTATTACGGGCTGGTGATAGATTGTAACAGTGCGCTGATTGAGCTTGATAATTTCGCTGCGAATATTCCGGCAGGAGATGCCATCAATCTGGCTTTGAATAAAGAGTATAAAGGAGAGGTTCGCTTTATCCGTGCTTATGCGCATCTTATTGCTTCCAGAGTATTTGGCAATGTGCCTATCCTAAGAAATAATGACTCTTTAACATCCATTGGTAAAAGTACCATCGCTGATGTAAGAACCTTTATCATGTCTGAAATGGATAGCTGTATTGCCGGCCTTGAAGATACAAGACCGAATACAGCTACGCATGTTGGCGCAGTTACAAAATATACCGCATTGCTGCTAAAAGCCAAAGCTGCTGCAGATCTTGCAGGCAGCGACAATGGCAGCGCATATTGGCAGGTAGTGCTGGATTGTACCAACGAGATTATCAACAGTGGAAAATTCTCTTTATATCCTGATTTTTACCAGTTGTTCAAAAAGCCGGGTAAACTTTGTGATGAGTCCATGTATGAAATCCAGTTTACTGATTTTGGAACCAGCACCGGAACCAGCGTATCTCCGGATGCTTTCTGGGCCTTCCAGGGGCCGGCAGGCGATCAGCAGGGAAGCCCGATCAGCGGATGGGGATTTATGCCTCCCACCCAAACAATCGTGGACTTCTTCAATTCCCGCAATGATTCCGTAAGGGCTAAAACAACTATTTTATACTGTGGCGTTAATGCAGATCCCGCAACATTTGCTGAAACGCCAAGCGGGGATAAAGTGTACGGCAATACGAATGGCATTAAGTATTTCAACGGAAAGGCTTACCTGCCTACTTCTCAAATGACTTCCGGAAGAACAGATTATGGCTCTAATAATAACATCAGGGTACTTCGTTATTCTGATGCCTTATTGCTGAACGCGGAAGCAAAAATCCGCAAAGGTCAGAATGGAGATGAAGAACTTAACCTGGTTCGTGCACGTGTTAAGCTGAACCCAATCTCGAATGCCACATTGCAAAATGTATTGGATGAGCGTCGGGCTGAATTTGCCTGCGAATGGTGGGGCGAACGCTATAATGATTTGCTTCGTACCGGCACCGCAGCAACAGCATTGGCTGCATATGGATTTGTTGCGGGGCAGAGCGAATATTTGCCGATCCCGCAAACACAGATCGATCTAAATCAGAACCTCGGCAAGTAAACAATAATTACCGGTGAAGCCGTAAACTGCGCCATATGTATAAGCGCAGCAATTCACCGGGAGCACATGAGAAAAAAGGGGTTGCCGTACATAATAGCGGCAACCCTTTTCTTTGAAATCGTAATAAACACTAAGGATTATGTGGTACATTAGTCAATAGCAATCAGCATTGCATGCCATCATAGTCGCTTCCGGATATTTCTTTTACCAACAATACAATTGCCATGAACATCAGGATTCTTATCATTTCCCTGGCTTCCTTTTTAACGGTTGCTGCATTTGCACAAAAGAAGAAGCCCGTCACCGCTTCTCCTGCCTCGTTTAATCCCGCAAATCGTCCTAAAAACCTTTCTGATACCGCACTGCTGGAGCTGGTGCAAAAGCAAACCTTCCGCTATTTCTGGGATTTTGGTCATCCCGTATCAGGTATGTCGCGGGAACGCAGCAGCGGCAATTTTGATTATGGTGATGAAGTGGTAACTACCGGCGGCACCGGCTTTGGCGTAATGGCAATGGTAGTGGCTGCCGATAGAAAATGGGTGCCGCGGGATTCAGTTGCCGCAAGGTTGCTGAAGATGGTGAACTTCCTGTTTAAAGCGCAGGCTTATCATGGAGTATTTCCGCACTGGATGGATGGTGCTACAGGTAAAACCATTCCCTTTGGTCGTCGTGACGATGGTGCAGACCTGGTGGAATCTTCCTTCCTCTTCCAGGGCCTGTTATGCGCAAGACAATATTTTACAAAAGACAATGACCTGGAAAGAGAATTGCGCCAGCGCATCACCTGGTTATGGGAAGAAACCAACTGGAACTGGCATACCCGCGATAATATGGACCTGCTGTACTGGCACTGGAGCCCCAACTATACCTGGGATATGAACTTTGAATTGCGCGGCTGGAATGAAACTTTGATCACATATATTTTGGCAGCTTCTGCGCCACGTTACCCTATTAGTCCCAGGGTATATCATCAGTGCTGGGCACAGAGCAGCCACTTTAAAAACGGGAAAGAATTCTATGGCGTAAAACTGCCGCTGGGTTTTGATTATGGCGGTCCGCTTTTCTTTACGCATTACTCTTTTCTTGGCCTGGACCCGCATGGTTTAAAAGATCAGTATGCAGATTACTGGGAACAAAATTATAATCACACACTGATCAACTATAAACATTGCGTGTTGAATCCTAATCACTTTAAAGGATATGGAGAGAATTGCTGGGGCCTCACCGCCGGCGATACCTATGATGGATATAATGCATACTCACCGGATAATGATGGAGGCACGATAGCGCCAACGGCCGCCCTGTCTGCATTTCCTTATACGCCCGAATATTCCATGAAAGCACTGCGCCATTTTTATGATGATCTTGGTGATAAAATATGGAGCGAGTACGGTTTTGTAGATGGCTTTAATGAATCAAAGAACTGGTACGCTACATCTCATCTTGCCATAGACCAGGGGCCGATTATTGTGATGATTGAAAACTACCGCACAGGGTTGTTGTGGAAGTTGTTTATGAGTGTTCCCGAAATACAACAGGGATTAAAAAAACTTGGTTTTGAAAGCAAGTATATTAAATAGACAGGATATATTTTGGTAGCCGGCTGCATTGCTGCTATCATGCTTTACTTGCGTCGCACACTTGTACGTTTGTTTGGTCGTTCAGCAATGTGCGTGCTGAAACATAAATCGCCATTACTTTTAGCGGGCAAGGTTTATATAATGATCGATAACTTCAATATCAAATTCAAAAAAAATGAAATTACCCGTACAGCTTACGCTGATGCTAACCTTACTTGTTTGCTTACATACAAAAGCACAACAACCTCCGTTCTATAACGACATCCAAAAGTTTAAGCAAATGGATAGTGCGCAATTTCCGCCTGCTAATGCCATCCTGTTTGTAGGCAGTTCTTCGTTTACCAAATGGACAGATGTGCAATCTTATTTTCCGCAGCATATCATCATTAACCGTGGCTTTGGTGGTTCAGAGCTGAAAGATGTGATACGTTATGAGAACGATGTTATTTTTCCATATCAGCCCAAACAGGTGGTTATCTATTGTGGTGAGAATGATTTCGCATATTCAGATACAATACAGGTAAATACTGTGGTTGCACGTTTTACTACCTTGTTTACAGATATCAGGAACAAATGGAAAGATATTCCCATTGCCTTTGTTTCCATGAAGCCAAGCGCCAGCCGCGAAAAACTCAGGACTAAATACGAAGCTGCCAATCAATTGATCAGTTCTTTTCTCAAAACACAGTCACATGCTGTATATATAGATGTATATCACGCCATGCTTGACAGCAGCGGCCAGCCTCTGGCAGATATTTTCGTGGGAGACCAGTTGCATATGAATGCCAAAGGTTACGCCATCTGGCAAAAGATCATCGAACCTTATTTAATAAAGTAAAACCTTCATAGCATGAAACGCTTAGCCATCTTACTATTTGCAGCAACCGCCATACATGTACAAGCGCAAACATCATCCGCTGATGCAAAGATGAATGCTTTTGTCACGGCGCTTATGAACAAAATGACCATTGAGGAAAAGATCGGCCAGTTAAATCTCGTGGTGCCTGGTGGGGGATCTGTTACCGGCTCGGTAGTAAGCCAGGGTGTGGATGATAATATCCGGAAAGGCAATGTTGGCGGCCTCTTTGGTATCACCGGTCCGGACAAGATCAGGAAGATTCAGGACATTGCTGTTAAGAATACAAGGCTGCATATTCCTATCATTTTCGGGCTTGATGTAATACATGGTCATCGGACTATATTTCCCATACCCTTAGGATTATCAACATCCTGGGATATGGCACTGATTGAACGTAGTGCACGTGTTGCTGCAACAGAAGCAACGGCTGACGGGCTAAGCTGGGCTTACTCCCCAATGGTGGATATAGCCCGTGACCCACGCTGGGGCCGAATTTCCGAAGGTTCCGGTGAAGATCCTTACCTGGGTTCACAGATTGCAAAAGCAATGGTAAAGGGTTACCAGGGAACAGATTACAGCAAAGGAAATACATTGATGGCCTGTGTAAAACACTTTGCGTTGTATGGCGCTGCCGAAGCAGGCCGTGATTATAACACGGTAGACATGAGCAGGATTAAGATGTATGAATACTATATGCCGCCATATAAAGCTGCAGTAGACGCCGGCGTAGGCAGCGTGATGAGTTCCTTTAATGAAATTGACGGCGTTCCCGCTACGGGTAATAAATGGCTGCTTACAGATTTGTTGCGTAAGCAGTGGGGCTTTAAAGGTATGGTGGTAAGTGATTATACTTCACTCAACGAAATGATGGCGCATGGTATGGGTGACCTGCAAACCGTATCTGCACTTGCTTTGAATGCAGGTCTTGATATGGATATGGTAGGGGAAGGGTTTCTTGGTACGTTAAAAAAATCTTTGCAGGAAGGTAAGGTAACCAAGCAACAGATTGATGCAGCCTGCAGGAGGATACTGGAAGCAAAATATAAACTGGGACTGTTTACTGATCCCTACCGTTATATCAATGAAGAACGTGCGGCCAAAGAAATTCTTACTGCTGATACCAGGGCTGCTTCACGTGAAATTGCCGCACATTCTTTTGTGTTATTGAAGAATGATCAGCAGGTTTTGCCATTAAAGAAAACTGGAACAATTGCATTGGTTGGCCCGCTGGCCAACAATAAAAACAATATGTTGGGTACATGGGCGGTGTCCGGAGATCCGCAGCTTTCTGTACCGGTATTGGATGGTGTTAAAAGCGTTGCGGGTAATGCGGTGAATATTATTTATGCGAAAGGCGCCAACCTTACCGATGATACTGCGATGGCCAAAAATGTAAACGTGTTTGGTCCGCGTGCCGAGTTTGATGGCCGTACACCTGAAGCAATGATCAGCGAGGCGGTAGAAGCTGCCAATAAAGCCGATGTAGTGGTGGCAGTAGTAGGCGAAGCCTCTGAAATGACGGGTGAAAGCGCCAGCCGCAGCAATCTTGATCTGCCGGAGAGCCAGCAAAACCTGTTGAAGGCATTGGTGAAAACAGGCAAGCCACTGGTGCTGGTATTGTTCAATGGAAGACCGCTTACCATCGGTTGGGAAGATACCCATGCAACAGCAATACTGGATGTGTGGTTTCCTGGTTCAGAAGCTGGTAATGCAGTTGCAGATGTGTTGTTTGGCAATTATAATCCGTCAGGAAAAATTACTGCAACCTTTCCCCGCAATGTAGGCCAGATACCCATCTATTATAATCACAAAAATACTGGCCGTCCATTAGAAGGTGAAGCGTTTCAAAAATTCAGGAGTGATTATTTGGATGTTCCTAACTCTCCGCTTTATCCATTTGGTTATGGTTTAAGTTATACCACGTTTAACTATAGTGATCTTAAGCTCAGCAAGACAACGCTAAAAGGCAATGAAACACTTACTGCATCAGTTACACTTACCAATGCAGGTAAGTATGCAGGAGAAGAAGTGGTTCAGCTATACATTTCAGATCCTGTGGCAAGTGTTACAAGGGCAGTGAAAGACCTGAAAGGTTTTCAGAAGATAAAACTTAATCCTGGTGAGCGCAAAGAAGTTACTTTTAACATCACGACAGAACAATTGAAATTTTTCAATAGCCAGTTAAAATACGATTGGGAGCCGGGTGAGTTTGTGGTTCATATTGGAACAAATTCAAGAGACGTAAAGTCTGGAAAGATCAACTGGTCCAAATAAGAGTTGCTCATCTATAAAATCATCCTTATGCGTCATCTGCGATATGCCTGCCTGTTTGCAATCATTGGTATAACGGCTTCCTGTACAAATAACCGGGTCAACGTACAGGTATGGCTCACTGATCCGGATAAGTCTATCCTTTTCCAGCAACATGCATCTGTGCCCGCTGCCGAAGAAAGTAATAATCTTCCGGTAATAGAAGTGAATGATCAGCAAATCTATCAAACCATCGATGGATTTGGTTACACCTTAACCGGTGGTAGCGCTTTCCATATCATGAGGATGGATGCGGTAAAACGTTCAGCGTTATTAAAAGAGCTGTTCGCTTTTGATGGCAATAACATCGGTGTGAGCTACCTGCGCATCAGTATTGGCGCATCAGACCTTGACAGTGCGGTATTTTCTTATGATGATCTGCCAGCCGGTCAAACAGATGAAGCGATGGCTAAATTCAGCATTGCTCCTGATAAAGCTTTTCTTATACCTGCGTTAAAAGAGATACTCGCCATCAACCCGGCGATAAAAATCCTGGGTTCCCCCTGGAGTCCGCCGGCGTGGATGAAAACCAACGACAGTACAAAAGGTGGTAGTTTAAAGCCTGCTTCCTATAAGGCTTATGCAACCTATTTTGTAAAATATATACAGGCAATGAAAGACGAAGGCATCACTATTGATGCGATCACGGTACAGAATGAACCGCTCAACCCCAAGAACAATCCCAGTTTATATATGCCTGCAGAAGAACAGGCTGCGTTTATAAAGACTGCTTTAGGGCCATCATTTAAAGCTGCAGGTATTGCCACCAAAATTCAGTTGTATGATCATAACTGCGATGTGCCGGAGTATCCGCTCACGATTTTAAAAGACAATGAAGCCAGTCAGTATGTGGATGGAAGCGCCTTTCATTTATATGGCGGGGATATTAGTGCATTAACCAAGGTGCACGATGCTTTTCCTGCAAAAAATCTGTACTTCACCGAACAGTGGATTGGTGCACCGGGTAACCTGAAAGGTGACCTTGCATGGCATATTAAAAATGTGATCATTGGTTCAATGCGTAACTGGAGCCGTAATGCTCTTGAGTGGAACCTTGCGGCAGACAGTGCATTGAAGCCGCATACGCCCGGCGGTTGCACGGAATGTCTTGGTGCAATCACAATTAATGGTAATGATGTGATACGTAACCCTGCTTATTATGTGGTGGCCCATGCTTCAAAACTCATAAGGCCAGGCGCTACACGTATTCAATCCAATATGGATCATCAGCTTGCCAACGCAGCCTTTAAAACTCCTGATGGAAAAAAAGTATTGCTGGTACTTAATGAGGCCAATACTCCGCAATCATTTCTGGTAAAGAATGGATCATCTTCTTTTTCGGCAACGCTTAATGGGGGTGCTGTAGCTACTTATGTGTGGTAACTATAGCTAAATAATTATAGAGCCAGCCTTATAGTAGTTATTATACGATTAAAGAAACCGGTGACTTTAAGTTGCCGGTTTTTACTTTTTATCATACCCTGCAAAGTAGAAAATGAAAAAACAGTAGACAATAATTGTTATATTTGAAATGATGAGGAATCTTATTTAAATGTAACTTGAATGCAGTGTGGTTTATCCCATTATATTGATTACGCTGCTTACTCTTCATCCCTGCTACAGTAATCCTTCAAGTCTTTTATTGCATGCAACTGCAGTGCGCCATAAGTGATGCGCTGTCTTGAATATCGTTTTGCCTGGAAGCATTTCTTCGCATAACCGGTGTTCCTATGAAATATTGATCTGTTATTAACCATTATTAATTGTTAGGCTTATGAAGAAACGTCTGTCTCTGTTTATGCTGCTGTGTACGGTTCTGTGCATGCGGCTTTATGCTCAAAACAGGTTGCTCACCGGAACGGTGAAAGATGAATCAGGTAGTCCTGTTGCGGCAGTGTCTGTAGCTCCTAAAAGTGGCGCAGGAGGTGTGCTCACCGGGGATGATGGCAGGTTCAGGCTTTCTGTTTCTGCTGCCGTTACTGCGCTGGTAGTTACGCATGTAAGTTTTCAAACACAGGAAATTACCTTAACCAATGCCAACGAGTACGAGATTGTTTTAAAAAAGGGAGAAGGCGCCCTGCAGGATGTTGTGGTAACTACAGCATTTGGCTTTAAACAAAAAAAGAAAGCGCTTGGTTACGTGGTACAGGAAGTATCTGCTGCAGAGTTAAGCAAAGGAAGGGAGAACAGCTTTATCAACGCATTACAGGGTAAGGTGGGTAATGTTAACATCTCTTCTTCAGGCGGTGCGCCCGGGGCCGGAACGGATATCATTATCCGCGGTATTTCTTCTCTAAACCCCGGCGCCAATAACCAGCCATTGATTATTATAGATGGTATGCCGGTTAACAATAGCACCGTGGTAGGCAATGTAATGCCAAGCGGTGGCACCAACAGCGCACAGGCGGGTAGCCGCGATCAGTTCGCTTTTGCCAACCGCGGACTGGATATTAATCCGGATGATATTGAATCAATTTCTGTATTGAAGGGGGCTGGTGCAACAGCCTTATATGGACTGCAGGCATCCAATGGCGTGTTGATCATCACTACAAAAAAAGGTGCAGCCGGCAAAATGAGTGTGAGTTATAATGTGTCTGATGCGGTGGATTTTCTTACCAAGTTCCCGGAGATACAAACCACCTATCGTGAAGGTCAGCAAGGCAGATTGGCATTCAATTCAGACGGCTCTCCCAACAGGTTCCAGACCTTTGGCCCGCTACGTACTGCAGCAGATCCGGTGTATTATAATTTCAAGAACGCATTCGATCATGGCAACCGTCTCAATAACTCGCTGGTAGTACAGGGTGGCAATAACAAAACGACCTACTACAGCTCTGTTTCTGCATTAAATCAAACAGGGATTGTACCCGCATCCAAGTTTGATCGTTATACTTTTAAACTTGCGGGCACCAGCCAGTTGTCTGACAAGTTTAGTATGACGGCTTCTGCAACGCTGACTACTTCCACCAACACTTCACCTTCTGCTGGTGATAAGGGTTTTATGTCCTCGCTTTCTTATTACACACCAACGTTTGATGTACGGGATTACCTGAACCCGGATGGAAGTATGAAAGTATATGCGCCAGGCATCATCGATAACCCTATTTATGTAGCACATTACAGCCAGTTAAAAAGTAATCTTTTTCGTACCGTGGGCAACATGGGTTTTACCTGGAACATCCTCTCCAAGTTAAGACTGGATTATAAAATCGGTGGTGACTTCTATGGAGAAAACCGTACCCGCATTGTTCCGGGGCCGCGATATGCCGGAGACCCCACCACACTTGATCTTGCCGGGGTAACAGGCGGCTTTATTGTAGAAGAAAGGGTAACCTACCGCGATATTAACAGCAATGCTTTTTTAACCTGGCAGGATAAGTTCAGCGATGACTTTGATTATACCATCCTTATTGGTAATACCTTGCAAAATACCTATACAGATATCACCAATGCCCGCGGTGAAAAATTTGCATTGCCGGGTTTTTATGATTTAAGCAATACGGCCAATTTATTCAATACCCGTTCAACTATAAGAAGAAAATATGCAGGTGTTTTTGCAGATATAAAATTTGGTTTCCGCAATGCTTTATACCTGGAGCTTACCGGTCGTAACGACTGGAGTTCCACCTTGCCTAAAGAAAACAATTCTTTCTTTTATCCTTCGGCAAGTTTGGGTTATGTATTTACTGAGCTGCATCATCTTTCAGGCAGCGTACTTAACTATGGTAAACTACGTTTGTCTTATTCGCAGGTTGGTAAGGATGCGCCGCCATACAGCAATGGCCCTTACTTTAACGTGGCATCAGGTTTTCCTTTTGGCAATGTACCGGGCTTTATAAGAAGCACCGATTATGCTGATCCAAAACTTAAACCTGAGATGCAGCAATCTTATGAAATAGGCGCCGAACTGCATTTCCTGCGTGATCGGATAAACCTTGATGTATCATTGTATCGCAACACCAATAAAGACCAGATTATCCCGGTGCCCATTGCTTATACCAGTGGCTACTCTTCCTTTATCACGAATGCAGGCAGCATCAGGAATGATGGCGTGGAGATTGAAGTAAGCGCTGCGCCGGTAAAATCAAAAGACTTTAAATGGAACATCATCGGCAACTGGTCTGTAAACAAAAGCAAAGTAATCTCTATCAAGGAAGGGATTAATGAGATACAGTTTTATGATGAAGGGCGCATCTCCAGCAAGCTTGTGGTGGGTGGTTCTGCCGGCGATCTTTATGGCATCTCTTACAAAAGAGATGCTTCAGGCAACCTGCTGATCAATGACCTCGGCTTTCCTGATAATACCGGTGCCACATTTGTAAAAGCCGGTAATGCTTTTCCTGACTGGATGGCCAATCTTACCAACAGTATCACCTATAAAAACTTCACCCTTTCTTTCTTGCTGGAATATAAAAAGGGGGGCGATGTATTTGACGTAACCATGCGCAATGCTATTCGTAATGGGGTGTTAAAGATTACAGAAAACCGCTATCAGCAGGTAGTTTTTAAAGGCATTAAAGAGTCTGATGGCAAAGCGAACGATATACCTGTAATACTTGATCATAACTTTTATCGTAACACCAATGCCTTTAATAATATTACCGATGTAATACTGCAGGATGCAAGCTGGCTGCGTTTACGCAATGTAGTACTAAGCTACCAGTTCCCGCAAAACCTGGTGGCGAAAACAAAGTTTATCAAGGGTGCGGCACTGGGTGTAACCGCAAGCAATTTTATTTTGTGGACACCCTTTAAAGGATACGATCCAGGCAGCAATGCCTTTGGGTCAGGATATAACGTGTATGGTTATACCGGCAGCAATATCCCCAACTATAGTTCTGTTGTAATAAACCTTAATGTAAACTTTTAAAACCGGCACCATGAAATTTAAACTATCGAATCTTATCTGGGGATCCGCTTTATTGTTTACCACAGGTTGTAAAAAATTTGTAGAAAGCGGAGATGTTAATATCAATCCCAATAAACCGGCCTTTGTTACACTCAATACCTTACTTCCGGCTGTGGAAGATGCAACGGCCAACAGCCAGGGGTATGTGGCTTTTACTACTTCACTATTTAGCCAGCAGATGGCCGCCTACCAAAGTGGCCCTATTGATGATGACCGTAACAGGGATGTGCGAATGTCTTCTGCTTATTACAGCCTTTATCAAACCAGCCTTACCAACAGTCATCTGATGATTGCGATGGCGCAGGAACAAGGCTCACCATCTTATGCAGGCATCGCTCATATTCTCTTTGTATATAACCTGATGATGGCCACCGATGCATGGGGCGAAGTGCCCTATTCACAGGCTTTCCAGGCGCCTTCCATTTTATACCCGGGATATGATAAACAGGAAGATTTATATCCTTTAATGCATGCGATGCTTGACTCTGCAATCAATGAAACGCAGGCTACCAACCCTGCTGCGTTAAAGCCAGGAACGGATGACCTGGTCTTTAGCGGCGATATGACTGCATGGCTGCAAACGGCTTATTTTATAAAGGCTAAATTATACATGCATACCACTAAGAAAGGTGCCGCAGCGGCCGCCAACAGTGCCTTAACCGCATTAGGCAACGGATATACTTCCGGGTCTAAAGTGTTTCAACTGGTGTATAATGATAAGAACCAGAATCCCTGGTTTAAAAATGTGGCGGGTCGTATTGTTGGTGCAGTATATACCATTGGTCCGTCCAAACGTTTTATAGATGCGCTGAACGGAACTTCTTATCCCGGCCTTATAGATCCACGTCTTACTGTACTGGTGGATAAAAAAAGCAGTGCATCATATACCGGTTTGCTTAATGGTTCAGGAGGAACGGGTAATACGACTGATGTTACCAACAATACCTTTTTCGCAAAGTCTGCAGCCCCGCTCCTCTTTGGTTCCTATGCAGAACAAAAGCTGATGGAAGCCGAAGCGCTCTTTCTTTCAAATGGTGGTAACGCGGGTTCTGTGGGAAGTACACAGGCGGCATACGATGCCTATTATGCAGGCATCGCTTATAATCTTAAATACCTGGGTATAGATACTGCCGCAGGCTTGCCGGGCAATGATTACCTGAATAATGCACAGGTAGCCGTTGGAGCAGCAGGTTTAACGCTTGAACTCATTATGAGAGAGAGACAGGTTGCGCTTTTTCTAAACCCTGAAGCATGGGATGATGTGCGCCGTTACGATTATAATCCTGCTTTGTTTACGGGTATGGAATTACCGCAAAACCAGGATCCTGAAATGAGCGGGAATTATATACGCCGGTCAGGGTACCCGCTGGATGAAATCAATAGAAACCCCAACGTGCCATCAGACAAAAAACTGTTTGACAAGGTTTGGTGGGATCAATAATCAATTCTAAAATCATTCGATATATGAAACAATACCTGGCATTTTTATTAACCTTGCTATCTGTTGGAGCCTGCAAAAAATCGCAGGATTTTATACGCGATAACACTACCAATACCGGTGTTGGTTATGCGCCGGTATGCACCAATGCGTTGTCTGATGTAACTGCTGTACCAGCGGTTAGCCTGGCAACTTCATCGGGTACGGCAAAGCCTTATGCTTCCGGTGCAGTATTTAGTACAGAGCTGCAATATTTTTCACAAAGCACCGTAAAAGAAATCAACCTGTATAATACGATAGGCAGCGGTACACGCACGCTGGCAGGCACCTGGCCTTACCAGCAGGCTTATTCAAGTATAAAGAAGCTGGACACATTGCTGGTGCCGTACACGGTACCGGCTGCCGCTACCGGTACCATTATAAAACTTGAATATGATATCGTTAACCAGGACGCCTTATCATTAACACCGCCAAGAACGGTGTATATAAAACTTCAGTAAAGAGTGTTGAGTTATATGCAACGAAAAGCCCGCTTATATGGCGGGCTTTCTATAAGTATAAATTAATAGATTTAAACACTCATTTCTTTTACGGCTGCATCAAAAGATTTCTTCTTCTTCCACTCATACCATTGTACCGGCATGGTCTTTTTTAATATGGTATCAATGCTGCGCATACCCACCAGGTTCCAGGCGCCTTTCAACTTGCCACCTACTGAGTTATTGAGTGCGCGAAGGCTCATGGCAAAACCGCTATCCAGGTATTCCATGTGATGCCAGTATCCTCCGGGCATAAAAAGCGTGTCCCCATGTTCAAGCGTTACATCAAAACCATGTGCAAACTGTACTGCGGGAAAATCATCAATGTTCAGCTTGCTCTTTTGCGGATCATAATAATTGCTGAAATCTGCCAGGCTTAATACTTCAAAAGGTTTGCGGTAGAGCTTATGTTGTTCCTTATACGGAAACAGCAATACTCTTTTCCTGCCGAGGAATTGTGTATGTACAATATGACTAAGGTCGATATCAAAATGCATGTGCGTGATAGAACCCTGACCACCGGTAAACAACATCGGCACACGTTTTACAAAGCCTTTCATTAAATGTTCGGGCCAGGTAAAATCCTCTGTGAGCTGTGGTGCATGGTTAAAGATGTTAAACAGGAAGATGCGCCAGGCGGCGGGTCCCTGCTTTATCATATCAATATAGTTACCAAAGGTAGTGTAGTCATCGGCCTTGTTAACCGGCGTATAAGCATCACTTTTTACGTTGTTATAAATACCCACCTTTTTATCGCCTACGATCAATTTAAAATAATCCCAGTTCCACTTATTATAAGCAGGCCATTCTTTTGCCAGGTCACGTATTACCAGGGGTACCCTCGGTTCATAATACTTCTCCCTAAAGTCCTCTGCGCTTATATTGGACACCACATCTACAGAACTCAACTGCATGCTGACTGTTTTAACTGCAAAAGTAACATGAACCCAATGTTAACACAAAGTTGATTTTTTAGTGCAGGGATATGAAATGCCGGTGGTTTCACATCTTTGCCGCGGATGATTTGCGTAAAACGAAAGATTTTATGGTATATATGTTGCGGATGTTCCAGTGCAGGTGTTATTATCTGATCATTAGAATTTATTTTTGCGAATGCTATTGCATATACATCCAGACAATCCCCAGCCAAGGCATATCAGGGCCGTTACGGAATGCCTTAAAGATGGAGGTGTGATCATTTACCCTACCGATACCATTTATGGCATTGGCTGCGATATTTACCAGCATAAGGCGATAGAAAGGATCAGCCGTATAAAACATGTGGATCCTCACAAGGCTCAGTTTAGTTTTATCTGTTATGATCTTGGTGACTTGAGTAAGTATACCAAGAGCATTTCCACGCCGCTTTATCGTATGCTTAAAAGCTATCTTCCCGGTGCCTATACTTTTATTCTTCCGGCAAGCAAGGAAGTACCAAAAATATTACAGACCAAGAAGAATACAATTGGCATACGTGTGCCCGATAACAACATTGCCAGGACCATTGTTCAGGAACTGGGCCATCCCATTTTATCAGCTACATTACCCGGTGAAATGGTAGAAGAATATACCGATCCAGAACTGATCTATGAGAATTTTAAAGGTATGGTAGATATAGTAATTGATGGTGGGCTTGGAGGAGTAATTCCGTCCACCGTTATTGACTGTACCAAAGACGAGTATGAAGTAATAAGAATGGGTGCCGGTGAATGGGTGGAGGAGTAATGTTATATACTGAAATTTCTTTTAAGGAATGCTAATTACAGGCAACGTTTAACCAGTAGTACATCTCTTGCTATCGTATGCAACCTTTAAACTTTACCCGCTTATTTATTGTACTGACTTTTTTCTTATGTAGCTGCAGAACACCCAGGGATATCTACTCACCTTCGGTACCTGGTAATCCTTTCTTTAAACAAAAAGGTGATAGCAAAGTCTCCGGCTTTTTCTCTAGCGGCAACCGCAACGGAAACGCGAGTTTTAACTATGGTTATGATGTGCAGGCTGCTTATGCACCGGTGAATCATCTTGCAGTTACTATCGGTACTTATCAACGGCGGGAAAAAGATACTTATGCAGGTACACACTACAATATTTTTGACAGCTCTGCTGTTCGTTACAAAAGAAATTTTACAGAGATTGGTGTCGGCTATTTTTCGCCTTTTGCCAAAGGAAGTAACATTACTTTCAATTTATATACAGGAATAGGTTTGGGCGGTTTTAGTATTGATGACAGGGGGTTAACAGATAGCAGTGCATACAGCAGGGATTATAAAACAAGAATGACCAAATGGTACCTTCAGCCAGGTATTAATTTTATCATCAGTGATTATTTTAGATTGGGATTGGTGTTAAGACTGGCGTGGGTGAATTATCATCACATTAATACTTCTTATTCTTCTTCCGAACTGGATTATTTTTTTCTAAACAAGATAAGTAACAGAGTATTTTTATATGGCGAGTCAACCTTAAATATGCAAGTGGGATTTCCACGCCTTCAATGGATGAAACTGGACATGGGCGCCAGCTTTTGCCCGGACCAGGCGGGTGGATATCCTCATGTTAGAAATTTCAATGGATTTGCGGGCCTCACTTTCAGCCTGCCGTCACGTATAAAAAAATCAGGAAAATAGATCAACCTGTTGAGGAACTATGTCAAAGCTTCTCCGATGGTATCTGCATAAGCCATGTGCTTCAATGGCTTTACGATGTTCTGCAGTTCCATAACCCTTATTGCTTTGCCAGTTATAGTGCGGAAACTCATCATGTAAACGGGTCATATATTCATCACGGTATGTTTTGGCCAGTACGCTGGCCGCCGCAATACTGGCATAGATGCCATCACCCTTAACAATACATGCATGGGGAATGCTTCCATACCTGGTAAACCTGTTGCCATCAATCAGCAGAAACTCCGGTTCAACCATTAACTTTTCAATGGCCAGGTGCATGGCTTTAAAGGATGCCTTTAAAATATTGATGATATCAATTTCGTCATTATCCACCATGGATACTGCATAGGTAATGGCATTGGCTTCAATCACAGGTCTTAATGCATCGCGTTGGTCTGCGGAAAGTTGCTTACTGTCATTCAGACCCGGGTGATAAAAATCTTTGGGCAATATTACCGCAGCCGCAAACACAGGGCCTGCATAACAACCACGGCCGGCTTCATCACAGCCTGCCTCCACCAATACTTCGTCGTGAAAAGATTTTAGCACGGCGTAAAATTGCAAAAATCAACAGATAAAACTTCAGCGATAGGATAAAAAATTATGCACACCTGTGTGATAAAAGCCGACCGCATATGCAAATGATAGGGAATGATGCCATGATTTTGTATACTGTTTATACAGAAGTAAGATGTAAACTTCTTTTTTGAATGCGCCGATATTTATACTTCACATTTTAGCAATTTACATTCATGCTTCAACAATACCTTTGCCGCTTTCTGGTCAGCCATGCATAAAGACAAGTCTTATATTTCATTTACGAGGTTAATACTTATTGCGGTATTCCTGGTAATACTTGCAGGAAGCGTTGTTAGAACAACACAAAGCGGTATGGGCTGCCCGGACTGGCCTACCTGTTTTGGAAATATGATACCACCCACAGAGCGTTACCAAGTGGAGTTTCAGCCAAATCACCAGTATAAGAAAGGGCAGTTTATTATTGTTAACGATAGTTTGAAATATGCGAAAGCAGCTTTCACCAGTGGTGCTTCCTTTAGTAATAACGACTGGCAGCAGTACGAAAAACATAACTACGCAAAATTCAACTTATACCAGACATGGATCGAATATATCAACCGGCTTACTACCGGGGTATTAGGCATCCTGATGCTGATACACGTGGTGTGGAGCTACCGTGCTTATTTCAAAACCAACCGTGCCGTTTTCTGGTTATCCTTTTCCTTTCTGATACTTACTGGCATTGAGGCCTGGCTGGGTAAAGTTGTGGTAGATACCAACCTGGCCGTGGTAAAAGTAACGGCGCATATGTTGTTGTCTATACTGATTGCTCTGGTTGCGGTGATTATTATCCGCCGGCTTGAAAGTGAAGAACGTGTTGCCAATCATACATTAAAATGGATCACCAACATTACCCTGTTATTGTTGCTTAGCCAGATTATTTTAGGTACAGAAGTAAGAGAGCAGGTAGATGAAGTGGCCAAATCTTTTGGCTATATGAAAAGGGAAAACTGGATAGACCAGTTAAATATTTATTTTGATGTACATAAGATCAGCGCATGGCTGGTGGCATTGCTGTGCATTATTGTATTCTGGCTCTCGCTTTCCTATAAGCAGCTAATGCAAAAAGCCATCCTCATTTTTGTAGTGGTGCTGCTTACCATGTGTATGGGATTGATACTTTCCGGTTTTGATATGCCTGCTTTTGCACAACCTGCGCATCTTTTGCTGGCAGCAATATTGTTTGTCCAGGTCTTTAGCATCAGGCTTGCACTAAAGTAAACAGGCCGCATAAAACCTTACCGGCAGCCACGCTTTTATTGTATCTTACCCAAAAGAACTTACATGAATCCCCGGCTGAAGCAACTCCTGTATATCCTGGCATTTATTAAACTGGTCATTCCTTTCTTTTTGCAGCATAGCTCTTTTCAGCCGCACCGTGATGAGTTCCTGTATCTTGCTGAAGGCAGGCATATGGCCTGGGGATATATGGAAGTGCCGCCGTTATTGAGTGTGTTTGCGTGGCTTACCAATGCTTTGGGCGCAGGTATGTTCTGGATAAAGATCTGGCCTGCATTGTTTGGCACGTTTACCTTTCTGCTGGTGGGTCGCCTGGTGCTTTCTCTCGGTGGTAAAGCCTTTGCCTTATTGCTTGCCTGGTTTCCTTTTATGCTGGATGGTTATATGCGGCTCTTCTTCCTGTTTCAGCCAAACTACCTCGAAGTTTTTTTCTGGACAGCACTTGCATTCAGTCTTGCGCGCTACCTGCAAACAAAGAAAAATAACTGGTTATATATCCTGGGTGCTTGCGCCGGCTTAGGTTTAATGAGCAAATATTCTGTGGCTTTCTTTATCCTTAGCCTGCTTGCAGGCTTGTTGTTGACAGCAGAAAGAAAGATTTTTTTAAACAGGCATTTATATTATTCTGCGGGAATTGCGTTGCTTATTTTTCTCCCGAATATACTTTGGCAATACAATCACGGCTTCCCGGTAGTTACACACATGGATGAATTGCAGGAGCAACAGTTGCAATACATTAACCCGGTTGATTTTATCATCAGCCAGCTACTGATGAACCTGCCTTGTATTTATATATGGGTCTCGGGTCTGTTGTTTGTATTGTTTTCAGCAAAGGGAAAACTATATCGGGCGGTTGGCTGGGGTTATCTGCTGGTAATATTGTTACTGGTTGTTTTACATGGAAAGGATTATTATGCATTGGGCGCATACCCGGTTTTATTCGCCTTTGGAGCGGTTACGGTAGAACGGATCACCGCTGGCAGGTGGAGATGGACGAGGTATGCATTAAGTATATTCAGTATCGCACTCGGATTGTTTTCGATGCCCCTGATCATGCCCGTAGCATCTCCGGAAAAACTGGTTGCTTATTATGAGAAGACAGGTCTTTCAAAAACAGGATCGTTTAAATGGGAGGATCTGCAGTATCATTCATTACCACAGGATTTTGCAGACATGATCGGGTGGAAGGAGATGGCGCAGAAAGCTGCAAAGGTTTATCATAATCTTCCCCAACAGGTGCGTGACAGCACGATGATCTATTGCCGTGCGTATTCTTCAGCCGGTAGTTTGAATTTTTACAGGAAAGAGGCAGGCTTACCCGAAGTATATAGTGATAATGCTTCGTTCCTGTTATGGATGCCGGAACATTATCACATCAGGCATCTTTTATTGGTGAGTCATAACATGCCGGAGAAAGGTGATATTGTATTTGAGCAATTTGAAAAAAGAACCATCATCGATTCTGTAAATATGCCACTCTTCAGGGAAACCGGGATGAAATTTACCTTGTTTGAAAATGGTAATGACTCTGTCAATCGCCTGATAGAAAAATCTATTGCGGAACAAAAGGCAAAGTTTACCAGGTAGTGTGTTGCCGGAACATTATCACAGTGCAGTGCACTATTTAAGCTAAGCCCTTATTACTTACATTTGATATACTCAATATTGTTTGCATGAAAGAACTCAACAGGCCGGTTCGTGTATTGGTTGCCAAGGTTGGCCTGGATGGGCATGATCGTGGCGCAAAAGTGATTGCTGCTGCATTACGCGATGCCGGTATGGAAGTGATCTATACAGGTTTGCGGCAAACACCGGAAATGGTGGTGAATGCGGCTTTGCAGGAAGACGTAGATGCGATTGGCATCAGCATTTTAAGTGGCGCACATATGACGGTTTTCCCGAGAATTATTGCATTAATGAAAGACAAGGAAATGGACGATGTATTGCTTACCGGCGGCGGTATCATTCCTGCAGATGATATGAACACACTTGCTGATCTGGGCGTTGGTAAGCTGTTTGCCCCCGGAACAAACACTGCTGATATTGCAGTTTATATAAAAGAATGGGTAAGGGAGAACAGGGAATTCTAATGCGGCGAATGGGCAATTGTGAATGGTGAAAAAGGACATGGTGAATTGTCAAAGGTGAATAGTGAATGATGAACAGGCTCACAATTGATGTTTCACGTCTCACGAAAAAACAGCTCGCCATAAAATCTTACTTAACATCATCAAGTAAGCAACCTGCCAAAATAAAGCCGCCCCTGAAGAATCAGGAGCGGGATATCCATAAAGGATGATTTAACCAAAACCAACTGTATAAAAAGGTGAGATGTGAATTGTGAATGGTGAGATGTGAATTGTCAATGGTGAATAGTGGATGTTTGAGAACGTTACGATTTTCACTTTTCACTATTCATTTTTCACTATTGACCATTCACCATTGACTATTCACCTAAAACCAGCTTCCTATAAATGCTTCGTTCACCTTTGCATCGGCCAGCTTTCTTCTTCTGCGTGCTTTATCAATACGGTGCCTGATCAATGTGCCGATCATAAGTATAAAGAAGATGAACGTTAACGGCGGTATACCCATCATACTTATCCACTTGCCGCCATACATGTTGCGCATCGGCCTTCTTAAACGTTCTGCAATCAGGTACATACTCGGCACAATCACCAGCGTCATAAAGAAGGCAAAGGCAAGACCAAAGATGATGGTCCAGGACAATGGCTTCCAGAACACGGCATTATCTCCACCAAAATAAATATGCGGGTTAAAATCACTGAACAACGTGATGAAGTTGATATTAAAACCAACCGCCAGCGGTATCAATGCAAGTATGGCAGCCAGTGCAGTAAGCAACACCGGTATAATACGTGTTTTACCGGCTTGTATAACGGCTTCTCTTGTTCTTATACCTCTTCCGCGCAACTCATCAGCAAACTCAATTACCAGGATGCCATTCTTTACAACGATACCGGCAAGGCCCACAATACCTAAACCCGTCATCACAACCGATACTTCCATTTTAGTAATACCAAAACCAAGCAGCACACCAATCACGCTAAAGATGATTTCTGAAAGAATGATCACTGATTTACTTACTGAGTTAAACTGTAACACCAGAATAAAAAGGATAAGCATTAAAGCTATTACCAATGCTTTTCCAAGGAAAGCGCCTGTTTCTGCCTGTTGTTCCCCTTCGCCCGTTTGCTTGATCGTAACGCCATCGGGTTTGTTTTTAAAGCTATTGATGTGCCCGGTAATCACCTGGTTAACGGCTGTAGGTGTATAGCCGGTAAGCACATTGGAACGTAAGGTGATCACACGTTTCTGGTTCTTACGCTTCACACTTCCCAATGTGCTTGTAAGATCAACTTTAACGAGGTTACTGATAGGGATGTTTTTAAAACCGCCTGTTGCAAGATCCCTGAAATAGATCTTCTGGTTAAGCAACTCCACAAGGTTCTTGCGCTGCATCTCTTCATTCCTCAGCTGTATCTTATATTCTTCCTTACCTTCTTTTATTTTAGAGACTTCTCTTCCAAACAATGCGGTGCGTAATGTTTGACCAATCTGTGCGGAAGACACTCCTTCAATCAATGCACGTTGCCTGTCTACCGTTAAGGTAATCTCCGGGTTGTTTAGATCAACATCCATTTTTAATTCTTCCACACCGGATACCTGTATAGAATCAAGATAGTTCTTTAAAGACACTGCCGTTTTAATAAGGTCATCAAAGTCTTCACTGGATACTTCAATGTTAATGGGAGGATCGGTAGGAGGCCCGCTGCTTTCCTGGTCAACAGAAATCTCTGCACCGGGTATGCCTTTCATTGCTTTACGAATCTGATCAAGGTAAGGCTTGGTGCCAACACCATCTCTTTTTTCAAACTCAACAAACGATACCTGTATCCTTCCGAGTTCACTACGTGTACTTCTGTCTCCGCTGGTCGGGTCACTTGCGCCAACAGCAATATTGGTGATCACACTTTCCACCACGGGATTCTTTTTTCCATTCTCCATCCCGAGTATCTTATATACCCTTTGCTCCAGTACATGCGTTACAGAGTCAGTATAATCAACAGAAGTTCCCACAGACAACTTCAGGTATACAAACACCTGGTTAGGATCACCTTTGGGGAAGAAAACCACCTGTACATTGCGCATGCCAAAGAATATAACAGAAAAGATGAGCAGGCCGATGGTACCCAGTAATAAGCCCACAGGTTTCCATCCATTCAATGCCCAGCGTAACAGGCTTTCGTAATGCCCCATGATCCATGGCAATGCACGATGCTGGAAAGAATGGATCACCCCTTCCAATACAAAGCGATTGAAGACAATGAGCACCAGGATGAACAATAAAAGATTGCCTGCAAACCTCTGCCCCGAGAGATCAAGCCCTATACCAATTGCAAGCGTTACCCAAAATAAGGGCTTCTTAAAAATGGCTGATTTGGAAGTCTTATGTTCATCTTCGCCATGTGTCATAAAATCAACAGCGAATACCGGGTTCATAATGAATGCCACGATTAACGATGCAGTAAGCGTAAAGATGAGCATCGCCGGCAGGTAGACCATGAACTTACCGATAATGCCAGGCCAGAACAACAATGGGAAGAAAGGTGCAAGCGTTGTGAGGGTGCCCGCAAGTACCGGAACAAATACTTCACCAGCAGCCATCATTGCAGATTTGGCGGAATTGATTTTGCCTTTCCCTTCTGAAAAGATGCGGTGGGTGTTTTCAATTACCACAATGGCATCATCCACAATAATACCCAGGCCAAAGAGCAACGCAAACAACACAATAAAATTGAGCGTAACATGCGCCCCGATAATAAGGTCAGCCGCCGGCAAAAACAGGAACGCTACAAACATACTCAGCGGCACAGACAGTGCCACAAAGAATGCGTTGACCACACCCATGAAGAACATCAGGATGATCAACACCAATATAAAACCGATGACAATCGAGTTCACAAGATCATTAAAGGAAACCCTGGTTTTATTACTAAGATCACCTGTTACTACTACATTAAGATCTTTAGGAAACTCAGTGGCTTTCATCTCTTCCACTACCTTCTTTACATCGTCGCTGGTTTCAATTAAATTCTCACCACTCCGCTTGATGATGTTAAGCGTAACTACATTTTTACCATCCAGTCGGGCATAACTTTCGCGTTCTTTAATCGTGTCTTTTATTGTAGCAATATCTTTTAAATATACCGGTGCACCATGACTGTTACGCAACACTACCTGTTGTATATCGAAAGCTGTTTTGAATTGTCCTTTTAACTGCAGGTTGCGTTTCATATTACCTACATCAAGCAGGCCACCAGAGATATCCATATTTTCCCTTGAAACCGCATTGGCAATATCATCAAACGTTACATCTGCACTTTGCATGCGGTAATTGTCTACATTAATCTGGAACTCACGTTCAGGAGCGCCTACCAGGTCAACACGATTAATCTGGGAAAGATCTTCGAGGCGGTCTTTCATATCGTCTGCAAACTTCTTCAGCCTTTGCTGGTCATAATCACCGCTTAGGTTTACATACATTACCGGCTGATCGCTAAAGCTTACTTCCAGTACGGTGGGCTCTTCAGTGAGATCTGTTGGAAGATCCTGCTTTGCCTTGTCTACTGCATCTTTTACTTTTTGCAGCGCGATATCTGTTTTTACTTCTGTATCAAATTCCACAATGATCGCCGAATAATCCTGCTGCGAGGTGCTGGTAAACTTCTTGATCTTTGCGCCGGTAATCCCTTTGATTTGTTTTTCAATGGGCCGGGTTACAAGGTTTTCTATGTCCTTAGGAGAATTGCCTACATAAATGGTTTGTACGTAAATGGTAGGTATAACAATATCCGGGAACTGCTCTTTGGGCAATGTTACAAACTGGAAGATACCCGCAAGGCTCACAAAAATCATCATCAGATAGATGGATGTTTTATTCTTGATGCTCCAGGTGGTAGGCTTAAATTGCTTAAACGTGTTTGAAAAATTTTCGAGTGCACTCATGAGTGTTATTCTAGTAGTTTGAATAATTGAATTTTCTATCAATTACAATAAACCCAATCTTTCTATAGCATTTTGTTGTCTGAAAATTGATATGTATTGAGGTGCATGTTTTTCACATCACCAAAAATCATTTGGCATCAGTGGTAATTAACTGTCCTTCATATAATCCCTGGAATCCATCCACAATCACTGCGTCACCTTCTTTCAGTCCGTCTTTTATTTCAAGTGTGCTGGTATACATCTGGCCTTCTGTTACCTTTCTTTTGCGTGCCACCAGTTTGTTGCTTTCTTTTGCAGCTACCATTACAAATTTTCCTTTCTCATCTGTTTGCAAAGTATTTACGGGTACAGTGATTGCATTGGCTGCTGCATAGTCCTGTATCTTTACCAGCGCCAGTTGATTTGGTCTGAAGTCTTTATCTGCGGGAAGCCTGGCTTCTATATAAAAGGAACGAGTATTCGGGTCGATGATCTTTCCTTTTACGGTTACTTTTATCGTAATGTTTTTATTGATGTCCGGCAGGGTTACCTGAACATTTGTGCCTTCATTTACTTTGTCCAGGTAGTTTTCCGGAACATTGGCTGTAATTTTAAGATCACCTGTATTTACCAGTTTAATGCCTGCTGTAGCTGCAGATTGAGGACTGAAAGTTTCCCCTACTTTTATCGTAACTGTTTCGGCCACGCCATTCATCGGCGCATATACATTGTATTGTGCAATCTGTGTGCTGATGGCGTCAATTTGCTTCTTCAGATTTGCTACAGTTGTTTTATCTGCATTCAACTGTACTTCTGTACCAATGCCCTGATCGAACAGCGTTTGACGGCGGCGCACTACATCTTCTGCATTGGCCAGTTGCACCTGTATAGGGGCGAGCTGGGTCTTGATCGCTTCATTATCCAGCCTCATTAATAGCTGGCCCTTCTTTACCACATCGCCTTGCTTTACATAAATTTCTTTTACCTGGCCACCCTGGTTTTGCGGAGTTACATAGGCAATATTCTGTGCATCCACTTTACCCTGTAAGTCGATAAAATGCGTAAAGTTTTCTGTTTTTACAGGCGCAATGGTTACCAGCTTTGCCTTTTCGGCTTTGGCCGATGCGGGATCAAGCTTTGCGATCTCTGCTTCCAGTTTGGTAATTTGATCGGTAGTGGATTCCTGTTGCTTTTTTAGTGCTTCCAGTTCGGCTTTCTTTTTGGCCACATCATCTTTTGCACCACATGCAGCAAATAGTGTAATCGTTGCGATGATAAACAGGAAGTTGAAAAATCGTTGCATAAGACTCTTTTATAATTGATGATTTGAGTATCGTTTATGGTAGTTTGCCGGTTGCCTTCAGGTAATCAATTTTTGCAATGATGGCATCGTACATGGCGCTTACGTAATTGCTTTGGGCAATCCGAAGATCAGATTGTGCATTGGTTATTTCCAGCGTTGTACCCAGTCCTGCTTCATACCTCTTTTGTGCCTGGTTATATACCTGCTCTGCCAGTTGCATATTTTTCTGCTGATAATCCATAGTGCCTATGGCAGTATGAAAGTTTGTTGTGGCCTGCAACACATCGTTATCAATGGAGATCTTTAAATTCTCCAGCTGGTTTTGTGTTTGCTGCAACTGAAGTTTTGCTTTCTTGATATTGGCATCTTTTTGAAAGCCGTCAAAAATGGGAACGGCAAGATTTACACCAACATAAGAAGTGGTAAACCAATCGCCATTTCCAAAAATGTCAAACTTGGTACGTTGTGCCTGTTTGCTGTAGTTGCCGGTAATGCTAAGCGTGGGTATGTAGCTTAGTTTGTAACGTTTGATGTTGTATTCATTTAACTTTTTGCCAAGTTCAAGAAACTGGTAGTCATTCCTGTCTGTGTATTTGTAAATGCCATCATTCAAAAGACCTTCTTTTATTTTATCTTCTGTGATGCTATCGGTAAGCGCCAGTGAATCCTGAACCGGCATTCCCATCAGGAATTTAAGACCCAGGTAACCATTATTGATGGAAGCCTGTGTTTTGTTTTTTTCTGTCTCCAGGTTGGCTAATTGTACACTCGTTTTGTCTGCATCAATCTTTTCTGCAAACCCGTTTTTATACATTTCCGTGTTTACATGTAAGAGGTTTTTCGTGCGATCGATATTCGCATCCAGTTGCTGCATCTGTGTTTTACTTACCACCAGTTGATAATAAACTTTGTAAATATTTGCCCTGATGGATTCTTCCGTAATATCAAAGTTCTTCATCCGGTAATCAAGGGATGTTTGCCTTGCCTGTAAGCCAACAAATACCTGCCCGTCAAACAAAGTCTGTTGTAAGGTAATGCCTGTATTTGCATTGTACTTTGTGCCAAACTTTACAGGAATGTAAGACCCCGGAGGCTGGCCAAAAAATTCACCCGGCAATAAAGTAGTAGGTATCTGTACATAGGTTGTAATACCTGCAGCACCTGTTACAGAAGGCAACGCTGCCGCTGTGGTGGCGCGGTTATCCTGCTGCTGTATTTTATAATCAAGCAATGCATTTTTTACCTGCAGGTTATGCTGCTTGGCATAGTCAACACATTGCTGGATAGAAAAAGCATGCGAACTATCCCTGCTTTGTGCATAGGACGACATTTGTATAAAAAGAAGTAAACATACCGTGCTTATGTTTTTAAAACATTGCATAAGTGTTGGTTTTATTTTTTGGAGCGTTGTTGTACGTATTTATCAATCAGCTTTTTTCCTTTTGTAGTTGCAATGCCATGCAAAAACAAATAATAGATTTCGTTGGATACGGTGATGAGGCTGTATTTGCCATAAGGAAAAACATCCTGGTTAAACATTACGAAAGAGCTTTCCAGCCTGAACCTTGCTACGATGTCTACATTAAAATCCTGCCGGTAAAGTTCTTCCCGTCTTCCTCTCTCAAGATTGTTTTTGATCACCTCCAGCAAAAAAGTATGCTTGTGTTTCTTGAATTTTTCAAAAGTTTTGGGATAGAATTTTTCGAGGTCGAAGATGATCTGCGGGTTGAGTGCATCAAAAATGGCTTCCATAGAATCCATGTCTTTAAAAAGTTCTTCCACCGCATTTTCTGATTCCGTATTCTGGCGAATGCATTCCGTACGCATGTATTCAATCTCTGCCTGCATTACCGCTTCCACCAATTCATCCTTATCTGTATAATACTGGTAAATGGTTTTCTTGCTAACGCCTAGCTGCCCCGCTATTTCATCCATCGTTACAGATTTAAATCCATAACGCATGAACAACTCTTTTGCCTTCTGTTGTATTCTCTCTTTCATTAAGTAGTGCTATGCTAAAATTGCACGACAAAACTATGGAAACTTTTTTTGTAATAATAGTTTCCATTAAAAAAATTTATATTTTTCATTGATGAGTGGTTGATGAAATGGATAAACAGTGGTAGGTAAAGGATACAGTATTCATATATATAGCGCAGCTCAATGGATTGTTTCCATTACTTACTTAGGATAGAGCCCTTTCTTGATTACTTTTGCAGCAAATAATATTTCTATGACTAACATGAAGAAAAAATTGGCGGTAAAGTTTCACTGGAGAAGGTTGCTCCAGTTTTTTCTCCAGGGGCTGGTAGTAATAGCACCGATCGCGGTAACACTTTATGCCGTATATATTTTGTTCAGCACCGTAGATGGTATTTTGCCCAACCTTATTTACAAAATTTCCCCTGACGCCATTGGTGTTGATGCAAACGGTGAACCCAGGCGAATACCCGGTCTTGGCTTTGCCTTCGTCATCATCATCGTGATATTGGTGGGCGCCATTTCTTCATCTTTTGTGGTAGGAAAGATGGTGGAGATTTTAGACACCGTACTTGAACGTACACCCGGCATCAAGTTTATTTATACTTCTGTAAAAGATTTTCTGGAGGCTTTCGCGGGCAACAAAAAGAAGTTTGATAAGCCTGTACTGGTAAATGTAGACGCCAATGATGTTTGGCGATTAGGATTCATTACACAAAATGATGCAGAGAATTTTGGTCTTGTTGAACATGTGGTTGTATACATTCCGCATTCCTACGCAATATCGGGCATCACTTATTTTGTGCCGAAACAAAACATTAAGCCTGTTGAAAATATTCATTCCGGAGAAGCAATGAAGTTTGTTGTATCGGGTGGCGTATCGCATCTGGAATAAAAATCTGCTAAGTGTAAGCAGGGATATCTGTATATAGTAAAGCGATTGTTAGTTAGTGTTGTACAAGTGCTAACGTTCGCCTTTCCTACTTTCTGTCGCCGGACTTCCCCACTTTCCTCTACTTTTGCAGCGCAATAACCGAATCAACATGAAGATGCACAATTTCAATTCAGGTCCTTCAATCTTGCCACAGGAAGTGTTACAGCAGTCTGCGGAAGCCATTATAAATTTCAACAACCTCGGTTTATCTATATTGGAAATCGGTCATCGTACCTCCTGGTTCCAGGCAGTGATTGATGAAGCTATTGGTGTTATTAAAGAATTGATGCAATTGGGCGATGATCATGATGTACTGTATTTACATGGAGGCGCCACCACACAGTTTATGCAGGTGCCGATGAACCTGTTGGATGATGGTGAAACCGCCGCTTATTGCGATAACGGTATCTGGGGCAGCAAGGCTATCAAGGAAGCAAAGCTGTTTGGCAATGTGAATGTGGTTGCTTCTTCAAAAGATAAAGGACATACCTATATTAATAAAGGGTTTGATGTTCCGTCTGATTCAAAATACCTGCATTACACCACTAACAATACCGTGGAAGGTACGCAATGGCATAGCCTGCCTGAAACCAACGTTCCGCTGGTGGCAGATATGAGCAGTGATATTTTCAGCCGTCCTGAGCCATTCTCCAAATTCGGGTTGATTTATGCGGGCGCCCAGAAAAACATGGGAGCTGCTGGTGTAAACATGGTGGTAATAAGAAAAGATGTGTTGGGAAAAGTTAAACGCGCCATCCCCGCTATCATGGATTACCGCAATCATATTGAAGCCGGCTCACTGTTAAATACACCACCTGTATTTGCAATTTATGTAAGCCTGCTTACGTTAAGATGGATAAAAAAAGAAGGTGGTCTTGCAGAGATGGAAAAACGCGCCAAACAGCGTGCAGATTATCTTTACAACGCCCTTGATTCTTTACCGGCATTCAAACCAACTGTTGCAAAAGAAGACCGCAGCCTGATGAACGCAGTATTTGTAATGAGCAACCCGGAACTGGAAAAACCTTTCCTGGATGAATGCAAACAAAACGGAATGATTGGCGTAAAAGGTCACCGCAGTGTTGGCGGTTTACGTGTAAGCATGTACAATGCCATGTCTATGGAAAGTGTGGAAGCCTTTGTGCAACTGGCAACTGAATTCAATAATAAACATAGTTAATACCAGAACTAATCTAAAACAGTGTTGATATAAATGAGCATTATTAAACCTTTCAAAGCACTTCGCCCGCAGGTACAATTGTCTAAACAGGTGGCAAGCCGCCCCTATGATGTATTGAACAGTAAGGAGGCAAAAGTAGAGGCACAGGGCAATCCCCATTCTTTTCTGCACATTACCAAAAGCGAAATTGATCTGCCGGAGACTACAGATATTCATTCTGCCGCCGTATATGAAAAGGCAAAGGAAAACCTGACTGCTTTTATTAAGCGTGATATCCTTTTCCAGGAAAACAAGGAATGTTATTATGTGTATCGTCTTATAATGAATGGCCGCAGCCAGACAGGCCTCGTTTGCGTGAGCTCAGTAGATGATTACGAGAACAACGTTATTAAGAAGCATGAATTTACACGGCCGGAAAAAGAGCAGGACCGCATCAATCATATTAAAACAACAGGTGCGCAAACAGGTAATGTTTTTCTTGCATATAAAAATGTAGATGCGCTGGATGAACTGATTGAAAAGTGGATGACCACCAAGAGCCCCGTGTATGATTTTACAGCCGAAGATGCAATTCAGCATACGATCTGGCTGATTAATGACAGCAAAGGTATTGAGGTCATCACGGAGATCTTTTCAACAAAAGTTCCTGCTACCTACATCGCCGATGGCCACCATCGCGCAGCTTCTGCAGCCAAGGTTAGAAAAGCTTTAGGAGCGGAAGCAAAAGAAGGCGCCGGCTATTTTTTAACCACACTTTTTCCATCCAACCAATTATATATTATGGATTATAACCGGGTGGTGAAAGATCTGAATGGATATTCCGCAGAAGATTTTTTAAAGGCGCTGGAAAACAGTTTTGAAGTAACCTTAATTGGCGAAGAAGCTGTTAAACCTGCACAATTGCATGAGTTTGGCATGTATTTGAATAGTAACTGGTACAAACTTATCGCGAAGGAAGGCAGTTATACAACAGACCCGATCGGCGTGCTGGATGTAACCATCTTACAAAACAATGTGCTGGAAAAGTTTTTGAATATCCAGGACCCCCGTACAGATACACGTATTGATTTTGTAGGCGGCATCAGGGGTTTACAGGAACTAAGCAAGCGTGTGGACAGCAAGGAAATGGAAGTAGCTTTCAGCCTTTATCCGGTAAGTATAGATCAGTTGTTTGATATAGCCGACAGTGGTAATGTAATGCCGCCCAAAAGCACCTGGTTTGAGCCAAAGCTGAGGGATGGGTTGCTTACGCACCTGATAAATGAATAAATATTAAATGATCCATAGATGGCCTGGCGATGTTGAAAAGAACATTACCGGGCCATTATTATAAATTGAAATGTATGAAAAAGACAGCTTTTGCTTTACTGCTTGCAGCCAGCCTTTCTACTGCTAATGCCCAGCAGGATGCTGGTTCGTTAAAAGAATCTGCACGTGCTTCTATGCAGAAAGGTGATTTTGACAATGCCTTGCTGTTGCTGAATAAGGCAAAGGAACTGCAACCGGCAGATGCTGATCTTACAAAAGAACTGGCATATGTAAACTATCTCCGCCGTGATTATGCAAAGACGATTGAGTTATCAAAAACACTTGCAGATAAGAACCAGGCAGATGAACAGGCTTACCAGGTTTGGGGGATGGCTTATAAAGCAATTGCTGAATATGATGAAGGTGATCATATGTACAAGCGTGCATTGAAAGTTTATCCCAACAGCGGCGTATTGTATAGCGAACACGGCGACCTTCTCAGCTTAAAAAAAGAAACCGGTGAAGCCATCAGGCAGTGGGAGAAAGGTATTGAGGTTGCGCCCAGCTATAGCGGTAATTATTATCATGCAGCTAAGTATTACCAGGAGAACGGAACACCGTTGTGGTCGTGGTTGTATGGAGAAACCTTTATTAACCTGGAGAGCCTGAGCGGAAGAACCGTAGAAATAAAGACCGTTTTATTAAGTGATTTCAGGCAGCTGCTTTCGCCGGGTGCATTAACAAACGCAGCCAAAGGAAGTAATGCATTTGCAAAAGCGGTGGCGGAAACATTGGGTAAATCTGCAGGAGGTTCCGCAGAAGTAACAGCGGCTTCGCTAACCACGCTCCGCGAAAAATTCATATCGGAATGGTTTGCCGGCAATGCTACTAAATTTCCCTTCCGTTTGTTTGATCACCAGAAACAACTGGTCTCACAAAAGATGTTTGAATCATACAACCAATGGATTTTTGGCGCGGCCATCAATACAACAGATTTTAAGGAATGGATAACTGCGCATGAAGCAGAAATAAAGGCCTTCCAGGATTATGAACGTAATGCATTATTTAAAGTGCCCGCGGGTCAGTATTATAACAAGTAAGGCCTGGTTTCCGGGAAACCTTTTTAAGAAAAATGCTCCATCCATACGATATTAAAAGTATAGATGGAGCATTCCTGTTTTTGATGAGTGCTGAACAGTACAATTATTCAAACACCTGTTCTATATGTGTAAGCTTTCCGTCTTTGCTAACGCCTTCCACAATCACACGTATCTTATCCGTTACATCGTTATTAAAAAAGCTAAGTCTTATCTTATGATTTTCCTGTGTGGTTAGCACGTATGGATTCCAGTATAAGGTAGAACGTACATCCGGTAATTCATTCTTTTGATCAAGCGTGGCATAATCAGGTGAGTAAAATTCCTTGATGGTAGAGTATCCCCAGACAATTTTAAAAGGAAGCCCTTTGCCCGGTTCCTGTTTTACATCGCCACCCTTCTTGGTATATACCGCTATGGCACCACCGGCGCCACCTCCAAAACCACCAAAGAACGGAGGCTGAAACACCTTAATGTAAGCAACATCGGCCATGCTGGTAGATTGCAACAGGCTTACATCCGTATTCATCTCATTCAGGTAAACCTGCGGAGTGCTTCCACGCCAGCTTAATGATGGAGTACCGCCGCCAGTTGCATTTGAAATCTGCAAACCGGCCACGCGGCCCTGCAGGTAGGTAAACACGTTCATGGAACTTTGCGCCACAGGATCACTCATCACATCAAAATTTCTTGAGTTACCACCGCTAAAAAGACCGGACGTGTATTTTTCATCCATCAACTGTTCAGCAGATTTGGTTTTCGATTTAACCGTTACACCGGCCAGGGTAGTGCCTTCCAGCAGTTTCTGCAGCCGTGCCTGTTCATCCGCAAAATATCTTGCCCGTGCGGCACCAAGGGTATCGTTCATCAAATAAGCAAGACCAGCTTTATCAAAACGAAGCTTTTGCGGGGATGACAATAAGCTGTTATCAAACCTTACTTCTCCTGCCATTTCCAGCCGTCTTCCCTTGCTAAACTGGTAATACACTTTTAATGAATCAAAGAAGATAAACCCGGGTTCATTAAAAGCCCCATCATTTCTTACCGGCAACATCAGCAACTGGCGCGAAGAATCTTTGCCCTGGGCAATAACATATAAATCGCCTGCTTCCCTTAACTGCGCAGGCGTGGCTCCATATACTTTTCCTGCAAGCTGCATATAGCTTGTGTCCAGCGGGTACTTGATATCCGGAAGTTTACCTTTCACCAGATCAGCCCATTTAAACCGGCGCCAGCCATTGGTAAGCATAACATAGTCAAGGTTCTGTTTTACAGAATCACTGTTGCTGGAAAAGTAATACCAGGGCCGATGGATATATCCTTTCAGTTCGCTGTTTAATAAAAGATGAGACACAATGTTGCTGGTACTATCTGTTACTACGCCTGCATCTGTAACGGCTACAGAAAGGTTGGAAGCAATGGTATCCGGCAAGCTTATCTCCAGTGTGCTTTTGCCACGCTTGCCAAGATCCATCAAGTAGAAATCCACGTTCGGGCTAAATACAGCATCGTTGTTGTTTACATAAGTGATGCGCTCTGCAAGCGGCGTATAATCATTATCAAACAAAGTGATCATCAGAATGCCTGTAGGCAGTTGCTCTGTAGGAATGGAGCCGCCAATGGCTGCCGTCTCATCCAGTTTAACATTGGCTTTATATACCATGTTCTGGTACATGGTACCAATAATATGCAACTGCTTCATGCTGGCAGGTGCATTTTCTGACCGTTTAATCAGGAAGTTCTTTTTAGCGCCGCCATTAACAACAGTAAGCGTTGCGCCAAAAGATTTTGCCACCGGTAAAGCTGTTTCACTGGTGTTGCCAAACTCATCGGTCCATTTTGCTTTATAAGTAATGCCTGATGCGGGTTCAAGGTTAAAAGCACCCATTCCATCATGCACCGTGGTAAAGCTTGCAATTGTTTCACCCTTGCTGCTGGTAATGGTTCCTTTTGCCTTCACCGGCAGCCCGTAATCATTCACCACCTTAAAGGCCACTTTTGATTGTATCGTTTCTATAAGATCACCACCTTCGGGGAAAAACTGGATCGTTGATTTTAGTTTTACCTGTGCCGGATTAGTTGTGGCAGATGGTTTCTTTGGCGCAATGCGAATGTCTTTATTAAATAAAAATGCAGTATCAAAGTTCAGCATCCAGCGGGTATAGGCGCGTACATGTACAATCTTACCCGCAAAACCTGCCGGTATATCAAACTGGCCACGGGCAGAAGCTTCCACAATCGGTGATGAGCCATGTTGCAAAATATTTCCATCGGCATCAGACCAATCAATATAAAAATTCTTACTCAAAAGTGATGGATCGATGCCTGCCATCAGGTAAGCCTTATACCATATTGTTTCCCCGGCGCTGTATAAACCTTTGTCAAACTGAACATAGATACGCTCCTGCTGAAAATCACTGCCATATCGCGCCAGCGCAGTATCAAAAGCTGTCTGGCAACGGGCGGTAGTAAAAAGACCTGAAACAATTAGCAATACGGAAATAAAACAAACATTCACCAATGGCTTCTGCATAGTATATAATTTGCACGGTGTTTTATGAAGCAATAAAAATAAAGCGATTACACTTTAAATGTGCAAACTTAACAAAACAACAACGGGAAAAGTCAGCTTGATTACCGATTAAACTTTTAAAACAGTCAACTGTTATATTGAAGTTTTCCCAATGAGTTTGGCTGAATGATTGTATTAGTTATTTACCGGATTCATCTACCTTTAATCGCTGTAATTTAAATATTCAACATCCATATGAAGCCTCCTTTAATACCGGGTAACGAGAAGGAAAGACTGGAAGAATTATATCGCTACGACATACTTGATACAGATTACGAAGAAACCTTTAACCAGATTGTTCAACTGGCTTCCGCAATATGTGATTCTCCTATTTCATTAATTACTTTGCTTGATAAAGACCGGCAGTGGTTTAAAGCCAAGACGGGTATGGAAGATACCGGCACCAGTCGTGATGTCTCCTTTTGCGGTCATGCAATACTGAATAACAACCTGATGGAGGTGGAAGACGCGTTAAACGATGAGCGCTTTTTCGATAATCCTCTTGTGCTGAACAATCCCAACATCCGCTTTTATGCAGGCATGCCCATCATTACCAAAAAGGGGTTGCCCTTGGGTACATTGTGTGTAATTGACAACAAGCCCAAGGTACTTACTGACGAACAAAAATTCATGCTGAAAGTGCTTGCAGGACAGGCGATGCAACTGATGGAGCTGCACCGGAAACACATTGAGATCAATAACCTGGTGGAAACGCACAAGAAGATTTTGTCCATCGTATCTCATGATGTAAGGAACCCGTTGGGGGCGATAAAATCGATTCTTGAATTGAGGAACGATGACATTATCACAGGAGAAGAGGCTGATGAAATGCTGGTGATCGCTTCCCAGCAGATTGATAATACCCTGGATATGATCTCAAACCTGGTGGACTGGGGCCGTATGCAGATACAGGCAAGAGCACTCCTGAAAAAGGATACCGATTTTGAAGAAGTGGTACAACGTTGCTTTAGTGTGGTACAGGCGCCGGCTTCTTTAAAAGGAAATCAACTGGTGCTAAAGAATGGGGCCGGTGCTATTTTTACAGATGGTAACGCTTTGGAGTTTATTTTACGCAACCTGGTTACCAATGCCAATAAATATACAGAGAACGGAACTATTACGGTGTCTTCAGAAAAGCAGCGGGAGCATACGATTATCAAGGTTACGGATACCGGTATTGGTATGACGGAAGAAAAAGTAAACAGCCTGTTTGGTAGCCCGAAGAATTTTTCAGAGCCTGGCACCCAGAATGAACCAGGCAGCGGGCTGGGGCTTATTCTTGTAAAAGAATTTCTTGATAAGATCCACGCATCCATCTCGCTTAAAAGTGAGATAGGTAAGGGAACAGAGGTGACGATTACGTTATAGAATGAGATAATTTTCTGTAATAAAGGTCTGTTCACATGAAGTTGTTTTAATAGCTCGATTTGACATTATCTTTCATGATAATGATTAATTTGTGATGCTAACCAAACTGCCAAGGCAAAACATCATTCATGAAAATTCCTGCGATAATATTCCTCCTTCTTTTCGCTACATCTGGCATTGCACAAAAGACTGACAAGAAATTGCAAACAAGGTTAACCGAAATGGTCGCAAGCTTTAAGGGGGATATCGGCATTTATGTGTATGATTTGAAGCACCATAAAATTGCCACGATAAATGCTGATACAGTCTTTCCAACGGCCAGTATTGTAAAAGTGCCTATACTGATAGGGATCATGCAGAAAATAGAACATGGTGAACTGGATTATCACCAGCCACTGATGTTTACAGATTCGCTGCGTTACAGTGAGGGGGATGATATGCTGGCATCTTTTAAAGACAGCAGCATTATTGAACTGGGCAAGGTTATGATGTTAATGATCACCGTAAGCGATAACTGTGCAAGCTTATGGTTGCAGTCGCTGGCAGGTACAGGAACAGTGATCAATCAGTTACTGGATAGCCTGGGCTTTAAAGCAACCAGGGTAAACAGCCGAACGCCTGGCAGGCAGAACAATCGTGCGCAATACGGCTGGGGACAAACATCGCCCCGTGAAATGGCCACGATTATGTACAGGATTGTAAATGGAGAACTTATCAGTAAAGCAGCCAGTGAAAAAATGCTCCGTTTGCTGGGAAGGCAATATTGGGATGAGCATGCTTTAGCTGAAATACCGCCCGGCGTATTTGTGGCAGATAAAACCGGCGCTGTAGACGCTACCCGCTGCGAGATCCAGTTTGTAAACAGCAGCAACAATCCTTATATATTCGGCATATTTACTAAAAACAACCAGGACATAAGCTGGACATATAATAACGAAGCATGGATACTTACGAGAAAGATCTCCGCCATGCTTTGGAAGTATTTTAATCCGCGTTCTGACTGGCAGGGTGCTGCTTTTTCAAAGTAGCCATCAATAATATCACAATATCAGAACGCCGGTTACTTCTGCCGGTATGCTTTAAGAGGTTGCTGATTAAGACCAAACAGTAACAGGTTGTTTACAGGTAATACGCATCGCACATCACCCCATAAATGAAAGCCTGATTGCTGCTGGCTGACATATTTAAAATTACCAGCACCATCACCTTGCAACAATACACCAAAGTTGGCATCGTATTTTCCAAAACGTAAACGCGCTTTATTAATATTGCCACATAACAACAGGTCTTCTTTGCCATCTTTATTAAAATCAAATGGCAGTATGCTGAACACCGGCGCAAACTGCGCCTGTAACGGAAGCGATTTTTTATGAAACTTTCCATCCGCAGCAAGTTCAAAAAAAGATGTTTCCAGATCATTGGCTTTTAAATGACCGGCCGTCTTCAGATCATCAGCAGAAAAAATGTCCTGCATTCCTAAGTCTGCATAGCTTTTGTAATCAGTGTACTTTGTTCGCATTGAACTTATCTGGTCTAACAACTCATCACGGGTGAGATACGGATAGGTTTTGCCCTGTATATAAAAACAAAGTATCGGGTCTATTGCGCCATTGTCATCAAAATCCTTATAGTACATATCGGCAGGCTCTTTATCACTTACCCTGCACTGCGTGTTAAGGCCCTGGTTGCCGATGATCAGTTCCGGTTTGCCATCTTTGTTTAGATCAGTCACCTGAAGCTTATTCCACCATCCGCTGTATTCCTTATCAAAATAATCTTTCGTTTTATTTTCCAGTTTGCCGTTGTTATTGATAAAAACAGTTACCGGCATCCATTCACCTACAACAACCAGGTCGGGTTTATTATCTTTATTTAAATCAACCCATGCGGCATCCGTAACCATGCCTGTTTTTTGAAGCGATGTTGCCAGCGTTGCGGCCTGGTCAGTAAAATGTCCTTTGCCATCATTCACCAGGAGATAGCTTTGCGGCGTTTGAGGATAATTACCGGGTATCACTCTTCCTCCTACAAAAAGATCTATAAAACCATCACCATTTATATCGGCAGCCTTTACGCAGCCCTTGCTTACATGCATTACCGGCAGGGCGCCTGCACTTTTTGTAAAATGTCCTTTGCCGTCATTGAGGTATAATCTATCCTGTAATAAAGAATCATCGGGTGTATAATTATGGTAACCTCCGCTTGCTACATATAAATCTGTAAAGCCATCTTTATCAGCGTCAAAAAAAACTGCATCAGCGTCTTCTTTTAAACGATCTGCTTCAAAGGCCGGCTGCTTCAACTGCATAAACTTCCCTTCCTTTTGCTGCAGGTAAATTGCCGCAGGCTGGCCACTGCCGCCGCCTGCGAAAACATCCTCAAGGCCATCACCATTTACATCTGCTTTAGCAAGACATGGGCCGTTAAAAGATAGCGGGTTGATAAGCAACGGTTGACGCTTAAAGTCGTTGATCGTGTTTGCGGCATTGCGATAATCTATGGGAGATGTAACTTCTTCAAAGATTGCAGGTGCTGGTGTTACCGGAGCATCTGTAAGTGTTGCATTCTTTTCCTCCAGCGTTAATACCTGGTTTGATTTAACGTTAGCAAGCAACTGTACTTTACCGCTAAGCCATACGATCTTTAATGAGTCAATTGTACTATCGGCGCCAAGACCAAAATGAAGCACCGGGGTAACGGAAGATTGATAACCACGGGCAGGCATTTGTTCAAGATATTGTTGCCTGCCTTTGTTATATAGCGTAACCTTTGCACCAATACCCTGTGTGTTTTTTCCTGCACCATTCAAACTAAGTTCGAGGAAATGATTACCGGCATGCCGGCTCTCTTCATTGCGATAGATAAATGCAGGCTGATTGATATTGTTTACAACCAGGTCAAGATCTCCGTCATTATCAAGGTCTGCATAAGCAGCGCCGTTGCTGTTAGAAGCTGTTGTAAGTCCCCACTGGCTGTTCATATTCTTAAACGTAAGATCACCATTGTTTTTAAACATATAGTTTGCCACGTTAGAGGATGGCATTTCCTTCACCAGTTCCAGCACCTGGTCTTTTTGTAGCCGTCCCTTACTTTGAATGTAATCGTTCATGTACTTCATGAAGTCCATGTTGGTAAAATCGCGCAGATAGCCATTGGTAATATAGAGGTCTTTCCATCCATCGTTATCATAATCTGCAAAGAGAGGCGCCCAGCTCCAGTCTGTATTGGAAACACCGGAAAGCTGGCCTGTTTCGCTAAAGGTTCCATCGCCGTTGTTTACCTGCAACATATTCCTCATATACTGGTAATAAAAACCACTGCGCAGGCTCAGGTCAAACTTCTCATAATTATCCGGTGCAAAGAGTAATTTTTGTCTGCGGTTATCTTCAGGCAGCATGTCAAGTGTAAAAATATCCGGCAGGGCATCATTGTTAATGTCTGCAATATTATTACCCATAGAAAAATGGCTGATATGTCCCATGCTGGATTTGAGCTTATCAGTAAACGTTCCGTTTTTATTATTGATGTATAAATAGTCGGGAACGCCGTAGTCATTGGAAATATAAATATCCTGCCAGCCATCTTTATCAATATCTGCAATACCTGCACCCAGGCCATACGTAAGGTCTGAACCATTGATGCCTGCTGCGGCGCTTACATCTGTAAAATGATTGTTGTCGTTTCTATAGAGTTTAATGCCAATAGCAGGATTTCTGCCGGATAGAATAGATGCGGTGCGCACTTCATCCAGCACAGGCAGGTTATCAGGATTGTGATTCAGCAATAACATATCTACATCGCCATCCCTGTCATAATCAAAAAAGTAACCTTGCGTACTATAGGCAGAATCAGCCAGTCCGTATTCCTGCGCCTGCTCTATAAAAGAGGGAATGCCTTTTTCATCATTGCCTTTATTTATAAATAACTGATTGGCTCTTTTAAAGGAAGGCAATTTGCCTGAGTAGCAAACGTAAATATCCAGCTTGCCATCACCATTTACGTCTGCCATGGTAACGCCGGTTTTCCAGGGGCCTGGTCTTACCAGCAGGTTGGCATCAACAGTAATATCATCAAACTGCATCTTCCCTTTGTTAAGGTATAATTTACCATCTTCCAGGTTAGAGGAAAAGTAAATATCCTGCAGGCCATCATTGTTAATATCACCTACGGCAACGCCACCGCCATTATAAAAATACTCATACAACAGCACGTTGGTATTGGGACCTTCGGTGAGATTGTTTACAAAGTCGATATGCGTATCTTCTTTGGAAAGCAAGGTGAAAAGAGGAGCGCCATCAGAGGATGTATTTTTATCACCGGGGGATGAACACGCCAGTAAAAAGATTGTGCAGATGAAGGTTGCGCTAAGCAGTTTTGTAGTCAAGCAGAATAAGTTTTGTTAGTATGGAAAGTAGGTGGCAAACGAGCACCTAAATTTATACATGGTTTTGATTACAGGAATAAAAATGTTGCTCATTTTTTATTTAAAAAATAATTAAGCAGGCTCGTTGTACCGTTATTTACCTGAACATTGGCTGACAGGCCTTCGGTATATTGAAAGGAACTGTTATGAATTGGTGCCGGCCCTGGCGGCAATTCAATCTTGAGTAAAGATTTATTAACCCCTTTAAGGGTAGAAATATTGCTGATATAGCCTTTAATAAAGATAGAAGCATACAACGGAAAATCAAGTGTTACCGGCTGGCCTTTTTTCAGGTTATGTAGTTCACGATCATCAACCTGCGCATATGCAACAAATTTTTGTGCAGTATAATCACCCGATAGGCTGTTGTCTGCAACAACCACCGCCGGTAAAGTAATGTTTGTAGAGAACCGGATAAAAGACATCCCTGCTAATAAAAAAAGGATGACAAGTATAAAGAAAAGAAGCGCAAATCTTGATAGAAAGTCAGGCTTTTTGAGCATGATTTCTTCAACCGCTTTGCTTCTGAAACTTACCGGTTGCTGAGTGAACGGTATGGAAACAAGTTTTCCTTTCGTATTTATTTCTGAAGACATAACAATTTACTTAAGATTCAAGTTCAAGCTGATTTTTTACGAGATCATAATACTTACCCTTTAGTGCAGATAAATATTGATGTGTTCCTTCCTCGGCAATCTGTCCTTCTTCCATTACAATAATCTTGTCTGCATTTCTAACGGTACTAAGTCGGTGGGCTACCACCACTACCGTACGACCGGTAAAAAATTCTTTCAGATTTTCTACAATTATTTTCTCATTCTTTGTATCCAATGCATTGGTTGCTTCATCAAAAAATAAGAACTCCGGATTTTTGTATACGGCCCTGGCAATTAGTAACCGTTGTTTTTGGCCTTCGCTCACATCTATACCTTCGGCGCCCAACCTGGTGTCAAAGCCGCCGGGCAAAGAATTAATAAAGTCAAGGATGTTGGCTGTAGCACATGCCTGTTTTAAACTAATATCCTCAATTTTATCTGCACCAATGGCAATATTCTTTGCAATAGAATCATTAAAAATGTAGCCATCCTGTAATACTGCACCGCATTTATACCGCCATTGTGAAGGCCTGATTTCTTTAAGATCGTGCTTGCCAATTTTAATGGAGCCCTCATAATCATCAAAGAACTTAAGCAGTATCTTCATGAGGGTGGTTTTGCCGCTGCCGCTGGCCCCGACAATAGCTGTTACTTTTCCGCGCGGTATTTTAAGCCGGATGTTTTTCAGTACAGGTTTATCTTCTGAGCCTGGATAGGCGAAAGTTAAGTCATGTATTAAAAGGTCTTCAAAGGTTATATGATTAATATATGTTTTACCGGGCTCTTCTTCTTCCTTCATTTGGTGCACTTCGTTTAAACGTTCAATGCTTATTTTAGCGTCCTGCCCATGTTGCAAAAAAGAGACAAACTGTTCTACGGGACCGCTTAGCTGCCCTATGATGTATTGAATAGCAAGCATGGTACCTAAAGATAATTCCCCATTAATCACCAGCCTGGCAACCATAAAAGTTATTACAACATCTTTGCCCTGGTTAATTAATAAAGCGCCAGCCTGCTGCAATTGATTATAAGAGAGATTTTTGAAATTAAGTTTAAAGATTTTTGCCTGAATTTCTTCCCACTCTTCTCTTTTTGCCTGCTCTGCATTGTGCAGTTTAATTTCCTGCATACCATGCATCATTTGTATGGTTGCGTTACTTTCTTTTGCAACCAAATGAAAGGTTTGATAGTTTACGGTACGCCTGATTTTTAAAAACAAATGGACCCAGGCGTAGTATAATAATGTTCCGATACCAAAGGCTAGAATGAAAAGGATATTGTAGGAAGCAAGAACCGTTACAAAAACAATAAAAGTAGCTATGGAGAACAATGCACTGATTGCTGTGCCGGTTAAAAATTCCTGGATTACACGATGGTCGTTGAGACGTTGCATAATATCTCCAGTATGGTATCTGTTAAAATAGCTAAGTGGCAGGCGCGTTAGCTTATACCAGAAGTCTGATAATATCGAAAGGTTAAGTAAGCTTGATATATATAACAATAACCGGCTTCTTATAAAGTCTACCAAATTCCGGCTTAGCACAAGCATTAGCTGAGCAATAAGTACAAGTGTAATATAAGATAGATTTTTTCCATTGATACCAATGTCTACAATGCTCTTGGTAAGAAATGGGAAAACCAGTTGAAGTATGGAAGTAATTGCAAGAGCTATACATACCTGCACAATTTGCCAGCGACATCTTTTGAGGTACTTTGAAAAAATCCTCCAGTTAATCTTTCCTTTTGTTTCTCCCTTGCTTGTATAAAATGCCTGGGTTGGCTCCAGCAGAAGCGCAGTGCCGGTTTCTTCTGTATCATTTGTATTGATAAGCCAGTGTTCTTTAAATCTCTTTTCTGAATAGTAGATAATGCCTTTTGAAGGATCGGCTATTCTCAGCTTATTTTTATTCCATTTAGAAAAAGGATATAGTACTACAAAATGATTCTTATCCCAATGCAGGATACAAGGTAATTCTGCATCACGAATTAATTCTACATAGGAAAGCTGCACACTTTGTGTTTTAAATCCAATGCCCGCGGCCGCTTCTCCAAGCCCGAAGAGAGAAACGCCTTCTTTGTTAAAGCCGGCATTCATACGAATACTACCGGCATTATAAAACCTGCCATAATATTTGGCGATCATCCGCAAACATGCAGGACCACAATCCATTTTGCTCAGTTGTCTATAAAATGGGAGAAAGTTCACTGGTTGTTTTTAAGATGGAGTTAACATCAATAGAATTTTCGTGTGATTGGTTTCTTGTGTAAAAAAGTTGTTTTACAAAGAAATCAATCAATGATTTGCCTTCACCTGCAACTCCAAGTTGCTGGCGTACGCCAGCAAGTACATCTTTTATTAATTCCGCTTGTTCTTTAGCATCCTGGGAGGTTTCGTGAACCAGCATTTTAAATAAATGATGCCATTCGCTGATTGGCTTTAGGTCATCTCTTTCAGTACCTTCTACGATCGTGTAACAATCTTCTAGTATTTCGATTAATACAGGAAGTGTTTCATTAAACTTTTCTATGTATAAGGAGTCTGCGGAATCATTTCCTGAATACACAATATCTCTTTTAAAATATAGTGCAGAGCCTTCTTTAAACGAAAGCAGGAGTGATAAATTGAGATATAGCGCCGCAGTAAAAAGATCTTCTTTATCAAAAGGGTCAGTGCCAAAAATACGTAGAAGTACAATGGTGGATTGATGCCAGGTGTTGATATATGTATAAGTCATCCGGTCTTTGCGAATCGGGAATTTGTGAAGGCTATGGCAAATGCTATTTACAGGAAAGTTCATGAACACACTTTCCGGTTCTTCAGCAATTGTAACCGGCTTTACTTCAGACCCGGTGTGTATTTGAAGAAATGTGTAGAATGAAGTATAGAAAAAAGATACAAATGCTTTGCATTTTTCAAGTGATACTTCCAGCGAAAACCCGATGTAAGAACCTTTGTTGTTGCCAAAATGAATAATGCAATTAACACATGAATGTTGATGCTCTTTGAAAAAAGGTATTACAGTATTTTTCAGGAGTTCGTGCCATTGCGATTCGGGATAAAAAATAGAAAAAAAAATCCATCGTGTTCTTTTTTCTCTTTTCATATTAATATCAGATGTTAGTGAAAGAGTGATTGCTGAAATTGAAATACACTTTACCTGATCCATAAGTATCTCCATTTACAATCATCTTTTTTTGCCGTAAGTTTCTGTTCATTTTATTACGATTGCGGATTACTGTATGAAATAGCAGCAGATCTGTGATTGTTCCGGCATTTTTAATTTGCCGGTAAGTATTGCCCGTATCAGCTGATGTGATATTATCATTTTTGTTCGTCAGAAGGATCGTAGTATTATCATACTTAAGTACCAGGTGTTCAGGAGTAAGTTGCCAGGTTCCCCGAATCCAGTCTTCACTCCCAAGTGACTCACTGTATTGATAAGGTTTTTTTTCGAACAATGCATTTATCGAAAGTGCGGCTTTGGCATGATTGTCCTGCATAGTTCCCAGGCTAAAAGAATTGTCTGCAAAGAGATAGAGGAGCTCGCTTTCGCTGCAGTTGATATGCCTCACAAAAAGTTTTTTAAAATCTTTGCTTACCTGTTGATGTTGGATACGCTCATCTAGTGAATGAGTGATTGCATGTAAAAATTTTCCTGAGGTGATAAGCATTCGGTTTCTTCCTGAAAGCGCCAGCCTGTTTGCAAAATCATAATCATCAAAACCGTAGCTCACCATAAACTCATCAAAGCCTTGTATATGAAGGAAATCTTTTTTCCAAAAGCATATCCTGCCAAGCACATCCACCTTGTTGTGTACTTTATACTTTCCAATTGTGGTAAGAAAGGTATCTGGCTCTTTATTAAAATGCAGGTTAACATACAAGGCATAATTGCTGCCTGTATAATTATCTGCGTCCACCAGGCATACAATATCGCCCGTAGCAAGTTTTGATACCATATTTTTGGAATGCGGCATATTAAACTTTTGAGGGTCTGGCGTTTTGTAATACCTGACTCTGCCTGAGCGGATATGCTCTTCAAGATGTTGCCTGACCCACTTTTCCATGCCATCCTGTGAATTATAATCAAGGATTACATGTTCCAGGTTGGGATAATCTAAATTATCCTGGATATTTCTGGGCAATGTTTCTTTTAAATGATGTAACCTGTTCATGCAGATGGTACACAGCGATATCTTATGATGCTTATGCATATGTATAAATAACAAGCGGTAAAAAAGGGGGATGATACAAAAGGTACCATCCCTTTTTTATTATCTGCAAACACCATTGCCATAACCAGGGCCTGGTTGTCTGCCAAATGGAATACAGGCACAGTCGTTAATGTACCCATAACCGTAAATGGTATAGCAATTACCATATACCGTAGTAGTATCTCCGCCATACCCGTACGAATAACTGCAAGAATTGGAAGAGCAACCGCTTCCTCCTTTAATGGCTTGCTGCTGCTCTACGCTCAGCACTTTGCCAATGTTTTTGATTTTTTTCATTGAACAAGCTGCTTTTAATTAAAAGCAATAAACTTTGGTTAACAATTATGCTTACTCTGTTAAAGGTTTTCAGCATCCCCTTTTTGTTGCAACAAAAAATTTACAATGTTTTATTTTAAAAGTATTGCAGATCAGAAATGTCATACTCATCTGGTAAACGATGACCGTTTACAAAAAATGTAGGTGTAAACTTTACTGCATTATCTCTGCACCAGTCATCCATAGCTCTTATTACTTGATCTTGTCTTTTTTTATCTGTGGTTAGAGGGTAGCGATTAACAAGTTCTTCAAATCTTTCGGCATGATCTTTTGAGCTGTGATACCAATCGGTTAAAACCTGCTGTTTCATCCATCCTTTTCCTTGCTGATTACTTTCTTCAGAAACAGCCATCAGGTAGCTAACCGTATTATATTTTAAATCATTGTCAATTATCCGTGCAGGGAAAACGATTTGCACTTTCCAGTTGGGGTTGCTTTTTATAAGTGTTTCAATTTTTAGATGTGCTCTTTCGCAAGGCCCGCAATAAGGACTGCAAACTGTTATAAGCGTATTCTGGGCGGCGGGATTGCCAAGAGTAATACCCAAGCCTGTAAGATCGCCCGTAACCTGCGGCTGTTTTTGAAGCATTGAAACAAATACATCCCTGTTATTTTTAATTCTTGCCAACTGGAATTTTTGGAAGTCCGTAGTTCTTGCCTTATGAATGAGAGGTTTGATAAAAAACCATGTGAATGCAGGCAATACAAAAGCGAGCGCAAAATTAATTAGTGAAGATGTTGATATAATAGAAACTGCCAGATGAAAAGGAATATGATTAATAACAGCACTACAAAATTGTGTAAGAAGAATTATTTGTGTAACAATGCATAATACACACCATTGTTTTATTATTACAGCCTGGTACCATAAAGAAAGAAGTATGAATGGAAATGCGGCAATGTTAAGCCAGTACAAAAAAACGAGAGCATGTATACCTGTTAGTAACTGCAAGAGAAGGCCTCCTGAAAAGTATGTAAAACCAATTTCACTCCATGAAAGAAGGTGCGTTAACCGGGATGCTTTGCTGTTTAAAACAGCGGCACAGTTTGTTCTTACTCCAACAGAACAGATTTGTTTTATTAAAGAGTTTTCCTGATCATATTCATAGAGAAGCAATAACAATGAAACGATCAATCCTGCATAATTACAGACTATGAGTGTTGAAAAATATAGGTTACCTGTATTTATTAACCTCATGATGCCGGCAATGAACAAAAAGCATAAGAACAGTGGCAACTTAATATAACTCACTTTTTCAGAACGCCGGATGTTCTTATATTCAGGATCATCACTATATTCTGTTGCGTTGGCAAGTAAGACTACACCATCCCATTGTTGAAAAAAATGAGTTTTATTGATAAGTTTTTTTCCTTTCCCGCTGTCATAATATGTAATGATATTATGGGTAACTTCTGCAACCGTAATAAACCTTCTGCCTGCTGGCAGATAAGCAATAAACGGGCAAGGGAGGTCGTGAATTTCTTCTTTGTCAATAGAAAGGGCTGATGTCTCAAGTTTCAGTTGTTGCAGGCTTTCTGAAATACTAAATAGGCTAAGGTAATTGGGATGGGAAAGCAATACATTTTTTAACGAAGAGATTGCCACTTTTACATTTAGTAACTGAAGCAATTTAGAGGTTGCATAGAGTATATTCTCATTTTCCTTTTCAGGAAATGGGGCAAAGATATTTTTCATGGCAATTGGTTAGAAACTAATTAAGGAAGAGTTGAATAACCTATGCCGGTGAACCGGCATAGGTTATCAGGCTTTGAAAAATGTAAAAATTAATAGCCCGGGTTCTGAATAAGTGATTTGTTTTTATTGACTTCATCCAGCTTAATCGGCGGGAAGTAAACCTTATCATCCCATTTCCTGTTTTCTACGCCTTCTTCAATATTCTGTACACTATAAGCGTATTTGTAAATAGTTGGGTCGTAGCGATAGATAGGTTTGCCATCAGCCTTTTTAAGACTGCTTTTTCCCGGAAGCAATGATGCAGTTATTTTCATTACCCGCACTTTTTGTCCCTGTGTTTGTGGGGCAGTCATCCAACGGCGGGAATCGTAAAAACGCTGTTCTTCAAAAAGCATTTCTACATTCCTTTCATTACGGTATTCATTTACAAGATCTGAACCTGATGCTGTAACAGCCGGCATACCTGCACGGAAACGTATTTTGTCAAGCCATTGTTTGGCAGTAGTCTCATCACCTAAAGCCAGTAATGCTTCAATATAGTTGAAGACAACTTCTGTATATCTTATCTGTATTGAAGGCACCTGCTGTCTTGTATTCATATCTATAAGACCCTGATCATCATTGGTAAACTTCCTGATGGAATAACCGGTACGTGTACCATTCCAGTTCTCAATAGAACTATTCCTGGTATCAAGTCCAAAGTAAGTAGAAGTAGCACCGGCAGAACCAATTTCGTAGGTACCAAACTGGATTTCTCCCCAGGGATCAACTGCAGCACCATCTGTAGTACGTGGTTTCCATTTGCAACCATCGTAAAAAATGGAAGCATAAAAACGCGGGTCTCTGTTTTCGTAAGGAGCTGCCGCATGTTGCGCATTATCCCAACTGAACTTAGTACCATCCATCATCTCATAGCTATCCACCATGTTTTGTGTTGGCTCGCTTGAGGTCCAGCCGTGGTAACCATTCGTTGTGTTGTTCCTTGGATACCATGAACCCCAATCATCCGGAGATGCATTGATATAGTATTTGGATAAAATTGATTCAGCTTCGCCTCCGCCCCTTGACAGATACACATTTGTGTAATAGGCTATTGCCTGGTCTTTGCTAACGGGTGCTGTTAAGTTTAACATGTACCCATAGGTTCCCAGGTTAATTACTGCTAATGCAGCATCCCTTGCTTTTTGCCAGCGTGCAGCACGATCACCACTAACATAACCTAACAACTCGGGGTTTGAATAAGAGCTGATAAGTGTAGATTTTTGCTTAGCCGTTGGTATATCATGAAGATCACTTGCGGCATATAACAATACCCTTGCTTTCAGAGCCATTGCTGCGTCCGCAGTTGCACGGCCCAGCGGCAGTTTTTTGCCTGTTAGCAATCCGGTAGAGGAATCAAGGTCACTTACAATAAAGTCAACACATTCTGCATAAGTATTCCTGGCAATACTAAAATCAGGACTTTCCAATGCATAGATATTCTTTATCAGCGGAATGCCGCCATAGTAGCGCAATAACTGGTTATAGCAATAAGCACGCATAAAGTAGGCTTCGCCTTTTAGCTTATTGGCCATAACCGTATCTTGAAATGCAGGAGTAGCAAGATTTGCTAATGCAGTATTTGCTGCTCTTATGCGATAATACATCTCACCCCATTCGTAGGTATTATTTACCCAGCCTGTAGCACCGGGGCTAACATTGGCCTCCATAATGTCTGCTCTTCCAAAATTGTACAGGGCATTATCACTAATGCAATCCATACTTTCCTGGTTCAGTATACCATCATGAAAAGCATTATAGATATCCGTTACGAATGCCTCAGACAAATTTGGGTCGGTCCATACTGCTGATGTGGGCGCCTTATCCAATGGTTCTGTGTTTAGGAAATTCTTACTGCAGGCAGTAAAAATTGTACACACAGCCATGATTAGTACAATATGATTTTTTTGCTTTTTCATTTCATTCATTTAAAAGGTTACAGTAACACCGGTATTAATAATTCTTGCCTGAGGATAATACTGAAGGCTGTTGTTGGTTGATTCAGGATCGAAAATATCCTGCTTTGCCCAGGTAGCTAGGTTTAAGCCGTTTACGTAAACCCTTAAATTATTAATGCCCGCTTTTTTGCACACAGAAGCCGGGAGTGAATAACCTATTTCAAAGTTCTTCAGACGGATATAATCAGTATTCAGCATGTAGTAAGTATTACGGTTAGAGAAATACTGGTTATTTCTGTCAACGGTGCGTGGATCAACTGAACTGGGGTTACTTAACGTCCAGCGATGATCGTATGTATACTGCAGGTAATTACCTATAGTGCCAGACTCTGTTTGCAGGAATACCTGTGCGCCGCGTGCAGCCTGGAACAGGATAGAAAGGTCAAAGTTTTTGTATTGTGCAGTTATTGCAAGACCACCCTGGAAGGTAGGCTGTGAATTTTTGTCTGTTCTTATTCTGTCATAGCTGTCAATCTTGCCATCGGGTTTTCCGTCAGGACCGCCAATATCTTTAAACTTCATGCTGCCCGGGAATAACTTATCTGCACCACCAACGCCGCTATAGTCTAGCGTGTTTGCATCTACATCTTTCTGATCTTTAAATACGCCATCATATACATACAACAGCATGTTGTCTGCGTTATTTACATCATCAGGCATTACGTGTCCTGTTGATTTTTGATAATCAGGTCTGCCCGGAGTTTCATCCCAGAAAGTGATTTTGTTTTTTGCGTAACCGCCATTCACGCTTACGCTATACCTGAAATCACCCGCAGTTCCGTTATAACCAATTTTAAATTCCCAACCTTTGTTAAATACTTTGCCGATGTTCTCTGCAGGCAATGTAAAACCTGCTGTTTGAGGGATAGAGGCATTTCTTCTCCAAAGGATGTTAGAGCGGCGGTTCTGGAAATAGTCAAACTCAAAGTTGATTTTATTATTAAGCATGGTACCTTCTAAACCAAGGTCATAGTTGTTGGCTACTTCCCAGGTAAGATTAACGTTAGGTACACCATTTTCATAAATAGTAGATACCAGGCCATTGTTTAAAACATATCCCCAGTTGTCATGCCTGTTTCCATATACATCCACATCACCGTAAGCATTGGTAGGCAAATAATCATACTCTCTTAAGCTTCCGTTGAAATATACCTGGTCGTTACCAAGCTTACCCCATGAACCACGAAGTTTTAAAGAGTTAACAAAGCTTACGCTTTTGAAGAAGTCTTCTTCAGAAATACGCCAGCCTGCAGTTACACCAGGGAAGAAGCCAAAGCGTTTGCTTTCTGGAAACATATAAGAACCATCATAGCGCCACAAAAATTCAGCGATATATCTTTCTTTATAGTTATACCCTACACGGCCAAAGTAGTTTAAACGTGCTCTTTCCCATGCGCTGCCTCCACTCTTCTGGTCTTGTAAACCGCCAGCAAAAAGCTGGTCAATTACTGTAGAAGAGAAGTATTGGCGGTAAGCATTGAAATAATTATTGTTGGATGTTTCCCTGGTAGTACCAGCCAGGAATACAAGGCCATGGTCACCAAACTTCTGATCATAAGATAGAATGGCTTCCAGCATTACATTTAGCTGGTCTTGTGTATATTGATTTAATGTTGCCTGTGTAGTTGGCCCTTTTTGTACTTTGGTCATAATAGGTGTGGTACCGTCGGCTTCAAAGCCTCCCCAGGTATATACGTACCAGGGTTTGCTCCAGGTTTTACCTTGTTGTACATATTTATCCAACGCAGCATTTCCGGTAAGTTTTAAACCTTTCACCCAGGGAATAATGATTTCAAGTTTTCCATTAGTTTGGTAGTAATAACGTGTATCCCTGTCGTAGCCGGTTTGGTTGGTAGTAATTACCACAGGTTGTTCCCCGTTTTCAATATCTGGTCCGGGTAATCCATTGGGCCAGTAAGCAGGCATATAAGGGTAACCACGCATTAACATTCTAAAGATGGAACCTGCACTTTTGGTAGGAAAGTAACGATTTTCCTGGCGTGCAGTGATTCCTATAACAGTGCTGATATATTTATTGATTTTAGCATCTACGTTAATACGCATATCGTATTGCTTATAACCGGTAGCAGAATTCTTATAATAAGCATCCTGTTTATCATAACCAAGAGAAGCAAGGTAGCGTACACTCTCTGAACCACCTGATAACTGTAGGTTATGGCGTGATTGGGGCGACCAGTTCTTTAAAGTGGCGTCGAACCAATTTGTGTTGGGATGCCCCCACGGATCAGAACCATCTGCAAATTTTGTAAAATCGTCTGGTTTAAAAGGTGCAGTTGAAGTGGCAGGTTTACCATCAGAACCGGTATAGTTAAATGTGCCGGTAGATTTAAAAGCTGCGTCGGCTGCAGACCACAGGGAAGGATTTAACTTATAAATTTCTATCTCGTTAGCCATTGTAGCATATTCCGTAGAGTTCAGCACTTTGGGGATAACTGTTGGCTGCGACCATCCCTGGTTAAAGCTGTAAGAAAGCTGAGGTTTACCTGACTTTCCATGTTTGGTAGTGATAAGGATAACACCATTGGCCGCACGGGCACCATAAATGGCGGCAGATGCGTCTTTCAATACAGACATACTTTCAATGTCTGCCGGATTAAGACGATCAAGGCCACCCGCACGGGCAGGAACACCATCAATAACAATCAAGGCGTCATTATTACCCAACGTATTGGAGCCCCTGATGCGAATGGTAGAACCATCATAACCGGGTTCGCCGCTACCGTTCATGGCAATTACACCTGGTAAGCGACCTGCGATAGAGTTTGATAAATTGGTAGCAGGTGATTTTTGCAATTCACTGCCTTTTACTGATGCAACGGCACCTGTTACTGTTACTTTCTTTTGTGTACCATAACCTACTACAACCACATCACCCAACTGGCCGGCGTCTGTAGCAAGGTTAATAGTGAGTTGTGATTCGTTACCAACAGTTACTTCTTTGGTTTGAAATCCAACATACGATATTACAAGCACTGATTTTGCGCCTGGCACATTTAAGCTAAAGTCTCCTGTTTCACTGGTGGTGGTTCCTTGTGAGGTACCTTTTACCATCACGCTAACATTAGCCAGGGCTGCACCTTTATCATCGGTAATTTTGCCTGTTACTTTTTTTCCCTGCGAGGCCTGGAAGTAAAATTTGGGAGCTGCCGTTAAATGTTGAGAGGTAGATAACAACAGTAGCAGAACGGTACTGCAGGCTGTTAGTTTTAAAACAAATCCTTTAGTCGAAAGACAATTTTCCTTTAGCAGTCTTTTCATACTTAAGCATATTAGTTAGATTGTGAAATGGGGTTTAATGTAATCGTTTGCATGCAGTGTTTACGTGTCATTGTTGTAATCAGTCATGAGTTTTGGTTTAATTATAAAATGCGCTTAGGAATTAAAATTCCTGGTCATTTGACGAAATACAATTGATGCAAAGAGTAAGGCGAATCAATATTGCATAGTGCAAATCAACCTGCTATTAATCCAGCATTCCGTAATTGAGATATTAAGTGTAATGTTTCCTGCTAAGAAATCCGATCAACAAAATGTTTTGTGGTAAGTAGGTAAAACTGATCGTCGTAGTTTTAGAAAACGTTTTTTTACGTTAACAGGTAATGGTGTAAATAAAGGTCTCATATCGGCAAGTTTGTTAAGTAAAACTAAAAGTTTTTTTATTTTAAACCTAATTTAAAATTGACATTTTCTAATTCTATTTTGGCATTGTCGGCTTTTTATTTGTCAAATTGACAAAATTACAAGCCAAACACCTCGTGCCTTTCAGGGATGCGCACATCTTTCAGGCCTTTCTTCAGCAATCTTCTTTGAAACTCCTGCTGCACATCGTACTCGCCATGCACCAGGAATAATGTTTTTATATGGGAGAGATTTTGTGACGCAAGAAACTGGCACAAATCATCATAATCACCATGCGCACTCATGCTGCGCATTACGCCTACTTCGGCCACAACATCATAATATTCTCCAAAGACCCTTACCTGTTTTGCGCCATTCATCAGCCTGCCACCTAATGATCCCGGTTCACAGTAACCTACGATCAGTATGGTATCTTTTGCGTTGCTGATATTATTAAGGATATGATGTTTAATTCTTCCTGCATCTGCCATGCCGCTGGCGGAAATAATAATACACGGGCCGGGATATTCATTAATCTGTTTGCTTTCTTCTACCGTTTTGGTAAAACGCAACTGGTCGAAGTCAAAAGGGTCGCTGTCTGTTTCCAGTAACTTTCTTATTTGACGGTTAAAATTTTCCGGGTGATTTTTTACTACATCAGTTGCCTCCCTGCTTAATGGGCTATCTACATATACAGGTATTTTAGGCAATCTTTTTTCATTGCTTAACTGGTTAAGAAAATACAATAGTTCCTGTGTTCTGCCAACGCTGAAGGCGGGTATAATCAACTTTCCTTTTTTCTGCACACAGGTTTTTTGCACCCACTCATCCAGCATATCTGCTGTATTTAAAACATCTTCATGCAAGCTGCTGCCATAGGTACTTTCAAGAATAATATAATCTGCCTGGGGAAAATTCTCAGGTGAGCGAAGTATGATATCGCGGTACCTGCCCACATCTCCGCTAAAAGATAAATGGGTTGTTTCGCCATCCTCCTTTATTCTCACATGTACTGCGGCACTGCCAATAATATGGCCTGCATCAGTATATAATACATCAATGCCTTCTTCAATGGTAAACCAGGTATTGTATGCTACTGTTTCAAACAAGGGTAAAGCAGCCTGTGCATTATCCGGCGTATATAAAGGTTCAATCGGAGGTTTTCCCTGCTTGGCCCTTTTCTTATTGATAAAGCGTATATCGTCACGCTGTATTTCAGCCGAATCTTCCAGAAGAATGGCCGCAAGATCTTTGGTAGCCGGTGTGCAATAGATCTTGCCTTTAAAACCTTCTTTCACCAGCTTGGGTATTAACCCTGAATGATCGATGTGCGCATGAGATAACAACAGATAATTTACCTGGGAAGCTTCAAAGCCAAAGGTTGCATTTAGCTGATCTGTTTCCTGTCCCATTCCCTGGAACATGCCACAATCAAACAATAACTGCGTTCCCTTTTTCAGCGTAAGCAAATGTTTTGATCCGGTAACGGTTCTTGCGGCTCCATGAAAAGCAATCTTCATAAAATATACTGTTTAATAATATATCGCAGGCTGTATCATTAGGATTGATAGATGCCACCCTAAGATTGTTGCATCTAATTGTAAACTAATATAGTTTATGTAATCGTAAACACTGGAATAAATCTGAAACCAAGTAAAATAATACTTGTTAGTATCGTCGCATTTTGGTAACTTCTCCTTATCAAAACCTTGTCATATGAATAACAGCACCGTTTCCCGCATAGCGACTGTTGTGTTCGCTATTGTCATCATTGTCTTCGGAATTATTCACTTTAAAGACCCTAGTTTTATCGCACAAAGAGTTCCCGATTTTATACCCGGTAATAAGCTATGGGTATACATTGTTGGGGCCGCCCTTATACTCGCAGCCATAGCCTTTATTGCAAACAAGCAGGTAAGATTGGCTGGTTACCTGCTGGCATTATTGCTAATGATTTTTGTATTAACTGTTCATCTGCCGCTTTTCCTGAATACAGCAGATAAAGAGTTTCAATACATGAGTTTTATGAACCTGCTGAAAGATACCGGCCTGGCCTGCGCTGCATTACTGATTGCTACCAGGGCATCTGACTAGTGCATAATGAGCTTGATGTGAAACACATGAGGATGTTATTATAAGCTGCTTATTGCCTTTTAACTGGTATATTAATACCGGCAGGGAAGTTCTTGTTCTATGCCATCAACGTTGTAAAATAATAATTGTTAGAGGCTTTTAATTCAAAAGATATACTGCGATAATCATTAAAGCATTGCTGTGGTTCTAACTGCGGGCAGTAAGCCTTGTTTATTATATGGAAGCAATTAATACATGATTGCATCAATACAAGATGGCAATAGTATATCGTAAAAAGCTAATGAATGGAATAGTAGCTTTGACAGGAAATCAATTACCGGTTATGGCAAATATCAAAAGGCTTAATCCGTTTCTTAAAAGTAACAACGATACTGGTTTTGGAACCAACACCGGTTATGGCGGAAGGTTCATTAATAAAGACGGCAGTTTTAATATTGAAAAGACGGGTATTCCTCTGGTGGAAAGGTTTAGCATTTACCATTCCATGCTTAACATGCCGCGTTGGAAATTCCTGGTGGTAATCGTATTATTCTTCTTCAGCATTAACCTGGTATATACGCTGATCTATCTTGCCATTGGTGTTAATGAGTTTACAGGATTGGTTGCTGTAGGCTGGTGGAAATCATTTCTTGAAATTTATTTCTTCAGTACTGAAACCTTTACCACTGTTGGTTATGGCCGTGTGAACCCTGTAGGTACAGGGGCCAATTTTGTTGCTGCTTTTGAAGCAATGAGTGGCTTCTTAAGTTTTGCTGTAGCTACAGGTCTTATCTATGGGCGATTTTCCAAACCAAAGGCTTTTATTGCTTTTAGTGACAATGCCGTGATTGGCCCTTTTCAGGATAAAACAGCACTGATGTTTCGCATTGCCTCCTATAAAGATTCTCATGTGGTAACCAATGTGGAAATAAAAGTAAACGTTGGTTTGCTGCAACAGGAAAATGGCAACAGCAGTTACAGGTTTTTTGAACTGGTGCTTGAGCGTAACCGTATAGACAGCCTGATGATGAACTGGACGGTAGTGCATCCCATAGATGAGAACAGCCCTTTGTTTGAGCTTTCCGCAGAAGATATGAAAGATGCCGATCTTGAGCTTTATGTACTGGTTCGTGGTTTTGATGATGTGTATTCCAATACTGTACTAAAACGTACTTCTTATACTTACGATGAAATCAGCTTCAACAAAAAGTTTGTTCCCATGTACCGGGAAAGTGAAGATGGTAAAACCACCATTGTTGAATTACACAGGCTGAATGAATTTATTGAAGTGGAGATTATTGAAAAAAACAATGATTGACAGGTATTGGGATAGAAGTTAGTTATTAGATATCAAAAGAAAACGGTTACTCTTTGAATTGAGTAACCGTCTTAATTATATGATTGGGCCATCACGAATATCTTAGCGCCTATTCATTATGTGTTGTGCAATCCTATAAATCACTTCCCGCTAAGCGTAAATTTCGCATTTGGCGAAACGGTAATCGTAACCCCCGGTTTTACAATAATGCTTTTAACGGTTACTGCAGAATTAATGACGATAATGCCGGCATCAACTACCACATCCGTATTTTCATCCGGGATAGAACCGCATTCCCAATTATCCGGCTCTTCCCATTTACTATCTACCATTCCGTTCCATTTTTGTTTAAACTGGATGGTATAGGTATTGGAGTAACGGTTGCCATCAACCCGGCATCTCAACTGAGACCCGGAAAAAACAGACTGCAAATCAGCCCTGGTCAGATGGCTGGTCTGGCTTCCCTTAAACATTTCACCCGGACTGCTGGAAATATCAATCCAGTCAGTAAACGAAAATTTCACCTGCCATTGATAGCTATTACCGGTAATGTTTGAGTTTACAGAAAGCGAACCTCCGGGGCAGAAATCAAGCGTGGTAGATTGTAACTGGCCGGTATAAAGTTCCTCCCCATATTGATAGGTATAACCAAGAAAATAGAGTTGCCCGTTAACTTCCGTGAGGTAATGGATGTTGGATACATTGCGCAGGTTTACATCCTCTACAGGCAGCGTACCTTCTTCAGTACCGTCAGAAGCCCATAGCTGGCGGTTGATCAGCAGGAATAGCCTTCCACCTGCCGCCGCGATGTTTACATCAGGAAAGGATACATTGCTTAAGTTGGTGCTTCCGCCGCCAGGCGTAATATCTTTCACTAGCTTTGTTGCTTCGGCAGTGCCATCTGTTTTCCATAATTCTATGCCATGTGTAGCATCTGCCGCAAAAAAATACAAAGTGCCGCTAACATCAGTTAAAAACGCGGGATTGGAGCCGACGTTGCCGGGATTAATATCAAACACCTGTTTTGTTCCTGCTGTAGTGCCGTCTGTTTTCCATAGCTCAATTCCATCCGCACTATTTGCTGTAAGATAAAGCGTATTGCCAGATACCAGCAGGTTGTCAATCACATCCAGATCTTTAACGATAACCGTATTGGTGCCGTCAGTTGACCATAGGTGTTCGCCGGCGCCATCCCGCGCAGAGAAATAAATTTTTCCTTTATAATTACATAAATCGTGAGGTGCTGCATTGTTGCCCGGGAAGAGATCCTTTACACGTATGGTGCCTGCAACACTGCCATCACTTTTCCAGAGTTCGTATCCGTTAACTCCAGCTTGTATAAAAAACAAAGTATTGCCAAGTGCGGCAGGTGGAAGGTTGCTTTCTGCTATCTGCGGCACATTGTCCTCTACCGAATAAGTGCCTGCTGCGGTGCCATCGCTTCGCCATAAGGAATAGCTATTTGTTGTGCTGCTGCGCAAAGAGAAAAATGCAAGATTTCCTGTAGTTGCCACCCAGTAAAAGCTAACGCCTGCAGTAACAAAGTCTTTCACCATAATGGTTCCTGCTGCCGTACCATCAGATTTACATAATCCCCATCCTCCGGCAGACGTTCTGCCCCAGAAAAATAAATTACTGGCAGTGGCAGCGAATTTCGGGGAATAAAAAAAGCTCTCGGGCTGTATATCTCCCAAGCTGATAGTACTGTCTGCTGTGCCGTTGGAAGACCACAAACTGCGCAATGGGCCATCAAAGGCAGTCATAAAAAGCCTGCTTTTAAAAGCTGTCAGTAGTAAACCGGAGGAAGACCCGCTTGATGCGGTATTAATATCTTTTACCAATGTAGTGCCTGCTTCCGTTCCATCGGTTTTCCACAATTCAAGTCCTGAAGCACTATAGGCGCCAAAAAGGATGTTGCTGCCTGTTTGGGTAAACCTGCTTAAGTTGCCTGCATTGGAAGAGAGCGGCCCGGGGTTGATATCTTTTACCCTTACAGTGCCAGCCGGAGATCCGTCAGACTTCCAAAGTTCTGCACCTACAGTATCAGTTCCTGAAAAATAGAGGGTATTGCCTGCAGCCGTGATGCCGTTGATAAAGACATTGTCTGTAAGTAATTTTGTTCCGGCTGCCGTACCATCTGATTTCCATAACTGACCTTTGTTATTTGTGCCTGAGGTAGCCGCAAGCGCACTGATAAAAAGCGTATTGTTAACATTGGCAAGCCCCGTGATAAGTGCATATGGGCTGCTAAATACAATGTTGGTTACAAGCACCAGCCCATTGCCGGCATTGAAATCATACTTGTATAAACCGTTGGCGTTCCCGCTTGTTGAGCCGGCTAGGTAGAGAACATTGTTGATATTGATAATGGGGGTGCCAATGCTGGGTGATACCAACACTCCATTGTTGCCGGCAGCAAGACCTGCCTGGTCTGCCTGCCCTGTAGATACCCATAATTTTCGTGTAGGGTCTGAGGCGCTGGTGGCAGTGAAATAAGTTAGTGTAACCGGGCCATTCGTAACACCGCGTGTCACCTGGGCAGGATCCCAGGCCGTGCTACTCATTAACGCAGCGTCGGCGGTAATTCCCTGCAAGGAACCATCTATTGACCATAGCCTGGTATGAAAACCCGCATTGCTTGATGGCGTGATCAATGTGAAGTATAACCTTCCATTAATGTTAACCAGGTTGTTTAATGTGATACTATTACTGTATTGGGGGCTATAAAAATTAACGGCCATTTTGGTTCCATTCTCTGTTCCATCTGTTACCCATAACTGGCTTTTATTGGCAAACCCGTCTATTACAAAAAATACAAGTCCGTTAACCGCTGTTAAATAGTATGGCATAAAATTTCCCAGACCGGGAGGTACCACATCCATCACGTTTTGGGTACCGTTTTCTGTTCCGTCAGACGTCCACAGACCAATCGGAATGGTACCTGACGCACTGATAAATAGCTTGCCATTGCTCACAATAATACCGTTGATGCCCGGACTTCCGGAGCCGGGTATCATATCTTTTACCATGTAAGTGCCTGCGGTAGTACCATCACTTCGCCACAACTCTGTGCCATGAACACCATCATCTGCAACAAAGTAGCTCACATTGTTTAAAACAGCGAAGGGACGATAACCGGTGGCATTGTCATAATAATTATACGGGCTGGAACTGGAAATGGTATTGATGTCTTTCACCATGCGAAAATCCTGGCCCTGTGCAATGGCGCATTGTATCAATAATAAAAAAAACGGCAGCAAACGCTTAAGGTAATGTTGTATCATAAACAGTATTAATTAATGATCCCGCCATGGCAATTCCATGGTGTATATTGATGTTATTAAAATGCTACGCCTAAACTTATGCCCCCGCGCACACCTATAAAAGGTCCCTTAAGCGTTCCGTTAACTCCCCTGTCAGTCACCTGCACATTGATGTATTGTTTGTCCAGCAGGTTCACCAGGCCGTTAATATCCTGCTGCATATATTCTTTTTGTTCCTGTGGTAAGGCGCTTAAATCTACAGGGCCGGCAATATCACCATTCATACTGCCATAATGTGCCCCAAGAATATACCAGTCCAATACCAGCCGTTTGGCAATCAGCCATTGTGCGCCAATCATAATGCCACCGCCGAATGCGTTAGGTTTTACTGATAGGGGGATAGTGTAAACCTTGTCATCATATTCGTAGGTGTAAGGATAATCAACATTAAAGTGAGCATACCGGCCATATACCTGGAAATAAAAACCACGTGCACCCGGCTTGCTGCCGGTATAAAAACGGATACCTGCGGTGATGGCGTTGTTGGATACTTTTGCGTTGTCAAGGTCTGGATTATCTTCAAATACTTTCTCCAGTATTTTTTTGGTGGCTGATACTTTGTTTACCGCGGTGGAAGGCATAAAACGATATTCACCAACCACGCTTATTTTCCGGCTGATTAATCGTTCATAGGAAAAATTATAGTTGTTGAAAAATAGCGACCCTATATTAAGCTGGAAGGTATTGTGGAAATAATCTGTACCCGTTGTATCCTTCTGCGCATGAGTATTATCGGCGATACTGCAAAACAGCAGGATGCTGAATAACCTGCTAATGTTGAAGAAGGTAAAGGGTTGATGAGGGACTGGTTGAAAAAGGTGCTGCATAGTGTTGTTGATTGTTTTGGTAAAAAGTTTTGCCAGGATTGTTTGATTAGAATTTCGTTGCTGATAACGAAGTGTAAGGTTAAAAACAGGAAACAGCAATTTTTTTGATATACAGCAGGTAACGGGTGAATGGTTGCCTGATCAATATTACTGTGATAAACCTGGCTGTTTCCTGTAGTGATTTTTAAGGTTAGGGTTGTAAAAGTCGTATGTCTCACGTACCACTTTTAGTATTTTTAGTAACGGTTGTCTTGTGATTGCTAAGTTCATTAAAACGGTCTCCCTGTTCAACGGGAAAAACACCCTGAGTTGCTGTTGTTATTACGGTGCTTTTTTTAAAGGAAGGAGTCATAAGCTGTATGTTTTTCAAAAAGGAAAAGTATTGGTTCGCAACTGTTTAAAAAATAGCCATAAATGGCTATTTTTTGTCTACATTTAGACTGTTTACAGGTCTCTGACAGTGATTTGATAAACAACAGCATGAATTGCCTCCAATCCTCTGTAAGCCTGCCGGTACCCTTATTTATCTAAAATGCAGCAAATGGCTTCATCAAAGAAAAATACCTGGCTGGGTCATATCGAAACAATTTCATCACGTGGTTATCACCCGGAGGAGATGAACATAGAGGGCATTGAAAAAGTGCTCAACATCAACGATCGTTTCCAACCCTTATTTTATCACAGTATACCCGCCACTTACCTGATTGATTACCGGATGGGAAAGTATATGATGGTGTCCAAATCTGCCAGTATTACCCTGGGTTATAATGCACAGGAGTTTATTGACAACGGCGTGGGTATGATGATAGATATTTACCAGAAAGAAGACCTGAAACTTTTTAATGAAAAAATTTTCCCTGACAGGCTGGAGTTGCTTAAAGCTATTCCACCGGAAGAACATGCCAATTATATCTTTTCTTACAGTTTCCGTTTTAAGAACAAACAGGGAGAGTATATCACCTTGCTGCAGCGTAACTCTTTTATTAAGTCTGATGCAAACGGAAGACCGCTTCAAAGCCTGGGCATGGTAACAGATATCACACACTATGCCCGGAATAACCCCGTGATACAAATGGTGGAGAAAGTGAATGTTGATGGTAATGCCGGTGCTGCCAGTGAAACAGTATTTAAAAAAGCATACTACCTGCACGAAGAAGACCTCTTGTTTTCAAGACGGGAAAAAGAAGTATTGCTCTGGATGACAGACGGTTTAACCAGTAAGGAAATTGCCGGTAAAACTTTTCTGAGTGAAGCAACCATCATCAACCATCGTAAAAACATGTTGCTTAAATCAGGCGCCAAAAATGTGGCAGAGCTTATTGCCTTTGCTTTGAAGAAGAATATTCTTTAACGATGAAAAACTGTCCTGGCAAAATTCAATAGTAAATAATTGAATGCTTCCGGCTGGTCTGTATTTACCAGGTGACCGGCTTCTTCTACCAGGTGCACTTTCTTTTCAAATAAGTTAATCGGCGCCAGCGCAAGATATCCCGGTACAACAATCTCTTCTTCGCTGCCAAATACGGCTAGTACAGGAATTTTTTGCGCTTCAAGATTGGCTATCTCATCACCAAATTTACCCGCAGCTACAGAAGCTGCAAGCGTGCTTCTGAACTTCTTATCTGTAGAATAGTAAGCATTCAAAAACAATTCGAGGTCTTCTTTGCTGGGGTGGCGCATCGCTTCGGTTGCATAGGCTTCCACCTCTTCTTCTGCCGCGTTGGTAAATACAACGCTTACGTGGTTGCCTGTTTTAAAAACCTGCTCCAATGGAAAACCCGTTCCGGTAACGCAAGGGCTTGCCAATACAAGGCCAGTGGGAGGGAATGCCTGCGGTGGCATTTCTGCAATAATATTTGTTGCCAGCGACAAACCTGCCAGGATATAAGGCTTACGATTGCTTAGTTGTTGAATTACCTGTTGAAGGGTATCAGCAAGTGCCGCCACGTGATAGGATTCTTCCGGGTTTGGGGCGGCCTCAGAATCGCCATGACCGGGAAGGTCAATCGCAATAATATGATAAGCACTGAACAAATCACTGTGGTATTGTTTACTCCAGCTTTCTTTGCTAAGCGAGTTGCCGTGTATAAAGAAAAGAATGTTTTCGGCAGTGGTGTTTTTTTCAAGATAAGCGATATTGATACCGTTCACCCTGATGCATGAAATTGTCATTATACAGCGGTACTGTTTGGTCAGCCTCGGAAAGATAAAGAATAATCACGCCGATGTAAGCGACTTACAAAAGCATAATATGTAATGGATAACTATTGCTGCTGTTGTTGCTGGCCGGCAAAGTTTAAATCTACCAGCGCCTCTTCTTTTGGATCTGTGGGTGCTACATGCATTTTTACATTGTTCACTTCTTCAAATACATGTCCGTCTTCATAACCAACAGATACGTGAATTGAAAGCTGTTGACGGGCTGGTCCTTTAAAGGTTCCCTTTATCGGCGTACAATCGTTAAAGTGTCTTCCAACAGCGAGTTTGATATGCGAGTTGGTCACCCACACATTATTGGTAGGATCAATGCCTGCCCAACCATTCCCCGGTATATAAGCTTCTACCCATGCATGAGTGGCGCCTTCACCACGCATGCCATTCTTGTTAGGGCATATATAACCGCTTACATAGCGTGAAGGTATTTTCAGCGTACGCAAAACCTGCAGCATCAGGTGTGCAAAATCCTGGCAAACGCCACTCTTATGCGCCAGTATATCATCCAGCGTAGATTCAATAGTGGTAATTCCTTTGATATACTTAAAATACTTGTAGATATACTCACTGCAATGTTCAACTACTGCGGCGATACTTTTTTCAGCAGAGAAAATCTTTGCTGCGATTTCCTGTATTTCGTGTTGCGATTTTATATGCTCTGCAGAAGACAATTCCAGTAATTGCAGGTTGCCTTTAATAGCGGCAGCAAGCTCATCAAACCCGGTATGAAAATTAAAATTGATCTGTGAGGAAGCCGTGGTACGGATCTTCAGCTTGCTTTCAATAATCAATGTTTTATGTGGCGGCAACAGGCTGAATAAGCCGGTTTTATTACCCCAGTAATCTTCAAAATATTGTATATCCGGATTGTTGGTTACTACCAGTTGCTGTGATAATACTTCCTGCTTATCATCATTACAGGGAAATATTTTTACTTCGTTGATACTCTCTTTTACCGGCCTGTCGTACTCATATTTGGTGATATGATGTATCCTGAATGTGGGCATCGCTGATCTGCTTAAAAACTAAGAATAAGAAAAGAAGTTTTGCGCCACCTGTTTGCTGAACTCAAACAATTCATAGCGTACTTCGGTTAAAAATTGCTGCAATGTACGCTTGTTCAGGGAATCAAAATCCACATATTTTACACGGCTGTGCAGCCTGCCAAACATACGTAACAGGGCCTTGTTTTCCGGTGTGCGGTTCTCGTTTACCACCATTTGAAGATAGCGTTCTATCCTGCTGAGTGAGTAGATGACTGAATGTGGAAAGTTCTCGTTAATCAGTACCTGGTGCAGCACATTTTTGTTGTAGTTATTGGTGCGATAGGTTTTTAAATGCAGCTCATAACCTGATAAAGACAGCAACAGAAAACGCCACTGCATAATGTCTGTATTATTGGTAAGGTCATATTGCACTTCGCCATATTGCTTTTCTGTAAAGTCAAGCGTTAACAGGCAACGTTCAATATGTTTGCCCAGGTTCATAAAGCTCCAGCCGATGCCACGGGGCATGGTAATATCCAATATGCCGGTATATAACAGCACGTTGCGTGAAAAGCTTTCAATGGTTTCCAGCGCAGAATAGCTGCTGAGTTTGCTGGATAGATTGGGGTGGTTGATGGAATGGTACATCTGGTTTACCTGTTCCCATACCTCCTTGGTAATATGGTCCTGCACGCCCCTGGCATTTTCACGTGCCCGGGTAAGCAATACTTTAAGCGAGTTAAGATTGGTAACATCTGCCATCAAAAGATTCAGCGTGGCATCGGTATTGTTTTCAAGATGGGTTAATCTATCTTCCTCCGTATGCGTAAATGTTTCAATAGCCGGGCGCCAGTTAAGGTTATTGTTCACGCCTTTGTCCAGGGAAAGAATATAAATTGTTCTGGTAACCAGCAAAAGACTATCGGCCCTTTCCATATAACGGTTAAGCCAGAATAAGGAATCTGCGATTCTACTAAGCATGCAATTTTTTTAATTTTTAAAAGTCAGCAGTTGTCTTCATCTTCACATTATCAAATCAGCAATTAGCTAATTAGCACATTAAATATCCACCACCCACGTATCCTTACTTCCACCACCCTGTGAAGAGTTTACTACCAGCGATCCTTCGCGTAAAGCAACACGGGTTAAACCGCCGGGAACAATCTTTACACCATCAGGACCGCAAAGTGCATAAGGCCTTAAATCCACATGCCTTGGCTGAAACCTGCCATCAATAAAACAGGGAACGGTAGAAAGTTTAATGATCGGTTGTGCAATAAAACTCCTGGGGTCTGCCTCAATCTCCGCTTTGGCCTTCAGCCATTCTTCTTCTTCAATCTTGTTTCCCATCACCATGCCATAGCCGCCTGACTGGTTGGTGCGTTTTACCACCATCTTCTGTATATTCTCAAACACATACTGCCGTGAATCTTCATTCATCATTTCATACGTTGGTACGTTTAGCAGAATGGGTTCTTCCTTCAGGTAATATTTAATCATGGCAGGCACATAGGCATATACCGCTTTATCATCGGCCACGCCATTACCAACAGCATTAATCAAAGCCACATTCCCTTTGCGGTAAGCGCCAATAAGACCGGGAACACCCAGCACGCTATCCGGTCTGAAGACCATCGGATCAATAAATTCATCATCTATACGGCGGTAGATCACATGCACCTGTTCAAGCCCGCTGGTGGTTTTCATGTACACCATGTGATTGTCCACTACCAGGTCGCGCCCTTCTACCAGCGGTATGCCCATTTGCCTGGCAAGAAAAGTGTGCTCATAATAAGCAGAATTAAATACACCGGGTGTAAGCAATACAACAGTTGGATTTGCAATCTGCTGCGGCGCCATAGACAATAATATATTATGCAGCAGCAACGGATAGTTGTTCACCATCCTTACCTTATTGGCGGCAAGCATATCCGGGAAAATGCGTTTGGTTACTTCACGGTTTTCCAGCATATAGCTTACACCGCTTGGGGTGCGAAGGTTATCTTCCAGTATATAAAAGCGGCCGTCATCGCCACGTATCAGGTCAATACCACTTATATGAACATATACATCATGCGGTACCTGTATGCCATGTACCTCACGCAGGTAATGCGGGCAGGAGGCAATCAGTTCTGCAGGTATTACCCCTTCTTTAATAATCTGCTGATCATTATAAATATCTTTCAGGAACATGTTGAGCGCTTTCAGCCGTTGCTGAATGCCTTTTTCAATATTGTCCCATTCTTTGGAAGTAATAATGCGGGGAATGATGTCAAAAGGAAAGATACGTTCAATGCCGGCATTGTCGCTGTAAACGGTAAATGTAATGCCCTGGTTCATAAAAAGCTCGCCGGCAAGGCGGTCTTTCTGTTCAAGATCGTTTACCTGGAGGCTTTGCAACACGTCGAATACCTTGGCATATTGATCGCGGATTTTTTTCTTGTCGCCGCAACACATTTCATCCCATATATCTTGCGTGCAGTTGTAAGCCTGCAGTAATGCCTGGGTACTCATGAGTTAAGTTTTAAGTGTAATAAAAAAAGTTGCATAGCCGGTGAGGGCTGCAACTTCGAAGACGGAATGAATATAGTGAGAAATTATATTGCGAAAAAATTTTTACACCAGATATTAAAAAAAAGTCGCAACTAACATTTATTTATCAATTTCCAGAATTTTTGTACCCGGCAATGAATCTTTCTTTCACTTTTCTTGCGTCGCACTCTTGTACGTTGAGTATTCTAATCAACAAAATAGTTTTTTAATACTACATCATCGCTGATAATAAGCAATTATAATTTGCCAAGTATCTCTGCTTTCTTCTGGTTAAACTCTTCCTCGGTTAAAATACCTGATGTTTTTAGTTCGCCTAATTGTTTAAGCAGGTCAATCATTTTTTGTTTGTCTTCTGCGGGTGCAGAAGCTGCCTGGGTAGCTTGCGGCTGCATCAAATTGGTGAGTATTACACCGGCGCCTATACCCGCGGTACTGGCAGCACCTGGATTATCTGCAAGCTTCTCAATAGCAATGCCGCCCTGCATCTGGTTAAATTGGTTCAACCTGTCACCAAGCATATTCAACTCAGTGGTTTTATCCAGCATTTTTTCCACTTCTTCCGGAAGGGTTACATTTTCTATATAAAATTTACCCAGTTCAATACCCCAGGTTTCAAATTCTGTTTGAAAGATTGGCTTTAGCTTTTCGCCGAGTTCTGTAAAATTCGCGGCAAGATCAAGAATAGATACACCGGCTTCTGCCAAACCTTCGGCCAGCTTGCTTACAATCGTGTTACGCAGTTGTTCGCTTACATCATCAACACGCACCCAGGGATTGGTGCCGGCAAATTCCCTGATGAATTTTTTAGGATCAATCACCCGCATGGTATAAGTACCAAATGAACGAAGCCTCACCTGCTTAAACACAGGATCGCGTACAATTACGGGGTTTGAGGTTCCCCATTTCAGGTTGGTAAACTGCCGGGTGCTTACATAATAAATATCTACTTTAAAAGGAGAATCAAATAAATACTTCCATGATTTTAAGGTAGTGGTAATGGGCATGTTTTTAGTACTCAGCTCATGCCTGCCAGGAATATATACATCGCCAAACTCACCTTCGTTCATCAGCACCGCTACCTGCGATTCACGAACGGTGAGTTGCGCCCCATTCATGATCTTGTTACCCTTATCAGGAAATTTATAGATCACGGTATCGTTGGTATCATCTACCCAATCAATAACCTCAATAAATTCGTTCTTAATAAAATCAAACAGTCCCATAGAAGTAATTTAAGGTTTGGAAGATAGTAAAAATAGCTGTGAGTTGTGAGTCACGGGCCGTGAGAAACGATGTGGCGATACAACAACTCATAGCTCACCGCTCGTAACCCATGGCTTCTTAGCTGTGAGTTGTGAGTCACGGGCCGTGAGAAACGATGTGGCGATACAAACAGCTCATAGCTCACCGCTCGTAACTTATAGCTTCTTAGCTGTGAGTTGTGAGTCACGGGCCGTGAGAAACGATGTGGCAATACAAACAGCTCATAGCTCACCGCTCGTAACTCATAGCTTCTTAGCTGTGAGTTGTTGTGAGTCACGGGCCGTGAGAAACGATGTGGCGATACAAACAGCTCATAGCTCATTGCTCATAACTCATAGCCTTCTTAGTCATGCATTACCACCAGCGGCACATGGCTGTGAAAGGCCAGCATTTTGGTATGGCTTCTTTTAAAGAGCCCTTCAAACCAGCCGTGTTTTTTAGGCATGGTAATAATAAGGTCAACCTGGTTGGCAGTTACAAACTGGTTAATGCCTTCTGTAAAATCTGCATGATCTATAAAATGATACTCCGGGTTAAGGCCCTGCAATAAAGTATCCAGTGTGTAACTTTCAAAAGAGGTCTTGTTGCCGGCATCTTTACTGCCATGCGTAATATTTAGCACAAAGAGTTTAGCGCCTGTTTCCGTAATCAGTTTTTTCACGGGTTCCACCGGTATTGTTTCTATTATCTTTTTAAAATCACAGGCCAGCACCACCTCTTTAATCGGCGTAAAGGCCGCTTTCGCCGGAACAATAATAACCGGTACAGTAGTATGTTTTGCTACGCTGATGGTATTACTGCCCATCAGTACCTCATCAATTTTATCACCACCGGTAATACCTATCACTACGAGATCAATATCATTTACCTTACAAACCTCATCAATACTCTCTGTTAAAAAGGCAAATTCGCTGATGCTTACAAATTCCAGCGGACTATCAGCGCCTGCATAGGCCTTTAATGCCCCGATGAATTTAGCAAGACCTATTTCACTTGCTTCTTTTATTTCATCGATGCCCACCAGCTCTACCGGCGTTAACACCGCGTCTGTAACAACAGGTATCTGGTATGCGTGGTAAAGAACAATTTTTGAACAGTTAAGCTGGCCGGCAAGATGTACTGCGTAATGACCGGCATTGGTGGCAGTTGGCGAAAAATCTGTTGGAACGAGGATGGTTTTCATATAAAATTTGTTACCGTAAAGTAAGTCAATTATCGCTTGCAAAAACAACGCCGCTTAATAAGCTTCTATTAAACAGGAAGAAATGTTTGCTGCACTCATATGAATTGGCATGATTTAAGGATAATAAAGGTTAATCACTGCTATTGGATGTATGATATTTGATGCCTGTGGCTTTCTTTGTGGTACAGCCGGTGAGTAGTGGGAATAATTTTCTATCTTCTCGCCCCCGGCAGGGAAAATAATGCAATCATTGATTAATACCCGGCAACCAATATGACTATCCAAACTTACCGCAATGCCCCTTTTTATATTAAGCTGGCAGCTATTCTTATCAGTATTATTTCAATTGGTTACCTGGCAGTGCTGGGGAAGGAAGTGCTTTCTCCATTAATACTGGCCTCGTTGTTAGCCATTCTTGTATTACCACTCGCTAATTTTTTCGAGCGAAGGCTTAAACTGTACCGGAGTACTTCCTCTTTTCTTTGCCTGTTCACGATACTCTTATGTACTGCGCTGGTATTATACCTGCTGGGCTCTCAGTTAACCAGGCTCTCACAGGACTGGCCCTTGTTTAAGCAACAGGTAATGACTGCTTTTGTAAACCTGCAGCATTGGGTATCAGAGAAATTTCATTTAGACACGCAGAAGCAGATGACCTATGTAAATGATGCTACTTCCAAAATTCTGTCTTCTACCACCGTGGTGCTGGGTTCTACGGTGCTATCCGTTTCGTCCATTCTGTTGTTCCTGGTGTTTGTGATGATCTATACGTTTTTCCTTTTGTTTTATCGTCGCCTGATCGTGAAGTTTTTGATCAATGTTTTTAAAGAGGAGAACAAGCTAACCGTGTTTGAAGTAATTGAACAGGTACAGTATATCATCCGCAAGTATGTAGCTGGCCTTTTGCTTGAAATGGGTATTGTTGCCGCAGTATGCTGCATCACCTTCTGGATACTGGGTATTAAATACTCTATCCTGCTCGGGCTGATTGTAGGCATCTTTAACATCATTCCCTATATCGGCATATTTTCAGCACTGGTGTTAAGTACGTTAATCACTTTTGCAACGGCCGCAGTTGCCAGCAAAGTGGTGCTGGTGGCGGTTACCATCATCATCATTCATCTTATTGACAGTAATTTTTTATTGCCGATGATTGTTGGTTCCAAGGTTCGCATCAATGCTTTAATTACATTGATTGGAGTAATTATCGGGGAGATGATGTGGGGTATTTCAGGTATGTTTTTCTCTATTCCTGTTATTGCGATCATGAAAATTGTGTTTGACCGTATTGACGATCTGAAACCATGGGGTATGTTAATGGGAGATGAACCTGATGAACATAAACCTGCACCATTAAAGAAACTCGTAAAGAAGCGGCCGGTAAAAAAGTAGCAATGATGATCGCATCAGTTGCTGTTCAAAGATTTGCCTGTCGGTGGATCAACCCTGATTTTTACCGCTCTTCCACTGTACAAATAATTTAACCAGCGCACAGTTATTCTAACTATTCCTTTTACTTACTTTAGTTACTAATTTTATTAAACGTATAAAAATAGTATATGGTTAATCATGAGATAGACTACCGTATTGTTGGGGAAGAAATGCAGTATGTGGAAGTGGAGCTGGACCCCAATGAAACCGCGATTGCAGAAGCCGGCGCCTTTATGATGATGGATGACGGCATTCAGATGCAAACCATTTTTGGCGATGGCAGCCAGCAGCAGGGTAGCGGTTTCCTCGGCAAATTATTCAGTGCAGGAAAACGATTGCTGGTAGGTGAAAGCCTGTTTATGACTGCCTTTACCAACATTGGAAACGGTAAGAAAAGAGTGAGCTTTGCATCGCCTTATCCCGGTAAAATTATCCCGCTTGATCTTATGCGGCTGGGAGGCAAGATCACCTGCCAGAAAGATGCGTTTTTATGTGCCGCAAAAGGCGTTAGCATCGGCATAGAATTCCAGCGTAAACTTGGCACGGGCCTGTTTGGCGGAGAAGGGTTTATTATGGAAAAACTGGAAGGAGATGGGATGGCTTTTGTACATGCCGGTGGTCACGTACTGGAGAAAGAATTACAGGCCGGGGAGTTACTGAAAATAGATACCGGTTGCCTGGTGGCCTTTACACAAACAGTGGATTACGACATCCAGTTTGTAGGCGGTATTAAAAACACCTTCTTTGGCGGTGAGGGTGTATTCTTTGCAACGCTTCGCGGCCCGGGTAAAGTGTGGATACAAACATTGCCCATCAGCCGTTTGGCGAGCAGGATATTAACTTATGGAACTACAAAACGCAAGGAAGAAGGCAGTGTATTGGGTGGTCTTGGTAATTTACTGGATGGCGACGGTTACTAGGCATCACGGAGCAATAAGTATAAAATCTTTAAATTGGGCAGCGAAGGTTGCTCAATTTGCTTTTAAAGAAGTAGTATGAAGATTTCATTCAATATTAATGGCAATGATAAAACAGTGGAGGTTGATCCGGCAATGCCATTGCTTTGGGTGGTGCGCGATGTGCTGGGTTTAAAAGCAACCAAGTATGGCTGTGGAAAAGGTTTATGCGGCGCCTGTACCTTGCATGTAGATGGGCAGGCTTATCGCTCCTGTTCGCTGCCGGTGCAAAATGCCATCGGCAAAAATATCACTACGCTGGAAGGATTAAGTACTTCTCAACAGCTTCACCCGGTACAACAGGCATGGCTGGAAGTGAATGTTCCGCAATGCGGATATTGCCAGCCGGGTTTTATGATGGCTGCAGCGCAATTTATCCGGCAACAGCCTCATCCCTCAGAAGAAGAGATCAGGAACTCTATTACCAATATATGCCGTTGCGGTACACACCCAAGGATAATCAGGGCCATACAAAGAGCGGCAGAGATTCAGCATACAGCTATACTAAAAACTGAAACGCATGGCTGATGATCAACAACCCGAAAAAAAGAAATTCTCACGCCGCAGGTTTTTAACAAGAAGTGCTATTGTGCTGGGAGGAACAGTAGTAACGGCATACCTGGCCCGCAGCCCTATACGGCGCTGGGTTGCACAAACGGCAGAGGGACTGGATCTGCCCGCACTTATCAACACCTACAAACCTTTGTTCTGGTTCCAGGTAATGGATGACAATACCATCCTGATGCGTTCCCCAAAAGTGGAAATGGGGCAGGGTATATTTACCGGCTTCGCTATGCTGGCAGCGGAAGAACTGGAAATAACGCTGGAGCAGATTAAAGTGGTACATGCCAATACCGCTGAAGGCCCCGTAGATAAAACGGCAACCGGCGGCAGTAGTTCTACGAGTTCCCTATACGTTCATATCAGGGAAACGGCAGCTACCATGCGTGAAATGCTGAAGCTGGCTGCAGCCAAACATTGGAAGGTAGAGGTTGCTACTGTAAAGGCGCAGAATGCAATACTTTCTTCAGGTAAGCAAAGCATCAGTTATGCAGCGATTACACAGCTTGCAAAAGACTGGGAAATACCTTCAGCACCGCCATTAAAACCAAGGAGCGAATTTAAATATGTAGGAAAGGAAGTTAAAAGAGTTGACCTGCAGCCAAAGGTAATGGGCGAAGCTTTGTATGGTATTGATCATGCATTGCCGGGCATGCTATATGCTTTGATTTTGCAATCGCCCTATATCAACGGAACGCTTAAAACGGTTGATACCACCGAAGCAGAAAAATCAGCAGGTGTGGTAAAGCTGATAAATGAAGAAGGATTAATTGCAGTGGTTGCCAGCAATCGGTTTGCTACTGAAACAGCCTTGTATAAAATAAAAGCAAGCTGGGATGTACCCAAAAAATGGCAGCAGGAGGAGATCGTGCAATTAATCACTGTGGGTAATGGTACAGGTGTAAGTGTGCAGGATCATGGAGATGCTGCAAGCGTGATGGAAAAATATCCACAGGAGATTTATCAGCAGGAATATCGAACACCTATGGCGGCGCATGCACATATGGAACCGAATGGTACGGTGGCATGGGTACAAAAAGAAAAAACGAAGATCATCACGGGAACGCAGGCGCCGGGTTTAATCCGGGGCCAGGTGGCAGATGCATTAGCTATCAGTAAAGATCTTGTGGAGGTAGAAGTGGCTTTTCTTGGCGGTGGCTTTGGGCGCAGGAATAACCTCAGCAACGCGGCACAGGCTGCGATCATCTCCAAAAAGATGGGCAAACCGGTACACGTATTTAATACCCGTGAACAGGAATTTATGGATGCCAGCTACCGACCCAATACACATCATGTATTAAAAGCAGTAATTGATAAGAATGGTAATGTGACGGCAATCACGCACGACCAGACAACACCGGATATGATGGTGAAGGAAATGGTGGGCAGTGCTGCATTAACCATGCTTGGTGCTGATTTTATTTCAGCCGGGCATGGTGCATCTATCATTTATAATATCGAAAACAGGGCCGCCAAAGTCTGGCAATGTACTACACCGGTTCGCATTGGCATCTGGCGCAGCGTAGGCATTTTTCCCAACAGTTTTGCCATTGAAAGTTTTATAAATGAGCTAGCTTATAAAACCGGTAAAGATCCTCTTGCTTTTCGAATGAGTTTATTAAAAGGCCCGGAGCAAATCCATCAGCGTTATCTTAAAGTGTTGCAAACATTACAAGAAAAAAGTGGTTGGGTGCAACCAAAGAAACCGGGTATAGGCAGAGGCATTGCTATTGCCAATGACAGGAAGACGATCGCTGCTGCCGTTATTGAAGTAAACATTAACCAGGGTAAGATACAGGTGAACAAAGTGACGCACGTTACCGATGTTGGTTTTTGTATTAATCCCGATGGTGTGCGTATGCAGATTGAAGGCTGTATTATGATGGGCATCAGTTCAGCCTTATATGAAGGACTTTATGTAAAAGACGGACAAATTGATTGCAGCAATTTTCATGCTTATCCCTTAGCCACATTGAAAGACACTCCTGAAATAAACATTACCATTTTATCCAATGCTGATGAACCCTATGGCGCAGGTGAGCCACCCTTAGGGCCAATTGCACCAGCCATTGCAGCAGCCGTATTTGATGCTACCGGCCAGCGTTTGCGCTCATTACCATTGAAACTGCAGGGCTGAAGATATCTTCCGTTTTACTCCGTATAGAAAGTTCCTGCCGCATAAGTTCTTGCGTTGCCCGCGATAAGTACTCTTTCGCCAAGATAGGTACAATAAAGCGTGCCTTTACGGTCAGATAACTGCAATGCAAGCATCTCCTTTTTACCCAGCTTTTCACTCCAGTATGGAATAAGCGAACAATGTGCAGAGCCCGTTACCGGGTCTTCGAATATAGAAGCCTGTGGTGTAAAGAACCGGGAGACGAAATCAGCTTCTGAACTTTGTGCTGTAATAATCACACCACCGGGGTCAAGGTTAATACGGTCGATTACCTGGCGGTTGATCTGAATGTTGCGAACATCCTCTTCCGTTTCATATACCAACACATAGTCTCTTGCTTTTAAAACCTCAACGGGTTGCCGGTCTATTGCTTCACGTATAACTGAAGGCAGAATGGCCGGTTGTGGTTTGCGTGACGGAAAATCCAGCGTATATAACTCCTGTTGAATGGCCACTTTTAATTCACCACTGTTTGATGTAAAGCGAACCTCCTCTTTGGTATATCCCAGGAAATGTTTTAGTACATGTGCGCCGGCAAGTGTTGCATGACCGCATAGGTCCATCTCTATTTCCGGTGTAAACCAGCGAAGATGATACCCGTTTTCAGTTGCTACAAAAAAGGCTGTTTCTGCCACAGCATTTTCTTTCGCAATCTTTAATAATAACTCATCGGGCAGCCAATGTTGTAATGGCACCACGCATGCCGGGTTACCGCCGAATATTTTATTGGTGAATGCATCTACCTGGTAAAGATCAAGTTTCATCCTGCTTGTTTTATACAATACTTTTGACACTGAAATTATCCAGAAAGAACGGGATCGGTTTTCGATATAAGGTAATCTCCCGATTTTGTTTTTGAATGGATAATTGATCCTTGTTAATATTTGCGAAATATAAAAAGAGGAATATGCAACCTGAGATAGCACAACAAAGTGATCTGTTTTTATACAATGATCAAATCGCCTGGGAAGACCTTGGTAATGGTGTACAACGACAGGTATTGGGATTTGATAAAACGTTGATGCTGGTAAAGGTGAAGTTTGAAAAGGGAGCCATTGGCGAACTGCATTCGCACCCGCATATTCAAAGCAGCTACGTGGCCGGTGGCAGTTTTGAATTAACGATTGATGGAGAGAAAAAAATATTAAAACAGGGTGATGGCTATTTTGTTCCGCCGCATGTGATACATGGATGCGTGTGCCTGGAAGCCGGTATGCTGATTGATGCCTTTAGCCCTATGAGAGAAGATTTTATAAAGTAACAGATGGACTGAGCTTAGAAACTTAATACTTAGAACTGCAATTCCCCTGACTTAGCAGAGCATCTTCCAGCTTGTACAAAAAAAGCCACCTGGTGAAAGATGGCTTTATAATAGGCGCTCATATGCAAACACAATAGGGATGGCATATTTATACCACCCCTATTTATTTTAGCTACAACCTAAACTGTTGCCGCAATTCAAACATTTATAACAAGTACCGCTGCGTACGGTAATATGTCCGCACACGTTGCAGGCTGGTGCATCACTTTGCATGTTTTTGGCTGCTGCATTTACGGCATCCATACCTGCTTCTGCTTTTACGGCTGCCTTCTGCGCTTTATGCTGGTGCACATGGGTGGCAGGGGTAACATTGGCAGAAGCTGGCGCAGTAACACGTATGCTGCTTAATTCAGGTTTACCAATCAGCGTAACATCACCTTCTTCACCGGTGTTGCCAATCTGTGGCCTGTCAATCACATGTACAAGGTCTGTTCTGTCTAAATATTCATATGCCAGTGAACGGAATACAAAGTCCACAAGTGAGGTGGTGGTTTTAATATTCGGATGGTCTACCATTCCTGCCGGTTCAAACTTGGTGAACACAAATTTCTCTACAAACTCTTCCAGCGGAACACCGTATTGAAGACCTACGGAAATGGAGATTGCAAAACAATTCATCAGGCTGCGCAGTGTAGAGCCTTCTTTGGCCAGATCGATAAAAATTTCACCAAGGGTGCCATCATTATACTCACCGGTGCGAAGGAACAATACCTGCCCCCCAATCTTGGCTTTCTGCGTAAAACCACGGCGTTTGGCCGGTAATGATTTGCGTTCTACAATTCTTGACAATGCACGCTTTAACGTAGTATCAGTAGAAGCCTGCATGCGCTTGGTTACTTCTTCCAGCAATTCATCAACGGTAAGTTTGCTTAAATCAACAATATTAGATTCAGGCTGTTGAATTACTTCAGCGGCTGTTGCTTCTGCCTTATTATCTTCAGCGCTTTCGGTCTTTTTCTTCTTATCGCTTTTGTTGCTTAAAGGCTGGCTTAGTTTACTGCCATCGCGATAAAGTGCACAGGCTTTAAGACCTAGCTGCCAGCTAAGCATATAAGAATCTGCAATCTCTTCCACATTGGCTTCATGCGGCAGGTTGATGGTTTTTGAAATAGCGCCGCTCAGGAATGGCTGGCAGGCGGCCATCATTTTAATATGACCATGTGCATGAATGTAGCGCTCACCTTTTTTACCGCATTTATTCGCACAGTCAAATACAGGCAGGTGTTCTTCTTTCAGGTAAGGAGCGCCTTCCACTGTCATGGTGCCACATACATAATCATTAGCGGCATCAATCTGCTCATCAGTAAATCCTAATGACTCCAGTAGGTTAAAGTTCCAGTCGTTGTATTGTTCAGGCGTATAACCCAATCTTTCCAGGCAGGCTTCTCCTAAAGTAAAACGATTGAATACAAAACTGATTTCAAATGCGCTCTTAGCTGCATCATTCAGTTTCTTGATTTCTTCTGCAATAAATCCTTTCTCACTTAACGTTTGCGGGTTGATGAAAGGAGCACCTTCAAATGAAGCTGCGCCTACCGCATATTTGGTGATGGTGTCAATTTGTTTATCTGTATATCCCAGGTTTTTCAAAGCAGATGGCACCGACTGGTTAATGATCTTGAAATAACCACCGCCGGAAAGCTTTTTAAATTTCACCAGTGCAAAATCAGGTTCAACACCGGTAGTATCGCAATCCATTACCAGGCCAATGGTGCCGGTAGGCGCAATTACAGTAGTTTGTGCGTTGCGGTAACCAAATTTTTCACCCAATTGTACGGCATCATCCCACGCTTTGGTAGCAGCTTTCAATAGATCATCCGGGCAATATTTTGCATTGATGCCTACCGGTTTAACGCTTAAACCTTCATAAGCATCTGCAGCATCATAAGCCGCAGCGCGGTGGTTACGCATTACACGCAACATATCGCTTTTATTCTCGTTGTATTTTGCAAAGGGCCCGAGAATTTCCGCCATCTCAGCAGAAGTTTTGTAAGCTATACCGGTCATAATAGCGCTGATGGCGCCGGCAATACCACGTGCTTCTTCGCTATCATAAGGAATACCACTCACCATTAATACCGTACCCAGGTTGGCAAAACCAAGACCAAGGGTCCTGTAATCATAAGAAAGCTGTGCCACTTCTTTTGAAGGAAACTGGGCCATCAATACAGATGTTTCCAGTACCACCGTCCACAAGCGACAGGTATATTCAAAACCTTCAATGTCAAATTCGTTCTTTTCCTTATCAAAGAATTTAATAAGGTTGGCAGAAGCCAGGTTGCAGGCCGTATTGTCCAGGAACATATACTCACTGCAAGGGTTAGAGGCATTAATGCGGCCACCCTGCGGACAAGTATGCCATTCATTAATAGTTGTATCGTATTGCGTACCCGGGTCAGCGCAACGCCAGGCGGCATATGCAATCTGGTTCCATACTTCGCGGGATGGAATTTTTTTCATTACACGGCCATCCATACGCGCTTTCAGTTCCCAATCTTCCCCTTTCTCCAGCTTCTCGAAAAATTCGTTGGGAATGCGCACAGAGTTGTTAGAGTTCTGGCCGGAAACGGTAAGATAGGCCTCGCCTTCATAATGACTATCATAGCCTGCGTTGATCAATGCACCCACTTTCTTTTCTTCTTCTACTTTCCAGTTGATGAAGTTCATGATTTCGGGGTGATCAAGATCAAGACACACCATTTTTGCAGCCCGACGGGTAGTACCGCCACTTTTAATGGCGCCTGCAGAACGGTCGCCTATTTTAAGAAAGCTCATTAACCCGCTGGAGGTACCGCCACCGCTAAGTTTTTCGCCTTCCCCGCGAATCTGGGAGAAGTTGGTACCAACACCGGAACCGTATTTAAAGATCCTGGCTTCTCTCACCCACAGGTCCATAATGCCGCCGTCATTCACCAGGTCGTCGCTAACGCTTAAGATAAAACATGCATGAGGTTGAGGACGTTCGTATGCATTTTGTGATTTGGTTAATTCGCCAGTGATGGGATCTACATAATAGTGGCCCTGGGGTTTTCCAGTGATGCCATAGCTGGAATGCAAACCGGTGTTAAACCATTGTGGGCTGTTTGGCACACAGGCCTGGTTAAGAATGCTGTATACCAGCTCTTCGTAAAACACCTCCGCATCTTTAGTTGATGTGAAGTAATTATATTTCTCGGCCCATAATCTCCAGCAATTGGCCATACGGTGTGCCACCTGCTTAACGGACGTTTCTCTGCCAAGAGAACCATCGGCCTGCGGAACACCCGCCTTGCGGAAATATTTCTGCGCAAGAATGTCGGTCGCAATCTGGCTCCACTGTTTCGGCACCTCCACATTTTTCATTTCAAACACTATTTCGCCATTGGGGTTTTTGATTACGCTGGTGCGGTAATCATATTCAAACAGGTCAAATACGCTGATACCTTCTTTGGTAAAGCGACGTTGAAACTGCAGGCCTTTTACAGTATTCTTAGCCATGATTAATTAATTGAATTAATTTATGTAATTATATAAAGTTTGGAATTCCGGTTTTTCGTATGCAGCCCTCGTTAACTAATCGTTAAGTGGTTGACGAAAATATCCCGATTAAACCAAAAAAGCATCCTTCAAATATGCACAGGTTGTGGAAAAGGGATGTGGATATTCCGGTACGTCCAACCCGCATTACATTTGGCGCATTCTGCACATTGGGGGAAAATAAATTTTGAAAAAATTGCAGAGAATCTCGCCATAAAATAGTACTATACGATACTGTGTTTTTTCAGAAAAAAGCAATAAATTCGGGAAAGAAATCGAATTATCAACATCTAAATCCTATGTTTCCTGAAGCTGGAATGCTTATATCCCCCGTTATAAGTAACTGTAAAAAACTGTACCGAAGCATATTCCCGATTGCATGCAATGGTTTAGCTGATTTGCATATGCCAGGCCAATCATATGAAAAAATAAAACGTATGTATTAATGGGCACTGCATAGCAGTTTCCCTGGCAGGAAATGTAACACAAGCACTGGTAAAACGCCTGTTTTCTCTGGTAATGAGGGGAGACATATAGAAAAATAAACACATAAAACAGAAAACTTTTTTGCATTTTTGCAAGAGGCACTATTAAAAATTTGCATGAAGAACACGCTTTATCAACAGTTTAGAGAAAGGAAAGAGCAGGGGCGTAAATCATTTTCGGTGCTTATTGACCCGGACAAAATAGATTTTCCAGCGATTGAGCAACTCGTCTCGCTGGCCGTGAAAGCTAAAGCAGATTATTTTTTTGTTGGCGGCAGCCTGATCATGGCCGACAATCTTGATGAATATATTCAGCTTATTAAATCTTCCTGTAATATTCCGGTGATCCTTTTCCCCGGCTCACCTTCCCAGTTAAGCAAGTATGCCGATGCACTGCTTTATTTGTCATTAATTTCCGGTCGCAATCCCGAGCTTTTAATTGGTCAGCATGTAATTAGTGCACCTTTTGTAAAACACAGCGGGCTTGAAATTATGCCTACAGGTTATATGGTGATTGATGGCGGTGCCCCTACTACCGTTTCGTATATTTCCAATGCAGCGCCTATACCGGCAGATAAAAATGAAATTGCGATGTGTACCGCGATGGCGGGAGAAATGCTGGGCATGAAACTGATTTATATGGATGCGGGAAGCGGCGCCAAGAGGCCCATTACCGAAAACATGATTGAAAAAGTATCCAAACATATTGAAGCACCCTTAATCATCGGTGGCGGGATTACCGACCCTGAAAAAGCCTATCGTAACTGCAAAGCCGGCGCTGATATTATTGTGGTAGGCAACGCGATTGAGAAAGACCCTTCCCTAATTATAGAAATGAGTGACGCGATACATTCTGTACCGATGACGGTGTAACAGGTATCGCCCGTAATAATCTCTTCTACCAGTTAATTTTGTTTTTAATACCTGACAGTTAAATGAATTCCCGGAGCTACTTTTAGCACTGCCCCAGTATTAAGTTTTATACTTCTGCATGTCGTATTTACGTTAATGGTAATATTTCCGGTGTTAACGATAACATCTGTATTTTCATCGGGTATATGGCTACAACTCCAGTTAAGAGGTTCTTCCCATCTATCATTTATCATTCCCGTCCAGGTATTTAAGAACTGGAGTTTATATGGAATACTGTAACGTATTTCATCATTGATGTTTGTAGCGCAACGAAACCGGTATCCATACCACGCTGAGGGAACGTCCTTTAATTCTAAAGAGTTCTTTTGTGCACCGGAATAATGAGCATCATCGGTAACATTTATAAATCCCGTTCCGGTATCTATCTGCCATTGATATCCTGTTCCCGTTATATGAGTGTTGATGACCGCTTCGGCCAAAGGAGGGCAAAGAATTACAGGAATTTCATTCAGGGTAAGGGTATCTGTGTGAAGGGTAAGTGCAGATACAAGAGCATTTGTAATTTCAGCGTAATAAGACCCTTTTTCAATTAATTGATAGGAAGAATCGCCTGTAATTGTTCCTTTTAAGCCTTCGCCAGCTTTATACCACTTATAGGTATTGTTTGAGCTTGTGCCACCAGCCGCAACACTTAGTTTTCCATCGTTAAACCGTAGTTTGATATTTGCCTGCGGAGAGTAATGATTCTTTGCCGTATCAGCTACATGTAATACATAATACTCTAATCCATTAAAGGATAGTCTATTGTTATCAATTGTCATGTACGTCGGGTATCTCGTAAACACAGGTAGCGTATCTGTTAGCTGATTATTGTTTAGAAACAGTTTATTTAAACTGAATATACCACCTAGAAACGCCGGAATCGACCCGCTTAAATAATTGTACTGTAAATCAAGCAGGCTTATGCCATAATAATTTTGGATTGAAAGAGGAATGGTACCTGTAAAGAAATTATGTCCCAAATCAATCTCTTTAATATATCCATACATAGGCAATACAATGTCTCCAGACAATTCATTGTTGCTTAAGATTAATGAGCTAAGTGATGATAAGTTTTTAAAACCGACCGGGATAGCGCCTTTTAATTTGTTGAAAGAGAGATCCAGATACTTAAGTGAAGTGGCTTTTCCCAGTGAAGAAGGAATGGAATCAGTAAGACTATTATGATTCAGGTTAAGTGTATCCAGGAAAGAAAGATTTTGAAAAATATCAGGAATCTTTCCATCTAAATGATTGTTCTGTAAGTTAAGCGTTTGAATTTTTGAGACTTTGTTAAACGAGACAGGAATACTCCCTGAAAGCAAATTATCACTTAGATCAAGCGACTTTAAGTATGGATTATCGCCAAATTCATGAGGTATTTCTCCGTTTAACTGATTTAATAATAACCTCACTACAACCAAATTATCCAGCTTTGCAAGGGAGGTTGGAATATTTCCGGTTATTTTATTTCCCGATATGTCAACTGTTCTCAGCTTTTTTAAGTTTCCCAGTGTTTCGGGAATCATACCATTTATATTTCCTCCGCCATACCTTTCAAGATAATCAGTACCGCAGTTAAGTTTTAGGAAGACTAAATTAACCAGATTGCCAAAAGATGCAGGTATTGGTCCGGATAACTGGTTTGTTGACAAGTCCAAATATTCAAGCCGCGTTAAACTGCCTAACGAAAAAGGAATTGTATCCGCAATTCTGGTGTGATGTATTATAAGTGTTTTTAAATTAGTAAGCTTGCCAATAGTTGCTGGCAATTTTCCTTCAAGATAGGTAACATATTTATCTCCGTTAGGTGTTCCCCCTACAACAAAAGTTTCCAGGAATTCAAGATTTCCAATGGATGCAGGAAGTGTATCTGTTATCCAGTTGTTGCTCAAATTTAATTCCCGTAACATGGTAAGTTTTTCAATTGAGGCGGGAATTGAACCAAACAGAATATTATTTCTTAATTGGATTTTTGTTACTCTGTTGTTTTCTACTGTTATTCCATACCAGGTTCTAACCGGCATAGCGGTATTCCATTTGTAACGCCAAAGATTGTTTATATTGGTGTTATTGTAAAACTCGATCAGAGCAACAGAGTCTTGTTGATTAATCTGTGCAAATAACTTTTCTGCGGAAGTTAGGGTCAGTACAAAAACAGATATCGTAAGATAAAGCGCTTTCAAGTATGGATGGTTTAGATTTAAGATATTGGATTTGTGAAGTCAAAGTTATAAGAAACGACTAATGATTTTATATAAATCCAAGGATAGTATTTTCTTTCTGCATTATTTTCCTGTCATCCGCCGCCAGCCATTTATTTAAAACAGTTGCATATACATTTTTAAAATCTACCTGGTATTTTAAATCACCTTCTTCAAGATTGGCCAGATCTGGCAATGTATTCAGCATACCTTTTTGCTTTAATCCACCGCTGATAAAAAACATATTATTGGCCGTACCATGATCAGTACCGCCACTGGCATTCTGCGACACCCGGCGACCAAATTCACTAAATGTAAACAGCAGCACATCATTAAAACGGTTGTTGGTCTTCAGGTCTTTTACAAAGGCTGCAACGGCTTCATCCAGTTCCTTAAACAACCGCTGTTGCTGTTGCTGCTGGTTTACATGTGTGTCAAAACTGCCAAGACTTACGTAATAAATTTTTGTATTGATGTCACTCAGGATAAGTGATGCGATGGTCTTCAGGTTTCTTCCAAGTTCACTATTGGGATAGCTGAACCCGGAAGGATGTAGCCTGCTTTGCTGGTAAATATAATCGGCACTGCTAAGCGTTTCACTCATGGTTTTATACAAATAATCTACCGGCCGCTCATGTTCTTCTGCGTGATGTGCTGCAGCAAGATCTTTAAAGTATCGCTCATGACTGCTGTTGTATAACCTCCGGGGATCTTTAAATGCGATACCTTTTTCATTTCTCCCTTTTAAGGCATTGCTTAAAAGATCGTCCAGCTCCAGCGCACGGGTATGCGTATCGCAATCTTTGCAGGCTTCATCAAGGTAACGGCCAATCCAACCTGTTTGCAGCATTTCTTTACTTCCGCTGCCTGATTGCCAGATATCCATACTGCGGAAATGGCTCCGGTCGGGATCTGGATAACCAACACTATTCATAATGCCAAGGTTACCTTCATCAAACAGCGATTTTAAACCTGTTAATGCGGGATGCAAACCGGTTTCGTCATTCAACTGTAATGCCTTTTCCTTTACAATTGACAATGCAGGCCGTTCCCTGTAATAGATATCATTGCGCACAGGAATTACCGTATTCAGGCCATCATTGCCACCACTTAACTGTATTACCACCACCGTTTTATTTCCGGGCGGTATCATTACAAATTCACGACGCTCCAAAGCCTTCAGGAATTTTGGCAACATCAGTGATGCTGTGGCCAGGGTTCCGGCCTGTATAAATTCGCGGCGTTTAATCATCATACAACTATCTTTTAAAACGTTCTCTCTTCTTTATTTAAAAATCACAGCATCCCTTAACACAACTGGTATTCCGGTGTACTCATCAATGCAATGGTTACTGATTTTATATATTCTTCCCGGGATGTTTTGCTACTGATATTTTCAATAACTGATTTATCCGGATTGCCCGGAAACGTTTGTAACAGCATTTGCTGTAGTGTTTCAAACAAAACATCCCGCGACGTATTGGTAAAAGGATGAATAAAGGTTGACCAGTCTATCGCTGCTTCTATTGAAAACCCAGACCGGCTCTGCCTTTTGGCCTTTGCAAGGTCAAAGTTTTCTTTCATGCCCATTTGCTGATCATCGTTGACCTTGGGCGTTATATAAAACGTATCGTCATCTTTAATAAGTTGTGGAATGCGTAAGCGGAGCATTAGCGTAGAGCTGTCTATCCAGCTTTTACCACCTGGCCATCCGGCCACATTGGGAGGATAGAAAAGTAATTGTCCCAATGCTCTTTGCAGTAGTATTTGTATGGCTGCGTTTTGCAGTTGCATTGGCAGCATGCGGCGTATACCAACCATTAATTCCACCGGCGATTTTATTTTAATGCCAATGTTCTGTTCATCATAAAACCATTTGGCGGTAAAGATGGTTTCCATTAGTTTGCCAATGTTATAATTGCTATGATAAAATTTTTCCGCAAGCTGGTTAATTCTTTCTTCCGGCGCATCCTCGTTCACAAAATATCTATAGATTTTCTGCGTAATAAAATGCGCTGTTTGCTTTTGTTCAAGCAGTATGTTAAGCACATCATCTCCGTCGTAATTTCCGGCTTTGCCAAGTATAGTTTTTGAACCTTCGTCATGTGCGTTCTTTCTAAAAACAAAATCACCATTTAAGTTGTAACCCCAGCCGGTAAAGGCGCGGGCCGCTTCTTTTACATCTTCCTCTGTATAGTTTCCCCTGCCAAGCGTAAAGAGTTCCATTACTTCACGGGCAAAATTTTCGTTGGGATGTTGTTTCCGGTTTTGCTGGTTGTTTAGAAAAGCCAGCATGGAAGCGCTTTTACTCACAGCTTTCAGCAGGTCTCCAAAGTTGCCCAGTGCATGTTTCCTTATTTCCTGAAGAAGCTGTTGCTGGTAAAAAATATTCACTTGTATACAGGCAAAGTGGCCATGCCAGAAGAGTGCCATTTTTTCCCTTAACTGGGCTTCACTGCTGATCATTTCATTTAACCAGGCAAGGGTAAGTTTACGCAGGTCCTCAGCACTTTGCTTACGTAACTGTTTGCGTTGTTCGGAAGATAGTTTGCGGCGAGCCTGCATCATGGGGTCCATGTCTGTAGGATTGGTAAGCATTGTTTTGATAAGGTTATCCGCCACATCAAAAACTACAGGTTCTTTGGCAGAAGCTTTCTCCAGTTGATGGTACAAATTGCGATCACCTCCATTCATTAAAGAAGAAATTTCGCTGGCTGCAATACCAAAACCTGCCCGCCACAACAGGTGCTTATTTTTCATTTGCGTGGTAACCGTCATTGAAAAATTTTGCCTATGACCCTGATCTGCCCGGAAAGTTTAAATTAAAATTTATGGTTGTGATCGCTGGTGAAACGGTTGTTGTTCATTGTCAGGAATCAGCAGGAAGATATTTGGCGAGGCCTGCGCCAAGGCGGTTTAATATTTCTTCCATTTCATTCAGCTTCATATCCAGTTCCCGTAGTTGTGATTGAGGTACGATATGTACAGTGCCGCCGCCCGTAAGCGATGAATGAGGGAAATAAACCGTGGCTGTACCATCACCATGAGTTTCCACTTCTATCCCTAACCGCTTTGATTCAGGCCATTGTACCAATACAACTTTACCGGCAGATTGTTTCAGGTGAAAACGTTCTTCCATCATCGTCTTATATACTTCATAACCCGGTACCATACTCAGCACCTGTTTCTCCAGCCAGCCGTTTACTTTTTGCAGAAAGGTAAAATGAATAAGCACGCCTGTAAGAAATACAATACTGATAATAAGCAGTACACAAATCAGCAATACAAGCAAAGGGCCACCCACCTTTTGAATAAACTCATTTTCACGCAGGCCGTTGTAAACGGGCGCTATACCTGAAACAGCGCCTGAAAATATCCAGGCGATTGCTACCACGGGTATCAGGAAGATAATACCGTTGATGAAAGTTTGCCGTATAAAATTCTTTGTGCGTTTAACAGAAGGCATAATAAGATGATGAACTGTATAATTTGCTTATTCCTCCATCTTCTCTTTTTGCGACTTTCCTGAGAAGAAGGCAAAGGCATAATTAAGCTGAACAATGATAATAAAACCAATACTCAGGTAAGTATTGATAAAGCAAAGCAAAGCACCAAATAAATACAGCGCCTGCGCAATCAGTATCCTTTTTTTCACGGCTGCATTTACTTCGGCCCGCATATTTTCCGGGATGGACACATAATCGTTGCGAAAAGCATAGTTCCAGTGAATAAGCAGCAATAAACCGCATAATAATATATTCAGCCAGTAAATACCAACGGCTATTTTAAAATGAATATACTCGCTTAAAAATGCCGTGGTAAAGGGTAAAAGAGAGATGGCCAGCAGAAAAAACAATGCATTCCAGTTAAGATTACGGTCATACTTTTCTATATAACTTAACTGCAGCGCCTGGCCGGTATAAAAAATACCCATCATCATAAAACTTAGGAAGTAACTCAAAAATTTGGGGGCCAGTGCAGCAAGCGAATGAAGGAGTTCTTCTTCTGACTTCACTTCTATTTCGGGTACTTTAATATCAAGTACCAGCAGCGTGAGTGCAATTGCAAAAACACCATCACTTAAAGCTTCGATACGTTGAATTTTTTGGCCGGCCAGTTGGTTGTAAGTTCTCATAGCAATGCTAATTTAACAGGGAGATTTTATATTAACGGATAAAAATTTTTGATTGTAAAACCAGGTTGTTAACAGCATGATACACAGTAATCGCAGATATTAGTTCAATTGTATTGCATAGATCTGCGAATTTGGTAACGGATAGTAATTGCATGTTATGGGGGGTACTTTAATTGACCTTTATTTTCTCTTGTGAAAGGTTGATTACAACATTTTTTCCATTGTAAAATGCGGAACGGTTACTTCCTCAAACTCTTCTCCGGTGGTTTTATAGCCCAGTTTGCCATAAAAACCAAGTGCGGTTTTACGGGCATGCATGGTAATTTTTCTAAATCCCATATCACGGGCCACGTTTTCGGCAAAAAGCATCAGTGCCCTTCCAAGCCCTTTACCCTGCAATCCGGATATTACGGCCATCTGCCGTAAACGTACTTCGCCGGGTGCTGTTTGGGTAAGCAGGCAGCAGCCTTCCATTTTATCTTCATCAAAACAACCAATCAGTATATCTTCCTTTTCTTTTTCCAGTTCTTCCTCGGTAAAGCTAAGCCCCAGTGGTTTTCGCAGGATGTGCATCCGCAAGTCAATCATCTGCTTATATTCCGGAGATCCGTGGTCAATTAGTTTCAGCGCCATACGTGATGCTTTACGTCCCCAATATAGGCATCTTTTTTAAAATTCTCTCCAGACCGTGCTGTTACGGTGAGCCGCGGATTAAAAGCGGTAAAAAAACAAAAAATGCATAACTGATTGCGGATTGGTCAAAAATTATATTTTTGCGCCTGTATCAAAACTTAAAACAATGTCAGACATTGCAACAAGGGTTAAAAAAATAATCGTTGACAAACTGGGTGTAGACGAAGCAGAAGTTACCAATGAAGCTTCTTTTACCAATGATCTTGGTGCTGATTCATTAGACACCGTAGAACTTATTATGGAATTTGAAAAGGAATTTAATATCTCTATTCCTGATGAACAGGCTGAGACTATTACTACCGTTGGCCAGGCAGTAACTTACCTGGAAGAACATGCTAAATAAGGCTGGTTTCCCTTTTCTATAATTACAATCCGCCAACGGTGGCTTTTGGCAGCCGAAGGCGGATTTATCACTTCAAATACTGGCTTACCGTATGCAATTAAAAAGAGTTGTTGTAACAGGGATTGGCGCTCTTACTCCTGTTGGGAGTACATTACCAGAGTACTGGAATGGACTGATTAATGGTGTTTCCGGCGCTGATTATATTACCCTGTTTGATGCCTCTAAATTTAAAACGCGTTTCGCCTGTGAAGTGAAGAATTTTGATCCCGTAAAATTCCTGGATAAAAAAGAAGCCCGCAAAATTGACCGTTTTACGCAGTTTTCACTGGTCGTAAGCGATGAAGCAATGGCTGATGCCGGCCTTACGCAAGACAATATTAATCCAGACAGGACAGGTGTTGTTTTTGCCAGCGGTATCGGGGGGCTGATCACTTTCCAGAATGAGGTGATAGATTTTGCAAAGGGTGATGGTACTCCACGGTTTAATCCTTACTTTATTCCCAAGATGATACTGGATATTGCTTCCGGGCAAATATCTATGCGTCACAATTTGCGCGGTCCAAACTTTGCCGTGGTAAGTGCCTGCGCCAGCAGCACTAATGCGGTAATGGAAGCGTTTAATCTTTTACGTTTAGGAAAGGCGGATATTTTATTAACCGGCGGCAGTGAAGCGGTAATCAGCGAAGCTGGCGTAGGTGGCTTTAACGCCATGAAGGCGATGAGCGAAAGAAACGACGATCCTAAAACAGCCAGCCGGCCATATGATAAAGACCGTGACGGCTTTGTAATGGGCGAGGCTGCAGGTATGCTTGTATTGGAAACATTGGATCATGCACTGGCAAGGGGCGCCAAAATTTATTGTGAGATTGCAGGTTGTGGCGCCACAGCAGACGCTCACCATATTACTGCACCGCACCCCGAAGGGTTGGGCGCCAGGAATGTGATGAAAGCTGCTCTGGAAGATGCCGGTATGCAACCAACGGAGATTGATTACATTAACACGCACGGTACGTCTACTCCGTTGGGTGATGGCGCTGAAGTAAAAGCCATCCTTAATGTGTTTGAAGATCATGCCTATAAAGTAAACATCAGTGCTACCAAGTCTATGACCGGTCACTGCCTGGGCGCTGCGGGTGTAATTGAAGCCATTGCCTGTATCCAGAGCATCGTACATGGTATTGTTCCTCCTACGATCAATCATTTTACCGATGATCCGGATCTCGATCCGCAATTAAACTTTACTTTTAATAAAGCGCAGCAGCGAACCGTAAATGCTGCATTAAGCAACACTTTTGGTTTTGGCGGTCATAACGCATGCGTGATTGTAAAAAAATATGTAGCTTAATAGTGTGGAATTTATAAAAAAACTTTTCCGCAGAACATCTGATCCAAATTTCGAAAGCCAGTTACGAAACGTGCTTGGTGTAAAACCCGGTAATGCGTCTTTGTACCGCATCGCTCTCAGCCATCGTTCTGTAAAAGAAGGTGCAGACGAGAACAATGAGCGGCTGGAATATCTTGGAGACGCCGTGCTTAGCGCGATTGTGGCCGATTATCTTTTTAAGCGCTATCCTTACAAAGGCGAAGGGTTTTTAACCGAGATGCGCAGCAAAATGGTGAACCGCCAGCAATTGAACGAGATTGCGCTGAAAATGGGCCTCAAAAAACTCACGCTCTACAACAAATTTGACAATGCGCTAAAAGCCAGCCAGATTTTTGGCAATACTCTCGAGGCCTTGATCGGCGCTGTTTATCTTGACAAAGGCTATATTAAAACACAACGCTGGGTACTGCGGAGCATTGTAATACCACATATGTTTGTTGATGACCTGGAGCAGGTTGATATTAACCTGAAAAACCGTTTAATAGGCTGGGCAAGTAAAAACGGAAAGCTGCTTGAGTTTGAAACGATTGATGAAAAACTTGAAAGCGGCCGTCGCATTTTTACCATTGCTGCTGTACTGGATGGTGAAAAAGTATCACAGGGAAAAGGCTTTAATAAGAAAGACGCCAGCCAGATAGCGGCGCAACTGGCCATTGAAAAGCTTGGCTTGTAACACACTTCCTTTTATTCTTACTTATTGGTTAACGCATCAGTATTACAGTGCCTTTTATAAGAGTTGCAGCTTTATTGGTTCCGGCGTATTTAAACGTCCAGATGTAGGTACCGGGTGCCTGAACAAAACCGTTCACTTTGCCATTCCATCCCCTGGAAAAATTATCGGTCTCAAAAATTTTCTTACCCCAGCGGTTGTATATTGTAAGCAGCACGTTGCCACCGGCGGTAAGCCCCAACGGCCGGAAAATATCATTCAAACCATCATCATTTGGTGTAAATGCATTGGGAAATTGAACTTCACAAAAGCCTTTTGTAATAGTTACCGTTGTATCTGCAAAGCAGGAATCTTTAGAAGATATATGAATATGATAGGTGCCTTCTTTCAGATTTTCAAACATACCGGTGGAATTGCTTACGGTATTATTTAACTGGTAAACCGGCGGACTAATGGAGCCACTGGCAATTACTTTAATGAATGAAGGTTTAGAACTTCCCACACAAATGTTACGTTTTTCCAGGCTATATACCTGGAAACCGGAAAATTTACCCGTTTCTGTGCTGCTGGCAGCATCATGGTAAGTACCTGGTATTGTACAGGTAATGCCAAGGCTTTTTTTCATTTCCATGTCCAGCTTTATCAACTGGGTTTGTACACCATTAGCAGCAAATGCATATACAGTATTGCTGTTGCAACTGCCCTCTACGCTTGTAAGGCCATAAATGCCTGCCCGGTCAAGCGAGAAGTAAACAAAGCTTTTCATAGGTGTATCTGTATTAATCTGTACAATGGCATTCGGATTGGCAGCAAGGTATAAATGATCATTGTAAAATATAAGGTCGCCCGCAGCAGAAAACGGAATCTGAAAAGTCTCTATGGTTTGTTTATGCGGATCAATTTTTACAAGGTTTGTAGCCATTGCTCCATACAGCATACCATCTTTGCCTGCAGTGAGTGAATTAAGCGGTTCAATATCCATAACTTTCTCGCAGTGGCCTGGTTTGCTTAGAAATGTTCTGTTTAACCCCTGGGTTACTGACAGGTAATAAAGTGTATCTCCAAAAAGTGCGAGTGAAAAATAGTCGTTTGCACAGGCAATGGGCATATTCTTTACCGTACAATCAAATTCGGAAACCGTGATCCTGTCAATGCCCTGCGTGGTATTGGCGTAAAAGATTTGCCCCAATCCCTGTTGCGTAAACAGAAGTCCTGAAAAGGCAAGCATTACAGCGGTGGCAAATTTCATGACGGTGATTTAGAAGAGTTTCCTTTATCATACGGAATTTACGATTGTTTAGTTGTACCAGTGCAAGGATTAATGAGTATTAAAAACAAAGTTGATTAGACAATCCGGATATATATAAAATGATGAAGGCTGTTTTATCCCTTACTCATTTTTTAAACATTAGTGATAAAAGCATCGGCGATCCTTATCCAATGCTGATGAAAGCTACAATGCTATAATAAGGTGTTTTATGTTGGGTATGTAAGTGATATGATAGAAGCAACCCTGAGTTTAAATATCATTTAATTCGAAACCTATTCAAGGCTTACAAATCTTGTAAAAAATGAACCTACCCACTGATATAAAATAGTAAAGTCTGATAATGATCATGTATAACTGAGACTGATGAATTGAAGCAATGCTTATCTTATAAATAAAATAGAATTTCACGTGTATTAAGATGAACAGGTTAAAAATATTTCTTGTTTAAAAGTATTCTCAGCAGCTTAGACAAAAGTCTGTGTGTGTTATTGACGCATTGAATTTTTAAGAGCTTTCCATATAGCTGGTAACTATATTTTACCTTTTAATCGCTTTAGAAATAGGGATGGTAGATTTTTGAATAAAAAAACCGAATGCTTGTTCTAAGTTGTGTATACATAATAATACGATTGCAATTATGGTTTCACCGATTACACAGATTTTAATTTGGTTAAATAAACGCTAAGACTTAGTTTTATTTCTAATCTTCTATAAATCAATCTCTAATTAAATGCTCTGCTTATGAAAGTAAACTGCCACGGCTTGCTTGTGCGGCTATGTTCGCTACTACTCTTCACGCTAATCTCAGGTACAGTACTCGCTCAAAAGAAAGTAACAGGTACTGTTACATCAGCTAAAACAAATGCTGCGGTTAGCTTTGCAACGGTAACTGTAAAAGGAACCAGCGTTGCCACAGTTACAGATGACAAGGGTTCATTTAGTATTACTGTACCCACGGGTAAAACAGTACTAACGATTACATCAGTGGGCTTTGCAGACCAGGATGTAACGATTGGTGATGGTGCGTTAAGTGTATCATTACAGGAAAGTACATCCAGCCTTAATGAAATCGTAGTTACCGGCTATACCGGTCAAAAGAAAAAAGATCTTACCGGCGCTGTTGCCGTTGTGGATGTGGCCGGTGTAAAGGCCCAACCCGCAGCAAGCCCTATAGAGGGTTTACAGGGTAAGGCTGCAGGTGTGCAAATCACTACGGATGGTGCTGCCGGCAGTACACCACAGATCAGGATCAGGGGGTTTAGTACCATCAATGATAATGATCCGTTATACATTATTGATGGTATGCCTTATCGCGGTAAACTTGGTTGGCTCAGTTCAAATGACATTGAAAGCATGCAGGTATTAAAAGACGCTTCTGCATCTTCCATCTATGGTTCACGCGCCAACAACGGCGTTATCATTATTACTACTAAAAAAGGTAAAGCCGGTACACCAAAAGTTAGCCTGGATGTTTATACAGGTACACAGAATCCCAACAGGGGCAGGTTCCCGCAATTCCTGAATCCTACAGAATATGCGAACTACTTTTACCAGGAGTTCATCAATGCAGGACAAACACCAGGTACCACCGCAACTACCGGTACCAACTACGGCACATCAGCAACAACGCCTACATTGCCTGAATACCTTGTAGCAGGAACAGTTACCGGGCAGAATGTTACTGCTGCTGATGCAGATCCTTCCAAGTATAATTACACACGGAAATCTGCTACGTTTTACCAGATCACCAAAGCCAACCAGCAGGGTACAGACTGGATGCGCGCCATTACTAAGAATGCACCTATACAAAGCTATCAGTTAGGTATTACAGGTGGCGGAGAAAACTCGACTTATGCACTTAGTGGTAGCTGGTTCGATCAACAAGGTACCTTACAATATACTTCTTATAAACGTGCAACTATCAGGGCAAACTCTAACTTCTACCTGTTTAACAAACGTCTTACCATTGGTGAAAACATGCAGTACTCTTATAACAGGGGTATAGGCTATGCAACCAACACCAATACAGCCGGTGCTTACCAGGGTGAAGGTGCGTCTGTGTTTGAAGTATACCGTATGCAAACCATTATACCTGTATATGATATCATGGGCAACTTTGCCGGTACAAGAGGTAGTATATTGGGTAATGGTGAAAATCCGCTGGCGCAGTTATACCGTGCGAAGGATAACGTGAATACCGATAACCAGTTTTTTGGAAGTGCGTTTGCTGATCTTAAATTGATCGATGGCCTGAATTTCAGGACCACTTATGGCGTAAGATATGACAACTACAAAGGCATCAGTTTTACGGTTCCAAATCCGGAGTTTTCTGAAGGCAGTGTAGATAACAATGCGATGAGTGAATACCAGGGCTTTTCTACTGACTGGACCTGGACAAACACTTTAAACTTCAAAAAGAAATTCGGCAAACACGACCTTTCCATTTTAGCCGGTACTGAAGCTGTTAAATCAAATTACAGGCAGGTTTCAGGCGATGGTAAAAGTTTCTTTGTATACGGTGATATCAACTATTATTACTTAGGTGCAGCCGGTACTACCAGCTCTTTGAGTGAAGGATCATTCAGTTCATTATTCTCTACTTTCGGCCGCATTGATTACACCTTCAACGACAAGTATCTTATATCAGGAACTGTACGTCGTGATGGCTCTTCTAACTTTGGCCCGGATAACAGGTATGGTACCTTCCCGGCTGCCAGCGTAGCATGGAGGCTTTCACAGGAAGGTTTTATTAAAGATGTATCATGGATCAATGACCTGAAAATCCGCGCAGGCTGGGGTATCACAGGTAACCAGAATATACCTGCCTTTCAATATTTGAGAACTTACCAGTCAGCCGTGAATACTTCTTCTTACCCGGTAGGTGGCACCAACACAAGTCCTGGTATATGGGTTAACTCATATGATAACCCTGCTATTAAATGGGAGCAGGTACAAGGCATAAATATTGGCTTGGACTTTACCATACTTAAAAACAAACTGGAAGGCTCTTTCGACTGGTATAACAAAGACACCAAAGACATGTTGTATCCTGTGCCTTTGCCTTCTGTGGCTGCTGGTGGTGGTGCATCACCCTTTGTTAACATAGGCAAAATGAAGAACAAAGGTGTTGAACTGTTGCTTACTTATCACTACGACGGAAACCCTGCACCAAATGCATTCCGTTTTGATGTGTCCGGTACCATTGCCCACAATGATAATAAGATTGTTGAGTTAACACCTTTAATCAACTATGTGCCTTATAACAGCACAAGGGATATTACTACTTCCGTGCTGCAGACAGGACAGCCCTTCGGCGCTTTCTTTGGTTATAAAATGTCTGGCATTTACCAAAATGCACAGGACATTGCCAATAGCCCTTCTTACGATGGAGCGAGAATTGGTGGTCCTAAGTACGCGGATGTATCCGGACCTGATGGCAAACCTGACGGCATTATTGATGCAAACGACAGAACGGTAATTGGCACACCACATCCTAAGTTTACCTATTCTTTATCTTACAATGCATCTTACAAGCACTTCGATATCCTGTTGTTCTTTAATGGATCTCAGGGCAATGATATCTTCGAGCAGACACGCTACTATACAGATTTTAATGGTTTTGATGGCGCCGTTAGCAAAAGGATGCTGAATGCTTGGAGCCCTACAAATACAGGCAGCATGATACCTTCGGCATACAGGGGAAGAAGTACCACCGAACTGCAATCATCCAGCTATTATATTCAGAGCGGAAGCTTTTTGAAATTGAAAAACTTACAGATTGGTTATGACCTCTCTTCAGTAATTAAGAAAAATGGTATAAGCAAATTGCGTTTATATGTAGCCGCCACTAACCTGTTCACCATTACAAAATATACAGGCCTGGATCCGGAAGTTAGCTCGGTATCAAGTACCTATAGCGCTCCTGGTGTTGATTATGGTATTGTGCCAATGTCTCGCCAGTTTTTAGTAGGCATCAACGCATCATTTTAGTGCTTGTATCATTCAAAAAAAAATCGCATGAAAAGAATATATAATTTATCGATCCTCGCTTTTTTAATCATAGCTGCTTCCTGCGGTAAGAAATTTCTGGAGCAAACTCCGCAGGGAAGTCTCACCTCTGAACAATTAACCACGCCGCAGGGTGTGGAAGATCTTTTGATTAGCGCGTATGGTTTAATGAACGGAAACATCAATGGCACCTGGGGCAACTATGCACCTGCGCCAAGTATGTGGCTCTTTGGTGAAGTTGCCGCTGACGATGCACATAAAGGCAGTAGCAGTACCGATCAGAGCTATATGAACGAGATTGAAAAACATACGCCTACCACCAACAATGATAACCTTAGCATTACCTGGAATAATTATTATGAAGGGATCATTCGTTGTAACAATACTCTGTCTTTTTTAACAAAGGTGAAAGCACTTACTACAGGTGAAAAGATAGATGCAGACAGGGCAGTTGTAATAGAAGCAGAAGCCAAAATGCTCAGGGCACACTACTACTTTTTGTTATACAGGTTGTTTATTCATATTCCCTATTTAGATGAGTCTATTACTACAACTGCGGATGCCGGCGCGCTTAAAAACGACCAGGATATATTGCCAAAAATTGAAGCAGATCTTCAATTTGCGGTAACTAATCTGCCTGATGGTCATCCTTTGGGTGATGTGGGAAGATCTAACAAGCTGGCTGCCCAGGCCTATTTAGCTAAACTATATTTGTATGAAAAGAAATATCCTGAAGCATTAGCGCTGTTTAAAACAGTGATTGCTGCAAAACCTGCGCTTACTGCCATGCCTTTTCAAAACAACTTCAACATCACCACAGAAAACGGAGATGAAGGAATTTTTGTTGTTCAGAATATTATCAATGCCGATGGTAGCGGAGACAATGCAAATGTAGGTGATATGTTGTCCGGCTTTTATGGCACAGCTCCTGTAAACTGCTGCGGTTTCAGCCAGCCTTCTATTGACCTGGTAAATGCTTACAAGGTAGATGCGAACGGGTTGCCTTACCTGGATAATTCTTACAGGACCAACCCTTATACATCAGACATGTTATTATCAGGCACAGCAAAAAATAACTATAAACTTGACCAGACACTTGCTTTTGACCCACGGTTGGATTATACCGTTGGCCGCAGAGGCGTACCATACAGGGATTGGGGTGTTATGCCCGGCGATGCATGGATACGCGACCCGGCTTATGCAGGCCCGTTCGTTGGTTTTAAATCGATGATCAACCAGGCTGATTTCAGCGGAAATACTGTTGCCGGTGGAACTTATATAACAGGCCTTAATATCAACATCATCAGGCTGGCCGATGTTTACCTGATGGCGGCAGAATGTGCTATCGAAACCGGTGACCTGACTTCTGCTTTAAACTGGGTAAATGCTGTAAGAGCAAGAGCAGCAACACTGCCGGTTGTTTCAGTGAATGGCAGCCCTGCGGCAAGCTATAAAGTAAGCCAGTATCCTTCTTTCCCCAATGTTGATTATGCACGCAGCGCAGTACGTTTTGAACGCAGGCTTGAGCTTGCAATGGAAGGTCAGCGCTGGTTTGACCTGATCAGGTGGGGCATTGCCAAAACAACTATTGAAAGCTATTCCCAGTTTGAAGGTACTTACCTGGAAAACAATAAGGGGATTACTTTTGATGCCGATAAGGATACTTATTATCCAATTCCTCAATCTCAAATGGACAGGAGCAATGGCGCATTAACACAGAACAATGGTTATTAATCTAAAATAAGTTGATCTTGCAGAGGCTGCTTGTAACAGGCAGCCTCTTTTTTGTTACTGCTTTTTTGTAATCATGAATGTAAAGAAAGACCTGAGATGAAGAAAGGGATCACCATAGCCTGTCTTGCTTTTATGCTTTTGTTTTTTATTACCTGTACGGATGATAATACAAGTGCCGATGACCCGAGAGGAAGCTTATACGCCGGCGCAGCTTCATGTATTTCATGTCATAAGGATGTATCAGGTTCCTATGTACATAACCATCACTTCAACAGCTCCGCCAAAGCCGATCTCAGTTATTTGAAAAGCTTGATCAATGATACCAATAATGTGGTGCCATTTGTAAATGGTCAAAAAGTATTATTAAGCGAGAAAGATGCTGCCATTTACCAAACCTGGTATAAAGGAAACAACCTGGTACACGAAGCAAAAACAGACATTGCTTTCGGCGCTGCGGTAAAGGCCCAAACTTATGGTTACTGGAAAGACAGCCAGCTTTACCAGCTGCCACTCACTTATCTTACCAATGAAAAAATATGGACCAATAGCCCCGGCTTCCCGGTAGATCATCCCTACTTCACCAGGCCAATGGTGAGCAGGTGCCTGGAGTGTCATGCGTCTTATGCGCAGGTAAGCTTAAAAAGAGTGGGCAATTTGTTACAAACAAAGCAGGTGTATAACCCGGCTACCATTGTGTATGGTATAGATTGTGAAAGATGCCATGGCCCTGGCGCGGAGCATGTAAAATTCCAGCAGGAAAATCCGACAGTTAAAGAGGCGAAATATGTTACATCCATCAAATCGCTTGGCCGGCAACAACAACTTGATTTATGCGGCACCTGCCATTCAGGTGATCCTGTTCACCTGAAATCTATTTTCAGTTTTTTGCCTGGCGACTCATTATCCAATTACTATGTTTTTTATAACGGAGCTTCGGGTGAGCCTGATGTGCATGGTATGCAATTACCTCTGCTTCGGCTTAGCAAATGCTTCAAACAAAGCACGATGACCTGCACCAGTTGCCATGACTCGCACCAGTCACAGGAGAACACACAAGTGTTTATGGATAAATGCAATTCCTGCCATCAGCAGGTAAAACATAACATTGATATAAACCTTGCCAACAATAATTGCATTACCTGTCATATGCCTTTGAGGTCATCAAAAAGCCTGGATTTTAATAATGAAACGAAAGCGCATAATATACAGTACATGTTAAGAACACATCGTGTTGCTTTATATCCGAAAGAAGAGTGGAAGTGAGAAATGTCTGGCGGAAACTGAGAAAATCCCGGCGCGGCTGCTCATCCTGTGCGACAAAATAAGAAATTTCCATTTCATTAAGAGTCCTTCTTATTCCACAATAATATCAATCGTTATTTTAGTTCAAAATCAGCAGGCTGTTTACCTTTCTTAAATAATTCCGGGCTAAACATGGTCGGTTTATATTCCGTAACAAAATCAACATTTGCTTTTTCCGGAATTTGATTTTGCAACCCAACAGCCCAGAAGCTTGCGTTTACCAGGAGCCTTCTCAAATCCTCACTCAAAAAGTCAATTGCTGCACCCATTGTTGTTGCAAAAGCTATTCCCTGCTTGCCTCCGGGAATAATGTAAGGCCTCGTCCAGGCTACCGGCATTATTGACTTTTCAAGGTTTGCCGGGGCGGTTGCCGTCATACCGCTGGTAGACAATCCATAAACCAAAACGTTAGCGTTATCAAGTTTGCCAACCGTATAAACATCCGTAGGAACCCATATATCTTTTACCCCATTGAGGATAGGATTTTTTGCGTCCTGTTCTATTCCATTAATTAATCCACGGGTTCCTTCATGCGCATGATGACCATGATGGTTAACCCAGGTTTCGCCAAGCACCTGTTTGCCAAAACCATTTTCCCAGCCCTTTGCACCGCTTCTAAAATCGTAATGTGAAAAAACGCCTGAAGTATCTTTTTTATAATTGAATGCATGTGTTGCAGTACGCAATCCAATAACGGGCTTTCCTGATTTTAAATAGGCATCAATATACTTCATTTGCGCATCCGGCAGTTCACGAAAGCGGGTGAAAATCACCATCAGATCAGCTTTTTGTAAAGCTTCCAGTCCAGGGATATTTGACAGTTGAAAAGCATCTATTTGGTTGCTTACAGGATCAACAGAGAATAACACTGTACAGGTGAATCCATATTTTTTGGCCAGTATTTGTGCAAGCATCGGCAACGCTTCTTCGGAACGGTATTCTTCATCGCCGCTGATAAACACAATACTTTTACCCTTGCCAGGGCCATCATATCCATCATATTTAACCCACTGTTTTTTACTTTGTGCACAGCAAATATTGGTAACGGCAAGCAGTATAATAAGGATACTTTTATTGATGAATGATTTCATATTTTCTGATTCTTCTTTTTGATAAATGATAACAACTTCATTAAAATTCTTTCCGTTGATATATAGCCAGGCTACTTTTCCAACGGATGTTGTTTGAGCAATTCTTCCGGTGAATAGAAGCCGGTTTTACTGCTTGTCTCTGCACGCACCTTTTTAACTTTCGCCGGCTCGATAAATGTTCCTTTGTTACCAAATGAATTTCGGACATATGTAAGAACAGCCGCCACATCTTCGTCGTTAAGCATTCCTCCAAATGGAGTCATAGGTACCTGGCCGGGATACTTTTTCCCTTCTAAATCCAACGGACCCTGCAAACCTTTCAATACTACTTTTATCAACCGCTCATCGTTGCCTAAAACCCATTTTGTGCCTGCCAGCGGAGGAAAACTTGCGGCCAGCAAACCCTTACCATAAGCCTGGTGACAGGTTATACAAGCACCTTCTTTTGAATAGATTACCTGTCCTTTTTTATAATACTCCAGTTCTTTTCCTTTTAAGCTGGTTTGAAAACTTTGTTCTTCTTTTTCTTTCCGTTCAACACCTTCCAGATAAGCCAGTGCCGTTGAATAAGGTTCCTCCATCCAATCATCAATGGGCTTTTTAGCAGCTTCTTTTAATATAGCAAGCCCATTGTCTTTATCAAGCCACGAGGCAGCTACAATAGCTTCCAGCCGCACACGTCCATGTTCATCACCGGCGGCTTGTTTCAACAAAGCAACCTGGTCTTTCACCTGGTGGCCGGTATACCTTACCACCCTTACGGCGGCAGCCCTGGCCCTGTAATCCTTAGCCTGCAACAATTGATGAAGCAATGTTTGATCAACACGGTTTAGCCCCCAGCTTACCCACAAGCCTTCCAACAGATGATGCTCATAGCTTGAATCTGTTTTATCCAAACCTGCTACCCATGTTTTAAGATGAGCCAGTACTTCATTTGGTTGACGGCCACGCAACTCGCGGCGTGTACGGTAGCGGGTTCTGTATTCGGGAAGTTTAAGATTATTAAGCAGCACATCAATACTTGCCCCGTCTATAACAGCGGGTTGCACCAACGGACGCGAAGGATAAGTAATGCGGTAAACGCGGCCATGTGTATGATCACGCAGAGGGTCTCGCTGGTTATGTTGCATATGGCCAATCAGTACATTGTGCCAATCGATAACATACAGCGAGCCATCAGGTGCAAACTCCATATCAACCGGGCGAAAGTTGGGATCGTCTGATCGCATCAAATCCTGCCTCCAGCTTCCTTTATATCCTGTACCATCATCTTTAACAACATGTTCCTTCATGCCTAAAAAACCTATCGTGTTGTTGATGAGCATATCACCTGCAACTTCGGGCGGAAAGTGCCTGCTTGAAATAAACTCCAGTCCTGAAGTAGGGCGCACTTTGTGTTTCTCTTCTATCAGCGTTCTTGATTTGGGCGTAAACTCACCATACCTTGGTTTAACAGAACCCGGCATCATCCAGCTTACATCAGGCCCGGAAGTCTCCGCATAAAAATTCTGTCCCCATTCATCAAAAGCAATGCCCCATGGGTTGGGTATAGAAAGCTGTGCCGTAAATTCCAGCTTGCGTTGCTGTGGGTTGTAGCGGAAAAATCCTCCATTCGTTGCCCTAACGGTACCATACGAAGTTTCAATATCGCTGTGCAGGAAAACGCCCTGGCCCATATAAATCGCACCGGATGGGTCTGTTGTATAAGCATGATGCGCATGGTGTGTATCATGATCATCAAAACCACTTAGCAATATTTCTTTCTTATCGGCTTTACCATCGCCGTTGGTATCTGTAAGCAATATAAAATCGGTACCCTGCGAAACATATACACCTTCGGCAGCAAGCTCAAAGCCAACAGGCAGGTGTAAGCCATCTGCAAAAACAGTTTCTTTGTCTGCTTTGCCATCGTTATTGGTATCTTCCAGTATAATGATTTTATCGTTTGGTTTCGGATCACCAGGCTTCCATTGCGGGTAAGTGGGCATCACAGCTACCCAAAGACGGCCCTTGTTATCAAAGGATAACTGCATGGGCTTTTCCAGATCAGGAAATTCTTTTTCAGATGCAAACAGTTCTATTTTATACCCCGGCGCCATCTTAATTTTTTTAACGGCGTCTTCTCCTGAAAGGTATTGCGGGTTGCCGTTTTTAAAGCTGGGCTGATAATTTGTTTTTACTTCGGGAAGCTTTAACGTACCTGTATCGGCGGCTGCCAAATCCATCTTTTCTCCTTTCAATGCTTTCCAGATAGCCTGGTCTCTTATATCAGTAAGCTGGCGAAGTTTGGTAATTTCAGCAGGATAATTATCCGGCCCGAAAGGATTGTACCTGCGGCCAAAAACCTGTACGCCATTGGGCATTTTGATGTCTTTGTGCCACATCCAGTTTTTTTCATTTACAGCAGCCTGCACCAGTGCCCGGTTCGCGTCAGACTTTATCTTTTCTTTTCCAAAAATCTCATCGGCGAGCAGCAGGGAAAACCTGGCGTATCCTGCATCGTTAAGCTGCGAACCATCAATGGTGAGTTGTTTGCCTTCGCTATAGAAAGCTTTTGTTGCCGACCATGCATTTACAAAATGTACCTTGTTGTTATGTGCTACCTCTTCCATGGCTTTCGTATACATTTCAAGGTTGGCATTTTCCTTTTCACCATTAGGAAGATCGGCTTTCTTTGAAAGATCTTCAAAAGCTATCGGGGATACGATCACCAGTTGAGGCGCGGAAGTTCCGTTGTACTTTTGAGACAATGTATGCTTTACAAAAGCATCCAGCTCTGCCTTGTAATTCTCCAACCCATCTTTGCCATAAAATGATTCGGTATACCCGAAGAAGGCAATGATGATATCTGCTTTGTGGCGTGTAATCCATTCATCAGGCTTTTCATAAAAACCTTCATCACCCGGATCATGATACAATGCCGGTTTGAATTTTTCGGCGCCTGGAAATGCCCATGGAGAGGGCCTTCCGGAATGCGGCCTGAATGCCGGCGTATTGCCCCCGTCGCACATATTGCGAAAGTACAGGCTACTATCAGGGTAACGCAGTTGCATCTCCGTTTCGAAGTAATCATAGTTGATCATACGGGAGCCTAGGTTGCCGCCAATAAGAATGATGTGGGCGTCTTTTTTAAGACGAACTGTTTCAGGTTTTGACTGATTGCAACTGAAAACAATTACTGCTATGGCAAGTAACAATACAATGGGGATAAGCAATTTTTTCATTTTTGTTATTCAGCTATTTAAATCCTATAAAATAATGGCAAGGGTAAGCGCAACCTATTTGCAGATCAGCAGCATGTTGCCTTTGTATGAAGGTATCAGAAACCATTAGGTGTTATTCTTTCGCCGCTGCTTACAAACCGTTTTAAGCAATCAATACATTGGGTTTTAATGGCTTCTTAGAAAGACTAAAATAGTTAAAATAATTTCTTAATGCTGATGTTTATAAAAACAAATACATGGATGATAAATAACCAACAGCACTGAGATCAGAATCGGAGCTTATTTCATAGCTATTTATAAACCAATTTTTTGCAAATTCGATCGTAAGTTCAAGCTGATCATTCTTCCATCGAAAACACCAATGGTTAAGAGCAGAAATATTGATGCAGGCACTTCAAGTAATCGCGGTCTTACCAATGTCTGCGCCATATTGGATAGGTTTAGTTTTGATAAGATAATATCCCCTATTGTATAGTATGTTTATATAAGTTAATTTAAGTTCGCCCCAACAACGCTATCAAGATAACAACGAATCTTTAAAAGAAGAATGTACTCGTTACACTTTGTCACCGAACAAAATGAAAAACGGGGATTGGAAAACCCCCGTTTATTGTCAGCATATAACCCCCAATGAAATGTTAGTTTGTTACTTCAGTTGCTCGTCAGTAACAGGCACAAAATTGTTACATCCGGAGGGTGATTTAAATGTGATTTACTAATTTAAATTTGTGATTTATCACTGCCCGGTGAATATATCCTGTCATACAGTTCATCGGTATACCCTCAAAAACCCTTCTTGCGCGATCCTATAGCCCATGCAGGTTTCGCAGGTTGATCTCCTCTTGCGTTCGGGGTAGTAATTTTTCCAGCATATCCACCGCGTCTGATTGCACTTGGTCAATAAATGGATGCAACACCTTGTTATATTCCCAGAAGGCTGCGCCGATATCTCCCGGGTATTTCTCGAACGCATCTGCCAGGGCAGTTGCTCCAATGATCGCTAAGGAACCGCCCATGCCTGCTGCCGGGGATGCGCAATAGCCGGCATCGCCAACCAGTGCAACCCTGCCTTTTGTCCAGCTTTGCATTTTCACCTGGCAGAATTTGTCAAAGTAAAATGAACTCGCGTTGAATAATTCTTTTTGCAGTTCCGAGCTTCGCCAGCCCATGCCTTCAAATTGTGCAGCAATGATTTTTTGGTGCTGTTCCTGGTTCCTGAAATCATAGTCGATTTCATGCCCAGGGCGGAAACTAAACACGATGTCCGTCTTGCCCCTGTATGCATTCAGCATAATGCCCTTATTGGGCTCCGCGTACAGTTGCAGTGTGTTTTCAGAAATGAGTAACCGGTTAACAATAGCAATGGAAAAATACTGTCCTAAGAAATGAACATACTTGTTTTCCTCCCCAAACCAGTTCTTCCTTACAACCGAATGAATCCCGTCGCACCCGAATACCATGGCAAACCGGCGCCGGCTTCCGTCACTGAACTCAACTTCAACCTTTTCCTCTTGTTCCTGTAACGAACGGATGCTGTTGCTGAAGATGAATGAGACGTCATTTTTAACGAGGTCAAATAGCATTTGAAGTAAGACATCTCTTTCAATTTCGAACTCATTGTCCGGTAATTCTTCTCCAGGTTGTTTCAGCAAAACAGTATGTTGGGTTATATCGTTGGCATCCTTAAACTCCCACTTCTCCAGGCCGAGCCTATTGGCTTTAACCTGTTCATAAAGTCCCATTCGCTTGATAATGTCAACGGTGTCATCTTTTATATCAACAGGCGTCCCGCCTTTCTTAAGATGATCGCCAATTTCTACAATAGTTACTTTGTAACCCAATTGATTCATCCGGTAAGCAGTGGTAAGTCCTGCAAAACTTGCCCCTGATACGAGCACTTCTTTATGCTGTTCCATCTGTTGTTACTTTGATTTAAGTATGCAAAATTCTACTGAAGGATAAAGGCTGACAACGGCTGATCGCAGTAAGGATTGGACTAATCGTTGTTTTTATTCCGGAAAGCAAGGGCAGACATACCGGTGAATCTGGTAAACAGCCTGGAGAAATAAGGATAATCATCATAGCCTAGATAAGCGGCGATTTCTTTGACAGATTTTGATGTGTGGTGAAGCAGCCGCTTTGCTTCAAGCAGGATCCTTTCCTGGATATGCCGGGTAACAGACAAACCGGTCACCTTTTTTAAACTTTCATTGAGGTAGGGAACGGAGATGTTTAGTTTCCGGGCATAATCTGCAGGACGCTTTAACGTACAATAATTTTGTTCCAGCAGTTGTTTAAACGATCCGGCAATCAGCTCCGCTCTTGATAGGTTGTTCGTGAACTTACGCTTGTGGAGGAAGTGCTCAATAAGCATTCCGACTAAACTATTACAACTGTCCCTCAGAATGAAATGATACAACCGGTTATTTTTCAGGGCCGATAATCTCATGCAAACTGAAATAAGATCAGCTATGCATAAGTAATCTTCACTGGTTAGCGCTAGTGGTTTTGCAGGAGCAATATCATTGAGGTGGTTAAGAAATTCAGGGTGTAAGTTTTCCGATGTCATTGCCAGGGTACAAACGGTAATGTTATTAAACGTGATGATTCGATGTGCCTGTTGTGGATGCATATACACCATTGCAGGGGCTTTGATCTGGTATTCTTCAAAATCGATTTCAATCCGCAGGCTGCCTTTTATAACGACATGAAAGGTATGTCCCTCATCCCGGTGGGACTGGCTCGCATCTATATATTGCTGCACTTCTGTAAAATCAGATTTTCGCAGGCTGATTTTATCAATAGCGATGCCCAGGCTGAAACTGTCATCCATCGCATTTACAGGAATCTTCTTTTTATTTTCAGGCATGTAGTTGCAATTGCATGGAAATAATGGAATGCTCGCTCAGGCAATTTAGCGAATACTGCTGTTTAGTCGATTTAAAGAAGATAAAGTTTATTTGACAATGATCGTTTCGCTTATGATGCATTATCGCTAATTTTTGAACCTTCTTATATCCGCATTTATGTACATAAATTCATCCTCCGTAGCTGTATCTCTGTTAACCTTTGGCGAGCCAAAAATCACCAGTCATGAACGAAAAAACGTAGTTAAATTAATCAGCTATATAAGAAACAATTTAAAATCTTCAATGACCTCTTAAGGGCTATGTAGTTACTCATTCATAAAATCAATTTTTGCAAATGACAAAGCGAAAGGATTCAGCGCAGTTTGAACAGGACGTTCTAAACCTTGGGACAGCAGGGATAACAAAAAAAAGTATAAAATAAGAAACATATAGTTTTTGATAAACGATATGCTTTAAAGAAAAAGTTAGATACTTCATCAGAAAAAAGTTATATCCAAATCCTCCGTCAGTGGTAAGAAATGTGGTCACAAGCCTAAAGCTAAACCACTGGAAGTGATCGCACCTGTTGAACGCGACGCACCACAGCAGATTTATCCGTCATACGATCGCGCCAAAGCAAGAAAAGACTGCATTCATAAACCCATCGAGCTGAATTTCGCCAACTTCCCGGTAAAGCTGAACGGAATACCGCAGAAGATATGCGTTAACCCGGAGAATGTAGCTATAGAAATAGATTTATAAAACAGGTTGTTGTAAAAAGAACGAAAGATCGCTCGTCCTTTTTACAACGCTGTTTGAATAGATATCACTCACCCTTTTGCAAGCTAAATCAAAGCTTAAAGTCAGACTTTTGAGGCTTATCGCATATAATCAATCCAATGCAAAGTGGCGACTAAGATATCACTGAATTTATCCTAAACCATTGCCAGATTTAATATGGTAAAAAAAGTTCCATCATAATGAACACCTACAGACTTTATATCGCCGGAGTCGAGGAACGGTATTTCGCCGGTGAGCTTAAACTGATTTCCCCAGGTAAGGCTCAGATTGGCAGAAGTCAAATTCCTGATAGTAAAGAAATATAAAACATTGGATGCACCCAGGATCGGATTGGGAATTGTAAATGTATTGCCCGTTGTAGGCGTTGAAACAGAAACATCAACATATCTTACACCGGCCAGTGAGATCAGGGTAGGATTAGTCAATGTACGAACGGCATGAGGTGCGTCGACATTAAGATTTGGTCCGCTTCCATAATACAAGTACACCCCGCTCTGCGTTTTTGTTCCCTCCATTGATCTTAATTGATTCTGGCCACAGTTAAATACGTAGTGAGCGAAAGTATTATGTGTATTAGGATCAGGATCTGGATCAGTAATCACAGCACCCTTGTAGGTAATATTTTTACAAGAAACAGTTGCTGCTGCAATTGTACGAACTGCCCAGGTCGTTTTTTGAGGAGCAACTCTTAACGTTTGCACCAAAAAACCTTCAATGGTACAATTTGCTGTCGTTATTTCTATCAAGGCCCTGTTTAGAATTTGCCTTACCTCCTCGCAACGAACTGCTTTGATAATGATATTTTGGCCATCAAGCACCTCGATCAGTGATGCGCTGCCCAAAGCCATTTTATTAAATTCTAGACCCTCTAATAACCAGGTATCTACACAATTAGTTCTAATCAGAGATTCATTAAAGCTCTGGTATGAACTGTCATTAGGTTCGGTATTTCGCTTGAAATAAATATTTCTTAAAGTACAATTAGGAGATCCCCCGGTTGGTTCACCTCCAACCGTTTTCCTGTTGTCAAGGTTCATAAAGCTTCCGTAAGTATCTTCAGCATTGATATCGTGTATATTCCATCCCCAAAGATTCATTCCGTTTTTGTTAGAAAAACAACGGTATGCATACATGATAGCTATATCGAAAATTTCAAAATTGTATATTCCCCAGCTCGCTTCATGACCATCTTCGGTTTTAGTCGTAAACGTAAAAAGAAATGCACTTGACTCTGTTTGAAACTTTTGATCATTTTTCCAGGTCAGGTTTAAATTGTGGATTTTAAACTTTTGGGTGGTTGTCCTGAGAAAATTAAATATCGGTTTCCCATCTGTAATTTGTGTGATTGTTGTAGCTCCTTTTGATGCGCCAGATATTGTCCACCCTTTACCAGAAGGGATTTCAATAGCGCCTGAGATTTGATAATCTCCATTATCAAATTTTAAATGTAATCCCAGGGGAACGCAATATTTAACTGCTGCATTGATGCTTGTAGTATCATCGTCTGTAGGGTCTCCACTACCTTTCGCGCCAAACCATTTTACATGGATAAGATCATGATACACCCGAAGCCATCGGCCTGTAACAGCCTTTGCCTCAATTATTGTTCCCATGTTATCATTAGCTGATGATGAGTTATCCCAATAAAATATTCCCCCTCCGCCATCATAGGGTTCATAATATCCTAATAGTTCTACTGTTGTATTTTCATCCCCATTTTCTTTTTTGAGATCTATCATGGTTAGATAAGTCTTCGAGACTTGTGTAAGTGCCATAAGGTGATTTTTGTGATAAAAAATGTAAGTACAAAAAGTCTGTGGTGCACCTATCAGACTGAAATCAAAAATACTAATTTTTTTAGCATTTTGGATATTTTTCTTCCCTTTTTTTGTTCACAAATTGCTGTGGTAATGCAGTTACCAGTCATCCGATTTGATGCTATTTTTCCTCCCTTCTTTTTCTTCTGCGCGAATTTCTTCCTGCGTTGTTTGTCTAAAAAGGTCTGCGCCTTGCCTCGCGGTTGGCAAAATTTTTTCTCTACCCCGGGAGGTGGCTTGGGACTGCATGATAGCGGGGTAGTAAAAATTGTTTGCCAAACCTTGTTCTCCTTCCTCCGCATTAAGACCGGGTTGCCCAATCGTTGAGAAGATATAGTAGTCAGATGGTTATTGATAAAGGTTCATCGCCTTTATTACATCATAGAGTGGTGACAAAATCTGCGGCACTGCATCTTTATCAGGTTCATGTAAATGTGTTCTTAAAATGTATGAAGTGATCTAAAGTATCAGTACTCGGAATTATTGTTCAGTAATGCGATATTTTGAAACTTCCTTAACTACCGTATAAAGTTTGGAAGGTCTGAAAGGTAATTACAGGTTTATTACCCGGAGCTTTTTAGAAAATTCCTAAAAACACGATTCTCCCCTTTTTATATCTGTTGCTGCAGTGTGGCTAAAATGAAGAAAGGCCTGATTTATCAGGCCTTTTGGTAGAGCGAACGGGAATTGAACAAAGCTCGCAACTGATTAGTTATCAATGCAATAAGTAGCCTGAGTCAAACTCACTCACCACTCACTTACTGGCAAAGAAAATCTCTATAATTACTTAAGGTCTGTTTTTTATGAAGATAATTTAATTGAGTATAATATGATTATTCATGCTTGCATCTTTTTAGTTCACGACTTGGCTATATGAGAACAAGGATCGCAAAAATATTTTTGCGATCCTTGTTGTTGGTAAAGCAGAAAATGTTCTATTCTTTGGTGATCATTTTTGCACCGTTAAAGTTACCAACCTGTACCTGTATAAGGTAATTACCTCCGGATAGGTTACCAAGGTGGATGTTTTGTCTGAACAGATCAAAGTCCTTCTGATAGCGGAATTCCTTTTGAACTTTGCCTGAAAGATCTATCACCTTAATGCTGAGTAATCCCCTGCTGGAATTATTTAGCTGAAGCTGGGTACGGTCTCTCACAGGATTTGGAGATATGATCAATCCTTTAACCGCAATTTCCTTCGAAGCTTCGCTTGCCTTTGCTGCTACAGGAGCCTGGGCGATGCGGCTGCTTGACGATTTTTCGATGATCTTAAATCCGTTAAGGTAGTTGCCGGATACATAGTTGGTGATCGTTATCACCAGGTTACCTGAAACATCGGCTGTCAGGTTGGTAAATACCGTCTTATGGGTATAATTATGATAAGTAGAAACGGTATCGGCCTGTGTACCTGCAGTGAAGATGGTTTTTGCACCGGTGACAAAATTTCTTCCTGCATAAAGCTCAATGTCATAGAATTTAGAAGTAGAAAGTCCGTTTAAGGTAAGAGTCCTTGACGCCGCAGTACTTGCGGTGGCATGCAGCATTACGGAATCCGGTGCATAAGTGGTTGTAAGAACTCCTTCATTGGTCATAAATGATTGGGAGCTTAGCGTTGCGGTAATCAAAGAACTGCTGCCATCATCATATTTAAAGGCCGATGATGTTTTGGGAATAGTAAAAGCTGCCGCAGTTACACTCCAGTTGTTCCAGGCCGGATCAGAGTAAGTGTCGTTCCCTCCATAAACATTAACATTTACTACCTTGTTGGAAGCGGGATTCACTGTCACAGTTACATCATCTGAGCCGGTAGATCCATTGTTATCTGTCGCAGTAAGCCTGAACACATAGGTGCCCTGTTGTAGACCGGTAATTTTTGTGGTAGCTAGAGTTGGTGTAACAATTGTGCCACCGGATGGACCGGAAACTTTCGTCCAGCTATAGCTGCTGATGCTACCGTCTGTATCAGTTGCAGTACCGGCAAGCGTCACACTATCTGCTGGCAAAGTGGTTACCAGGTCAGAGCCGGCATTTACTACTGGTTTTGCATTTACTTTAAAAGTAAACTGTATACTGTCCTTCAGCGTGCCGCTTCCGCTCACCACCAGGCGGAAGATATAAGACCCTGCGGAAAGATTACTGATATTAAGATTTGTGGCTGTAGTACTACCGGTAGTATAACCCGTTGGTCCCGATACATATTTCCATTGGTAGCCAGTGATTGTTCCTGTTGAAGAATCACCATACAGCGTTGTAGTATCCTTTGGTAAGTTAATGACTGTATTACCATAGATTTTTGCATGAGGGTTGGTAAGAATACTTATCACCTGTGTTGGGCTAACCCTTCTGTATTGCAGCATCCACTCATATACGTTCAGCCCATTTACCTTGGATGCGGGATCATAGGTTTGCGTCCAGGCATCATGCACATTGGAATTGTATGTAGTAAACACGGGCGGTGGGTTAACACCGACAGCGATAAGACTATCGTTCCATTTTTTACTGGTGGCATAGCTTACCTGGGGATCATTCAAATTGTGAAAAATAGAAACAGGTAAGCCTGCATCTTTTATATAATTAGCACCTTTAATGCTGGAAGGATAGTTTCCGCAGATTGGTACTGCTGCGGTAATATACTTTCCTGCAAGCGGTAATGTGCCGCCGCTGTAGCCTGAACTGATAAACTGCCAGGTGGTTCCGCCACCCATGCTTAAGCCGGTGATGTAAACCCTGGAAGAATCCACCCTGTAGTATTTATAGCAGCTATCAATCATTCTTGTAATCATGCCGGTACTTCTGCTGGTGGTATTTATCTGCGGGCAAATAATGATGAAAGAAAAAGTGCTGTCACCTACGGTGAAGGTAGCGGGGAAAGTGCCGTTATCAATTCTCTTGGGAATATCGGTCACGAGTAATTTCTGCAGGTCGGTGGTAGATCCGGTTCCAATTTCTCCCTGGCCATGCAAATAGATGATTAAAGGATATTTTTTGCCTGGATTGGAAGCGTAGTTAACAGGAAGGTATTCATAATATCCCCCGATCTTGGTGTCAATAGATTTTGTAATAGGTGTAAATGTTTGGGCCGACGACCACAAAGTACTCAAGGAAATAGCAAGAATAAAGACTGATTTTAAGGCACAAGCAAGTAGCAATGAAGTGTAATGTTTTTTCATTTTGATAGATTTAGATTAGAGAAAAAGATTTCGAGTATCAGGTGTTGTGATGATGTAGAGTTTAGAAAAAAGTAAAAGATTTTTGGTTGAAAATTCAGGTTGCGCTGGTAATGTAGTACTTAGTATTTGTTTATTTTAAAAAATCTGGCAGGTGTGTCAATACAAGGTAAAACTGTGCAGAATGGTGGGTTAACTGTGCAAAGTAAAATAGGAAATGGAATGATTAATTAGAGCTGATTGGAGCACTTCCTTTTCGGAAAAATTAAGCAGATTCGAAAAAAACGAGATGTTGTAATCTTTTCTTTCACTGTCTGAATGCCATGAAAATGCTTCACATTTTCTTAAAGTACTCAACTCAACTCTGATGCCATCGACGATGATGCGAATGTAAATAGGTCGCATTCCTGAAGTGCAGTGCTTAGGTTTTTTTAGAAAAAAAAGGATGCGTAAATTTTAAGTAATATAGGACTCACCTACTCACCAAAACCGTGTGAGTACTGGCTAAAAATAAAAAGCCCGTAAATATTGCGTTTGCAGGCTTTTAGTACATTTTGATAAGTGACCTAGTAGAGCGTACGGGAATTGAACCCTACGAACAACTATTTAATTATCAATGTTTTAAATGACCTGGGTTACGCCTACTCACCAACCACTCACCGGCAAAATAAATTCCCTCCGACCACGAGGGTTCGGTTTCGTCCAAAGATACTTTAAAGAAAATATCTAGGTGAATTAAAATTTTTGTGGTGATCAAAAACATGATTTAGCATGAAGAAAACCGCGCTTTCAATCCTGGAATTTTTGGATGGCTGATAACATAGGTAGTTGCCTATTATTAATGTTGAAATACATTTATAAAAGGTTGCCTTACCTTCTATTCTTGCCAAGGGTACAATACTGAATCTGTAAAAACGGGTAACAAGCATATCTCTTTCAAAGATGCTTCTGCTGAGCAATGCACAATAGAGGCTAACATGAGTGCTTGAAACCAAGGGATCATGTGATGCCTTGTCAAAAAAATCATGCAGTAAGAAGAGTTTGATTTGTGCCAGGTTATTTTGCATCCTTACCTCCAGCTTTCAACATCTTCAAAACATCCTCCCGCTTGTAATAACTGATACTCCCAATTTTGGAAAAGGGAAGCTTTCCTGTAGTTCGTAAATTCTGTAAGGTTCCATCAGAAATACACAATAGCTTTTTCACTTCTTTGTTTCGGAGCCATTCCTTTTCATTTATTGGCTTTTGACTCTGATTGATTTTAGCTATTGCTTGTAATAGTTCTTCTTTGACAAGTTGGATATCTTGTTTCGTTACAATGTCTATTATCATTCTTCACAATTTTTCTTGCACACTAATTTGTTACTGGGCTCTCAAATTTCAGTTGGGACAGTAGATGAGCTTATTGCAGCTAAAGTAAGAAGTTTAATATGATAATCTTTAGGGTTTTTGTATTAAGGTTTAGAGTTATGGTGAAAATAGAATGTGAGTAGCTTACATTTGAAAAGTTACGCGTGAACTTTCATAGCAGGAAAACTTATGTCGAAATTTCTCTTTTTGATTCATCGACTTACTAGCATGCGCCAAAAATCAGAGATAATATTTGTTAACACTTCTAATAAGACTTTATGTGAAATGTAGCTAAAGATACAGTGGAGTCTATAATTTTTAAACACGACTCGTCTGTCTTGTTTTATATTATTGTATAAACTAATATTCACACTTATTCTTTGGAATGCAAATTCAAAAACAAAACTTAATCAGAGCTATATATTGAAGAAGGTTTGTTTGAATGGCTTTTAATTCTTTCATCGGCATCTAAAATGATTTTTCTCAATCTGATTTTATTGGGTGTTATTTCAATACACTCGTCTTGTTGAATGTATTCCATACATTCTTCTAATGTCATAAATACTTTTGGCGTAATGTTAAATCTTTCATCGCTAGCGTCGAATTGCCGGCTTCTAATAATCATTTCTTCACAAGCATTAACTACTAAATCACCCGGCTTATGATGTTCAGCAATAATTTGCCCCGCGTAAACTTCTTCACCCGGATCTACAAAAAAAGCACCTTTATCTTGTAACTTATTTATTGAATAAGCCGTCGTTTTTGCTTGGTTTTTTGATACTAAAACACCATTATTTCTACCAGGCATAACTCCTTTCCATGGTTTATACTCATTAAAAGTATGCGCCATTACCGCTTCACCGGCAGTATTGGTAAGCATGTTAGAACGCAAACCAATCAAACCTCTTGAAGGAATTTCAAATTCAAGATGCTGCATTTCTCCTTTGGTTTCCATAACATGCATTTCTCCTTTGCGCTGTGTTACAAGGTCAATGACTTTGCCGCTGAATTCGCTTGGTACATCTACTATCAGGTTTTCGTAAGGCTCGCATTTTTTACCGTCGATATGTTTAATCAAAACCTGCGGCTGTCCCACGGTTAATTCATAACGTTCGCGGCGCATGGTTTCAACGAGTATGCCAAGGTGGAGAATGCCACGTCCATAAACCAAAAAGCTGTCCGCACTTTCCGTATCTTCCACACGTAAAGCCAGATTTTTTTCTGTTTCTTTCATCAGGCGGTCGCGAAGATGTCGGCTGGTAACAAACTTACCATCTTTACCAAAGAACGGAGAGTTGTTAATGCTAAAGAGCATGCTCATCGTTGGCTCATCTACGCTAATAACGGGCAATGCTTCAGGATTTTCCACATCGGCAATGGTATCGCCGATACTAAAATCTTCTAGGCCAACAACGGCGCAGAGATCACCGGCAATTACTTCTGTTACTTTCCTTTTGCCCATGCCTTCAAATACATATAATTCGCGAACCCTTAATTTTTTAATCCTTCCATCTGCCTGCATTAAGGCAACGGGCTGGTTTTCTTTAATAACGCCGCGGGCTACATTGCCAATGGCAATACGACCTAAAAAGGAAGAGTAGTCCAGCGATGTGATCTGCATCTGCAGCGGACCCTCATTTGTTTTAGGAGCCGGCACATATTTAATAATACCATCCAGCAATGGAGTAATATCTTCGCTTTGGGTTAAGCTGTCACTAAACCATCCGTTTTTACCACTTCCGTAATAGGTTGGAAAATCAAGCTGCTCTTCCGTAGCGTCCAGATTAAAGAATAACTCGAACACGGCATCGTGTACCTCATCAGGACGGCAGTTAGGTTTATCTACCTTATTGATTACCACGATCGGTTTCAGGTTAAGTTTTAACGCTTTTTCCAACACAAAGCGGGTTTGAGGCATGGGGCCTTCAAATGCATCTACCAGCAAAATAACTCCATCAGCCGATTTTAAAACACGTTCTACCTCACCGCCAAAATCACTGTGGCCCGGAGTATCAATAACGTTTATTTTTACGCCTTTGTAGGTAACGGCGGCGTTTTTACTAAAGATCGTAATACCACGTTCACGTTCCAGGTCATTACTGTCCATAATCAGTTCACCGGTCTCTTGGTTGTCACGAAAAACCTTGGTTGCTTGTAAAATGCGGTCAACCAGCGTGGTCTTACCATGGTCAACATGGGCAATGATTGCAACGTTTCTGAAATCATTCTTTTCAAACTTGTTAACTTTTTTAGGTTCTTCTGCAAAAGCATTGAACATTTTAAGGTTAAAAACCTCTGTAAATATGTTTTCGTTTTTTATAGTTGATGTAATGCCGAAATCAAAATCGTTGCAAGATTTCTGCATGGCTCTGTTAAAAATATCGGCACCATGCGGAATTCCCATTTTATTTAGCATTACAAGAGCTCTCTTCTTTGTTTCATTAAATTGTTCAGATGACAAATTATGAATTGACAAAGCAAAATTGGCTGCAATTTTCTGGGAAAAAAGTGAAGCAATTAAATACTTAGTCTTTTCAACATCAAGTTTTAAATAGATTGGGATTAAAGAAAAAAAGAGCTCAAATCTGTCATTGTTTCTACCAATAAATTTGTAAAGTTGGTACATCTCGTTCCAGGACTGGCTTAAAACTAATTTGGCGGCGATAAGCGGTGAAAAATTATCAGGAACAGGAAACGAAATTAGACGAGTAGTTACAAAATCTTGAATATCTTCTCCTTTAAGTAACTCTTTTGCTAACGGTATAATTTCAATCTTGTATTGCTGCGAAAGGTTATCATCCATTAATTCAATGCACAAATTCAGGGCTATATATTTCTCATGATATTCTGTGCAAAGAGATTGTAAGTTTTCATAACTATTGTATTCAACTTCAACAAACTCTGCTCGTGTCGAAATAAATTGTGACCATTGGTAATCTGTCAACGGAGATTCCGCATATGGTTTGGATGATTCCCAAAGAAAATAATATTTTCCTTTTTTAATCAGTGCACAATTTAAGTCGGGTAATATGTATGCATAGTTCGACATCAAAATAGTTCTAAATTAAATTTCTTTGTTAATTCATTGATCCTGATTTTTCCAAGGCCGTTCTGATAATTTTGAGCCGAAAAAGGAACTTTTATTTTTTGAATAGATGCTCCTAAGAAGCCGCCCGCGATATGCAATTCAATGAAAATATCTTTTTCCCTATCCCCATTACAGAAAACAATTAAATTATCTAAATCAGAGATTGTGTCGGATTGGTGTAAGTTATGAGCAAGTTTCGAAACGACAAGCTTTTGTCTTTCACTCCAAACACACATATGACCAAAAGGAGCTGGCTTTCTTAGCCTCAAAAGACCACGTTCAGCGATGTCGTCTACAAATAAAAAGGAATTTGTTTCTAATACTGAAATTCTATCCACAACATCTGATATTTTCAAAATTACTGAAACATCTCCATAGCTAAATAATCCTCTTTCGCTTATTGAAAATGTTGCGTAAGAGAAATTTTTAACCGAACCATAGAGATATGATTCGACTAAAGATCTGTCGACGTCATTTTGAAATGAAGCTTTAGGCCTTACTCCATTAATAATTTGTAAAGCATACCCGATATAAGAATCGGTACTCGTGAGAAGCCATTTCCATAAAAACTCAAATGAAGTATTAATTATAACATTGCTATTTGTTCTTACCAATTCCTCCAAAAGATTTAAGCTTTCTGAAAGTCCAGCATTTATTAGCTGAGATTTTGCCAAATCATATCTCGAATTAAGTGCGTTAACCTCATTTTTTATCTTAGCGCGTCTGACATTCACAGGTTCAGTAAATTGATGGTGATCAGAACAGAAATCTACATTAATGTCATGTTCTTTCTCACAAACAGGGCAACTCATCAAATACTGACTCATTATACTAAAATTTAAAAAATCTTTTAAAGCAATTTAATAAAAAAACTTTTAAATCTTATTAATTTAAGTCTTGACAATGACCAATATCGTTGATAATCTACTTCTATAAATTTTAAGCGCCACCCATTCCCATCCACTTCGCACCTCCCCCAATTATCAACGCGCCCGCGCTAACGCTTTACCGCTCACCAAAATAGACCGGCATAATCTCATGCATTGTTAATAACCCCTCTTCCCCCTAAACGGATTTATCACCTGTACCGGCTTATCCTTCGCGATCTTTACAGTAAGCGTCTTATCATCCAGACCAGAGCCATGTAATTCGCTGATCGCCATGTGACTTTCGTTAAGGTTCGGCATGTCAACAAAACCAAAACCCCGGCTTTGTTTTGTTTCCTTGTCATAGACTACAAAAGCGGAATCCACCTTCCCGTATTCTTCAAAAAGCTCTTTTAATTCAGCATTGTCCAGATCAGCCGGAAGACCGGCGATGTATAGTTTCATAATGTGTTAAGTGTTTGTCTTAAATATAAATATTTTTCAAATCGATCCCGGCGTCCGCCAGAACTCTTTCGGTCTTTTACGCATTTTTCCCTGGTGTCGCTCTAAAACGCGTAAAACTTTCTTGATTGAGATGGAACGTTCCGGCGATGCCGTTACCCGCACCAACCAAAAATCCCGCTGTCGTTCATGAGCAGTACGCACATTCTCCTTTGTCGCATCTAAACGAGTATCACAGTAAGTATCGATCGCCTTGCCTTTGGGCATGTAACAATACCTGCTTCAACTCCGCAATATCCTTCTGCTGGATACGCATCCCTTCAATCACCAGTTCATTTGACTGTTGCTTTGGCACTAACATAATCTTACTCCTCCTTATTTCCCGGTTCGTGATGAAGACATACCAAACTCCCAAGGATCGGGTGATAAGATGGTACATAGTCGATGTACCCGAATGCCGCCAGCTCCCGCATACACTTGTGATAAGTAGAGATACGCGATACCTTGGCAAGCTCCATCACCTCTTTTCGGGTGATGGAGATGGGACTGATAAACTTGTTCAGGTTCCATAGCTGGAAGAGTGCAAGGTAGATCAGTACATGGTTGGATGTAACCCGCTCATCCTTCTTCGCTGCGGTGTAAAACCGCGTCAGTTCTGTTACATACATACGCTGTCGTTTATTGAACTTAGTGATTGCCCCGGTACCGTTCCTGCCGATGCGTTTTTTCTTTGGGCCGGTCATAAATCTTTTCCAGTTTTTCAATGATCTTTTGGATGGGTGCTGACACATATTGCTGCTCCGGGTATTTCTTCTGGAAGGTTAAATCCCTGGAGGCATCCAGTGCATTTTGAAACTTATGGCCGGATACCATGTATTGAGTTTGAGCAGCTTCCTTCTTTGGAAACGCCACATAATCATGACCCTTGTTTTTTGCATCGGTCAAAAAGTCCCGGATGTTTTGCTGCTCCGTATTACGCACTTTCATGCCTTCGACCACGTGGTCGTAATCTTTCTTTATCATAGCTACACATTTTCTTACGCTCTAAAATGATTACTGCCTGTTAAATACTTCTCGCCTTCATCAGCACCCTTGCTGGAACCTTAAGCTCCAGCGTCCTGCCCCCGTTTTCCTCCCGCAATTGAAGTATGAGTTCTTTACCTGGCGGTAGTGTGAAGGCTTTGAGCCCAACCGAGAGTGGTCGCCTGCCATGGCCAACAATCAGGAGTCGCGGTAATTTAAACAGGGGGAAGACTTCCGTTTCCTGGATCGCACTACGTTTATGCTGTTTACGATCCCGTATAAAGAACCGGAGTGAAGCAATGGGATAATCAATAGCTGTCTGGTTAAAAAGACTAAGTTTAAAGAACATTGCCTGCTGATGGAGATAGATGCCATGCAACGCGAGCTCCATGTTTTGCGCGCAAACCTGCCTACGCATTGTTTCTGACAAATGATTAACGCTGTCGCAAATAGATTTATATAATGCTTCATTCATCACCTGCCCCTCAATCAGCGCCTTGTTTTCATCTGCCACCAACGGCGTAAAAGAAACATTCAATACCGGCGGCTTTTCTGCATAATTGAGCACCACTGAATAAAACTTCCCATCACTGGTTACGATAGATAAATTGGTTGGAATAAAATCTGTCTTCACCGCTTTAACTTGTAAAATATTATCCACCCCCTTAGCCTTTTGCGCAATGACATCCGAACTACCTCTATCAACACTCCGAATGGCAAAAGGAAAGATCAGGTTGCTGGTCTGGTGGTCTGTGATGCCTAAATGATACGGCATCAAATAAGTCACTTCCACACGTTGTGCGAATAAGGCTGATGAAAAGAAAAACGTCAGCGCTGCAAATAAGAATCGTATAAACATAATTGCTGCATTTTAAATAGTGAATAAATAAACTCAAGTCCCACACTGCGTGGGGGATTTAGGGGGCTAATAATAGTTTGTAGCCTTCTTTTAATTCAACCTTTACCTGCTTAACCTTCTTACTAAACAGCTTCTTACCCGCTTCAATCCCCGCACTCATGGCCTGTGCTCCAATGGACGGATCCAGCGATGAAAGATTAATGCCCTGCATCGTTTCCTGTGCAGACAGCTTCGCTACCTCTAAGCTGATGTCATTGGGCACAGCAATCCCTGGCATCCCATCTAAATCATAAGCTGTAAGTGAGACCGGCAAAATGTTCCGATTATATTGAATAGAACCAATGGCAATCTGCAAACGCCCGTTGCCCAGAGAAGCCTTACCATAAACAAAGCTTTGTGCAGGAATCATCATCCCTTTGATATAAACATCACTCAACAATCGCAACTTGACGGTAGATGCATTAATGATGCTTTGCGTTTCTGCTACTTCCGCTTCAATAGCGCTGTTCCCTGCATTTTCTTGCTCATCTTCCAGCGAATAAAACCCAACGGTCTTATGAATCAGCAGTTTACTTGTATCAGGATTGTTAGTACTCACCGGCAGCACCACCTTATCCTTTGTCGTCGAGTCAAAACTTGTTTTCTCCGCCCGACGTTCAGGGTGTTGCGCTTCCAATAACTTCTCAACAATTGAATTGAGCTGTGCCAGTTCAGGATCTGTTCCTGTATCCTTCTGATGAATTGTTTGCATCATATGCTCCAGCCTGTCGATATCACCTGGAGGCATTGCATGCAATGCTTCCATTTTCTTCACAACCGGCTGCCCCTGCGGCTCCTTCAAAGCCTTATTAAGTTCCGCCAGTTTATCCATCAACTCCTCATTGTCCTTTTGCGTTGTCCTGTGGGGTGCAGGGTCATACTTAAACTTCTTGTAGGACGAAGATTTTGCTGCCGTGTCAGGAATCAGAAAAGGCAATTCCTTTGACTCCGCTTTCAACCTTTCTCTTCGCTTGATGGAATCACGATCTGCTTTAAGGTATAAAGAAATCTTATCCATCGGCATTTCTTTCAACACGGGCTCCGGTAAAGTCATGATAAGGCCGGTGTGATGCTTTGCTTCCTCGTCTGCTCCACTCACTTTCCCCCCACCCAATAGCCAAAACATGACCGTCAGAAACGGGATCACAAATAGCGGCAGCACCAACATAAACTTCCGCTCCCTCAAAAACTTTGCACTGTGTGCTGTTTGCTGTTTCATATGTTTTATTTTATGGTGTCTTTAGTTCTTTGTTTTCTATAATTGCCCACCTTTCAATCAGGAACCCATGCGGGTTATTATCACTCCTGCTGACCGGACGCAAATAGCCTTCCGTGACCAGTGACCTCGTGGTGTTGCCTGAAGAACGGACAATGGTTTCCACACCGTGACATTTGAAATAATAAGGCTGCGATGCAAGGTTGAGCTCTATGGAATCAATAGAAACGCGTTGACTGATATTACCGGAAATAATACCTGCATAAAAGCCGTTCTCTTTTAAATCCTGGTACTGCTTTTTAGCCGTTGCATCTGCCATGCCGAGGGCTCTGCCTATATTTTCTTCATTGGCCTTCCCGTCCGGGTCAAGCGTAAAAAAGAGCCGGTGAAAAGTGCGGATATGATCCCGCGCCTCAACCGGTATATTGTCTTTGCGCTCACCAGCAATGGCTTCAAAGACTTTTCCGTCTGCCAGTACATAGACCTTGCTTTGCGTAATGGATTCAATCTTGTAGCTCTTGAACATCATGGCACCGCATAACAGGAAAGAACCACCGACAACGATCATCGTAAACCGTTTCACATGCCTGAATGCCGTATCAATATTTTTCATTTTAGTGAACATAATCTCCAATTTGTTTTACACCCTCTCCCTGCAGGGAGAGGGTTGGGGTGAGGGTTATTTCCCTCCCAGTTTATTCCTGAACCAGTTACCTGCATTGCCCGCAGCACGTCCCGCACCTGCACCAAAACCTTTGCCCGTTGGTGAAGTATGATAGCCAGCCATAAAATCCTTTGGAGCAGACTTCAAACCATTCATAACGGTGCCGATGCGCCCTCCTGCATTACTAGCTGTACCTGCAGCAGTTGATGCTATGCCACCAGCCATACCGGTCACTTTATGGGCATGCGCACCACTACCCCCTGCCTGCATGATATAGTTAGCGACGGAAGGCACCGTGAAATATCCAACGATACCAATGACCATAAATATTAAGTAGGCCGTATCAGCGACAGTAAAAAAGCTGTCACCGTTTTCTGCGATTTGTTGTAATTCCATCACCAGCATATTCTCCTGTATCTTGCCGATGATGGCTCCGAAGATGTTGGCTACAGGAAGCCAGAGAAAAACATTGATGTAACGTGCGAGCCAGTGTCGCAATGTGTGATGAAAGCCGTCAAAGACCGAGAGCCCAAAGACCAGTGGCCCGAGTATCGCGAGTACAATCAGGTTAAATGTGCGAAGCGTGTTGATGCAGAGTGCCGCCGCCTGGAACAAAACCTGCAGGACATTGCTCATCCACTCCTTGATCGTGGTCTTTAAATTATAACCAGCCTTGGCGAATGCAAACTTGATGTCATTGCCAATCCCGTCAAATAAACCTTCATCATCACCATCCTTATCATTTGGATGGGTATACTTGTACCACTTGTCATAATCACCATCACCGGTTTGACCTACATACATCTGCCAGGCAGGTGTTTCTTCGCGTTTTTTAAGCAATGCTTCCACTGCGGAGTTGGTATCATCCACCATGATTTCGGTGCCGGTAACTGTTGGTTGTAAGACGCCATTGATCAGCGCAATGACCGAAGGGAAAATAAGGATGGCAAACCCAATTACAAAAGGACGCAGCAAGGGATACACATCCACCGGCTCCGCATTAGCGATATGCCTCCAGATACGCGAGCCGATATAAAAAAGTGCTGCAAAACCTGCAATGGCACGTCCTACCCCGATAAGTTCCCCACACATCGGAATCATGTCATCATACAATTGATCCAATACGGTATGCAGGCTTTTGATGGTGTCTGCGGTGCTTTCCTGTGCCATGGTGAATACAGGCAGCATCAATACAGCAGCTAAAACAAAAAATGTTCTTTTATTCATACTTCACATTTTCAATACATCACTAAAACATTATTACTTCAATAGTTCCTTTGTCATATCAGCATCCAGCTTTTCCCTTGCCCGCTGAAAAGCAAGCACAGAAGTCTTGTTATTAAAGCTGCGAAGGAAGAGCAGTTTGTCATGCATGTCTTCATAGATGCGGTCGATGGCTGCGAGCCGCTCTTCGTCATTCATGCGTAGCTTGTTCGCAGTGACTATAGTCGTTAGATCATCAATGTGCTTCAGCGATTGTGTAAATAATTTGCTATACACGTTGCTTAAATAGCCGAGCTCATCTGCACTGAAATTGCCGGAACCTTTAAAGCGGTTATAAGCAGCTTTGTATTCTTTGACAAGTGCGATCTCATCGCTTTCGATGTCTGCTGCTTTTTGATAATTGCGAACCACTGGGCTTACAACCAGCAATCCATCCAGGAATACCTGGTGAATGCTAAAATTTCCCTGGCTGATGTCCCTGATGGCCGAGTAGCCTTTGCTCACAATCTCATACCCGGTTTTCATATCCGCCAGTATTTGCTTGAACTCCGAGAGCTTCTCTACATTCAATATCAATTGCTGAATCTCCTGATCCTGCCCGTAAGACTTAGCTGCGAGCAGCATCACCACTATCGTCATCCACTTTTTCATTACTTACTTTTTTACCTCGTTTTTCAAATAACCTTGCTACTTCCTTGATATCTTTTTGAAGCGACACCCTTCTCCTTAACAGAACAGCTACCCCTGATTTGAATCGCATAAGCCGCGCAAGATGTTCCTTGCACTCTCCATTCAGCGATGTAAGCAGAACACCCTGCTCTTCTTCATCGATCTTTGATTTGATCGCAAACAATCCGCGGACTTTATCCATTGCATCTTGTGCATCTTTTGTCATCTGGCTGAACTGTACTTTGATGTACTCCTGTTCTGCGATAGTCAGGCAACCATGCTCCTTAATCTCTTTTGCAATGGACTGCGACAGCTCATTAATTTGAGTGACTGCATCCATAATACCCGTCATAAGTGTTCCCTTCTGCTTCATCTTAAATAGTTTTCCTGTTTGTCATGCTTTCTTATAACTGTCTGCGCATTAATATCGCCACCAAAGGATTGAACAAAAGCGTACTTATCCTTTACGCTATCGTATAAATGATTGATGCGCGCGATCCGCTGATCTTCTGTTAGCTCCAATTTACCGGAAGTGATAATGTTCGTCAAGGCCAACACGTCCTCTAAGCAACCGTCTGTTATTGCGCTGAAGATCTTTTGCAGGTAATGAAGCTCATCTTCATCAAAAGAAGTGGACGCCTGCGCCTGCTTTTCAATTTGATTTGCGCTTTTAACCAGTGCCAATTGCATGGAAACAATTTCCGCGACTCGGCCATACCCACGAACAGTCGGGCTCACTGTCTTTAAAGAAGTGAAGAAGGCATTATGCAGATTGAACTCTCCATGCTTTACATCATTAACTACATTGAGGCCAGTCTTCGCAATCTTATAGCCATCTTTTAGATAACCCTCATACACCTGCAACGCAGCAATCTGCGCCAGCAGGTATTTTTTCTGTGTTTTACCCTGGCTAAACCATTCTGCAAACGTTTGGGCATGGACATCTTTTAAAAAAATTGTTATAGAAAACAATAAGAATATTAACTTCATTGCCCTGATTTAATAATTAGATAATCTAGATTTCCGCTATCCACACTACTTGGCGCTTTTTTCACAATAGATCCTCATTCTCCACAGAGAATTCACTGGTTGTACACCTTGATCTGTTTATAAGCCGTATAACAATCTAGTAGCCTGCAGCTCATTCTCATCCCTCGATCGCTTCAGACTTAATAGCTTATTCTGCCCGTTAAACTGCAACAGATCGCTATAGTTTTGGTCCACACTTGCAGCTGCTTCATCAATGATCTTCATCCTTGCTGCATCGCTCATTTGCGTGGTAAAAGATTTAACAACCAATAATAGTTGATTGGCATTATTGACCGTTTGCTCAAGAATACCACTATAGACCTTTCCCATAAAATCAAGTTCGTCGGAAGTAAAATGCTTGTCAGCTTTAAGTAATGTCCAAGCCTTGCTGTAAGACCGTAGCAGGTCCGCCTGCTTATCCGCGATATCTTTGATCTTATGATAATGGCTGATATAAGTTTTCACCTTCCATAGTTCATTGTAAAAACCTGCATACAAATCCTTTTGCTTCTGCACCCAGTCACCGATTTCTTTTAAGTGAAGTTTGGACATAGCATTCTCCAATACCTTCTGTGCATTCTGCAACCAGATCTTTTCATTCTGCAAGCGCTGGATTTTAAGATCAATGGCTTTGATAATACGCGATCCTAGTCCGGCAACATTCCCGACACCTGGTATATCCTGCGCTTTTGTTTCGTGAACAGTGAGCATTGCGGATAGTCCTGCAATCGCGACAACTTTTATAATACATTTCATACGTGTCAGATTTAAAGTCCCCCAATGCGTGGGGGATTTAGGGGGTCTTTTGATACTTCGTTCCACCTACAAAAAGGCAATGTTGTTTAGAGTCAAAGGTGATTACCTTACCATGCCTTTGTTCCATCATGATACCTGTCTGTGGATCTAAAACACCGATCCAATTTTCTATATCATTTTTAAGCGGCAAAGTCTTACCATTCCAGTAGCGGACATAAGATGATCGACGTTCAATTTTAAAACTGTTTTCGCCACTCTCGATTGGCGTAATAGCCAGCGTGTCCTGGCCATCCGCAAACTCATGGTGAATGGGTTTTACATAAATGCCGGGGACATAATCCACCAATTTGTCTTGTTTACTCTTGCAACCGAGCGCGACAATCAGAGCGATAAATAATACTTGTTTTATTTTTTTCATAGTGTGTTATTTTAATGTTTTCCTCCCTCGCCCTTTAGGGAGAGGGTCGGGGTGAGGGAATCCTTGACCAATTGTGTAATACCTTTTTCCATGGAACCAAAACGTGAAGCATACTCCGCTACCCGAACCCTTTCTTTTCCTTCTGTTGTGTATGCGTAGTACTCTTCAGGGCACAGCTCATTCTTGTACACTTTCATGACCTGACCGCCGATATCGATGTAGATCTCACGGTTATCCTTATTCACAGAGAGGAGAATGGTTTTGCCCTTATCACTCATGCCAAGTACATCCTGAAGCTTATCGAACTTGTTCATGAACTTGCGCATGTCCATCAGTATCTTGATGTCAGCGTTATTAATGATGGCATCCTTGATGATGGGAGAAGAGATCAGGTCATCCAACTCCTGTGTGATTACGATAGGGATACCGTTAAACTTCCTGATTGTTTTGAAGGCATATTTTAAAAATTCTGCCATCCCGCTTTTGGCAATCGCCTTCCAGGCTTCGTCAATGGTCAGTACCTTTCGAACACCGGCAAGCTTGCGCATCTTTGAGATAAAAAGTTCCATGATGATAAGCGTGACTACCGGGAAAAGGATTTGATGATCCTTGATGGAATCCAGCTCAAATACAATAAACGGCTGATTGAGTAAGTCCAGGTTTTCCGTTGCATTGAGCAAATAATCAAACTCGCCTTCTTTGTAATAAGGGCGCAGTACATATAAGAAGTTACTGATGTCAAAATCCTTATCCTTGACATGCTGGCCTTTTAGCACATCTACATAAGAAGATTCCAGGTATTCATAAAAAGTATTGAAGCAGGGAAAGATGCCAGGGGAAACTGACAAGTATTGATAATAGCCTTGCAAAGCATTGGATAGCGCCACGTACTCACTGCGCTGAAAGCTTTCGTTTTCCTGCTTCCAGAGCGCTACAAGCAATGCCTTCAGACTTTCTTTCTTTTCTGTATCCAGTACATCCCCCTGCGCGATATAGAATGGGTTGAACCGGATCGGGTTCTTTTCTTCATACGTGAAATAGTAACCGCCGACCAGTTCACACAAGCCTTTGTAACTGCCTCCGATATCTACCGTGACGCAATGCGCCCACTGGTCATAGAGAGAACGAAGAATGTGATTGACGGTCATGGACTTTCCACCGCCTGAGGTACCACATACTAAAGTGCCCATATTGGATGCATAGCCGTCTCTCCTGGGTCCATCATATAAATCAACATAGACAGGCCTCCCGGTTAAACGATCTCCAAAACGAATGCCTTCTTTAGATGATGCTGTCTGATAATTTGTTTCCCAGTATAAAAAGCAGGACGCCTGTTCGATGAAGGTGTCAAAGCTTTCATTCATCGGGAAGTCCCCTTCATTACCCGGCATACAAGCCCAGAAGATCTGAGCTTCACCTGTTGTTTCTAACTTGGCGACCGTCTCCATACTCGCCAGCGCCGCAGTCACCATATTCATCTGATCCCTGGCCTGCGTTTCAGATGTTGCGATGGTCATGATATTGCAATGCAGCGCCGCTGGTATTCTTGATTCTGCTACCGATTCGTTTAAGTATTGATTCACCGCATCATGGGCAATAGCGTTTTCCCGGCTATAGTTAGCCAGCGATCGTAAACGCGATGCTTTTTTCTCCAGCTTCTGCCTGACCGTATAACTGTCTTTGATAAAGATGAGCTGGTTATAAACATGATCACATTGCAGCAACAGTCCGCAAGGTGCTGCGAAGCTTACCGGGAAATCCGTCTTATCCGTACTGTATTTATCATAGGTCATGCGTGGCCCACAGACTGGAGGTAGTGTAGCTGCATCCGCTAGGGTGTAAAATTGTAGCTGCTGCTCACCGATCCTGATGCCATTGCTTAAGTCAATGTCTTTAATCAACAACCCTCCGGACGAGAATAACAGGTAGCAGTAGCGTTCTATTAATCCAGCCTTCTTACTATTACTGCTGAGTTCATCATCCGCCAAGCGTTGTAACGTAATACCCGCTTCCTTCATCAGGCGCACAAACTGGCTTGCCTGATTTTCCCATAAGAGCAGTTGATCCTGACTAATGGTTTGATCTGGTACCAGCGTTGACCGAAGCAGATTGGACATCGCTGTTGAGGATAATTTATTGCCGTCTGCTTTCTTCGTTAGAATTATATAGCAGTGATGTTTTAAGAAAGGGCGGCCTTTAAAATGCTCACCAGCCGCCCTGTTGAGAAAACTGGGATCAGTTTCCCCATTTGTCCCCTCGAAACCATGAGAAAAGAAATAGTCCTGTTTATGAAAGATGCTGCCGGCAGGAAGCGTTTTTAATGCACGGACAGTGCCCTGATGGATATGCTCAAGATCTTCTGCTGATAGCGTAAAGATCTCCGGCAAGGTTACCTTATAAGCAAAGGAGATATCTCCCTGCTTTGATAAGATCGCATCATTTTCTATGCCTGCTACCGGCAATACATCTTCCAGCCATTTTTCCATGACTAATGTTTTATTTCCTGCCCCTCTCCAGGGCCTGGAGAGGGGTTGGGGTGAGGTTAAATTGTTTTCTTGATTTACTCTTTAGAAGCTTTGGCAGATATCGCCTGGCTCTTTTCTTACTCAACCCATGCTCCCCATACTTCATGCTCATTTGAAAAACCTGGTAACATCCGCCAGCACCTATGCCAAGAGCAATTGCCACACATAAAAAAGCATTGACACCCGCGATGTAGATGACCGCAAAGAGTACCAGTGTTCCCACCACAACGGCTCCCAGGTACCAGATGTACTGTGCAAGCAGGCCCTTAAATTCAATGGGCTTCGATACTCCTTTGTTAATATCATACACGCTGTTTACCATCTATGCAACTTTAGCCTTTCTCACTGCAGGGAGAAGGGTTGGGATGAGGGTTTACAATCCAAAAAAGCTTTTAAGCACGGTTGCCACGATCACTAAGAAAATACACGCCCCAAACCATGCGGCAGCTGTTTGACCGGTATCCGGTGCGCCTGAATTCCATTTCTGGATCGAGTAGGTAAAAGGAATTGCACCCTAAACCTCTCACAGATCCGTACGTGAGCGTCTCCGCTCATACGGCTCTTCTTATTCAGCCACGCCTGATTTCCGATTTTTAGGACTAGCCGTAGGGCGAACACCCCATTTCCAATGCGCAAACAAGTCCGGCTTGACCAATGCCATATCACCTAACCCGTAAACCGCCTGGGTTTTGTGTTTCCTGAACCCTTTGTACTTGTTCCTCACCCAACGAGGGAGCTTCATGTTTACCGGGAAGAGAGCCTTTTTCAACTCATCTATATGATGCTTGCCATAGTAGTTTATCCACCCTTGAATGATGGGGTTGACCTGCTTTGCAATCTCTTCCAATTCTAACTGTACCCAGTAATGATGGTTCCACCCTCTTACCTCCTCCCAAATTTTCTTTTTCGCTACGTGGCTGATAGCCGGGGCGAAGCTTAAGAACACTTCACCATGCTTGTTAATAGCGCGTCTTGGCATGAAGGTGTAACCAAGAAAATCAAACTGGATACAATCGTGCTTAATGTCACGATGGTTCTTCTTGCAGTAAACAATCTTTGTTTTTGTCTCGTTAAGCGCCAACTTGCACTCCGCTAACCGCTGCTGAATCGCTCTTTTTATAAACTCAGCTTGTTTTAAACTTACGCAGTGGCAAATAGTATCATCCGCATATCTCTCAAAGCTGATGTTGGAATGTTTTCTTTTCATCCACTCATCGAATGCGTAGTGAAGAAAGAGGTTTGCCAGCACTGGCCCAATAGCAGAGCCTTGCGGGACACCTTTATCCTTCTCCACTTTTGACCCATCTTTTAACCGGTAAGGAACGGCTAACCAACGTTTGATGTACATCAAAGCCCACTTGCATGTGACATGCTTCTCGACGGCTTTGAGTAGTAACCCGTGATCTATCGTATCGAAGAACTTGCTGATGTCTAAATCAACTACCCAATGAAACGTAAAACATCGCTCTCTGGCTTTTGCTATCGCATCATGAGCTGATTTGCCCTTCCGGTACGCATACGAGTCTTCATGAAAGTGTGGTTCGATAAATGGCTCAATAGTTAACACTGCCACCATCTGCGCCACACGGTCACCAACCGTTGGTATACTAAGGGGTCTTGTGCCTCCGCTCGATTTTGGTATTTCTACCAGCTTTACCGGCGGCGGCACGTAACAACCGGAACTCATGCGATTCCAGATTTTGTACAGGTTACCTTTGAGGTTAGTCTCAAATTCGGCAAGCGATACATCATCCACACCGGACGCGCCCCTGTTTGCTTTGACCCTTTGATACGCTTCCATAACAAGATGTTTGGAAATCTCAAATGACTTTGCTTGTTGCATTTAAATCCTCCTAATTGCTTAGTTGTTCAAAAACAATTCGCTGAATAAGCCAGCCTCTTCGCTCCACCTTCATTACAAAGGCTTCAACACTACTACAGGCTGGTCTGCCCCTGTGACTGACATTGGTACTTTCTTTCTTACAGGTTCGCTGCTTGAAATTTTCCCTTGGCATTCAGCCCCAGGTTCCCAAGTTCCTTGTAAAAGCCTCTATGCAGCTCGTGCCATCTCTATACCGGATGCCGCTTAAGCGATAAACAGGTAATCCTCAAGCTTATCCCAAACCAAGTCTAGGAGTTCGGTTTTGACATCATCTACAGTATTTCGGTACCTCATAAATGGTTCACTTGCGTTCACCTTCTGCATAGCTACCTGCCGGTTTTAAAACCGACTTTTGGCGTATCGCTCACGACCAAGGCTCTTAACCAAAGCCGCATACGCTGGTTTGAAACCTCCTCCTGAAAGGCGGTTTCGAGGGGCCCTCCCTCATCTTTTACAAAGCATCGTTTAACTGTTGTTCACGCAGTCAAACGTTCTTGGCACACTAAACTTTCACGGCCCCTATCAGCCCCAATACAGCTCCAACAGCATACATCAGATCAACACCCGCATCGAAATAACTTTTGACCTGGTCGGTTGCTTCCTGAAGCCCGGCGGCACCGTCAGCATAGGCGGCCATCGTTCCAATAAGAAATAATCCGGTAATACCAAACTTCGGCAGTGCCCTTTTACGCAGGACTGCCTGCATACATTTTCTAACGCACATAATCCAACACTTTATAGTTTAATAATCAAAGAACATGTTGAGGAGGAAGTGAGTGCAAATAACATCAGCAGTGGAAGAGAATTGCAGATTTAAGTGCTTATAGGCGCATTTATGCGCATTGCAATGGGAGGAGTTGTTCATAAATCAAATTTGAGAAAATGGATTAGGAAATGCTTAGGGTATTTGCAGCAATTTTTAGGTGTGGGAAAAAAAGTTTTGACTTTACAAACTAGCTTGAGCTAAAAAAGCTGAATGAAGGACAAAAGCTAATGATGAAATAAATATTTACGAATCGGCTCTATCAATATTACAATTGCAAAAAGTAATAACAAATACGCACCGGCGATAATAAAAAAAGAAGTACGGAATTTTATAAAAGATTTCCGTAAGGGTTGTGTAGCAAGCAGATCATACTCCTTTTCGCTTAGATAACTATATAACTTGTTCCTCCAATCTGATAACGTCTGTTTGATTGTGTAGTATATACCAAAGGCTGCAGTTGAAGAAATATAGAAGCTAATAATAATGTAAAAACATAATCCACCACCAAACCAACTAAAATACTTTGCAAACACATCAGGCTGTTTAATCGAATAGTTTAGGACCATAACGCCCATAGCAATCGCAAAATCTCTCCACAGGGCTGTTGCCATATCATTTGAACCTTGTTTAATTTTCAGTATATAGTCATAAAGCGTCTTGTTAAGGTCTGTGAGATTCTTCTGTAGCTCCTTGGAAGCATTTAGGAGATAAAAACGGTAGGATGATTCCGTATTTTCAAACGCAATTTTGAAAATACGGTGCAGTTCACCTTCTGGATATTGCACTCTTTCATCGTCAAGTAAAAAACATAGTTGTTGATTAAAAAGAGAGTGCCTGCTGTCAATGTCTCTTCCCTGAAAATATATCCATTCAGCAATTTCATTGAGAATGTCAAATAGGATTATTCCGAACTTACAAGAGTTTAAATTTACAGATATTGCTTTTCTTCTGTCACCTCTAAATTCAATTTTTAAGAGGTCATTAGTCAAATCAACTTCCGTTCCGACAGCGCTCAAAAGTTTAAATCCAGTAGCTTTTTTCCAGCTTTCAGGACAGAGTGCCACATGATCGGAAAGCGCAATCCAATCTCCAAGTGCAGATGGAAGCAATACCTGTGATGCTGCAGTTAAAGGCTTTACATACTTTACCGTGTTGATTTGTTTTGCCTCTGTTATTGATTTTCTTGCGTTGGTAACTAAAGGGAAAAAAGAGGCAGTTAAAGTATCAAATGGCTTTTCAATAAAAGCCAAAACTATTGCTCTTTGAGGCAAATCTTTAACATCGGAAAGAAAGCGAAAAAAACCATCCTCTGTAAAAAAATACATTGGCGGATTTTTCCTTATGCTTAAGCTAATATCTCCTTTGTTAACTTCTTCAAACGATGTAGGTATGTCAATATATTCACCAATCTCTGTACGAATGGTCACAGTACCAAGATTATTTTCAAAAATCTCGCTGGAAAGTTGTTGAATTAACTGATGGCTGTCTTTATCATAATGAACTTTGTTGAAGCGTAAAACTTCCACCGTTTCAGAAACTTCTTTCGAAAAAAGTTCATTTGATATAAGTGACAAAATATTCTTCATTATTCTTCCGTTAATCGCGTCGTTGTGACAGTAATAATTGTGCGATCACCTTTTGAAGTAATTTTTACTGTATCGTCTGCTTCAGAAGGATACTGAATAATTACCCCTTCTTCCGTCCGATATTGTTTCTTTGCCGGCTTTTTAAGACCTTTAAAAAATCTGAACTCTTCTCCTTCTATTTTTTGCCTTTTAATTTCCTGTTTAAACGTATTGTCAATTGTGTCAATGTAATGGCTACCGAAAATTAATTTTGGAAAGTCCTCTAATATGAAATTATCATTGCGTTGTACAAGATCGTAGTAATGTTTACGTGCATCGGAGGTATAATTTTTAGGCAATTCGGACCTGTGCTGTTTAACTGTCCTAATGTATGCATCTAACACCTTCTGAGTTAGCATCTCTTCACCATAAGCCCGCTTGAGGCCAAGATAATTTTTAAAAAACTCAGTGATATGTTGTCGCTCCGACTTATCTACAACGATGGCAAATGGGACATCATCTTGGGTATTGATAATCGCAGATTTTTGAAGTGCTTCCTTATGTTTCGTAAAAGAATTAGTAATTTCCTGTAAGGTTGCCTTATTGTCTTTTTGAATATAAGTAATAACATCTTCATGGTCATATTTTATCAAGATGTAATTTTGAGTTCCGTATACTGAAGCTTTCATTAAGATCATAACTCCAGCCTTCACCCTTCCATCTTGGTGCTTATGAAATTCTAGCGCCATCTTTTTGCTAACTTGAAGGAACCTACTCTCATCACTTTCAATTTCTTTAATTTCTTCCAGAAATGAAGAAGTGGGTGTGAAATTAAATCTATTACCAGACAAAACTTCCCTAATTCGGTTTCTGAAAAAAGGTTCAAAGCCATTAATTGGAGTTTCATCCATAAGGATTGGCTCATCCTCGCCATGATGCACAACATGAAAAATAAATTTATCTATCTCAATTTCCTGTAAGGGTTTAAGCATAAAAAAAGAGTGGTTGAATTAAAAAATGGAAGATAAAAACTAGTTTTTGGGTCTAAAGCAAATTATTTTTGAACCAAGATTACAATAAATGCTGATAAAACAAAATCCTTATTCCTAAATTTTTAATATATCTCATTCAAATCAAGACTTGTTCGCCCACATTGCCAGTATTTAAGGAATCCTATGGACATATGTGAAAGTACATGATAATGTCACAAAGATGAATGATGTTTTAAAGATATTCATGGGGCTTTGCCCCAAACCCCAAGTTTTTTAGGGTGCGGATAGGGGACCAAATCGCACATACCTCCCGTGAAAACCAAACCTTTCTTTGAAACCGTTTTCAGTTTGGATTGTGGTAACGGAGAAATATTCAATAAGCGCTGATGTGTTGACAGCTCATGGACAAATAGACGTCTTCATAACAAAGCTTTTAAGGAAAATCTGTAGTTTTAAAATTATGATACCAGAAAACATCATTGCAAAATATGATCTGCAACCCGCAGATGCTAATATGACCGCTCACTTCCCTCCTAACGCAACAGTTATGGAAGCCAGGCAATTGCCGGGTGTTTATTTTATGGACTTCGGCGCAAATGGCCAACCTGTTGAGGGTAATAGCATTCTTGTTTACAGCAGACAAAACCACAAACCTGTAACGCTAACAACGAAATTCTTAACCGACTTTAAGTTTAGCCAGATTGAAGAGCTTTTACAAGTATTTGCTTAAAAATATTAATTCAATCTTCATGGAGCTTTGGCCCAAAACCAAGTTTTTTAGGATACCGATAGGGTGGCAATACTGCCAAGGCCAGACAATAAAAAAGCCAGGGTAAAAACCCCGGCCCTAACTAACAACTTATGAGAAAAATCACGATGAGAAAATATATTTAAGGAAACCATTTAATTTTTTAAATATAGTACCCTGCATGGAAATGCTGCCCCGTGTTAATCCAATATCCTATGAAAACCGGTTAAGCATTGCCAAAGCAGATGCCAGAAAGAGTAAGTATTGATTTACAATAAGTTGTGAAGAAATATTAGATTTTATTTCTCTTACTGAGAAAATCAGTTTCAGATAGGCAAAATGAATGGCTATTCTTGCGGATTGTTAACTGCGAACTTTTTTAACTGGCCCTGTAAGTCTACTAATTCCTGCAGTGTAGCGATCTGTTCGTCTGTCATCGCAAGACTGTTATTCATTTCCTTTTGCAAAGTCTCATAGACCTCAATGATCTTCTCAAATTTTTTGATGGCTTCTTCTTGATTTGCTGAGATAGTTGTCCGCGCTGCCAGTAATTTCTCCAGTGTGGCATTTTTTTCAGTCAGGATAGAGATCAGTAAAAGGGCATTTACGTTAGATTGCTTTCCATATAAGAAAAGACAACTGCCTCACTCTTTTGTACTAGTACAATTTGCGCAGATGATTGTCTTACTGAAATAATCAGACGTAAACTTTGCATTCCTCTGATCTTTTTTAAAAGTCTCCTGCTCGCATTTCACCTTGGACGATTTGGTACGGAAAATATGAGTATCAGGTATTATGTAGCTACCCGCGTAAGCGTTAGTAATTTTTACAGGGTGAAGGCGTGTCAATGCAGGGCTATTTAATGATAGCCTCAAACTTCCAGGTGCTTTTTCCCCTTACCTTAATCGGTTCAGCCTTTCCAGGCAAATAAATTTACCCAATCATCTCTTTGGGTAAACGCACCTTCAGTCGCATCACCCCTTTTCTAATCTTCCAGGAACATTCCATCTTTCCATAAGCCGACTGATAACTTCCCTTCGCCCAGGTAATCCCGCCACCAGGAAGAGGCCGGATAGTGACTTTTCGATATCCCGTTGTAGCTGGTTGAATACCCGATATATTTTAAAACATCTGTAAAATGAAGTCGTTGTGATTAAAGGATAAAGCATTTTACTACTCAATGATATAGTAATAAGATCCGCAATTCCATTGAAAAAGTCTTTATCAGGCGTTATATTTCATAATGACTGTAACAGTTGATTCTATTAGTTGGTCCCAGGATTTTGTAATAATTTCTTCAGTCGGCAGACCCCTAACAATTTCCGGGTTTGTTTCACACTCTTTCAAAGCCAGATATCGGTGTCGTAGAGTATCTGAATGACTAAGATTTATCGTATCAAATTTTCCCGCTTGATTTGTTGCCTCTTACCATACCTGAGCTATACCATCTAGGAAAATCCAATGCGATGTCGGGCGTGACAAAATCTACTTTTTTATAACCGGGCACCAGTTCTTCGAAGGTTTTGGTATGCTCAATATCGAAGCGAAGTTTTGGAATCATTTAAAAACGTTTTAAGGCAGCAAAGTCTTTCCTTTTGAAGAGAGCTGGATCCTCAGAATTAGATAAGATTTGCATGCGCTAATTAAGGGAAAAAATTAGCATCTGTAAAAGGCCGATGTTCACAGGAGCAGAGAGCTAAATACGGATAAATCCGATTGGTAAAAAGGCTGTTACAGGTTTTGTCATGAATAATTGTTAACTAAAAAGAACCGCGTTCAATGACCACAAATGGATTCTGGATATAATCTTTTCGACCATCAACGATCATGGATGCCATTGATTTTCCCATTTCTGAGTAATCGGGACTAAAAGTAGTGATTCCACGGGATATAATACTTTTCAATGGAGCTTCATTGTAAGAAACAATTCCTAAGTGCTTGCCAAGCTGCCATTTCTTTTTTTCCGCTAAGACAATAAGGTTAACAAGATCATTGTCATCAAGAGCGATACAAAAGTCCTTGACCTGTGGTTGAAATCCTTTTGTTTCACGGATGATCAGTCCGCTTAATGAATAATCTGATAAAAATTCTTCAAATCCTTTAATCAGTTCATAGTTCCGCATGTTATTGGAAAATAACAGGATTAGTCTTTTGTAATTATTGAGGCGCATTTGAGATGCCTCCAAGAATTGGTAAAATCCGTCTCTATAATTTTGACAAACATATGGATAAAGTTTACTAAACTGTTTCAAACCGGTGTCGAGGATAAAAAGATTTTGCTGATCCAATTGACGAAGAATATTCTTTGTCTTTTTATGGATCTCCGGCATAATAATAAAAGTATTATAATGAGAAGCATGATTTTGTATTAAGCTCTCAAACACCTCAATATTATGATGATGGAAATAAACATCTACAGTCGCGGTCTTCTTAATTGAATCAATAAAGGAATTGTAGAAAACTTCACGATATGGATTAAATGTACTCATCAGCAGAAAAATATTTTTATTCCGTACCGATCGTGTATTAGTAACAAAGTAACCTTTACCTGGAACTGAATCGATGATACCCAGCATACGTAATGCATTGTAGCCTTTAAAGATGGAATTTCTTGCTACACCAAAACGAAACGCTAAAGTGTTTACTGATGGTATTAAATCGCCCTGAGCCAAAGAACCATTGATAATTTTTTTTTTTACTGCTTCGATAATTTGCTGATATATTGGAAGGGCATCACTGCTGTCTATCGTAATTACGTCTTGATTAGTTTTGTTGATTTCCATTTACTTTTTTATAAATACAAAGGTAAAAATTATAGCCAGATTGTTTAATATTCATTAAAAAATATTATTATTGCATCATATTTTATAACTGAACCAGTGTGCACCAGTTTACACAATTCAATTTTTATTAGTTACAAACAATTTTTATATTTTTATGTTTAAAGAACAAAACCAGTTCGTTAAAGTCACCGAGCAGACTTCAATTTATCGCCATTTGGAAAAAATGTCAATAGATGAAATTTTAACCAATATAAATTTTGAAGATAAAGTTGTCCCAAGAGCGATCGAAGACAGTATTCCTTCAATCAGTTTGCTCATTAAAGCTATTATAGGTAAACTGCTCAATGGAGGCAGGATATTTTATACGGGTGCCGGTACAAGCGGCAGACTCGGAGTATTGGATGCAAGTGAATGCCCACCTACTTATGGGGTAGCGACCGATTTAGTTGTTGGAGTTATCGCGGGGGGAGATTTTTCATTGCGTAATGGCTTCGAAGAAGCCGAAGATAATGAATCGCTCGGGTGGGAGGATTTGAAGTCTCGTGATGTGTCATCGAAGGATGTTGTTATTGGTATTGCCGCAAGTGGTACTACACCTTACGTGATAGGCGCCTTAAAAAATGCTCAGAAATTTGGCATTACTACGGGATGTATTGTTTGTAATAAAAATTCACCTGTCGCGGCTTTCGCTGATTTTCCGATTGAAGTCGTCGTGGGGCCAGAATTTGTTTCCGGAAGCACGAGAATGAAAGCAGGTACAGCCCAAAAATTAATACTAAATATGATCTCTACCGCTTCAATGATAGGGATCGGTCTTGTCGAAGACAACCAAATGGTCAACATGCAGATCAACAATAACAAATTGGTAAAAAGAGGGGCAGATATGGTGATGAAGCTTACGGGAGAAAAAAATTATGAGATCGCCAAAAAGGCTTTGTTGAAATATGGAAGCGTAAAGCTTGCAGTTGCTAATTATCACTCTCAATTATATTCATGATGACCAGGACAGAGTCTATTGCCATAAGCAAAGGAGGTTCCCGCTATCTGCGTCATATGATTACTATGGGAATCTTCTTTTTTATTTTTGGTTTTATAACCTGGATTAACGGCACACTGATTCCTTATTTAAAAATTGCCTGCCAGCTACAGGAATGGGAGGTATATGCAGTAACCTTTTCCTTTTACATTGCCTATACAATCATGGCTCTCCCTTCGGGTAAATTCCTTAGTCGTACAGGTATGATTGGAGGCATGCGGTGGGGGCTGATCATTATGGCATTCGGCTGCTTATTTTTTATACCAGCTGCTTTAATGCGGGAATATTTACTTTTTCTTATTGCATTGTTTATTGTTGGTTCAGGGTTAACACTACTGCAAACTGCAGTTAATCCTTATATCACCTTACTTGGGTCCGAAACCAGTGCCGCACAAAGAATAAGTATAATGGGGATTTGCAATAAATTTGCCGGCATCCTTGCCCCCATCGTTTTTGGTGCTATTATTTTGGGAGATGCTAATGGCTTATTGCATGAACTGGAACGTTTGAACGGCATCGAACTAAAGCTCCGTTTAGATAACCTGGCGCATGGTGTAATTTTGCCTTATTCTATCATGGCGGGTATTTTATTAGCATTAGGTCTACTCGTACCTTCTTCACGGTTGCCAGAAATCAGTGCCTCATTTCCCGTAAAAGAAATAGGCATCACTGCTTATTTATCAAATACGGCTTTTAAAATGCGTGTTGCGGCTGGCTTTACAGCCACCTTTTGCACAGTTGGCGCTGAGGTGATTGCGGGAGACACCATTGGAAATTATGCAATATATCAAGGTATGCCCTTGGATGTCGCTAAAATACTCACATCCCATACGCTCGCATTTATGATGATTGGTTACCTTGTAGGTGTTTCATTTATTCCCCGGTACTTTTCGCAAAAAAAGGCCTTCATTATATCGAATTTTCTTGGTCTGTCGATATTAATCTGCATTTTGGTTTTACCTGGGAAAATTTCTGTTCATTTTGTGTCACTATTAGGATTCGCAAATGCGCTCTTATGGCCAGCCATCTGGCCGCAAACTTTACGCAACTTACAAGGCAAACAGCTGCATATAGCTTCAGCTATCCTTGTTATGGGTATTGCAGGCGGAGCGGTTATCCCTCTGATTTATGGATATCTGGCCGGCGTTTTCAACAACCAATTAGCTTATTTGATTCTTTTGCCTTTGTACCTCTATAACTTAAAATTCTCTGCATCGGAAAGAAGCGCCCCTAAATGACAGCATAAATCTAACTGGATTGAAAATATCGAAAAATTAAATATACTTTTTTGTATGTTATTGATAATTAATTAATTATAAGTGCAAAAAGTATTGTGGGAGTAGATTTGAAAATATAAAACTATACTTAAACCGGTTTTTCTTGTAGAATGTCTGCAAAATATATTTGAAAGACAAAAAGAAAAATCAATTCATCTATGCGTATGCCAAGCAGTATTATGGTTGTTGGAAGTACCAATATGGACATGGTTGTAAATACTACACATATCCCAGTGCCCGGAGAAACAGTATTAGCAGATTCTTTCTTTATGAATCCCGGAGGCAAGGGAGCTAACCAGGCAGTTGCTATTGCCAGACTAGGGGGTGTGGTACAATTCATCTCAAAAGTTGGTAATGATTTGTTCGGAAGACAAGCTTCAAGAATGTTTGACATCGAAGGTGTAGATACCAAATACCTGTTTTCTGATAGTGAACTCCCCTCAGGTGTAGCTTTGATAACTGTAGAAAAAAGTGGTGAAAACTGTATTGTGGTTTCCCCTGGAGCAAACGGAAACTTACTGCCGAAAGATTTGGAAACAACACATGATGATATTGACGCAGCGGGCATTTTGTTAATGCAGCTTGAAATTCCAATCGCAACTGTTATGTATTTGTCTGAATATGCAGCCTCAAGAAAAACCAGGGTAGTCCTGAATCCTGCTCCTGCATTGCTGCTTGAAGAAGACCTTTTAAGAAAGATAGATATTCTAACACCCAATATGACAGAGGCTGGATTGATCTCCGGCATTCAGGTGAACGATATCGAAGACGCTAAGCGCGCAGCCATTAAAATTCACCATATGGGTGTAAAAATAGTCATCGTTACAGTAGGCCCTTTAGGAGCAGTTGTTTGCGACGGAGGAAACTTAACAATTGTGCCCTCGCCTATAGTTGTTCCGGTAGACACTACTGCAGCCGGAGACGTATTTAACGGCGCATTGGCTGTTGCGCTTGCGGAGCACAAATCAATTTTGGAGGCCACAAGATTTGCTTGCGTTGCTGCTTCTATTTCTGTTACCAGAAAAGGTGCGCAGTCATCGATACCTTTCCGCAATGAATTAATTGGTGAGTTATTTTCGATGAACGCGGAAGAAGCCTAACTGTTTTTTATCATTTAAAACTTATCTTATGTTTATAGTTGGCAGCTATAGTCTGGCAGTGTTCTTATGTTTTATTACGATGCTATGTTGGGGATCTTGGGGAAACACACAAAAGTTAGCTTCGAAGACGTGGAGATTTGAGTTATTTTACTGGGACTATGTGATAGGCGTTCTTCTTTTTTCAACACTTTCCGCATTCACATTGGGCAGTTTTGGTTTAGAAGGCAGAAGTTTTCTGGTTGATTTGAAGCAGGCGAATTCAAACAACATTTTCAGTGCATTTATTGGTGGTATAATTTTTAACGCAGCAAATATTTTGTTGTCCGCTGCGATCTCGATAGCAGGAATGTCTGTGGCATTTCCTGTTGGTATAGGTATCGCCCTGGTTTTAGGTGTTTTCGTTAACTATACTTCTGCTACAAAAGGCAATCCGCTGCTATTGTTTTTAGGAGTTGGATTGATTGCCGTTGCCATAATACTTAACGCATTAGCTTACAAGTCAAAGAATAAACACCAACAGCATGGCTTCAAAGGGATCGCAATTTCAATACTAGCTGGAATCTTGATGGCTTTTTTCTACAAGTTTATTGCTGCCTCTATGGATCTTACCAACTTTGTCCACCCTGCAGATGGTAAAATGACTCCTTATACAGCCGTATTCATTTTTTCGGGTGGCATATTTTTAAGCAATTTTTTATTCAATACGCTTGTTATGAGGAGGCCCTTTGTTGGAGCGAGCATTACCTACGTACAATATTTTAGAGGAAACGCAGCTGCGCACTTAACAGGAATTTTGGGTGGTGTAATTTGGGGAATTGGCAATTCGCTTAACCTGATCGCAGCAGGCAAAGCTGGACCCGCTATTTCTTATGGCCTTGGTCAAGGTGCTACTATGATCGCTGCTTTTTGGGGGGTATTTATCTGGAAAGAATTTTCGCAAACCGGCAACAGAGTTAAACGTCTGCTTGGTTATATGTTTTTGTTTTTTATCGCAGGTTTAACCTTTATTATTCTCGCTGGCAATTAAACAATTCAAAACTTTTACCTGGAACTATATTCTTTTTGAATCCACGAACAAAAATCAAAATATTTTAATAGCTGCATTTCATAGTGATCCTGTCTGATACATATTATGAGGGGGGCCAACTCGTTTATTTGCTGCTCTCTGTTGTAGCGATGCATGGTCCTAGGTTTTTCTTTGAATGTTTTCAGAATTAATTTTTCCGTTTTTAGCATCTTTTCTTTGCCATAAAACATCCTCCTGAAATTTCTGGTGGCATATTCCAAATATTCGAAATCTCCATTGCGATAGTAGAATATCAGGTTCAATAGATATCCCGCACGGACGATCATAGAATTATGTCCTGTCTCGTTGATATTTAATACTGAATTGATCGCACGCTGTGCTTCTTTTATCTTGGAACATTGGAAATAAATGACCGCAGAATAGAAGAATAGTTCACAAACTTTTTCGTCGTTGACTGCCCCATAAAAGCCATGGAGCTCTCCTTTGCGTTGTTCAATGAATTCATAAGCGTTTGTCCAGTGTTCATCTGCAACCAGGATAATGATTCTATACAAATGGCTGGTATTTCTCGCTATTCTGCAAATGTTTTCGGGGAATCCATCATTGTCGAACTCCTCCAGCTTTTGAATATATGTATCCATTGCTCCGTAATTACCTATTGCCCTCAGGCTGTCAAGAATTCCATCCAACACTGTTATATACTCGGTGGGCGAATGAATCCACAAAGCATGGTTCTGTTCAAAGAGTCTGCAGATTTCCTGAAACGACTTTAATGCAGACTGATAATCACCGATATTTGTAAGAAAAAAAGACTGGAAAAGCAAATGAACTTTTCTGGATTCTGCATTGTGCTTAACGCGTGCATTGATAATACTCATCTCCTGGAATATCAAATCATCAAGTTTTTTAAGTTTTTTTTCCGAGACCGTCTTCCCTTCTCTGGTAAGGCGGAGCTTGATCAGTTCGTAAAGAGTATAATGTTCATAGGTATTTCGCATGGTTAATAAGGCTTCCCGTCCCGACTGTTGCTTTTCAATAAGTTCTTTTTCCGTAATATTTCTAAAAGAATTAGCTGACAGATAAGTCAGCTCTTCCCTTGATAAAATCGCATCAATAACAGGATAATTAATCGTCGATGCGATATTCTTTAATTTCATCAGTTCTCTTATCCATAAGTCTTCCACATTTCTCTCTTTTAGCACGTGTAATTGTAATAGCCCATAATGTAATTGAAAGAGTGGATTCCGCTTCTTTTCTGAACGGATAATAACTTCTGTAATACTTTGCGTCAGGTAGGTCGCGGTGGCTTCAAAAGAGGACGACGGATAAGTCAATAAAAATTCTGTCTTGAACTTACTGAGCTCATTATGTTTACTCTTATCTATAATAGTAAACAAGTAGCTGTATTGTTTATCTCCCTGCTGCTTATGCGTTGCGAATTGGAAGTCTCTCTTTTCAGATTTTGACAGACTTCGAATCAGTTTTATTAAGGAAAAAGACATAAGGCTTATAAATTAAGAATTTTGCAAACTAATCCATTTGACTAAGCGATCTATTTAGAAATCAAATAATTACGACAAATTAAATGAATATATGAATCGTTGAGAATATAAAAACTGTTAAATAAAGGTATAAATGGGTTTTTAATAAGAATATATATTTGGTGAAATGAAATTGATATTCATTCTAACGAAAAGTTTGCTGGAAGGCCGTAATCATACGTAAACACTAAAGCACTGTAAAAATTACGATAACCATCTTCTGGTAATGCCGTTTATCAATAACAAATAGATAAAATAATCCTTTACCCAACCTCAGGATCCGTTTCTTGAGTTAATAACTGCTGCAAGCTACGATACTAAAAAATATTAGAATCATTTTAAGAACTAAAATGTATGCGACCAATGAGATTATTGCTGCTACTCATATTTTTATGCGGCGACTTGAGCGTATGTAAAGCAACTATCAAAGACCTGACTAAAACTGACGTAATATTTGATACGGATGCAAACAATGAATTGGATGATCAGCATGCACTGGCATATCTACTGTTTAACAGTGACGTCTTTAATGTTAAGGGTATAACAGTTAACGCCACTCGAAACGGCGGAGATATTCATCTGCAACTAACGGAAGCCAAACGAGTCATGCAGCTTTGCAACAGTTATGAGAAAATACCACTGCTGCCAGGTGCTAATAAGGATTTTGTGTCTATCTCAGACAGTGTCAAGCAACCGGACTTTGATGGCGCCAGCGCGGTAAAATTTATTATCTCACAGTCCCTGGCAAAAAGGTCAAATAAACTGGTCATCCTTGCTGTGGGCAAGCTAACGAATGTAGCATTAGCATTAAAGATCATGCCTTCCATTGTATCGAAGATAAAAGTAGTCTGGCTTGGGTCGAACTATCCTGATCCGGGAGAATACAATCTTGAAGATGATATCCCTGCGCTCAATTATGTGCTGTCGACTGAGGTTCAATTTGAGATGGTGGTGGTTCGGTATGGTGCAGAGTCGGGATCCGGCGCAGTAAGAGCGAAGAAGGCAGACATTGAGCAAATAATGCCAGGGAAAGGACCAAAAATCGAAGTACCTGTCGAAGGCCGGAATGGCCACACATTTCTCTGCTTTGGTGATTATTCAGTTGACCTGTTTAATCATATTCCAGAGTATCTCCAGGACAGCAGCCGTGCTTTGTTTGATATGACAGCAGTGGCCATCCTTAAAAATCCACACTGGGGAAAATCATCTGCGATACCGGCGCCCTATTATAGTAAAGAAAATGATGGCTGGGTACAATGGCTCGACAATCAACGAAAGATCATCTACTGGGATCAATTCAACAAGGATGCAATTATGACTGATTTTTATAACTCGATGTCACATTATCATCTTCCAGAATGATGACGTCATTTGATATTTTCCAGTCACATTGGCTCCTTTCGCAGCTAAAGGCGATGTCTTCATTATTTATGTAACGTTCAATAATTCAGAAATGAGCAGGTTTTGCATTAATCGTAGAGTAAACAGTATAATAAGTAAAAAGTTCTTTGTTCTATTGCTGAACTTATCCTTTATTCTTATTCTTTCCGAGACAGGCAATACTTTAAATGCATCTCCTTATTCCAAATCTCCTCGAAAAATAAAAACTAGATATCATATGCCTACAACTACAAATCCAGGTCAGCTAATCTATGATTTTGGATTCATTGGAAACGGAAGTAATACATTAGCCACTGTTGACCCAAGCAAGACGCTATCTCAATGGCAAGTCATTTATCCAGCCAGTGCTACTACCGGAAGTGCTGGTGCCTTATCGTTATCAGATGAAATAGACGGTCTTGCGATTCAAAAAGCGATTGATGTACAAGCGGCTTCCGGGCGTGTCGAAATTGATCTGCCTGCTTGTTTCGCTTATTGTACCTATCCTTTAAAAAGCAATGGAAATGTGATTCTTAGCATTAGAGGATTTGGTGGTTTTACTTCAGGCCTGTATTATCCAACGTCCAGGGCGTTCGAGTTTGGTCAAACTACTGCGCATGGAAATATTAACCTTGATGGCGTTTTTATCAGAGGAAATTTTAACGGATACGCCATCTTATTAAACTCCGCAGGGGATCCTTCGATCTTTATGAAGAATTGTATGGTTTTCGGCTTTGCGGGTGGCCTGGATGGGCATAATATAAAATCTTCAAAATTTGAAGGCAATATTTGGTCAACGACCTTCTCTGGCCATGCGAAGACACTTGACTGTTATAGCTTGACTCAAGATCAACCCTCTATGCAGAATATCTTTCGGGATAAGCAGGTGCTTGGATTCAGAACGGCTTATGATTGGACAATTTCAAGTCAGATCGGTTTTGAAGGACAGTATGTCAGCGATGTCCAGATCAATGAATGTGTTAATGCATTTAAACTGACCAATCCGGTTTACCGAACAATAGACTGGAAATTTGAGCGGCTGGAAATAGAATGTGAGGGAACAGCCTTCAATCTTGAGAATGCGCGGGATGTTTTCATTCAAAGTATTTATTTTATCTCACTAGGGACAGGCACAGTTAGTAAAGGCAATCGCTTTTCAAACATCCAGGCGTTGACCATTACCGGGTTAAACTCAAATATTATCGCAAATGATTACACTCGTTACATGGAGTTTGAAGATTGTGAAGGTGTTCGTTTTTCTAATAATTTTTTTAATGATTTTAAAAATACGACGGCCACTTATATATGGTTTCAGGGAACCAATGTTGATGTTGTTGAAAAGGGTACAGAGTTCAAAGTTTCGGCAGGCGCAACCATTGCAGGTGCGACTTCGGGACTATCATTAGAATACCTTGCTCTTCGCGCCGGAGGTACTGTGGACAGGCAAGGCAAATACACGATTACAGGCCAGGTAACTGCAACCACCGATGCTAATGGTATGATTAGTGTTGGATTGCCGACCAATCCTGATGGCTCTCCGCTTTTTAGTGCTTTCCCTTTAGTGTTCTTATCTGCGGGTGATCGCAATTTTGGAGGTACTGACACTTTTGGGCCTGTACGTCCGGGTACGAATACCACGCTTGAGATAATAACTTTCAATCCAGCAACAGGCTTGCCGAGAGCCGGCATACTCAGACAGATCAATTATATGCTGGTTGGCAATTAAAAATGTCAGAAATCAGCGTGTTTTTCAAGAATATCCACCCCATTAATTCACTCATCTTTAAGAAAAAGTTTTATACGATATGAATATTCAGGAAAATCTGGTGGAGATAAACTGTAAAAGAATAAGGTTGAATATGGGTTCCGGAGGTCTATTTTTTGTCGTATTCCTTCTTTACAGTTCACTCGTTCTTGCAGATACGCCAATTGAATCTTTGGCTAAGCGGTTAGTGCCAACTTATGCGACGCGGATCGTCTTTAAAGAGATGGTTAGTGTAGACAACGGGGATATCTTTTCCGTCGAGTATAAGGAGGGGAAGGTGATTGTGTCCGGCAATAATTATAATTCTATGGCAGTGGGTTTAAATTATTACTTGAAATATTACTGTAAGGTGTATGTGTCCTGGTACAAAGATGATCAGATTATTTTACCGGACAGCATGCCGGTCATGAAAGAGAAAATCACCAGTACCGCCCGTGTTCCAAACCGCTTCTTCCTCAACTACTGCACTTATGGATACTCTATGCCTTGGTGGCGGTGGAAGGATTGGGAACATCTTATCGATTGGATGGCTTTAAATGGGGTTACGATGCCATTGGCCATCACTGGCCAGGAAGCGATTTGGTACAAAGTATGGAGAAAGCTTGGTCTTACTGATACCGAGGTACTCCGATATTTTACCGGGCCAGCCTATTTACCTTTTCACCGGATGGCAAATATAGAAAAATGGGATGGCCCCCTACCTCATTCCTGGTTAGATGATCAGCTTGTGTTACAAAAACAAATCATTGCGCGGGAGCGGGAGTTGGGAATGACGCCCATATTGCCGGCATTCGCTGGTCATGTTCCGGCAGAAATTAAATTAAAATATCCCCATTCGAAAATTACTGACCTGGAACCCTGGGGAGGCTTTGATAAAAATAATGCGACTCATTTTCTGGATCCTTTTGATCCTTTGTTCAAAACGATACAAAAGGAATTTCTGACTGTTCAGAATAAAGAATATGGAACGGATCATATTTATGGGGTAGACCCATTTAACGAACTTACGCCTCCAAGTTGGGACCCGACATATCTGGCAAGTGCCGCGGATGTTATTTTTAATTCGATGAAAGCAGTGGACTCCAAGGCGCAATGGTTACAAATGGCCTGGGTATTTTTCTATATGCGCGACAAATGGACCAACGAGCGTATCAAAGCTTTCCTTAAAGCAGTGCCACAGGGTAAGATGACCTTACTTGATTATTATTGTGAACAAACAGAAGTGTGGAAACTTACTGAATCGCTTTTTGGTCAGCCTTACATCTGGTGTTTTTTAGGAAATTTCGGAGGTAATAGCCGGTTGGTTGGTGACCTTGAAGAAGTAAACAAAAGAATTGAAAACGCGCTTGCAAACGGAGGTTCAAATCTTACGGGTATTGGTTCTACATTGGAAGGCTTTGACGTTAACCCGGTGATGTACGACTATGTATTTGAAAAAGCCTGGAACAGTGATATAGGAAGTCTTTCTTCATGGACTGACCACTGGGCCGATCTTCGGTTAGGTGCCGTAAACGAAGACTATAGAAAGGCATGGAATACGCTGGTCAATAAAATTTATCATCAGCCAACAGAAGCTGGCTTGGGCACACTAATCAACGCAAAACCCTGCCTGGAAGGCATCGCTCATTGGACCCCCAATCCTAAAATGAATTACGACAACCACGACCTGGCTGATGTCTGGCAGAAAATGCTGAGCGTTAATGATTATCGAAATCCCGCTTATAAGAATGATATCGCTGTCATGGGATCACAGGTGCTGGGAAATTTTTTTGAAAAACTCAGACAAAAATTTAAAGAGGCATACGACAGACGAGACTTACCTGCAATGAAAGCCAGCAAAGCTGAACTGATGACATTGATCAATGATGTCGACAGATTACTGGAATCGCAATCTTCCATGCTGTTGGGAAAATGGATTGAGGATGCGCGGGCAATAGGAAAGACTCCTTCAGAAAAAGACTATTATGAAAGAGACGCAAGAATGATCATTACTGTATGGGGAGGTAAAACCCGTTTCCTGAACGATTACGCAAATCGAAGCTGGGGTGGGCTAACGAAAGACTTTTATGGAAAAAGATGGAAGATGTTTTTGGATGAATGTATAACGTGTGTCCTTAATAACAAAACCTTCGATCAAAAGGCGTTTGATCTGGCCATCGGCAATTTTGAAGATAAGTGGGTAGGCCAAACCACTAAATTCTCTTCGAAGCCGGTAGGCGATAGTTATACGATATCAAAGGAGCTATTCGCGAAATATGAAAAACAATTGTTGAAATAGGTAATAACAGTTACCTGTTCTATTGCAAAGAACTAAATTTTAAAGATTAAAATTAAACGTGTATGAGAACACAGGGGGCTAACCCTTACAACCGCTTGCTGACTGTTTTTGCTGCTCTGGTTATTTTTTACGGAGATGTTTCAGCCAAAGATTATTTAGTAAAAAAACAAAAGCATCAGTACGAAGCTTCAGAAGGCATTTCCGGAACTGTCAGCAATACTTCGGGAGAAGCACTTGAAGGAGTGACGGTAAAAGTCAAGAACAGCGGTGCCTTTGTTGTTACTGATGTTACGGGGCATTACACGCTTACTGAAAAGAACATTGATACGCTGATCTTTTCATTTGTGGGGTATCTCTTACAGGAAGTAACGGTAAATAATAAAAGTGTTATTAATGTAAAATTGATTGCCCAGGCCTCTGAACTGGACCAGGTGGTGGTTATTGGATATGGCAAAGAGCGGAAAAAAAATCTTACTGCAGCTATCGACAATGTAGATATGCAGCAAGTCCAGTCAAGAGGTGTAGGTAACGTGGTAGAAGCGTTGCAGGGGGTATCACCCAACCTTAATATTTCCAATGCATCTACGACCTCGGCTGAGCCTGGTGGTCGACTCGCTCTGAATATACGTGGTATCGGTACGTTGACCGGTGATTATTCTCCTTATATCCTGGTGGATGGCGTGCCGATGGATATCAATGCGGTAAATCCTAATGATGTAAAGTCTATTACTGTGCTAAAAGATGCTGCCGCTGCAGCCATCTATGGGTCGAAAGGCGCATTTGGTGTCATCCTGATCACGACCAATAGCGGAAACAAGAATAAAAAAATGCAGATAAGTTATGCCAATACCACTTCTTTTTCAACGCCCATTGGCAGACCGCATTTAGAAAATTCTTTGCGATACATGACAGCTTTCGATCAATCGAGCGTCAATGCAGGCTTAGGTACCAATTTTACACCCGAGAATTACGAACGGGTGAAAAAATATATGGCTGGCGAGTTAAAAGAGGAAACCTGGGCACTGCCGGACAGCAGTGACTGGGTAGGGAATAATATCTGGAACCTGGCGGGTAACGGCAATAATGACTGGTTATACATTTTTTATAAAGATGTGACTACCCGACAAAAGCATGATATTAATATTAGCGGTGGCGGTGATAAGACCTCTTATTATGTTTCCGCGGGTCTCTGGGATCAGCCAGATGAACTAAACTATGGTGATCAATATTATAAGCGATACAACGTTACGGCAAATATAACGGCAGAAGCAACGAAATGGCTGACCTTTAAATTTAATTCCAAGTACATTAATGAGAAGAACCAGTATTTTAATACAAAAGAGGGCTATGACAGGAATACCTTTTACCATGACTTTTTCCGACTCAACAGTTTCAGACCACGCCTGTTGCCAAATGGAGAATTCTCCGGTATCTCTGACCTGCCATCCCTTGTTGACGGTGGAAAATTAGATGTGTATGGGTCCCAGTATATCCTGTCATTAGGAGCAGTTTTTGAGCCGGTGAAAAACTGGCAAACGGTGTTGTCTTACAACTATATCAATAACAGCTCAAGATCAGACAATTATCAAAAGACCGTCTACGGTCATGCCCCCAATGGAAACGAATATGTAAATGCCTATCCTATTAGTGCTTATACAACCGGTTTTAGCAGCGACAATAATGTGTTATTCAATATCACTTCCGCCTATAACTTAAATTATAGAAAACATAATTTTCACATTATGGGTGGATTTGAAAATCAATCCGATCTTGTGAACGGTCTTACCGGAACCAAAACGGACATCCTGGTAGCGAGTGTACCTTCCATTACCACTGCCACTGGCAGGACAGAGCTGTATGATTCAAAGCAGCACTGGGCCACCGAGAGTTTTTTTGGAAGATTTTCTTACCGTTTTAAAGACAGGTATCTGCTTGAATTTAACGGCAGGTACGATGGAAGTTCAAGATTTGCCAGCTCTTACAGGTGGGGCTTTTTTCCTTCCATTTCAGCGGGATACGATATTTCTCAGGAATCATTCTGGACACCAATACTGCCATTTGTCAACACGTTTAAATTCAGGGCTTCCTGGGGATCGCTCGGTAACCAGCAGGTGCCAAACTATTTGTATTTGCCAACTCTTGGAATGGGTACAAACCTGAATTGGATTATGGGTTCATCCCGTCCTGACTATGTAGTCACACCAGGTCTCGTGAGTGATAATCTTACATGGGAAACCATCATAACAAAAAATATTGGATTTGATGCAGGGTTCATTAAAGGCAAGTTGGGAGCAAGTTTCGACTATTACAACCGCGATACAAAAGATATGTTCGGCCCGGCTGAGGCGTTGCCATTAACACTCGGAGCATCAGTACCCCAGGCAAACAATGCATCTGTAAGAACGAAAGGATTTGATCTGTCCATAACATGGAGAGACAATATCGGAGCTGACTTATCTTATACATTGCGTGCCACATTAGCGGATAATGTTACGAAGGTTACGCAATACAACAATCCAACAAAATCGCTGGCCACTTGGTATAAAGGCGAGACGGTTGGCGAGATATGGGGATTAAAAACTGCAGGAATTTATCAAAGTGAGGCAGACGTTTCCAAAGGACCAGATCAATCGCTGTATTATCCTAATTGGCATCCCGGGGATATAAGGTATACAGATTTGAATGGCGATGGAAAAATCACACGCGGCAATTACACTGCGGACAGTGCCGGTGATTACTCGGTGATTGGAAATAATTTGCCGCGATATACTATAGGTTTTTACACGGAAGTAAAATGGAAAAACTTTGACCTGAGCATGTTCTGGCAAGGTGTATTAAAAAGGGATTTTGCTTTTAGGAATTATGATATGAATTTTTATGGTTTTAATGCTATTTCGTCCTGGAATATGAACGCATTTTATAAAGGAAATAATTCCACACTGGACTACTGGCGTCCTGCAGATGAAACAAATATACTTGGACCGAATACCAATGCGTATTATCCAAAACCCTACCTGTCGTTTGAGGATTATAAAAATAAAGAAATTCAAACAAGGTATATGCAGAATGCATCTTACATCCGGCTGAAAAATCTTACTGTTGGTTATACGATTCCAACAAAAATACTGCAAAGGATTGCCCTGGATAAGGCCAGAGTTTTTGTCTCGGGCGAGAACCTCCTCACTTTTACCCCACTGACAAAATTAATGGACCCAGAAGCGCTGTTTGATTCCGGTTGGGGAATTGGCAAGGGTCATTTTTTGCGAAAGGTTCTTTCAGTTGGCGTTAACATCACCTTTAAATAGCATATATCATGAAACTAAAAATAGCTTTATATCTCGCAGCGATGTTCGCAATAGTACAGATGGCCTGTAAAAAAGACTTCCTCGATAAATACCCGCTCGATCAAATTACAACCGTCGATTTCTGGAAAACAAGTAATGATCTTAAGTTATACGTTGCTCAATTTTACCCCGCAGCATTTAATCACCCGCCGGGAGACTGGCAAAGCGGGGATTTTATTAATGATATCCAAAGTGACGATGTAGGATCTGTTCTTGCAGATACGAAGTTGCAGGGAGCAAGAGTGGTGCCGGCCTCCGGTGGATGGGACTATAGTAATATCCGTGGCCTGAATATTTTTATGGCTAATTATGACAAAGTAAAAGATCCTTTTGACAGTTATAAAATGTATGTTGGCGAGGCCTATTTCTTACGCGCGTTTTTCTATTTCAAATTAGTGATGGAATACGGCAGTGTACCTTATGTAAGCGTTCCCCTGGGTACCAATTCCGAAGAACTTTACGGTCCCCGGACTGCCAGAAACCTGGTAATAGATTCAATTGTTAACGACCTGGATAAGGCGATCGAATACCTGCCATCTGGTAAACAAGAAGGAAGCACCAGGTTAAGCAGGGAGATTGCCTTATTGTTTAAATCAAGGGTGTGCCTTTTTGAAGGTTCCTGGGAGAAATATCACGCCGATGATGCCTTTAAAGTGGATGATCCACAACCAGGAAAATATTTTGACCTCGCCGCATTGGCTGCCAAAAGATTGATTGAATCAGGACTGTATAGTGTTTACTCCACCGGTACTCCTCAATGGGACTACTTTAATTTATTCAGCCAGGTGGATTATTCGGCCAATACCGAAGTTATGTTTTGGGAAAAGTTCGACGTAAGCTTGGGAAAAGGAAATGTTTTTCAGTTTCAGATCGCAACAGGAAAGTCTAACGGCAGCGGGATGACAAAATCCTTTGTCGAATCCTACCTGTGCAAAGATGGTAGGCCAATTGTATTACAAAATGGAACCACTAACCCGCTTTACCATGGAGATGCCAACTTGAAAACGGTGGCTGAAAATCGTGATCCAAGGTTCGTTCAAACCATATTTACCCCTGGTTTTCCGATGAAGATATCGGGACGTGATACTACATTTTTTAAAGAACCTGGCGTAAATGAACCTGGACTTAGCCGGTGTCCTACCGGTTATCAGATCAACAAATTTTTAAATTTTGATCCCGTTCATTACGCTTCACTTGAGACACTGCCTGTGGGTTTTACAGGTTGGATTATATTCAGGTATGCAGAAGCTTTGCTCAACTACGCTGAAGCCAAAGCAGAATCGGGAACTATTACTCAGGCAGATGTTGATTTGACAATCAACAAGCTTCGCGATCGGGTTGGAATGCCCCATCTATCAATTGCCAATATCGAAAGGGATCCACACTGGCAATTTCCGGAACTCCCAGCCGTGCTAAACGAAATTAGACGGGAACGAAGGATTGAGCTGGCTTGTGAAGGATTTAGAGGATTAGATATTTCCCGCTGGGCGGTGGCTGATAAGCTGATTGTTGGTAAACGACCATTAGGAGCCAAATTTAACAGTACTGATTATCCGGATTTAAATGCCGCAAACTTTCTGTTGACGGACGGATATTTTGACCCGCTAAAAACTCAGTTGCCAGGAGGCTATGGCTATAAAATAGACAGAGACTATCTCAGTCCTATTTCTACGCAGGAATTATCCCTGAATTCTAATCTGGTGCAAAATCCAGGATGGTAGTTTAGCTTACACTTCTATCTAAAAGTGAAACATAAAACTCAAGTTCAATAACATTCTGCGATGAACTTTAACTTATGTGTTTATGGCTTGAAAGCGTATCGTATATAAACTAAATGAACAATTATGGGTGAGCAATAAAACAATGGTTCCTATTGTAGGGTTACGTTATCAACACGTCAATCCAAGCCTGCCTATTTATATAGGTAGGCAAATTGTTAAATAGATAATTATAAAGACTTTAATAAATAAACAAGTGACAACACCTACGACAGGTGGTGTTATATGCTCCTTGGATATGAAGTATCTTTTCACAATAATTTTGCAAAATTAAAAATAGAAATCGATGATATTAATAGCTGACAGTGGAGCTACTAAAACGTCCTGGCGCATGATTGATGCAGATGGTATTACCAGTTTCTCAACTGAAGGATACCACCCATTTTATGTGGATGCTGATTATATTTCGAGATCGCTTACGAACAATCTCCCCGTTTTCATCAGAGATCAAAATCTTTCGTTTAGTGAAATACATTTCTATAGTACAGGTGCAGGTTTCTCATCTAAAGCTGATAATGTCTTAACTCAGGGTGTTACACGTGTACTTAAATGCTCTTCCTTTATTCTGGAGACAGATTTACTTGCTGCAGGAAGAGCATTATTCCAAGATGAAACTGGTCTTGCCACAATCCTTGGGACCGGTAGTAACAGTGGTTTATATAATGGAAAGGAAATTACTAACTCAATTGAATCTGGAGGCTTTCTGTTAGGGGACGAAGGAAGTGGTTCCTATTTAGGAAAATTACTTATAACGGCATATTTAAGAAATCAGTTACCAGATAATCTTCACTCGGACTTTACCCAGACTTATAACCTTAATGCCAAACAATTGATAAGCCAGGTTTATAGTGTTAGAAGCCCAAATCAATTCTGTGCAAAGTTTGCAACATTTGTCGGCAATCATATGGATGATAAGTTTTGCAAAGAATTGGCATTTATAAATTTTGATCATTTTTTTAAAAAAATTATTTCCCAATACAGTGATTATAAAAATTTTAAAATAAATGCCGTCGGATCCGTAGTTTATAATTTACGGGAAACGTTTGAGGCTGTAGCGGAAAGTCATGCACTTAAAGTTGGCAAAATACTTTCTTCCGTTATGGACGGAATCTTAAATTATCATCAATTTCATAAAGTAAAATAATCTAAGTTGGCAACAACAATTTATACAATTAAGTAATGGAACAAAAAATACATCCTGATAAGGACTATTCGAGTCTTGAAAAAATTAATGTAAGTGTTGTGAAGGATATGAAAACTGGCTCCTTAATTATTGCAAAAAGGATTGCCTCTGTTATTAAAGAAAAGCAAAAACAAGGAAAAAATTGTGTATTAGGGCTAGCAACAGGTAGTAGTCCAAAGTCAGTATATAAGGAGTTGGTGCGCATGCATAAAGATGAAGAACTGAGTTTCCGAAATGTAATTACTTTTAACCTTGACGAATATTTCCCAATAAGTTACGATGCGCCTCAGAGCTACTATTCCTATATGCATAGGCATCTTTTTGATCATATAGACATCACACCCAGTAATATTAATATTCCTGGCTGTCACTTAAAGAAAGAAGATATCAAGGTTGTCTCTAGAAAATTTGAAGATAAGATAGCCAAATTGGGGGGAGTTGACTTGCAAATACTTGGCATTGGAAGTAATGGACACATAGGATTTAACGAGCCGGGCTCAAGTATTTATTCCGGCACAAGATTAGTGACACTGCAAAATTCTACAAGACATGCAAATGCTTGTGAATTTGATGCCTTTTCAGATGTCCCACGAACGGCAATTACGATGGGGATAAGTACGATATTAAGATCGAAAGAAATTATTCTGATGGCGTGGGGACATAGAAAAGCGAATATAGTTCAAAAAGCCGTAGAAGAAGATGTAACAGAAAGTGTTCCTGCATCATTTCTACAAATGCATGAAAATGTCAAATTCGTCATTGATGAAGAAAGTGCCTCAAAGCTTACACGCGTAATATCTCCTTGGCTTATAGGTAGTTATGATTGGTGTCGTGATTCGCTTAAGAAAGCCGTCATAACTATGGCACTTCGATTAGAAAAGACAATTCTCAATCTAACATATCAGGATTATATTGATAACGGACTGGGTGAATTAATAGCTATTAAAGGTGATGTACACGAAATAAATCTGGAAGTTTATTATATGCTTCAAAATACAATCACAGGTTGGCCTGGCGGCAAGACAGGTCTTTCCATTTCAAAACATCCAGAAAGATCAATTCCATATCCAAAAACATGCCTTATCTTTTCTCCTCATCCGGATGATGATATTATTAGCATGGGTGGTACTTTCCAAAGACTACATGATCAGGGACATAATGTTCATGTAGCTTATCAAACATCGGGAAACATAGCCGTTACGGATGAATTCCTAACAAGATTTCTGGATTTTGCCATTGGATTCAACTCTATTGCAGGAATAAATTCAAGCATTCCTGATAACATTTCAACCGAAGTCGATCAATATCTTTTGAATAAAAAAAGTGTCAAGGTAGATTCATCCATATTTCGTGAGATTAAAGGACTAATTAGAAGATGTGAGGCGAAAGCGACATGCAATTATGTCGGAATTGACCAAGCTAATATTCATTTTCAAGACCTGCCATTCTATCAAACAGGCACTATAGAGAAGTTGCCTTTAGGGGAAGAAGATGTGCGACTAACGATTGATCTATTGCGTAAAGTCCGACCGCATCAAATTTTTTGTGCTGGTGATTTTGCTGACCCTCACGGAACCCATCAAATTTGTTTTAATGTTGTATTAAAAGCATTGAATGAAATACGGTCAGCCAATGACGAATGGGTAAATAACTGCTGGCTTTTTCTATACAAAGGTGCGTGGCAGGAATGGCAAATTGAGGAAATTGACATGGCTGTTCCACTAAGCCCAGCCGAAATTTTAAGGAAGCGATTTGGCATTTTTATTCATCAGTCACAAAAAGACAATGTGCCGTTCAAGGGAAGCGATGATCGTGAATTTTGGCAGCGCGCGGAAGAAAGGAACGCAAGCACTGCCAAAATATATGCCAATCTTGGACTTACTCAATACGCCGCTATGGAGGCCTTTGTGAGATTTTACTTTTAGTACTTGAAAATATCTTGTGTCAATTAATTATCTAGAGATAAAATTTTTTACAACTGATAAGTTTTGTATCAAAGTTTTAATAAAAATCGAAAAAACAATACAAGAGTTAATTGTGTGTTTAGCTTTTTCAAAGTTTTACATTTAGGCTTCAATAAATTATTGGGGGTATTGCTTAACGTCTATTTTATGCATTAAACTTTATTACATGCCTTCTATCATTTTATACATTTTTGATCAATCTACTTACAAGTTCTTTGAAATTAAGACATTGAATTGTTGGAATGTGCTATCATATTCAAGTTCATAGTACTCCTTGCCTAATACTGTATTTAAGATCACCGCATTGCGGTAGGGAGCCATGCCCAGGTCTGCACTATTAAACCCATGCGTATGCAGATCATGGTTCTGCACAAAGATCCGGTCATTGCCGTCGATCGAATAATTTTGGTTGACAGCATAACTCATATCCGTATTAAGACGGATATGATCCCTTATTGGAGATAGAAAGCTATGTTCCGCATCCTGGTATCCCGTTGCAAGGATCACTGTGTCTGCTTTAAAGGTCGCTTCATCCTCGGTATCTGTTCTGTTAAATGTGAGCAAATGTTTTCCCTTGTCTGAGGCGATTCCTTTTAAGTCGTGATACAGGAACAGCTGTGCCGGGATGGGGTGGCCATCAGCACTTTGCTCGTTTAACTCGTTATAAATAGTGAAGAGCAAATCTGCATTAATACCTTTGAAAAAGTGCTGTTGTTTTTCAAGCGTTGCTTTCTTCTTTTTAGAAGAGAGCTTATAAAAGTGACGGATGTAATCTGGCGTTGACATTTCCGCTACAAAACTACTGACATCCATCTGTGGAAAATGATCCGTTCGGGTAAACCATCGCAAACTTTCAAAAGCATGTTCACCGGTTAGCAAGTCATAATAAATTTCTGCTGCTGACTGGCCGGAGCCAATGACAGCAACATTTTTGCTCTCTATGACTTTAGGTTTTTTTTTCAGGTAACCTGAAGAATGAAATATGCCCGATGTTGTATTGATGTTTTTTGGCAGGCTAGGCACTGTGCCGGTGCCAATTACCAATCTTTTAGCATGGAATTGTTTTGCTGTACCGTTTTGATTATCCAGGCAATGGACAATGTAGACATCCAGAGACTCACTGTAAGTCACCGCTTCGCAGTAGTGGTTGAATTGCAGCGACGATAGTTGCTCAGCAGTCCAGCGGCAATAACGCTGAAATTCTTTGCGCAGGATGTTTTGCTGCTCTGTTACAGCAAACCTGACGAGCCGCCGTTTTGATTTTAAAAATTTGGTGTAAATAAACTTACTGCATGGATTGGCAAAAGTCACCAGGTCGGCAAGCCACGGCACTTGCATCCTGGCACCTTTGATCATTAAGCCAGGATGCCAGTCAAAACCAGGTTTGCAATCCAGGAATAAACAGTTAAGTTGAGGATGTTCAGTTGCGAGAGCCGCAAGGCCAAGGTTCATCGGACCAATACCGATGCCTATCAGGTCATAAACGTGATTGTTTTCGTATTGCATAAAATGTTTTTAGACGATTAAATAAATAGGTAAGCGAAAAAGTGATAGCGGCGGTTAGTAACATTGCGAGCCAGGTTTGCCAGTAATTCAGTTGCTGATAACCAAAGACTGGAATTAACCAACAGATGAGTGGCCATTGGATCAGGTAAATCAGGGTAATGTTTTTACTGCACCATTGCAGGAGTTTAAATCCGTATAGATGTGGATACCTGTTTGAGATATGATGCCAGAGGTACAACCAGACTAACACGATACCTATATGCATGCCTGTCAGCGGTGCTGAAGTGCGGTAAAAGTTTTCATTGAGGTGTGAGGCAGGAATAATACTTGCGATGATTAACAGAATCCCTATTACTGCAGCGTGCCTTACGGTGGTTTTCTCTCCATAGATCTTCCAGTAATGGCCAAGGCTTAAACCAAGTAAAGGATAACAAAGCCAGGGCAAGAGCGGAAAGAATGTTTGTGGTTCATGGCCACCGACAAGGTTTAACAGGTAATCAATAGCAGATATCTGACTGTGGTAATCCCAGAAGAAAGGAGCGATAAAAGCAATCAGTATAGCGAGACTTATCGCCACTTTTTCATATTGTGCTTTTTGCATGATTGCATAAACTATAGGAAGCGCCACAGCTGCGAAGGAAAGTATGTCGTTAATCAACGCCATCTTTATCCAGCCATTCAGATTTGGCGATACCTGCAAAACGGAATAAATATTTAAAGGAAATAAATGTAATACAGAGGGTAATACAAACTTTGCGATGTTAAGTGCAATACCGGTTCCGAAAAGGATGCTACAGCGGATCAGTATTTTCCTCCATGTAAGCCTAGTTGAAAATGCCATGTATAATCCCATGAGCATCATAAAGAGTTGTGCTCCGGGACCTTCTGCGATGAAGGTGAGGAATTTGACAAGGATGGAGTCATATACTTCTGGATTAGCAAAAATGAGGACGGTATGAACGGGAGCAATCATTAAAACTGTAAAGCCGCGAGCGTGATCGAGGGAAGAGTAACGGTTATTAAGCATGTGCGTTAGTTATAATGGTTTGATATCTTTCTCTTGTAATACAGTAGAGGTTTGCCACCTTTTCTTTTAAAGTGAGTGTGTCAATAAATTGAAACCCAGCATTCAACGCCAGCTTGTTTGCGTGCAGATTTTCCTTGTCTGGTTCCCCGTACAACCTTTTGGCCTCTTTAAACGAGAAATAATAATGAGTGAAGTGCTGCAGGACAAATTTTGATAAGCCTTTCCTGGATTGTTTGGGTGGCTGGCCCAGGAAATGTAGCCCAGCGTCACCAAATTCAGGGCTTTTCAAGTGTGTTCCAATCTCTTCGTGAGCAACATCATACAATTCTATTTCGGCAACCAAAGCATCATTAAATGATACTGCAAATGAATGCCGATGGACATCTTCGATTACTATTTCATATTCTTTTCGCATTTCCTGCAACGATTGTCTGGTAGACCAGAATTTAGTTGCATATGCCTGACTTGACCACCCATAAATAATCTGAGTGTCAGCGTCAATATCAAATCCCCTGATGCTTATCAGCCCATCTAATTCCTGATCGGCTTGCGCATATAAAATTTGGTTACAAGCCAGCCTGTCAGGCTTGAAGAACGTCTTTGCTTTCATGTCTCATTATTTGAATGCAAACTATTCTTCCCTGAGTCCAGGCTTTTGCAACATCAGGATTTTCATTTTGTAACTTTAAATATTAAGTAATGGACGTACTCAAAATTCGATCCTCCTTAGGTGGCGATGTGACTTTAAGCAATGAGGTGCCATCTAATTTCACGTATGAAAAAATCAACCATGATCACCTGTATTTTGCGCGAGGCGACTTTGGTCATTTCGTCATCCAGGGAATTCAAGGAATTGGCGTTAGTGCGTGGGATAACCAATACAACTTTAAGGTCGGAACCGTTATAGAAGGCGGCATCAACATGACCACCTACGAGTTTTACAGTTCGGTCGTAAACCATTTCAAGTGTGATTTAGAAGGAATCGGCGCTCATTCTCATAAAACTAAAGAGGGCGGTATTCTATACTCGGATCATATTCATAGTAAATCCTATTACCATGGTGGAGTGCCGTGCAGAAGCGTGGATTTTCATTTTGAAAGATGGGTTTTGGAACAGTATGTAGAAGACTACCCTAAACTATACGACTTCGTTAACCGGTCAGTGCAAAACTTCTCCAATGCATCCATGCCCAACTTCTCTGTAACAGAAGATATCGCAAGAATACACAATGAAATAAGATTTCCAATTGCCGGAAGGTATGGGAAGGAGCGGTATGTTGCATTTAAATGCGAGGAGATACTGATCCGGATCATGAATCAGTTACACGCAGGTGCTCCATCCGTAACTAACATCATCACGCCGTCCAACTTAGATAAGGCAGAACATGTAGCGTTTATGTTAAGAGAACAGCTGGATCAGGAGCATTCTCTTGTAACTCTTTCAAAAATTGTCGGGATGAACAAAAGCTACCTTCAAAGGGCTTTCAAACAAAAATTCGGCCTGCCCATTTTCAGCTACCTAAATGAATTGAGATTACAGCATTCCAAAAAGTTATTGGCAGACACGAGCATGCGGATTGCAGACATCGCCATTGCCAGCGGACTTGGGAACAATTCCGCATTCACGCATGCCTTTACAAAACGTTTTGGAGTTAGTCCGACTGAATACCGCAAAACCAAAATGACGCTAAGATGAAACCTTAGGCAGATGGTACAAATAAGCATCTTTATAGGATAGCCTGATTTCACAAATCCTTTCAAACCCTAACCTTTCTAAAAGCAAAATGGAACGTTCGTTGGTCTTGTCTGGTTCGCCATACAAGGAGTCCGTTTCTTCAAAGGAAAAATAATATTCAAGGAAGGTTTTAACTGCGTTTGTCGTCAGTCCAGGCAACCTCATTTTGTTTGGTGCCATAAGTAGATGAAAACCACAGTCATTATTGTTAAAGGAATAGAATTGGTTCAACTCATCAGCTGACGATCGATAAACATCTAATTGACATATTAATTCGTTCCCAAGAAATCCGACAAAAGAATGCGCATTCGGGTTGGTTAAAATACATTGATAACAAGAAGCAAGCATATGGAGACTTCCTTTCATTTGCCAGTATGCTTGCGTGTAATCCTGTTGCAACCAGTCATGTATTGCGGGAAGATCCGTTTTCAAATTCAGTGACCTGAATTGGATAGAGTTTTCATATTCAGGTATGTACCTGGTGATTAACATTCGGGAGTCGGTAGGTTTACATGGAATCCATGTTTCCGTTATTTGCTTCATTTTATTTTTTGAAGCAAATTATTTTTGTTGCGTCCAGTATCATTGCAACAAAAGATAACATTGTTTGTAAGATTACAAACATTCAAAGAGCCTCTTTCGAGGCTACTATTGTTTATTTCTTTAACTGAATCATTTCCTGTAAAATCCTATTTTTATCTTTTTCTGATTCCAATAGCCTTTCATACAAATCTTCATTTTTTTTCAACGCTTCAACCCATTTTTCAATTGGGTTAATTGTACACTGATAATTAAATCCACTTTGGTCATTAAATGTATTTATAAAATTATTTACCGCTTCATCGTCAAAATTCTTAATTGCTTCAACAGAAACATGTAACGCTGTAGCTATTTTTTCCAAAACTTCAGGATCAATCAGTTCTCTTTGTTCATACTCACTCATCTTCTGTTGGCTTACATGCACGTCTATTGCCAAGCGGTCCTGCTTTATTCCCAAAAGCTCTCGCATTCTCTTTACATTCTTTCCTTCATGAATCACCTTAGTCATAGTTTTCTTGTTTAAAATCAAATTTAATTATTACCCGTAAAATACCAGTAAGAAACATTATTTTAGAAGAGCGTGTTTGATAGGTGCTTTGATAATATTGCTTATGCAAGCAAAGCCTATGTCTTCCAAACCTTCCTCCAGCTTAATTGATGACCTGCTCAAAGTTCCCGAAAATGTAGACACTTCTCGTGATCTACTACCACAAATCAACGACTTTGTAAAACAACTTCCCTTGGCACAGCAACAAGTGCTTTTTCTTCGGTATGATGAAATGAATAACTTCCCAACTATTTCCAAAAGATTGAGCTGTAGTGTTACGACTGCCAGGCTTCACCACGCGAGGGCTTTACATGCTATTCGCAAAGCTTTTATTCCAGCTTATGCCGACATGCTAAAACGCGTTGCCCATTCCGTTATTGTTGGCCAATAAAATACCTGATTTTACAAATCAACTTACTCTTAGTTGCAAGTGCTTCTTTATTGAAGATATCATCTTTGATTCGTTAATCATTGAAGATGAAAATAGATCTCTCATGGAGTGCGTATGGTTCAGGTGTAGCAGGATTGTCCGTGATCTATTACGGGTATGTTGCGTTCAGGTATTACAGAAGCGAGCTTTTGCATCCGCAACGCAGGAGACAGGTTCCGGAAGAGCGGCCAGCTTACCCCTCTCCTTCTTCTCCTCCAATTAAGGAAACGCATCCTGATCCGCAAACGATGGTGCATGAGCTGGTAGATGAACTCAAGGCACTGCTCTCACAGGCAAACCTGGAAGGCTTTGACAAAGAACGGCTCACGGTTGCACTCAAAGGATTGCTTAGTAAATATCCTATTCTATATACCTCCAAATTTAAACAAGACATCCTCCACTTCGTACGCATGGAGTCGGAAAATGAGTGCGGGATACACTTTAACGCGGAAGAGCTTGTGCAGTTATGGACCCCCTAAATCCCCCACGCAGTAGGGGACTTAAGGCCAGAACAAATTGCTCCGCTCCCGTGAAGTGCAGGAAACAAAAGTGCGTGGAACAAAGGAGTAGCGGGGCGGAGCTCCAGCAGTTGCCGGTCTTGGAGGAGGAACCGGTTACAACACCTGTATGCCTTAGCCTGTAGCCCTGGATGTGTTGGTTCATGACAGGGTGCAGGCGGGCTATGGGTAATGCCAGCCATTTAATCAGACAATCATATGAACAAAAGCAAAAAGCGCATGCTGGTCACACTGGCCAGCCTCCTTCTCGTGGGAAGCACTTCCATGGTAGTGAGTGCAAAAATGTTTGGTAAGAGCTATGACAGCAGCCATGACTATTCATGCTGTGTCGGGAACAGCCTGTATGTTTTTCATTACTACCAGACACAGTTCTTCTGGATTAATACCGGCAGCGGTTATGAACAGGAACTGATCGGAACAGGAAATTGTCAATACCAATGCCCTCCGAAAAATGAGATGGAGTAGCGTACTGGCTGTGGCAATCCTATTATCCGGTTGCCATGAGCAGCAGCCGAGTTCCGTTGAATTGCTCCGCGCTTACAAGTCGCTACCTGCTGACCAGGTTTCTTTACTGGACTTTGGAGCAGACACAATCACCGTCAGCGGTACTTGCGCTATCCTTACCGGCTTCAACAAAAGCAACATGCCTTTACAGGTAGCAACCGTGGTGCCTTCTTGTACCTGTACAAGGGTAACGTTTGACAAGAAGTTGATTGGCCCAGACGACAGCATCCGGATAAATGCGGTATTCACAAAGGGCTTTTCCGGCGCAGCGATTACGGTAGTGGGCAATCTTTCAGGCGGCCAAAAGACGCTGTTCATAAAACCTTTAGGCTTCAATTAAGAGCCTCTGTTCAAGTCACAATTCAAAGCCTGGCTGTTTTTACAGTCAGGCAATTCTTTAACAACTAAAAAGCAAATGAGATGGAAATACAGGAGGAAATTATTATTCGTAACTCAGAAGGCAAAAGAGTTATACCACATAGTACTTTTGCTGGTAAATCCTATTGGGCAGTATTTATTGATATTGACAACGGGGATGAGCCGGTGACTATTGTTGCAAAATTGCAGAATGCCGTTTGCGTCGAGGTGGTTTATTTCAAATCCTCCCCTTGTTTTGCCCGCTTTGAAGCTGACAATGTTGAATTGCAACTAGCGCCCAATCTTTCTCAACGGACGCTGATTATCTTTTGTAAACAATTGCCGGAAGGTTTTTCAGACCAGGAAACCAAACCGTGCCTGCCACGAATGGCAGAAGCATCTTATCGGATCGTCTACAATCCATTCAAAGGCATCGTACGCCAGGCGATACAGGATGAAATGATGTCCCTCCTTCTGTACACAACAGAAGAGAACACATCCCAGAACCAGCACCCGGCTTTTTCAGAAAGAGAGATGGCTGCCATCATCGCAGCCGGTAAAACCCTGGATAACCATTCTCTTGTAGAAGCCTTTGACCTATTAAAATTAAGCAAGGCCTCCGGTCTCAACCGCTACCGCTTTCTGGAACTATTCATGGAAATCTTCGGATGCACTCCGCGCAACTACTTACACGAGCGCCGGATGCAGGAGGGACAGCACTTATTGGCAACGACCCACCACAACATCAATGAAATCGCGCTGGAATGCGGCTACGCGCAAGCCAGCACCTTTAGCTACAATTTCACACGCAGGTTTGGGTTATGTCCGACAAGGTGGCGGAAGCAATGCAAAAAATAAAATGCAAACTCAAACGAAAAATCCCTGCTTATACTATTGATTTTACAATCCATTCCAAGATAAGGTAGTGTCAAATGATATTACAGGAACTAAAGAAAAGTGAATTTTACCGCATCTATTGCAAAAATCAAACAGTCAATGTATTTTGTTCTAGACATTGATTCTGGTCCCTTATTAAACAACAAATATGCCCCTAGTAATCACCATGTACAAATGTATTTATATTTTAAGCATTTTCTTTTCATTTACATTGTTCAACGCAAACGCTCAAACTAAAAAGTCCGTTACGCTCATTGTCGGTTTAAAAAAAATCGATGAGAAAGCGTATAAAAAGTTGTATGGAAAATCATATGACAAGGATGGATTGTCTGGAGCAGACAATGATTGCAATGTTATGAACACAATTGCTTCTTCATCAAATGATGAAATTGTTACGCTGAGGGATGAAAAAGCAACAGCGTCAAATATCCTTAAAAATTTAGACAGTATCGGAAAGATTATCAAGGCTTCGGGTGAAAATGCATTTTTCACCTTTTACTATTCCGGTCATGGGGACACGATCAAAGACAGGAACCATGATGAACCTATAGACCAAGTGCTTGTTGCTTATGACAACTACGTCATCGATGACCAAATTGACTCAATGCTTAAGCTATATTATACGAAGTCTAAAAACTTAATGATTGTCGACGCGTGTCACTCTGGTTCAACTTACAAGATTTTTCTTACAATGGATTTTTTACAGACAAGATTATCTGAAAATTTTCTTTCCAATAATACGAAAGCCACGTTTCATCAAAACCTTTCAGTCTGTGATTTCAAGCCCATTCCAACAAAATCCTCCTACAATCTCATTTATCTGGGTGCCACACCAGATGATAAATCTGCAATTGGTGGACTGTTTGGAAGCCTTCTTACTTCCGCATTGGAATCGGTCAGACGACAGGCCCTGGCGACTGGTCAATGGAATCAGATGACTTACCGATCTTTCGCTTGCAGATTAGCAACAATTATGCAATCACGGCAGCAAAACCTGGTTTATGTAGAGTTAGGTGATGATGTTGGAAAATATTCAACTTCAGTTCCATTTAAAAAATAATACAACCATGAAAAATTTCAAATGCTTATTCCCATTTGCATTAAACATATGCATATGGTTTTCAAGCTTTTCCCAAAGCTATGAAAGGCTAAATCCCGGCAATACGCTTCCAGTGGGAGCGCAATTCTACTATCTGCCTAAGGCAGCCTTTCTCATTGAAATGACTGGCGTAAAAAAAGAATTTAAAAAAGGAGCCAGATTTGGAGATCCAGTATATACAGATATAGAACTAGCAGTACTTGCCCGAAAGTACGGTGTTGACATTGGCATCTTTAAAAAACTTCAAATAAAAGAATTTACGGAACGATCGGTCTCAGAAGATTCATTAAAAGTTAGCATAACCAGTGTCGCTGATGACAGCAAACTTTTTTACAGGATGCCTCAAAAGAAGACCTTCGTTAACCAGTCTGACGCTCTGACTTATGGCTCTGATGGAATTCTAACCGACGCCGAAACAAGCTATGAGAATAAGACGTTCGATATCATTGTCAAGGGACTTTCCGGTCTAGTTTCAGCAGCAGCCGCATTTAAGGGAATTGCTGGAATAGATGATAACAAGACAACTATAAAAGATCTTGATGATATCCTTCAAGCATATTCAACATTGAATACCCAAATCAGTTTTGATATCTATAAAGATATTAAGGCCACCTTAGAAAAAAAATACACTAAGGTATTTGCTGAATATTTCTATTCTTCCAAGTCCACAGCGTTTGCATCTAAAATACTTTATTGCCCTTCAACACCACCACCTCCAGACGGTACCTCCATACTTGACCTATTTGAATTACATCCAGACGAAAACAAGTTCGTATACAAGTCTACTTTAGAGCCAGACATAATGTATGCAAAAAATGCCATTGCCGGAAATGTCTCTAAGCCATATAAAATGAAACTCAGTTTTTTAAAATCAAAATGGCAACCATCAAATCAATTCACTTCTGCCTCACCAGCCTTAAGTGCTTTTGGGTACAACATTCCAGCGAAAATGATTGTATCAATAGTTACTCCTTCCTCTGAAGAGTTATTGCAGGAAGTATATAAAATTCCCCAATTTGGAAAAGTAGGATATGTGATAGCCAAAAAAGCTAAACTTGTGTTCCAGCTGGATCCCTTAACAGGTGAATTAAAAAAGCTTACTATTACTACAAATGCAATCACAACTGATCAAGTGGGAAGCGCGAGCGATTTGCTTGTTAATGGAATAAAAACCATTAAAGGTGATGATGATGACACAAAACTTGATAAAGAAGTAAAAAGGCTTGAAAATGAGAAAAAGAAGCGTGATCTGTTAAAGGAACTGAATCCTGATGAATGAAGCATATTAGAATTGGATAGACCGTAAAACTCTTATTAATTTAGCAGAAGCGGTATAGCAAGAATTTCATGACAGGATGCTCATCGCTTAATAAATACAGCGTTTTACGGTTATTTTTCAATAATCATTTTCTTATTGAATGAATGATCTGAAAAGGCTTGTTTATCTATCTGAAACGCTACTAAAGAAAAAAATTTAAGTTAGCGATGACATCACATTGTGCGTGTAGATAGTATCGTCAAATGTTATTCGAAAACTTTTTCTTTCGCGGCATTGATAATAGCTGAAGGAAAATCAACACCAATTAAATCAGATATTTCTTTTCCCCTTCTCACTAAAAAAAGATGCGCCTTTCTTTCACTAATTTTTTCTCTCTTTGAATATTCTCTTACCATATTCTGCATAAATTGATGTGCTTGCTGTTCTACAAAATAGCGGTTAATTTTTATATGCTCATCCTTTGCCGAGCATTGCTACCAATGGCTCTTTAGCGGGGTTCGCAAACTTTAAATCGATCAACTCTTTGGGAAGAGTTCCTATATTGGAGCTAACTGCTAGATTTTCTTCGAAAGCTAAAACCCAAAATCTACCAATATAAAACAATTGAGGATTTGTAGATTCAGCGGATGGATTTGCGAATGTTGCATCACTTTCATCTGCCGAATATCCTGCTACGAAAAGGTAACTATAAGTAAAATCTATCTCCTTACCTTCAAGTTCTTTGATCCTTATATTTAAACTTGCGACCAATATCTTGCGCAGATTTTCATCAAATTCCGCTGAAACGACTGTTTAACCAGTAAAGATTCTTTGCTGTAAACAAATGCGCCAGACTAGTGAGTAGACAAAAAGATTGAAGATGCTCGCGTTTACTCGCCTGCACAACTTTACTAATTGTCATTTGAAATCTGCTGTTCTGGAAAATCTACAGCAACCCTTTTTTCATCTAACTTATTATTCATCGTTGGTATTATTACTGATTCAAGGCGTGACAAGAAATCCTCACATTGAATGCAGAAAATGTAGTTATATATGTGAGGATTTGGAGTCACTTCAGTAGAAGTCCCTTTTAAGTTCTCTCTGCCATAATGAACGTCTATGTTACCGGCTACGGCATCAATTGAATAAGCCGTTTCCCTATTCCTCTGGCGGCAGATTGAATCCTTTGCGGGCTATAGCTTTTGTAAAGCGCACTCTGCCAGCTTTGCCCGGCTGTCGATGAAAGACCTCTACCTCAAAACCTATTACCCGGCAGAGTTTATGGTCTCCGTGATCAAATAACCATGGCGGCTTTTATTCTACCGAACTTTATTTTATTGAACCACGAAAAACCGGTGTAACTCTTCACTTACCCTGCGTTAACCAAAGCGATTATTTTACCCGCATAGAGGGCAAAGAGGTCTATGCGGGTATCGAACTGATCGGCGAAGTACCCAACGACTTAAAACTCCTGATTGTCCAGAACAGGGAACATGGAGGACCCTACAACCACCTTCAGGACCTGCTGGATACAACCGGTATCACGGCAGCCGCGCTTAACAACCTGATCTCCGCGGGTGCACTTCGCTTTACCGGTAAAAGCAAGAAGCGCCTTCTTTGGGAAGCGAACTTCCTGCAGTCAAATATCAAAAACCATCGTGCGGAAAACACGCTCTTCAAAGAAGAACCGGTGCAGATGGAACTGCCGGAACTCCACGACGACCCGCTCGATGACTGTTATGATGAGATGGAGATCCTGGGCTTCCCCTTCCGCAATCCGTTTGAGCTCTGCGATCAGGATCCTTTCAAATACCAGTTGGCAAAAGATCTATGCCCCAACCTCGGCAAACAGGTCAAAATGCTGCTTTTATTACATTGACTACAAGGCCGTCGTCACCAAACACCTCGCCAGCATGTCCCTCGGTACCTTCCTGGATGCGGAAATGACCTGGGTCGATACCGTCCACTTTCCCGAAAGCCTGCAACGCTATCCCTTACGCGGACGCGGCTTCTACCTCTTCACCGGCAAGGTCGTAGAAGACTTTGGCGTCTACAGCGTTGAAGTGCACTATCATCAGAAGATGGGGTATAAACAAAGGAAGTATGCGAATTTGTAACACCTAAAAAGTAACGGATTGTCCCTACTGCATTCCAATAAGTATTTAGAAGGATAGATAAGAATTAAGGAATAGCTTCCTTCGTAAAATGGGCGTTATAATATAAATTTACATGCAGGCTGTAATTTTTATGAAGACATTTATTTCCCATAGCAGTAAAGACAAAGCATTTGTGAGAAAACTTAAGAATGATCTTAAGTTAAACTATATTGATACATGGTTTGACGAGGATGAACTTGAGTATGGTGATAGCTTACTTGAAAAATTAACTACTGCCTTAAGTAAATCATCGCATTTTCTAATTGTTCTGTCACCAAATTCTACATCCTCTGATTGGGTGAAATACGAATTAGAAAACGCTTTGAAGTATATTGAAGAAGAGGTTGTGGACAAAATAATCCCAATTTATTACAGACATTGTGAAATGCCCGAAGCTCTTAAAAATATTTTGAATATTGATTTATCACATGAGACAGTTTATCTAAGACATGGAGAACTTGAAATCTTCGGCGAAACTTATTACCGGTGCCTAAACCGACTTGTGACAGTAATTAAACGAAGAGAACTTGAACTCAAAGAGGTAGACAAAAACACGCTACTGTCTAAGAACACAATTGAAACATTTACTGAAGATAACATTTCCTATAACTTTAAAATTCAAGGATATAAAAGCATTTCAAATTTTTTGGCAAATCAAATCCCTTCCTCTGTATTGGATGCATATAAAAAGAGCAATGACATTAGGAATTTAATTCCTGTTGTATTGCCAAAGCAGTTAGAAAATCAATTTCCAAAAATCAAGTTCGGAGACAAGGTCACTTTTGCAAAAGCAAAAGGTAAAAAAATGGAAGGTCAATTTGCAAGATTTAGTTCCACAAACACTTTATCTATTCCAGAAGACATGAGAAAGTTTTTGGGAATTGATATAGGTTCTTACAAAGTTGTTGTTAATCAGCAATCAAAAGACATTTCAGTTGGGAAACTACGTGATAAATAAAAACCTCCGACAATAATTAATGTTCTAATTCGCTCACGGGAATCACATTGAAGCCAACGTTGTTCTACATCTTCTGTTCAGATCTGGCATTACATTTCTTCGTTACAACGATTTTATAAGCTGTTAAAATAGCTGTGGAACAGACCTATACGTATTTGTTCAATAGCTGGATAGGGCAATGATTAATTGATATTATAGTGCACTACTCACAATTGCAACAAATCAATTCTACAATGTTAGTTTGCCGGTAGATGCTTTTTCTAGTTTTCTGAATACTGGGATTTCAACATGTACCTTTTTTGAAAGTGTAGCTTTTTCACTCCATGTTTAACCTTACTTCTGCGTGATTGGGGATGCGATTGTATACAAATAAGAATGACAATCTTACCTGAATAAACTAAATAATATAGCACATTTAGACTAATAAATTTAGCTTTGTTTATTAAATGCATACTTCCTGTCATGCAACAAGACCCCAACCGTCATATCGCCCATTTTGATCTTGATACCTTCTTTGTGTCAGTAGAAGTGCTGAAAGATCACGCTTGGAAGGAAAACCGGTAGCGGTGGGCGGGAGTTCGGATCGGGGTGTGATCGCGTCCTGTTCCTATGAAGCGCGGAAATTTGGTGTGCATGCTGCCATGCCGGTAAAGCAGGCGCGTTACCTAGGTCCGGAGCTGATCATACGACAAGGAGACTTCGAATCGCCGCTGATAAGGCTGCCGATGGTATTGGCAATAGCGAACTTTATCTGGTCGTCGGTTGACTTCTTCAACAAACCTGTATAGATGACGATCGTTCTTTGCCCTCCACTGTAATTCCACGCTTCTTTTTTATCTGCCATCAGGACCCTGATCTTCATCTTCACTTTAGCTTGCTGAAGAATCTCTTCAACAAGCGGTAAAATGCGATCGCATTCGTGATCCTTGGGCCTTCTTGTTTTTTTATAACGCTTATTTATGTAGTAGGGCACCATCTCAAGACAGATAATGTTATAGACAGCAACGCAGACGAGCATCGTAAGAACCGGATACGGACAGTTCCACGCAAGCCACAAATAACCAGTAATCAAACCGCATGGAATCAACGTATAAAGAAAAACCAGTAGTGTTAAGAAGATACTACGCATTGGTATTTTTTAAAGGATTAGACAAAGGCTTTTTCTTACGCTTTTTAGCAGGCTTGGATTCCTGTACCGGCGGAAGATTCATTACCAATTGATGGCTGCTCCCAACGATATCCCCAGGTTCAATAACACCTGCCCATGGCTTTACATGCAGCCACCGTTTGACCTCAAGACCATCTTCAATGAATGTCGCATCTGTCAGGTTACCTTTCTTAAGGCTTTGCAGTAGAAACTCCCTCGGCTTTGCGTGACCCAGTTCCCAACTCCCAAGCTTTTGCAATACTGATTCCAGGTCAAATTGAAGTTCTTTACTCCATGCCTTAAAAGCATAGTTGCCGCCCGGTTCCTGTTGATTAAAATCCAGTTGCAGCCACTGGTGATCCACAAGCTCCCCCTTGATATAAATCGCTTTATACACAGGACGCCCCTCCAATAAATTAAAGGCTTCTTTTGCCGTAACTGTATTCGGCCGGTCTACGTAAAAAGTTTGTTTCCTTAGTGGCCTGTCGTAGTCATCAGAAAGGATCACATGGTAACGGGTAAACGAGTAATCGCCCTCAACTGAGCGCCGGAAATAAAGACAGACATCGATCCGGTTCCTGTGTTTGCCGTATTGGTACTGGCAGGCAAGTTCAAATCCAGGAGTGGACGCCTGCATTGCGCCTTTGAGCGCGGACTCAAGCCCCCTGCCAAACCCGGTCTTCTCCAACTGGTTGAGCAGGTAGATAAAATTTCTCTGGTGCATTGGTGAGCGTGTTGGTTGAACCCAAAGCTCAATAATCGCCTGTCAAAAGGATATGCCTGGAACGACCGCAAATATGCCTGAAACAACTTTCTAAATTTTTTTTCAAAGTTAGAATGCTATTTCGCCTCAAAATGAGAGATAAATTCCGTATTATGTTAGTCCTGGACTAATTGTGTTTATAAGATAAGACTTAAATACCCGAATAGCATCGAAACCTGATTTTATAAAATTTAAACCGTAGCTAAATTATGTGCTTTCAAAAATCAAATTTATTTTGGATATTCAACCTGAGCATTGCTTCATCTTTTAATTTTAATAAATCCATTCATCAGTGGCGTATAAATTATTCTACTCCTATCAGTCTGACATTGATCCAAAATTAAATAGCGACTTTATCAAGGAAGCCCTAAATAAAGCTATTTCTATACTCAAAAAGAAAGATAAATTAGAAGTTCAACTGGATTACGGATTTAGAAAAACTGGTGGTAATGCTCCATTGTTGCAGACAATGTTAGACAAAATCGATGAATGTGATATGGTATTATGTGATTTTACTCTCACTTCGTCCCGTATTGATCCTCCCCTTACAAGATTGTTTTCCTGGCGAAAGAGAGTATTTTATTCCGGATTAAAAATTTTTACGGAAAAGCATTCAGCTAATCCTAATGTTCTGTTCGAAGCAGGCAATTCAGTTTATGCTAAAACTTACAACAGAACCATTTTAATTATGAATGAGGCGTTTGGACCTGCAGATAACCTATCTGTAGATTTTAAAGGTCTGCGGCACCCAATAAAATATAATTATGTAGGGCTTGAGAATGAACGTGAACATATTATTAAAGAATTAACCAACGATTTAAGAGCAGCGATTAAAGATTTGATAGCCGAAGTAGCTAAGTATTTGAAAACTAAGATTAGCCCAATTCTTCTCTACCAAGAGTGGAGATTGCTTGGTACAAATATTCCTTTTCAGTGCACTGAAAAGTTGAAGAAACTCATCGAAGATTTAAGAAAGTCTTTGAAAAATGAAGGCAATGTTATTAGGTTAACAGGAGTTCCTGGTTCCGGAAAGAGCAGAGTTGCTTATGAAATGTTCAAAGAAGTTGGAAGCCATTTTGAAGAAGATGATCTATTTCCAAACTTGCTGTTTTACGACATGCTAATGACTAATTATGCATCAATTGAGCAGGCTATTTTGTTTCTTATTAGATCAAACCAAAGAAAGGTTATCATTATTGATAATTGTCCACGCGACGTTCATAATAAGTTAATGAATGAATTCGCTGGAACAAAGCTTTCTTGCTTAACTATCAGTGGATTATATGAAACCGACTTAGACCCTGCTTTTATTATTACTCCGACTGATTCAATTAGCATTGGAGTCGCTATTCTTGAAAAGACCTACAAAAAAAGAGTAAGTAGTTCACAGTTGGAGCAATTGCAAGCCTTCGCTGGAGCTGATTTAACAACTGTTGCTTCTCTTATTAATAATGGATATTTGCCAGAAGAGGATGATCCATTAAAAGTGGAATCTTTTTGGCGTAGGGTATTAGGTGAAAATTTGGTTGCTAGGCGCGGTCTAGAAATTCTGGAACTGTTGAGTATCTTTAGTCACATCGGGTATCTTGGTAAAGTCAAAACTCAAGTGTTTACTGTATTTCAAGAGATTTTAGGTCTGTCTGAAGAAGAAATTACATTCGTTATAGAAACTTTGATAAAAAAAGATATTATAAAGGTTATTGGCGACTTTATAACGGTGAATTTACGCCAACTTGAGCTATCAAAATCATGGTGGCATAAAAATGGCAAAAAAGATATGTCAAGTATAATTCGATTAATTGAACAACTTGACATAGAAAAGGCATTTATCAATCAATTTAAATCACTTTTGGCTTTTGAAGATATTAAACCTTTCATAAATGATCTTCTATATAGCAGTAAAGGATTACAAAATTTTGATTTCCTTAATACTACATTGGGTTCAAAACTAATACTACTACTGGTGGAAATCTTTCCAGAAGAGATAGCAAAGGTTCTTCATTCAATAATTATGTCTGCTGATGAAGAAAAAATTAATAAGATTGGCAGACGCCGGTTAAATTTGATTTGGGCACTCGAACGACTATTATTCAGAAAGGAAACTTTTGAGTATGCTGTTGAATGTTTGTTTAAGTTAGCTGAAACTGAAAAAGGAGATATCGGTAACGATTCTTCATATTATCTAAAGCAAGTTTTTCAATTCATGATGGCCGGAACTGAGGTGTCATTGTCTGATCGTATCAAGATATTGGAGAGGTTTTCTGCAAAACCTGAATACACATCATTGATGTCAGATATTTTTAGGAGAGCTTTAAAGCTTGAGAGCTTGTACCGAATGATTGGCGCAGAAACCCAAAACGGGAAGACATTTGTTGACTACCGACCAAAAAGCGATGAAATAAAGGAATACTGGTCTTTCATTATTGATAAGCTTTTGCAGACCATACTTGCACATAATGAGCAATCTGATAAGGCTAAGGAAACATTGCTAACAGCGCTAGTGGCACATAATCATATAATATTGGGAAATCCAGGAATAATTCTGGATGGCATTTTGAAGATAATTGAGAATGGAAATGAAATTGATATGCTTACAAGAGGTTTTCTTACTCGTGCAAAGCTCAATAAGTCTGGAGAAGTGTCTAGGCGAATTGAAAGTATTCTGAAAGAATATGAACCGAAGGATAATATTCAGCTTTTAAAAATTACAGTATCAAATCCTGTGCGTGAAGTAGCAAAGGTAGACGGTCAATTTATTGATCGGGCAATGGAGAAAGCAATAGCGTTAGCAGATAAATGGTATGAGGAAGGAGATAATAAATGGCTAGTAACTATAAATCATTTGGTGTCTGGCGAGCAAAAGCTTACGCATGAATATGTAAAACGTTTGGTAGAAAGAATTGCTGACAACGAAGTGGAGCTTACGGCATTATTTAATGAGATCGTTGATGGTCTTGTTGCAACTAATCCGGCACAAAGGAATCCTGCAGCATTGCAGGGATTGATAATGGGCCTAAATTCAGATGAAAAGAAAAGGCAATTAATTGAAATTGTGAAAGGGCATAACGAGCTAAAAGATTATGTTATTGGATTAATTGCTTCGTTAAATTTAGTTACTGACGATGATTTAATTTTTGCTATTGGCATTATAACAGAAAATGATTTACCAATATATCATTTTTCAAATTATCGCGTAACCAGAATGAGTTCAACAGCCGCTGAACTGTTGATAAATACATTATTAAAAATGTCAAATGAGGGTGCATTAAGGGCATTAGAACTTGTAGCATGGGTACCAGATAAGGATAAAGAAGTGTTTTACAGAGAACATTTTGAAACAATCAAAAATGTTTTGTTCGCTGTATATAATTTTGAAGAAGGTGAAATAGATGTGATGTCCTCCATTCAATATGAGACCATTATTAAAAGTTTAGATGATTTTCACCTGCTGCAACCATTAGTGCCTGAATTGGTTGAAAAAATCTTACGATCGCAAGAGCTAATTTTTTTGAGTGATTCCAATTCAGGAAGAATTTTTAGATTTTTGCTATCAACTAACTGGTCTTCTGCATGGCCTGTTGTTGCAAAATTTATCCAAGAAGGCAGTGCTGAATTCTACACCCTACAATCATTATTCGAAGGATTTACTCAATGGAATGAAAAAGAACTTTTAGAATTCGTTTATTCTAATAAAAATTCTGTCTTAGTTTTTGTCAGAATTTTATTACACGGGTTTTACGGAAATTCGCTTCCTCCTTTGGTCGACTTGATCCTTAAAGAATATCAAAATGATGAAGATGTAGTTAGGGAATCACTTAATGCTCTCACCAGTTATGGTTGGAGTGGGGATCCCGAAGAATTGTATGATCAAAGAATTGAGTTGTTTACAAATGTTATCAAGTCCACGGAAAGTAAGGTAACTAAAGATGTTATGTGTAAAGGGATTGATCATTTTAAAATGTTGAAAGAGGATAATTTAAGGCGAAAGCAAAATCATAGTTTGGGAGAATTCAGGTTATAGATCTCCCCAAAAACACATGATATGTGACCCGATCCTTTGGCCTGGATAGATATTTTTTGTACAGGATTACGATCAGCACAATTAAATTTATGTTTACACTGGCCAAAAACATTAAGATTTTGTAAAGCTAAGAATGCGTTTTTTGTTGGATTTATTTATGCCCATGCCATCAGCAATGTGCATATATCCGCATTTACGCGCATAAATTCATCTCCGTAACATCTCCAGCATTCAATTTTGACGAAACAAAATCGACAGGATATGAATGGCAAAAACGCAGTAACACTTATCGGTTACGTAGGCAGGGATTTAAAATCTACAACGCATGACGGGCTTTCAAGGGTCGCATTAAGAATGGCAACGCATCATTTTGTTAAGAACAAAGCTGGCGAAAGCATCAATCAAACGACCTGGCATAACGTGGTTGCCTGGGAACAGGCAGCAGACTTTGCGAACAGGAACTTTGTCAAAGGAAGCAAGATCATGGTGGAAGGTGCTATTGTTTATGAAACCTATACCGGCAAAGATGGCAAGAAAAAATTCGGTGCACATATAAAAGCGATCTCTTTAACCAATCTTGACCGCTAAAATGGAACACAAATTAAAAGAAAAGCTCAAAGAGTGGTGCCGGTATCAGCCACGAACGCACCAGGATGTGCGTCGCAAACTATACGAAGGTTTTGGTTTGCGGAACTGGGAAGTCGAAGGTTTGTTGACAGATATGATTACCGAAGGCCTGTTGTCAGAAGAACAGTTTGCAAAGTCTTTTGCCCATGATCGAAGCAAATTAAATGGATGGGGACGCAAAAAGATTATCTTTTCAATGAAGCAAAGAGGCATCAGTGATTACTGTGTTAAGACAGCGCTTTCAAAAATTGATGAGGTGGAATATCAGCACAAGCTTGCTGATTTGATTGAAAGGAAATGGAACACATTGAAAGGTAATCGCATGATAAGAAAGCAAAAAACTATCAACTACCTTCTGCAAAAAGGATATGTGTTTAATGAAATGATACCTGCCTTGGACAAGATTTTAAATGATAAGTAGCGGGACACTTTTACTTGTAGATCTTACTCTTTCTGGCTTTTTCAATCTTCTCTTTCGGTACTTTATAATACTTACCAAAGGCTGTTACAAGTTCATTCCAGTATTCCGGACTGCAGGTTCGCTGGTTGGTGGGCTTCTCCTTTTTAACACCCAATGCATAACGTACTTTGGAAATAATAGACGGGTTAAGTTCGCGTCCTTTTATATGATAGACTCCTTCAATAATTTCCATCTTTGAAATTTTTGCTGACAAAGGTAAGTTGAGATGGATGTATTAAAACGAAAAAGCCGAATGCTCATCCGGCTCTTCATAGAATGATTGGAACTTTTCTTTGGGGGTTATCGGCGGTGTTGCTGAACTTTTATTGGTTTTTAGATATTGGATATCCGCCTTACTTTGATGACACAAAGATGCATCGACCTCAGTTATTCTGCAAGTATTCACGGCATCCTTAATCGCTATTTGTGTCCTTTTAAAGCTGGTTTTAAG